>ERZ1090866.1-NODE-1-length-743661-cov-129.511467_pt1 | contig 743661 bp, 584 predicted proteins | sample MGYA00478477_ERZ1090866 | MGnify/ENA primary metagenome ERZ1090866 (study PRJEB33644, sample SAMEA5815737) | chicken gut metagenome | biome: Chicken; feature: Gastrointestinal Tract; material: Caecum | place: Ireland | collected 2019-01-01 | study: A study of the... | reverse complement strand
CATCCCACACTACGCCACCCACCCTCCTCAAAAACACCAAATCACACCCACCCACAAACAACACCCCCCCGCCGCCCCGCGGCCCGCCCCCCCCAAAAATCGTGCCAAAATAATTTAGGGAGAGATTCTAATATAGAATTGTTACGATTGGTATGCATGTTATTTATTTTGTTGCATCATTCGTTGGATCTTGGATTATGTATTTCAGGGTATCAAGGTATGGCTACTCCTATGGGGGTGGTATTAAACAGTTTTTTTATTGTTGCTGTGAATTGTTTTGTCTTAATATCTGGATATTTTGGAATAAAAACGAAATGTAAGGGACTTATACATTTGTATATAATGTGTGCCTTTTACAGTGTTATTCCAACGTTATTCTCTTTTTATGAGGCAGGCCAGTTTGTGTGGAGAGACTTTTTTTATTCATTTTTAGTTTTTTCTCATTCCAAATGGTGGTTTATAGAATGTTATATATTATTATTCTTTTTTGCTCCAATGTTAAATGCTATAAAAAGTGTATCAAAAAGAAGATATATAATAATTCTATTATTATGGTCTGTAATTACATTCTATTTTGGCTATTTATGGAAAAGTAGTTTGAATTCAACAGGATATAATACAATTAATTTTATGTTTTTGTATTTGATAGGTCAGTTTATTGCATTATATATGCCCAATTTAAAAATGTATAGGATAAAATTGATCTTGTTATATATAATCAATTCATTGATTATTGCTGGAATTGGTATTGTCATATTGAAAGTTAAAATAGATTTGGAATGGATATCGTTATTATCTGTGCCTTATAACAGTCCATTCGTAGTGCTAGGTGCAGTTCTTCTTTTTATGATATTTCGAACATTTTCATTTCAATCTAAGAGCATTAATTGGTTGGCTTCTTCTGCGTTGGCTATCTATTTACTTCATTGTAATGCTGTTGTTCGTGAATATTTGTGGCCATTTATCGCTCATTTACAGGAGATAGTTAATAATGGTTGGTTATTGTCATTATATCTTGTATTTTTGGCCTTGACTATTATGATGGCCTGTATTTTAATAGATAAGTTACGGATGTTTATTACCAATCCAGTAGAGCGTTTGGTTCTTAAAATCAATTGGGACGAATATACAAATAAATTAGTTACAAAGATTGATAATTGGATTGGTTAAAAATTATTAAATTTAATATGAAACAATTATGCAAGAACAATTTAGGGGGGGGGCAAAAATCGTGCCAAAATCGAATAATAGGGCTGGATTTAGTTCGAAGCTGTGCGATATTATTTGTGATAGCAGGCCATTTTTTTGTCTTGAATACTCCATTTAAAAATACAGATTTTGGAGGCTTTTCGATGTTTTTGCAGGCAATGTCCATTCCGTTATTTATGACGGGAGTTCCGTTATTTCTTCTGTTGACCGGTTATTTGAATATCAATAAAACGGTATCGAAACGGTATTATAAAGGCTGTATTCGGGTACTGGCTTCTTATTTTCTGTTTTCGCTCCTTACGATTTTGTTTCGTAAATATTATTTACAAGAGGATTTGACTTGGGCAAAATGGATTTTGAAGATATTCGATTTTTCGGCTATACCATATGCATGGTATATCGAGATGTGGATAGGATTGTTCCTCTTGACACCGTTCTTGAATATGTTGTATGAAGCAATACCTACTCGGTGGCAGAAACAGGTTTTGATATTGACATTGTATGTGATGACGGCATTGCCCGATTTGTTGAATCGGTATGGACTACATTGGGTTCCCGGATTCTGGGCTTCGTGCTATCCGTTGACATTTTTCTTTGCCGGCTCTTATATTCATGAGTATAAACCACGGTTTGAAAGTTGGAAGTTGTGGATTGTGATTTTGTTATTGTGCCTGATAAATCCTGTATTTAATTCATTGTTCGTACATAATCATACGCTTATTCAAATTGCGGGAGGCCCGTGGGGTGTATTTGGAACGGTTATTGCTTTGGCATTTTTTCTGCTGTTTTATCAGACCGATTTCAAATTACCGGTATTGCGTAAAAGTTTGACAAAGATTTCGCTTTTGTCTCTCGATATGTATCTATGTTGTTATCTGTTCGACGCAATGGTTTATCCCTATTTCATGGAACACTATTTTGTGAATCAGTCGCAATTTGGGATCTATTTCTTTGTTATTGTTCCCATATTGTTTATTGGCTCATTCTTATTGGCTTGGGTGAAAGAGGGTACATTCTGTTTGGTGAAAAGGTTGATGTAAAAATTTGTACAGTTTTAATTTTTTCTATTTTCTTCTTAGTGAAATTACGAGAAGCCGGGACTTTTGAATCGTAAGCAAGAGGCATATTGTCGTAGATTGTATTTCAGTAAATATTTCTCTGTTTCTGTGATTCCCGTGTTTGGGAGGGGAGAGGTGTGAAAAAGATTCGGAACGGTGGAGTAGATAGGGAATAACGAGGAATTATATTTCAAGTAGAGTAAATACATTCACAAACCGAGTAAATAAGTCATCGATAGGCTCGGTCTGAAATCAAACAAGCAGGTAAGATTGTTTTATAGTCGGGATAGGGGAGTTCCGACAGTCACTTTATATATCAATTTTTATGGAGAATTATTTCAATATCAGGTATGAGTTTGATAAACGAGCTGTTTTACAGGCTATCGACGAAGCGTTGTTATTGGGGAAGCCGGGATATATATGTGTCTCGGACGGGGTTATTTTAAGCACAGTAAACCGGGACCCGGATTACAGACAGGTTGTAGATGGAGCTATGTTCTCTATTTGTGACAGTGGTTATGTACCCTTGTATTTGCGATGGATTTATGGCATAGAACGTCACCAGTATTGCGGAAGCGAGATTTTTATGGATATTGTCCATATGAAGCGATATAAAATGGCTTTTCTTGGAACGACGCAAGCGACTTTAAACGGGCTGCAAAATAACTTGTCGGAGATAGATCCACGAATTGCAAACATGTGGTTTTACTCATTACCTTATAAGAGAGTTGAAGAGTTTGACTATCCGGCTATTGCCGAGATGTTGGAAAAAGATGGCGCCGAGATTATTTGGATTGCATTGGGTGCTCCCAAGCAAGAGATATTTATGAGCAAATTGAAACCCTATTTGAAACGAGGGGTGATGATCGCTGTGGGAGCGGCATTCAAATTTTATAGCGGAACCGATGTGAACAGGGCTCCTTATTGGATGGTGCGGGCTCATTTGGAATTTTTGCACCGAATTTATTGCGAACCGAAAAAGCAAATAGGGCGTTGCTCGATGATTGTGGAATCTCTGCCTAAATTGCTTTATCAAGAGTGGAATCGCAAGCGAAAACGTAAAAAATTGGCGGGAAAAACCGAGTGATTGATTCGAGGAAGTAGGCCGGTAGAGCCGAATTTGAAAATTTGATACTACATTTGTCTCTGCTCTCACCTTTCACTATATTTGTAAAATGAAGGAATTGCTTCGGTAAGGAACTCGAATAAGCTCGTTTTTTGCATTCGGCTATATTTTTATGGTGACATTATAAATAGATGAAATAATCAATAAAAGCGAATAAATACAGTTATGAAAACAGCGCTAATTACCGGTATTACCGGGCAAGATGGTTCATTTCTTGCAGAATTTTTATTGGAAAAGGGCTATGAAGTGCACGGAACGATCCGTCGGTCTTCGGTAGACTACCGTGAACGTATAGCCCATTTGGAAGGTCGGCCTCATTTCCATTTGCATTATGCCGATTTAGGAGACTCGATGAGTCTGATTCAGGTGGTCGGGAAAGTAAGGCCCGATGAAATATATAATTTGGCAGCTCAAAGCCATGTACAAGTGTCATTCGATGCCCCGGAATTTACAGCCGATGTAGATGCCACCGGTGTGCTTCGCATTCTTGAAGCCGTCCGCCAATGTGGTTTGGCCGAAACTTGTCGCATTTATCAGGCTTCGACGTCGGAGTTGTATGGTAAGGTAGAACAAGTTCCACAAAACGAACAGACTCCATTCCACCCGTACAGCCCTTATGCAGTGGCCAAGCTCTATGGATTTTGGATTGTCAAAGAGTATCGTGAGGCTTATAATATGTTCTGCTGTTCGGGTATCTTGTTTAACCATGAATCGGAACGTCGGGGGGAGACTTTCGTGACTCGTAAGATTACATTGGCCGCCGCTCGTATTGCACAAGGGAAACAAGAGAAGCTCTATTTGGGAAATCTTTCGTCGTTGCGAGATTGGGGATATGCCAAGGATTATGTAGAGTGCATGTGGCTCATTTTACAGAATGATAAACCGGAGGATTTTGTGATTGCCACCGGTGTACAGCATTCGGTACGGGAGTTTTGTCAGTTGGCATTCCATCATGTAGGTATAGAATTGGATTTTGTAGGCGAAGGGGAGAATGAAAAGGGAATAGATCGGGCGACCGGAAAGATCATTGTCGAGGTCTCTCCTGATTTTTATCGTCCTACCGATGTGGTGAATTTGTGGGGTGACCCGACGAAAGCAAAGAAAGAGTTGGGGTGGAATCCCATGAAGACCTCTTTTGAAGAATTGGTGAAGATTATGGTCGATGCCGACATGGCGAAAGTGGCGGTCGAGAGAGCCGGAGACGAGATTCGCATGAACTTGGCTGAATATCTGGAAAAGGGTATTGTTAAATAAGAAAAGAATCGGTATGGAAAAGAGTGCCAAAATATATGTAGCCGGACATCACGGATTGGTGGGATCGGCTATTTGGAAGAATTTGCAGGAAAAGGGTTACACCCATTTGATAGGTCGTTCTCATAAAGAATTGGATTTGCTCGACGGGGTTGCTGTGAAGAGATTCTTTGACGAAGAGCAACCGGAGTATGTGATTCTGGCGGCCGCTCATGTGGGGGGAATTATGGCAAACAGTATCTATCGGGCAGATTTTATCTATCAAAACCTGCAAATACAGCAGAATGTCATCGGTGAAAGTTTCAGACATGGAGTAAAGAAATTGTTGTTCTTGGGCAGTACTTGCATTTATCCGCGTGATGCTCGACAGCCGATGAAAGAGGATGCATTGTTAACTTCTCCGTTGGAATATACGAACGAGCCGTATGCGATTGCCAAGATTGCCGGTTTGAAAATGTGTGAAAGTTTTAATTTGCAATATGGAACCAACTATATTGCTGTAATGCCTACTAACCTCTATGGCCCTAACGATAATTTCCATTTGGAGCGAAGCCATGTGTTGCCTGCTATGATTCGTAAAATACATTTGGGAAAATGTTTAATGATGGACGATTGGGGCGCTGTTCGTAAAGATCTATCGTTGCGGCCAGTGGAGGGTATCGACGGAACCGCCACGACAGGAGCTATTCTCACGGTGTTGGGTAAGTATGGTATTTATCCCGATTATGTGGAATTGTGGGGGACCGGGAAACCGTTACGTGAGTTTTTGTGGAGCGAGGAGATGGCCGATGCTTCGGTATATATTCTCGAACATGTCGATTTCTCTGATGTGAAAGGTGATAACCCGGAAGTAAGGAATTGCCATATCAATATCGGAACAGGTAAAGAAATAACCATAGCTGCTTTGGCTCATCGGATACGGGAAGTTGTCGGTTATGAAGGAGAGATTCGGTTCAATGCCGATAAACCGGACGGGACCATGCGTAAATTGACCGATGTTTCCAAACTACATGCTTTGGGGTGGCATCATAAAATCGAGATAGAGGAGGGGGTACAAAAGATGTACGATTGGTATATCGCAGACCACACGGATTTGTTTCGTTAAGATAGTTCTACCCAACATATAAAAAAGCCCAGAAAGAACTCAATCTTTCTGGGCTTTTTTATATTTGACTTTTACAGAATATGGCTTGGCTCAAAATAAAACGAATTTATTTTAAGCCCGCTTTCCGTAATGTTTTTTGTTGAAGATGGTTAGTCTGTCCAGCTCATTAACTTACGGAGAAATGGAGTCAGTTCGTCAGCCATTCGTTGTTGTTGTAAAAGGCTGGGATGCCAGCTTGCTCCGTATCCTAATTCTCCGGTTTGGGGAGTCATATCGAAACGATATACTTCGAGGTCTCCGGCTTTGTGAAGTGTATCGGAGAGTCGGTCGAGCGTATTTTTAACCAGAGACAACGACTCGCCATGAAGCATACAGCCTGTAAGCCACACGATTTTGGCTTTTGGATAATTATTGCGTACTGTTTTATGGAAAGCGAGATAGGCATTATACAAACGATCCGTATCATAACCGGGCGTGCTGGTATCGTTTGTACCGAGGTTTATGCATACGACATCTGGGATATATCGGGAGAAGTCCCAAATTTCGGAGGAATCATTGAAAAGAGTTTGATTATACATGGCAGGCATACAATCTGGACTGCCTTCACGTGGCCCGTTATAATTTCGGTAGATACCTATTCCACTGCGAGCTATTGCAAAATGTTGGGCATGGAGGTTTCGGGCAGTGATTGCAGCGTAGGTGTAATAGTGATTTTCCGTTTCTTCGGTAAAGGGATCGGAGGCTTCAACACTCTCTATTCCATATCCGCATGTGATGGAATTACCGATAAATTCTATTTTGCGTTGTGGAAGGTTTGGCGGGGATACCAAGTTTTTCCCTTTGTCAAGCAAAAAGCCTTTGAATTCCGGTTGACGATGGAAAGCCTCTATTACATTCATGATAGTCACGGTATGAACCGTATCGTTTAGTGCAGTGGCAAGGGTAACGATCGAGTCGGAGGGGGAATTGAATGAAATTTTGAAAGGGGCAGCATTGTCTATCTTTACCATAAAAAATCCACTCATGGGCTTGGCATACATTTTTAGAGATGTACCCCGGAATGAAGCCCGTATTTGAACTCCGGGATAATTGAAACGAATAGCATCCGGAGTTTTATGACTGATACGGCCTATGTATTGAATGTATCGGTGCGAGGGACTTATAAACTCTTCTTGCAAAGGAAGAGTTTTCGAGAAAGAGCTGAACCCTGTCCATAGCAGGGCGATAGCAAAGAAAAAAAGTTTTTTCATCGTTTTTTATGAGTATTATAAGGAGACAAAGATAATATTCTTTTGTAATTATTGCAATGGGTGAAATCGATAGAAATGCCTCCATTTTTATAAAAAGAAAGAGGTATCCTCACGGACACCCCGTCTGAAATTATAAACATCAAAAATAAAAGTTCTTTATAGAATTAGTTTAGTGTCGAAGGTCTGTTATATGTTATAGAAAATAGTTTACTGGTTTTGTCGCCGTTATTGGTCGATAAATTGGAACTTTCTGCATTGTATCTTACAACGACGTTAATATCTGTATCACTCGGATATTGAGGTAATTTGAAAGAAATATAGTCCGAACTTTTGCTGTCTTTGATATTCCCTTTTTCATATATGAGAAAGAGAGTATCTGTTTTAGCCTCTGGATTGTATAATTTAGGTTGGACTAGCTTCAACGAACTAGGATCACCGTTTTCCACATCATGTTTGACATATGCAAAAGTCAATATCGTGTCGTCTTTGCGATAGCTTAGGAAAGGTTCTACACCATATAGGGTGGGCAATGTGTCACTAGCAAAAGAGGATATAGAATTGTCGAATGTATAGCTTTTACAATCGAATTTATGTACTCCTGCAATTGTGGCATTGTATATGCCTTGCGCCAATTGGGTTCCCTGATTATCGAAATCGATGGTCGTAGTAGCTAATATTCTGTCGCCTACTTCTAACCTTTCACCTTGTAATTCTGCGCTTGTCGCAGATATACCGGCTCGGTCTATAAACATATAGGAAGTTCCTGTCGAAGTTTTATAGATACTGCCCGTAGAGTATACAGATAATGTATTTCCACCATCGCCTAAACAGCCGGATAATGATAAAACGCCACAAAGCACAATTAGAATAGATACAAGTTTCAATGTGTTCATTATTTTTTTGTTCTTAGTTTATAAAAGTTATTTGTTTAAAAGCCAGTTCTTATTCCCAACGTTAAACCAAAGTTAAAAGGTTTATCTTTCCATATATTGTGTATACTCGAATTATTCTCGATATAATATGCGATATGAGGCTCCAAATAAAGTTCCGTTTGTTTATACAGTGTGAGAGCCGCTCCCAATTTGGCCTGTACAGAGAATTGTACATTTTCATGTTCGAGCTTTTTATACCCAGATCCGGAAATTCTTTTGTCGTGCCCTTCGTCTTTCTGTTGTCCGGTAAGGTAAAAATCGACCTTACCTCCCGCAGAAGCATAAAAAGATGCTCGTTTCACTCGGGCAAATCGATATATAATATCTATGGGAATACCTAAATAATGTAATTCTTGACTACCGTTTCCGTTGGTTGAATGATATTTGGAGTATAAATAAGTATATATTATACCTGATTCTAACTCCCAGTTTCTTGCCAAACTTTTGGAAACTGTGGCTCCCACAGATAATGGCATCTTGTGGTCAAACTCATAAACCGGATTCCTTTTTGCCGACATCATCATTAGCGGATTCCTCGTGCGAATAGCTTTTGCCGGATTCTTACTGTTTCCAGAGGTCGCATTGGATGCCATAAGTCCGAATTTTAGCCCATTGCTTTTACCCTTTTTCATCGATTCGGTAATTGCAAGATCGGCTTCTTTCAGTTTTTTGCCGTCATTTTCGAAATCTTCTAACTTTTTCCGATAGGATTGTGAATCGTATTGTTCTGATTTCGTATTGTTAGATCTGTTTTCTACTTGGGATTCATTCATTTTATTCGTTTCGACGATTTCAATTTTTGAGTCAGTTTGAGTTTCTTGCTTTGTTTGACTCTGAGACTGAGGCGATGAAACCGGTAAAAATTTGAGTGTCTCTACCGAAGGAGATTCAATACTTGAATGAAGATTTGAAATAGAAGGTTGTGTTATTGTGGGAACCGTGTAATCCTCATTAACAGCGAGAGGTGCGGATATTTCTTTATCCGGATATTGCCATAAAGCCACCGTAACGATAACACCCATAACGATTGCAGCGGCCGAATACCACATGATACGACGATAGAGGGGTACTTTATTGGGTACTCTTTTAAGCAATCTCGACTCAATACCCGACCACATGGCATCCGGAACATCGGATTCATGTTGTACCAGTTTGGTGCGTATTGCTTTTTCGAAATTCTGATCGTCTATCATTAATAGATTGTTATCAATACCTGTTTACTTTAATTCTTTAATCCATTTTTGCAGCAATCTTTTTGCCCGTGTATACTGCGATCTCGAAGTACTTTCATTGATGTTTAAAGTCTCGGCTATTTCTCTATGTGAATAGCCTTCGATAGCAAACATATTGAAAACCGTCCGAAAGCCCGGAGGTAGTTGCGCGATGAGTTCCATCAATTCATCGGCCGAGATTTTTTCTACGGCAGAGTAGTCGGCCTCTTGCTGTGGTTCTAACGCATTTAACTCGACTCCGTTTCTTAACAGATCGTTTTTGCGTAAAGCCTCTAATGCCGTATTGACAAAAATACGCCGCATCCATCCTTCAAAAGAACCTTCGTAACTGTAACTCCGTATGGAAGAAAAAACTTTGATAAATCCGTCTTGCAAAAAGTCTTCTGCCATTTCTCGATTATCGGCATAACGCAAACACACTGACATCATTTTGCGAGCAAAAGTTTCGTAAAGTAACTTCTGCGCTCGAACATCGTTGTTTTTACAAGCTTCTATCAGCTCTTTTTCATTCATACCGATTTACTCGGCCTGAGTTACTTCTACATTAAATAGATGTAATCAAACCCTTTTTTGCTGCATGAGATAAAAAATAATATAGCAGTTTTTTGTTAAATAATATTATATCAAAGAACCGCTAAGTGAGGGAATAGACCAGCCTTCTCACTCCAATTTATGAATAATCAGCCCAGATCTTAATTTAGGTTCGAACCATGTTGTTTTGGGTGGCATTATGTTACCCGTATCCGCTATGTCCATCAGTTGTTTCATCGATACCGGATATAGAGCCAAAGCCATTTTCATTTCACCGCTGTCGACTCTGTGTTGCAATTCTTCGAGTCCCCGGATTCCTCCGACGAAATCGATTCGTTTGTCCGAACGTAAATCTTTTATACCCAAAATATCCCTGAGAATTAGGTCGGAAGATATAGTTACATCGAGTATTCCTATGGGATCGTTATCGTCGTATGTACCTTCTTTTGCCGTTAAGGAATACCATTTTCCATCTATATATAGAGAAAAATTATGTAGCTTTTTCGGTTTATATATTTGCACTCCTTTTTCTTCGACAATGAAATTTTCTTTTAGTTTTTCAAGAAATTCATGAGGGGTAAGTCCGTTCAGGTCTTTTACAACTCGGTTATAATCGATAATCTGTAATTGAGAGGCTGGAAAGCAGACAGCTAAGAAGTAATTGTATTCTTCGTCACCGCGATGATTGGGATTTTGCCGTGCTTTTTCATTCCCTACTAGGGCGGCCGCAGCCGTTCGGTGATGTCCGTCAGCAATATATAAACTGGGAATTTGTGCAAATAGTTCTGTAATTCGAGCTATCGTTTTATCGTTGTCGATTACCCAAAAATGGTGTCCGAATCCATCGGGAGCTACAAAATCATATTCAGGAGAAACAGAAGTTTCTTGTTTGATGATTGCATCGAGTTCTGTATTATCAGGATAAGCGAAGAATACCGGTTCGATGTTGGCATTATTGATACGCACATGTTTCATACGGTCTTCCTCTTTATCTCGCCGAGTAAGTTCGTGCTTTTTAATTGCTCCCGACATATAGTCTTCGACACATGCACCTACGACCAATCCATATTGAGTATGTCCGTTCATGGTTTGAGCGTAGATGTAATAATGTTCTTTGTTATCTTGTACCAACCAACCTTTTTCTTGGAACATATTAAAGTTCTCTACCGCTTTTTGATAAACTTCTGGGCTATGTTCGTCCGTACCGGAAACAAAATCGATCTCAGGTTTAATAATATGGTAGAGCGATTTTTCATTGCCATCAGCTTCTTGGCGCGCTTCTTCTGAATTGAGAACATCATAAGGTCGTGAGGCCACCTGCTCGACGAAATCTTTCGGAGGACGTATTCCCTTGAATGGTTTAATCTTTGCCATAGTAGATAGAGGTTAGGTTAGTTATTATTTATTGGAGAGGATAATCGTTTGTTCACGATCCGGTCCCACCGATACAATTTGGATAGGTACTTGTAATTCTTTTTCCAAAAATGCGATATAATCATTGAACTTCTGGGGAAATTCTTTTTCTGTGTGAATCTTAGTCATATCGGTTTTCCAGCCCGGAAGTTCTACATAAACCGGTTCAATATTTTCTTCAATAGAGTAGGGGAATTCAGTAGTTTCTTTTCCATTTATCCGATAAGCGACACAAGCCTTAATGGTTTCGAAAGAATCGAGAACATCGCTTTTCATCATGATTAGTTTGGTTACTCCATCTATCATAATCGCGTATTTCAAGGCTACCAAATCGATCCAGCCGCAGCGTCGTTCTCGTCCTGTCACAGCACCGTATTCATGGCCGAGGTCTCGTATTTTCTTTCCGGTTTCGTCGAATAGTTCAGTTGGAAAGGGGCCGCTTCCTACCCGGGTACAATAGGCCTTGAATATACCATACACTTCTCCGATTTTACTAGGAGCAACGCCCAATCCGGTACATGCCCCGGCACATACGGTATTCGATGACGTGACGAACGGGTAAGAACCGAAATCGACATCGAGCATCGTTCCTTGCGCTCCTTCGGCGAGGATAGATTTTCCTTCTTTCAGGTAATGATTGATAACGTGTTCGCTGTCGATGATTTTAAATCTTTTCAAGTATTCGATAGCTTCGAACCATTTGGGTTCCAACTCGTCTATGTTGTAATCGTAATTAAGAGAGCGAAGAATATTTTCGTGTTTAGTTTTTGCCGTGGTATATATTTTTTTGAAATCGAGGAATATGTCGCCTACGCGAACACCGTTTCTACTGATTTTATCGGAATAGGTGGGTCCGATACCTTTTCCTGTGGTCCCGATTTTGGAGCTTCCTTTCGCAGCTTCATAGGCCGCATCGAGAATTCGGTGTGTGGGTAAAATCAGGTGAGCTTTTTTTGAAATGTAGAGGCATTGGGTGAGATCGTGTCCGCTTTCGGCTAAACTTTCGGCTTCTTCTTTGAACAGAATAGGATCCAAAACTACGCCGTTCCCGATGATATTTATTTTCCCTCCTTGAAAAATACCCGAAGGAATAGAGCGTAAAACATATTTTTCGCCTTTGAATTCCAGTGTATGGCCGGCATTGGGGCCTCCCTGAAAGCGAGTGATTATATCATAATTGGGTGTCAATACATCAACGACTTTACCTTTACCTTCGTCGCCCCATTGCAATCCTAAGAGAACATCGACTTTCATAATTTGAGTGTTATGTAAACTTTAATTCGGTTTATTTCTTTTCGATTTTATCTTTTTTGTTTTTGTTGCTACATCGGCTACAAATGCCATAGACATATAGGGTATAGTACGATGTATTGAATTTATTGAATTTGCGAGTATTCAAATTGGACATCAAATCCAAATCTTTTACTTCCCTGACTTTACCACATTTCATACAGATGAGATGATGATGGTTGGCATTATATACTCGTTCATACTGTGCCAGATTACTCCCGAATTGGTGTTTGCGCACTAAGTTGGCTTCGAGTAACAGATCTATCGTGTTATAGACCGTGGCTTTGCTTACTCTGTATCCATTTTGGATCATAGCTTCATATAGAGTTTCTACATCGAAGTGTTGAGTTGTCGTGTATATTTTCTCCAATATAGCAAACCGTTCCGGGGTTTTTCGTAAATTCCGGGATTCTAAAAATTGTATAAACAACTGTTTTACAGTTTCTTTTGATTTTTCTTCTGGCATGGTAAACAACCTATGTTACAAATTTAGCTATTTTTGTATTACAAGCAAAACAAATTCAGTTTGAATCGTATCTCGAAAATTCTTTGAACAGTTCCTTTTCTTGGTTTAATTCATCGAATAAGTTCCTGTATAACTCATTGTTCTCGAATGAGTTTTTTGAATTCGACAGAATATAGACAGAAAGTTTGTCATGATGTACGGCTTGTTTGAGATAATTGACGGCAGGAAAAGCTAAATTGACATTTGGGTCTGCTACTTTTTTTAGTGCGATATCGGCTATCTGCTCGAATATCGAAATGTCGTTTATTTCGTGGTGGTCGATAAGCCAAGCTGTCGCTAACTGCAATCCGGTATACTGTCGTATCATCTTGTCGGAGAGACTCCATGACAGTGCTTTTCGAGGTGCGAATCGGAGTCGGCGAAACAGGCTTTTACAGCATATATCGGCAATTTCGATATTGGGCATATTTGTGACCCACTTTTCTGCTTCATCTTCGTTAAATTCATCTGCGGGGTAGAGCATAGGCGCCAGCATCATCGATTCACGCACGGCGGTATCGTTCCACAAAGCATTTGCCAGTTGAGCATCCGCCGGTATCTCTTCGGCTATTTTTTTTAACAGGGGTAATGTTAGTCCAAAGTTTATTTTGTAGTTGGCTCCGAGATTTCTCATGTTTTGAGAAACGATCCCGTTCATTGCCTGTCTGAATTTAAGTTTTATGTCTTTGATTTTTTGTTGCATGATGTGTAATTGAAATTTGTTGCAAGATACAAATTAAAAATAAGCGAGTAAAGATGTTTTGTAGAAAAAGAGCACCCCGATATATCTGGCATATATCGGGGTGAGGGTAGTATCGTTGTATCGATTATTTACAAACAACGGGTATAGACGTATAGATAGGCAGAGGAGAATAGTCTTTGGAGTATCTCAACATTTGCTCGGCATATCCTTCGTTATAGGAGATTTGTATGTCGGTTATATTTCCGTTCTCGTCGGTGATAGGTGTATAGACCGGATTTACAAATCCTTTGTACGGAGCTATGTGTAGGTTTTCATATCGAGCCAATACCTCATTGTGCAAATCTTGGTCGACAATTACTCCATACTCCTCGACTAAGTTTTTACCGCTTTCGTAATCACCTTCCGATTTTATCCGTTGTACTTCGGCCAGTAATTTACCGAACAAACTCCGTAGTTTTTCATAATCATTGATGACAACGTAAGTTTTTCCATCACGTTTGGCAAATTCCACGACATTGTCGGCTTTACCATGTTCGTAGGCCCAACGGGCGATTAATTGGCGATTACGCATGTGCGACTCTTCTATGTTTTTTCCCGGTTCTATGCGGGTGAGCTGAGTCATGAGTCCGTTCATCATGTATTTGTAATAAGCTGCTTTGTAAGCATCTTCCGAAGGAAGAAGACCTAATTCTAATATTTTGGGATCGGCCATATAATATAGAGCGAACAAGTCGGCACGAGCTTCTTCCAATGTGGAGCTATATGCTTTTAATGCATCGGGATCTACACCGGGTAACAATTTACCGGAGCCATGTCCCAAGCATTCGTGTAAATCGGTGTGAAGGTTGTCGGCTTGGAAGAGGTAGTTATTCATTAAATTCCGTTCGGTATCGCTCCATACGAACTCATCGTTGAATCCGTTACCTTGCGCGGCTTTCTCGTAAGCCTCGGTAATGTTTTCGATCGTTACCGATTTTGATCCGTGAATGTGGCGAATCCAGTTAGAGTTGGGTAAATTGATACCTATGGGGGTGGAGGGGTAACAGTCTCCGGCTAACATTGCCGCTGTGATTACTTTGGCTGAAACACCTTTTACTTTATCTTTTTTGAATCGAGAATCCACCGGAGAATTGTCTTCGAACCATTGAGCGTTATCGCTGATCGTATGAGTCCGTTCCGATGCTTCGAGATTTTTAAAGTTGACGATAGATTCCCAGCTCGCTTTCATACCCAATGGATCGCCGTAAGTTTCGGTAAAACCGTTGACAAAATCTACTTGGGAATCGAGATCTTTTACCCAGAGAATGGCATATTCGTCGAATTGTTCCAAATCACCGGTTTGGTAATAATCGATGAGTTTCTCGATGACTTCTTTCTGTTGTTCGTTTTCTGCTACGCCGGCAGCTTTTTCGAGCCAATATACAATCTTCTCGATAGCTTCGGTATAGAGTCCGCCCACTTTATAGGTTTCTTCTACGATTTTTCCGTCACGTTTTACTAAACGACTATTCAGTCCGTACGAGATAGGAGTTTCGTCTTTGGGATTTTTCATTTTGTTGTAAAACGCTTCTGCCTCGGCCTGAGTCACACCATCGTAATAATTGCCTGCCGAGGTGACGATGAGGTCTTCACCGGCTGCTTGATTTACTCGTTTGGGCATGACCGAGGAATCGAAAATAACAGGAGTCAATGTATTGAGTAGATCGTCTACACTTGCACCAGTAGTTAGAGGAAGTGTTTTAGGGTCGAGCGATTTAACAGCTTCGGTAAAAAATTCTTGTGAAAACTCGGGAACAAATTTGTCACAGCCGTAGTGATGGTGAATTCCATTTGAAAACCACACCCGTTTCAGATAAACTTCAAAATTTTTGAAATCCTGACTTTCGCGGTCTCCGGTATAGTTTTGATAGATTGCTTCGAGAGTGCGGCGAATGGCCAAGTTCCATTTTCCGTTTTGGTCATAAAGTATATCCCGGCCGTATGCCGCAGCTTCGGAGAGGTAATAAATCAATTCTTTTTGTTTTAAAGATAATTCCTCGAATCCGGGAACTTTGTAACGCAGGATTTCAAGATCGGCAAACGATTCTACGGTGTAATCGAAGTCGTCTTTTTCCTGTTTGGTAGCACAAGATGCTAAGATAAGCAATGAAGCCATTGTACAAACAATTTTTTTCATATAACGTGATTTTTTGAAATTTGGTTTATTCTACATACAAGACTAACCCTTTCAAGTATTCACCTTCCGGGTGATAGATATTAACCGGGTGGTCGGCTGGTTGAGTCAGTTGGTGTAAAATGCGGACATTGCGTCCCGATTGTGCTGCGGCACTGAAAACAGCCAATCTGAAATTTTCTTTACTTACTACTTGCGAACAAGAGAATGTGAACAATATTCCTCCCGGACGAATTTTTTCGAATGCTTTTGCATTCAGTTTCCGATAACCTTGCAAAGCATTATTCAATACTTTTTTATGTTTTGCAAATGCCGGTGGATCGAGAATAATTAAATCATATTGATCTCCCATAGTATCCAAAAATTTGAACGCATCTTCGGCAAATGCTTGATGCCTGTTATCTCCGGGAAAGTTCAACTCTACATTTTTGCAGGTCAGATCGATAGCTTTCGAAGAGCTGTCGACCGAATGTACCAATTTGGCATTACCCCGCATGGCGTAAAAAGAGAAACCGCCGGTATAGCAGAACATGTTTAAAACCGATCGTCCGTGAGCGTAGCGTTCGAGCAAGGCCCGGTTTTCCCGTTGGTCGACGAAGAACCCGGTCTTTTGCCCACGAACCCAATCGACATAAAATTTCAGTCCGTTTTCCGTGGCGATATTAGGTGCATCGCCCCCCAACAGATATTCGTTTTCTGCATCAAGTTCTGCTTTATAGGGGAGAGTAGTTTCCGATTTGTAGTAGATATTGTCTATCGCATTTCCCAAAACCGATTTCAACGCTTGGGCTATTTGATGACGGGCGTAATGCATGCCCGGTGTATGAGCTTGCATGACAGCCGTTTTATTATATAAGTCGATGATAAGCCCCGGTAAATTGTCTCCTTCTCCATGCACCAATCGGCAGGTATTGTTATACTCTCCGTTAAGGAGACCAAGACTTAATCGCACATTATATGCCTCTTGCAATCTTTTGAAGTAGAATTGCTCGTTTATTTCTTCCTGTTTAAAAGTCAATATACGAACGGCAATACTACCGATTTGGTATTGGCCTATACCGATAAAATTTCCTTGATGGTCTGTTACCTCGACGATATCTCCTTCTTCCGGTTGTTTCTCAAAGCGATATATCGCTCCTGAGAATACCCATGGGTGGAATCTGTGGAACGAGTCTTCTTTCCCCGGTTTTAATGTTATTTTAATATAGTCCATAGTCTGTTACTTAAAGAAAAATCGGAATATATCGTTTCCATTAGCATAAATCAATAATGCAAATAGGAAGAGCATGCCTCCCATTTGTGCGTATTCCATAAATTTATCGTTCGGTTTCCTTCTTGTAATCACTTCGTATAGTAGGAATAAGACATGTCCTCCGTCAAGAGCAGGAATAGGTAAAATATTCATGAAGGCTAATATGACCGATAGAAATGCCGTCATGCTCCAAAAAGCCTCCCAGTCCCATGTTGCCGGGAATATACTTCCGATAGCTCCAAATCCTCCTAAACTTTGAGCTCCTTCTTTGGTGAATACATATTTCATACTACTTACGTAGCTCTTCAATTTGTCCACTCCCAATTCTATCCCTTTGGGAAAAGATTCCCAGAATCCATAATGTTCTGTGACTATTGCATAACTATCGCTCAAAGGAGCAATGGCTATGCCTAATCGTCCCAAAGAATCTGTCATGATTTCTGTCGTTTTCACTTCTGAGCCTCGGGAGTAGACAACCGACACGCTGGTGTTAGGTTTGGATTCCAGTATTTTGTGCATTTCATTTAGTGATGATGCCTTTTCTCCATCGATCGATTCTATATGGTCTCCCTTTTGCAGACCGGCTCGTGCTGCCCCGGTGTTGGGGGAGGCTTCGAACACGACAGAAGGAATACGGTATAATGCGAACAGTTCTTCTTTATCGATCAATCGCAACATAAAGTTTTTGGGTATTTCGATGGTTACTGTATCGTTATCTCGCAAAACTTTCACCTCTTTGGCATCTACTATTTTTTGAAGGGTCTCGCTCGACATGTAATTCAAATCGACACCGTCGGCTGAGAGAGGAATATCTCCGTTTTGGAATCCTATGTTTCTTGCCGACTCACAGTATTCCATGCCAGCGTAAGCGTTTTTGAACGGTATATAAGATGTTCCCCATGTGTAGACGATCATCGAATAGATGAAGACGGCCAAAATGAAATTAAATACAACGCCCGCTACCATAATTAGGAGCCTTTGCCATGCCGGTTTCGACCGAAATTCCCACGGTTTGGGCGGCTGGCTCATTTGTTCTCTGTCCATCGATTCGTCGATCATTCCCGAAATCTTCACATATCCTCCGAACGGTAGCCAGCCGATTCCATATTCGGTATAGCTATTTTTAGGTTTGAATTTGAAAAGAGAGAACCACGGATCGAAAAACAGATAGAATTTTTCAACCCGAACCTTGAACATTCGGGCGAATATAAAATGTCCGAATTCGTGGAAAATAACTAATATGGAGAGGCTTAATAGTAGTTGTACTGTTTTTATTAAGAATGTTTCCATTAATAATGCTATTTTTATTGATATGATTTAACAAGTTCGGTCGCATAATTGCGGGCTAATTTGTTTGTGTGGACGTAATCCTCATATTCGGGTGACTCGATAAATTCTATGTGCTCCATTGTTTCAGAAACAACGCGGGCAATGTCGGGGTAGGCGATCGTGTCGTTAAGGAAACCGGCTACGGCTATTTCGTTGGCTGCATTCATAATGCAGGGCATATTCCCACCTGTTGCGACAGCGTCAAATGCATATCGTAACAAAGGAAATCGTTCGAAATCGGGATACTCGAATGTGAGTTCGGAGTATTGTTCGAGTGTCAATTTCGGAGCCGAGCTTTCCAAACGAGCAGGGTAGGACAAGGCGTATCGAATGGGGAGTCTCATATCTTGGGTTCCCAGTTGGGCTTTAACAGATCCGTCTTTGAATTGAACCATAGAGTGTACGACAGATTGCGGGTGTACGGCGATTTCTATGTTTTGAGGGGATACGTCGAACAGCCATTTGGCTTCGATCATTTCAAAGCCTTTGTTCATAAGCGTTGCAGAGTCTATGGTAATTTTATGTCCCATGTGCCACTTGGGGTGTTTTAAAGCATCGCTTTTGGTAACATGCGCCATCTGTTCTGCCGTGAATTTTCGGAATGGTCCGCCGGATGCCGTTAAAATGATTTTCTCGATAGGATTATCTCCTTCGCCAACTAAGCACTGGAAAATAGCAGAGTGCTCCGAATCGACAGGAATGATAGGTGTCCGGTATTCGAGAGCAAGACGTTTGATGAGATCCCCGGCAACTACCAATGTTTCTTTATTGGCCAAAGCAATGGTCTTATGAGCTTCGATAGCTCGTATAGTGGGTTTTAATCCCGAATATCCTACCATTGCCGTGACTACTATATCGATGGGCGCTGCCTCTACGATTTCAGAAATGGCATTTTCTCCCGCATATATTTTTATAGGGAAATCTTTCAGAGCTTCTTTCAGCTTGTTATAATGAGCTTCGTTGGCTATTACTACCGAATCGGGATTAAAATGTTTGGCCTGTTCTATCAGCAAGTCGACGTTATTATTCGCTGTTAATGTGTATACCTCGAATAAGTCGGGATATTCGGCGACAACTTCTAATGTTTGAGTTCCAATCGATCCGGTAGAGCCTAATATTGCTAATTGCTTTTTCATTCGGTTTAAGAGGTCAAATCTCAGTTTTAACTTTACAAAGGTATAAAATAAAGTGTATCTTTAATGAATCGGGATTAGAAAGTGATATATTTTTCCGGGTCTAACGACTGACCCATGTGCCACAATTGAAATTCGGCCACACATGATTGTTTTGAGGATTTACCATCTTCCCACCCGGTCACGGCTATTTTTTCACCTCCCGATACTTTATCTCCTATGTTTTTAAGAATCCCCGAATTATATTTATAGACCGACAGGTAATTATTGCTGTGCTGTATATATACGACATATCCATAATCGATTGTATAACCGGCGGAAACAATCGTGCCATCGAGGACGGCAGAAACAGCTGTATTTCTGGGGCATTGTATGTCGATACCGAAATGTCCTTCTTTGGGGTTATAGGCTTTGATTATTTTGCCTTTTAGCGGCGGGTAAAACAGTTTTCCGTCGATAGGAGTAGTCGGAGTAAAAACATTTAGCGTGTATTTTTCTTCTTGTTCATATTGCTTGATATAGTTTGCCATCAGTTTGGATTCCGGTAGAAGAGTATCTGTCGTTGTGGAAAGCAGACTGTCGGCTTGTTGTCCGATAGAATCTATTTTTATTTCACCGGTAAGTATGGAAGCAAGATTTTTTATATATGCGTCGCGACGCTGTACTTCTGCTGCCAAAGAATCGACTCTAAGGATTTTATCAACCATTTCGATTCGTTCTTCTGTTTTCAAATATCCGGGTAATAAATTTTTTACAGGTGTACCTACGATTACAGAGAGTATAGCTACGACAATCAGACCAATGAGAAGAATGGCGGTCATTATGGCTCCAAATCGGGAAAAACAAATAGTCCATACATCTTCAAGAGAGCTTTCGTTGAAAAATGTGAGTTTGTATTTGGAGCGTTTTTTCGAGAAAAAATCAGAATTTTTTTTATTTCGTTTCATAAATATTACCTCTGTTATTCGATGGGTAAAAGTTTCGCATTCATCGGTATGTGCAAATTTAATAATTTATTACCAACCGGTATAACCTGTTTTTCATTTTTTATAAGAAGCTTATATAGCCTAAATAATATAGAATTTTACTATCTCTTTTTTTGACGGTTGGTGAACACATTCTTTTATCTGTTTGTTTTAATTTACAAAAACGGATAATAGCGTTTGACTTATGCTCCTGTTTTTTTGAAATGTAATTGCAAAATTGTATAACTAAAACAAATTAAAATGAAAACAAATTTCTTTTATTTAGCGGTAGCCATAGCTACAACTTCGCTTTTCTGTTATTCCGAATCGGCAGGAGCTCAAGCGATTATTGTTGAAGAAGATGTTTCGGTAACAGAGGTTGTACCTACCAAGCCTCGGTATTATTCTGATAGTCATAAAAATAACTGGTTTATTTCGATAGGAGCCGGAGGTCAAACTTTTTTGACCGAACATGTAGGAGATGCTCAATATACGCTGGCTATGGACTTTGCTATCGGTAAATGGATCAGCCCGTATTTGGGATTCCGGTTATCTGCGATGGGAGGTGCTTTACATACCAATTGGCCGCTTGCCGAAGGAGTGATGACACATATGCGTTATGCTGCGGTTTACGGCGATATCATGTGGAATATGTTTAATACTTTCCACGGTTATAACGAGGATCGTGTATTTTCTATCATACCTTTTGCCGGAGCCGGTGGTATTTATTCATTCCATAATACTCCATATAATAATAAAACGTATGCTTTCCCTATAACAGCCGGTATTAAGTTGAATTTCAGATTGTCGCATTATGTCGATTTCTTCTTGGAGGGACGAGGTAATTTAATTGGCGATCATTTTAATGGAATTGTTGAAGGAACAGAAGTCGAAAGTGTTATTTCGGCAATCGGAGGTTTTTCTATTAAATTCGGCAAAGACCGATTTAAGGCATACGATGCTTATGCCGATCAAATGGTTATCGGCGATTTGAATAATAGGGTTAATGCATTGAGGGCTCAATTGAACGAATGTGAGTCAAGAGTTGTGGAATGTCCTCCATGTCCAGAAGCGGTTGTCGAGGAGGTATCTGTAATAGAGCCAGCTGCTTGTAGCCAAGAGTTGACGGGTGTAGTACGCTTTACGATCAATAGCGCTGTTGTTTCTAATGAAGAAATGGTAAATGTTTATAACATAGCACAATGGATGAAAAGCAATCCTTCTTGTAATATCTTGGTAATAGGGTATGCCGATAAAGCAACCGGAACACCCGAGTATAATAAACAATTGAGCCAGCGTCGTGCAGAGTCTGTTGTCAAATTATTGACCGAGAAATACAATATAGATAGAAAACGAATACAGATTATTGCTAATGGTAGTGATTCTCAATTATATCCGAAAAATAATAATTGGAATAGAATTGTCGTATTTTCTGGTTCGGCTCAATAGATAATTAGATAAGGAAGTAGCAAAAAGCGGATAGTATTCAAAATTTACTATCCGCTTTATTATTGCTTTGATCAGTGGCTTTTTATCCATTCGACAATCCATTCGCCTACGTCGTCGGTATGGTAGGATTTCGTACTTGTGCCGGCGATGTCTTCGGTCACGATTCCGGCATTCATCGATTCGGACACAGCCGTTTGAATCGATAAGGCTTCTTCTTTCAACCCAAATGCATATTCGAACATCATAGCCGCCGACAATATGGTCGCCAACGGGTTGGCTATATTTTTCCCCGCTGCCTGAGGATAGGAACCGTGTATAGGTTCGAATACAGAAGTATGCAGGCCAATCGATGCCGATGGCAGCATGCCTAAGGATCCTGTGATAACGGAACCTTCGTCGGTGAGTATATCGCCAAACATGTTTTCGGTAACGACGACATCGAAACTTTTGGGACATTGAATCATGCGCATGGCAGCGTTATCGACGAATAAAAATTCGGTTTCGACTTCTGGATACTCCGATGCTATTTCTTGCGTGATTTCTCTCCATAGTCGGGAGGTCGCCAATATATTCGCTTTATCGACCATTGTAACTTTTTTACGCCGTTTCATAGCGTATTCGTATGCCAATTGGACAATTCGTACAATTTCTTCCCGACTGTATATACAGGTATCATAGGCTATGTTCCCGTCTTCACTACGACCTTGTGGTCGCCCAAAATATAGTCCTCCCGTTAATTCTCGGATACACATAAAGTCTGCACCGTCGATAATATCGGAACGGAGGGGGGATTTATGAATCAATCCGGGAAAGGTGGTTATGGGACGAATATTTGCGAATAGTCCGAGCTTTTTCCGCATGGCAAGTAATCCTTGTTCAGGGCGTACGGTCGCATTGGGGTTATTGTCGTATTGGGGCGAACCTATGGCTCCAAACAAAACGGCATCGGAGCGCATACATAATTCATGAGTAGAGTCGGGGTAGGGCAATCCGGTTTCTTCTATGGCACAAGCTCCTACCGGGGCTGTTTGATATTCCAGAGAATGTCCGAATTTTTCACAAACGGCTTTCGTTACGTTCAAAGCTTGTTCCACTACTTCTGGTCCAATTCCGTCGCCGGGCAATACTGCGATATGTAATTTCATATTCTTTCTATTTTAATTGTCTTGTATATTCAGCTCTTTATCTTCTATTAAGTTAAGCATTTTGATTGTGGCTTGTATGGCGGCTTCCATTTGGTCGGCATCCAATCCCTGTGTTTTCAAAATATTTCCATTATAATCCCATGAGATAACGGTTTGTACCAATGCATCGGTGTGTCCGCCGGGAGGTATGTTTACTGTATAGTTTGTCAACGACGGGAACGTTCGTCCGAGTTGTTCTTTGTATATCTTCCGTATGGCTTTTACGAATGCGTCGTATTGTCCGTCGCCGGTAGACGCTCCTTCGTATGTTTTTCCGTTTACTTCGATGGCAATGATTGCTACTGGCTTTAATCCCTGAGAAAGGTTTAAAGTATAATTTATTACCTTGACGTGCTGAGCTATGGTTTCGTGTTTTAATACGTCTGAAATGATATAGGGAAGATCTTCTGGGGTAACCATTTCTTTCTTATCACTTAACTCGACCACTCTCTGAGTTACTCTCTTGATGGATTCGTCATCGAGTTCTATACCTAGCGATTCGAGATTTTTGCGGATATTGGCTCTCCCGGAAGTCTTGCCAAGTGCATATTCGCGTTTCCTCCCGAATCGTTCGGGTAATAAATCATTGTAATAAAGATTGTTCTTATTATCTCCGTCGGCATGAACTCCCGCACATTGAGTAAATACGGATTCTCCAATAATAGGTTTATTGGCTGCGACTCGTATTCCCGAATAGGATTCAACGATACGACTCACTTTGTTTACCATGTTTTCGGTAATTCCGGTTGTCGCTTTTACGTGATCATGCAACACGGCTACGACACTGGTGAGGGGTGCATTTCCTGCTCTTTCTCCCAGCCCGTTTACGGTACAATGCACGCCTTGTATTCCGGTTAGAGTTGCAGCGAAAGTGTTGGCAGTCGCCAAATCGTAATCGTTATGAGCATGAAAGTCGAATCGTAAGTCGGGGTAACGCCTGCGCATGGCTCTGCAAAATTTTAGCGTTTGAAGAGGATTCAAGATACCTAATGTGTCGGGCAACATGAACCTTTCCACAGCTTCATTTTTTAAAGCATCCATTAAATGAAAAACGTATTGAGGGGAATATTGTATCCCGTTGGACCAATCTTCCAAATAGAGATTGATTTTCAGTCCGACTTCTTTCGCTTTCTTAATAGTTTGTTTGATATCTTCGACGTGTTCTTGTACCGTTTTTTGAAGTTGGAAGGTACAATGTTTTTCCGATCCTTTGCAGAGCAAATTCATCACTTTGGCTCCACAAGAACGAATCCATTCGATAGAAGCTCCTTTATCGAGAAATCCCAATATTTCGATTTTGTCGATGTGTCCTCGTTTCTCGGCCCATTCGCATAGTTGTTTCGCCATTTCGTACTCTCCGGTGGAAACTCTTGCCGAGGCAATTTCGATACGAGGAATTTTTAGGTCTTCTAAAAGTAAGCGAGCGATACTCAATTTTTCCTGTCGGGCGAACGATACTCCCGATGTTTGTTCTCCGTCTCGCAGAGTAGTATCCATAATTTCTACAACCATAGTACTTCTCGATTTCGTTATGAATGTTTTTCTTCCCAGTTTTCTATTTCTTGTTTTTTGCTCAGTAGATAATCGATGTCGTCATATCCGTTGAGCAAACAGTTCTTTTTGTAAGGATTTATTTCGAAATGTTCCGATTCTCCGCTTGTGTCGTCTGTAATGGTTTGCTCTTTCAAATTGACTGTAACGGTCGATTGTGGGTTCGAAAAAATATGTTTGAATAAACTGGTAAGAAATTGCTCTGAGACAATTACCGGAAGTACTCCGTTGTTAAGTGCATTGTTCTTGAAAATATCGGCAAAAAAACTAGATACTACTACTTGGAATCCATATCCGGCAATAGCCCAAGCAGCATGTTCACGGCTGGAACCGCTACCGAAGTTTTTCCCCGCTACTAAAATGGAGCCGGAGTAAAGCGGGTTGTTAAGAATAAAATCTCGAATGGGTTGCCCCGCTTTATCGAAGCGCCAATCGCGGAACAGGTTTTCTCCGAAACCTTCCCGAGAAACGGCTTTTAGAAAACGGGCAGGGATAATTTGATCGGTATCTACATTCTCTTGGGGAAGAGGAATACATGTCGATGTTATGATGTCGATTTTTTTTATCATAGTCATACAAAGTTATAAAAATTTTCTGGGATCGGTTATCTCTCCTGTAATTGCTGTCGCAGCGGCCACCAAAGGTCCGGCTAGTATAGTCCGCGCTCCGGGTCCCTGTCTACCTTCAAAGTTTCGATTCGAGGTCGATACAGCATATTTTCCCGGGGGGACTTTATCTTCGTTCATGGCTAAGCAAGCCGAACAACCGGGTTGACGTATTTCGAATCCTGCTTCCGACAAGATAAGATCGATGCCCTCTTCCTTGATTTGTCGCAACACGGCTTGTGAACCCGGTACGAGCCAAGCAATTATATGATTAGCTTTTTTGTGCCCTTTTACCAAATTGGCAAAAGCTCTGAAATCCTCAATACGGCCGTTTGTACAGCTTCCTAAAAAAACATAGTCGATTTTTTTCCCCATTAGAAGCTCTCCGGCAGAGAAACCCATGTAACTCAATGCCCGGCGAAACGAAATTTTTCCACTGTCTTCGATCGATTCTTCCAACGGTATTCTTTCGTCGATAGCGATTCCCATTCCGGGGTTTGTCCCATAGGTAATGCGAGGGGAGATTTCTGCCGCATTAAATGTCACTTCCTTATCGAATGTAGCATCTTTATCGCTATATAGAGTTTTCCAATAGGCGAGGGCTTTGTCCCAATCTTTTCCCTTGGGTGCGAATTCTTTATCCTTTATATAACCGAATGTCGTTTCGTCGGGAGCAATCAGACCTCCGCGAGCTCCCATTTCGATACTGAGGTTACAGACTGTCATTCTTTCTTCCATACTGAGCGAGCGGATTGCTTCTCCTGCATATTCCACAAAATATCCGGTAGCTCCTCCTGTCGTCATTCGAGAAATGATAAATAAAGCGATGTCTTTAGCTGTGACTCCGGGAGAAAGTTTTCCTTCGATATTTATGCGCATTGTTTTAGGTTTGGGCTGTAAAATACATTGGGATGCCAATACCATAGCAACTTCGCTCGTGCCAATACCGAAAGCGACGGCTCCAAAAGCCCCGTGGGTCGAAGTGTGGCTGTCTCCGCAAACGATGGTCATTCCCGGTTGAGTCAACCCATATTCCGGTCCGATAACGTGAATGATTCCGTTTTTTTCATTTCCCAGTCCATAATGAGCTAAGCCGAACTCGCTAGCATTGGTGGCGAGTGTCTCTACTTGATTGCGGGAAACCGGGTCGGCAATAGGCTTATCTTGATTTAACGTGGGAATATTATGGTCGGGAGAACAAGTCGTTCTTTCCGGTCGAAAAACCTTCAAATTTCTAGCCCTCAGTTCGTTGAAAGCCTGAGGACTGGTAACCTCGTGGCAATAGTGTCTGTCTATATATAATTGATCGGGGCCTCCTTTCACCGAGGTTACGACGTGGGTATCCCATATTTTATCAAATAATGTATTCATGTGATTTCGTTATATAATGAACTTATTAATAGCATCTATAAAGGCTTCGGCAGAGGCTGCGACAATATCTGTATTTGCCGAGAATCCATAGTATGAGTTTCCGTTGTAGGTCACAGTCATATGTACTTTACCTATATCGTCGCTGCCTTTGGTGATAGCTTGTATAAGAAATTCTTTGACTACCATTTTTCGGTGAATGATGCATCGTATAGCATTTATGGCGGCATCTACCGGCCCGTTTCCCGAAGCTGCTGCTTCGAATTTTTCACCGGCTATGTCTAATCCGATGCTGGCAACGGACTTTATTCCTACTCCGGCAGTTACTTGTAGGAAGTCTAGTTGTATGCGTGCATTGGCTGTTCTCTCTTTCCCTACCAACATTAATATATCGTCGTCATTGATATCTTTTTTACGATCGGCAAGTTTAAGAAATGAATCATAAGCTTTGTTCAAAGCATCTTTTTCCAATTCGATACCTAATAAATGAAGTCTATGTTTCAAAGCAGCCCGTCCACTTCTTGCGGTTAATACGATAGAGTTTTCGTCAATTCCGACGTCTTTGGGATCTATGATTTCATAGCTTTCCCGATTCTTCAATACACCGTCTTGGTGGATTCCTGACGAGTGGGCGAATGCGTTGCGGCCAACGATTGCTTTATTCGGTTGTACCGGCATGTTCATGAGATTAGAGACCATGCGGCTTATTCCGTAAATCTTTTGTGTATTGATATTAGTCTCTATCTGTAAGTTGTGGTGACATTTGCAGATCATGGCTATTTCTTCAAGGGCTGTATTTCCAGCTCTTTCACCAATGCCGTTTATCGTAACTTCGGCTTGTCTGGCTCCGTTTTGGATTCCAGCCATCGTATTCGCCGTTGCCATGCCCAAATCATTGTGACAATGAGTGGCTATCGTAACGTTATCGATTCCTGAGACATGTTCTTTGAGATATAATATTTTTTGTCCAAATTCGTCCGGCAAACAATATCCAGTTGTATCTGGTATGTTTATAACCGTAGCGCCTGCTTTGATGACGGCTTCGACTACTCTGGCTAAATATTCATTATCGGTACGACCCGCATCTTCGGCATAAAATTGTACGTCTTCTACGAATTTTTTCGCATATTTGACAGCCGCCACAGCTCTTTCTACAATCTCTTCACGAGTCGAATTGAATTTATATTTAATGTGATAGTCCGAAGTTCCAATGCCTGTATGAATACGTTTATGTTTGGCATATCGAAGAGCCTCGGCTGCAACTTTTATATCGTTTTCGACAGCACGGGTGAGCGCACAGATTGTGGGCCATGTTACAGCTTTGGATATTTCGACGACCGATTCGAAGTCTCCGGGACTCGATACAGGAAATCCGGCTTCTATGATGTCGACACCAAGTGTCTCTAATGCCTTAGCTACTTGTATTTTTTCAACTGTGTTGAGTTGGCATCCGGGAACTTGTTCTCCGTCTCTTAATGTTGTGTCAAAGATAAATAATCTGTCGGACATGTTATTGCTATATTAAATTGTAAAAAGCCTTTCTCGACGTATTCGTGAGAAAGGCTATAATTTTTGTATCGTAAATTGCTAGGCACTATATCTCACTTCTATTCTGTTACATTCGATAGAAGATCAATAATTAGGCTGTTTAGCAATTCTATTATCATTATTGAATTATTTTGTTTCTTGTGCAAAGGTAGTTATTGTTTTGAGAAAACAAAATAAAATATCATGTTTTTCCTCTTTAAATCTATAATTTGTAATTTTTATCGACGAAAATATATTTATTTATAATTGATAACTCGCGTTATTAGAAGCTTATTCCTAATCGGATAGATACGAGATGGCATCCGTTCATATCTTGGAAAGTTCCTTTTTCATCGGTAAATGGAGATATTTGATAAAAATTATATCCGATAAGAATATGAGACCCGAATTTTTTACTTACAGATAGGTTCATACCTAATCCGGCAGAACCAAAAAAGCCACCTTGATTTTCTCCTTTGTACATTTGATTGGTAGAATAACCCGCTCTGAAATCAACAAAAAGAAGAGATTTGTTGCTTAGCAAATTACAACGGAAAAGTGCATAAATAGGGAGGTAGTATCGATTGTTGGAAAATGAACTGTGAAGACCTATTCCTAAACCAAAGCATTTGATGGTGTGGGACCGGTAGCCTGCGAATAAATCTAAATCGAAAGAAGAAAAGTCATTCCCCGACATATCGATGGATGCTCCTGCTTCAACTCCAAATGTAACAGGTTTGATTTTTTTATCTTTGCTCATATCCGACAAGTTGCTTTCGCGCATGACGTATTGATTGTTCCCGTTTTCAAAACCTGTGGTCGATTCTTGTGCCGATGTATTTTGTAAAAAAAGGCATAGAGTTGATATTAACAATATCTGATATAGGTATTTAGCCATGATTTTATTATTTGTTGAGGACGAAGGTAAATTTTTTATTGCGATTGAGCAATCGAACGACTGAAAAAATAAATGAAGAGGTATTTAAAATAAAAAACCAACCTGAGGTGCAGGTCGGTTTTTCCTGCCATTGGGGCAGACAATCCAATAAGGTTATCCTAAATAAGTTTTTAACAGTTTACTCCTCGAAGCAGTCCTGAGTCTTCTGATGGCTTTTTCTTTTATTTGTCGAACTCTTTCTCGGGTTAATCCGAACTTGTCTCCAATTTCTTCGAGAGTCATTTCTTGACAGCCGATTCCAAAAAACATTTTAATGATTTCGCTTTCACGAGGAGTAAGTTGTTTAAGTGCGCGATCGATTTCTTTCGAGAGAGATTCGTTAATTAACGACCTATCTGCTATGGGGGAATCGTCATTAACCAATACGTCGAGTAGACTATTATCTTCTCCTTCAACAAAAGGGGCGTCTACCGAAATATGCCGTCCCGACACTTTTAATGTATCGGAGATTTTATCTACCGGTATATCCAATTCTTCTGCGAGCTCTTCGGGAGAGGGACGACGTTCGTTTTCTTGCTCGAATTTAGAAAGAGCTTTACTGATCTTATTGAGAGATCCTACTTGATTTAATGGCAAACGAACGATTCTCGATTGCTCGGCTAGAGCTTGAAGAATAGATTGACGAATCCACCACACTGCATAGGAAATGAACTTGAAGCCTCTCGTTTCGTCAAATTTTTCGGCAGCTTTAATTAAACCCAAATTTCCTTCATTGATTAAGTCCGGGAGACTTAACCCTTGATTTTGGTATTGTTTGGCAACCGAAACGACAAAACGCAAATTGGCTCGTGTTAACTTTTCCAGTGCTGCATGATCGCCTTTTTTAATGCGTTGGGCAAGTTCTACTTCCTCTTCTACCGTAATCAAGTCTTCGCGTCCGATTTCTTGTAGGTACTTGTCAAGAGAAGCACTCTCCCTGTTCGTAATCGATTTTGTAATTTTTAATTGTCTCATCTTGCAATATTGAGATTTTGGGACTGCAAATATACTATATTTATTGTTAATGGAGCTGTAAAAAATGTTTAATTTTGAACGTGAATCTACAAAAATACCATTTTACTGCTCCTGCCTTTTTCGTATTTATTATTATAACGTTTGAATATTTGTTCTGTTGTGTTTGTTGTGCTATATTTAATAATTATCTTTTAATATGGGATATGACCCTTGTTTAGGGGGCATATCCCATATTCCAAAAAGATTTAATCGGCCAAATCTACTGCATAATACATCATTTTTCCATTCGGATAAATACCCGTAATGAACATAACTTTTTGATTTTGATTTGATTTTACAATAGAGTCGTACATGGATTCCAAGTCACTAACCGACTTCATCGGGGTGTTATTGATTTCAAGAATGACAAATCCTTCTCGCATACCGGCCGCTTTGAATTTACCGTTTTTCAATCCAATAACCTGCACTCCATATCGGATATTCATCTCTCTCAAACTCTTGGCATCTAATTCTTTGAATCCAGCTCCCAAAGAATCCATTCCGGCAATCTTGGTTATCTCGGTATTGCCTTGACTATTTTTTAATGTCAGGGATACAGTTTTGGATTCTTTTCCTCGTAACAACCCTATTTTAATTTTATCTCCGGGACGATATTTACTCAATTGTTCGGAAAGCATGGCTCCATTTTTAATCTTTACGCCATTAATAGAGGTTATAACATCACCTTCTTTTATTCCTGCTTCCATCGCAGCGCTGCGATTGTATACTTCACCGACGTATATTCCTTCTTGTACTTCAAGATTTTCTTCTTTGGCCAATTCGGAATCTATTTCTCTATACCCTATACCCAATACGGCTCTTTGTACGGTACCATATTCTTTCAAATCGGCAATTACTTTACTTACTATGGAAGTGGGAATAGCGAATGAATAGCCGGCGTAACTTCCTGTTTCGGAGTAAATGGCCGTGTTGATACCCACTAATTCACCTGCTGTATTTACCAATGCTCCACCGCTATTTCCCGGATTTACAGCTGCATCGGTCTGGATAAACGCCTCTATACCCATTTTTTGGCTACGAGGGTTGAGTGCGCTTATGCTACGAGCTTTGGCACTTACGATACCAGCGGTAACCGTCGATGTTAATCCTAACGGATTTCCTACCGCCAATACCCATTCTCCGACTTTCAAATTATCGGAATCGCCAAATTTGACGATGGGGAGATCTTTGGCATCTATTTTTATCAATGCCAAATCGGTAGAAGGATCGGTTCCTATTACACGACCATTGAAAGTCCTATTGTCATTCAGGGTTATATCCAATTTATCGGCTCCTTCTACTACGTGATTATTGGTTACAATATATCCATCGGGGGTAATAATTACTCCCGACCCCAATCCAGCACGAGGCTGAGGTTGTATATTGCGCCCTCCTTGTCCAAAGAAATATTCGAAAAACGGATCGCTAAAACCGCCTAATTGACTTTGTTTGGGTGTAGAAATCGATTTTATACTAACGACGGCATTAACCGTGTTTTCGGCGGCAGTGGTGAAATCTGTTTCAACAGCCGGTCGATTGATTACTCTTGTAAAGCGAGTCGGCTGTGCATATCCACTGTCGAGCGATTGATCTTGTATTTTTGAATCGGCCGACTTATTCAATATACTAAATGCGCCGATTGTAATTCCGGAGCTCAGAGCTGCAATTAAGGCGATGCCCATCAATTTTTTTCCGTAAGAATTCATAATCTATTAGCTTTAAATGTTAATATTATCTTGTATTTAAGTTTTTCAGACGTTAAATTTAATACATTTATCGTGCCGTTGAAACCCTTGCATCTTCTTTTTAAGCTCTTTTAATAAGCAGGATAGCTACTTAACAGGGGTTAACGCAGATGACTGTCATGAGAATCATTTTTATATACTTAGGCATGTCATATTGTCCGTTAAAATTTACAAGATTAAAAATCATACTGACAGTATTCTGTCTTTGCCATTTTTATCGTATCTTTGTAACGTACAGCAGGACGGTCTGTCGCTCGTATGATGCGAGAGGAAAGTCCGGGCAACATAGAGCACCATATTTCCTAACGGGAAGCCATTCGCGAGAGTGGAGTAGCGTAACAGAAAATAACCGCTGCGAAAGCAGTAAGGGTGAAAAGGCGAGGTAAGAGCTCACCGGGTTTTACAGTAATGTAGAATGCCGTACGTCTTATGGGTTGTAAGGTTATGTATACCGGCGTTGTAGGGTTGCTCGCCCGATGCCGGGGGGTAAACCGCTAGAGCCTTGTGGTGACACAAGGTCGAGATAAATGACAGACACTCTTTCGAGAGTACATAACCCGGCTTACAGGCCTGCTGTATTTTTTTGTAGAAGTTTTCTGTACGATATATTCTATGGTTCAGCGTAAAAACAAGCCCTCTTTTTTTGCCCGCGCCAGCCTTTTTATAAAACGGTTATGGCAGTTTGTCTCGGTCGATATATGGCATGTGACCGAGTATAAGCTCCATATTCATATTCTTAAAACATTGAACTTGTCGGTACGCTGTTTCTTAAATGAAAAGTTGCAGGAAAAGGCTTCCGCATTGACGTTTAGTACGATTTTGGCAATCGTGCCTGCGTTGGCTATGTTATTTGCTATTTGTAAGGGATTCGGATTCCAACATATTATACAAAGTCAGTTGTTCGATTATTTCCCGGCGCAACGCAATGCATTGGAATATATGTTAGGGTTCGTCGACCAGTATCTCGATCAGATGAAAGGTGGAGTATTCGTGGGGATAGGCCTTTGTTTCCTTTTGTGGACTTTGATAAGTTTGTTATCCAATATAGAGAAAGCATTCAATGATATTTGGCAGGTACAAGGCGGTCGATCGTTTTATCGTAAGGTTACCGATTATACCTCGATGTTTTTGATTTTGCCTATTTTGATGGTTGCATCGAGCGGATTTTCTTTGTTTATGTCAACCATGCTCAGTTCTTCGGTTCTATTCGATTTTATGAGCCCTTTGCTGCGTTGGGTCTTTCGATTAGCTCCATATATACTTACCGCTTTGTTTTTTACCGCTATTTATATTTTTATACCCAATACGAAGGTTAAGTTCAAATATGCGTTTATTTCTGGGCTTATTTGTGGTACGGTATTTCAGATTTTTCAATTTATATATATTTCGGGCCAAATTTGGGTATCGAAATATAATGCTATTTACGGGAGTTTCGCATTTTTGCCGTTGTTTCTCATTTGGATGCAATTTTCATGGTTGATTTGTCTGTTTGGTGCTGTGTTGACTTACTCATCTCAAAATGTAGTAAATTTCAATTTCGAAAAAGAAACCAACGATATATCTCGTCGGTATTCCGATTATATTATATTAGTCATAGCCACAGTTATTGTCCATCGGTTCAAGGAGGGGCTTTCGCCGATGACCAAAGGACAGATATCGAGACGTTATGCTATTCCCATACAGTTGGTAGAGCGTACCGTCGATGAATTGGAACGGGTGAATATTATTTCGCAGACATTGTCGGAAGAAGAGAGGGTTCCTGCATATCAACCGGCGGTAGACATCAGCCGATTGACTTTGGGCTATTTATTGCGAGCCATCGACAGAGAAGGAGACGAGGATTTTATCTGTAATTTAAAAGCCGATTTCCCAAAGGAATGGGCGGCTATAATAGATACCCGTAGGCTTATGGAAGAGAAGGGTGATAGTATTGCATTGAAAGATTTGAAAATAGAAGAAAGCCGAGTGCTTTCCCATAAATTAAATAATAATGAGTGATATGAAAAAAGTAATTTCTACGACATCTGCTCCGGCTGCTATCGGACCTTATAGTCAAGCTGTTGAAACCGGAAATATGATTTTCCTTTCGGGTCAATTGCCCATCGATCCCAAAACCGGAATAATGCCTGAGGGCATCAAAGCTCAAACTCGTCAATCGTTTGCGAACATTAAAGCTATTTTGGCGGAGGCCGGTTATTCGGTCGAACATATCGTAAAGACGACCGTGCTGTTGGCCGATATGTCTCTTTTCGGAGAAATGAACGAAATATATGCCGAGCAGTTCGGGTCCGTATTTCCGTCTCGGTCGGCGTTTGCAGTTAAAGAATTACCGAAACAAGCATTAGTCGAAATAGAGGTTATTGCTGTGAAAGCATAGTTTTTAGCAAGTCGGCCACGATGAATGTACTGCCGCCTACGAAGATCAGATCATCGGGGCGGCTTTCTTTTTTCGCCGCTTCCACAGCTTGTTGAACCGACGGATAACACTTCCCTGTCAATCCTGCTTTTATTGCTAATTCGTACAGTCTTTCCTCGGGTAAAGCGCGAGGTATCGAGGCCCGGGTGAAATAGTAAACGGCATTTTGGGGGAGCATAGCCAAAACTCCCGAAATGTCTTTGTCATTGACCATACCGATGATAATACGCAAGTTTTGATAAGATTCGTTTTGCAACTGTCGAACTATATATTGTATGCCTCCGGTGTTGTGTCCGGTGTCGCAAATCAGTCGGGGAGACGATTCCAATTGTTGCCATCGCCCCATTAAACCGGTAAGACTGGTGACATGGGCGAAAGCATCATAGACCGATTGGTCGGAGATATTGTATCCTAAATTTCGTAATTGTCCGACTGCTGTCAGAACGGTAGCTGCATTTTTTTCCTGACATAGCCCGCTTAACTCCCCGAAAAGGTGCGGAAATTCGGGAGAATCGAATTCCCAACCTTTGTCATTTCGTTGGGTCGACCGGAAATGAATTTGTTCCTCTGCGAATATAATGGGGGCTTTTACCTCTTTCGCTCTATCGATGAATACTTGCTTCACCTCTCCCTGAGCTTCACCGATCACGACCGGTATTCCAGATTTTATAATACCAGCTTTTTCTCGGGCTATTTTCGGCAGGGTGTCTCCGAGCATTTGCACATGGTCATAGCTGATATTGGTAATGACACATAAATCAGGAGTAATGATATTTGTACTGTCCAATCTTCCGCCCAATCCGACTTCGATAACAGCGACATCTACTTGATTTTCGGCAAAGTAGTTAAACGCCATCATCATGGTGAGTTCGAAAAATGATGGTTGGATATGGAGTGTAGATGCAAGGTGTTTCTCTGCAAATTGAATAACATCTTCTTTGGAAATCATTTTTCCATTGATGCGGATACGTTCTCTGAAATCGATAAGATGCGGAGAGGTATATAATCCTGTTTTATATCCGTTTAATTGCAGAATAGCGGCTAATAGATGCGATACCGATCCCTTGCCGTTGGTCCCGGCAACATGTATGGTGTGAAACTTTCGATGGGGATATCCGAAATATTTGTCCAGCGCTTCGGTATTTTGCAGTCCCGGTTTATAAGCGGCACTTCCTATTTGTTGAAAAACGGGTAGTTGTTTATATAAATATTCTAATGTTTCTTCGTAATTCATAATTCATATTTTAGTATAAGGCATATCCTGAAATACCAGCCAATACGATAACGAGTATGGGGTGTATTTTCGCATAGTGTACCAGAATAAACGAGATGACTGCAATACCGATACTTATTGTATAGTCTGGAAAGTTTTCCTTATTCATGAGGAGGAGTGCGGCAGAAGCTATCAGACCGACAACCACAGGACGAAGTCCGGAAAATATGCTTTTGATAGTAATATTATCTTTATGTTTAAGTATAAAACGGCTCACTAATAAGACTAAAATGAAAGACGGCAAACATACGGCGAACGTGGCGATTATCGACCCCCAAATACTATTACCGGCAGCTACATATCCTACATAAGTAGCACTGTTTATTCCTATGGGACCGGGAGTCATTTGAGAAATAGCTACGATATCGGTAAATTCGGTCGGGGTAAGCCACGGTTGGCTTTCGCCATAATGAACGACTTCTACCGCTTCGTGTTGAATGAGAGAGAGCATGGCGTATCCGCCACCAAAACCGAATAGTCCGATTTTTAGGTAGGCCCAAAATAAGTTGAGATATACGATCCACATGGCTATTTTTCTTCTTTATTACTCTTTTGTTTTGAACTGGCGATGACATGATTACAGTAAAGTATTCCACCGATAGCTCCTAACAAGACGAACCAAATGGGGGAAACCCCTCCTAACCAGATTGATAATGCCACTATAATGGGAATAATAACTGTTTTAATATTGATACGTGCTGTTTTAGCCGTACTGAATACCGGAGACACGATGAGTGCGACCACTGCTGGTCTTATACCCTTGAATATACGCTCGACTACCGGATTGTCATACGTTTGAACAAACCAGATTGCAATAGCCAAGATGATTAGAAAAGAGGGTAGAATTGTACCGAGTGTCGCCATGAGACAACCTTTTAATCCTCGCAATTTGTTCCCGATCAATATGGATATATTCACCGCCAAAACTCCGGGCAATGATTGTGCAATGGCAAGTGCGTCGACAAAATCTTCCCGTTTAATCCAGTTTTGTTTATCCACGACTTCTCTTTCAATGAGAGGTATCATAGCCCAACCGCCTCCGAATGTGAACGCACCTATTTTAAAAAATGATATGAATAGTTTCAGATACAGATTCGATCTCATAGTTTCTTTTTAATGCGCTGCAAAGATAGTGCAAACGAGGGCAGAAACAAATTTATTTGGTTATGCCGAGTGCCACCTATTTTCGCATTTCTGCAAAGATAGTGCAAGGCAAGAGAAAGATAAAACGAATAAGTTCGTTTTTCTTTTCGAGCCGTAGTCTTTTGAGGCCTAATATAAGGTTGGAACAGAAACAAGTTTAGTTGGGTATATCGAGGTATAACCTGTTTTCGTATTCAGTTGTATAGGTCGTATAAAAAAGCGACAATCTCATCATGAAACTATCGTATATAAGACGATAGAATTTGTTCTAATTCATTTAACGACAAGGCGCCCGATTGTCGCCAAATGATTTCGCCTTGTTTCCATAGTACTAGGGTGGGGACTGACTGTATTCTGTATTCCGAAGACAAGGAAATATTTTTATCGATATCTATTTTTAGTATAATAATTTTATTCCCCATTTTCTTTTTCAATTCTTCAAGGACTGGTTTCATCATTTTACAGGGACCACACCATTCTGCAAAAAAGTCTACTAAAACCGGGGTGTTGTCTGCGATAATATCTTGAAATTTGTTCATGTCTTGAAATTTAATAAGATGAATATGATTTTAACAGCGGTATGGCTCTGTTGGTTCGATTCGTTCCGTGAATATCAGAAAATAGTATTGTCACGACAATCGACCAACCAGTTTCCTCTACGGTTAACCAAAGTAAGATTAATTTTTCGTATGAGTTTGTGTTTATGTGAGAAAAATAATTTCCCTTGTACGAACAGGGTATCTTGTGAAGTATTCATCTCAGAATAAGAAATATTGAAATGAGTGGGTGTGTTTTTTAATTCATCGGATTGATTTCCGACTAAGGTCTCAAACAAATATAGTGTTTCGGCCGACTCGGGAGTCGATAGCTTTTTAGCTTCTTGGAAGTTAGCGTTGGATAGATTTTCGACGAAAGATATGGCTATATTTTCAGGCTCGAAATGCTGATGGATAGAAGGTGTGCTAATCAATATTAAAGGGAGGCCTATGGCAGAGATGGTTAGACAAAAAAAGATAATGCGAACACGTGTTTTTGGTTTCATTGCGATATTCAATTTTATCTTTGCTTTTGGCAAAGATATGAATTTTTTTAATGGCTTGCGCAAGAAATCCTATAAGAGGAATATGGATTTAATTTATCTTTACAACCTGTAAAGATAGGTTGCATTGAATAATTAAATAAAGCGTGTTTCAACTCTGGCTTTGCACGTTTCCCCCCCTGTGAGAAATACAAAAATAGGTACGAAAAACGAACTTCTCCGTTTTATCCTACTCTTACCTTTCATTATCTTTGCAATCGAATATAAGAATAGAAAATATGAAAGATTCGTTGATCGTAGTATCTGGCGGTATGGATAGTATTACTTTGTTGTATGAGTATGCCGACCGCATAGCATTAGCCGTTTCTTTTGATTATGGAGCTAATCATAATCATAAAGAAATACCGTTTGCTCGTATTCATTGCGAGCGGTTAAAAATAAAACATATAGTAATACCTCTTGCGTTTATGAAAGAATATTTCAGAAGTTCGTTGTTGGACGGTAGCGACTCTGTACCGGAGGGACATTATGCCGATGAAAATATGAAAAGTACGGTTGTCCCGTTTCGGAATGGCATTATGTTATCAATTGCTTGCGGTATCGCAGAAAGCAATGGCTTGAAACAAGTTCTCATTGCTAATCATGGCGGAGACCACGCTATTTATCCCGATTGTCGATCGGAGTTTATCCAAGCTATGGATAAAGCTATGCGTTCGGGAACTTATGAGAATATAGGTATCTTTGCTCCCTATACCGATATTTCAAAAACAGAAATTGCCAGTCGGGGGAAAAAGTTGAATTTGAACTATGCCGAAACATGGTCTTGTTACAAAGGAGGGGAGAAACATTGCGGGAAATGCGGTACTTGTGTAGAACGCAAAGAGGCTCTTCGGGATGCCGGGATTGAGGATCAGACAGAATACGAGGATTAATAACGAATAAAACGGTTAAGTTATAATGTATTACGTAGCTAAGACAATGGAAATTGCAGGCGCGCATTCTTTGCACCTTTCATATGAAAGTAAATGTGAAAAATTACATGGCCATAACTGGATTATTACGGTTTATTGTAAAGCGAAAGAACTGAATCAAGACGGTATGGTCTGTGACTTTAAACACATTAAAGATAAGATTCATGGTTATCTTGATCATGGGAATCTGAATGAATTGCTACCTTTTAATCCGACCGCCGAAAACATAGCGAAATGGATTACGGATCAGATTCCCGAATGTTATAAAACCAAAGTTCAAGAAAGTGGTGGAAATACGGCTATTTACGAAATTGACGATTTTGAAAATGAAAATATTGACAAATGAAAGTAAATGAAATTTTTTACTCATTACAGGGTGAAGGTGTGTTTACAGGTACGGCCGCGATTTTTGTGAGGTTAGCGGGGTGTAATTTGCATTGTGATTTCTGTGATACAAAACATGAGGATTATACTATTTTTACAGAAGAAGAGATTGTAAAGGCTATTTCTGATTATCCTGCGAAACATGTAGTTATTACAGGAGGGGAACCCACTTTACAACTTACGCATTCGCTTGTCGACCGATTGCATGAAGTCGGGAAGTTTGTCCAAATCGAAACCAACGGATCAATCGCATTAGATACCGATTTGGAACGGTCGATCGATTGGATTACTTGTTCTCCTAAAACGATTCCTGTGAAAATACAGCGTATGAATGAAATCAAAGTCGTTTATCAGGGACAAGATATGGAACCGTATGAAAAAATCGCCACAGCTTATGAGTGTTTTTGTAGCTTGCAACCTTGTGATGTCAATGATGAGATAAAAAATGAAAACAATCTTACCGCAGCTATCGAATACATTAAGAACCACCCCCGATGGAGGCTTTCACTTCAAACCCATAAAATTATTAATATAAGATAATAATGAAGGATAAAAGAATAAACTCTCTTCTACGGGATTTATCGAATACATAGGTGAAAATCCAGATCGGCAAAGTCTCGACGAAATACCGAGCTGGATTTTATGAATATGAACCGAGGTATTTAGAGGTTGTGTGCAAGTCTATGAGAGGTGTTAAGAACGAAGGAAAAATGAGTGGGACAAACTTCAATAAGTATGTTTAATCAGATACAGATTTGCGTCACGGGTTTTATGAATCGCTCGATATGCAGATGTGAATCGGGAGAGGAGAGATGTAGTGAAAAATCCGTTAAAAATTTTCTTCTCTGATAATTTTATGCAAAACCATAAAAAAATCTTTGCAAGAAAAAAAGATAACGTTAACTTTACACAATCAACAAATTTAGTTAACCTTAAAAAGAAGAATATGGATATGACTCTTTCAGGATTGAATCCAACACATTTTCAAGGCTTAGTCGATGGTAAACAAACCGGTCTCTATATCTTGGTTAATAAAAACGGGTGCGAATTGACCCTAACTAATTATGGCGCTCGTATCGTTTCGTTAATGGTTCCCGATAAAAATGGGAAGATGATAGACGTGGTTACGGGGCATAATAACATACAGGAATACCTTACATCGGAGGAACCTTATTTTGGAGCGACTTGTGGTAGATATGCCAATCGTATTGCAAAAGGAAAATTCACGGTCGATGGCGTTTTGTATGATAAATTAGCGATAAACAATGGGCCTAACAGTCTGCATGGAGGGGTAAAAGGCTTCAACTTTCATGTTTGGGATGCCAATCAATTGGATAAACAAACAATAGAATTTTCCCGATTGTCTCCTGATGGTGAAGAAGGGTTTCCCGGAAATCTGCAAGTAAAGGTCATATTTAAATTAACCGACGATAACGCCGTTGATATAACTTACTGTGCAGAAACCGATAAACCTACCATCGTTAATCTGACAAACCATTCGTATTTTAATTTATCGGGTGCGGGAGATCCTTACATCGGTGATCATCTGTTATGCATTGATGCCGATTACTATTTACCTACCGATGATACGGCTATACCTTACGGAGAGAAGTCGGCGGTAGAGGGAACCCCGATGGATTTTCGTAAACTTTATGAAGTCGGTAGCCGTATAAACGAGCCGTTTGAACAACTGGTTTATGGAAAAGGGTACGATCATACTTATATTTTGAATAAGAAGCGGAGCTGTGAATTTTCATTTTGTGCAGAGTGTGTTTCGCCCAAAACCGGGATCGTGATGGACGTCTTTACGACAGAGCCCGGTGTACAGCTTTATACAGCCAATTGGATGACAGGGAATTTTATCGGGAAAAATGGGAAACGGTATCCGATGAGAGCTGCTATCTGTCTTGAAACTCAACATTTTCCAGATAGTCCTAATCATGAAAACTATCCTTCTGTTATCTTACGCCCTCATGAAAAATTCGAAAGTCATACGCAGTTTAAATTTTCGGTTCGAGAGAAATAATCATATAAGTTATACAATTATTTAATTTAGTATTATGGATATAGAATTTGTAAGAAGTCGTTTTATCAAACATTTTGATGGCTCTACCGGGTCGGTATATGCCTCTCCCGGTCGTATAAACTTAATAGGAGAGCATACAGATTACAATGGTGGATTTGTATTCCCGGGAGCTATCGATAAAGGAATGGTTGCAGAACTTAAAATTAATGGGATGGATAAAGTCCGCGCATATTCGATAGATTTAAAAGATTATGTAGAGTTTGGATTGAACGAGGAAGACGCTCCCCGTGCCAGCTGGGCTCGTTATATATTCGGTGTGTGCCGCGAGATTATTAAACGAGGCGGTAAAATAGCCGGATTTAATACAGCATTTGCCGGCGATGTTCCTCTGGGTGCAGGTATGTCTTCGTCGGCTGCATTGGAGAGTACTTATGCTTTCGCTTTGAACGATATGTTCAACTGTGGCATCGACAAATTCGAATTGGCTAAAATCGGACAGGCTACCGAGCATAACTATTGTGGTGTAAATTGCGGTATTATGGACCAATTTGCTTCGGTGTTCGGTAAAGCCGGTCATCTGATACGACTGGATTGCCGTTCGTTGGAATATCAATATTTCCCGTTCAAGCCCGAAGGTTACCGACTCGTATTGCTCGATTCTGTCGTAAAGCATGAGTTGGCATCTTCCGCTTATAACGACCGACGCAAATCGTGCGAGAATGTGGTTGCCGCCATACAAAAGAAACACCCGCATGTAGAGTTCCTGAGAGATGCCAATATGTCTATGTTAGACGAGGTAAAAGAAGAGGTGTCTGCCGAGGATTATATGCGTGCAGAATATGTGATCGGTGAAGTACAACGAGTCCTTGACGTATGCGATGCTCTTGAACAAGGAGATTATGAGACAGTAGGGCAGAAAATGTATGAGACTCATCATGGAATGAGTAAATTGTATGAGGTAAGTTGTGAAGAACTCGATTTCCTGAATGATATTGCCAAAGAGTGTGGCGTGACCGGCTCTCGTGTGATGGGAGGTGGATTTGGCGGTTGTACGATAAACTTAGTTAAGGACGAATTGTATGGTGCGTTCGTGGAAAAAGCCAAAGCAGAATATAAGACAAAATTCGGTCGTCTTCCCAAAGTTTATGATGTCGTGATTGCCGATGGGGCACGCAAACTTTGCTGATAAAAAATGGATATAAATAGATAGAGCCGGGGGATTATAATCCCCCGGCTCTATCTATTTATAGAAAAATTTGCTCGCTTAAATTGGGTCCGTTCCCCAGCCGCCACCTAATACTTTATACAAATTCACCATAGCAAGATACTCGTCTCTTACAGCATTGCTCAAACCGATTTGAGCATCGAAAAAATTTCGATGGGCATCTAAAACATCGATGTAACGAATAACTCCGTTGAAATACTGTAATTGTGCTAGATCTACATACTTTTGAGCTGCTTCAAAAAGATTGAGTTGAAGTTCCGATGTTCGTCTTTTTTTCTGATAAGTTATCACGGCATCATTTACTTCTCGGAAAACTTCAAGAACCTTTTGTTCATAGGCGAAACGTTTTTCGTCATAGGCTGCCAATGACGCTTTATATTGGGCTTTCTTCTTTCCAAAGGTTAATAAAGGAGCTACGAGATTGCCAGACACATAGGAGAATGGAGATTCGAAAAATCCTTTTAATTCATCGTTTTCAAGCCCTCCGACTAAACTTATAGTTAATCGTGGAAACCGATCGGCATATGCAATCCCTACTGCCGCCATAGCAGCTTGTAGCTGTTGCTCTGCTTGACGCACATCGGGCCTTCGTTGCAGTAGGGTAGAGGGAAGCCCGATAGGTATATTTTCGGGTAAACTTACATTTAAGTCGAATTCTCCTCGTTCCACTTTCGACGGATATTCTCCGGCTAATACCGCAATTTGATTTTCTTTCAATGCGATTTTTTGCTCCAACTCGGGGATAAGAGCCGAAGCACTGGCCAGTTCTACTTGTGCTTGTTGATAAGCTGTCTCGGAAGTGAGACCACCTTCGAATCGTAATCGGGCTTGATTGACACTTTCTTCACGAGTTTTTACGGTTTGTAAAACAATTTCAAGTTCTTGATCCAATGCAACTAATTCGAAATAGGCGGTCGCTGTTTCGGCAATTAGGGTCATTTGCATGGCTCGTGCAGCTTCCACGGAGGCTAAGTACTCCGCCGCACCCTTTCTTTTTCCCCAACGTAGGCTCCCCCATAGGTCTATTTCCCAACCTAATGAGGCTTTAAGACTAAATTCGGGATCTTTTGTGAACTTTTCACCGTAATAATCATTGGTTTCGTGATCTGCGAAAAGTTGAGCTCCGATAGTTGGCCAACGAGATGCTTTACTCACGCGGTATAATTCTTCCATTTGCCTGATATGAGCTTCTGCGGCCTGCATATTCCGATTATTTCTTAACGTCTTTTTAATTAATTTGCTAAGAGTCGAATCGGAATAGAGTTTCCACCATGACATATCGGCAATGGTTAATGTATCGTTTTCTCCCGCAATAATTTCATCTGGTAAATTCAGTTCGGGAGCCTGACAGCGTTTTTGTATAGAACAACTACTTAAAATGAATGCTGTCACCAATATATGTATGAAAACTTTCATCTGTTTCATCGTTTCATCATTTTAGATTTTAACTTGTAAACCCATACGAAAAGAAGGGGAACAAAAATAATGCCTACGGTAATTGCCACAATCATACCGAAAAATACACCTGTACCGATACCTTGACGACTGGCCGATCCCGGACCGCTGGCAAAGACAAGAGGTAACATACCTAAGATAAAGGCCAAAGAGGTCATTACGATAGGTCGGAATCGTAAGTGTGCGGCTTTGATTACAGCATCCACTGCATTATTCCCTTTCTCGACTTCGTCTTTGGCAAATTCTACGATAAGAATTGCATTTTTGGCGACTAATCCCACCAACATAACCAAGCCGATTTGGAAATAAATATTATTTTCAAGGCCGCATATCCAGTTTCCTAAATAGGCTCCGACTCCTGCTATCGGAAGAGATAATATAACTGCTATTGGGATAGACCAACTTTCGTATTGAGCTGCAAGGAATAAGAAGACAAAAAGTAATGCTAAGGCCAATATGTAGGCTGTCTGACCACTTACATGTTTTTCCTGATAGGAAAGTCCGCTCCATTCGACGCCAATGTTTTTAGGCAAATGCTTGCTTGCTATTTCTTCGAGTATAGCCATCGCTTGTCCCGAACTATAACCCGGGGCCGCTTCTCCCGATATGGTTGTGGAGGTGAACATATTGAACCGACGAATAGTCCCCGGACCTGTTGTATACGAGGTTGTACCAAGAGCGGTAATAGGTATCATGGCGTTATTGCTTCCTTTGACGAAGAAGAGCCCCAAATTATCTTTATGTGCTCTATACGGTGCTTCGGCTTGGATATATACACGGTAGATTCTGTTGAACATATTGAAATCGTTCACATAGATCGACCCCGTAAATGTTTTGAGCGTTGAAAAAATATCGGCTATTTTTACTCCGAGCATTTGGGCCTTGTCCCGATCTACATCAAAATAAAGCTGAGGTATATCGTTTTGAATAGAAGACGATAAACCGCTTATCTCTTTTCGTTGAGAGGCATAATAAAGTAATGTGTCGGCGGCTCGTTGTAAATCGGCATAACTCGCATCGCTTCGTGCTTCGAGCACCATTTCGAAACCGCCCGAACTACCTAATCCCGGAATAACGGGAGGAGTACTCAAATAAACTTTACTTTCGGGATATTTTTTTAATTCTTCACGAATTTCCTCCATAATATCTCGGAGATTCGACGATTTGCGATCTTCCCAGGGTTTTAGAATGACCGTTAATTGACTTCGAGATTGGTTCGTACCGACACGGGGACTAGATCCTGTCACATTGAGTACATACTCTACGTCTTCACGAGACATTAAATAGTTCATGGCTCGTTCAGTTACATGGCGTGTCCTTTCCAATGTAGCGCCTTCCGGTAATTCTAACTCAACGGTAAAATACCCTTGATCTTCCTGTGGCATAAAACTTTGAGGAACTATTTCGTTAAGAACCCATATCGCTATCAGAGATATACCGAAAGCTGCTACTACTCTACGAGCATGCTTCAATCCTTTTCGAATGAGTTTCTCGTAAAGTCTATTGCCTCGTGCTAACCATAAGTTTATGTAACGAAAAAGTTTGTTTTTCTTTTTGCCTGAATCCGGTTTGAGCAGTAAAGCACACATGGCGGGACTCAAAGTTAGTGCGACTAATGTCGAAATAAGGACCGAAACGGCAATAGTAATCGTGAATTGACGGTACAATTGACCTGTAATACCGGCCAAAAAGCTGACCGGGACGAATACGGCACATAACACCAACGAGGTAGCGATAATGGCACTACCCAATCCTTGCATGGCTTTTTTGGTAGCTTCGTAGGGACTAAGATGTTCCTCATTCATGATTCGTTCTACATTCTCGACTACGACTATGGCATCGTCGACCACGATTCCGATAGCAAGGATTAAACCCAAAAGGGTCATCATATTGAGTGAGAATCCGAACGCAAGCATGATTCCGAATGTTCCTATCAACGAAATAGGTACAGCTATAACCGGGATAAGTGTAGCTCTCCAATTTTGTAGCGAGAGAAATACAACCAAGATAACCAAAATCAGGGCTTCGAAAAGCGTATGGTAAACCTCGTTTATGGATTGGGAAATATAAGAGGTCATATCGAAGGGAATTTCATAAGTAATACCCTCCGGGAAGTTACGACTAATCTCCTCCATCTCTTTCTTCACAGATTCAGCGACCTCCATTGCGTTGGCTCCCGGTAGCATGTTGATATTAAGCACGGCCGCATTACCTCCGTTTATTCCGCTTTCCGTGTTGTAAGATTGTGCTTCGAGAGAGATGCGAGCGACATCGCGCAGACGAATCAAAGAACCGTCGGGATTAGCCCGTATGACAATGTCCTCAAATTCTCCTACGGAAGATAATCGCCCTTGTGCTATGATAGGAGTCGTTATATCGATGTCGGAAATCGGTTGCTGACCCAATACTCCGGCGGCCGATTCCCGATTCTGGTCTTTCAATGCCTTTTGTAAATCGTCCACTGTAAGTCCCAGATTAGCCACGCGGTCGGGTTGAACCCATATCTGCATAGCGTAATAACGGCTACCGACATTCGATACGCTACCCACTCCTTTGACCCGTCTCAACATGTCCAACACATTGAGCGTGGCATAATTACTGAGGTATATTTCGTCGAATTTCGGATCGTTAGAGCGTAAAGTGACAGTCATTAATCGACTGGAAGCCTGTTTTTCCACGGAAATTCCGTTTTGTACTACTTCGGCTGGGAGACGAGCTTCGGCCTGTTTCACGCGGTTTTGTATTTCAACGGCAGCTAAATCCGGGTCGGTCGATATGTCGAATGTGATTGTTGCCGAAAAACTTCCTGAATTGCTGTTCGTTGATTCCATGTAGAGCATGCCGGGCGTACCATTCAATTCCTGCTCGATGGGAGTGGCGACAGCTTGGGTGACCGTCTGTGCGCTAGCTCCCGGATAGGAGGCCGATACTTTGACTACCGGAGGAACAATTTGGGGGTACTGGTCTATCGGGAGTAAAAAAAGACCTAATACACCGACGATAACGATAACAATTGAAATAACAATTGAAAATATGGGTCTGTCGATAAAGAAGTCCGATTTCATAACATACTAATTTTTAGAATGGTCTTCTTGTTCTGCCCGATAAGTCGAGGGGATAACTTTATCTCCATGAGTGAGTTTATGAAATCCTTCGACCACTATATTTTCGTGGGGAACCAAACCTCGTTCGATAATGACATTGTTTCCTACTTCCGGTCCCAATTCGACCATACGCCTTTCTGCAATACTATCGGCTCTTACGACGAATATGTAAGCGCCCCCCTTTTCAATCGCGATTGCTTTATTGGGGACTACGACTGCCGCTTCCCGAACATCGAGCAGTAACCTTACTTTGGTGAACTGCCCCGGTAATAATATATGTTCGGGGTTGGGCATTTCGGCTCTTACTGAGAATGTACCGGTTTGAGGATCGACTTGTGGATCGGCAAAATCGACTATTCCCCGCTGAGGATAAGGCGAATTGTCGGGTAAAGTAATAGTAATGTAAGGCTCCCACGTTCGGGTCGTGTCTTTTTGCCCTAAATTAACGTTACGGGCTTTGCTTTTCAAATAATCGAGTCCGGTCATACTGAAATCGACACGAACGGTATCGCTCTTTACGACCGTAGCCAGTAACGATTGCCCGCCGGGGCCGACAAGTGTTCCTATATCGACGTTACGTTCCGATATGTATCCCGAGATAGGGGAGCTCACAGTCGTATAACCCAATGCTGTTTCGGCTTGGGTTAAATCGGCCTCGCTCATCTCTACTTCGGCTTTTGCACTTTCATAAGAAGCGATGGCGTTATCTAAATCGAGTTGGCTGGCTGCATTTTGTTGATACAAAGGTCTGATGCGCTCCAAGTCTCTCTCGGCTTTCAATGCCAACGCTTTGTTTTTGTTTAGCTGAGCTTTGGCTTTATTTGCTCGAGCTTGATACTGTTTGGGGTCGATTATAAAAAGGGGTTGTCCTTTTTTTACATAAGTACCCTCGTCGAAGAGCATTTTTTCAAGGAACCCTTCTACCCGGGCCCTTATTTCAACGAATTGCTGAGCACGAATGCGGCCTACATATTCCCCGTAAATTTCCACATCGTCCGTAACAACAGGCTCGACTTCGACTATCGGTAGGTCGGGACCCGGAGGTGCGGGACGCAGTAACCAATATAATCCTCCGCTTAATAGGAGAATACCTGCCCCCACATACAACCATACCCGGAGAGAAATACGACGAATCTTTTCACTAAGCCGTAAAGCGTAGTTGCCGATATTTTTAGCGGCTTGTCGAATATTTTCAAATGAAATTTTTATCATAAAGTCAAGAAACTTTTTGGAAGTAAATACACAATAATCCTGATATGAGAATGGAATAGTCCGCAAAAGTACTCTTTTTTCTTCAAATACGCCTTTTTTGTGACAATATTTAGATATTAAACGTAATACGGAAGGGGACGGTTCTGTGCCGGATAGGGATTCCGATAATAAATAAGAAATGCTGTTTGGGAGGGAATCATAGATAGTTTCTAAAAAGTGTAATCTTTGGAGTAATTTGTATTTGTTTATAAACCAAATAGATATATACTTGCTCCAATTGGTTCTACTACTATTTTCTTCAAGGGAGCAAAAAAAAATTCCATTTTTCACTAGGGATTGTTTTTGATTTGGGGTTATATAATATATAACAAAAAAATTATAGAGATACTTATTGATTCATGAAAAAACATTAAAGGATCCATGAAAAAGTACATATCTGTTTTTTTTGATAGTTTGAAGTATCATTTACGAATGGTGAGGCATGTCGTTTTATCAGAATCCCGACTACGTCGCAGTTTATAGGAAGCATTTTGAAGTTTATCCATTTTTAATATAAAAAACATTAGCCTATGGAAATAAGAGAGACTATTTTTTAGAATTAAAATGAGAGAGGAGAATTATTTTTTTAGTATTCGAATACCTATAATACACGTATGTATAGAAGAAATCTAAAAGCAATTATTGTAGCTTTCGTACTGGTTTCTGGTTTTGGAATCGGTACTGCTGCGCATGTCAGCGCAGCTGATACGATGTCGCCACAAGGAGCGGCACAATCGAAGAGTGTAAATCAAAATGTTGCCACGGGGACAAAAGTGGTAACGGGTACAGTTACCGATCCGTCGGGAGAGACTCTTATCGGCCTCACGGTAAAAGTTTCCGGTACAAATGTGACCGTAGCGACAGATCTCGATGGTAACTACTCGATCAAGGTTCCTGCGGGGAGTAACGAATTGGAGTTTTCCTACATCGGTTATCAAACCATCAAGCGCGCTATCAACGGGCAGAGCAAGATAGATGTAGTTATGCAGGACAATTCCGAGGTGCTCGACGAAGTCGTTGTAACCGCCATGGGTATCACCCGTAAAGAATCGTCTTTGACCTATGCGACCCAAGAAATTAAGGGAGATGATTTAATGAAGGTGCAAGATGCCAACTTCGTGAACTCGCTTCAAGGGAAGGCAGCCGGTGTAACTATCACTCAAAGTGCCGGTGGAGCCGGTGGTACTTCAAAAATCCTGTTGCGTGGTAACAAATCAGTTATGGGTAACAACAGCCCCTTGATCGTTATCGACGGTATACCTATGACTAACCAAGTCGGTGGAGCGGCTTCTTCTTGGGCTGGTGGCGAGAGCCTCACTTATTCGAGTTCTTCGGAGGGTGGGGATGCTCTTTCCTTGATTAATCCCGACGATATCGAGAGCATCAACATTTTGAAGGGTGCTAATGCGGCTGCTCTTTACGGTAGTGCTGCGGCCAACGGCGTGCTTATGATTACGACCAAGAAAGGTAAAGAGGGTCGTGTATCGGTAAGTGTCAATTCGAATGTGACTTTTGAAAATCCGTTGGTACTTCCTCAGATACAGAATGTATATGGTGCAAATGTAAATCTGGCAGCCAATACTCTTACTACTGAAAGTTGGGGCAAAAAGATTTCTGAAATGACACCCGAGGAGCTCAATTACAGTGGAGCTAAGTTGCGTAATTATGCAAAAGACGATATTTCCGACTTTTTCGAGACAGGTGCGACTTACAACAACTCGGTATCGGTAAGTGGTGGTACTGAGAAAGTACGTTCCTATTTCTCTTATGCCAACTCCTACGCCGACGGTATGGTTCCCAATAATACTTATCAACGAAATACTTTTTCATTCCGTCAGAGTTATTCTTTGTTCAACAAGAAGTTGAATGTCGATTTGTCATTGAACTATGTGCATGCGCAGACAAAGAATCGTCCGGGCGGAGGTACGGTCATGAACCCGTTATATGATTTGTATCGTATGCCGCGTAACATCGATATGGATTATTATAAGAAAAATTATCGAGGAGAAGGCACGTGGACTTCAAACATCTACGGATATTATAATGATCAGAAACAGTGGGTTCCCGATGGTACTATTGAGTTGTCTGGACCGATGCAACAATGGGCCTATTTTTCACCGGGTAACAATAATCCCTATTGGATAACGAATGCCAATAAAGGACAGACCGAGGAGGAAAGAGCCTATGGATATATTACGGCAAGCTATGAAATCATTCCCGGCTTGAAGATACAAGGCCGTTTGAACATGGACCGTGCCAAGTATAAAGGATTTACAAAGAGAATGGCCACTACGCAAAACGTAGCCGCTATCGAGGGCTATGGTATGTATGGACAGGATCTCATTTGGAGCAACGATGTCTATGTCGATGCCATGTTGAGTTACAACAAGGAAATCAAAGATTTCTCTGTATCGGCATCGGCCGGTTGGGTGGGACACACCGTTAAAGGAGAGACCCAAAAGTTGTGGACGAGAGCCACCTATTTCTCCTATACCGACATGAATCAGCTACCGACCCGTATTAACTTCTTTGAGCCTCTGGCGTCATGGGGAGGAAGCAATATGAATGAGTATTCCTTGTCTTCCAACTGGGATAAAGGTCTTTTCTTTACGGGACAAGTAGGATACAAAGATTATGTCTATTTGGAAGGTAGCTATCGCCAAGACTGGTATCGGGCTTTCAAACAATTCGAATATCGGGGTACTCCCGATAATTATGGCTATTTCTCGGTCGGAGCCAATACGTTAATGCATCGCTACATTTCTTTGCCCGAATTTATTACACACTTGAAACTCCGTGCTTCTTACTCCGAAGTAGGTAACTCTATTCCTAATGAGGTGTTTAATAAAGGTAAAGCTGATTTAGCAACCGGAGCGATCGCTTCGTCTACCTATGGCTATTTCGATAATCCTATTCCCGAAACTTCAAAATCATTCGAAGCCGGATTCGATGTATCGTTCTTCGATAGTTCGTTGAACTGGGATTTGACGTATTATCACACGGGATTGTATAATAACTATTTCCTACAAGCTACTACGGGAGGTAAGTCCAAACCTGTAAATACCGGTTTGATTTGTAATCAAGGTATCGAAACCACCGTTTCCTATTCGTTGGGCTTTGCCAAAGATTGGATGTGGCGTACTTCGGTGAATTTCTCGTACAACGACAACAAGATTGTAAAGACATTCAAAGATGAACAAGGAAAGTCGTCTAAGCTCGAACAAAAAATTGCCGGTGGTAATATTGTGGTAAGGTACGACGAAGGCGGTTCTTACGGCGATATGTATGCCCTCGATTTTCGTCGCAATGACGATGGTAGTATTTATTTAAGTTCTAACGGAGCACCTCAGTTAAGTAACAATAGTTATGTCTACTTGGGCAATATGAATTCTAAATTCCAATTGGGATGGGGAAATACGATTTCTTGGAAAGACCTTTCTCTTTATTTCTTGGTGAGCGGTCGTATCGGTGGCAAGGTCATCTCGTTGACCGAGGCTTATCTCGATTATCAAGGTGTATCTAAGCGAGTGGGAGATGCTCGTTTGGCAGCCGAAGCAAATCCCGATTTACAATGGAACGGAAAGCCGGCTATGGTAATGCCAGACGGTAATTTGGCTCCTATTGAAGAATATTACAAAGCAGTAGGTGGTAATATGTTTGGTTCGCAATATGTTTATGATGCCACCAATTTCCGTCTGGCAGAACTTTCGTTAGGTTATTCTTTCCATAATCTTTTTGGAGGAGTTATCAGTAACCTCTCGCTGTCAGTCGTAGGCCGCAACTTGTTCTTCATCTATAAGGATGCTCCGGTCGATCCCGATATCGCCCTCTCTACCAAAAACGGTTTGGGTGCGTTCGATATCTTCAATATGCCGGCAACCCGTTCGGTCGGTGTGAATTTGAAAATTGATTTTTAGTAGTAAATAATGAATAGATATATGAAAAAAACTGTTTTAGCGGCATTTGGTGCATTGCTTTCTGTTGTGAGCTTGCACTCATGTTTAGATTTCGATATGCCCACCGATACCTTTACTGGTGGTGATACCGAATTGGATCCGATAGTCTACAAAGGTAAAGCCGATAGTATAGATTATAGAAAAGAGATTTCAGAAGAAGGTTTTGCGTTTGCCGAGAAAGAATTAAACAATTATTTCTTTCAATTACAAACGGTACAATATTGTATGAGAGGAGGAAAAGAAGGCCAGCTTCCCGGAGCTCACCAATATCAATATGTGTATAATATAACCGTCGATAACTATGCCGGCTATTTATGCGTTCCTCATAACTTCTCACATGGGGGAGACGGTATTTTATCTTCTACTTACTATTACAATCGAGGATATTGCGATGGCCCTTATGGCGCTTTTCTCATGGTGAAAAACAATTTGGTGAACATGTTGAATCACCCTCATATCGACTCTATCCCCGAGATGAAAGCGATAGGACTATTGCTTTACAATTATTCGGCACAGGAGATGGTCGACCTGTATGGCTCTATTCCCTATGTAGATCACAAGAATAATAAGGAAACGAATCCATTTACCTTCAATAAGATGGCCGATATTTATGAAACTATCGTAGATAATCTGGATACGATCAATGCTTGTTTGAAACATTATGAGCAACGTCCGGGGTGGTACAAAAGTCGTTTGAATGGTATCTTGCAACAAAGTGACTGGGTAACGAAAGATTTTAGTATTGACACATGGAGACGTTTTGCCAATTCGTTAAAACTTCGTATGGCTATGCATATTGTGAAAGTTGATCGGACAAAAGCTCAAAAATGGGCACAAGAAGCTGTTACCGAAGGTGTAATCGAAACGGAAAATCAAGAAATAGCTTTGGATCCAGTCGTTTCAGGGTTTACCCATCCATTGGTCGATATTAGCAAATTATGGGGCGATTCCCGGTTGAATGCTTCGTTTGAGAGCTTACTGTTCAGTTTGAAGCATCCTTATGTACAAGACGATTATGCGTTGTTCGAGAAAAATTCTTCTCAGATTGTCAATGAAACAAATCCTGAGGAAATAGAACCTACCAATTCTCGGATTGTAGGGCTACGAGCTGGTATATCCATGGTTTCGGGTCAAACAGTGAGTGTTAACCCCCGTATCGCTTATTCGGCAGTTTCTTCCAATCGTATCAGTATGGCTCCGTTATACCTGATGAAACTTTCAGAAGTTCAGTTCCTTCGTGCGGAAGGTGCAGTGCGTAACTGGGCGATGGGTGGTTCTGCCCAATCTTTTTATGAAGCAGGCATTCGTAGCGCTCAGTTGGATCAACGTACAAATTCGCAATATGGACAGAAAGTCGATGAGTATATGAGTGTGGAAGAACCGGTCGCTTATGCGTATACCGACCCGATGGACCATACCAATGATATAGCCAGTGTAACCAAAATCGGTGTTAAATGGAACGAAGGCGATACGCCGGAAACCAAATTGGAAAAAATCATCACTCAGAAGTATATTGCCGGGTTCCCCTATTCCTATGAAGCATGGAACGATTTGCGCCGTACGGGCTATCCGAAGATATTCCCCGTATTGAATGTCGAGGACGGTGACGGCAGTTTGGTACAAGGCGACCTTATTCGGAAAATTCCTTTGCCGGGAAGGGACACGAGTGCAGGTTTGTCCGATATTCAGACCTCTGGTATAGAGGCTTTGGGGGGGACCGATACACAAGGTACTCGTGTTTGGTGGGACGTAGAAGGTTCCAATTTCTAATGAAATGGTTTAGAGGGCAGGGGAGCTGTCGCTCCTCTTCTCTCTACTATTTATAATAGTTACAAAATTTATAATTTAATGTTTTTTTATCATGAAGAAGTTTACTGTATGCGGTGCGGCTGTGGCTCTATGCTGTCTGGCCGGCAACGTGCAGGCGCAAGAACCGGAATATCCGGCGTCTGCATCGACAGAAGTTTTTGACTTTACACCGTGGAATGATGACAAGTTATTGCTGTTATTCGCTCAGGCGGCTGATGAAGGACGTAAGTACCCGACCAAAGAAGAGTTTGAAGCTGCCGGTTTTAATCTCGATCTGGAATTCTCCCGTTCGCACGTACGCCCGGCAGTTATTATGGAAGATGCAGCCAAAAACATTGTTGCCGATGTGTATCCCACCCGTCGGTTGTGGATGAACACACCGACCGGACAAGGTGAAAGTGTCGGTGGCTATCCCAGCTCCGAATTCCATAGCGATGTATTCTCTATGTGGAACTATACGAATTTATATGGTGCTTGGAACCACACTATATTACAAGCTCCGGGTTCTTGGGCCGATGCCGCTCACAAGAATGGGACGCACATGTTCTCGGGTATTAAGTTTTTCGAGTTTTGGGGAACAACTTCAAGTGAGTATATCAAGCTTATTACAAAGAAAAACGAGAAAGGAGAATACGTGTATGTAGATGCCTTTTTGAATGCTCTTTTGTTCTTGGGATTGGACGGTATAAACTACAATTTCGAGGATTCGGGCTATCAGCAGACTGACGTTGTCGGATTCCATCAAGCGCTTTACAAAAGAGCGAAAGAGATAGGGTTCGACAGCTTCCATATTGGTTTGTACACCAGTAGTTCTTCACTCTCGACACGTACTGCAAATGCCCTTTATGGAACAAAAGCGAACGGTAAAACCGCTGACTTAATGTTGAATTATTCGGGAGGAGATTTTGCAACACAATATATGGCTTCGTCGGTTCAAGCGGCAGAAACTGCTTACGGTACGGCCGACGGTTTATATGCCGGTGGTTGGTATCGTCACATGGATCTTAGCTGGCCTCTCTTGAATCAAGATGAAGCGACGAAGAGATGTGGTCTTTGCCTTTGGGGAGAGCACAAAATCAGTCGTTTCTTCCAATATGTAGTGGGAAAAGACCCCATGGATATGCAAACGAACTATCAAAAGTTGTTGGAAAAAGGATTCTCGGGGGGGTATCGCACACCGATCCAACGTCCGGCTCCTTCGTATACTAATGTATTCCAAGTAGAAAATGCCAGTGAAGCAGATACGCAATTAGCCGAATTCTGCGGATTGGCCGAATTTATACCGGAACGTACGGCTATTCAAGGCGATCTGCCGTTCAATACCTATTTCTCATTGGGAAATGGAGATTTCTATGCTTATAAAGGTAAAAAAACACTGGGTAGCTGGTACAATATGGGACAACAAGACTATGTACCGACCTATCGTTGGTTAATCTATCAAACGGGGACAACGAACCGTTCGACGGATATCGATGCTGAATTTACTCATGAGGATGCTTATATCGGTGGATCTGCCCTCCGTTTGAAAGGAACTCCTACTTCGACGGGATCTGATGTAGTGCTTTATCGTGCCAAACTGACTGTTTCTGGGAATAATGCAACAGCCAAACTGGCCGTGAAATCGGGTATCGAGGGAAGTAATGCTTCCAATCTATATCTCATCTTGAAGAAATTTGATGACAGTGCATGGTTGGAATTCCCTGTGGGCGACTTGAAAGGCGCTACTTGGGAAGAAAAAGAAATAGCTCTCAGCGGTATCAACCAAAACGATGTAATCGAATATATCGGTCTGCGTGTGAAAGGTTCGGCATCGGACAGCTATAAAATGCTCGTAGGACAGTTGCAATTATGCGATGACCGCTCTGCTGTGAAACCCGCTGATATCGACGATTTGAGTGTAGTTACAGAAGTGAAGGAAGAAACGACTTCTTCGATGTCTGTAAAATTGACTTGGAGTGTCGATTATACTGGATTTAGTCCTGCCCGCAAAGATTATGGTATGGTTTACAACGACGAGGTAAATATCGATCATTTTGAAATTTTGTATAAGAATGGAGAAGACGGACGAGTATCGGAAGTAGGACGTACTTCCACTTGGTCGGCTTATGTAGGTAATATTCAATTTGAAGATGAAAACGACGATCCCTATATCGGTGTTCGTTCGGTATCAGTCGATTTGAAATCGTATTCTCCGGTGGTGTGGACGCATGTACCTCGTGCCACGGGGTCTTTACCCGAGCCCGATACCGATTTGTATGGAAAAACTTATTTGAATCTCGAATCGGAAGGTGTTGAGACAGCTCAAAAATATCGTTATGTTTCATCGCTTGTTACTACGGGTGCAACTGAAAATTTGAACTATACATCGAATACACCTGTTGGAGGTGATAACTATTTGAGAGTAACCGACCAAAAACTGAAAGTAGAACAAGGCCAGAAAGTAACGGTTAAGTTTGCAGGACGAGTTAACGGTAGCGACGATGGTTTGAAGTGGTGTTTGGGTAAAGCCTATGTAGATTGGAATCTCGATTATGTATTCGATGCTAGTACAGACGAATTAGTAATGGAGGTAGGTACGTTAAATGCAGGAACCGATTCTATCGCAACAGGTTGTACCTTCATTCTTAATGTTCCCGAGGATGCGGCAGTGGGTACAAGTCGTTTCCGTATGGTATTCTCTGATGCTTGGTTTACTCACCCCGGACCTACGGGAGGTACGGCAAAAGGATTCTCGATCGATTTCGATGTGGAAGTAACCGGATCGAATCCCGGACGTGAACCGGAAAAAACATATGCCGACTACCGTGATCAAGGTGTTGCCGATGAACCCGATGGATTAGATGTATCTGGAATCGAAGATGTCGTAAATGGCAACGGAAACGGTGTATCGTCTGTTTCTTCGCTGTATCCTACGGTAGCTACCGATGTAATCTATTTCAACAATGTAGATAAGGCTTGGATATATACGGTCGATGGACAGTTGGTTAAATATGTAAACAACAATCCCGAATCTGTGAATGTCTCCGATCTGTCTTCTGCTATGTATGTAGTGAAGATGCAGAAAGGCAATGTGGTACGTAGCCAGAAGATGTTCAAGAAATAAAGAAGATTGTTTCAGGTTAATAACAGTCTGAAAAGACTGCCTCTCTCGAAAGGTTATCCGATGTGATATCGGGTAACCTTTCTTTTTTTATGTTTTTCGAAAACAATTTATTCCCCTTGTCGATTCATGTATCATGACGGTCGATAATACGACAGTAGAAGGAACGGAATGCACGATTTCGTTTTTATTTTCTGGGTCGCAAATCGGTAAGAAAAGGCTTTAATACGCTTTTTATGAACTTGATAAGAAAAAAATAGGACAGATTTATTTTAATTCTTAACTTTACTCTGTTTTTTGGAAATTTCTTTTTTTAATTCGTTCTGGAATACATAGATTCTTTCGGACACAAATGCTTTGGAATATTCGGATTCATCTGCAATAGATTTTATAGAATATCCTTGTATATATTTTTCAATGATTGACCGGTCAACCTGGTTGAGCAATCGGAATATATTTGTAAATGTTTCTATATCAATCATGTCTATTGAACAAATTTGACGGCGAATTGTTCTAAATAATCTAAGTTGAAACAATTTAATTTTAGTCATAACTTTTTTATATAAAAGCCTCCGACCATAATACACGATACTAAAAAGAACAGTGAATAAATTCGTGAAATGCAAAACTCTATTTGCATTTTATTATGGATCGGAGGCCTATGTCAAACCAACCGAAATGGCAATCGCCACCACGAATTTATTCACTGTATGATACAAATATAGCGATTTGTTTTTGATTATTTTATAAAATAATCCTAGAATTTTTACTAATCTAAATTATTTTATTTTTCTTCTTTTATAAGAGATTGTAAACGTGGGCTTTGTATATTTTATAAAATGGAAGAAAATAGCGGGCAGGAGTTTTGAATTACATGTTTATTCCGATGGTTTAGTCTCTATTTGAGTAGTGATATTCAATCTTTCTTTTTTGATGTGTGTCTAAGTACGATTTGTAGAAGCCATATTTGCCAAGTTTTTTTGCACGGAATTTGCACGGTTTTGAAACAAAACGCACCTAAGCACAACAAAAATATACGAAACGTCTATCGATTGAAAGTATATTTTTTGATGAAATATATAAAGAAAAAACACTGAAAATCATTTGATAATCAGTGTTTATATTTTGTCGGGGTAGCGGGATTCGAACCCACGACCCCCTGCTCCCAAAGCAGGTGCGCTAACCGGACTGCGCTACACCCCGAATCCCATTAATCGTTTCTCGATTTTGGTGCTGCAAATTTACAGCTTTTTTTTATATCCACAACTATGCTCCCATATTTTTATCAAATTCTTTAAGGAATCATATTTGTTTACCGATGTTTTATTTTAATTTTGCAAAGACAATTTTTCATAAGAATGTCGGAGTATAATCAACGAAAATAAATCATATAATAATGTATAGAACGAATACGTGCGGAGAATTGCGGTTGAACCATGTCGGCCAAAAGGTGACGTTGGCAGGGTGGGTACAACGCAGTCGCAAAATGGGCGGAATGACATTTGTCGATCTGCGAGATAGATATGGTATCACACAGTTGGTCTTTAATCAAGAAACAGATGCCGATTTATGCGATAAAGCGAATAAATTGGGGCGTGAGTATGTCATACAGGTAACCGGTACGGTAACGGAACGGTCGAGCAAAAATACCAATCTGCCGACCGGTGAAATAGAAATCATAGCCGAAAATTTGGTCGTGTTGCATACCGCAGAGACACCGCCTTTTACTATCGAAGACGAATCGGACGGAGGAGACGATATTCGTATGCAGTATCGTTATCTTGATTTGAGACGATCGGTAGTACGCCGTAATCTCGAATTACGTCACAAGATGGCATTCGAAGTTCGCCGTTATCTCGACGAATTGAACTTCTTGGAGGTGGAGACGCCGGTGTTGATCAAGTCTACTCCCGAAGGGGCTCGTGATTTTGTAGTGCCTTCAAGAATGAATCCGGGAGAGTTTTATGCGCTCCCTCAATCACCCCAGACATTGAAACAGTTATTGATGGTATCGGGATTCGACCGTTATTTCCAAATCGTGAAATGTTTTCGTGACGAGGATTTACGGGCAGACCGTCAGCCCGAGTTTACTCAGATAGACTGTGAAATGTCTTTTGTCGAGCAAGAAGATGTTTTGAATATTTTTGAAGGTATGATTAAACACCTGTTCAAAAAGATTCGTGGCATTGAGTTCAACGAACCGTTTTTGCGTATGACATGGGCCGACGCCATGAAATACTATGGCAGCGATAAACCCGATATGCGCTTCGGTATGAAATTCGTTGAAATGAAAGATTTAACCGAAGGACATAATTTTGTGGTGTTCGATAGTGCCGAGTATGTGGGCGGTATCTGTGCCGAAGGGTGTGCGACATATACCCGTAAGCAACTCGATGAATTGACCGAGTTCGTCAAACGTCCACAAATAGGAGCCAAAGGGTTGGTCTATGTCCGTTTCGATGAAAACGGCACGCCAAAGTCATCGGTCGACAAATTTTATTCGGCAGACGATTTGAAAAAGTGGGGCGAAAGATTCGGTGCAAAACCGGGCGACCTGTTGTTGATATTAGCTGGTCCTGCGATGAAAACCCGTAAGGCTCTTTGTGAGCTGCGGCTGGAAATGGGCTCTCGTTTGGGGTTGCGGGATAAAGATACGTTTGCACCCTTGTGGGTTATCGATTTTCCCTTGTTCGAATGGGACGAGGAGACCCAGCGCTTCTATGCCATGCATCACCCGTTTACTTCCCCGAAAGCGGAAGATATTCCTCTATTGGATAGCGATACCGGAGCCGTCAGAGCGAACGCTTACGACATGGTTATCAACGGTGTCGAATTGGGTGGCGGGTCTATCCGTATACACGACAGTGAATTGCAAGACCATATGTTCCGTTTGCTGGGATTTACCGAAGAGCAAGCATTGGATCAGTTTGGTTTCTTAATCAATGCATTCAAGTATGGAGCACCGCCTCACGGAGGTTTGGCGTTCGGTTTGGATCGTCTAGTCTCGATGTTCGCCGGATTAGATTCTATACGAGACTGCATCGCATTCCCCAAAAACAATTCCGGTCGAGATGTTATGCTTAATGCACCTTCTGTTTTGGCGGAATCCCAGTTAGAAGAACTATGTATAAAAGTGAACCCGAAGAATTAGAGATTCGTGATAATAGTTAACGATATCATAAAGGCGATAGAATCGGTCGCTCCATTGAATTGGCAAGAATCCTATGATAATGCAGGATTGCAAGTGGGCGGTCGGTTTCAATCGGTTTCGGGTGCGGTTGTTTGTCTCGATGTCACGGAAGCCGTAGTCGACGAAGCTATCTCTATGGGATATAATTTGATTGTATCTCACCATCCTTTACTCTTCAAGGGATTGAAATCGATAACGGGGAATAGTTATGTCGAGAGGATTGTCATTAAAGCTATTCAACACAACATAGCCATTTATGCAGCCCATACCAATCTCGACAATGCCCCGGAGGGGGTATCTTACAGAATGGCTCGGAAACTGGGATTGACCTCGATTCGAGTTTTAGACCCGTTATGCGGCCGACTGATAAAATTGGTTACCTATGTACCTTCGACTCATGTCGAGAGCGTAAGAAGCGCTCTTTTTGAAGCAGGAGCCGGTCATATAGGAAACTATGACAAGTGTAGTTTCGGACAAGAAGGGACAGGGACGTTTCGTGCGGGAACCTATGCTAATCCATATTGCGGTACGATAGGGGAGTTTCACCGGGAACAAGAGACGCGCTTGGAAGTGATAGTTCCTATACATGTACAAGAAGCGGTTATCGATGCGCTGAAAAGGAGCCACCCGTATGAAGAACCGGCATTCGATTTGATTCCGTTATCCAACCGATGGGAACAAGTCGGGAGCGGTGTTGTAGGAGCCTTACCGGAACCTGTCGATGAAGTGTTGGTCTTGGAAAAGCTGAAAGAAATTTTTAAGACCGGTTGCGTAAAACATTCTCCGTTGCATAACCGAAAAATTTCACGAATAGCATTATGTGGAGGAGCCGGAGCCTCATTGATGACAAAAGCTGTCATAGCCGGAGCCGATATGTTTGTTACAGGAGAGATTCGTTATCACGACTATTTCGAATTTGAATCTCATATACTATTGGCCGAAATCGGTCATTATGAGAGCGAACAATATACAAAAGAAATTTTTTGTGAGATAATTCAAAAAAAATTCCCTACCTTTGCAATCCATTCTACACAGGTAGATACAAATCCGATAAATTATTTGTAAAGTATGGCTACTGACAAAACAAAAGCAGAGAAAGAATATACAGTGGAGGAGAAGTTGAAAACACTGTATGATTTGCAAACCATTCTTTCGGAAATCGATAGAATAAAAACATTGAGAGGTGAGCTTCCTCTTGAAGTTCAAGACCTTGAAGATGAAATTGCAGGTCTTGAAACTCGTATCAAAAACTTTCATACAGAAATAGAAGACCTTAAAGCTGCTGTGTCGGCTAAAAAAGTAGAAATACAAAATGCCCAAACGCTTATAGAGAAATATACTAAGCAGCAGGATAACGTGCGGAATAATCGAGAATTTGATTTTCTGTCGAAAGAAATCGAATATCAAACGCTTGAAATTCAATTGTGCGAAAAACGTATCAATGAATTTATCGCAGCACAAGAGGCCAAGAGTAATGAAGTCGCAGCTTCGGAGGAGATTTTACAGGATCGCCAGCATATTTTGAATGAAAAGAAAAGCGAACTTGATGAAATTGTTTCGGAGACCAAACAAGATGAAGAAAAGCTGAGGGAAAAGGCCAAGAAACTTGAAAATAAAGTAGAGCCTCGTTTGTTGTCTGCATTTAAGAGAATTCGTAAAAATGCACGCAATGGTTTGGCTGTGGTTTATATTCAACGCGATTCTTGTGGAGGGTGTTTCAATCGTATTCCACCTCAAAGACAGCTCGATATCAAAATGCGTAAGAAAATTATCGTTTGTGAATATTGCGGACGTATTATGATTGACCCGGAACTTGCGGGAGTGAAAGATGTAAATTAGTAGAATTAAAATTATTTTTATAAGAAAAAGGTCATTCATTTTCAGAATGACCTTTTTTGTCTGACTTTATCACCCGTTTTAACAGGTTTATTTTGCTATTTATTAAGAAAAGACACGTTGGCTAAGTGCTTCCAAAGCTCGCTTTTTATCATCACGACGCATAACGAACGACACATCGCAGTTATCTCCGTAAGAGATCATTCGTACAGGAATATCTTTTAAGGCTTCGACTATTTGATGTTCAAAGCCCACATTATACCATTTCAGATCACCCACAACACAAATAATTACCATATCATCTTCGACCGAAACATCGGCATATCGTTCCAGCATAGAGATTATTTTCGGCAAATGTATCTTATTGTCGATTGATAAAGATATTTCCACATTAGACGTTACGACCAAATCGATAGGTGTATGGGATTGTGCAAAGCAGTGAAATATTTTTTCGAGGAAACGGTAACACGGTATTTTATAGTGAGAGCGCAACTTAATATAAGTTACGTTATCTTTGGCTGCAACAGCCTTTATTTTCCCGGTGTCGGCAGTATCGGAAATAAGCGTTCCCGGAGCTTGGGGATTCATAGTGTTGAGTAACCTTACAGGGATATTTTTTAATTTGGCCGGAAGGATACATGTCGGATGCAAAATCTTTGCACCGAAATATGCGAGCTTGGAGGCTTCGTCAAAAGTCAGAGTACGCACTGGTGCTGTTGTCGATACTACTCTTGGGTCGTTGTTGTGTAGTCCGTCTATGTCGGTCCATATTTGTATCTCACATGCATTCAAGGCAGAACCCAATAATGATGCAGTATAATCGCTACCGCCTCGTTGCAGGTTGTCTATTTCACCGGAGACATTACGACAAATATAACCTTGCGTAATAAACAAACGATTATTGGGATAGTGTTTTAATAATTTGCATACATTCCTTTTGATAAAGTGTATATCGGGCTCTCCGTTTCTGTCGGTACGCATGAACTCAATCGCAGGAAGCAGAACCGATACGATTCCAATTTCTTTCAAATAAATATGCATCAGTCGAGTTATCAGTAATTCGCCCTGTGACAGTATAATTTTTTCTTGTTTTGAAGAAATGGGAGATTGAGCTATTGTTTGTAACGATGAAAAAGAGCACAGAATAAACTTTTTAGCTTCTTCTATGCTCTTTGCAGAAAGATAGAGCTTATCGGCGACTTCGATATACTTGCTTTTCAAACACTCAATGTCACGTTGTGCACCGTCGATATCTCCATTAAATAGTAATGAGGCTATTTCTGCCAATGAATTGGTCGTGCCCGACATTGCCGATAGTACGACCAGATTCAACTCATTATTACAAATAAGATTTGCTACATGTTTGATTCTCTCGACGGTTCCTAATGAAGTTCCTCCGAATTTCAAGATTTTGAATTTTTCTTGTTTACGATCCATTTTCTGCTTTTCCATTTCTCACATGTCTCTATTACAGAGTTTTCGTTTTATACTTTGCAATTAAAATACCATAGTTTGAAATTTATATAATTGTTTGATTTATAATTAATTATTAAATTTAAATATAAAGGCGATATTTCCAAAATGAAAAAAGACCATATCGTTATGATAGATACGGTCTTTTTGTGATTACATTTACAAAGTATACCGAGTATTGATCAATTGATTTGTACCGGCTGTATAGGTTGCTGTTTTATCAAATCGAGTGGAACCGCTTGATATTTTACACGATTAAAATCGATGGCTTTCAAGTCTATGCAACGAATGTCGCTATTATACATAGTACGATAATAGATAACTCTGTGTGTAAGATCTGTCGATGATGTCCATTGTGTGGCACTCGGTATATCGGTAGGCGTTTCACTTTCAGAAAACTCTATACCGATAGGTATATCAAAGTTGTTCAAAATGTGAAAGCTCTGTATAACAGCTTCTATCGCTGTTTCTTTTTGTGGAGAAGAAGTCTGGTAAAAAGCGGCACGTATGAATCTTGATGGGGGAGTGACATCACCGGGAATGCCGAGGAAACCACTGCCTGCACCAAATGAGGAAAGTTTTATATTTCCGAGTGTCCTCGGATTAGTAGTCCCGGAATAAAGATTGATGTAATTATTCAGATTGGTCATGTGCCATTCAAAACCGGGAGAATTGGTAAGTACTCCTAATGTATTTTCATAGAAATTAGGTTGACCATCAACAATCTCCAATACGATTTGTTTTCCCGTAATATCTGCCATTCTCCAATGAACGGTTGAGGCTCTTGGGTCAATCGGCACGATGTGTATCTTTTTTATAGCTTTCATAACTTCGTCTACCGTTGAAAAGTTTCCCAATATCCATGATACTAATTGTAAATCGGCTATACTGGAATCTTTCAGTTTGGAATCATAGTCTTCATATCGACCATATCCGGGAAAATAAAATAATCCGGCAGATAGTCCAGCCTCGTTTAGTCCCTCTGCCACAAATTCCTTTTGTTCGACGGATAACCCGATATAACCGTAACGAGCTATAAATTTCATTCCCGATCGTTCTCCTCCGGGAATATAGGAATACTGTTCGTAACCACGAGGAACGACAACATATTGGCTATTTAAATCGCTGCCGCCCCATTCGATTGTTCGGGCAAGAATCATAGAATTATCTTTTGTTGTTAAAGTAATGCCGGTACAAGCTTCTGAGACATGAACTTGAAATAGAATGATAACAACCGTTATCCATAAAGAAAGTAATTTTTTCATTTTTTTGTTATGTTTAATTGAGATGGGAATAAAGTATAAAAAGAAATGCATTTATAATTGTCAGAATTCAAATATACTTAATTTTTTAATATTAACAAGATATCTTTGTTATTATGAGTATAAAGCTGGCTATAAAATGTCAGTTTATTTTTAAACATTCTTTATCTCTAAATTGTTTTGCCAATAATTTGAAATACGAGGTAAAGCTATTCAGAGAAATATAGTACATTTGTACTAAATGTAAATTTTATGCTTTGGTGTAAACCAAGTTTTACGTACTTTTACCTCGATTACAATTTGTATGATGAATAGGTTTATTTGTATTCCTTTATGTCTCTTTTTGTTGAGTGTCTGCAATCCGAAAAAAACGAGCGACCAAATGGGTGGTATTATATCACCGATCGTGTAGAAGACAGTATTTCTTTAGAACCTATCGTAACTATTAATGATTTTGAAGAAATAAAATTAGATTCGGCAGAAAACTTAAAAGGTAAGTTCATATATCAAATTACGGGCCATGTAGCTGCTGATTGTGTAGAAAAGTGGGCAGACGCAACAGAGCATTCGATAGGGAAACGAATTGGATTTGTTCTTCAAGATGAAGTTATTTGTACTCCCTGTATCAATTGCCGCATAGAGACCGGTAGTTTTGCTATATCTGCCCAAGATACAGATATAAAATCTATATATTGGCAAATTGTTCGAAAAATTCACAGCCGATAAGAAGGAATCCTATCGGCTGTGCCTCTATAATAAATTATACAGATTAGAATCGGAAACTAACATATAGGTATGCGCCTGATACTTTCCAATCTTGATTTTCTTCATCTATCTTATACGAAGTCGTACCCCAACGATATTCAGCACCAAGAGATATAACTTTGTATGAAGCTGCTAAACCTGTATTAAAATAAGATCCATAGTTCATCAGGAAATCACTGTCTTGATTATATGCGACGGAGAAAGTCGGATCATAACGGAAATATACGTTTATTTTTAAGAAATCGACCGGATTAATCGTGATAGAAGGACCAAACTGCATTCCGATTTCAGCTTTATAAATATCTCCGCCGTCTTCAAAATCACTTTCTTCTACGGTATATTTTGCTGCTGCTATATCGAAGACTGTCCAATCCAATCCGAATTTCAACATTCCGAAAAGAGGCTTTTTGTGCAAATAATAAGTATTCCCTCGGTTTATAGCCACAGCAAAATCACTATTTAATTTTTCTAAGCCATTACCCCGGGTTAATGAAGGCATACCATAAGAAATATTGAAGTATTTTTTTCTTCCCCAAATTTTTTCTTGTTTAGCCATGTAATCAAGTTTTGTATTCATTTCTTCGGTAAGATTCTCAATTTTTGTATTAAGGCTATCTACTTGTAAATTCAATGTTTTATTTTGGCCCCGATATATAAAAAGCGAATCTTTTAATAAATCGTTTTCTTCTGATAAATTTTTATATTTACCGAGAAGTGTTTTCTGCTCTTTAATCAATGAGTCTTTACTGGCTTTTAGTAATACATTTTGATTTTTAAGTGTACTGTTGTCTTTCGATAAAGCACTATTTACCGAAGACTTTTCATCGATTACTTTGTGCATAATACCGATGGAATCTTTCAGCATTTGGTTCTGCTTCTTTAAGGTTTGAGCCGATACAACCTGGCATATCGGCATACAAATTAGAAATAAAAATACTATCTTTTTCATGATTTGAGATTTTTCTGCAAAAATAATAATAAAAACAAAATGAAAATCACATGATAATCGTTATTCTTTTAATTTTTTTTAATCGATGAGAATTTGTAATATAGATAAGTAATGTACATTTGTACAAAAATTACACATTCATATGAGACTTAATCACGTTGCACTATGGGCAGACGATATCGAATCGGTTCGTCTTTTTTATATGAAATATTTCGGCGCTTTATGCAATGACAGATATGTCAATGAATCCAAGAAATTTACTTCTTATTTTTTATCTTTTGATGAGGGAACAGCTTGTCTTGAATTAATGAATCGTCCTGATATTTTAGATATGCCTTTCAACCGAGGCCAAGTGAAAGGTTTGGCCCATTTGTCTATATCGGTAGGTAGTCGAGAAGCTGTCGACGAGCTTACCCGACGTTTGCAAACCGATGGATATACGGTTATAGGACAACCTCGGCTTACCGGTGATGGATTTTATGAGAGTACTATACTCGACCCGGAAGGTAACAATGTCGAAATTACCGAATGATAAATTAGTAAATCCCAATCAACTGATAAAAATTTCGGGTATCACAGACTGAGTGTCGGGAATAGAATATTTTTCTAACAGATGAAAGCAGTGTCGTTGAGAACGGAGCTTTGCTTCCCGACTTTGAACATAGTGATTTTCTAAATTTTCGTCTATATAACAAGCCTTGACATTATCTTGCAGTTGAAGGGATATAATTGATAATATTTCATTTTTTATGCTTTGGTCGAATATGGGAACAGCAGTCTCAATGCGTCTGTTCAAGTTCCGTCGCATCCAATCTGCCGAAGAAAGGTACATATCCTCATGTCCACCAGCGTAAAAATACCAAATACGCGCATGTTCCAAATAAGAATCTATTATGCGAATCATACGGATATTGCGACTGTAAGGTTGGTTAGGAACTAAGCAATTAATACCTCTTACGATCAAATCTATATGTACACCCGCTTCGCTGGCATCATAAAGAGCATTTATCATATTCGTATCATGCAGCCCATTCATTTTTAATATAATATGGGCTTTCCGACCTTGACGAGCCTCTTCAATCTCAAAATTTATCTTCTGTTTCAACACATCGACCATGTTGAATTGAGCGACCAATAAAGTTTGGAAATATCGGTCGTTTGACGAGCCGTCTAAAATGGAAAATAATTTATCTAATTCGCTGGTAATTTCCCTATTTATAGTGAACAGACCCATATCCGAATAAATTCGAGCCGTATTTTCATTAAAATTCCCTGTACTTAAAAAAGCATAAGCTTGTGGCTGATTTTTGTGAAGTGTAGAACATTTGATTAATAATGCTTTTGCATGCACTTTTAATCCGGGAGTACTATACACCACGCGAATCCCAGATTTTCGCATCAGTTCGGAAGTTATGATATTGTTTTCCTCGTCGAACCGTGCCTTTATCTCTACATATACAGTTACTTGTTTTCCCTTCTGTGCTGCATAAAGTAAACGATCTATGATTTCGGAATTTTCAGCGACACGGTATTGGGTGAGTTTTATGTCGGTAACGTTAGGATTATCGGCAGCCTCGGTAAGAAAACGGGTTAAATAACTAAACGACTGATATGGAAAATGAATTAGAAAATCCCGTTGCCGAATAACTTCGAACATGGTTGGTGCTCTATCGAATGCCGGTATCTGCATAGGCGAGGGGAGTACTTCGCTTAATTCTTTTCCGGTTAGATTCGGTAACTTCGATAAATCTTCCAAATTAAGGTATCTCCCTGATCGAATACATTGTCCGTGAGGAATATCATAGGCATCGCAAATGTATTGCAGCATATCTAAGGGCATGCAGCCATCGTAAACCAGTCGATTGGCATTCCCTATTTTTCTCTTTTTTACGCGCTTGCGTACCGCATCGACGATGTTCGCTACCTCTTTGGCTTCTATGGAAAAATCTGCATCGCGAGAGACTCTTATCGCATAGTGAGAATCGATAATAAATCCGGGAAATACGACGTCTAAATTTAAGGCGATCATATCGTCGATAAACATCAGATAATTTTTGCCATCGTGAGGTGTGAGATTTATGAAACGAGGTACTTTACTAAATGGTATCTTTATTTGGGCATAAAACGGTTGTCTATCGGGATCTCCTTTCTTGTACATTTTTATGGCCAAATAAAGTCGATTATCTCGTAAAAAAGAGACAATATCATTTTTTAGTATCAAGACCGGTTGTAGAAAGGGGAATACCTCTTCTTTAAAGAAATTACGGATCTCTTCTCGATGACAATTTTCTATTTGTTCGTTATGATACAATACCATTCCTTCTTTTTCAAGTTCAGGTATAATCTCGTTGAAAAAAAACTTATTGAAAATATCTACTTGTCGATTTACTTCTTGATTGATTGCACTCAGTGTATTTTCGGCCTGTCGTTTATCCTCGATGCTTTGCAGTGGATCAGATAGTATTTGGTGATATTCCGATACTCTCACTCTATAAAACTCTTCTTGGTTGGACTGATAGATAGACAAAAATTTTATTCGGTCAAATAACGGAACCGTATGATCCATAGCTTCCATTAATACTCTGTAATTAAAAGAAAGCCAACTTATATCGCGTTTAAAATATTTTCGAACATTTTCCATAGTGGTTTATGTTGATTAAGTAACGGTAAATATACAAATAATGTACGTTTGTACAAATTTTTTTCTAAATTTGCACATAGGCTATTAATGGTACAAACAAACTTCTCTCAATAAAAAAATAATGGAGAATGGATCATAAATCTTTTTTGATACAATTACAATCCCGATTGGGCAAAGATAAAGGAGAAATCGACAGCTATATGTCTGCATTTCTTCAAATTTTGAAGGAACGTTGTTCTCAGATGGACACAGTGGCAATACAAGGATTCGGGTTATTCGAGCCCAAAAAGAAATTGGAACGAGTAGTCGTGAATCCGTCAACCGGTAAGCGTATGCTTGTCCCTCCCAAGATGATTCTGTCATTTAAACCGGGGAGTGCTATTAAAACTAAACTTAAAATGTTGTCTTCCAAATGAACGAAAAAATATCTTTTCCCGATTTGGTTGGATTGCTTTCTTCAAAGATGAATATCACGAAGAAAGAAGCTGAAACTTTTTTGAAAGAATTTTTTACTGTTTCAACAGAAGTCATAACTTCCGGTGAAGAGTTGAGAATAAACGGGTTAGGTTTATTTAAACCTATATGGGTAGAAGCCCGAGGAAGTATCAATATTCAAACCGGAGAACCTGTGGAGATACCGGGGCACTATAAACTGTCTTTTATTCCTGATAAAGTACTGCGTGAAGCTGTTAATGCCCCATTTTCCAGCTTTTCTGTCGAAGTCCTCAATGATCATGTGCCGATTGAGGATATGACGGCCGTTCCAAGTCAAGATATAGATGAAAATAACGACATTTGTAATACCGAAAATGTAGAACTACAAGATTCAAAAGAAATTCGAGAAAAAGAAGAGGAAGATGAACCCATAGAACCGGCTCATGAATATATTCAGGAAGATAAATCAGCCGATGAAGAATCTTCTGAATCTACTGTATCATCACAGGAAATAGAGAAATTTCAAGAGGAAATTATTCAACCCGAATCAGAGACGAAAGTAGAAGAAAAAGAGGAAGATTGTTATGAGGATTATTTGCGGAAATCGGCTTCTCGAAAATCATTCTGGTGGGGTGTACTGTCCGCATTCGGCATTATTATAATATGCTTGGCCGGAGGTATATTTTTTATGGGAAATGATAGCCCTTATGTTGTGAAAATCGGAGAATATACTCTGTCTTTGGGAAAGCAGTCGATCGATTCGCGACCCATGAACAACAATCCCGAATCGGTTGTTCTACCGGAAAATAAAGATACACTTTCAGAAATGGAAAAGGATTCTGTCCTTAAAGACTCGGTAATCTCGGCTTCTCCCCTCGCAGCGCCTGAGGTCAAGCCGGTTATAGAAACTATTCGATCAGGAGTATTTCTGACGACATTGGCTCGAAAATATTTTGGGCATAAGGCATTTTGGGTGTATATTTATGAAGAAAACAAGGACGTGATTAAAAATCCTAATCAAGTTCCGATTGGGACTCGTTTAACCATTCCAAGTGCATCGAAATATGATATTGATGCAAACAATAGGACTTCTGTCGAGAACGCTAAGGCATTAGCCGCGAAAATACAGAGTCGTTATGAATAAATATCAACAGAGTCGTTAGCTGAATAAGTTAGCGACTTAGTCTTTTTTAAGTGAATAGTTAGCCATTTTTAACGCGATTGGGTATATATAGAACCAGTGTATGGCTAATTTTGCGACAGAGAAAGTCAAAAAACGTATAAATTAAAAATACAAAAAGATAAAACGTATGAGTGAAACAGTAGATATTCGGGAGTTGAACGATCTGATCGCCAGTAAAAGTTCGTTTGTGAATATGATAACACAAGGCATGGATCAAGTTATTGTCGGTCAAAAACATTTGGTGGATTCACTGATGATAGGATTGTTATCCAACGGACATATCTTGCTTGAAGGTGTACCGGGGTTAGCAAAAACTTTGGCTATAAAAACATTGGCTTCTCTCATTGATGCAAAATATAGCCGCATACAATTCACGCCCGATTTACTGCCTGCCGATGTCATGGGTACGATGATATATAGTCAGGCAAAAGAACAATTTCAAATCAAGAAAGGTCCTATTTTCGCCAATTTTGTTTTGGCAGATGAAATTAACCGGGCTCCGGCAAAAGTACAAAGTGCGCTATTAGAGGCCATGCAGGAACGTCAGGTTACCATTGGTGAGCAGACGTTTAAATTAGACGATCCGTTTTTGGTTATGGCTACTCAGAACCCGATAGAGCAAGAAGGTACATATCCGTTACCAGAGGCACAGGTGGACCGTTTTATGCTTAAAGTAATCATCGGATATCCTAAAAAAGAAGAAGAGAAACTCATTATACGTCAGAATATAAGCGGACGAAAAATAGATATTAAACCCGTTCTGCAACCGTCTGAGATTATTGAAGCGAGAGAGATTGTCCAAAAAGTTTATATAGATGAAAAAATAGAACGGTATATTGTCGATATCGTATTTGCAACACGTTTCCCCCAAGATTATGGTTTGGGAGAGCTGAAAGAAATGATATCATTCGGAGCCTCTCCTCGTGCATCTATTAGTCTGGCCTTAGCAGCCCGGGCTTATGCATTTTTAAAACAACGGGGCTATGTTATTCCCGAAGATGTGCGAGCCGTTTGTCACGATGTATTGCGTCATCGTATCGGGTTGAGCTACGAAGCCGAGGCCAACAATATGACCGCAGAAGAAATTATTAGTGAAATACTCAATAAGGTAGAAGTTCCCTAAACGATGTTCGGGATATAATTTATGGAAACCAGTGAGCTGTTGAAAAAAGTTCGTCATATCGAGATAAAGACGAGAGGTCTTTCCCGTAATATATTTGCGGGGCAATACCATTCGGCTTTTAAAGGTCGGGGTATGGCGTTCTCCGAGGTCCGAGAATATCAGTATGGCGATGACGTAAGAGATATAGACTGGAACGTGACGGCACGTTACAATAAACCTTACGTGAAAGTATTTGAAGAAGAAAGGGAATTGACAGTCATGCTTTTGGTCGATGTCTCTGCCAGTAGAAATTTTGGAGCGGTAGGAGAGGCCAAACGTGAGATGATGGCCGAAGTCGCTGCAACCATTGCATTCTCGGCTATACAAAACAACGATAAGATAGGTATGATATTTTTTTCCGATAAGATAGAAAAATTCATACCCCCCAAAAAGGGCCGCAAGCATATTTTGTATATCATACGAGAACTTATAGACTTCCAACCCGAGAGTACAGGAACCAATATAAGTTTGGCTCTGGAATATATGACAAACGCGATCAAGAAACGATGCACGACATTTTTGATTTCTGATTTCGTAGACGGGAACGATTATAAAAATGCTTTATCGATAGCTAACCGTCGTCACGATTTGGTGGCAATACAAGTATATGACCGACGTGAAACTCAATTACCCGATGTAGGATTGATTAAACTCCAAGATTCCGAGCGAGGGTGTGAGCAGTGGATAGATTCGTCTTCGGCAAACGTGCGAAACCGATATGCCGCTTGGTGGAATTCGAGACAAGAAAAAATGCTTGCGACTTTACGTAAAAGTAGAGTCGATTTAGCGACTATCGCAACAAACGATGATTTTGTCGTAGCCCTTATGACTCTCTTCAAGCGAAGAGGGTAGATTAAAAATCTATGTATATATGAAAAGAAGGTATATAATATTACAGTTGTTAGGTCTTTGTTCTGTATTGCCGGTATTTATGGCAACTGTATCTGCCCAGAATAATATAGTCGTGCGAGCCCAAATGGATTCTGCCGCTATTATGATGGGAGATCAAACTACGGTGCGATTAGAGGTTTCTCAGGATAAAGATAAATTTGTGAGGTTACCCATTATTCAAGATACGCTTGTTACAGGCGTAGAAGTGTTGAAGGTATCTAAACCCGATACGATTGATTTGAAAAACAATCGGATACAAATAAATAATGAAGTTCTTGTCACCTCGTTCGATTCGGGACTTTATTATCTACCTCCGTTCAAATATGTCATAGAAGACGATACTTTCGAGACTCAGGCGTTGAGTCTCAAAGTAGTACCGGTTCCGGTTGATACAACTCATGCAGAGTTCGATATAAAAGGAGTAGATGCACCACCTTTTGTATTGATGGATTACATTCCGTCGTGGGTAATATATTTATTGGTCGCTTTAATCGTCATAGCGGCAGGAATATATGCATATTGGCGTTGGGGCCGGCGGAAAAAAGGCGAAGAAACTATCGATGAAAAAATGTTGGTTCCGCCTTATGACCGGGCAATACAAGCTTTACACGAATTAAAGGACTCTAAACTATGGCAGCAAGGTCAGGAAAAGGCCTATTATACGAATTTAACGGAGATTCTTAGAGAGTATATCGACGAACGATTTCATATCAATGCAATGGAAATGACTTCTTCTCAAATTATTGAAACATTGCATCGTAACGAAGAGACAAAAGCTGTCAATCGGCAATTACGAGATATTCTTGAAATGGCCGATTTCGTGAAGTTCGCAAAAATGAGACCACTGCCGGACGACAATGAGCAGGTAATGCGTTATGCCGAGACTTTTGTTGAAGAGACTAAACCGGAAGAAAAGGCTCCTGAATCCGAGAATCAGACTTCCGAAAAAACGGAATGAAAAGAGATGTTGAACGAAGGTTGATAACAGCCTTTAAAATAATTTGAAAATGGTATTTGCGAATCCTTTATATTTACTTCTGTTGTTATTGATTATACCGGTAATAGCATGGTATGTTCTTAAACAGAAGCGTATGCAGGCTGCACTACAAGTCTCTACGACACAGCCATTCGATAAAATGCCGCGTACATACAAAATTTACCTGCGGCATTTCAATTTTGTTTTACGCGTTTTGGCAGTGGTTCTTTTGATTATTGCATTAGCTCGTCCCCAATCTACCGATAGCTGGCAAAATTCCTCTACCGAAGGAGTGGATATAGTGCTTGCCCTTGACATTTCTGGAAGTATGTTAGCCCGCGATTTCAAGCCGGATAGAGTAGAGGCGGCAAAAGATGTAGCTGCGCAGTTCGTTTCCGGGAGAGAGCACGACAATATAGGCTTGGTGATCTTCGCCGGGGAAAGTTTTACCATGTGTCCGATGACAACAGATCATGCCGTCCTTCTTAATTTAATGAAAGATGTCCATTGCGGTATGGTCGACGATGGAACCGCAATCGGTGATGGTTTGGCAACCGCTATTAACAGAATAAAAGACGGACCAGCCAAATCGAAGACAATCATACTGCTGACCGATGGTACGAACAATGCCGGAGACATTGCGCCGGCGACTGCGGCACAAATAGCGAAGTCGTTTGGAATCCACGTTTATACGATAGGGGTGGGAACAAAAGGATTAGCACCTACACCGGTTCAGACACCGTATGGCATTACATATCAGAATATGCCGGTCGAAATGGACGAAGAGGCCTTGAAGCAAATTGCAGAGACAGCAGATGGAAAATATTTCAGGGCAACGAACAAAAACGTCCTCAAAGGTATTTTTGAGGAAATAGATAAATTGGAAAAAACGAAGCTAACAGTTAAAGAATTCAGTGTAAAAGAGGAAGAATACACTATTTGGGCATTAATGGCTCTCTTATGCTTAGGTTTGGAAATTGTTCTTCGTCATACGTTATTGAAAAATATTCCTTAAACAGAAGTTGATTATGTTTCGATTTGCACAACCTGAATACCTATATTTATTGATCATTGTTCCTATATTGTGGGGACTGTTTATCTATGGGCGTTATCGGTCCCGACGTAATTTGGCCAAGTACGGTAATCCGTCGGTGCTGGCTCCTTTGATGACCGATGTCTCAAAATATAAACCGTGGATTAAATTTATTATTCAACAATTGGCGTTTATTGTCATTGTATTTATGTTGGCGCGGCCCCAGTTCGGTTCTAAACTCGAAACCGTAAAGAAACAAGGAGTCGAAATTATGATAGCGCTAGACGTTTCCAATTCGATGATGGCGAAGGATATAGCGCCTAATCGATTGGAAAAAGCAAAGATGATGTTGTCAAAACTCGTAGATGAATTGGACAACGACAAGATAGGTCTTATTGTTTTTGCAGGAGATGCTTATACTCAGTTACCGATTACATCAGATTTTGTGTCGGCTAAAATGTTTTTGAATACCATTAATCCTAATATGGTTCCGACACAAGGTACAGCTATTGGTCGGGCTATTTCTACTGCGATGAATTCATTTACACCCAATGAAGGGGTAGATAAAGCAATCATTGTCATAACCGATGCAGAAAATCATGAAGACGATGCTGTTCAAATGGCAAAAGCTGCGGCTGAAAAAAATATTAAAGTAGATGTAATCGGTATCGGGTCGTTGGAAGGTGTTCCTATCCCGACCGGGAACAGTGAAAATAACTTTATTAAAGACAGAGACGGTAATGTAGTTATTTCGAAATTGAACGAGTCTCTCGGCCAAGAAATAGCAAAGGCAGGAACTGGTATTTATGTTCGAGCCGATAATACCAATAGTGCATTGAGAGCCTTGACCTCAGAAGTAAAGAAAATGAAAAAAGCCGATATTGAGAGTAAAGTCTATTCGCAATATGATGAACAATTTCAGGGGCTGGCGTGGATAGCATTGTTGTTATTAATAGTAGATGTGTTTATTGTAGACAGAAAGAACAGTTGGCTAAAAAAGATAACCTTCTTTTCATAAATATGTTGAGATATGAAATCTATCAGATATATAATGTATTTTGTGTTGATGAGCATGACAATGAGTTTGCTCGCACAAGAGAATGCACAGGCTGTTGCGCAAGGTGAAAATAAAATAGATGAAAAAGTCGAACGCAACACGATTAGAAAAGGGAACGGATTATTTAACGATAAAAAATATACCGAAGCTGAGATCGAATACCGTAAAGCTCTGGAAGCTAACCCTTCGTCGGAAATTGCAACATACAATTTAGGTGCGGCGCTTTACAAACAGCAGAAATGGAATGATTCTCGCAACGAATATAGAAAAATCGTACAAGCATCGTCCGATTCTTTACGAGCAGCACACGCTTGGCATAATCTTGGAAACATATCGTTCCAAGAAAAAAATTATGCTCAAAGTATAGAAGAATATAAAAATGCTCTCCGACGAAATCCGAAGGACGACGAGACGCGTTACAACCTCAGACTGGCACAATTGCTGTTAAAGAAACAACAACAAGAGCAACAAAATCAAGATAAAAACGACGACAAAGACCAGCAAAATAAGAACAAAGATCAACAAAAAGACCAAAAGCAAGATCAACAAGAGCAAAACAACAATCAAAATAACCAAGATAAAAATAAAGATCAACAAGAACAAAATAAACCACAGCAGCAACAACCGCAACAATCTCAAATGTCGAAAGAGAATGCACAACAAATTCTCGATGCGATTCAACAGGACGAACGAGATACACAAGAAAAAGTCCAAAAAGCGCTGATGCAGCAACAAAAACGTAAAAAGACCGATAAAGAATGGTAGAATCATATAACATAGTTATATAAATAGTTATGAGAAGATATTTAATAATGTTTGGGGCTTTGGTCTGTATGGCAACTCTGTGGGCTGATAATGTGCGGTTTGCAGTAGATGGACCCAGACAAGTGATACAAGGGCAACAATTCCAATTGGAATATACTTTGTATAATGCATCAGGTAAAGATTTGAGGTTACCTGAATTTTCTGGCTGTAAAGTATTATATCAAGGAACGAGCTCAGGCACGAGTGTATCTGTTGTAAACGGTAATGTCGATAGACAAACAACGGAAACACATGTAATTACTTTGAGAGCGGAAAAAGAAGGTAGCTACACTTTTGCACCGGCTACAATCTCGGCCGATGGGCGTACTTTTTCTACCAATACATGGAAGTTAACGATACTTCCTCCCGATAAAACATCGTCCTCGGCAGGCGGTGCTTCGAGACAGTCAATGGGAGAAGAAGCTGGAAATACGGAATTATTTATTCGAACCGTACTTTCGAAGACAAAAGTATATGAACAAGAAGCATTGCTGGCAACGATAAAATTATACACTCGGGCATCGGGTGTACAAGCAGAGAATTATAGCTTCCCTTCATTCGAAGGATTTGTGGTACAGGATATAGACTTACCTCAAAACACGTCGTTCGAATTGGAAAATTACAATGGGGTGAACTATAAAATGGCGATTTTGAAACAATGCCTTTTGTTCCCTCAACGTACCGGGAAAATAACTATTAATCCAGGGAAATTCGACTTTCAAGTAGAAACATATCAACTCGTTAATGGACCGTTTGGCCCAATGAGAGTTCCACAAGGGGTAAGTCGATCTGTTAGTTCGAATGCTGCTTCTGTCGAAGTAATGCCTCTACCGGCGGGTAAACCGGTCTCATTTATGGGAGGAGTAGGTAATTTTACATTGAGTAGCTCGATTAGTTCTACACATGTGAAAGCAAATGAAGCAATAACTTTAAAATTGATATTCAAGGGTTCGGGAAATTTGAAATATATGAAAAATCCCGATTTGAAATTACCCAACGATTTCGATACTTACGACCCCAAAGTAGATGTTTCGGTAAAAGCTACGACAGGAGGAGTTAGCGGTACTCGGACGGTAGAATATACTACGATTCCTCGTTTTGCGGGTAAATTCAAAATACCGGCAGTAGAGTTCTCCTATTTCGATACAAAATCCAAACAATATAAAACTTTACATACAGAAGAGTACGAGATTACAGTCGAAAAAGGAGCTTCTGGCGAGGGAGGAAAAACCGTTTCTAATTTTTCCAACAAAGAAGATTTAAAATTATTGAACCGGGACATTCACTACATTAAATTAAACAAGATGAACTTGGTGCAGACTCCTTCGATATATGTAGATAATTGGAAATATTGGTTATGGTATATTTTACCGACATTGGCTTTTTGTATTTTTGTACTTATAAATCGCAAACAAGCAAAAGCGAATGCCAATGTCGCTCTGATGAAAAACAAAAAGGCCAATAAGGTCGCATTGAAGCGATTGAAAGTTGCAGGGAAATATCTGAAAAATCATGACAAAGAACATTTTTACGACGAAGTACTCAAAGCCATATGGGGATATTTGAGCGATAAACTCAGCCTGCCGCTTTCTGAACTTACTAAGGACAATGTTGCAACCGAGCTGGAAAAATATGGGGCAGGAGAAGATCTAATATCTACGTTTAATGATATCCTGAGTCGATGTGAGTTCGCTCAATATGCACCGGCACAATCAAATGAAACTATGGAGGAGTTATATTCACAAACTCTCGATGCTATAAGCAGAATGGAAAATACAGTAAAAAAGTAAAATAGGGAAAAATGAAAAATATATATATTTATTTACTTTTTGTAGTTATAGGGATATCGCCTATATATAGCCAGACAACTTTGACACAAGCCAATGAAGCTTATGGGCAGGAAGATTACATTAAGGCAATAGAATTATATGAGCAGACATTAAGAGAACAAGGCGTATCGTCCGATTTATATTATAATTTAGGCAATGCTTACTATAAACACAATGAGTTTGCGAAAGCAATACTAAATTACGAACGAGCTCTATTGCTGAATCCCGGTAATGAAGATGCCCGTTTTAATTTAGAGATGGCCAATACCCACATCGTTGATAAAATCGACCCGGTAGGTAAGTTCTTTCTTTCCGTATGGATAGATTCATTACGCAATTTTTTGTCATCGAATACATGGGCTGTCATAGGAATAGGTTCTTTTCTATTGTTTATCGGAGGTCTATATTTATATCTGTTCTCCAAGTCTGTCAAAGCAAAGAAATTCGGTTTTTTTGGAGGAATTATACTTTTCTTGATTGCTGTTCTTGCCAATTGGTTTGCATGGGGATTGAATAGTAAGTTAAAAGCCCGCAGTGAAGCCATCGTATTTGCTGCGACTGTTCCGGTAAAAAGTTCTCCGGCAGAAAGTGGAACAGACCTCTTTATTTTACATGAAGGGACTAAGGTCTCTATATTAAGTAAATTGGGAGACTGGTCCGAGGTCAAGATAAGTGACGGAAATCGCGGGTGGTTACCCTCTTCGTCAATAGAAATTATCTAATTCTATGTCGATACTTCAACAATTAATAGAATGGGATAAAGAATTATTACTATTTTTAAATAGTATGCATACCCCGTTTGGAGATAAATTCATGTGGGTGTATACAGGAAAATACACATGGATACCTTTGATATTATCTCTTCTATTTGTCCTATTCAGAAAAAATTGGAAAGAAGCTCTATTGGTCTGTGTAGCTGTTGCAATAACCATTACATGCTGCGACCAGTTCGCCTCTACTTTGTGTAAACCTTACTTCGCCAGATTGAGACCAGCCCGTGATCCTGAATTATCCGAATTTGTGCAAATAGTAAATGGTTATAGAGGCGGACGTTATGGATTCATATCCAGCCATGCCGCGAATAGTTTCGGAGCAGCGGTCCTGTTATCCATGATTTTTCGGAATAAATTTTTTGCATTCACATCGCTCCTTTGGGCTATCGTAAATTGCTATTCACGCATATATTTAGGCGTTCATTACCCGGGGGATATCTTAGCGGGGATAATTTCGGGAACAATTATTGCTGTCATAATTTGTATTGCATTAAATGGATTCCGAAGTTTTTTGGTAAATAAAAAATTCTTGAACAATAGGGAATCGCCATACATAAAAGATCCCGATATACGAATAACGACGGGAGTAATCTATTTAAGTGTACTCTGCATAGCTGTTTATGCCTTGATTGCAACATATTCTTGATGCTTCATAAAATTTTACTCACAAAATTTGGATATAAAGAAAATAGAGCATAAATTTATTGCGTATTCAATTGAGTACAATTAACCAAATAATTAACCATAAAAACATTACCCTTATGACTAAGACAATCACATTTAACGAACTTCGTCGCATCAAAGACAGTTTGCCAGATGGTTCAATGCATAGAATAGCAGATGAGTTGAATGTTACCACACAGACCGTACGTAACTATTTCGGAGGCAGTAATTATTCATTTGGGAAAAATTGCGGCCTTCACATAGAACCGGGGCCCGACGGGGGAATCGTAGTCCTTGATAATACGCAAATATACGATATGGCAATTCGTATTCTTGAAGAAGAAAATAAAAAATAAAAGGGATAAATTGACAATGAAAAAAGACAGGTTGATAACGTTGGCGATTCATACTTATCCAAAGGCTCTTATTTTAAAGGGCGTTTTGGAAAGTCAAGGAATAGCTGTCGTAATTCAGAATGTCAATTTATTAAAACCAGTTATATCTCCGGGGGTGCGAGTGCGAATTCATGAGAAAGATTTGCCTCACGCCCTCGAGATTTTAGAAACCGATCCGGTGTTTGGGAAATCAGAAGTTTCTGACAAACCACAGAAAAATAGGATTCTTATACCTATCGATTTTTCTGATTATTCTTTACAGGCATGTCGATTAGGTTTTGATTTTGCGGCTACCCATCAAGCAGAAGTCGTATTACTACATACTTTTTTATCTCCTTTTTCCACAGGGTCACTCTCCTTGACAGAGACAATCTCCTATGAGTTAAAAGAGAGTGAAGAACATAAACTATTATTCGCAAAGGCCAATCGGGAGATGGCAAACTTTTGCGAAAAATTGCAGCGATTGATGACAGATGGAGATTTTCCTTCTGCACCATTCATTTATAGGGTGTGTGAAGGTGTCCCTGAAGATACGATAATCTTAATGGCAAAGGAATTGAATCCATCGCTCATAGTTATGGGTTCGAGGGGAAAAACTCGTAAAGAGATCGATCTAATAGGGAGTGTCACCGCAGAAGTAGTAGATTCCGGTAATTTCCCGGTGTTCGCTGTCCCAGAAGGATTTACTCATACTTGTATGAACGAAATAAAAAACATTGCTTTTTTTACTAATTTCGATCAACAGGATTTAATCTCTCTGGACACGTTCATGCGTTTATTCGAAAACTATTCGTTTGGTATAATGTTTTTACACTTAACGGAAAAAAGCGATGCATGGACAGAAATTAAATTAGCAGGTATTCGAGACTACTGTCAATCTCATTATCCGGGAAGAGAAATAGATTATAAGATTATCGGTGAGGAAAATTTTTTAGATAACGTAGAAAAACTTTTTCATGAATCGGCCATAGATGTTATGGTTGTTCCCAATCGTAAACGAAATATATTTGCACGTCTTTTCAATCCGAGTATCGCTCACAAAATGTTATTTCACACCGACACTCCATTAATAGCCATTCCTTCTTGAATAAATTTTCGACAATGACACCTGTTCTTTCTAAGTGAAAAGAGAAGGAATCTTTGTCAGTAATTATTTCGACGCCACAATTCTCAGGTGACGTTTTGTCAGATTTTAAGCAAATAAATCTTTTGGCATAGATTTGGATATATATATAATGTTCTCACGAAAGCGAGAACATTATATATAAAACGAAACATTAACTAAAATAAAAAACGATGAAGATTAAACCATTAGCAGACAGAGTATTGGTACTTCCAGCTCCCGCAGAAGAAAAAACAATCGGTGGTATTATTATCCCCGATTCGGCAAAGGAAAAACCCCTCAAAGGTAAAGTGATCGCCATTGGTAATGGTACGAAGGACGAAGAAATGGTGGTAAAACCCGACGATACTGTTTTATATGGCAAATATGCAGGTACCGAAATCGAGTTAGATGGTGAGAAATATCTGATCATGAAACAATCCGATATTTTAGCTATTCTTTAATGTGTTTAATGTTTAACTTTATTAGGTAAAGAACTATGGCAAAAGAAATTAAATTCAATATTCAAGCTCGTGAAGAATTGAAAAAAGGAGTCGACGAATTGGCAGACGCCGTTAAAGTCACTCTCGGTCCTAAGGGACGTAATGTAATTATTGAGAAAAAGTTTGGTGCTCCTCATATTACAAAAGATGGTGTGACAGTTGCCAAAGAAATAGAATTGGAAGACCCATTTCAAAACATGGGTGCTCAATTGGTAAAAGAAGTTGCTTCTAAAACAGGCGATGATGCCGGTGACGGAACAACGACAGCAACAGTATTGGCACAAGCCATCGTAAACGTAGGCCTTAAAAACGTAGCTGCCGGAGCTAACCCCATGGATTTGAAACGAGGCATCGACAAAGCCGTAGCCAAAGTGGTAGAAGGCATCAAGGCTCAGGCTCAGGAAGTGGGCGACGATTTTGAGAAAATCGAATCGGTTGCTCGTATCTCGGCCAATAACGATAGCGAGATTGGTCAGCTCATTGCCGAGGCTATGAAGAAAGTGAAGAAAGAAGGTGTTATCACGGTAGAAGAGGCCAAAGGTACCGATACGACTGTCGATATTGTAGAAGGTATGCAGTTCGACCGAGGATACATTTCTCCTTACTTCGTTACGAATACCGAGAAAATGGAGTGCGAAATGGATACTCCGTATATTTTGATCTACGACAAAAAGATTTCTGCCTTGAAAGATATGCTTCCCGTTCTTGAAGCTACGGCACAAACAGGTCGTCCTTTACTGATTATAGCAGAAGATGTCGATAGTGAGGCTTTGGCAACTTTGGTTGTAAACCGTTTGCGCGGGTCTCTCAAAATCTGTGCTGTAAAAGCTCCCGGATTCGGGGATCGTCGTAAAGAAATGCTCGAAGACATAGCTGTTTTGACAGGTGGTGTAGTTATTTCTGAAGAAAAAGGATTGAAATTGGAATCGACGACAATCGAAATGTTAGGTCGTGCTGAAAAGATTACGGTAAACAAAGAGAATACCACGATTGTCAACGGTATGGGAAGCAAAGATTCCATCGCTGCACGCGTTGCCCAAATCAAAGCCCAAATAGAAACGACAACCTCCGATTATGATCGTGAGAAACTGCAAGAACGTTTAGCCAAATTAGCTGGTGGAGTCGCAGTTCTCTATATTGGAGCCGCTTCCGAAGTCGAAATGAAAGAGAAAAAAGACCGTGTAGACGATGCGTTAAGCGCTACAAGAGCAGCTATTGCCGAAGGCATCGTTCCGGGTGGAGGTGTTGCATACATTCGTTGTATCCCCGCATTAGATGGTTTAAAGGGAGCAAATGAAGATGAAACGACAGGTATTGAAATTGTAAAAAGAGCCATAGAAGAACCTCTTCGCCAAATTACCGCTAACGCCGGCGTGGAAGGTGCTGTTGTTGTTCAAAAGGTTAAAGACGGAGAAGGAGACTTTGGATACAACGCCCGTACAGATACCTATGAAAATTTCTTTGCAGCAGGCGTTATTGACCCGGCTAAGGTAACTCGTGTAGCTCTGGAAAATGCAGCCTCTATCGCAGGCATGTTCTTGACAACAGAATGTGTGATTGCCGATAAGAAAGAGGAAAATCCTGCACCCGCTATGCCGGCTCCCGGAATGGGCGGCATGGGTGGAATGATGTAATTCCTCGATTTCCTGACAAATAATAAGAAAGGGAGTATCTGAAAAGATACTCCCTTTCTTATTATTTATAAAGCATATTCGATATTTATTGTATTTTTGTGATGTGAAAGTCATATATATCGTTTTAGGAAGTATCTCTCTGTGTTTAGGAGTTATGGGGATTTTTCTACCTTTATTACCTACAACACCATTTCTTTTGTTATCTAGTATTTTATGGTTCCGTGGTTCCCCGCGACTATATAAGTGGCTATTGAATCATAAACGGTTGGGGCCATACATTCGAAATTTCATGGAAAACAAAGCTATCCCTCTACGAGTAAAGGTTATCTCCGTTTCATTAGTTTGGCTGACTTTGCTGTATTGTTCATTTTTCATGGCTGGAAATATATGGTTAGCAACTCTTTTTATAGTTTTAGCGATAGGCATAACTTGGCATATTCTTTCATATAAAACATTGAGTAAATAAAAAATAGGGTATCTTTATTGGACACCCTATTTTTATCTATCATCACTCTTTTATTTCTATTTATACTCGTCCCAACTTTTGATTTGTATATCATCGATACTCAAACTGCAAAATGCCTGAATAAATGCCGATGCCAATCGAGCATTCGTAATAAGCGGGATATTAAAGTCAATGGCGGCTCGGCGTATCTTATATCCGTTATCCAACTCTTTTTGAGTTAGATTCTTGGGAATATTGACTACCAAATCGATTTGTTTATTGTGCAACATTTCTAATGCCTGGGGCTCACGGTCACTTTCACTGGGCCAGTATACTTTCACCGCAGGAATACCGTTATCGGTAAGGAATTGATGAGTCCCTCCTGTTGCAAATAAATTATATCCCTTTTGATGCAATAATTGCGCAGCTTCAAGCATATCGGCTTTCTGCTTTGTTGTTCCCGTTGAGAGTAAAATATTCTTTTGGGGTATTTGATATCCGACCGAAAGCATAGCCTTTAATACTGCTTCACTCGTATCGAGCCCTATACAACCGACTTCGCCGGTCGATGCCATATCCACACCTAATACGGGGTCGGCCTTCTGCAACCGAGAGAACGAGAATTGAGATGCTTTAATCCCGACATAGTCTAAATCAAATTCGTTTTTATTCGGTTTTTCCACAGGAAGCCCCATCATTACTTTGGTAGCTAACTCGATAAAATTAATTTTCAATACTTTCGATACAAAAGGAAAGCTCCGAGAAGCTCTTAGGTTACACTCGATGACCTTGATATCGTTGTTTTTGGCTAAAAATTGGATATTGAAAGGCCCCGATATGTTAAGCGCCTGAGCAATCTGTCCGGCAACCTTCTTGATACGCCGCATAGTCTCGACATACAATTTTTGAGGTGGAAATTGTATGGTCGCATCACCAGAGTGAACCCCGGCAAACTCAATATGCTCGGATATGGCATAAATCAGGACTTCACCATTACGGGCAACAGCGTCCATTTCTATTTCTTTGGCATTCTGAATAAATTCACTCACAACGACAGGGTGTTTTTTAGAAACATTAGCTGCCAGTTGTAGGAACTGCTCCAACTCCGTATTGTTCGAACAAACATTCATTGCCGCACCGGAAAGCACGTAAGAGGGGCGAACCAATACCGGATAACCGACTTCTTTCACGAAATCGTAAATATCGGACAACGAGGTCAGTTCTCGCCAACGGGGCTGGTCTATACCTAACGAGTCGAGCATAGAAGAGAACTTGTGACGGTCTTCTGCATTATCAATGCTCTTGGCTGTCGTCCCCAATATATTAACATGCTGTTCGTCAAGACGGGTAGCCAAATTGTTCGGTATTTGACCTCCGGTCGAAAGAATAACCCCATGAGGATTTTCCAATTCGAGAATATCCATTACCCGTTCAAAGGTCAATTCATCAAAATAGAGTCGGTCACACATATCGTAATCTGTCGAAACAGTCTCGGGATTGTAGTTTATCATTACACTCCGATAGCCCTCTTTACGTATTGTGTTCAACGCTTGGACTCCACACCAATCGAATTCCACCGAGGAACCTATACGGTAAGCGCCAGATCCCAATACGACAATAGATTTTTTGTCTCCGAGATATTTCACATCGTTGGCAATACCGCTATAAGTCAAATAAAGGTAATTGGTTTGAGCCGGATACTCGGCTGCCAACGTGTCGATCTGTTTTACAACAGGAACAATCCCCAATGATTTACGATATTCACGCACCCATTGCATATGGCAATCTTCCATTTTATCTTTCCAAATGGCTCGTGCTATTTGGAAATCGGAGAACCCTTGTATCTTCGCCCGACGTATCAATTCCGCCCCGGCCTTTTTATCACTTTTGATTTGTGTGACCGATTCATCGAGAGTCTCCAACTCCTGAGCTGTACGAACAATGTTCATTAATTTTTGCAGGAACCAGCGATCTATTTTCGTTAATTCATGTATTTGATCGACGGAATACCCTGCACGCATGGCTTTGCTGATCACGAATATCCGCTTATCCGTCGGTTCATGCAATGCCTTGTCGATATCAGGAATAACCAAATCTTTATTTTCAACGAATCCATGCATTCCTTGACCAATCATACGGAGTCCTTTTTGAATGGCTTCCTCGAATGTTCTGCCGATAGCCATCACTTCTCCGACCGATTTCATACTTGATCCGAGCTCCCTGTCTACACCTTGAAATTTTCCCAAGTCCCAACGAGGAATTTTACATACGATATAATCAAGAGCTGGTTCAAAGAAAGCACTGGTCTCTTTGGTGACCGAGTTTTTCAAATCGAACAACCCGTATCCCAATCCCAATTTTGCTGCAACGAAAGCCAAAGGATATCCGGTAGCCTTAGAAGCCAAAGCAGACGAACGACTTAGCCGTGCATTCACTTCGATGACCCGATAGTCTTCCGATTTAGGATCGAACGCATATTGTACGTTGCATTCTCCGACAATACCGATATGACGTATAATCCGTATGGCTAATTCGCGCAATTTATGATATTCGCTATTGGTTAATGTCTGAGAAGGCGCTACCACGATACTTTCGCCCGTATGAATCCCCAACGGGTCGAAATTTTCCATATTACATACTGTAATACAGTTGTCGTAACGATCTCGAACGACTTCATATTCTATTTCTTTCCAGCCTTTCAGCGATTTCTCCACCAGTATTTGTGGGGAAAAGGAAAGCGCTTTCTCTGCTTTCACACGCAATTCTTCCTCGTTATCGCAGAAACCACTGCCTAATCCTCCTAATGCGTAGGCCGCTCTAATAATAATAGGATATCCCAACTCGGAAGCTGCCTTCGCTGCATCTTCTATCGAATTGACAGCCTCGCTTTTAATGGTTTTAACATCAATCTCATCTAACTTTTTAACGAAAAGTTCCCGGTCTTCGGTATCCATAATCGCTTGAACCGGAGTTCCCAACACTTGTACGTTATACTTTTCTAATATTCCAGATTGATAGAGTTGAACACCGCAGTTGAGAGCTGTTTGTCCCCCGAAAGCCAGAAGTATCCCTTCGGGTTTTTCTTTTTGAATGACACGTTCTACAAAATAGGGGGTAACCGGCAGAAAATAAATTTTATCTGCCACTCCTTCCGAAGTTTGTACCGTCGCAATATTGGGATTAATAAGAATAGTCGTGATACCCTCTTCTTTGAGCGCTTTCAATGCCTGTGACCCAGAATAGTCAAATTCACCCGCTTCACCTATTTTCAAGGCTCCGGAGCCCAACAATAATACTTTTTTGATTTTTTTTATTTCAGCTTGATTCATAAGGCTTTTTATTTCCGGATTACAACATATTTACAAACTCATCAAATAAAAACTCCGTGTCGGTTGGCCCGCTAGCCGCTTCCGGGTGGAATTGTGCCGAGAAGTAAGGCTTCGATTTGTGCCGTATTCCTTCATTCGTGCTATCGTTCATATTGATAAACAACGGTTCCCAATCAGATCCAAGAGTCGAATTATCGACGGCAAAACCATGATTCTGAGAGGTGATAAAACACCTGTTCGTCCCGACTTGCCGCACGGGTTGATTGTGACTTCGATGACCGTATTTAAGTTTATAGGTGCGAGCACCTCCGGCTTTCGATAAAAGCTGATTCCCCATGCATATTCCAAATATTGGTTTTGTCCCATTCATGGCTTTACGAATATGTTCTACCGTAACATCGCACATATCAGGATCCCCCGGGCCATTAGAGATAAACAGCCCATCATATTCAATCGTATTGAAATCATAGTCCCACGGCACTCGAATGACTGTAACATCTCTTTTGAGCAGACAGCGAATAATATTGTGTTTTACGCCGCAATCTACCAATACTACTTTTTTATTACCGTTACCATATCGAATTACTTCTTTACAACTGACTTTGGCGACCAAGTTAGTTAAATTAGGATCGACAAAATCAATATCTTCACCATCTTCGAAAACAATTTTCCCTTTCATGGAACCATGCACTCTCAATAGTTTGGTTAACTCTCGAGTATCGATATCGTAAATTCCTACGATTTTTTCTTCTTTCAACCAATCGGCAAGACTTTTATTAGCATTCCAATGACTGTATTCAAACGAGTAGTCCGATACGACCAACGCTTCGACATGGATTTTTTCCGATTCATAAAATCGAGACAATCCATTTTCCTCTTCACGACGAGGTACGCCATAATTCCCGATGAGCGGATAAGTAGTAACTAAAATTTGACCGGAGTAGGAGGGGTCTGTCAAACTTTCGGGATAACCCATCATAGCCGTATTAAAGACAACCTCGCCAGCAACAGGTTTTTCGTAGCCAAATGATTTCCCCTCGAATACGGTTCCATCATCAAGGATTAGAGAAGCCTTTCTTTTTGTTTGCATTACGATAGAATTATATTTTGTATTAGTAATTAGCTCGAATAAATATTGTGGATTTCTATCGTGAAAACCATGCAAAGGTAATGAAAAAATCCCTATTCTTCCGGTTTTATAAACATATTGTAAAAATAAATTTTTGTTATGCTATTATTCTGCAATAATATACAGATGGCTGTTTATATTATCGAAATATATTTATACAATATTTATATTTATATTTTATTATCATATTTATCAAAACGACTATTTTTGTCTCAAAACAACTACAATTAGTTCTTAAAAGCTAAATTGTAGTATCAAAAAGAATGCTCTTATGAGATTCACAAAAATGCAGGGTGCAGGTAATGATTATATTTATCTGAATGGGTTCGAGAAATTACCGGCAGATTTAAGTGCATTATCTCGACGAATGAGTGACAGGCACTTCGGCATTGGAGCCGATGGGATAGTCGTTATTATGCCCTCAGATCATTGTGATTTTCGAATGAGAATGTTCAATGCAGATGGTACAGAAGCAGAAATGTGTGGAAACGCCTCTCGGTGTATAGGGAAATATGTCTATGACAAAGGACTGACTTCCAAAACCCAATTGACTATTGAAACGCTGGCTGGAATTAAGCACCTGATTTTAGATGTAAAAAATGGAACCGTAAATAGGGTTTCTGTCGATATGGGAAATCCTATCCTATCTGCCCCGAAAATTCCTGTAAATACATCTTTGAGTGAAATTATATCTTATCCGTTAGAGATAGAGAATAATAAATTCAATATAACTTGTGTTTCGATGGGAAACCCTCACACCGTCATTTTTCTCAATGAGATGGAGCGATACGACTTACATCATATAGGAGCGCTCATAGAACACCATGAACTGTTTCCTAAAAGAACCAATGTCGAGTTTGTAGAAATTTTATCTCCCGACCATTTAAAAATGAGAGTTTGGGAGCGTGGAACGGGCGAAACCCTCGCTTGTGGAACCGGAGCTTGTGCTTCGTTAGTCGCTGCTGTCCTAAATGGAAAGGCTAATAGAAAAGCTGTATTACACTTGTTAGGTGGAAATCTGGATATTGAGTGGAATGAAAAGAATGATAGAGTTTATATGACAGGAGAGGCCGTTACGGTTTTTGAAGGAGAATGGAACAATAATATATAGGAAAAATGGCATTAATCAATGAAAATTTCTTAAAGTTGCCCGAAAGCTATCTCTTCTCCGATATAAAAAAGAAGGTCGAAGCATTCAAGCATCTTCACCCCGACGCTAATATTATCAGTTTGGGCATAGGCGATGTAACGCGCCCGATTGCACCGGTTGTAATAGAAGCCCTGCATGCTGCCGTTGATGAAATGGGCGATTCGAAAACATTCAGGGGGTACGGACCGGAACAAGGGTACGACTTCTTACAGAAAAAAATTATTGAAAACGATTATATACATCGGGGAGTCGACTTAGCCCCCGACGAAATTTTTATTAGCGACGGAGCCAAAAGCGATATCGGAAACATCGGGGACATTCTGAGTATGCAAAATAGGGTGGCCGTAACCGATCCCGTTTATCCGGTATATATAGATACCAACGTGATGGGAGGTCGAGCCGGAAATATAGCGAAAGACGGACAGCACTGGGATAATATCATTTATATACCTTGCACATCTGAGAACAATTTTATTCCTGAACCTCCTTCGGTACGTCCCGACATTATATATCTGTGTTATCCCAATAATCCAACAGGAACCACGCTGTCAAAAAACGAATTGGAAAAATGGGTAAACTATGCTCTTGAAAATGAAACACTCATATTATTTGACTCTGCTTATGAAGCTTATATTCATGACGAGGGCATACCGCACAGCATCTATGAAGTAAAAGATGCCAAACGAGTGGCCATAGAATTTCGAAGTTTCTCAAAAACGGCCGGATTCACAGGCCTACGATGTGGATATACAGTTGTCCCGAAAGAATTAAAATTGTACGACACTTCTAAAAAGAAAGTAAATATCAACCGTTTATGGAATAGACGCCAAACTACGAAGTTCAATGGGACATCGTATATCGTACAGCGGGCTGCCGAAGCGACTTACAGTCCGGTCGGTAAAATACAAATACAAGAATCTATCGACTATTATATGCGTAATGCCAGCCTTTTGAAAGATTGTCTTCAAAAGGTCGGATTACAGATTTATGGTGGAGATAATGCCCCATATATTTGGGTAAAGACTCCTAATGAATTATCTTCGTGGAAATTTTTCGATCGATTGCTTTGTGAATGTCATATCGTAGGCACTCCCGGGGTAGGATTCGGCCCGTCGGGGGAGGGATATTTCCGATTAACGGCTTTTGGCAGATATGAAGATACGATAGAATCGATTTCACGAATTCAAAATTGGAAGTTGTAACGAAAAGAAAAATATCAAACCAATCTAATAAGTTCAATTATGTCAATGCTAAGATTTAAGGTAGCAAAGGAAGCATTCAGCCGGAAAGCAGTTCCCGTTAATGAACCCAAAGAACGGCCTTCTGAATATTTCGGGAAATATGTCTTCAACCGGGAAAAGATGTTTAAATACTTACCTAAAAAGACGTATGAAGCAGTTATAGAAGCGATAGACAACAGTACCCCATTGAGTAGAGAGGTGGCAGATAGTGTCGCTGCCGGTATGAGGAAATGGGCTCTTGAAATGGGGGCTACCCACTATACACATTGGTTTCACCCGCTTACAGATGGTACGGCTGAAAAGCACGACTCCTTTATTGAGCATGACGGGAAAGGCGGAGTAGTCGAGGAGTTCTCGGGAAAATTGTTAATTCAACAAGAACCCGATGCTTCGAGTTTTCCGAATGGCGGTATCCGCAATACTTTTGAAGCTCGGGGATATTCGGCATGGGATATATCTTCTCCTGCATTTATTCTCGATAAAACATTGTGTATTCCTACCATATTTATATCCTATACGGGGGAATCTCTCGATTATAAAACACCGCTATTAAAAGCATTGAATAGCGTAAACAAAGCGGCAACGGCCGTATGTGGATATTTCGACAAAAATGTAAAGCACGTCTATTCCTATTTGGGTTGGGAACAGGAATATTTTTTGGTAGATGAAAGTTTGTATGCGGCTCGTCCCGATTTGGTCCTTACCGGCCGAACTCTCATGGGACATGAAAGTGCTAAAAATCAACAATTGGAAGATCACTATTTCGGGGCTATACCTTCACGAGTAGAAGCTTTCATGCAAGACCTTGAAATCGAGTGTCACATGTTGGGTATCCCGGTTAAAACCTGTCATAATGAAGTTGCGCCCAATCAATTTGAAGTTGCCCCTATTTTTGAAGAGACCAATTTGGCCAACGATCACAATTTGTTGTTGATGTCGGTAATGAGAGAAGTTGCCCGTCGGCACAATTTCAGAGTCCTTCTCCACGAAAAACCATTCAAAGGAGTTAACGGATCGGGGAAACATAATAACTGGTCGTTGGGGACAGATACCGGCGTATTACTTTTTGCTCCGGGGAAAACCCAGAAAGAGAATTTACAATTTATCACATTTATAGTTAATGTGATGGCCGCCGTTTATAAATATAACGGATTATTGAAAGCAAGTATATCGTCTGCAACTAATGGACATCGTTTAGGGGCTAATGAAGCGCCACCGGCTATTATTTCCATTTTCATGGGAAAACAGATCAGCGAGGTTTTAGAAAAGTTGGCAGAAAGTACATCAGATGACGTTTTGAACATGAGCGGTAAATCAGGATTAAAATTAGATGTCGCTCAAATACCTGAAATTCTAATGGATAACACCGACCGTAACAGAACTTCGCCCTTTGCTTTCACAGGAAATCGTTTTGAATTTCGAGCCGTCGGCTCTTCGGCGAATTGCGCTTCGGCAATGATCGCATTAAATGCGGCGGTAGCCTATCAATTACAAGACTTTAAGAAAAAAGTCGATGCCCTTATTGCCAACGGTAAAGAGAAACCCCAAGCCATACTTTCGGTTGTAAAAGATTTAATAACAGAAAGTAAAGATATTTGTTTCGATGGAAACGGATATAGCGAAGAGTGGAAGGAAGAAGCCAAGCGCCGAGGTTTGGATTGCGAGACCAGTGTCCCTTTAATTTTCGACAGCTATTTGAAAGACGATGTGGTGAAAATGTTTGAACAAACGCATGTCTTTACACAAGTCGAGCTACAAGCACGCAATGAAGTGAAATGGGAGATATATACAAAGAAAATACAGATAGAAGCCCGTGTATTAGGCGATTTGGCTATCAATCATATTGTTCCGGTTGCAACTCGTTACCAATCTCTTTTGCTGGATAATGTATTCAAAATAAAGAGTCTCTTCCCGGCTGAAAAAAGCGAATTGATAGCCACTCAGGATATGGAGGTCATCGAGAAAATAGCATTCCATTTGCTGACTATAAAGGAAAAAGTACATGCGATGGTCGAGGCTCGTAAAGTAGCGAATAAAATTGAAAACGAACGAGAGAAAGCCATTGCCTATCACGATACGGTTGCCCCGCAACTCGATGACATTCGTTATCATATAGATAAACTCGAATTGATGGTCGACAATGAAATGTGGCCGTTACCGAAGTATAGAGAACTACTTTTCATTCGTTGATTTTCGGGACAGTAAAATTTGAATATTATAAAATGAGCTATAACAAAAAGAAATAAAAATATCGGGTTATGGCTCATTTTTGTTTCTTGATTATTGATAGAACATTATATGGCAGAAATTATTAAGCATGAGTGTGGTATAGCAATGGTGCGATTGTTGAAACCGCTCTCTTATTATCAAAAAAAGTACGGTTCATATTTATATGGGTTGAACAAGTTGTATCTTTTGATGGAAAAACAGCATAATCGGGGACAGGAAGGAGCCGGTTTAGCGTGCGTAAAGTTACATGCTCGCCCAGCCGAGGAGTTTATTTACCGTGAACGTGCCATCGGAACAAGTGCAATTCAAGAAATTTTCGCAAACATAAAGGACCAAATCAAGAACACTCCTCACGATACGGCAGATGCCGACTGGGCAGCCCTACATTTACCGTTTGCCGGTGAGGTTTATATGGGGCACTTACGTTATAGTACGACAGGACGTTCAGGCTTATCTTACGTACACCCTTTTTTGAGAAGAGGAAATTGGCGATCGAGAAATTTGTTACTGTGCGGTAACTTTAATATGACTAATGTAGATGAGATTTTTAATAGTATTGTCGCACAAGGGCAACACCCGCGTAGCTACGCCGATACTTTTGTCTTGCTGGAACAAGTCGGGCATGCTCTCGACATGGAGAATCAAAAGCTCTATGATCGATATAAGAAAGAAGGATTGGACGACATCGCAATAACAAAATCGATCGAGGATAATCTTAATATTGCCGATATTCTCAAAAAGCCGGCACAAATTTGGGATGGGGGATACGTGATTTGTGGAATGACGGGCAGTGGCGATATGTTTTCATTCCGCGACCCGCATGGCATACGACCGGCGTTTTATTATGCCGATGACGAGATTGTCGTCGTCGCATCTGAACGTCCGGTGATACAAACTACAATGAATCTATCCGTGGAGCAAGTCAAAGAGTTACAGCCGGGAGAATGTTTGGTGGTAAATCGCCGGGGAAACATACACACAGAACAAATCCTGCCACCTCGAAATTACAGTGCCTGCTCATTCGAACGTATCTATTTTTCAAGAGGGAGCGATGTCGATATTTATAAAGAACGGAAAGAATTAGGTCGATATTTGACCCCTCAAATATTGGAAAGTATTGATTATGACTTGGAGCATACTGTATTCTCATTTATTCCGAATACGGCCGAAGTCGCTTTTTATGGTATGCTCGAAGGCCTGAATAATTATTTGAGCGAGCAAAAATTCTATATGTTGTGCAATGCTACTGCTCCATTAAATGACAGTGAGTTAAAACATATACTTTCACTCAAAGTGCGTTCTGAGAAAGTCGCCATCAAGGACATAAAACTACGGACTTTCATCGCCGAGGGAGACACAAGAGACGATTTGGCTGCACATGTATACGATATTACTTATGGAACAGTACAAGCGGACATCGATAATTTGGTTATCATAGATGACAGTATTGTTCGTGGCACGACATTAAAACAAAGTATTATAAAAATATTGGATCGATTGCATCCCAAAAAGATAATAATAGTGTCATCTTCTCCCCAAGTTAGGTTTCCAGATTGTTACGGCATCGATATGTCCCGAATGGGAGAATTTATCGCTTTCAAAGCGGCAATAAAATTACTGAACGACAGGGGAATGCAGCATATCATCGAAGATGTATACAACAAATCCAAAGCACAGCAAAATTCCCCCAAAGAACAGATAACCAACTATGTAAAAGAAATTTATGCACCTTTTACCCAAAAGGAAATATCGAAGAAAATAGCACAAATGTTAACTTCGGAAGATATTACTTCACAAGTGGAAATCATCTATCAAACATTAGAAGGGTTGCATCAAGCTATTCCTAATCACCCGGGTGACTGGTATTTTTCAGGAAACTATCCTACTCCCGGAGGAAACAGATTAGTCAATAATGCTTTTATAAATTTCGTTGAGGGAATAGACAACAAACGACAGTTATAAATAGATTCAGACAAACGGAAATAAAGCAGGATAAAATAGAAAATTATCCTGCTTTATTCCACAGTGTGCAAAAATATGTTATTATTTATACGGATTATAAATAATATACACGGAAAATAGAATAGAAATCGGAACAAATTACGAAATTTGCAATCGAAATTAACACGATAAAATTTTTAGTATGCGATTGTCCGATTTGCAAACAGGAGATAAAGCTGTTGTTGTTAAGGTATTAGGCTATGGAGCATTTCGAAAACGAATTATCGAGATGGGGTTCGTTCGGGGACAAACGGTGCTTGTCGAATTGAATGCTCCATTGAAAGATCCTATTAAATATAAAATAATGGACTATGAAATCTCTCTAAGACGCAGTGAGGCTTCATTAGTCGAAGTTATTACTCCCGAAGAAGCGAATCAACTCGAAAATCGACAGGGAGAAAAAAACAAACTAAATGTAGAAAGTTGGAAAACCGAGGAAGACGACTGTATAGAAAGAGCGCTTACCCAAAGTAGTAAAACGATAAATATAGCTTTGGTCGGAAATCCCAACTGTGGAAAAACATCTTTATTCAACGTTGCCTCCGGTGCACATGAGCATGTGGGCAATTATAGCGGCGTTACGGTCGATGCCAAAAAGGGATTTTTCGAATATAAAGGTTATCACTTCAATATATGCGATTTACCGGGTACATATTCTCTTTCGGCCTATTCTCCGGAAGAGTTATATGTTCGCCGTTATTTAAAAAATGAAATTCCCGATGTTATTGTCAATGTAGTCGTAGCCTCCAATTTGGAAAGGAATCTATATTTGACCACAGAATTAATAGATATGGATTACCGCATGGTGATTGCTCTGAATATGTTTGATGAATTGGAGCAAAGTGGTGGAAAAATCGACTATAAGCATTTGGGAAATATGATTGGAGTTCCTATTGTGCCCACCGTATCACGCTCTGGAAAAGGTGTAAATCAACTATTCGATACCATTATCGAGGTATATGAAGGCCGTGATGAGTCGGTTCGTCATGTTCATGTCGGTTTAGGGAAAGTAATCGAAAACAGTATTACCCCTCTAAAAGACTTATTAAAAAAAGACCCTACTTGTAACCGGGAGTTCTCACCTCGATATTTAGCGATTAAGATACTCGAAGGAGATACGGAAGTCAAGCGAATGCTGGAAGGTTCCGAGTCCTATACCGAATTGATGAATATCCGCAATGCAGAAGTCGAGAAAATAGAAACAACGCTTAATGAAGACATAGAGTCGGCTATTGCTAATGAAAAGTATGGATTCATATCGGGAGCTTTGGCGGAAACATATAGACCGGGAGATAAAGAGGAAGCGAAAACGACTCGTATTATAGACTCTTTCGTCACAAATAAACTATTCGGATTTCCTATATTTATTTTCTTGATGTGGCTGATGTTCGAGGCGACCTTTTCCATCGGGGCATATCCTATGGAGTGGATCGAAAATGGAGTCGCATGGTTATCCGAAATTATAGGTAATTATATGCCTTCTGGACCATTGAAAGATCTATTGATCGATGGTATTCTCGGAGGAGTAGGAGGGGTAATTGTTTTTCTACCTAACATTTTAATACTCTATCTGTTTATTTCGTTTATGGAAGACTCTGGATATATGGCTCGGGCAGCTTTTATCATGGATAAAATCATGCACAAAATAGGGTTGCACGGAAAATCTTTTATCCCTCTCGTTATGGGATTCGGGTGTAATGTGCCAGCCATTATGGCGACCCGGACTATCGAGAGTCGCAGCAGTCGATTGATAACCATTCTTATAAACCCATTTATCTCGTGCAGTGCCAGAATACCTATTTACATTTTGTTGGTAGGTACTTTCTTTCCTCAATACGCTAGTCTGGTATTTATAGGACTGTATTTATTTGGAATTATTGTTGCGGTTATTACGGCCAAATTGATGCGCCGTTTCTTCTTTAAAGTAGATGAAACACCCTTTGTCATGGAATTACCACCATATCGTATGCCGACAGTGAAAGCGACTTTTCGCCACATGTGGAATAAAGCCGAACAATATCTACGCAAAATGGGTGGGGTTATATTAGTTGCCTCTGTCATCGTGTGGTTTTTAAGTTACTATCCACGTCCCAAAGCCTCTTACGAAAGAGAACTTACTCCTCATGAGCAAATGGAACAACAAAGCAATTCTTATTTAGGAAAAATAGGCCAAGCTGTTACCCCCTTTGTGGAACCATTGGGCTTTAATTGGAAAGTAACGACATCTTTACTTTCTGGGACAGCAGCCAAAGAATTGGTGGTAAGCACACTCGGTGTATTATACTCCGAAAATGATGCCGACGAAACCATATCTTTGTCTCAAAAAATATCACAACCGAATCCTGTTACGGGAGTTCCCGATTTCACACCGTTAGTAGCGCTTTCCTTTATGGTATTTGTATTACTGTATTTCCCGTGTATAGCCTCTGTCATTGCGGTAGCCAAAGAAGCGGGAAGTTGGAAATGGGGGGCATTTACGGTGTTATACAATACAGGAGTAGCTTGGATCGTTTCATTCTTAGTCTATCAAATAGGACTACTAATTATTTAGTATGGATAAACAAACATTTTTGTCGTCTTATGAAAAAGACGGATATCAGGTCATTGATTCATTTATATATGACGATATAAAAACATTTTTAGAGAGAAACAAACCTCGTAAAAATCATATAATTTGGATCGTTTTCATAAGCGGGTTCTTCATACTGTTTTTTATAGGATTCGCTATGGGAAAACTCTGGTCCGATTCGTTATCTTTCTCACAATTCGGGATACAGATATTGAAATGTGTCGTATTTTCTATTCTGGGTTGTGCTCTGATAATTCCGGTACATGAATTTATTCATTGGATTGCATACAAAAAAGAGGGAGCTAATGATGTACGTTTTGGAGCCATCTGGAAGTCATTCGTGTTTTATGCAGCCGCACATAATTTTGCGGCCGACTATAAAACTTTTCGACGAATAGCTCTCGCACCCTTTTATATCCTATCGGTATTATTGGTACTATTACTTTTGTTACCAGTACCTTTATGGGGAAAAATTTCGATCGCCGCAATATTATTGTTTCACATCGTTTCTTGTTCTGGAGATTTATCTATGTTATCTTATATGAAGCGATACAAACACCGTAATGTTATTACCGTCGATGATATCGATAACCGTTTTACTTATTTTATGGAAAAATAAATTATGAATTCAACGATTCAATCTTTAATAGTAGGTGTTATCCTCTTAATAGTTGTATTTTATGTTATACATAAGATATTCAAGATGGTACGAAATCGTAAGTCGCCAACATCTGCTTGTTGCGGGTGTAACAAGCCTTGCAAGGTCGAAAAAATAGATAAGAAAAGACAGAAAAAAATAAGCTCGAATATTGGAAAATAGAAAAATATAATATACCTTTGCACTCGCAATCACTCAAAAGAATAAGGGTTCCTTGGCCGAGTGGTTAGGCACCGGTCTGCAAAACCGTTTACGGCAGTTCGATTCTGCCAGGAACCTCTAAAAAAAGCTCACTGCAAGTGAGCTTTTTTATTTTTTAATCAATCCCAAAAACGCCAAGCGAATCGTTTCATATCTACATATCCCTTTGGTGTAAACAATATTCCTTCTCGGGATAATAGTTCTTTCTGCTCAATCCAGTCGGGGACAAGTCGTCCTTGACAATTAACGACCCGATGACAAGGGATATTCAGGTTTTTAGGAACAAGTTTTAATGCTCGTCCTACCAAACGGGCATGCTGGGGATACCCCATTAAAACAGCGATACTTTTATAAGTTATCACTGTTCCCGATGGAACTTGACTAACTATGTTATATACTTGTTCGTAAAAATTGTCGAGAACACAAGACATAAGCGTGGCTATAAATCCTTATACAAAGGAATATCGGGTAAAAATGTATAGCTATTGGTGGTATAATTTATATGGCAACAATAATGTTTTATGCCATTAGAAACAAACAAATAGCTCACTTGCAATACAAGATTATATCGAACGATCTGATCGAACGTTTTTTGTGTAATCTCGACATGAGGCGCTTTATATTCCGCTATACACAATGGATTCCCGTTTCGATCATAAACAATCGTATCACATCGGCGATTACATTTGTTGAGAGTCAAAGAAATTTCATTCCCGATTAACCCGCGAGGAAATTCTTTTTGATTAACAAGGTAAGCAACAAAATGTTGCCTGACCCATTCTTCGGGAGTCAAGGTTACATATCGCCTTCTCAATTCGTCGAAAATAAGAATCTTATCTTTTTCTCGTTTTACTTTATAGGGATACGGCGGTAGATTTAACTCGATCATCTCATATTTGATATTTGTTCTTTCTAATTATTTCTGTAAATTTACTCCAAAATTACATATTTATGAAGACAAAGCAAGAAATTGTCGAGAATTGGCTACCCCGATATACCCAAAGACCCGTTAAAGATTTTACGAAGTATATATTATTGACAAACTTCTCTAAATATGTCGAAATATTCGCAACCCACTTTCATGTTCCTATTTTAGGAGAGGACAGTAATATGCCTAGTGCATCGGCCGATGGGGTGACGATTATTAATTTTGGAATGGGTAGTGCCAATGCAGCTACGGTTATGGACTTGTTAAGTGCCGTAAAACCAGAAGCCGTATTGTTTTTAGGTAAATGCGGCGGTATAAAAAAGGTAAACAAATTAGGCGATTATATTTTACCGATAGCTGCCATTCGTGGGGAAGGGACATCGAACGACTACTTTCCACCAGAAGTCCCGGCATTGCCGGCTTTCATGTTGCAACGGGCAGTTTCCACAGCCGTCAGGAATCACCATCGAGACTACTGGACCGGAACGGTTTACACGACTAACCGTCGGGTATGGGAGTTTGACGATAATTTCAAAGACTATTTACGTCGCATACGTTGTATGGCCGTCGATATGGAAACAGCCACATTGTTTTCAGTTGGATTCGCAAATCAGATTCCGGTAGGAGCATTGTTGTTAGTTTCAGACCAGCCGATGATTTCAACGGGAGTTAAAACAGAAGAAAGTGACAAAAAAATCACGCGAGATTTCGTAGAAGAACATGTATTGATAGGAGTGGAGGCTCTAAAATTGATCATAGATAAACGGACGACGGTGAAACATTTGAGATTCGACGAGGAGTAATTATGGCTAAAAAAGATACCAATCAGCATCTTGCCATTTTGCAAGACATTCGCAACAAAGTATTTAAGCCCGTTTATTTACTCATGGGCGAAGAATCGTATTATATCGACTTAATCTGTGAGACAATCATCGAAAATGCCTTGAAAGACTCGGAAAGGGATTTTAACCAAACCATTTTATACGGAGCCGATATCGACGATTTCGCCATAGTGGTCAATGCAGCAAAGCGGTTTCCCATGATGGCTGAACGACAATTGATTGTTGTTAAGGAAGCCCAGAATATCAAAGGGGTAGATAATCTTCTATATTATTTACAAAAACCGTTGATGAGCACAATCTTGGTCATTTGTCATAAAAATGGCTCGCTGAAAAACAAGAAGGTTGTCGCCGGCATTGAAAAAATAGGAGTAGTATATGAATCGAAAAAATTATATGACAATCAGTTACCGGCATTCATAAACAACTACGTAGTAGCGAAGAAACTGTCGATCGACCCCAAAGCAGCTTCTATGATGGCCGATTTTGTCGGGAATGACCTAAGTCGGCTTAGTAACGAACTCGACAAATTATCAATTTCACTTCCGGAAGGGAGTCTTCGCATTACCCCCGAAATCGTAGAACGTAATGTTGGCATCAGTAAAGATTTCAATAATTATGAATTGCTAAATGCAATCATCACCCGGAATATATTAAAAGCGACTCAAATCATACAATATTTCGAACAAAATCCCAAGAACAATCCACTGGTTGTCACGATAAGTGTATTATTCAATTTTTTTTCAAATCTAATGCTATGCTATTTTTCGACAGACAAGTCGGAGAATGGAATTATGAACGAACTGAATCTAAGGTCTTCTTTCCAATCCAGAGATTATTTGACAGCCATGCGAGCTTACAACGCATTTAAATGTATCGACATTATCGCATTGATACGCCAGTATGATGCTCGCTCTAAGGGTATCGGCTCAGGAGCTTCGAGTAATGACGGAGACCTGCTTAAAGAATTGGTTTTTAAAATAATGCACTGATTAAAAGTGATATAAATATCCCAGTGATACTGTTATTATTTGGCTGTGAGAAGCCGCGAATACATCTTTCTTTCTGTTTTTGAATATATCTCCCAATCCATAATAGTATCGGCCTTCCAATACGATGCCATGTGTTTTCTTTATACGAAACTCAATACCTGCTCCTGCGGTAATACCATAATCAAATCGATGGGCTATATCCATCGTATATATTTCTTTTACCTTACTTTTTTGGCTGAACTCAGGCAAATTATAAATGTCAAAATTGCTTTTATAACTATCCCCCAATAAAAGTCCGATTTGAGGCCCCGCATTGACAAATCCACACACGACATGATTACCAAAGAAAAAATGAGTCAGAAATGGAATTGTCACATAATTCAACGTATGAGTATAGGTATAGGGATCTTCTTCAAAAGTTTCGTTCCAACCGCACTGAGTAAAATTGATTTCAGCAATTAACCCGAAAAATTTTTCTTCGATATAACGAACCGATACCCCGCCGGTGTAACCCAAAAGTAGCGATTGTGTTACAGTAGGAGTAAACGAAACTCTCGAAAGGGTCGTTCCACCCTTTACTCCCACTGTAAATTCAGGTTGATAATCACTTCTTTGTGCCAATCCTGATTGCAGAGACACAACTGCTATAACAAATAGTATGTATCGCAAAAGTTTCATCGTTTAGTCTCTAATTTTCCTGATTGTGAAATTAGGTGTAAAATTGATGAAATAAAAAGATTTATTGATAAAGCCACTCCAATTGTTTACACGCTGAAATGAAAAATCGGTTTGTATGCGATCGATCGAAGGCCGAATATCCTGCGACGCAAAATTCTTCCCATGTTCCCGTATAGCCGAAAGAAAATATATTCCGGTATCGAATCCTAATAAAGCATATTGAGGGCTGGCATTTATCATATCCTTATTATACCAATAAAGGAATCGTTTGTGAAACGTCTTAGTATCTTCCTCGAACGGATTGGCATAGAACCGGGAATATAAATAAGTATTTAGTTTATAAAATTCGTTCAGATATTCAGGAACCTGTGTCAGCCATTCCGGATATCCGAAAAGTGCAATATCCAAATCTGCTCTTTTTTCTTTCAACGATTCAATAGGAGCTACAATTAAAGAAAGAACCTTCTTTTTGGCCGAGGTAGGTACAAATACAATCCCGCTTGCATCTGCCAATATAGAATCTTGATCTAATAGGTTCAACTCATTACCGAACTTTATCTCGTGATAAGCGATATGAGCTCGATCCAATTCTTCTTTCAGACCGCCGATAAAATCTCTTTTGTCGGGTTCTTCCGGTGTATGAGATAAAAATACGACTTTCCGATTCCCCAAATAACGGATAAATCTGTCCGCAGCTTCTGCATATAAATAGGAATGGGGAATATTGGTTTGGAATACTTTTGCATTGTGCGAAACCTCCTCGTTTTTAAGCGAAAAAGTATTAACGACATTTATATCGTTGGCCAGTCCGAAATCAGCGATTAATTTTATATGACTATCATTTTCAGGAGCGATAATCAAGTCCATTTCTTTTAATATCGGATCTGAAAGAATACGACGAACGGTTGGTTCGGACTCTTCGGAATCATACGCATATACATTGATAGAGGCCCCTTGACGTTTAAGGCTGTCTACCGCCATTAAAAATCCCTGATAATACTCGGTATATAAACTGGCTTTCGTATCGGGAGACGACTGTCGCAACATAAACGGAAGTATAACCGCGACATTGATTACCCCCTTCTTGTCGCTTTTATATAACTTATTGTATATATTATTGATTTCTGCACTCGTGATAGGATTTTCCGCAGTAACTGTATTGTACTCTATTCCTGCGGGAATATTTATTATATCGTCTTGCTTTATTTGTTTTATGTTCGGATTGCATTTCTTTATCTCTTCAACAGTCGTTCCAAACTTTTTTGAGATACTATATAAAGTCTCCTTTTTCCTTACTTTATATTCCGTATATAACTGTTTGGGCTCTATTGTAACATTTAATTCTTTCGTATCGGGAGTTATGCGTATCACGGAACCCTTCTTCATATGAGTAGGGGAAATACCGGGATTAAGTTTCAAAATAGTCTCTATGTCAACATCATATCTTTTCGATATAGAAAATAAGGTTTCACCGTCGACAATCGTGTGATAGACATATTCATTCGAGGTCCCGTTCAAAGAATCCTCTAAAACTTCACTATCGGTGGTATTCATTGCTGTTTGAGTGTCCTTTTGTACAAGAGGAATAGATTGTTTCTCAGGCTTTTGATAACGTTGTGGAATCTTTAAAGTCGCACCGGCTTTTATTCCACGTTCAGAACCCGGATTAAGTGCAATAATGCTTCGAATAGGGACTTTATAAGTCTTTGAAATAGAATACAGGGATTCTCCCCGTACGATTGTATGTTCAAATGTGCTTTCGATTTCCGGTTCAGAATCTGGCTTATTCACGCCCTTATTTGTCGGAATCATGAGCAGCTGTCCTTTTTTTAAGCCATTTTTAGCGGCAGGATTATAGCGAATAATTTCCTCCTGAGAAATACCGAATTTATGAGATAATATATAAAATCCCTCCGACGGTTTAACCTTATAAATATAAAATTCTTTCCCGTCTATAATCTTTGTTTGTAAATTCTCTGTCTGAGCAGACAACAAAAAAGTGAAGGCAAAACAAAATAATAAAGCTATGGTTATTCGAGTATATTTCATATTTTCAAATCGTTATCTTTTATATACAAACTTGATATACAAGAAACAAAAGTATATAAAAATATCGTTAGTTGCAAACCCGATCGAGATTATGGAAATCATATTATCATTTCTCTCTCGGAAACGAGATTATTGGGAAATTTTAAATTCAAGATACAAACACGATTACTTGAAAAATTGTAACTTTGTCATTCATTATTATTTGGATAAATATGCGTAGATACCTGCTATTTTTCGCGTGCATCATTACAATCGGTGAGTTATATGCTCAACAAATTACCGTATCGGGAGGGGGAAGACCTGCCTATAACCATACGCCAGAGATTAGTACCGGTTTAACAGGTGGTGTTTTTGTGATATATTCGCTAAATAACGCAACGATCGAATTTTCGGGGGAAGATGATTCTCCCATTTCTTGGCGCCTATTCAGAGAAAACGGTGCAGCATCGTCTACCCCGATAAGTGGAGCTATACAAAACGGGAACATTTCTACATTGAATATTTCGGAAGCCGATTGTGGATATATAATTGAACAAAATGGAGAGAGTTATTATTTATGGATAATCGATTATTCCCAATCTCCTTTGATTCTTAATGCTGTTTCTACATCAAATGAAGAAGGTCAGTGCGATATGACCACATTAATGCTAGATGGGGAAGGGAAAAAGCTCAATTACTACTCGATCAATGGAGCCCCTAAATCGCTACGCCGTGAGCTAACGGTTAGTTATATGAGTTTGACATGGGATAAAGAGTCTCTGGCATATACCCAAACATTCCAGACAGAAACGGTGTATGACTTTTCTTCTTCTATCCAAGTACCGTCACCTCTCTGTAATACCGATTTTACAGTAACAGGAGATCAGATATTGAATTATTGGGGGCTGTCGCAGACGGCATCGACCGAGGAATATATAACATCGGCAATAGGGGCGACAGCGACGGCAGAACAGACATATCGGGAAGATGCCACGAATGAAGACGATAGACATCCCACCGATTATTTGGGAGGGTCCGCACCGGCCGAGATCGAATTCAAAGCTTATGTAACGGATGCTGTTACTCATATCGAATGGGAATTCTCGGACAAGGAGGACTTTTCAAATACAATTGCCCGGTATAACGATGAAACCTTATGGTACACTTTCAGAGACGAGGGTGTCACTTATGTTCGCCTAGTCGCCAGCAATAGTACCGCTACATGTCAGGCATACAGCGAGACATTCACCATAAATATCGGAGAACCTCGTTTGGAAGCACCAAACGTTTTTTCACCGGGAACAAGCCCCGGAGTTAACGACGAATGGAAAGTAGCTTATAAATCGATCGTTAGTTTTAAATGTTGGATATTCAATAAATGGGGAGTTCAGATGTTTTACTTCGATAGCCCCGATCAAGGCTGGGACGGAAAGTATCGTGGCAAATATGTAGACCCGGGAGTATATTATTATGTAATAGAAGCAAAGGGGGCAAATAATAAAAAGATGAAATTAAAGGGACACATCAATATATTACGTCCTAAAAATTAATGGATATAAGTAAATGACGCCAAAGAGGTATTTTTTTATTGTACTGTTATTTTTGTATACACCGCTGTTCATTAAAGGGTATGCAAATACGACAAAAGAATTTTCCGATGTAATCGTTCCCGAATTTCCACTACAAGTGAAATTTGCAAATGAGCTTGTAGATCTGGACCGTCTGGATATGTATGAACGATTCGACAGGGAACTCACCACGCTATGTTATATGCACTCGTCTACATCATTAGCCATAAAACGAGCCAATCGATATTTTCCCATATTGGAACCTATATTGAAAGAAGAAAAAGTCCCGACCGATTTTTTATATTTAGCCGTTATTGAAAGTACCTTGAATCCAAGAGCCGTTTCACCGGCAAAAGCTGTTGGTATCTGGCAAATTATGCCTCGTACGGGAAGAGAATATGGACTAGAAGTAAATAACGATATAGACGAACGCTATCATATAGAAAAGTCCACTCGCGCAGCCTGCAAATATTTGAAAGATGCTTATGAAAAATACGGTAGTTGGACGACTGTCGCAGCATCTTATAATGCCGGTATGGGACGTATATCGACCGAATTGGAAAAACAGCTGGCCGATCGATCGTTCGATTTATGGTTAAACGAAGAAACATCTCGTTATGTATTTCGCATTTTAGCCATGAAAGAAATATTTTCTTCTCCGGCAAAATATGGATACAAACTAAAAGCCAAACAACTCTATCAACCAATCAGATACTCGGAAATAAAAGTAGATACCACGATTAACAACCTAGCCGTATTCGCTCAATCTAAGGGCGTTTCTTATGCCCAATTAAAAGAAGCCAACCCGTGGCTTCGCTCCCGTTTCTTACCGGATAAGTCTAGAAAAGTTTACTATATAAAAATACCGATGAAAGACGATTTGTATTATACGAAACGTAAATTTACTACTTATAAAAAAGAGTGGGTGATCGACAAAAAATGAAAGCAGAAGAACAAATTGAAGTATATGGGGCTCGTGTCCATAATCTTAAAAATATAGATGTCAATATTCCTCGGAACAGCCTCACCGTTATTACAGGATTAAGCGGCAGCGGCAAATCGTCATTGGCATTCGATACTATTTTTGCCGAAGGGCAAAGGCGTTACATTGAGACCTTTACAGCATACGCACGGAATATGCTCGGAGGTATGGAGCGCCCAGATGTAGATAAAATAACCGGGTTGAGTCCTGTTATTTCCATAGAACAAAAAACGACGAATAAAAACCCTCGTTCGACCGTAGGGACAACAACAGAGATATTCGATTTTTTTCGGTTGCTGTTTGCAAGGGCAGGGGAAGCATACTCTTATTTATCGGGGGAAAAAATGGTTCGTTATACCGAGGAGAAAATCATTTCTCTGATAATGGACCTATACCAGAATAAGAAAACTTATATCCTCGCTCCATTGGTTCGTAACCGTAAGGGACATTATAAAGATTTGTTCGAGCAAGTTCGGAGAAAAGGTTATTTGACGGTCAGAATCGACGGAGAGCTACGGGAAATAACGCATGGAATGAAACTCGACCGTTATAAAAACCACAGCATCGAACTGGTAATCGATAAACTGATCGTGGATAAAGACGATGAACGGCGTTTGCAGGAAAGTGTCAAGACTGCGATGAAACAAGGAGATGGCCAACTGATGGTTCTCGATGCAGAGACACAAGAAATAAGACATTACAGCCGGACATTGATGGACCCGCAAACCGGGTTGTCTTATAGTGAACCGGCTCCTCATAGCTTTTCATTCAATTCCCCACAAGGTGCTTGCCCGAAATGTAAGGGGCTGGGATATGTCAATATAATTGACAAAAACAAAATTATCCCGAATGACGAAAAATCCATCTATGAAGGAGGAATCGTTCCGCTTGGCAAATATAAAAATTCGTTGATATTTTGGCAAATCGCTGCGATTTGTGAAAAATACGACAGTAGTTTGAAAACCCCTATCAAAAATCTTCCGGAAGAAGCGTTGGACGATATACTGAACGGAACAGACGAGCGTTTGCAAATTAAAAATGAATCGCTGGGAACTTCGAACTATTTTTTATCGTTCGACGGTCTGATAAAATATATAGAAATTCAACAGCAAAGCGATGCTTCATCACAAGCTCAAAAATGGGCCGGACAATTCGTCACGACAGCTACATGCCCGCTATGCGAAGGGCATCGTTTGAACAAGGAGGCTTTACATTACAGAATCGCAGGAAAAAATATTGCCGATCTAGCCGATATGGATATTTCGGAATTATACGAGTGGGTAAATCATGTAGAGGAATATTTATCTCCTCAGCAACGTAAAATTGCGGCCGAGATTCTCAAAGAAATACGTAACAGACTACATTTCCTCGTCGATGTGGGCTTGGATTACTTATCCCTGAACAGAGCTTCTGCCACATTGTCGGGTGGAGAAAGCCAACGGATAAGATTAGCAACTCAAATAGGGTCTCAATTGGTTAATGTCCTTTATATTCTCGATGAACCCAGTATAGGACTTCATCAACGGGATAACACTCGGTTGATTCAGTCTTTAAAAGAATTAAGGGATATGGGGAATTCGATTATTGTAGTAGAGCACGATAAGGAAATGATGCTCGAAGCCGATTATATTGTAGACTTGGGGCCTCGAGCTGGACGGCTGGGAGGAAATATCGTTTTCGCCGGAACTCCGAAAGAAATGTTGAAAACCGACACTCTTACGGCTCGATACCTTACCGGTAAAAAAGAAATCGAATTTGCCCCCCAAAGGAGAACTGGAAACGGAAAAAAGATAATATTATCAGGAGCTACCGGAAATAATCTAAAAAATGTGACCGTCGAATTTCCTCTGGGAAAATTCATTTGTATCACAGGAGTTTCGGGGAGTGGTAAATCAAGTTTGATTAACGGGACTTTGCAACCTATTATTAGTCAAAAATTTTATCGTTCTTTGCAAAATCCGTTACCCTATGAGAAAATAGAAGGATTGGAAAACATCGATAAAATCGTAACGGTCGACCAATCGCCGCTGGGTCGAACACCTCGGTCGAATCCGGCCACTTATACCGGTGTTTTTGCCGATATACGCAACGTGTTCGTCGAATTGCCGGAAGCCAAAATTCGAGGTTATAAACCGGGTAGATTCTCGTTCAATATTCCGGGAGGACGTTGCGAGGTATGCGGAGGAAATGGATATAAGACTATCGAAATGAATTTCCTGCCCGATGTACTCGTGCCTTGTGAAGCCTGTCATGGGAAACGATACAATAGAGAAACCCTTGAAGTAAGATTTAAAGGAAAATCTATTGCCGATGTTTTGGACATGACCATCAATCAAGCCGTGGAATTTTTTGAAAATATACCCTCTATTATTTCTAAAATTAAAGTTTTACAGGACGTTGGTCTCGGATACATTAAACTGGGGCAGCCGTCTACGACATTATCAGGAGGAGAGAGTCAACGGGTAAAACTGGCTGCGGAACTTTCAAAAAGAGATACAGGTAAAACTCTCTATATACTGGACGAACCTACCACAGGATTACATTTCGAAGATATTCGAGTATTGCTCTCTGTGTTGAACCGATTGGTAGATAAAGGAAATACCGTGATAGTCATTGAGCACAATCTAGATATAATCAAATGTGCCGACCACATTATCGATATGGGACCGGAAGGCGGTAAAAATGGAGGGTATGTTTTAACAACGGGTACTCCGGAAGAAGTTTGTGTACAGAATACTTTTACGGCTCGTTATTTAAAGGCGGAATTAAAGGTATAAGAAAAACGACATATTACGATTTTGAAAGATAGAAAAGGGTTCAAAGTATAAAATTTGAATCCTTTTTTTATACTATTTACAACTGTAATATATTTTGAATCAATAATATAAATCTATTTTGCATAGGATTTTAGGGGCGTATAATTCTCATATTTTTGAACAAGTTTACATCTGTACTTGGAAAATAAAATCTCGTGAAGTTGAGTTATAAACCAGTTTATTGTTTACATTTGTAATTTACAATCACTATTTACAAATGTAATTCACAAAACGCAATTACACAAAATAAAAATCTGTAACTCATAAAGGGTAGGAGTGTTACATTTGCATACCCACTAAGCACGGAGACACATAAACAATTATTATATCTGCAATATATATAATATAAGAGGTTAAAAACCAATATTTTAATGTATTTAATATAAAGTATATTCGAGGTGTAATTTCGAATTCTGAACGACATGCGTAAATGGTGTTGTATATATAGAAAAAATAAAACATTGATTTCTAAATAATTATAGATATAAATATAAAATAATACTTTTAATAAATACTCTTGTTAGTAAACAATAAAGGCTATTTACGAAGTATACATCACTTTACTTTGTTTGCATTTGCAACCCATATAATTCACAAAACAAACTTGTATTTTTTATTTATTCTTATTACATTTGTAAACTATAATTTTACTATTACGAATCTATTTACGCCCCTAAAAATGGAAGAAAATGAAGTTCTAATTGTTGCCGAAAGAATGAAAAGTTTTATCGAGTATAAGGGTATATCTGTTACGCAATTTGCCGATGCAACTAAGATACAGAGATCTTCAATGTCTCAAATTTTGGGTGGACGAAATCAGAAGATCAGTATCAATACCATTGGGAAGATACATTCTGCCTATCCCGACTTATCTATCTATTGGCTATTATATGGAACAGGCCCTATGATTTTGACGACGGCAATACCTCCGGCCGAAAACATTACCTCACCCTCCAAAGAATTTTCAACATCTTTGTTTCCCGATGAGAATGAAATAAAACCGGACGAACTTACAGCTCCTTCAAAATATTCGAGGGAAAATGACTCTAATATTCATCAAAAGCAGGACCATAAACTTGAAAATGAAGAAGTAACGAACTTAAAAGCACCATTTTTCGAGCCATCGGAACAGGTCGTAAAAAATAAAAAAGTAACTAAAATCATGATTTTTTACTCCGATAATACGTTCGAGACATTTTCCCCGGACAATGAATAACTCGTCTTTATCTTTTAAAGGAGAAATAAAACGATTGCATAATCCGATAAACTTTTGTTTCGCTTTTGGGTTTATACTATCTTTGTTCAGCTAAAATAATTTTATGAAAAAATATATTCTTGACTTTCGGGTTGTTGAAAACACAAAACTGCACGATAATTATGCTCTTTTGAAATTGAAACCCGATAATAATGAACCGTTGCCCGATATGCTACCCGGGCAGTTTGTCGAGGTTCGTGTAGACCGGTCTCCCGGTACATTTTTAAGGCGTCCGATTTCTATCAATTTCGTCGATTCCACTCGCAATGAACTATGGCTATTGATAAGAAAAGCCGGTGAAGGAACTCGGACTTTATGCGATTTGAAACAAGGAGATAGTATTAATTTGGTGTTACCATTGGGTAATACATTCAGTTTACCCGACGAAACAGACTCGGATATATTGCTTATCGGAGGAGGCGTTGGAATAGCCCCGATGCTGTATTGGGGCAAATACTTAAAAGAACGGAATTATACCCCCAAATTTTTGTTAGGATTCCGTTCAGACAAGGATATACTGCAATATGAAATGTTCCGGCAGTTTGGAGATGTATATATTTCCACCGAAGACGGTTCTTTGGGCGAAAAAGGATTCGTGACTCAGCACTCCTTGTTAAATAGTAAGCTCGATAAGCTGTATGTTTGCGGCCCGAACCCCATGATGGTAGCCGTAGCCCGATTTGCTCATGAACGAAACATATCCTGTGAAGTATCTCTCGAAAATATGATGGCCTGTGGCGTAGGCGCATGTCTCTGTTGCGTAGAAGATACGATCGAAGGCAATACTTGTGTATGTAAGGAAGGTCCTATCTTTAATATAGAAAAACTAAAATGGCAGATTTGAAAGTAAATATAGGTGGGTTGCTTTTGAGGAATCCCGTAATGACGGCATCGGGAACGTTTGGCTACGGCGAAGAGTTTGCCGATTTCGTCGATTTATCTCGGCTGGGAGGGGTCATTGTAAAAGGAACGACGCTGCATCATAGAGAAGGCAACCCGTATCCTCGCATGGCCGAAACGCCTTCGGGAATGCTCAACGCAGTAGGATTACAAAACAAAGGTGTCAATTACTTCATCGAAAATATATATCCTCGCATAAAAGATATCGATACCCATTTCTTGGTAAATGTATCGGGATCCTCAATAGAAGACTACGCCGTTACGGCAGAGAAAATCGCTGCATTGGACAAGATTCCGGGAATTGAGTTAAACATCTCTTGCCCGAATGTGAAAGAGGGTGGAATGGCTTTCGGGACAAGCTGCCAAAGTGCTGCCGCTGTGGTAAAAGCTGTGCGTGCAGTTTATCCTAAAACTTTGATTGTCAAACTTTCGCCAAACGTTACCGATATTACCGAGATAGCTCGAGCAGTCGAGGCCGAAGGCGCCGATGCTGTATCCCTGATCAATACTCTGTTGGGTATGGCTATTGATTCAAATCGTCGCAGACCGGTACTCTCTACAATTACAGGGGGATTATCCGGTGCATGTGTTAAGCCCATCGCATTGCGTATGGTTTGGCAAACTTACCATGCCGTAAAAATCCCTATTGTAGGATTGGGAGGAATCATGAACGCCACCGATGCCGTTGAATTTATATTGGCCGGTGCATCTGCCATAGAGGTCGGAACAGCTAACTTCATAGATCCTCAAATAACTGAAAAAATAGCGAACGGAATAGACGAATATCTCGATAGGAACAACATTGCATCCGTAAAAGAGCTTATCGGTGGTTTGATTTGTAATTAATTTATTATCAATAGTATAAAAATAGCGAATATGGATTGTGCTATCTAATACAATCCATATTCGCTATTAAAGTATCAGTTTAATATTATATTTGCGAACAGATATTAAAGCGTTACTTTATATCTGTATAGCTTGTTAGAGCATTTCAACCGACCGTTTGATAAATTTACTCAGAGCCTCTCCCTTCAACATATTATTGGAAAGCAGAGCCAAGTCGACCAACTGACGAACCAAAGGTGTCTGATCGGCATAAGTCTTCAATATATCCGATTCCTTTGCTCTCAATTCTTTTGCCTTTTCCTCAGCATGCTTCAAAGCCTCCTTATCTGCTACGGGAATTTCATCGTCCTTTTTATCTTTTTTTGCCTCTTGTAACCGTTCGATTTCTTCATTGACAGTTTTCAGCTCGTCCAATATAGGAGTTAATTCACTCTTACAAGCACTTTCGGTATCAGCAATAACCTTTTGCGAAAGAGGGTGATCTGTGTTCACTATGAGGTTATAGCTATCGGGAAGCTCCCCATAGAAAGCCATTCCTGATTGTATAGCAGCCATATCTTTCATACGACGCATAAATTCATTTTGCGTAATAACGATAGGTTGAGCAGTCGCACCTACGGGCTCGAACATAACCAAGAAATCGCTTTTCTCCATAGCAGGGATCTGCGATTTGAAAACAGAAGTCATCATATCGCGCTGTTGCTCATCGAGAGCTGTATTTGAAGTTGTATCCGATTTCTTGATTAGTTTATCAATCAGATCGCTATCCACGCGCACGAAACGGCTTTTCTCTAATTTCTGCTCCAACATACCGATGAAATGAGGATCCAGCTGTCCGTTCATCAATAGCACATCATAACCTCTTGATACAGCCGTATCGATATAACTGTATTGTGCTTCCTTATCAGTGGCATACAGATAAACGAGTTGTCCGTCTTTATCGGTTTGGTTGCCCTCTATCAGTTTTTTATATTCATCGAGCGTATAATATTTATCCTCCGTATCTTTCAATAATACGAATTTCTGAGCACGCTCGTAGAATTTCTCATCAGACAGCATACCATATTCGATGAAGATTTTCAAATCGTCCCATTTCTCCTCGAACTGTTTGCGATCGCTGTTGAATATCTCTTGCAGACGCTCTGAAACCTTTTTAGTGATATACCCCGATATTTTCTTTACATTAGAATCGCTTTGCAGATATGAACGAGAAACATTCAACGGAATATCGGGTGAATCAATCACACCCTGTAAAAGCATTAAGAAATCAGGAACGATACCCTCTACCGAATCGGTAACGAATACTTGGTTGCAATATAATTGTATCTTGTATCGATTGATATCGATATTGTTTTTGATTTTCGGGAAATAAAGAATCCCCGTCAACTTAAACGGATAGTCGATATTCAAATGAATCCAAAACAGGGGTTCATCTATTCCCGGATAAAGATCGGCATAGAATTTCCTGTAATCTTCATCGGTCAAATCTGTCGGCTTCCGAGTCCATGCAGGCTCCATATCATTAATGACCCTATCCTTGTCTGTATCGACATATTTCCCGTCTTTCCATTCTTGTTCTTTTCCAAACACAACGGGAACAGGCAAGAAACGACAATATTTTTTCAACAGGGTCTCGATACGTTGTTCTTCAAGGAATTCCTTATTGTCATCATCGACATATAAAATAATATCTGTTCCCCGTTCGCTCTTTTCAATATCGGTCATCTCGTAAGCCGGAGAACCATCGCAGCTCCACATGACTGCTTGGGCTCCTTCTTTATAGGATAATGTACGTATTTCTACTTTTTTGGAAACCATGAAAGAAGAATAAAATCCCAGCCCGAAATGCCCGATAATGGCATTCGCGTCATTTTTATATTTTTCCAAGAACTCTTCGGCCCCCGAAAAAGCAATTTGATTGATATATTTGTCTATCTCTTCGGCTGTCATTCCTATCCCGCGATCCGATATAGTCAACGTCCCTTTATTTTTATCAATCGACACTGTGACATTCATCGTGCCTAACTCACCTTTGAAATCGCCAAAAGAAGATAATGTCTTCAATTTCTGAGTGGCATCCACAGCATTAGAAACGAGCTCCCTTAAAAATATTTCATGGTCGCTATACAAAAATTTTTTAATGACGGGGAAGATATTGTCGGTTGTAACCCCAATTGTACCTTTTTGCATAATTGTATATTTTTATCATTTAAATTTCTGACTATGATTTTTCAAAAAAAATGCCAGACTCAGAGAGTCTGACATTTTGACTTATTCGACTATTATTTGTCATTTCGTTTGGGAATTATGAATCGAAGACACGATCTTCTGATTCTCCTTATCGAAATCAACGACAATAGTATCACCTTCTTGAACCGTCGCCCGAATAATCATTTCGGCAAGTTCATCTTCGAGGTATTTCTGTATGGCCCGTTTTAGAGGTCGTGCTCCGAACTGAATATCATACCCCTTTTCGGCAATAAAGTTTTTGGCATCGTCGGTAATAGTCAGATGATAACCCAGTGTTTCCACCCGTTTGTAAAATCCGCTTAGTTCCAAATCGATAATTTTGAAAATAGATTCTTTATCCAATTGGTCGAACATTACAATATCGTCGATACGATTTAAAAATTCGGGGGAGAAAGCTCTATTCAACGCCTTTTGTATAACACCCCTCGAATAATCCTTTTCCGAAACAGTATTAGTCGAGAATCCTACTCCTTGTCCAAAATCCTTTAATTGACGCGTACCGATATTAGATGTCATAATCAGAATCGTATTCTTAAAATCGATTCTGCGCCCCAAGCTATCGGTTAGGCGCCCTTCGTCCAAGACTTGCAACAATAGATTAAAGACATCGGGGTGAGCCTTTTCTATTTCATCGAGCAGCACAACCGAATAGGGTTTGCGTCTCACTTTCTCCGTTAACTGTCCTCCTTCCTCATATCCCACATATCCCGGAGGGGCTCCGACCAGTCTGGACACAGTAAATTTCTCCATATATTCACTCATGTCTATTCGGATAAGAGCATCTTTCGAGTCAAATAAGTATTCGGCCAATTTCTTTGCTAAATGAGTCTTACCCACACCCGTAGGGCCCAAAAACATGAAAGTGCCGATAGGTTTCCCCGGATCCTTTAATCCTACACGATTTCGCTGTATCGCTTTTACAATTTTATCGACAGCATCATCTTGCCCGATAATTTCGCGTTTCAACTCTCCCGACATAGCTAAAAGTTTATTTCCCTCAGCTTGTGCGATACGCTGCACCGGGACACCAGTCATCATAGCGACAACTTCGGCAACCTTTTCCTCATTGACAATCTCTCTATGTTGTTGCATCTGCCTTTCCCAGTTTGCTTTCGCCGATTCAAGGGAAAGTTGCAATTCTTTTTCCTTGTCTCTAAAACTCGCCGCAAGCTCATAGTTTTGGGATTTAACAGCATTTATTTTATCTTCCCGGCAAGTCTCTATTTGAGCCTCCAAACTTTCGATTTCTTTGGGGACAATAATATTAGAAACATGCACTCGCGCCCCGGCTTCGTCCAATGCATCAATGGCTTTGTCCGGGAAATTACGGTCACTTATGTAACGGTCTGTCAATTTGACACACGCCTCCAATGCATCATCGGTATAGGTGACATTATGGTGATCCTCGTACCTACCTTTTATATTATTGAGAATTTGCAGAGTCTCCTCGGGAGTTGTAGGCTCGACCATAATCTTTTGGAAACGACGTTCCAAAGCACCATCTTTTTCTATATTTTTCCTATATTCATCGAGTGTTGTAGCACCGATACACTGAATCTCTCCCCGCGAAAGAGCCGGTTTTAACATATTGGCAGCATCAAGAGACCCTGTGGCTCCACCTGCACCGACAATAGTATGAATCTCGTCGATAAATAAAATAATATTCGGATTCTTCGACAACTCATTTAGAATTGCTTTTATACGCTCCTCGAATTGTCCTCTATATTTTGTTCCTGCTACAATCGAGGCCATGTCGAGAGAGACAAGTCTCTTATCGAATAGCACCCTCGACACTTTACGTTGCACGATTCTCAAAGCAAGACCTTCTACTATCGCAGATTTTCCTACACCGGGTTCCCCTATAAGAACCGGATTATTCTTCTTTCTTCGGCTCAATACTTGTGCCAATCGTTCAATTTCGTTTTCACGTCCGACAACAGGGTCGAGCCGACCTTCTTCGGCAGCCTTTGTCATATCGGTCCCAAAGTTGTCCAATACGGGTGTTTCATTATTACTACGCTGAGCAGTCGTACTATTTCCGCTTTGCTGTTCCCTCCGATAATTTCGGTCTTCCTCCAATTCGTCGTCATCATCGTCCGTAAATCCGGCGCCCATGCTCGGCGAAGGGAAATCCGGCTTCTCATTACCTTTTAAAAAAGCTGCCACTTCGTCATAAGTTATGTCATTCGTGTTTAAAATCTTTGCAGCAGAAGAGTCCGGTTCTTTCAATATAGCCAACAATAAATGTTCGGTGTCGGTCTCCGAACTTTTCATAAATCGAGCTTCAAGCATACTCATCTTTAAAACTCTATCTGTGCTTTTACTAATAGTCAACTCATTCGTTTGTTCCATGTGATTATTGGAAGCGGACAGTTCATTTTCCAATGAACTTTTCAGTGTTCGGAGGGAAGCTCCGAGCCCGACCAATACATCGACAGCACGATTTGCGCCGTCACGTATAATTCCTAACAATAAATGCTCGGGAACAATGTTGGAATTTTGAAGGCGTTCAGCCTCTTCCCGGCTATAACCGAGAATTTCCTTAACATGTTGTGAGAAGTTTCTTTCCATAAACAATCTGTCTCCTTTTATTGATTTAGCAAATATACCACCTTTAAGCCAAATAATGGCGGGTATTTATTAGTTTATTATATATAACAAATAATATGCCGGAAATTCCTATTCACAAAAGATTATTTCTTGAATTTGGTATCTCGATTTTTCAAAAAATGGTTATCTTTGTACGCTAAACAGCATAATTTGTATAACCAATTTTCATCAAAATAAATGATTGATCAAGATAGAATTTTAAAAATAGACATCAAACAAGAGATGCAATCGGCCTACATCGATTATTCTATGTCGGTGATTGTAGCTCGTGCCTTACCCGATGTAAGAGATGGTTTTAAACCGGTACACCGCAGAGTTTTGTTCGGTATGGACAAATTGGGTAACACATCGGATAAGCCTTATAAGAAATCAGCAAGAATCGTGGGAGATGTGCTGGGTAAATATCACCCGCATGGCGATTCGTCGGTATATTTTGCATTGGTGCGTATGGCGCAACCCTGGTCTTTACGTTATCCTTTGGTAGATGGGCAAGGCAACTTCGGGTCTGTCGACGGCGATAGCCCTGCTGCTATGCGTTATACCGAAGCTCGCCTTTCTCGTATCGCAGAAGAGATGCTTCGAGATATTGAAAAAGATACGGTCGATTTTACTCCAAACTTCGATAACACATTAGAAGAGCCAACTGTTTTGCCGACCCGAATTCCCAACTTACTAGTCAATGGAGCTTCGGGTATTGCTGTGGGTATGGCAACGAATATGCCCCCTCATAACCTGTCGGAATGTATAGATGCTTCTGTCGCCCTAATCGACGACAGAGAATTGACGGTGGAAGACCTAATGCAATATATCAAGGCTCCCGACTTCCCCACAGGAGGTATTATTTATGGTTTTGCAGGGGTAAAAGATGCTTTCGAAACAGGACGGGGCCGAATTGTAATTCGGGCAAAAGCCGAGATTGAAGTAGACAGCTCCACAGGGCGGGAGACCATCGTCGTATCTGAAATACCATATGCCGTCAATAAGTCGGAATTGATTAAGAAAATCGCCGATTTGGTGGAAGAAAAACGGTTAGAAGGCATTTCCAACATCAACGATGAGTCCGACCGAGCCGGAATGAGAATCGTTATCGAAGTAAAACGAGATGCCAATGCAAGCGTTATTTTAAATAAACTATTCAAAATGACCGACTTGCAATCCTCTTTCAGTGTCAATAATATTGCTTTGGTAAACGGGCGTCCTCAAACACTAAATCTAAAACAACTGTTAGAGGCGTTTGTGGATCATCGCCACGAAGTCGTTATTCGTCGCACTCGTTTCGATCTGGCGAAAGCCGAAGAAAGGGCGCATATTCTTGAAGGACTTATCATTGCATCCGATCACATAGACGAAGTCGTTAAACTGATTCGGTCATCACGGACTCGTGAAGAAGCCAAGACACGTTTAATGGAACGATTCTCGTTGAGCGAAAAACAAGCTCAGGCCATCGTAGATATGCGTCTTGGACAGTTGACCGGTTTGGATCAAGACAAACTGAGAAACGAATACGCCGAGGTGGAAAAAATGATTGCCTATTACAAAGAAATTCTCGCCGATGAGTCTGTTTGTATGAAAGTGGTAAAAGACGAGCTTCTCGAAATAAAAGAGAAGTATGGCGACGAACGTAAAACAGAAATCATTTATTCTTCGGAAGAGTTCAATGCTGAGGATTTCTATGCCGACGACGAAATGATTATCACCATATCGCACATGGGATATATCAAACGGACCCCTCTGTCCGAATTCCGTGCTCAAAATCGAGGAGGAGTCGGAGCAAAAGGAAGCAATACTCGTGAAGAAGATTTCATCGAGTATATCTATCCGGCATCAATGCACAATTATATGTTGTTCTTTACCCAAAAGGGTAAATGCTATTGGCTGAAAGTCTATGAAATCCCCGAAGGTGCTAAAAACTCAAAGGGACGAGCCATTCAAAATATGCTCAATATAGAGTCCGACGACAAGGTAAACGCATTCATTCGGGTAAAAAAATTACAAGACCCCGAATACAATATGTCTCATAACTTACTATTCTGTACGCGTAAAGGTGTAATAAAAAAGACAAAACTTGAAGCCTATTCGCGTCCTCGACAGAACGGAGTAAACGCGATTACGATTCGGGAAGACGATCAAGTTATACAAGTGCGTCTCACCACGGGAGACAGTCAAATAATTATCGCCAACAAAAACGGTCGCGCTATTCGATTCCATGAAAGTGCAGTACGCGAAATGGGTCGTAATGCAACAGGTGTAAAGGGTATGACCCTTGACAATAATGGCGACGAAGTGGTAGGAATGATTTGTGTAAACGATCCCGAAAAAGAAACCATCATGGTTGTCTCGGAGCAAGGCTATGGAAAACGCTCTCTTATAGAAGATTATCGGATAACAAACCGAGGAGGGAAAGGCGTAAAAACGCTGAATATTACCGATAAAACAGGCTGTTTGGTAGCGATTAAATGCGTAACAGATGAAAATGATTTGGTAATCATAAACAAATCGGGCATTACTCTACGAATGAAAGTAGCCGACGTACGAGTCATGGGACGGGCAACACAGGGTGTAAGATTAATAAACTTGGAAAAACGTAACGATGAAATAGCATCGGTTTGCAAAGTTTTATCAGAAAGTGTCGATGAAAACTTACAAGACGATAACGTAACCGAAGTTGCCGAATAAATTTAGATATAATTAATTTTTAAAATAAAAACGCAATGAAAAAAACAACATTAACGGTAGTATTACTGCTTTCTATCATTTGCGCATTTGGTCAAAAGAAAGCTGTAAATAGGGCATTTAGCGAAGCTAAAATGGAAAAACCCAACTTTCAAGAAGCCCGTGATAATATTAAAGGAGCACTAACAAATCCAGAAACTAAGGACGATGCCAAAACTTGGTATGTTGCGGGATTTGTAGAAAACTCTTATTTTGAAAAAGACAATGTTCAGAAAACATTGGGAATGACATTGAAAGACGGTGACGGACCAATGTATGATGCGTTAGTAAAAAGTTATGAATATTTTCTTCAAGCCATCGCATTAGACACTTTGCCCAACGAAAAAGGGAAAATCAAACCCCGATATGTCAAAGACATAAGAAAAACATTAAAACAAAACATCGATGGATATGCCAATGCAGGAGTTTATTATTTCACACAAAAAGAGTATAAAAAAGCATACGATGTGTGGGGTATCTATCTAAATATTCCTAAGATGTCTATCATGAAAGGCGAAAAAGAAGGCCTTCCGGCAGATTCAACTCTGGCTATTTTAGAATTTAACAGGGCACTGGCAGCACTTCAAACCAATGATACTACATTAGCCATAAAAGCGTTGAACGAAGCAAAAGGAAATGGATACAATCAAAACGATATCTATAAATATCTCGTATATGAATATGAGATGACACAAGATACGGCCAATCTGATTAAAACACTTCAAGAAGGTGAAAAACTATTCAAAAACGAAATGGTTGAAGTGAAAGACGAGAACGGAAATACCAAAATGCAGAAAGAGAATACCTACACATTGAAGTTGATCAATCTTTATATATTTAGCGGGAAATACGATGAAGCCATAGCTACACTCGAATCTGTATTGGCCGACGAACCTAACAATGCAGAATATTGGAATGTAAAAGGAAATCTGTATGAATCCCAGAAAAAGTACGATCAATCCATAGAATGTTTTGAGAAGGCAATCTCCATAAATCCATCTTATGCCGATGCTTTGGGCAGCATAGGACGTGTTTATTTTAATCTGGCTGTTCAAAAAAATAATGAAATCAGCACGATAACAGACAATGCGAAATATACGGAAGCAAGAGAAAAAGAAGTTCTTCCTTTGTTTGAGAAATCTCGTCCTTATTACGAAAAAGCATATGAATTGAAACCGGACGAACCCGACTATAAATATGCATTACGTAATATCTATTATAATTTGAACGATGCAGAAAAATTAAAAGCTATTGAAGGTCAATAATTTTCGCATTGCATAGATAATTCATAGGGAAATCCGGTTCACATTTCATGTGACCGGTCACATGAAATGTGAACCGGATTTCTTGTAAGTATATAAATAGCTGTTTTTCATTTTATTAAATTAATATCTCTAATATTTTATTTAACATAATACAAATTATAGGACAAATTTAATTCAAATAATAATATATCCTCCACAAACTCTTTAATTCGATATATAATTTGTATATTTGTAAATATGATGTACCAAAAATCTATTCAGGATTTTATTTTAGAATATTCTGATTTTGATACTAATAAGTTACGGTTGAAAAATATCCAAGCTGATTTTGATGTAGCTTGGGCCATTCAACAAATCGAAGCCCGTAAAAAGATACGCGACAAGCTACCTACATGGGCTTCAAACATGAATATTGTTTTCCCATCTATTCTATCGACAGAACAATGTTCCTCGGAACTGACCGCACGATATAAGCAAAATTTGATAATTCCGGGAGATACTGTCGATTTGACCGGAGGCTTAGGTGTAGACAGTTTCTTTTTTTCTCAAAAATCAGATCACGTAGTTTATGTGGAGCAATTAGCCGAATATTGCCGAGCGGCAAAACAAAACTTTAAAAACTTATGTACCGATAACATAACCGTTACGCACGACGACTGCATAAACTTTCTACAAAATAACGATCGACATTTTCAAAATATATATATCGATCCTGCGAGAAGAGGCTCCTGCAATAAACGGATATTCGCTATCGACGAATGTGAGCCTAATGTAATAGAGCTTATGCCTATACTTTTCCAATGCGGGAAACGTATCATAATAAAGGTATCTCCTATGGTCGATATAACAGCTACCCTTTCTCTCTTACCAGATATTTCAGAGGTACATGTTGTATCCGTAAAAAACGAATGTAAGGAATTATTATTAGTCATCGATACCGAGTCGGAAAAATCGAGTGATCGAGATACGATTATTCATTGTATACAAATCAATTCTTTTGACAATATATCGGATTTCACGTTTGGAATAAAACAAGAAAAAGGCCTTCCCTACTCGACTTTTTGTAAAAGTATAAAGAAATACCTCTATGAGCCCAACACATCTATACTCAAAGCAGGAGCTTATAAATCTATCGCTATTGAATATAACATAGAAAAGTTACAAACCAATAGCCATTTATATACTTCGGACAACTACATCTCTAATTTTCCGGGACGGAAATTTGAGATCATAGAAACAGTTACATTCAATTCGAAAAATATAAAAGATATCAAAACGAAATATCCTCAGACAAACCTATCGACACGTAATTTTCCCCTAACCACAGCAGAATTACAGAAAAAGTTAAAGACCAAGGACGGAGGTGATTTATATCTTTTCGCCACAACCCTATCGAATGACAACAAAGTATTAATTATCTGCAAGAGAGCGACTAACGCTTAAACATTCGATCCATTTGCCGTTTATCCTCTCTCTCCTTAATCGAATCTCGCTTATCGTATTCTTTTTTACCCTTAGCGATAGCAATAACCACTTTTGCCAATCCCTTCTCATTAATAAAAACTCGTGTCGGTATTATTGAAAACCCCGATTCTTTGGCAGCCCTCTCTATTTTCTGAATTTCTTTATGAGTTAATAAAAGCTTTCTGTCTCGCCGAGAAGAATGATTGTTATAAGAACCATAGAAATACTCGGCTATATACATATTTTTTATCCAGATTTCTCCATTATTGATGTAACAAAAAGAGTCCGTCAGCCCGGCCTTACCCAACCGAATTGACTTTATTTCAGTTCCAGACAGCACAATTCCCGCATGAAAGGTATCGAGCAATTCATAATCGAAACTCGCCCTCTTATTTTTTATATTTATTTGTGGTAACTTCATTTCTATACTAATTAAATCAATCCGGGCATCAAAAAGTACAACAGTTTCTGAATGGACAAAGGTATAACAAGAAATAATATGGTTGTAGCCACTACGTATAAAATATTTTTTTGATCTGGAATTTCCATATACCTTTGACTGTTCCAAATCACATAGGCTAACAGAAGGGGTAAAAAATCAACTATAGACGGAAGTTCTATAAACAATCGGATAACAAAAATGGAAATATCAAACAACATATACAATGCCAATGTGTATCCGACAAAACGTTTTATACGAGACTCAGGTTGCAAAACCTCCAACATGTAAGTCGAAAAAATTTTCATTACATATACAAGAGCATAGAAGCCGGCAAAAAATTTCACAAATTCCACGATTGCCAACTGCAAGGCTCTTGGTAAAGAAGCATCGTTAAAAAAATGTCCTAAAAAGGATACTATCGCAGTTATTCCCATAAGCGGATATAGGAATTGATTCAAAAATATTTGTGTCGCATACGGCACTTTATCCATTTTTTGCCATGTCTTCCCGGGAGAAACAATAAGCAAAAAGAGATGCTTCAAATCGTTCATAAAACTGCTGTATTTCTATATTTGTACGCAAATATAGCATTATTTATTCTATTTTACGACTTCTCTCTTCATATTCTACTATCTCCATAAGGAAAGAAAAAAGTAAAATTCTTATCTTTGTATTTTAAAAATAAAAAATAGACACCCCCATTTGATATCGCATATTTCATAGGTTAGTCTATATTAAATTAAAAAGTATGCCCACAATCTCTCATAGAGGCGAAGTCATGCCGGCCTCTCCTATACGAAAACTTGTTCCTCTCGCCAACAAAGCCAAAGAAAAAGGAATAAAAGTTTTTCATCTAAACATCGGGCAACCCGATTTGCCGACTCCTCAAATAGGGTTGGATGCGTTACGGCACATGCATCGCCGAATACTGGAATACAGTCCCAGTGAAGGCATAAAAAGCCTTCGGGAAAAGTTAGTCCAATATTATGACAAATTCCATATTCATGTGACAGCCGATGATATAATCATCACCACAGGAGGCTCTGAGGCTGTATTATTCTCATTCATGGCTTGTCTGGACCCCGGCGATGAAATTATTGTTCCAGAACCAGCATACGCCAACTACATGGCATTCGCTATCTCGTCCGGAGCAGTAATCAAAACTTTACCCTCTTCTATTGAAGAAGGCTTCGCATTACCTTCTATCGAAAAATTCGAATCTCTAATTACGCCAAAAACTAAGGCTATACTAATCTGTAATCCCAATAATCCCACAGGGTACTTATACACCCAAAGAGAAATGAACCAAATACGGGATCTGGTAAAGAAATATGATTTGTTCCTATTCTCCGACGAAGTATATCGGGAATTTTGCTATACAGGAGCGCCCTATATATCGGCTTTCCACTTAGAAGGGATTGAAGAACAGGTAGTGTTAATAGATTCCGTTTCAAAAAGATACAGCGAATGCGGAATTCGCATAGGAGCCTTGATCACTCGACATAAAGAATTAAAAAAGAGTGTTATGAAATTCTGTCAGGCCAGACTCAGTCCACCGCTTTTAGGACAAATCGTAGCCGAAGCCTCTATCGATGCTCCCGAAAGTTATATGCTTTCTACCTATAACGAGTATGTAGAACGGCGTAAACACCTAATTGACGGTTTAAACCGAATTCCGGGGTGTTACTCCCCTATCCCTATGGGAGCATTCTACACCGTGGCTCGATTACCGGTAGATAATGCCGATAAATTCTGTGAATGGTGTTTATCTGAATTCGAGTACGAAGGACAAACCATATTTATGGCTCCCGCCTCAGGGTTCTATACCACGCCCGGATTGGGGAAGAACGAAGTTCGTTTAGCCTATGTACTGGAAAAAGAAGAACTATCAAAAGCTCTAATCGTTTTACAAAAAGCATTAGAAACATACCCCGGTCGTACCATCAATGAATAATTGGAAATTATATATTGCTAATCGCATACATTTCGACAAACAGCATCGAAAAAAAGCTACCCCACCGGCCGTACGCGTAGCTGTGGCCGGTGTTGCGCTAGGATTAGCCATAATGATACTGTCGGTTGCGATTGTCATCGGTTTCAAAAAAGAAATCCGAAGCAAAGTTGTAGGATTCGGCGCTCACATTCAGATAACGTCATTCGATAATAACATGACTTACGAAAAGCAGCCGATTCAATATACCGATAGTCTGCGTGAAATATTGTTAGACCGCGATGACATCACAAAAATAGACCCTATCGGGACAAAACTGGGTATGATAAAGACCGATACCGATTTTATGGGAACGGTTCTGAAAGGAGTTACCCCCGACTATAATTGGTCTTTTTTCAAGAAATATCTGGTCGATGGCTGTTTACCTAAAATTCAGGACTCAATAATATCCAACGAAGTCCTCGTTTCCAAAACCATAGCTGATAAATTGGACCTGCATATCGGGGATAAAATATACTGCTACTTTGTCCAAGAGCAAGTAAGAGCTCGACGATTTTCTATTTCAGGAATATATCAGACCGATTTTTCGGATTATGACAAACTGTTGATTATCGGAGATGTAAGACATGTTCAACGCCTTAACGATTGGAATCCCGACCAGTATAGCGAAATAGAACTAATGGTAAAAGATTTCGATAGAGCCGACGACATAGCATATGAACTATATACACAATTAATAGACCGTCCCGATGATTATGGGACACATTATTATCCTCAATCCATTCGCACATTGAATCCGGTCTTTTTCGGCTGGCTCGATTTACTCGATATGAACGTCTGGATCATACTTATTCTCATGGCTGCCGTATCTGGCTTTACCATGATTTCAGGATTACTCATTATTATATTGGAACGAGCGAATATGATTGGCATATTGAAAGCATTAGGAGCGAACAATACCTCTATTCGGAAAATATTTTTATACGTATCGGTTTTCCTTGTCGGGAAAGGTATGATATGGGGAAATATTATTGGAATTGTCCTATGCCTGATTCAACGACACTTTCACATTGTAACACTCAATCCCGAAGCATATTACGTACCTTATGTTCCTATCGAAATAAATTTTTGGTACGTTTTATGGTTGAACATCGGCTGCATGCTTGTATCGGTTTTGATGTTGATCGCACCTTCCTATTTGGTTGCGCTTATTCGCCCGGCCAAATCTATAAAATTCGAATAAGCGCCCTACTCGACTTCTTGTTGCTTCGGTAAAAATAGGTTAAGTAAGATATATCCTAAAATACCGGATACGAGAGACCCCATTACAATACCGAGTTTCGCATGTTCCAACAATTCTATTCCTTCTGGCCCCATATTACCAAAAGAAAGATTTGCAATAAACAAAGATACTGTAAAACCAATACCACCCAACACAGATACTGCCGCTAACGACTTCCATGTAGAGTGTGTCGGCATCGGAACAATTTTCAGTTTAATGATTAACCAAGAAGAGAAAAAGATACCCACAAATTTTCCGAACAACAACCCGACAAAAACGGCCAAACTAATACCCGTAAATAACGAAGACAATTCTATTCCCGACAAAACGATCCCTGCATTGGCAAAAGCGAATAAAGGGATAATAAGATAGTTGATCACCGGATGCAATGTATCTTCAAGGTCTTGTAACGGGCTTATCACTTTATCGGATGCAGATTCTATACTCTTCAAACAGTTTATTTGATCTTTGGAGAGCATTATCGAGCTATCGCTGTCCCCATGAAACTGTTCCTGCGGGAAATTAGCTATTTCATCTCGAATCGTACTGATAAAACGAGTAGTCGCCAATACCGGTTTAGCGGGAATACAAAAAGCCACTAATACACCGGCTATCGTAGGGTGAATACCTGAATTTAAGAATAAAAACCAAACTACACCGCCAAGTATGAAATAGAACATTTTACTATTGATTCCGGCACGTCCGCCCAACCATAAAATCAAAAATATGCCGGCAGCATAAAACAAGTAAGTAACCGATATATGACTGGAATAGAAAATCGCAATAACCAATATACCTCCTATGTCATCGACCACCGCCAATGTTGTTAGGAATATTTTCAAGGAAATGGGGACTCTTTTTCCCAACATAGCCAAAACGCCCAATGAAAAAGCAATATCTGTCGCCATAGGAATGGCGCTCCCTCTCAGGAAATCACTGCCTCTGCCAATATACATAAATAATAAAACAGGAATAACCATTCCACCAATAGCGGCAACGATCGGTAATAATGCTTGCTTTATGGACGTCAACTCTCCAACCAATACCTCTCTCTTTATTTCCAGTCCGATAGAAAAAAAGAAAATCGCCATCAATGCATCGTTGATAAATTCCATTACGGTCATAGGATGCCCATTATGGCTAAATAAGTTGAAATCCCCCAACTGTAAAGATATAGGTTGTGCCCACCAAGAAAAATACATATCGGCAATCGGAGAATTAGCGATGATAAAAGCCAACAATGTCGCCACTATCAAAACATTACCTCCGCTGGCATAATTTTTAATCGACTTTTTTATGGCATATAAGCTATCCATATAACATTCCGTATTTGTAATTTAAACAAAGAAAGCCTTTTACGGTTTTCCAATGACGAAAAAAAGAAACCGATTTACCCTAATCGAGTTTCAATACCGCTAGAAATGCTTTTTGAGGCACTTCTACCGAACCGATTTGTTTCATACGCTTTTTCCCTTTTTTCTGTTTTTCCAACAGTTTTCGTTTCCGGCTAATATCACCGCCATAACATTTTGCCGTAACATCTTTACGCACTGGTTTGATCGTTTCTCTGGCTATAATTTTAGCCCCGATTGCGGCCTGAATAGCAATCTCGAATTGCTGGCGAGGAATAAGCTCCTTCAACTTTTCACACATTCTTCGTCCAAAAGTTACCGCATTGTCTACGTGCGTCAACGTCGACAAAGCATCCACCGACTCCCCGTTTAAAAGGATATCGAGTTTGACCAATTTAGACTCCCTGAAATCATGAATATGATAATCGAAAGAAGCATACCCTTTCGATATACTTTTAAGTTTATCATAGAAATCAATGACAATTTCTCCTAACGGCATATCGTAGATAATCTCTACTCTATTCCCCGATATATATTCCTGCTTGACCAGCTCTCCACGCTTTCCCAGACACAAAGTCATAATAGGTCCGATGTAGTCGGTCGAAGTAATGACCGATGCCCGTATATAAGGTTCTTCGATGTGATCTATCAACGTAGGATCCGGCAATCCAGAAGGATTATGAACCTCCACCATTGCACCTTTCTTATCGTAAACCTTATAAGAAACATTCGGAACCGTGGTAATAACGTCCATATTGAATTCTCTATCCAATCTTTCCTGAATAATTTCCATATGGAGCAGCCCCAGAAAACCACATCGGAATCCAAAGCCCAAAGCCGCAGACGATTCGGGTTGAAAAGTCAAGGATGCATCGTTCAATTGCAGCTTTTCCAATGAAGCTCTCAGGTTCTCAAAATCTTCTGTTTCGATGGGATACACTCCGGCAAAGACCATAGGCTTAACTTCTTCGAATCCATCGATTGCCGAAGAACACGGTCGCTCTATATGGGTAATCGTATCTCCCACTTTCACCTCTCTGGACGTTTTTATTCCGGAAATAATATATCCTACATCGCCGGCCGACAACTCTCTTCGAGGAACCATATCCAATTTCAAAACACCTATCTCATCGGCCTCATACTCTTTTCCGGTCGCAACGAATTTTACCTTATCGCCGGTTTTTATTCGTCCGTTACAAATTTTGAAATAAGCGATAATTCCTCTGAATGAGTTAAATACAGAATCGAAAATAAGGCACTGTAACGGTGCATCCACATCTCCCTGAGGAGGATTTACCCGTTCTATAATAGCCGAAAGAATATCTTCGACCCCCTGTCCTGTTTTTCCGCTGGCACGTATAATTTCTTCCCGTTTACACCCCAGCAAATCAATAATTTGGTCTTCTACTTCATCGGGACGAGCGCTATCCAAATCTACTTTATTGACAACCGGTATGATTTCCAAGTCATGTTCAATCGCCATATACAGATTGGAAATAGTCTGTGCTTGTATTCCCTGAGAGGCATCGACGATAAGCAATGCACCTTCACATGCGGCAATAGACCGAGAAACCTCATAAGAGAAATCCACGTGCCCCGGAGTGTCTATAAGATTCAGAATATACTTTTCACCCTTGTAAATATATTCCATCTGTATTGCATGACTTTTGATCGTAATTCCCCGTTCTCGCTCCAAATCCATATTGTCGAGAACTTGATCCTGTAAATCTTTGTCTGCAATGGTTTTGGTATACTCCAACAAGCGATCGGCCAGGGTACTTTTTCCGTGGTCTATATGTGCAATAATACAAAAATTGCGTATATTTTTCATTGAAATTAATCTGATAATGTGCGCAAAGATAACGATTTTTACAATAATGGGCAATAGATAAAAAGGGGTAGCTCACAAGATGAACTACCCCCTCTTACAAATATAAATACAATTTTATTTCTTGAAATAACGATTGTATAAACCTTCGAAGCCTTTACCGTGGCGAGCTTCGTCCTTAGCCATTTCATGTACAGTGTCATGTATAGCATCATAGCCAAGTTCTTTGGCACGTTTTGCAATACGCATTTTGTCTGCACAAGCTCCACTTTCAGCTTCCATACGAGCTTTTAGATTTTTCTCTGTATTCCAAACGATTTCTCCCAAAAGTTCTGCAAACTTAGATGCATGTTCAGCCTCTTCCCAAGCATAACGTTTAAAGGCTTCTGCCACTTCGGGATAACCCTCACGATCTGCCTGACGGCTCATGGCAAGGTACATACCTACTTCGGTACATTCACCCATGAAATGAGCTTTAAGGCCCTCCATAACTTCGGCATCCTCTACTACACCGTCACCGATATGATGTTCCGTTACAAAATCAAGTTCATCTGATTCAACAACTTCTTTGAATTTTGAACGAGGTTGTTTACATTGCGGGCAAAATTCAGGAGCTTCATCACCTTCGTATACGTAACCGCATACTGTACAAATAAATTTTTTCATGATTGGTTATTTTAGTTAGTTATTTAATGTTGAGTTTTCTTCTGGCAAGATGGACACGTTCCCTTACAATAAACTTGAATATCAGAAATATCATAATCCTTCAAAGATTCTATTTGTAAAGGGGGTAAATCAAAATCGAATATCTCTCCGCAAGAAGCACATTTAAAATGCAAATGCGGAGTCTCCCGGGCATCAAAACGGGCATTTTTCTCATCGATCGTAATCATCTGTATAACACCGTGTTCTGTTAGTAAATTTAAAGTGTTATAAACAGTAGCTTTGGACAAAGTCGGAATAGACGGATATAAAGCATTGAATATCGTATCGGCTGTGGGGTGTGTATGGTGTGTCATCAAATAATCCAACACGGCCATACGTTGCACCGAAGGCTTTATATTATATCGTCGTAATCTATTTTGTGCCGATTCTTTCATCTTTCTTTATTTGTAATGATTACAATTTTATAATGGCAAAAATAATATATTTCTAAATACGAAAATAAAAATTATTGTTAATAATTTTATTATTCTATCAAATATCCGGGTAATGTCCTACAATTATACTGGGAAGCCATAGCCTCCCCATAAGCGCCTGCCGATCGAATGGCAATCAAATCACCTCTTTTTGTCTCATTAAGCATTACATCTTTCCCGAAACAATCCGAAGATTCACAAATAGGTCCAACGACATCATATCGACACTTCTCCATATCCGAAGTGATATTCTCGATGCAATGATGTGCCTGATAAAGTGCCGGACGAATCAAATCGGTCATACCGGCATCTACGATAACAAACTGTTTTTCGATACCCTTCTTGACATATAGTACTCTGGTTATCAACGATCCGCATTGACAAACGATAGAACGTCCCAACTCGAAATGCAACTGTTGGCCCCCTCTCAAATTCAGATTATGCTGAAAAATATCGAAATAACGACCGAAATCGGGAATAGGATTTTTATCGGGATTTTCGTAATCGACTCCCAATCCACCACCTACATTAATATGTTTTACTTGAATATTGCGCTTCGACAAATCGTCTTGTAATTGGTTGATTCGCTCGCAAAGAACATGAAATGTTTCTAAATTCAATATTTGAGAACCTATGTGAAAATGAAATCCCACAAGCTGAACATGCGGAGAACGTTGTATTTGCGAAAATATCGAATCCAACATTTCGATAGGAATACCGAATTTATTTTCACTAAGTCCTGTCGTAATATACTCATGAGTATGAGCATCGATATTCGGATTAATACGCAATGCAATCGAAGCTATATTCTCCTTTTTCTTGGCAAGTTCTTCTATAACCGACAACTCCTCTGCCGATTCCACATTAAAGCAAAATATCTTCTTTTCAAGGGCATATTCTATTTCCCAGTCGGCCTTTCCAACCCCGGCAAATACAATTTTTTTTGCAGGAAACCCTGCCTCCAAAGCAGCTTTTATTTCCCCTCCGCTCACACAATCGGCTCCTATTCCCGAAGCCGCGATAAGTTTCAATATTTCTGGATTAGCATTGGCTTTTACAGCATAATGAATATGATAATTCCGTTCTCCTGCCAAGCGAATCAGTTTTGCTAATGTGTTACTCAGCAATGTTTTATCATAATAATAAAAAGGAGTCCTCGTTATATTGAAATGGCTGATGGGAAACATTATACACACAAAAATTTAAATGTCATGTAGAGATATTTCTACATGACAATATATTATTTATTCTCAAAAAGATAATGACTTAAAGACCGAAGAGCCTTTACCTTATCTTCCCGGCGAACCAAAAATGAAATATTGTAGTTACTTCCTCCATAAGATATCATTCGCACGGGAATATCTTTCATGGCTTGAACAGCTTCGGACTCAAATCCGACATTATTCCATTCCAAATCCCCGACAACGCAAATGATCACCATATCTTCATCGACAGTCACGGTTCCGAATTTACGCAAATCGTCGAGAATTTCTTGCAGATGTTTGGTGTTGTCTATCGTAAGAGAAACTCCCACTTCCGATGTCGTCACCATATCAATAGAAGTCTGATAGCTTTCAAATATTTCGAATACCTTCCGCAAGAAACCATACGCCAATAACATTCTCCCCGATTTTATTTTTATGGCTGTAATATTCTCCTTCGCGGCAATAGCTTTAATTTGCCCATCTGATGAATGATCGTAAATCAGAGTACCCGGAGCTTCGGGCTGCATCGTATTGAGAAGTCTCACCGGAATGTTATTCAACTTGGCCGGCAATACACATGTAGGATGCAATATCTTCGCACCGAAGTAGGCCAATTCTGCGGCCTCCTCAAATTGCAGGAAACGAACAGGCTTCGTGTTCTCTACAAACCGAGGGTCGTTATTGTGCATACCATCGATATCGGTCCATATTTGTATCTCTTCTGAATTGATTGCCGCACCTATCAACGACGCTGAATAATCGCTACCTCCTCTTTGAAGGTTATCTATTTCTCCATAAGCATTCCTGCATATATATCCCTGAGTAATGTAAATTTCGGCGTCTGGACTTTCTTGAAGCAATGAAAGCAATTTATTTTTAATAAATTGGTTGTCAGGCTCTGAATTTTTGTCTGTACGCATATAATCAAGAGCAGGAATAATAACCGATTTCACACCTTGCTCCAATAAATAGTTATTCATCATCGCAGTCGACATCAACTCGCCCTGAGCCAAAATAACTTTTTCCTCAAATAAAGTGAACAAATCTTTTGTAAAGGAACGAATATGGTCGAAACACCCTTTAATTACTTCGAGTGTCTTTTGCTTATACTCGTCGGTACTATACAATTCGTCTATGACTTTATTGTATTTCCTTTCGAGGTTTCCGATCGTTTCCCTAGCGCCATCTGTATTTTTCTTATACAAATAATCAGATATTTCCACTAAGGTATTCGTTGTTCCGGCCATAGCCGATAACACTACGATTTTCCGATTCCCATCACAAATTAATTTGGCAACATCTTTCATGCATTGAGCACTGCCGACGGAAGTTCCACCAAATTTGAGTACTTTCATTTTTTATTTACTTGTTTTTAATATAACAAAACGGTTCTTATTTCTTCGCAAAAATATGTCTTTTTTGCGGGATTATCAACTATTCGCCATTAAACTTCTACCAAACTTTTATCTTCGCATTTCAAGATTCTTCCCGGGAATTCTTCTACCAAATTCAAATTGTGAGTCGTCATGATAACGGCGGTTCCTGTTTCGCAGATGTGATGAAGTAACGACACGATTTGTTGTCCGGTTTGAGGATCGAGATTTCCGGTAGGCTCATCGGCCAAGATGATTTTAGGCGAATTCAATAAAGCTCTGGCTATGACGATTCGCTGCTGTTCACCCCCCGATAGCTCATGAGGCATTTTGTAAGATTTTTTGCGCATGCCCACTTGATCCAAAACTTCCGACACACGGGTGTCTATCTCCTCTCTATCTTTCCAACCGGTAGCCCTCAAAACAAAAGCAAGGTTCTCGTATACTGAACGATCGGTCAATAACTGAAAATCTTGAAACACGATACCCAGTTTTCGTCTCAAATTGGGTATCTCTTTATTTTTGAGGTGACGAACATCGAAATCAAGCACGATTGCCTCTCCTTCATAAATAGGCAAATCGGCATACATCGTTTTCAGCAGACTACTTTTTCCACTACCCACACGTCCGATGAAATAGACAAATTCACCGCTGTATAACTCAAAATTGATATGTTTCAATATAGTCAGTTCCTCCCGGCAAATCTGCACATCGGTATATTTGACAAGCAACTTCTTTTCCATAGCTTTTTATTGATGTCTTTTCTGTAATTCTCGAACTAAATCTTCTATGCGATACCCTTTCGAAGTAAGCAACACGATCAAATGGTACAACAAATCCGAGGCTTCATAAATAAGACGGTCATCGGTCCCATTCGTAGCTTCGATGACTGTCTCCACAGCCTCCTCTCCCACTTTCTGTGCCATACGGTTTATCCCCGACTGAAAAAGCGAGGTGGTATATGAGCCTTGGGGCATCTCTTGTTTTCTCCGTTCTATGAAATCTTGCAAATACCCGATGAATGAAAGTGCATCTTCATTTTTTTCTCCAAAACAAGTATCCGTCCCGGTATGACATACAGGGCCACACGGAGTTACCTTAATCAGAAGCGTATCGTTATCACAGTCCGGTAGAATGGATTTCACCTCTAAGAAATTCCCGCTTTGTTCTCCTTTGGTCCACAATCGACCTTTCGTCCGACTGAAAAATGTCACCCGATTCGTATCTAAGGTTTTATGAAATGCCGCTTCATTCATAAACCCTACCATAAGTACTTTTTTAGTAACATCGTCTTGAACGACGGCTGGAACAAGCCCACCCATTTTTTCGAAATCCAACTGAATCGTTTCTTTTTCCATAAATCTACCTCCTCACAGGAATACCACTTTCCGATAAATATTTTTTCAACTCAGGAATCGTTATCTCGCCAAAATGAAATACGCCCGCAGCCAATGCGGCATCGGCCTTGCCACGGAGAAACGCATCTTTAAAATGCGCCTTCGTACCCGCTCCTCCCGAAGCTATGATTGGGATAGGTAATAGTCGGTGAAGTTCCAATAACGCTTCATGGGCATATCCGCTTCGAGTGCCATCATGAGTCATGCTTGTAAAGAGTACCTCACCCGCTCCCCTTTCAGCTGCTTCCAAAGCCCATTCAAAAAGCGTTCGTTGGGTAGCGACTTTTCCACCATTCGAATAACAAACCCAGTTTCCATTTTCAAAGTTAGCATCTATTGCGATAACACAAACTTGTGAACCGAATTTTTTTGCCACATCGTCTATAATTTGCGGATTTTTCAGAGCCGAAGAATTCAACGACACTTTATCCGCCCCTACATTCAATAAACGGTCTATATCTTGCAAAGAGTTGACACCGCCTCCGACAGTAAAAGGTATGTCGATACGGGAAGCCACCCGTTTCACCAAATCGGTGAACGTGCTACGACCCTCGCTCGACGCAGTTATATCGAGGTAAACAAGTTCATCGGCTCCCTCTTTACTGTATATTTCGCCCAATAAAACCGGGTCGCCGGCCTCTTTGAAATCCACAAACTTCGTTCCCTTCACAGTCTTTCCGTCTTTCACGTCGAGACACGGTATAATACGTTTAGCCAACATAACTTTGATTTTTAGCGACAAACCGGGATATTTCCGACAATAATATTTTCCCCTCGTAAATCGATTTTCCCAATATTACGGCAGGAACACCTATGGATTGCAACGACTCTATGTCGTTCCACGAAGCGACTCCCCCGCTCGCAATTAGGTAAATTTCGGGAATCTCCGACAGCATGGATTCATACAAATTCACGGCACAGCCCTCCAACATACCATCTCGGCTTATATCTGTCGTTATTACTTTATAAACACCCGCCTGAGCATATTCGCGGACATACGGAATCAATTCCCACTCCGATTCTTCGAGCCACCCGTTTATTGATATTTTCCCGTCTCGGGTATCTGCACCCAAAATTATATGCTCTTTGCCATACCGATCGAGCCATTGGAGGAACAAACTACGATTCTTCACAGCGATACTTCCTCCCGTCACCATATCGGCGCCGCACTCAAATGCGATACGCAAGTCTTCGTCACTTTTTATTCCTCCGCCAAAATCGACGGAAAGAGTCGTATGAGTAGCTATTTGTTCAAGCGTCCTATAATTTACGACATGATCGGCTTTCGCACCGTCCAAATCGACCAAATGTAGCCTGTTCAATCCATTGTCTTGAAACGCTTTCGCCACTTCCAACGGATTTTCATCATATACCTTTCGACAAGAGTAATCCCCTCGCGACAACCGGACACATCGACCGTTCATTATATCTATGGCAGGAATCAACTCGATCATAACGAAAGAAAATTTTCAAGAATTCGCATACCCACTGTACCGCTCTTTTCCACATGGAACTGGGTCGCATAAAAATTACCTTTATTTAAAGCCGCACTAAATGGAATTACATAGTTACACTCCGCCACGGAAAACGCCGATACAGGAGCATAATAACTATGTACAAAATAGGCATAGCTACCTTCGGGAATACCGGCGAACAAAGGGCCTTTCAAACAAGTCAACGCATTCCACCCCATGTGAGGAATCTTCTGTTCGGTATCTTCTGGAACAAATCGACGGACTACCGTATCGAATATACCCAATGTGTCAACATCTCCTTCTTCGGAGTGTTTGCATAAAAGCTGCAATCCGATGCAAATAGCCAACACCGGCTGCGTGAGATCGACGATAACCCTATCTAACCCGTGCTCTTGCAAATATTTCATCGCCGAAGAAGCCTCTCCCACTCCGGGAAAAAGAACCTTGTCGGATTGCGACAACACGTCGGGAGAATCGCTAACAACCGGCGTTACACCCAATCGGCGTAACGCACATTCGACCGAATATACATTTCCGGCATTATATTTTATGATAGAGACTTTCATAAATTATAAAATTGCCACATTTATATTTGCAAATATAAATATTTATCTACATTTTCAAAAATTATATTGACAAAACACGCACATATTGCTTATATTCTTTCTCTTTTGACAAACTATCCTTATATTTATTTTTGCTACCTTTGCGTAAAATATGAAACAGTTGCCACACAACCGCATATTTTAATGACATCTGCGTTACATTTGTACACGAAAAAACAATGAATACATGAGAATCTCGGGATATTGCCATAACTCATCGACAGGAATAAAGCTTATCATTCTGCTACTCTTAATTTTATGGGGAGCTCTAATCGTTGCCATTCCCATGTTTTTTGTAAAAGGCTCTAATGCATTGTTGATAGCCATGTATTTACAAAACATAGGCATGTTCATTCTCCCGGCATGGATCGCTGCGACTCTGTTTTGGGGAAATGCAGGAAAATCCCTTTATTTGAATAAAGCCCCGCGTATCATAGAATTGTTAGGGATAATCGCTTTATTCATCGTTGCGACTCCGGCTCTTAACAGAATCGTAGAATGGAATGAAGCCATGCACCTGCCCGAAGCGCTGTATAATATTGAACAATGGATGCGTCAACAAGAAAATGCTGCGACAAAGATAACCGAACAAATTCTGCAAGTAAATTCATTTTCTCATTTCTTAGCCGTCATTTTCGGGATTGGAATCCTCACCGGAATTGGCGAAGAAATGATTTTCAGAGGTGTTCTTCAACGAATTGTACAAGACAAAAATCACCGAGCACATGTAGCCGTGTGGATTTGTGCATTCCTGTTCAGTGCCATACATTTACAATTCTATGGTTTTATACCTCGATTATTATTAGGCGCATTCTTCGGATATCTATTGGTATGGAGCAAAAATCTATGGCTACCGATATTCGCCCACCTGTTCAATAACAGCACGGTCGCGTGCATTTCCTATTTTACAAATGACAAATCCCCCGATAATCTGATAGAGACGGTCGGCACAAGCGGTTCCCCTACGAGCTGGCTGGCAGGAGCGAGCCTTATCGGTACGGTAATTTTATTATACGTGCTTTATAAAAAAGTTTTTGTCTCGAAATCAAAGGAATTTTTTCCGATGGAAGATAAAATTACGCCCTAAATATTTTTCCCGGACAACGGGATTTTCTGCCAATTCCTCCGATGTGCCCTGAAAAAGTATTTTACCCTCGAATAATAAATAAGCACGGTCGGTAATACTCAGTGTTTCAGGTGCATTATGGTCGGTTATCAAAATGCCAATATTTTTTTCTTTCAGCTTATATACAATAGACTGGATATCTTCCACGGCAATAGGATCGACTCCTGCAAAAGGCTCATCGAGCATAATAAATTTAGGACTAATAGCCAAACAGCGTGCTATTTCGGTTCTACGCCTTTCTCCTCCCGATAGTTGGTCTCCCAAATTTTTACGTACCTTCTGTAATCGAAACTCAGCGATTAAACTTTCCAGTTTATCCCGCTGATACTCTTTGGTGGTATGAGTCATTTCCAAGACACACCGGATATTATCTTCCACCGACAACTTGCGAAACACCGAAGCCTCTTGCGCCAAATATCCGATACCGATTTGCGCCCGTTTATAAACCGGATAATCTGTAATATCGAGATCATTCAGATAAATATGCCCTTGATTGGGGGTTATCAATCCGGTCGTCATATAGAAAGTTGTTGTCTTTCCTGCGCCATTCGGGCCCAACAACCCCACGATTTCCCCCTGTGTAACATCTATCGACACATGGTTCACAACCGTCCGCTGACGATATTTCTTTACCAAATCTTCGGTTCGCAGCACCATATTATTTTCCGAAGATTCCAAATCCGATTGAACATTCACATGAACCTTCTCTTCGGTATTGGCAGCCACCGGTTGATGCTTAAAAAATTTGGAAAACATATTTCTACCTTTAAAATTATCTGCAAAAATAGTGAAAGGTGAGCGCAGAGGCAAGCGAAAATTGCATTTTCGACTTGACTATGCCAAACCGCATTCAATCTTCACAGAGACAAAGATATTGAAAATAGACAATCCCATCAGTCGTTTTAACGAAATAAAATGATTAAGAACTTAATTCTACTATAAAAGATAATGGCTCATCGATTCTTTTTCATTACTTTTGTTCTTCAATAATCCAATTAGCGGATATGATTATACAAGATTCATTAAAAAAGTTCGGAGATTACGTCTTGTTAATGAGACGCGTATTTACAATACCGGACCGATGGAGAGAGTTTTTCAAAAGATATATTTCCGAAATATACAAATTAGGAATAGACTCTATTCCCATCGTCATTACTATTTCCGTTTTCATCGGAGCCGTGATTGCCATACAAATGCAAAAGAATGTGGTATCGCCCATGATACCGGCCTACGCCGTAGGATTGGCTACCCGAGATGTCATCTTATTGGAATTTTCCTCTTCCATACTATGTCTGATCTTGGCCGGTAAAGTCGGGTCAAACATAGCCTCCGAAATAGGAACCATGCGGGTAACCGAGCAAATAGACGCACTCGAAATTATGGGTGTCAACTCTGCCAACCTGTTGATATTACCCAAAATCGCGGCAATGGTCTCTTTCATTCCGGTGTTGGTCGTGTTCAGTATGGCGAGTGGTATTACAGGCGGATTCCTGATAGCCCAATTCACCGACATAATTTCCGTGTCAAAATACATCTATGGACTACAAAGTTTTTTTAATGAATATTACATTTGGCAAGCCATATTCAAAGCACTCTTCTTCGCCTTTGTCATCAGTAGCGTAGCCTCGTACTATGGATACAAAGTGAAAGGTGGAGCACTCGAAGTCGGGCAAGCCAGTACCGACTCTGTCGTCGTAAGCAGCGTTATCGTTTTACTTCTCGACGTGGTTCTCACTCAAATTTTATTTTGATGATAGAAGTTAATAATATATCCAAATCATTCGACGGGAAAGTCATTCTACACAATGTCTCCGCCAAATTCTACTCAGGAAAGACAAACTTAATTATCGGGCAAAGTGGATCGGGCAAAACGGTATTGATGAAATGCATCGTTGGTCTCATGCAACCCGATAAAGGACAAGTTATTTATGACGGTAGAGACATCACTTCGATGTCGGCTTCACAAATTAAAGAACTTCGGAACGAAATAGGCATGCTATTTCAAGGCTCGGCCCTATTCGATTCAGAGACGGTATTGGGCAATGTCATGTTTCCGCTAAGAATGTTCACACGAGACACCTATGCCTCTTGTAAAAAAAGAGCAGAATTTTGTTTAGAGCGTGTTAATCTAAAAGGAGTTAACGATTTGTATCCGTCGGAGATCAGCGGAGGTATGCAAAAACGCGTGGCGATAGCTCGTGCCATCGCATTGAATCCCAAATACTTATTTTGTGACGAGCCTAACTCGGGACTCGATCCGAAAACCTCTATCCTTATCGACGAATTATTAAGCGATATTACACACGAATACAATATAACGACAATCATCAATACCCACGATATGAACTCTGTAATAGGAATCGGTGAAAATATTGTCTTTATTAATAAAGGACACAGAGAGTGGGTAGGAAATCGTGCCAAAATATTCACATCATCTAACGAAGCTCTGAACGACTTTGTCTTTGCGACTCGCTTATTCAAGGAAGTAAAAGGCTATATGATCGAAGAATACCGCAAACACGAATCGGCCGACGAATGAGTATAAGTATATATTTTTTGTAGGCGATTAACTCATTAAAGTTAATCGCCTTTTATTTTTTTTGAGAATATTTTGTTTTTTGATAAATATTCCCTTTCTTTGAGAAAAGAAACACCCCAATTTGCGTACTATGAAATTCTATCGAAATACCATGCTAATATTTTGTGCATTATTAGGGTTCTCACAAAATTCCATTGCACAATCAATGCCATTTGGAGATGATAAGTAGCCCTACTTTCAAATATTAAATAATATAATTATTATGGGCTTATTAAAAAATAGAATAATTAAAATGGGATGCGATTTTTGGATCGATACCGAAGAAGATGCTCCCTCGGTCGTAACCCGTATGACCGGTATACAACCCTCGTGGGCTACAACAAAAGGCGAAATATTCAGAACAAGATCACACAAAGAAATACCCGGAAAGTTCTTTAAACAAAACCTGTGGAAATTATCCGGCACTACCTATTTTGAAAAAGACGACCATCTGATACCTTTCAAATCGATCGATATGCTCGAAATGATCGAGAAACAGAAAAGTTCTTTCCAAAAGATTTTTAGGAACTACAAATACAAATGCCTCCTCCATTTCTGCTATACCAACCGGCATAAACTTCAATTCCGCATTCCGCCTGAACTGTGGAAGCGTATCGCTCCGTACGGATTGTTGGTCGACTTCGACCTGTACCTGCTCAGTAAAAGCAAAAAAAATAACATTAACCGAATCAAGGCCGGAACCGAAATGGGCTGTACGCTCTATATCGAGACCGGAAAGAATGACCCGGGTATCGTTACCGAGCTGACCGGAATATCCCCCACCCGTATCAAACGGAAAGGATACCCCGACATACCCTACACCGAGCTCGGCACTCACCCGGTCTTCGATGAGAAAAACGTCTGGTTCTACGATACGTTCGACAACCGAAAAGCATCGAAATACTTCGATCTGGTATATCAATCCAACGAAATATTGGACTTGATAGAAAGCCGTTCAGAGTCGTTTCGAAAAGTTTTCCGCCGTTTCAAAAACAGCGGACTGATACTCCATTGCAGTATGGGACATTATAACTTCCAGTTCAGAATACGGCCCGACATGTGGAAAAGAATCGCCAAACTGAATATCCCGGTAGATTTTTATCTATATTACATAAGTACGCCTTACTTCGACGACTAAACTATCAGACACATGGGAATACAGAAGATTGAAATCGGGGATATTTTTGAAGTCCCCACGGCAATAGGGAATGCATATATCCAATACATGGCCGAAGTAGACCAAACGACATTGATACGCTTGCTTCCGGGGGTATACCATGAACCTGTCGATTTGGAAAAATTAGTCCAACAGAAAGAACGATATATCTGTTTCGTTCCGTTGGGAATAGCTTTACGAAGAAAATACATTCGCAAAGTCGGCTTTTCCGAAGTCAAAAAGTTCAAAGTCCCTAAATATTTCAAAGATGTAGAAAAAGTTTGCGGAGTGTTCAAAGGGTGGGAAATTACCAATATTCAAAATAATGAATGGAGATTAGTAAAAAAACTAACAAAAAAGCAAAAAAAATATCCACCCAGCGGAATCTGGGGTATAGAATTTTTAATAGACCGCATTGAAAAAAACTGGAACCCGGAAACTTGGGAAGACGAATATACAGAACAAGAATCATAAACAGAAGATGAAAAAGGAGATAAAAGGAGAAAATGTTACAAATAAGAATCTTGTTACCATAAAAATAAAACAACGAAAAGAGCCCATCACTGGCCTTTACGTGAACCATGATAACAATTGGGTCGCTGTTTTGGAAAATACATATGACTATGTCCTCGATGGATATACATTCATCAATCGAGAGTGGATAGACCATTTTCATATCGAAACAGATAGAATAGCAGACTATATATTTTCCAACTCAAAATGGGAGCTCATAAATTCTACGCTTCTATTTCCTCCCGCTTTATTTGATAAAGAGAAACTCGTTGAGATATGGCAACACAAAGCTCATAAATTTTGGCTCGGAGAAGTAAAAAATATCAACGAACAATACATAACAATGAGGATTTTAGATAAACAGGCACAATGGATTGAATATAAAAAATTTCCTTTACAGAAGATTCGCTTTTTTCGAGTGAACACTCGTTACTCGTGCGCTTATCAAAAATATATAACGACAGACTCCACAAAAATCCCCCGATTGGAAATCTGGGAAATCAAGGTTAATAACCACAATGAAATATATAAAGGTGTGGTCATTCAAGAAAATGAAGAATGGATTATTCTTCACCAAAGTCAGAGAGATTTTAATTTCGACGGATATTTATTTATCAATAAAAATTTCATTAAACAAAAAAATATAGTTTCAACAGATAGAATTTCGGCAAAAATCCTTTCTCTAAACTATTCACCTATGTGGAAATATGAAGGAAAGGGTATAGATTGTACAAATACCATGCACATTTTCAGTACCTTCATGGAGAAAAAAGAAAACATAGCGATAGGATTGGAATCGGACGATTATATCCTTGTCGGAAAAATTTCCAAGCTCAACCGAAAATCCATTGTTCTCAATAAAATAGATGAACAGACGAACTTTATACAATCACAAAGAATCCCTTTCTCCAAAATACGTCTTATCGAATATAAGAACAATTATCTCACCTCACTAAGTAAATATGAGAATCTTTTCGCCTCCATAGATTGATGATAAATTACTACGGAAAAAGCATTAAAATTACATGCTATTATTCCCATAACTCATAGAATAAAGGAAGATTAAAAGTAATGATTACATTCGACAATAAAAAAATTAGAATGGGATGCGATTTTTGGATCGATACCGAAGAAGATGCTCCCTCGGTCGTAACCCGTATGACCGGTATACAACCCTCGTGGGCTACAACAAAAGGCGAAATATTCAGAACAAGATCACACAAAGAAATACCCGGAAAGTTCTTTAAACAAAACCTGTGGAAATTATCCGGCACTACCTATTTTGAAAAAGACGACCATCTGATACCTTTCAAATCGATCGATATGCTCGAAATGATCGAGAAACGGAAAAGTTCTTTCCAAAAGATTTTTAGGAACTACAAATACAAATGCCTCCTTCATTTCTGTTATGTCAACCGGCATAAACTTCAATTCCGCATTCCGCCTGAACTGTGGAAGCGTATCGCACCGTACGGATTGTTGGTCGACTTCGACCTGTACCTACTCAGTAAAAGCAAGAAAAATAGCATTAACCGAATCAAGACCGGAACCGAAATGGGCTGTACGCTCTATATCGAGACCGGAAAGAATGACCCGGGTATCGTTACCGAGCTGACCGGAATATCCCCCACCCGTATCAAACGGAAAGGATACCCCGACATACCCTACACCGAGCTCGGCACTCACCCGGTCTTCGATGAGAAAAACGTCTGGTTCTACGATACGTTCGACAACCGAAAAGCATCGAAATACTTCGATCTGGTATATCAATCCAACGAAATATTGGACTTGATAGAAAGCCGTTCAGAGTCGTTTCGAAAAGTTTTCCGCCGTTTCAAAAACAGCGGACTGATACTCCATTGCAGTATGGGACATTATAACTTCCAGTTCAGAATACGGCCCGACATGTGGAAAAGAATCGCCAAACTGAATATCCCGGTAGATTTTTATCTATACTACATAAGTACGCCTTATTTCGACGACTAAACCATCAGACTCATGGGAATACAGAAGATTGAAATCGGGGATATTTGTGAAATCAAACAAAGAAAATGTATTTCCATAACTTGTAGAATAGAAATGGATTAAAAAATAATAGAATTAAATGGCAGAATTTAACGATAAAATAATAGAAATGGGATGCGATTTTTGGATCGATACCGAAGAAGATGCTCCCTCGGTCGTAACCCGTATGACCGGTATACAACCCTCGTGGGCTACAACAAAAGGCGAAATATTCAGAACAAGATCACACAAAGAAATACCCGGAAAGTTCTTTAAACAAAACCTGTGGAAATTATCCGGCACTACCTATTTTGAAAAAGACGACCATCTGATACCTTTCAAATCGATCGATATGCTCGAAATGATCGAGAAACAGAAAAGCTCTTTCCAAAAGATTTTCAGGAACTACAAATACAAATGCCTCCTTCATTTCTGCTATGTCAACCGGCATAAACTTCAATTCCGTATTCCACCGGAACTGTGGAGACGTATCGCACCGTACGGATTGTTGGTCGACTTCGACCTGTACCTGTTCAGTAACAGCAAGAAAAATAACATTAACCGAATCAAGACCGGAACTGAAATGGGCTGTACACTCTATATCGAGACCGGAAAGAATGACCCGGGTATCGTTACCGAGCTGACCGGAATATCCCCCACCCGTATCAAACGGAAAGGATACCCCGACATACCCTACACCGAGCTCGGCACTCACCCGGTCTTCGATGAGAAAAACGTCTGGTTCTACGATACGTTCGACAACCGAAAAGCATCGAAATACTTCGATCTGGTATATCAATCCAACGAAATATTGGACTTGATAGAAAGCCGTTCAGAGTCGTTTCGAAAAGTTTTCCGCCGTTTCAAAAACAGCGGACTGATACTCCATTGCAGTATGGGACATTATAACTTCCAGTTCAGAATACGGCCCGACATGTGGAAAAGAATCGCCAAACTGAATATCCCGGTAGATTTTTATCTATACTACATAAGTACGCCTTACTTCGACGACTAAACTATCAGACTCATGGGAGCCCAGAAAATTGAAATCGGGGATATTTTTGAAGTCAAACAAAGAAGAAAAATATATTGTAGAATAAAGTAGACTAAAAAAACAAATAGCCTAAAAATAAAGGTGGGATAATGCCCGAAACGACATTATCCCACCTTCGTTACAATTCATTCGGGTTCATCAATAATTCCATTGGCAAGCGATCATACGCAAGTTATTATCCCCGATAGTGCGCAAATCGGTTAATTGATTATACCGGCAATTGATATAAACCAAATTCGGACAAAACGATACATCGAGGACATTCAACTGGTTATTACTGCAAATCAATCGTTGTAACATGGTTCTATTGCTCAAATCGAGTGTCGAAAGGTCGTTGTACGAGCAATCGACAAAATACAGATTAGTAGTCCCGTCGAGGTTCAAAGAAGTTAAATCGTTATACGAACACACCAAATCGGCCAACGACGTACAATCGAGTACACCCAATGTCTTCATATTGTTGTCACTGCAAATAAGAGACGTAAGAGACGGTAATTTGGACAAAAGCATATTCGATATTTCGTTATCGTCGATATTCAAATTAGACAGACTGACCGTCCCGAACAGATTCAAACTGGTCAATTTATTATAACCGCAATATAGATTTTTAAGATTTTCACAACTATCGACACTCAACGATTCAAGATGACAGCCCTGAACATTCAAACTCTGTAATTGCTGAGCTCCGTTTACATTAAGTTCCACGAACAAATTATTGGAACAATTCAGATTTTTCAAACCGGGAAGCCCGGAGAGAGACAAATCGGTCAAGCGATTTTTATAACAATCGAGCTTAACCAATGCCGGACAATTGTCTATATTCAACTCCGACAGCTTGTTCCTGCTGACATTCAATGTATTGAGCGCAGTACAGTTAGACACATTAATCTCCGTCAACTGATTGCGTGAACAATCGACTTTTTGCAAAGCCGTAAACCCATTCAAATCCAATTCTCCGGCCAATTCCTTATCCTTCCAATCGATAGAAATAGCACGGCCATCGCTCCATACTACCCCCTTCCACATTGCAGGATTCTTAATGTCGGTAATTCCCAAACGAATATAATTGGCATCTCCCTTAGCCGATTTTTGCTGCAAAAAACTTTGCAACTGTTTTACCTCTTTTTGATTGCTTTTTTGAGCGAACAATAACCCTGCGCTTCCCAGCACAATGGCTAACATAATGAAGACTCTTTTCATAACTGTTTTTATTATTTAGTACCTGTTAAAAGTTATTCGGTTTCCAAAACAGAAACTTTACAACTCTTAAACAACAGTTGTAGAAAAAAGTTCTTTTAACTTGCGAAAAGATAACGGTTATTATGGTTCAGTCGATAATTAGTGGAGATTGTTTTTTAACTCTTGTACTCGCAGATAGAGAGGAAAAAGAATATTCGTAGAGACTTTTTAGACCTTCTCCCTTACCGTATCCCATAGCCTTACGGGGTGTTTCAATTTTTACTATCAGAGATATTTTAAAACACCTCCCCTGCCGTGCCCCGTAGCATTGCGGGGTGTGGCGAAGCAATAGGGGAGGTGTCCGCAAGGACGGAGGGGTTACCCCCCCACTGCTAAAAAACTTATGAAATCTTTCCAATCCCTCTCCTCAAAAACTACCGTTCCGTCGGCAACTCCCCTATTGCTACCACAGCACAAGGGAGAAAGACAAACACGATACATAAGAAAGTATTAACCTCCTCCCCTGTGTTTTGCTCAGCAAAATATAGGGGAGGTGTCCGCAAGGACGGAGGGGTTAACCCCTACTGCTAAAAAACTTATGAAATCTTTCCAATCTCTCTCCTCAAAAACTACCGTTCTGTCGGTATCTCCCCTATTGCTACCGAAACACAGGGGATGCAATCCATCGCATTCGCTAAAATTCAGGTCTATACCCTCGGATTTTCTACCGAACCGTTATTATGACCTACGAATAGAGTTCTCTTCGATAACAATGCGTCGAGCTTTATACAAAGCGCCTATCGCTTTTTTAAAGCTCTTCTTGCTACACTGGAAATAATGTGCAATCTCCTCGGCGGGCGATTTATCCGAAAGCCGTAACACCCCTCCCGCTTCATTCAACTTCCGTAAAATCGACTCACACAACGGGTCTATTTTTTCATATCCCGGAAGCTGTAACATCACATCGATCTTTTCATCTTCCCTCACTTGTTTTACATAAGCATGCAAGCGATCTCCAATGGTTATGGGTCTGAAAATCTCGTTGTGATAAATCACCCCCCAATGCAAATTATCGATAATAACCTTGTATCCGAGCGGAGTCTTTTGAGTTACTATGATTTCGACAGGTTGATTCGCCTCATATTCAGGAGGGACATTGTCTAAAAATTTATCCAATTTTGCGGAAGCGACTATTCGGCCGGTAGCAAAGTCGAGATATACATATACAATATAAAACTCGCCTTGCTGCATATCCGTATTTTGTTCCCGAAACGGGACCAACAAATCTTTCGCCTCTACTCCCCAATCCAAAAATGCGCCGATTCTATTCACCGACTTTACCTGTAACCACGCAAATTCACCTACTTGTGCATACGGTTTTTGTGTCGTTGCAATAAGCCGGTCTTCCGAATCATAATAAACGAAGACATCTATCTCTCCGCCTTCACTGCATGATTGTTCCGGAACGAACTTCCGTGGTAATAAAATTTCTCCCTTCTCTCCCCCGTCAAGGTAAACGCCGAAATCGACCGTTTTAACAACTTTGAGCTTATTGAATTTTCCGACTTGTAACATATAGGTTTATTTTACACGAATCTTATTGCAAAGATAGTGCAAACGAGGGCAGAAACAAATTTATTTGGTTATGCCGAGTGCAGCCTATTTTCGCACTTATGCAAATGTACACAAATCTTTCAACAGAAATTATAAAAATCCCGAAAACCGGGCAATCGCATAATACTGTTCCTTTTTTGCTTCTTTTCCCTTGCCAAGCACAACAAAAGGTGTATTTTTGTAAAAAACTTATTTATATGAAAAAAGTATCGTTATTGAGTATAATAGCATTGATAAGCTGTCTGTACTCTTGTAATTTCAAGAATAATCATTCAAATGAAACGAATGCCGATTCTGTTGTGGTGGAAAAATTAGTCATCGCAGACACCTACCATCTCTCCGGAGATACCGCAAAGCCTGCTTGTAAAGTTGTCTTGACAATGGAAATTCCTGTAAAATACAAACAAGACAGCGATTACCTTCATTTGCAAAAAATACTTTCTTCTCTAACCTTTGGAGACGAATATACGGGAGACTCCTTGAAACAAGCCGCACAAAAGGTCGTAGAGTCTCATGTGAACGCCTATAAAGAAATAGAACCCGAATTCGAAAAAGAACTGGCGAAAAGCGGAGAGGCTTATTCTTTCGAATGGGACTTCGATTACACCCTTTCTCCCGTTTACAATCGCAATGATTTCTTCTGTTACGGAATATCCTCGTCCGAATATACGGGCGGAGCCCATGGCATGTATTCGAATCGTTATTACACGATAGACCTCTCCAACTGGAAAAGAATAGGTTTAGACGATATTTTCCAGCCCGATTCATCGGATACACTTAGTTCTATCTTATTAAACCGGCTGATGAAACAACTGAATGTATCGTCACCCGACTCCCTACTGGAATTAGGCTATTTCGACACGGAAGATATCATGGCTACCGAAAACTTCTATCTGACCGATACCGGTATCTGTTGGGTATATAACCCTTACGAAATAGCTTGTTATGCGACAGGGCAAACCAGTATAGAAATACCGTTCAAAGAGATCGACAGCTATATTTTACCCGACAGCCCCGTTCGTCGTTTAATCAAATAAACAGCAAACCATGCAATATATAAAAACGTATTTCCCGAATCTGACACCGAAGCAGGAAAATCAATTTATGGCTTTGGGACAGTTATATACCGACTGGAATGCAAAGATCAATGTTATCTCTCGCAAAGACATAGAGAACTTGTACCTCCACCATATCCTGCACTCTTTGGGAATTGCCAAAACGATAAATTTCGCAGATGGTTCCGAGATTCTCGACGTGGGAACCGGAGGAGGGTTTCCCGGTATTCCCCTCGCCATACTTTTCCCGGAATGTAAATTCCATCTGATAGACCGCATCGGAAAAAAAATAAAAGTCGCCGCGAACGTCGCCGAATCCATTGATTTGGAAAATGTGACTTTTCAGCACGGAAGCGTAGAAGAAAACAAGTCCGAATACGATTTCGTGGTAAGCCGGGCGGTTATGCCCCTACCCGATCTATTGAAACTGATACGGAAAAACATAAAAAAAGAACAACGAAACGCGCTTCCCAACGGACTTCTCTGTCTAAAAGGCGGTGAATTACAAAACGAACTCGTTACAGTGAAAAAGACATCGATCGTATTCGACCTGAAAGACTATTTCAAAGAAGATTATTTCGACACGAAAAAAGTCGTCTATGTGCAAATTGTAAAAAAATAGGTTCAAATGAGAATTGCCCGATTTCAATTCAACATGCTCCCGGTAAATACCTATGTTTTATGGGACACGGCCAGTAGGGAATGCGCCATTGTCGATGCCGGATGCTATTATCCGAAAGAAGAAGAAACTCTCGCCGAATTCATTGACGATAATAAGCTGACCGTAAAATATTCGTTAGCTACGCATCTGCACTTCGATCACTGTTTCGGTAATTCTTTCGTGGCAAAAAAATATGGAGTTATGCTATGTGCGGCGGAAGCCGACGAATTTCTCTTACAAAATATGATACGCCAATGCGAATCTTTCGGTATTCCGTTTCGAGGAGAAATACAGCCGATTGGGCATTATATTTCCGATAAAGACACATTTGACCTCGGTCATGAAAAATTAAAAACGATTGCCATACCCGGGCACTCTCCGGGAAGTATGGCTTTTTATGCTCCCGATTCAGGGTTTGTACTGTCGGGTGACGCGCTTTTCCAAATGAGCATTGGAAGAACCGATTTGCCGGGAGGAAATCATCATCAGTTGGTCGAATCTATACGGACAAGATTACTTACTCTACCGAAAGAAACAATCGTATATCCCGGTCACGGGCCGGAAACAGAGATCGGTATCGAACAAATCGAGAATCCCTTTTTATGAAAGGGATTCTTTATTTTCCGAATCATCTATATGATCCAATAAAAAGCGCTTTAACGATTGAATGGCTCCATGCACATTTTTCCACTGTTGCGACTTCTCATTCGGTAAACCGCTAAAATCGGAAGACTGGCTCATTTGGTCTATGATTTGTATCTGGCGCTCAGCATTCGCGTCATCGCCCATCTTCGCATAAGCGAGGGCCAATTTAAGCCTGCAATGCAGGTCGTACGAATCTTCCCGAAGCACTGTTTCAAATACAGAAACAGCCTCTTCATAATATTCGAGATGAAGGCACGCCTCGCCTTTGAGTTTCATAGTTTCCATATCGTCTTCATTCAACTCCAACGACTTGGACAAATGATAATAGGCCTCTTCGTAGTCTCCTTCCTGCAAAAGAATTTCACCTAAAAACGAATGAGCCTCGTCGTCCCTACTATCAAGGCTTAAAGTATCTCTCAAATAAACAACGGCTTTCTGTATATCTCCCAATTCATAATAACAAGTAGCCAACTGATAACATATATTCGAGTTCGAAGGCTCTATATCGAGAGCCTTGTGAAAAAACTTCAACGCGTTGTTATTATCGTCCAATTTCACATAGCACTCCCCGATCAATTCATAAGCGACCGATTTTTCCTTTGTGATAGACTCATATTCAAGAAACTGTTCTATGGCCTTCTCATATTGTCCGGAGTCGTAATAACAATATCCTTTAAACGAGATTATCGATTCTTCATTTTCCTTCACCGCCAATGCAAAATCACAAGCCTCTACCGCTTTGTCATAATGTTTTAACAAAGCCTCGACTTTGGCCAAAGAAAACCAATCCTGCAACGAATAAGGGTCTTTGTCTATCAATTTATTATAAATAATGACAGATCGCTCATACTCCGAACGCTCTTCGCAGATAGCAGCCATTTCTCGAAACAACTCCCGGCTATCGGGTAACACCTTTCCCGCTTTCTCCACGAACTCCACCAATTCATCGAAACAATCGTAATCGGTATATATATCCACGGCATCGAAACAAAAATCTTCCCGAATATCGTCGTTATCCAACATAGCAAGCAACAACGCATGGCCATCACTCATATAACCGTCGATAAATAACAGCTCAGCCCGAATAAGTGTGGCATCAAGACTATAATCGGCCAGTTCGGACATAATTCTTTTCGCTTCATCTGCTCTATCGAGATAAAGCATATAACGAGCCTCTTTGAGCTTCAAATCCACATTGTCGGGGTGAAGATTCAACCCGAACTCAATAGCGTGCAACGCTTTGGACAACTGCCCTTTGGACTCATAATAATCCGAGATTTCATCTATCTCGTCTGTATCGAAATAACAACTAACTGTCCCGCGCAACATTTCTTCGTAGCGGTCTATGAGTTCATTCGGCTTTTTAGCTGACATTGCAGATTCAGATAAAAACTGTCGAATCCCTTATACATAAGGAATCCGACAGTATAGAAAATAAATTTATACTTTACTTCGATTTTAATTTTTCCCAGCTGTCTTTCAAAGATACGGTCCTATTGAACACCAAATGTCCATCGGTCGAATCCGGGTCCACACAAAAATATCCTGTACGCTGGAATTGATATCGATTGCCGGGCTTGGCATTCTCGGCCAAGTAAGGCTCGATACGGCAATTATCGACGATTTTTAGAGAATCGGGATTTAATAATTCTCTGAAATCCACATCTTTCTCTTCTGCCGGATTTTCTACATTGAATAGCCGGTCATACAACCTGACTTCTGCCGTCGAACTATATTCTGCCGATACCCAATGTAACGTACCTTTCACTTTGCGCATACTTCCCGGCATACCGCTTCGTGTATCGGGATCGTATTCACAATAAATTTCTTCTACGTTTCCATCGGAATCTTTTTTAATTCCGGTGCACTTGATTATATATGCCGACTTCAATCTCACTTCCTGATCGGGAGCTAAACGGAAGAATTTTTTGGGAGGATTTTCCATAAAATCGTCCCGCTCTATGTATAGCTCTCGGGTGAAAGGTATTTGATGGGTTCCTGCCTCCGGGTCTTCGGGATTATTCTCGGTTTCCAAATATTCCACTTTATTTTCCGGATAATTGGTAATAATCAATTTAACAGGATTAAGAACTGCCGATACACGGGTAGCTGTTTTATTCAGATCTTCCCGGATACTATGTTCGAGTAAAGAAACACTGATGATTCCGTCGTATTTTGTATAACCTATTTTCTGTATAAAATTCTTTATGGATTCAGGCGTATATCCACGACGGCGCAATCCGCAAATCGTCGGCATACGAGGATCGTCCCAGCCGGCAACCAGACCCTCTTTTACCAATTGTAAAAGTTTCCGTTTACTCATCACCGTATAGGTCAAATTCAAACGGTTGAACTCTATCTGGCGAGGGCAATAACTATCGTCGGCCAATTCCTTTACAAAATACTCATATAAAGGACGATGCACCTCGAACTCCAAGGTACAAATCGAATGAGTCACCCCTTCGAAATAATCCGATTGCCCATGTGCGAAATCATACATGGGATATACATTCCATTTCGTTCCGGTACGATGATGAGGATGCTTGATAATACGGTACATGATAGGATCGCGGAAGTGCATATTGGGAGATGCCATGTCTATTTTCGCGCGCAAGACAAAACGACCTTCCTCGAATTCGCCCTTATTCATTCGCTCGAACAAATCGAGATTTTCCTCTACGCTTCTATTCCGATAAGGGCTTTCTATTCCCGGCTGTGTAGGAGTACCCTTTTGGCGAGCTATCTCTTCCGAAGATTGTTCGTCGACATAGGCTTTACCCTCCTTGATTAAACGAATGGCCAAGTCCCATAACTTGGGAAAGTAATCGGATGCATAATACAACCGGTCTCCCCAATCGAACCCCAACCAATGAATATCTTCCATTATGGAGTCTACATATTCTACGTCCTCCTTCACCGGATTGGTATCGTCAAATCGCAAATTACATGTACCTCCGAACTTTTCGGCAATTCCGAAATCCATACAGATCGCTTTCGCATGCCCTATATGCAGATAACCGTTAGGCTCTGGCGGAAAACGCGTATTCAATCGGCCACCATTCTTTCCGGCTTTCAAATCGGCTTCAACTATCTGTTCTATGAAATTAAGACTTTTCTTGTCTTCTATCTCATTGTTAGTTTCAATCTGTGTCATAAATGCGCATTATTTATAAGTGCGCAAATATACGAAAAGCTAAGAGAAGGACAAAATGAACGAGTATTTTTCATACCGACCCCAACCGTCCATTTTACTTTTCCCATGTACGAAACTTCTATTCAAAAAAATGGAAACGATATGGCAACATACAAGAAAAGTGAAATAACCATAGTCCTTCATCAAATCCAGTTCATCTCTGTATAATATCGCATTAAATTTTCTATCGCATTCTGTAAATCGATGTGTAACTGATGCGTCATACGATGAATACGGATTCTTCCATGAATATTCATTTTAGCCAATAAAAGCGACGAAAAGGCCTCTTTTCTTATCTTTTCACCGAGCTTATTGTTAAATCCCACAGTGACACTGTCTTCATGCTTGGCTACATACCCCAATAATTCTTCCGAAACTTGGGATTCCCCTGCCTGCTTCTTTATAGCCCAAACTTCATAATGATAATCGTCGTTAACGGTAGCGACATACGGTGGAACCGCCGTCTGAAACATTTTCTTCACTTCTTTATAAATACTATTCACAGCTTCCATAATTTTTATTTTAGTTACTCATTAATACACCCGAATCACATGTATTGTTCAACGATAAATAATGTATATCATCTGTCTTTTTATTACATTTGCAACGTTTTATAAATCATAAAGCGTGATATATCCACAAAATTTCGAACAAAAAATAGGATTCGACCAAATTCGATCGCTCATTAAAGAAAAATGTCTCAGCACATTGGGTATCGATTATACCGATAGAATGACGTTTTCTACCGGTTACGAATCTATACGGGAACAACTGAATCAAACATGGGAATTTGTACGCATTCTTGAAAATGCCGATGACTTTCCCGCCGATTTCTTTTTCGATGTACGACCGTCGATAAAACGAGTTCGTATAGAAGGAACCTTTTTGGAAGAAACCGAATTATTCGACCTGCGGAGGTCGCTCGACACCATACAACGCATTATCCGATTTTTATATCCCGGAGAAGAGGAAGAAATCAAATACCCTTATCTATATAAACTGTCGAAAGAGATAAGTTCTTTTCCCGATTTAATCAAACGAATCGATCTCATTCTCGATAAGTTCGGACATATCAAAGACAATGCCTCCCCCCAACTGGCTCACATTCGCAGTAATATATCCTCCACGTTATCTGGTATATCCCGAAGCCTGAATGCAATACTGAGGACTGCCCAGAGTGAAGGATTCGTAGATAAAGAAGTCAGCCCCACTATGCGAGACGGACGCTTGGTAATACCAGTAGCACCTTCGTACAAACGAAAAATCAGGGGTATCGTACACGACGAATCGGCTAGCGGAAAGACCATATTCATCGAACCTGCCGAAGTTGTGGAAGCGAACAATCGAGTTAGGGAACTCGAAAACGAAGAACGTCGAGAAATCACACGTATTTTAACATCGTTTACCGACGAACTTCGTCCGGCTATCGATGAAATCATCTACTCCTATGAATTCCTCGCCGAAATCGACTTTATTCGGGCGAAAGCCCTCTTTGCCGAGGAAATAGGCGGAGTCTTACCCACTTTTGAAAATACTCGGCAAATCGAATGGTTTCACGCCGTACACCCCTTGCTTTACCTATCGTTGAAACGGCAAGGGAAAACAATCGTACCACTCGATTTGACGTTAGACGAAAAGAACAGAATACTGCTTATCTCCGGCCCGAATGCCGGGGGAAAATCGGTCTGTCTCAAAACCGTCGGGCTTTTACAATATATGTTGCAATGCGGACTGTTGGTTCCCATGCACGACAATTCCCGAACCGGCATATTCAAGGATATATTTATCGATATCGGCGATGAGCAATCTATCGAAGACGATTTGAGTACATATAGTTCTCACCTCACACACATGAAGTATTTCGTACGTAATGCGAATGAGAACAGCCTTTTACTTATCGATGAATTCGGCGGGGGAACCGAACCGCAAATCGGAGGAGCCATAGCAGAAGCATTATTGGACCGATTCAACCAAAAACATGCCTATGGAATCATCACGACCCACTATCAAAACTTGAAACACTTTGCCGAAGATTCAGAAGGAATCATAAACGGAGCCATGCTTTACGACCGCCATCTGATGCAACCCTTGTTCAAACTATCCATTGGCAATCCGGGGAGTTCGTTCGCCATTGAAATCGCCCGTAAGATAGGACTTCCCGAAGAAGTAATCGCTGCCGCATCAGAAAAAGTAGGTTCGGCATACATAGATATGGATAAATATTTGCAAGACATCGTTCGGGACAAACGCTACTGGGAAAGTAAACGTCAGAACATACGCCAACGGGAGAAAAAGCTCGAAGAACTAACCGCCCGGTATGAAGCCGATTTGATCGCTTTGGAAAAACAACGTAAGGAACTGTTGAAACAAGCGAAAGGAGATGCGGCCCAACTTCTCGCAGAAGCCAATGCACGTATCGAAAACACGATACGGGAAATTAAAGAGGCGCAAGCAGAGAAAGAAAAAACCCGCATAGCCCGGCAGAAATTCGAACAATTCAAAACCGAATTGGAAGAAACCCCGACCGTCGACGACAAAATCAGCAAAAAACTCAAACAGATCAACGACCGGAAAAAACGGAAACAACAAAAAAGAGAAGAAAGCAATCTACAACCTACCGCTCACACCGTTTTAATGAAAGGCGACTCCGTTCGCTTGAAAGGCCAAAATTCTGTGGGTGAAGTCCTTTCCGTCAACGGTAATGAAATTACCGTCGCTTTCGGACTGCTGAAATCGACCGTCAAAGCCGACCGCTTGGAAAAGGTCAGCAAAAACCAAATCAAAAAAGAAAATTCGAAAGCCACTTTTATCAGTTCGCAAACAACCGACGATATGAGGGAAAAGCAACTGAATTTCAAGCAAGAAATCGATGTGAGAGGCATGCGGGCCGACGAAGCGTTACAAGCTGTTACCTATTTCATAGACGATGCCATACAAGTAGGTTGTACTCGCGTACGCATTCTGCATGGCACTGGAACTGGCGTTCTTCGACAAGTCATCAGACAATACCTCAAAACTGTACCGGGAGTCTCCCACTTCCAAGACGAACACGTCCAGTTGGGAGGAGCCGGTATTACGGTCGTGGAACTAAACTGAAAAAAGGAGGAGCGAGCCACCTTAGAAGCTGTTTTAAATTTATTCCGAGACAGGGGCGCAATATGGCCGGAACATACCTGCTTGCAATGATAATATTATTTCTCAATAAATTTAAAACAACTTCTTAGTCAGGCAATTCCTCTCCCCTTCCTATTTCCTATAAATCGTAAACTTCATCGACCGTATAATTGAGAAAATCGTTCAGCGGTTTCATGATGTGAAAATCATGAGCCGCTTTTTCGATCCAATCGGGCGAACCGAAAAAATCATCAGGCTTCACATTCACCACCACATAATCTTTTCGTTTAAGCCATGCGGCTTGTTCGCAATCCCGTGGAAACGGTCGGGGAACGATTTTCAAAGTTTCCCCTACCCAGTCCCGATACAACGATTTAAACTCTTTGTTTTCCACAATATCTTTCAGCTCGTCATAATTATCGTAAACCGCTTGGCGCAGAGCTTTCAACAATTTGGGTTCCGGACACCAAATGCCCCCGCTCAACAGACAATTCCCCGGTTCGAAATGGAAATAATACCCGGCACGCAAACTTTTACGGCCACCCTTCGCTATATAAGCGGACATATACGATTTATACGGAGTTTTATCCGGCGAGAAACGAATATCACGATAAATGCGATACATACAGTTCTTAGCCTCCAACCCCACGATATCTTCGTCGAACTGCGATATTTGCTGTATAAGTTCTTGGATTTTCTCAACAAACAAAGGACGCAACCGATCATACTCTTCCTTATGAGCTTGAAACCATTCTCTATTGTTGTTTTCTCTCAATCGGGACAAATAATCCAATATTTCTTTCATCTTCTCAGTGTTTATACCGTAACAAATGTACAAGTTTTTTTACTTTCTTCCTCGCATAAATTTTCATTTTGTAATATAATTATCAAAAACGCCGCCTAAGTTATCGGCTATATTTGCATTTTTTATTAACTTGCCACGTTTTTAAGAAAAAGCAATACTCAAAAAATAAAAATATAATATGGAAACAAACGAAAAACAACCTGTCGATTTGCCCGAAAACGCATTTCGGGAATTAAAACCGGGCGAAGAGTACAAACCCATTCTTTCGCCCGAAAAAGTCTATCCTGAAGTCAATGCATGGTCAGTCTCGTGGGGTATTGTCATGGCTGTTATCTTCTCGGCCGCTGCAGCATTTTTAGGTTTGAAAGTCGGCCAAGTATTCGAAGCCGCCATACCTATCGCCATAATAGCCGTAGGACTATCGGGAGCCGCTAAACGGAAAAACGCATTGGGCGAGAATGTAATTATCCAATCCATTGGTGCTTGTTCAGGAGTGATTGTCGCCGGTGCTATCTTCACTTTGCCGGCTTTATACATTTTACAAGCCAAATACCCCGAACTGACCGTGAACTTTATGGAAGTATTCATGAGTTCGCTGCTAGGCGGTATATTGGGTATCTTGTTTCTCATTCCGTTCCGTAAATATTTCGTTTCGGATATGCACGGGAAATACCCCTTCCCCGAAGCTACGGCTACGACTCAGGTACTTGTTTCGGGAGAAAAAGCCGGTAACCAAGCCAAGCCTTTGATTCTAGCAGGATTGGTAGGTGGTCTGTACGATTTTTGCCTCTCGACGTTCGGCTGGTGGAGCGAAGTGCTTACCACCCGCATTTTACCGTGGGGAACAGAGATCGCCAACCACGCAAAAATGGTATTTAAAGTGAACACAGGCGCAGCCGTGTTAGGACTCGGATACATTGTCGGCTTGAAATATTGCTTGATTATTTGTTCCGGCTCTCTTTTCGTTTGGTTCGTCATCATTCCTCTGCTGGGCAGCATACCCGGTAGCGAATTAGCTGCGGCTGCTCCCGAACAGATATTTACCGATTACGGCCGGTACATAGGTATCGGCGGTATAGCTATGGCGGGAGTGATAGGTATTATCCGCTCTTGGGGTATCATTAAAGGAGCCGTAGGACTGGCTACAAAAGAATTTTCGGGGAAAAATAAGGGAGCGATAGAGGATCAAGCCCCCCGCACACAACGAGACCTCTCTATGAAATTCATCATCTCGGCTGCCGTATTCGCCTTGATTATCACATTCCTGTTCTTCTATTTGGGAGTTATCAATAATTTCATGCAAGCAACGGTCGCTTTCTTGGTAGTCGCCGGAATTTCATTCCTGTTCACCACCGTAGCGGCAAATGCTATCGCTATCGTGGGAACGAACCCCGTTTCGGGAATGACACTGATGACACTGATTCTAGCGTCGGTTATCCTTGTGGCGGTCGGACTTAAAGGGACAAGCGGAATGGTTGCCGCGTTGGTTATCGGCGGTGTGGTCTGTACGGCGCTCTCGATGGCCGGCGGATTCATTACCGACTTGAAAATAGGTTACTGGATAGGCTCTACTCCTCGCAAACAAGAGACTTGGAAATTCCTCGGTACACTCGTCTCTGCCGCAACCGTAGGAGGTGTTATCCTCATTCTGAACAAATCGTACGGATTCTCCGGGGAAAACGCTTTGGTAGCACCTCAGGCCAATGCTATGGCGGCAGTTATCGAGCCCCTCATGATGGGACAAGGCGCACCGTGGATGCTCTATGGAATCGGTGCTATTCTTGCCGTTCTGCTGACATGGCTGAATGTCCCGGCTTTGGCGTTCGCTTTGGGTATGTTCATTCCGTTGGAACTAAATACACCTTTGGTCATCGGAGGACTTATCAGTTGGTATGTAGGCAGCCGTTCAAAAGATACCGCTCTGAACAAAGCCCGTTTGGATAAAGGCACATTATTGGCTTCGGGATTCATTGCCGGCGGTGCGCTCATGGGAGTCGTCAGTGCGGGAATGAAGTTTGCAGGATTCGAGTATACCCACGATTTGAGTGAAGCGACTCTGCAAACTGTCGGATTGATTATGTATTTGCTGCTCATTGCCTTTTTAACCATATCGAGCATGAAAGCAAAAAAACAAGATTAGAAACTTCTTGATGTGAATCATAAAAACGGATTGAGATATTAAAATTTCAATCCGTTTTTCGTATATTTGTTAGACCATGAGAATAATTTAAGAAGCTGTTTTAAATTTATTCCGAGACAGATTGAGACTTATGTTGAAGCAGATTGGAGTCCGAGATATGCAGTCAATAGCGGGCTATTGACAAAAATCAAGGGATTCAAGATGCGAGACAAGGGCTCAATATGGCCGGAATATACCTGCCTGCAATGATAATATTATTTCTCAATAAATTTAAAACAGCTTCTAAGATTATGAAAACAGAAAAAGAGAAAATGCTTGCCGGAGAGCCCTATGATTGCGGTGACACGGAATTAATCAACAGATGGCATAAAGCAAAGCAATTACAAAAAGAATATAACGATACCCCATCTGACGATATAGAAAAACTATCCTCATTATTAGACAATTTAATTGGATCAAGAGGAGAAAATGTTTGGATTTCAGCTCCCTTCTTCGTGGACTACGGTGAGAATATACATATCGGGCGAAATGTGGAAATAAATATGAACTGCGTATTTTTGGATTGTAATACCATCACTATCGGCGATTATTCGGGAATAGGTCCGGGTGTACATATCTATACAGTCTTCCACCACACCGCACCTCAGGAACGTTTGGGCGAAAACAGCAGTTTTTGGAAATCTCTCACCAAACCGGTGAACATCGGGAAAAACGTTTGGATTGGAGGTGGCAGTATAATCCTACCCGGCGTAACCATAGGAGACGGTACGACAATCGGAGCGGGAAGTGTCGTCACCAAATCTATACCCGCCAATTGCATAGCAGTCGGAAATCCTTGCAAAGTAATAAAGGATAATTTATAAAAGTAACCATATACGACAATACCCTAAATTTTGTTACCACGAGATTTAGGGTATTGTCGTATATATATTTGCCTTTGTAAATAATACGAATAAAATATTTATCGATTCTCAATCGATACCCGATCACAACTTTATTTTAGCACAAATTTTGCGCAGTCTACCCTCTCCGATAATAGGAGCATGGCCGTCCTCTGGAAATACAATCAGAAACTGACCGGGATATACGGTGAAATAAGTCGACGGCCTATCGGAATAAAAGGCACAATCTTTCTCCTCGGAATACGCTTGCTGCACCTCCTTCAAATCGCACAGAGGCTTCCACCCCACTATTTCAGGAGCATCAAGAGGAACATGCACATCGAGGTAACGTCGATGTACCTCTACAACTTGTTCCGATTGAGAACGTAATATCGGATAATCGTTGTTGATGAAAACTCGATCACCGTCCAATTCGATACGCCCAATCGAATCGGAAAGAAAATCATGCTCTTTAATATAACTGAAAAGTTTCCCCAGCAAAGGATGCAAAGCCTCTACCCGCTTCGTGTCACTCAAATCTCCTAAAATCATATATCGTCTTATTCTACTTCTGCTTCCTGCTCCATCGGTAATTTGTCATGCCATTTAGCCGACACATGTGTCCCGTCGCAAAAAGGCTTGTTTTGCGATTGTCCGCACCGACACAAGGTAACCCTGTTTCTTATCTCATAACTGTTTCCGTCCGAACTTTCTATACGAATTCCTCCTTTTACCCAAATGGGGCCGCTGACTTCAATCACAGGGTCTTCGATCAATCCTATTGCCGGATCAAATGGAGGTTCAAAAATATCGCCTGTTTCTTTATCCCAAACGACCAAACGGCCGGCCGGACAATGCTCGGCTTCATGAATGACTAAGTCACGTTCTTCTTGGGATTCGGCCGTTTGTACCAAATTCCAAATTCTACCGTAGGCATCGCAAAAACGAGCGAAAGCGCAATATTCTTCATTATCAGCGAGCACCATAGTTGGCCCTATATATTCTTCGGCATCTTCCAATAAAGGCTTATGAGAGGCCGTCTCTTTCGGGTCCCAGTCCGTGTGATGATGGGAACCATCGCAATAAGGCTTGTTCTTGGATGCTCCGCATCGGCATAAAGCCGTAGGCTCCTCTGTCGTACTAAAATGGTTACCCTTACGATAGGTCCAAGAAGAACCTTCGTCATTAGGAACTATAATCTCTTGATCCATAGGAGGATTACCATAAAGCAAATAAGGGCCGTCCGGCGTAATCTTTATATAGAATTTCGCGGGAGCCATACGAGAACCGGCTTCGATAGCAGTTTGAATTGTTTTTGCCATAATCAAATTGTTTTTTATTCTTATAGCTAAAACAAGCTATAAAGAAGATGGTTCAAAATAATCACAAGCTGTCGATAACCAAACCATCGTATGCGAAATGCACATGGGCAGGCAATTCTTTTTCTACCTCCGAAGTCAATCCCATATGATGACTCATGTGAACCAAGTAGGCTTCCCGCGGCCCCACTCTATCGATGATTCGCAACGCATCGGCTAACGTTTGATGCGAAAGATGGGGCTTTTTCCGCAAAGCATTTACGACCAATACATCTATATCTTTTAACTTCTCATATTCCGATTCAGGAATAGTAAGAGCATCCGTTATATAAGCAAACCGTCCTATACGATACCCCAAGATAGGCAATTTATAATGCATCACCCTTATGGGAACAATTTCTATTCCCTCTATTAAAAACGGTGACAGACCTATCTCTTGCAAACAAATATTGGGAACTCCCGGATAACGATGATCGGCAAAACAATAAGGCAACCTGTTTCGTATTCCCTCGGCGACCGAAGGCTCCAAATAAATAGGAACAGTACCGTTTTCCCCGAAAGGACGCAAATCGTCTATCCCTCCGGTATGGTCATAATGTATATGAGTAACCAATACCGCATCGATTCGTTTAATATGGAATCGTAACATTTGCTGACGAAAATCGGGGCCACAATCGATCAATATGTTCTTACCCTCTATCTCAACTATGGCCGAGGTTCTCAACCGACTATCCCTCGGATCGGTAGAAGTACATACCGGACACGTACAACCGATTTGCGGTATTCCGGTTGAAGTTCCTGTCCCTAAGAAAGTAACCTGCATCATACTCATTCAATATAATTAACCTCAGGATTGATAACGATACCATAAGTGTCCGATACCGATTTACGAATCATTTCCGCGAGAGCAACCACATCGTTGGGCTTTGCATTGTTTTTATTTATCAATACCAAGCACTGCTTCTCATAAACCGCCGCACCGCCGAAACTTTTTCCTTTCCAGCCACAACGATCGATAAGCCAACCGGCAGGAACCTTAACATGCATATCGTCTACGACGTAATGAGGCATATCGGGATAAGACGATTTCAGCTTCTCATATTGTTCCGTAGGAATTACAGGATTCATGAAAAAACTACCGGCACTGCCATATTCATCGGGTTCCGGCAATTTCGACCGCCTGATTTCTATGACAGCTTTACGGACATCTGCGATAGAAATGTCATCGCCGGGCAATGAAGCCCGCAGATTTCCATAATCCAAATGTAGCTCGGGCGATTTTTGCAATCTGTACACTACCGATGTAACGATATATCTACCCTTCCAATCGTGCTTGAAAACACTGCTTCTGTAACCATACCTACACTCTGCATTTCGAAAGGTACGGGATTCGCAAGTCTCGACATCTACCGCTTTTACTTCATGGATAATATCTTTCACCTCCACGCCGTAAGCTCCTATGTTTTGAATGGCGCTCGCTCCCACTTCGCCCGGTATATACGACAAATTCTCGGCTCCCCCCCAACCGTTAGAGACCGTCCAAGCGACGAAGTCGTCCCACACGACACCCGCTCCTATTTCCACAAGCACCTCGGTATCGGTCTCCTCCGACACAGCCATGCCCTGTATGGCAGAATGCAACAATACGCCATTGTACATTTCTTTTACAAAAAGCAAATTGCTTCCCCCTCCTATCGGGAAAAAAGTATGTTCCCGCAATAAATCGGACTGCAACAACGTCACCAACTCCTCGACCGTTTCATACTCTACAAACCACTTGGTATAAACGGGCATGTGGAATGTATGCCTGTCCTTTATAAAATAATTCTCCTCTATCTTAATCATATCACAACCTATAATCGGCCAACAAATCATCGACAAAAAACAGATACGCTCCCGAGTTGTATATCCACTGCTCTCTCAATCCGCTGTATGTGGGAATCTTCTTCACCTCGTTCGGATTGCCCAACGAAAGTTTACATTCGGCCTTCGTCATACCCGTTTTTACTTTTCCCAACGTAATTTGCTCCCAAGCATCGTCCTGTATTTCCTTGTACTGCAAACGCGGATTCTCGAAAGAAAACAAGCGGTCGAACGTGATATATTGGGAGCGGGAAGAAGAAAGCAATGACATGAAAACTCCCGCTTGATTTCCTTTATCGTCCTCGAACCAAACTTCGACCGGCAACACGTTATTTCCCGGACGAATATCCACAACTCGGACAGGTATCAACTTTCGCCCCTCTATCGCTTCCGATTTTTCATTGTACCACATAGGCGTTTTTATATACAGAACTCTGTCTTTCAAAAGAGAGCGAGCCATATTTAAATCATCGATATCGATGAACGGAGGTATCAATGGTGTATATTTCAACCGACCGATCTCCTCCCGGGTCTTCCCTGTTTCATAGCGAAACTTATGACCTTCGCAATCGAATAACAAGACAACTTTGTCGTCCCCGCCGAAAGGGCTTTCTTCTATACTTCCGGCATACGTGAAAATTTTCCCCTTCAAAGAGATGCTATCCGGGAAAGTAGGCTTTTCCGGTCTGAAAACGAACGAAAGTTTCTCATCGGTATAATAAAACGGCTTTCCTATGCGCCACGTATCGCACCCTTGTTGAACGAAATAAGACTCTATAAAACGATCTTCGGGACTCTGTGCCGCAATTTCGCCTGTATCGGGCATAGTTATTTTCTTTGTACTCTCTACTCCTGTAAAACAAGAGGTTACGAAAATACACAAAACCGTTGCCACCATATAAACTATACCAGTTCTCATATCTCATTAAATTCCGATGACTTCCATTCATCTATGTTACATGAATCATAGATGTATAATTTACAAAGATAGTGAAAGGAGAGCGCAGAGACAAGCGGAAATCGCATTCCCGACTTGGCTATGCCGAACCGCATCCTATCTTCGTATTTACAAAGATAGCAGAAGCGATGTAGAGAAACAAATTTATTTTAGATTTTCGTCGGTTTATCTTAACTAATTGAAAAATAAAATTTTAGATAATTGTTTAAGAAATAGAAGCAACGATTTAGCAACATATAAGGCTTGCAATCCCGTGTCGATTCCACACGATAAGAACCGTCGAGTTATCCATTATAGTCTGCAAATCGCTCCATTCTACTATTTGTTGTGCAGAAACACCATACCGCACAGCAATAAAAAGATGTATATAGGAGACTGTTATCCAACTATGCAATTTGTTCTATTCGACTTTTTTGACATAAAGGATAAGAAGCAATGAACGGTTCTATTTTTTGTTTCATTTCAACAAATGACCCCCCGTAAAAATACAAGGCTGTCCATTCATTACCTTCCCAATAACTATAAAAACGACCTATGCCATTCATTGCTGATTCCATCTGCTCAATGACGTGATTGATATCGCAACTCTCATAAATTTCATCTGGTAAATCCGTTCCATTGACATAAAAAGCCAATCCCTCCAAAGTCCCTACTTCTATCTTAATTTCAGGTGCTGTGCATAATAAAGCTGAGCCTTTGGGGATTCCTATTATATTCATAAGCTCCACCAAACGGTTTACACTATCTTGTTTATCATCATTTAGGTGAATCTCTATATCACAAGATACAATTTCTCCGGTTTGTGGACTTTGTAGTGCTCCTCCACCCATTACTTCTCCCAATTTTCCCTTTTCAAGAATTTCTTGAAGTGCATCTTCCAAATCATGTCTGTGCATGGGTTGCAAACGTGAGTTCAAATTCAATGTTAGGTCCATATTTTCTATAATTTTATTTGTTGGATAAATTATACTATCAGCCGATTTGGCTGTTGTTTTTTCAAACATATCACTTTGTGAACAAATATAGCGAAAGGCGAGAGCAAAGACAAGAGGGAATTATATTTCCGACTGGGCTATACCGAGCCGAATCCTATATTCGTAGTTACAAATATAAAAAAAGCGACGTACACCACGAACGGCACACCGCACTTTTTTCGGCAAATCGGGCAATATTTAACATTTATAGCTCGAACTACTATCTTACACCGCCAGCCGTTTTTTTATCCGCACGGTCTCAATAAGAAAAAAAGAGAAGTCGTTTCCAATTTTTTTCGTACTTTTGCGATATGAAAACTTCGACCTCCTTATCGGTTCACCGGGTATGGTTCCGCCGATGGAATCGCCACAACTATGCTACCTTTTGCAGTATAGGCAAATGTGTAAACATAGGAAGTGTCCGTAAGGAAATAGCCGACAAGTCTTTGAAAAAAGGACTTTCCACAACTTCCACCGATACTGTCGTGGGAAATATGGAACGTTCGGATAAACCGTCCGAAGAAGAACACACGGCGGGAAGTTTTTTTCTCCCCGAAATTTTGGCGAGTACCGTAGATACTCCGGTGACAAGCTGCTCCACCGGTCATTCGTGCGACAATAAACAGACATTTACCATCTATATATTCCGGGATAACAGCGGCAGCTTCGCTTTATACCGGATTTTTCATATTCTAAAAACGCTTGCTTATGGATAATTTTGATGCCCAACATCTATGGCATCCCTACACCTCGACCATTAATCCCCTGCCCTGCTATCCCGTCAAGAGAGCGGAAGGGGTATATATAGAATTGGAAAACGGACAAAGGCTCATCGACGGCATGTCGTCATGGTGGGCGGCCGTACACGGATACAACAACCCCACGCTCAACAAGGCGGCGGAAGAGCAACTAAAAAACATGTCGCACGTCATGTTCGGTGGGCTCACCCACCAACCGGCGATCGGCCTCGGAAAACTGCTTTTGCAAATCGTTCCACCGTCCATGCAACACATATTTTATTGCGATTCGGGTTCCGTATCGGTCGAAGTCGCCATGAAAATGGCTATACAATATTGGCACGCCCGCGGAAAGACCTCTAAATGCAACCTCATCACCATACGATCGGGGTATCATGGCGACACATGGAATGCCATGTCGGTATGCGACCCGGTAACCGGTATGCACTCCATTTTCGGGGATGCGCTCCCCACCCGCTATTTTGTCCCGTCTCCCTCCTGCCGATTCGACGACGAATGGGATCCCGCCTGTATCGCTCCTCTTCGGGAAGCCATAGAAGCCCATCACGAAGAATTGGCGGCACTTATCCTCGAACCCATCGTGCAAGGAGCCGGCGGCATGTGGTTCTATCACCCGCAATACCTTCGGGAAGCCAAGCAGCTATGCGAACGATACAACCTGCTGCTCATTTTCGATGAAATCGCCACCGGATTCGGCCGCACCGGGAAACTGTTCGCTTGGGAACATGCGGGAGTCACCCCCGACATCATGTGCATCGGCAAAGCCCTGACCGGAGGATACATGACTATGGCCGCCACTTTGACGACACACGAAGTCGCCCACACGATTTCCAGCGGAAATCCGGGAGTATTCATGCACGGGCCCACCTTCATGGGTAACCCTTTGGCCTGTGCCGTGGCTTGTGCGTCCGTCTCTCTCCTCCTCTCTTCCGGCTGGAAAGAGAAAGTCGCCGCTATCGAAGCCCAATTAAAACGGGAGTTAAGTCCGGCGGTGACACTGCCCCAAGTTTCCGACGTAAGAATACTAGGAGCTATCGGAGTCATCGAAATGAAAAAACCGGTCGATATGGCTTCCATACAGAAACAATTTGTCGAGCGGGGCATTTGGGTAAGGCCGTTCGGGAAATTGGTATACATCATGCCGCCGTTCATCATAACCCAGTCCCAACTTTCCACACTCACCTCGGCTCTGTTGGAGGTAGTAAAAACCCTGCGATAATGAATACCTATTCTTCCCAATTGGAACAACTCTCTCGACAAGGAAATTTGCGCTCCTTACCGGCCGTGGATGCACAAGGCTTGTCCATCGTCCGTGACGGGAACACCATGTTGAATTTCTCCTCGAACGATTATCTGGGACTGGCCGATGACACGAACCTGAAAGAGGAATTTTTGCAAAGCCTGAATCCCCGTGACGTTCGTTTTTCCTCGACATCTTCTCGGCTATTGACCGGCAATTTCCCCGTGTACGCTCGATTGGAAAAAAGACTCGCCGAACTGTACAAAGCCGAAACCTCTCTCGTATTCAACAGCGGTTACCATGCCAACAGCGGCATTCTGCCGGCAGTGACCGACAACCGCTCTTTAATTTTGGCCGATAAACTCGTCCATGCGAGCATAGTTGACGGGATAGGACTCTCCAAAGCCCGCTGCATACGCTATCGGCATAACGATTACGAACAGCTGGAACGGTTGGTTTCCGAGTCGGCCTCGCAATACGAAGCGGTATTCATCGTGACCGAAAGCATATTCAGCATGGACGGTGACGAAAGCGACTTGCCCTGCTTGGTGGCGTTGAAAAAACACTACCCCAATATTTACCTGTATGTCGACGAAGCCCATGCTTTCGGCGTGAGAGGTCAATGCGGATTGGGCTGCGCCGAAGAACAAGACGTTATTAAAGAGATAGATTTCTTGGTCGGCACGTTCGGAAAAGCGGCCGCCTCGGTAGGAGCATTCGTTATCTGCTCCGATGAAATGAAACGGTATTTAGTCAACAAAATGCGGACACTGATTTTTACGACCGCATTGCCGCCTGTCAATCTCGAATGGACGCTGTTCATCGTCGATAAAATCGTCGATATGCAATCGCGCCGGGAACATTTGGAGGCAATCGGCCAGAAAGTAAGACAAGTGCTCAACCCGTTGAACGGAGCGATTGTCAGCAGCAGCCATATCGTCCCCTTCGTATTGGGCGAAACGGAACGCGCCGTACAAACCGCCTTGAAATTACAGCACGAAGGCTTTTATCTGTTGCCGGTTCGCCCGCCCACCGTACCGCAAGGAACCTCCCGGTTAAGGATTTCGCTGAGCGCCGGACATACCGATACGGAGATAGACCGGCTCATTCACACGTTAACCAAGATTTCATCGGGCCTATGATACAAACTTTCATTTCTCGCAGACACACCGACGACTTAATCCTTCTCTTCGCTGGTTGGGGAATGGATACGCATCCGTTTGCCTGTCTGAATCACATAGGCTGCGACTGTTGTGTCTGCTACGACTACACCGACCTGAACTTCGACACCACCCCATTCCTCGACTATAAAAACATTGAAGTCTATGCATGGTCGTTTGGCGTTTGGGCGGCGGCAACGGTCTTGCCCGATAAAGGACTACCCATAAGGCACGCCACGGCCATCAACGGAACCGAATGCGGAATCGACATCGAGAAAGGCATCCCCCCCGAAATATTCCGGGCGACCCTCGAACACTTGAACGAGGCGAGCTTGAAAAAGTTCTACCGGCGCATGTGTTGCGAACACCTCGACGATTTTAAGGAGGCTTTCCCCGAAAGAGACATAAACAGCTTGTACGACGAATTGCATGCCATAGGCGAGAACATAACTCTGCACCCTCGTCCCCGTTTCCGTTGGGACAAGGCGATAATCGGGACAAGAGACCTCATATTTCCCGCAAAAAACCAAGTGAACGCATGGGAAGGGACAACGGTCGTTCAAGAGCTGGACGAACCCCATTTTTTCCATTTCCGCCCGGTTGTGTTGGAAAATAGGCTCGACAAAGCGACCATTAAAAACAGCTTCGGAAACGCAGCCTCCACCTATGAACGGGAAGGCCTTATTCAAAGCCGGATAGCCCGACAGCTGAACGACAAGATTCCGAGCCGTTTGAACAAATGCATCGACAATATACTGGAAATAGGTTGCGGAACAGGGAAACTGACCCGCTGTCTCATCGACAGATTCCCCGATGCCCGATTCACGATAAACGACCTGTCGCCCGAAATGAAAGACTACATAACCGCACTACCGTTCAAACAGTTGAATTTCATGGAAGGCGATGCCGAAAAAATCGATTTCGACGAAACATACCATTTGATTGCCTCCGCTTCGACGATTCAATGGTTCACCGATTTGGAAGGATTCTTGAAACGCATATCCGGCAATTTGTCCGATACGGGCACGATCGCCGTCAGCACATTCGCAGCCGGCAATCTGCCCGAAATACAATCTTTAATGACCGTAGAAATGCCCTATTGGGAGTCTGCCGATTTAAAACGATTGTTCGAAAAACACTTTCGGGTCGAACTTTTCGAACAAGAGGAATGCACCCTTCGTTTCGACACTCCCGTCGAGTTACTCCGGCATCTCAAAAACACCGGTGTGACAGGTATTTCGGGACACTCCCGGCAAAAAGGATTCGACTTTATAAAGCGATATAGAAAGACTTTCGACGGGAAAAAAGAGATCACGCTCACCTATCGACCCGTCTACATCGTCGCACATAAAAAAACACAGATATGAAAGGAACTTTTTTTATCACCGGTATAGATACCAACATCGGGAAAAGTTACGCCACAGGGTGGCTGGCACGTGAATGGAACAGCAAAGGGATTAAAACGATCACTCAAAAAATGATACAGACCGGGAATGTAGGCCACTCCGAAGACATAGACCTGCATCGGGAAATTATGGGAATACCGTTCACCCCGGAGGATAAGGAGCAAATCACATTCCCCATTGTCTATTCCTACCCCGCTTCTCCGCATTTGGCAGCCGAGATAGACGACCGCATTATTCCCATAGAAAAAATAACAGAGTCCACCCGGATACTCCAAAGCAGGTACGACGTGGTTCTGCTCGAAGGAGCCGGAGGTTTGATGGTTCCTATTACTCGCCGATACCTGACGGTCGATTACATCGCCGACCAAAAGCTGCCGGTTATCTTGGTAACGTCCGGGCGTTTGGGTAGCATCAACCACACGCTGCTCTCTATCGAAGCGCTGGTAAATAGGAATATTCCCCTTTACGGAATGGTCTACAATACCTTTCCGAAAACAGACGAACGGATAGACAAAGACACCGAGGAATATTTGAAAACCTATCTGAACGAACATTTTCCCCAAGCACATTTTTGGACACTACCCGAGATTGCTTTACCCCGATAACCGGATTGTAACAAACAGATGAAATTTATCGGGTCGTAAAGTTCGATCTATCGGGGCTTTTCAATATATTTGTAGCTATGAAGATAAGAAGCGGTTCGGCATAGCCAAGTCGGAAATGCGATTTCCGTTTACACGGCTCTTATCTTTCGCTATAATTGTTTACTATTCGAACACCCTCATGAACACATCGACTGTAAAGATCATACTTTGTTTTCTGTTGATTATCCCGATTATGGCAAATGCCCAGTCCAATGATATACAAACTTGGATAGAACGAATCGGACGGCAATATGCACCCGATTCCCGCACAGCCGTTTATACGGTATCGAGCGAGCTATTGAACGATTCTATCCATATTCTGAAAGGAAAGTGCGACAACCGGCAAGCCGTCGAAACATTGCTCCGAACGCTCGACACGGCCGGAATCTCCTATATAAATGCGATAAAGTTGCTGCCCGACCGTCGTCTTGGCGAAAAGACAAGAGGTATTGTCACAGTCTGCTGTGCACATTTGAGAAGCGAGCCGAGACATTCGGCCGAGATGGTCTCTCAGGCTATTCTCGGTACGCCCCTGCTCATCTTGGAAGAGCAAAAGGGTTGGTACAGAGTGCAAACTCCCGATAATTACATCAGTTGGATAATCGCAAATTCGATCTCCGTAAAAACTACTGCCGAGTGGACCGAATGGAAAAATGCCACCCGATATGTCTATACCGGACTGCAAGGCTATGTATATGCTTCCGCAGATAAAAATGCCGAGACCGTGTCTGATATCGTATCGGGCTGTATTCTGCAAGCCGCAGGAAAAGCGGGAAAAAAGTTCATACCCGTATCTTTCCCCGATGGAAGAACCGGATTCTTGAAACACGACGAATGTCGCGAACTCTCCGAGTGGGCATCGACTCCCGTAAACATGAATAAAATCATACAGACCGCCGAAGGAATGATGGGAACGACTTACCTCTGGGGCGGCACTTCGGTCAAAAGTGCCGACTGTTCGGGATTTGTCAAAACGGCCTATTTTTCTGCCGGAATCATTCTCTCCCGCGATGCTTCGCAACAAGCTCTCACCGGCGACATCATGCCGGCAGAACAATGGGACGAATGTCAGACAGGAGACCTCCTGTTCTTCGGCAACGCCCCCGGCAAAGTCTCGCACGTGGCTCTCTACCTGAACGATGGGAAATATATACACTCTTCGGGACAAGTCAAAATAAACAGTATCGATGCTCGGGATACCGACTATTACGCTATTCCGCTCCTCGGTATCAGCAGAGTCGTGAACAAGATAGGGACTCCGGGAATCACGGCCGTAAAACGACACCCGTGGTACTTCGAGCAAAAATAAACTGAAAATGGACAGACGAGATTTTTTGCGCAAAAGTGCGATAGGCACATTGGGATTGACACTATCCCCCGCACTTTTTAATAGTTGCGGAACTTCCGCATCCAAAGAAACAAGTTCAGATAGATTGCAACTTTCTTTCAAACCGTATGACTTGAAATTGAAACACGCCTTCAATTTGGCGAAAAGTTCTCGTACCCACACCCCCGATGTACAAGTACAACTCCGTTTCGGAGAATGGACAGGATATGGAGAAGCCTCCATGCCGCCTTATTTGGGCGAAACCCAAGAATCGGTATGTCGCTTTCTTGGGCAACTCGACTTGAAGCAGTTTACCGATCCTTTCCGCATGGAAGAAATTCTCGACTATGTAGACTCCGTTGCACCCGACAACCGGTCGGCAAAAGCATCGGTAGATATAGCTTTGCACGATCTCGTCGGTAAAATCATGGGACAACCGTGGTACAAAATATGGGGACTCTCCCCCGAAAAATGCCCCGATACCTCCTTTACTATCGGGATAGATACCGCAGAAGTTGTCCGTCAGAAACTGCGGGAAGCATCCCCCTACAATGTATTGAAAATCAAGATGGGATTGGACAACGATAAAGAATTGGTAAAAATCATTCGTTCAGAGACCGACCGCCCCATCTGTGTCGATGTCAATCAAGGTTGGGACAATAAGGAGTATGCGCTCGAAATGATACAATGGCTTAGTGAACAAAACTGCCTGTTCGTGGAACAACCCATGCCCAAAGAAAAGATAGACGAACAGGCTTGGCTCCACGAACGCGCTCCTCTGCCTATCATCGCCGATGAATTTTTGCAACGTATGCCCGATGTACGACGGGCATACGGGCTCTACGATGGTATCAATATAAAACTAATGAAAAGCACCGGTATGCGCGAAGCCTACCGAATGGCCATATTGGCAAGAGCTTTGGATATGAAAGTGATGATCGGTTGCATGACCGAGACCTCCTGTGCCATCTCTGCCGCAGCACAACTGTCGCCGTTAGCCCACTGGGCCGACCTTGACGGAAACCTGCTTATATCCAACGATCTATTCGATGGAGTGAAAATTGTCGAAGGAAAAATAACACTGCTGGATCGCCCCGGCATTGGAGTCGTTCCATTATAAATTTATTTTCCAAAAATTGTGACAAGTCCATAACAGAAAAAACAAAAATAAAAAACGGTAAGAACGTCTCTTTCATCAAAGTATCATCATGCCATAAACTGCCGACAACAAGAATATACCTTTGTCGAAAAAACAAACGAGCGATGATAGATACAAGATTCGATACGAGCATAGATTTAAGAGGAGAAATCGAGAACTACCGTCAAGTAGCCCTGATCAAGTACTACAAGATGCTCCTCGAAATCGATCCTAAAAAGGACCGGTTGACCCTGCTCGCCGTCCTTCGATGTATCGACAAGCTCGAAAGACATTCCCAAGAGAGAAAACGTCCCCGCTGCGACCGGAAGAAAATGCAAGCCGATGGAACACTCGCTTGGCACTACCAAAAGAGAAACCAACTCTTTCGGAAAGCCGGGCTATACGACATCGAGTCCACACAGTACCTTGTCGACCACGAAGAGATATTCGACACACCCGAGGAACGGGAGGAACGCGAACGATTCGAAGCCTGCCGGCGCGAAGCGCTCAGGAAACAAGAGGAAAGAAAAAACGAAGAGAACGAAAAAGCCGCCTCGGAAACCGCATCGACCCCCGAAAACAGAGAAGAAAAAGAATCCGATTCATACGAAAGAAAACCCGGAGACACCTCCGAATCATTAGAAAATGGATTCGGGAACCGGGAAAAGAACCTTACGAATCACATCGATACACCGGAATATCGACCCAATCCCCTTTCGCCTCTTTCCGGCAATATCTGGTGCGAAACCTACGTAAGAACTCCGATCGGTGAACCGAATCCCGGATTCCATGCCGCCTCTTTCGGCTGCAATAGGCGGGAATAAAAGAAAATATTTCATTCTCCAAATACACATCTCAACCCCCTGTATCCCATTTTCTTGTGGAATACGGGGCAGAGGCATATATCCACACCCAAAAAAACGATCAAAAACAATCAGGGCTCTGTCGATAATTAATGGGGATTACCCGTTTTATACCTCTAACTCCTCAATCAAAGATTATATAATATCTTCTCAATCCCTCCGTCACTACGTGCCACCTCCCCTATGGCTGCGCCACACCCCGCAAGGCTACGAGGCACGGCAAGGGAGGAGTTTAAAGATGTTCGAAATGCATTTTAGCCCTCTCCCCCTGTGTTACCGTAAGGGAATATAGGGGGAGTGTCCGCAGGACGAGGGGGTTAACCCTTACAGTCAAAAATTTTATGCTATCTTTTTCACACCCTCTCCTCAGGAACTACCGTTTCTTCGGTCTCTTCCCTATATTTTTTTACACGATACCCCGCAATGCCATTGGACACGGCGAGGGAGAAGGACAAACACGATCCGTCTCATTGATAAATAATGAGATAGAAGGGCATTAAACCTCCTCCTCTGTGTTTTGCACAGCAAAATATAGGGGAGGTGGCACGAAGTGACGGAGAGGTTAATTCAATGAATATGTCAAATAATGCGATAGAAGAGTATTAAACCTCCTCCTCTGTGTTTTGCATAGCAAAATATAGGGGAGGTGGCACGAAGTGACGGAGGGGTTAATTCAATGGATATGTCGAAAAATACCGCCAATAACGGAAACAGAGCCAAGCATCGACCTCTCTCCTGCCATGTTCCGTAGCTTTACGAAACAATATAAAGGAGAGGAATTGCAAAAAAAACGTTTGATTGTAGAATGTATTCCCCTCGCACTGCGGGTACTTCCGCCCTATCGCACAGCACTTTTATGAACCTGTAAATTTGCCTGTGCTTTTTCTTTGCACTATCTTTGTTGTCAAAAGGTACAATATTGTTAAATAACAAACAAGACCTACCGGTTGCACATACCACAAAAAGAGTGATAAACTGGTAATGATTACCCGACTTTAAGCTCTTAATCAGCATTCGAATGAACAGCATTTTATCATACATATTTCTGATAATATTGCTTCTCTCCGGCTGTAAGGAACAGGAGAAGAACGCCACGACCGTACAGACGCCTGCAACACATACAGATTCCTACGCACTTATCAAAAGTTGGGGAGAGTACGTACGTAAAGGAGAATACGAAATACTGATAGACACAGCTAAAACCTACTACCGTAAAGCCATTGCCAACCACGACAAGAAAACACAAGCCTATGTGGGCGCATACATCGGACAAGCTTATATACTTTCCGGCCAAGCAGACTCCATGTTCACGTATTTTAATGCAGCTATTCCCTATGTAGAAGAACATCACGACACCTATATACAGACCATTATAGCCAACGGGTTAGGAATAAACGCACGCAATACGACACTCAATTACAATGCCTCCCTCGCCTACTTCCAAGAAGCTCTGCAATATGCCGACGCAAGTGAGGATAAAACAAATTATTATATCATTTTAAGCAATATGACGAGGATTTACTACCTTCGAAACGACCCCTCAGGTATGAAATACGCATTGGAGGTATACGAAGGGGGAAGCAAACTACATAATGATTATGTACGCTTTCTCGGCGCATTGAACGTTGCCACCATGTACTATCTTTCGAAAAATTATGACGAAGCGCTACATTATATATCTGAAGCCACCGCCATTGCGACACATATGGCTAACACCGACGAACCGGACGTTATCCACGGGAACATACTTGCCGCCATTGGAAAACCTCAACAAGCCGAACTATATTTCCGAAAAGTACTAAACCACACACAACGCACCAATATAGACGTACTCACCGAAGCCTACCTTTATTACGGCAACTTTCTGAAAGCGGAAAGACGTTACGACGAAGCAAATACAGCTTACCAAAATGGGCTTATACTGGCCGAACAGCAAAACCATTACTATTACCGCCTCCAATTTTACAAAGGTATGGCCGAGTTATTTCAAGAAAAAGGAGATATTGCTATGGCATCCCAACATAAGGAAAGACATCAATCCCTCGCCGATAGCATTTTTAATATAGAACAAGAACGTTCATTCAGCCACATGATACTAAACTACGAGACAGAAAAAGCTGAAAAAGAACTTAGCCGAAAAGAACTGCTCTTGTCTGAAAAAAACCGGAAACTTCAATTAGCCGTCTTCGTGACCGGGCTCATAGCCGTCATACTCATAGCTCTATATGTACTTTATGTACGGAAGAACCACATGTACCGGCAACTGGTGATATTATACGACACCCACCGTCAGCGGGAAAGACAACTGCTCGAACAACGGGACGAGAAAACCGATCTGGTAAACACCAGCCAGAAAAACAAAGCACTCTTTGATGCCGTAGAAAAGCTGATGAACGACGAACACTTATACCGCAGCAACAGTATCTCCATCGACATGCTCGTAGAACGGCTTCACTCCAACCGCACCTACTTGTCGCGCATGTTTACGGAGCAAAACACCTCTTTCTCCGAATACATCAATTCATACCGCATCCGGGAAGCGCTCGCTCTGTTATCTGAGCCTGAAAATGACATTCCTCTGAAAGTGCTTTCCGATTCGCTCGGCTACAACTCACTTTCTTCTTTTTACAGAGCATTCCAAAAAGAAATGGGAGTTCCTCCTTCCCGTTTCCGCCAAGAAATAAAAAAACTACATTTGGACTCGTAATCCCCCTCAACCCACTTTTAAACACAACTAATCCTCTTTATCCAACCAGAGTCGTATGCCTCAGCCGATATTTCCCGGCATACCCTCAATCTTTTCGCAAATTATCAAAATTGACAAATTGAGAAGATTTATATTTTTCTGCTTTCTTTTCATCAACTATTTTTGTCTTTAATAATAAATAGGTATTAAAAACCATCGTATATTCATCAAATTTTAGTTATCGCATGAAAAGAGTTTTAAATTTGTTTTTGGCAGTGCTGCTTGTATGCACTGTAAACGGTTTGGGAGACTTGAAAGCCCAATCAAACAACAAAGTGGCACAGTTAGAGAAACTGTCCGCCATAGAAAACAACCCGCAGAAAACAATCCGCAAGCAAACTGCTGCTATCCGTCATTCCCTGAAAACCGCTACTTCCGCAGAAAGTGTAGAACTGTTCGGCTGTATGACCTACTCTTCCAAGTGGAGTACTTCCGAAAATGGGGAATTCGGCATTTATTCCTTCCCCGCAGAGGAAGGAATCGCTTTCACGCCAGTCAAAACAGCAGCCGATTTCAATCTGTCGGCAGCCGTCTATGCCGACGGGAAATTCTGCGGATACCGAGTCACGACCTACGGCTCTACCGTGTATGGCGTCAATTACTACCTCTTCGACACGGACGGCTGGACGCGAGACATACAGCAGACACTCAAAGCCTCGTACGACAACTATCCTATCAGCCTCGCTTACGATAGCAAGACCAAAACCATCTACGGGCAATTCATGTCCGAAGCAGGTACGACGAGGCTCTGCACGGTCGACCTACTCTCCGGGCAACCAACACAAGTGGCAAGCACCGGCGACCGCATGTACTTCACTCTGTCTTTTGACAAAGAAGGGACGCTTTACGGCATAGCCGATGATGGCAACCTTTACACTATCAACACCGCCACGGGCACAGCAGCCTCCATCGGCGCTACTGGGATCATGCCCTCAAACAGTCAAAGCGCAACTATCGACCTGAACACAGGCAAAATGTATTGGGCTGCCATCAACAACAAATTGCAATCCGCCCTCTATGAAGTCAACCTCGACAACGGCAAGGCTTCACTCGTGAGCGATTATGACGAAACCGTCGTCCTGCTCGGACTTTACACTGTACCACCGGCAGCAGCCCCTCAAGCACCCGCAGCCGTCGATAAGCTGAGCGTAAACTATACTTCGCCGGAAAGATTAGATGCCAACATTACCTTCACCGCCCCAGACAAAACATTCGAAGGAGACAAGCTGGAAGGTTCGTTGGAGGTATCCATCTACGTCGACCACCAAAAGCTCACACTCGAAAACGCAACAGTCGTTGCCGGAGCCGAATTTTCCACACCTTACACCTTTACGGAAGGTACGCACAAAGTGGAAGCCTTCGTATCGAACGCCGAAGGTGACGGTGTAAAAAGCAAAATCGAAATCTACGCCGGCGTAGATAGCCCCGCAGCCGTAGGTAATCTGCAATTCACACTAGAAGACAACCATGCCACCGTAAGCTGGGAAGCTCCTGTCAATGGAGCCAACGGCGGACACTTCGACGCCGAACTACTGAAATATATCCTCGTGCGCTACCCCGGCAATGATACGATAAACGCCGAATATACGGCGACCGTTTTCACGGAAGACCTGCCAGACGTGCTGGGCAATTACTACTACACGGTAACAGCGGTAGCTGAAAAAGTGGGAGTCGCCACCGAATCGAACCGCATCCGCTTCGGCTCGGCGTTCAAGGGTGAATTCAAAGAAACGTTCGACCACGCCAGCGCACTCGACATCTTCACCATTATCGATGCCAACGAAGACGGCAAGACTTGGGCTTGGATAAACAATGCCGCCGGAAGCGACCAGTTAGACAAGAACGCCGACGACTGGATCATCACACCTCCCATCGAATTGGGAACGGATTATCTGTATAAACTGTCATTCAAAACAAAAGGATACGGCGAATTCTACACAGAAAGTTTCAGCACCGCATTCGGTTCCGAAAACACGGTTGAAGGTATGCTTAATGCGCTTGGCGACTACACAGTCAGCGGTGACACTTACCTCAAAAAGTCATCGGTCATTGAAGTACAGGAAGCAGGCACTTACTACTTCGGCTTCCACCACACCAGCCAAGGTATGTATCTGCTTTACATAGACGACATCGTTATCGAGCCGTTCATACCGACCACCGCTCCCGATTCGGTAACCGACTTCACCGCCATTCCCGATCCGACCGGCGTCTTGAAAGCTGTTCTGACATTCAAAGCCCCGACCAAAGCCATCAATGGCGATGAACTCACCACCCTCTCCAAAATCGAGATTCTCAAGGAAGGGAACGTTATCCTAACTGAAAATGAAGTGGAAAAAGGGAAAGAATACTCCTTCACGGTCGATGGCGTGCAAGGTATGAACCATTATAACGTCATCGTGTACGATGAACAAGGACGCGGGCGCGATGCCGAAAAGTCTGTTTTCATCGGCACGGATATCCCGCAACATGTACAAAACCTCATTGCCAGTTGGGACGATGAAAACGACCAAGCCGCCCTATTGACGTGGGATGCCCCGGCGGAAACAGGATCCAACGGAGGGTTCATCAATCCCGAAGAACTGACTTACAACTACGGAACATACCTTTTCGGCAGTATAATAGACATGGCTACCGGCATAAAAGAAACCTCTTATCTCATGACAACTGCCGGGCTTACCAAACAAACTTACACACAAGGATACATCTGCGCCGTGTCTGCTGGAGGTAAGGGTGCTTACACCCCATTCGGCATTATGTTGGGTACGCCTCTCGCATTCCCCTTCGCCGAATCGTTTGCCCAAGGAAATGTTTCCACCGAAACATGGTCGGTAGCTACCGTAGGCGGAGATGATACGTGGGGTATGTATCAGAACGGCGGTTCTCTGGACGCTCAAGATGAAGATAACGGCTACGCCATGTTGGTAAATAAAAAAGCGGAAGCAGATGACAGCCGCCTTGAATCCCCTATTATCAACATTGCCGGGCAAGACAAACTCACACTTGAATTCTACCTGCACACGGAAAACGCAGAACTGACAGTAGAAACCACCGTAAACGGCACAATCTACGAAGCAGCAAGCGAGGCTCTTCGATCGGACGGTTCTAACGAATGGACCAAAGTAAGCCTCCCGCTCGACCAACTGGCCGGTAATAAACGCATACAGTTAGGCTTCCGTGGAAAAACAGAAAAAGCCGGTGCACGCATAGCCATAGACAACATTACCTTGACTTCCGGCAGTACCGGTATAGCAGATAACACAGCAGACAACAGTTCGATATACAGCAAAGGACGAAACATCATATTGACCGGATTGAACGGAGTACAGGTCACCGTTTACTCGCTCGATGGTAAAACGATAACGAATGCCTCTTTGCATACGGATTACGAAGTCATTCCCATGCAGCACGCAGGCTGCTACCTTGTCCATACAGAAAAAGAAGTTACCAAAGTACTCGTCAAATAGCCATAAAACAAATTCATGCTTAACTGTCCGATAAATAGATTTACTTATTTGTCGGTACACCCAATCACCCAAACGGCTGCCGATAGAAAATCGACAGCCGTTTTTACTATATTCCTCAAAGTATTTTCCTCGATAATCCCCCCGCCAACCTCCTAAACAATATTTTATAATAAAAACAAATAAAGTAGTGCGTATATTATTTTAATTGTCTACCTTTGATGACGAATTTCCAGCAACAAAAAATGTGGCAATCAAAGTAATATTTGTGGTTGCTATAACAAAGATAACAAAAGGTAAATCTTGTTTGTGGTTTGACTATGTAGAACCGTCTCCTATCCTCGTAATTACAAATTTATCATGTCATTTTCTACACCCGCCGAAATAGTAGCCCAAGCCGAACGGGCAGCACTGAATAAAATCTTGTTATCCTTTCCTAGAACGCTCGTCGCTGCAATGCTGGCAGGGATTTACATCGCTATGGGAGGACTTCTCTCCCTACTCATCGGATACGGATTTCCCGAATGGACAGCAGGAAATCCGGGGTTACAAAAACTATTGTCAGGTTGCATGTTCCCTTTGGGACTTATCTTGGTCGTTTTAGCCGGGGCAGAACTTTTCACCGGTAATAATGCCGTGCTGATTCCCGGATTTATGAAGAAGAAATACGGAATCATGCCCATATTGAAAAACTGGACGATCGTCTATATAGGCAATTTTATAGGAGCGATTTTCTTTGTTTATATAATGGTATGGTGTACGGGCATCGTTGATGCCGACCCGTGGAAAAACGCCATTGTCCAAATCGCACAAGCCAAAGTAAACATGTCTGGGTGGGTCGTCTTCCTCAAAGGAATCGGAGCGAATTGGTTAGTGTGCCTCGCTGTCTGGCTTGGATTCAGTGCACACTCCACCGCTGGAAAAATGATGGGTCTCTGGTTTCCGGTCATGTGTTTCGTCGCCATAGGTTACGAACACAGCATAGCTAATATGTTCTTTATCCCATTAGGCATACTGCAAGGAGCTGCGATAAGTTGGAGTGATTTCATCTTGGCAAATCTCATTCCTGCCACATTCGGCAACATCGTAGGTGGAGCCCTGTTTGTCGGCTGTATTTACAGTTATCTGTACACCAAGCGATAAATTCATTCGACTATCTACCGTACAGACTGTCACCGAGGAAAACCTCACCACCCATATTGCAAACATCTTGAACGAAAGGCTATAATATACCTACCCTATCAACAAAAATGCTCTAAAATTCTCATTCAAAAGAAGGCAATCCTTTCAATTTTATTTGTCCTACATTCCGATATAAGGAGCAAATAATTCTTCTATTGGCTTATTCCTCTGTATAAAGTTTCGATATATTTCATTTCGAAAGTATCCGAAAGGTATATCTATATCCACAAACAAGACACAAACACCTAATTGTCAATTTATTAAAATATATCCATTCGAAATATGTGCTATAAAACATACAAAAATAAAAAATCAAATATGCCCGTTTAAAATAATTTTATAACAAATTCATTAACAAATAATTGATATTATGAAACAAAAATTATCTTGCTTGACATTATCGATAGCCTTATTGGCATCGAGTAATTGGTGTAATGCCGCAAACCGATATGTATCGGCAGGTAGTGATGGTGACGGGTTATCTTGGGCTACCGCAAAAGGTTCCATCAAATCGGCCGTAGAAAGCTGCCACACAGGAGATACGGTATTTGTGTCTTCGGGACTCTACAATGAATATGTATCTATTGTAGACGGAGTAAATATTTTAGGCGGATATAATGCAGATACAGGTGCACGAGACATCGAAACATTCGAAACCATACTCGACGGAACAGGTTTGGGAAAATACTTAATCGTCAAATACGATTCCCCGTGCGAAAATCCGACCCTCATAGAAGGACTTACACTTCAAAATGCCGAACATAGCAGCGATGGAGGAGCAGCTTATATCCGGGCGAATATTACTCTTTCGAAATGCCGTATCAAAAACTGTAAAGGACAAAACGGTGGAGGAGTTTTCAATGATGGAGGAATTATAAAAGATTGTATTATAGAGCTATGCTCCTCCACCAGTTCCGGTGGTGCGATACGTAACTCCGGTGGTATTGTCGAAAACTGTATCATGCGAGGCAATCAAGGCAAATATGGAACCATACGCAACGAGAACGGCGGTATCGTCAGAAACTGTATTATCCATAACAATTCGGCAACAGTAAGCGGTTGGCCCAATAGTGGTGGTATTTATAATCCTTCCGGCATTGTGGCAAACTGTATAATAGCTTGTAATTATGGCTCCCAATATGCAGCGATCCACAGCGAAGGAAAGACAATCAATACGATTTGTTGGAACAATCAAGCAGAAGAAGGATTCGGCGATCCTATCGCTTTTATTGAAGGAAACGGTTCGAGCCACAACGCGGCGGTCAGTGGATTTGCCGATGCCAAAGATGCTTTAACTCTAAGTTCCATAAATACAGATGCGACCGGACCCAACTTCAAATCCCCTACTCTATTTATAGGTATTCCCAACTCTGCCGCCGATATAGAAGCCATGCGTACAGCAGACTGGACATTCTCAAATAACTCCCCGTGTATCGACAAAGGGTTTGCCGATAACGATGCTCCTACCTACGACATAAAAGGAACCGTTCGTCCCAAAGGAGCCGGATATGATTTGGGAGCCTATGAATATGACCCAGATGCAAAAGATGTAGCCGTACAATCTGTTTCTCTGACACTTAAATCCCTATCTATTGAAGAAGAGCAACAACAGTGGTTATCTGCTATCGTACTACCGTCCGATGCCTCTAATAAAAAAGTCTCTTGGAATTCTTTAAACAATTCGATAGCTGTCGTCGAGGGTGGATTAGTTACAGGAAAAGGTATAGGCGAAACAAAAATTATCGTTACGACCCTAGACGGCAACTTTAAAGATACTTGCCACGTAACAGTCACCGAAAAACCTGTTATCATTATACACCCCGATGTATTAGAAGCCGATAAACTGTCACAAGATGACTATACGATTCCCTCTTACATAAAAATGCTTATGGCCAAAGAGGCCGCAAGAGCTGACAGCTCTCAAATCAACCTTCTCGCCTTGAAAGAAGAGGTTCAAGCACTCGTACCCAAAGGTATGCCCTATTGCGTAGTTACAAATATCAACGGAGACCCGTCCACTCGAATGGCTTTCACTTGGTTTACAAACAGTGGTATTTCTTCCGGGAAAGTACAAATTGTAGCCAAAAGCAATGCTGTCGAATCGGATTTTACGAATGCCACAGAAATAGAAGCGGCTCATCAAGCTGCAAACAATCTAAATTATGCGGTAAGTACCAGTGGCATATTAAAAGCAGCCGCACTACCCGCTAACACAAAATTCAATTACACAAGCCATAAAGCCATCGCTACCGGACTTACCCCGAATACAACCTATTCCTATCGTGTGGGATATGATGGGAATTGGAGCGATATTAAATCCTTCATTACGGCTAATACGAACAAGGAAGAATTTAAATTCTTATATATGACAGACTCCCATATTATGGACAATGAGTATGTAGAAAATGCACGATGGTCTGCAATCACGGCAGCCCAACAAGTTCCCGATGCAAAATTCTTGTTGTTCACAGGTGATTTTGTAGAAACAGGAACAGAACAAAACTCCGAATGGGAATGGGAACAATGGTTCGAAGTAAGCATGAAACCTCTTTTATCCCGAATGGCCTTAGCTCCGACCGATGGAAACCACGATGACACTCCTAATTTGAATTATACATATCATTTCAATACCGACAAGACTTTCAACGAAACAGCGACAGTCAAACCTCAATTCGACGGAATTACCTACTCATTCGTTTATGGCGATGCTTTATTTATGGTGTATAGCCATCAAGATTTTTGGCGGGGAAGTTACAGTTATGCGAATGGGACCAGTACATATCTGAGCAACGATGTAGCCAATTGGTTTAGAGACCAAGTAGAAAAATATCCCGATACCAAATGGAGAATTGCTGCCGTACATAAAAACTTATTTACCGGTAGCGGACATCAGACCGATGAAGACGGGGCTTTGTTCAGAGCCACCCTACTGCCTGTATTTCAAGAATTGAACATAGATTTTGTCATACAAGGGCATGACCACATTTATGAAGTAATGGGTCCCATAAACAATACGACGAAAACGATCGTTCCGGGAAGCGTGACAAATGTAGAACTAGTTTCTCCCGACAGCAATAAAAACCCCAAAGGACAACAAGGCGGGACATTCAATGTAAAGGACGGGACTCTTTACTTTGTAAACGGAACCTGTGGACGAAAACGTTACTATCCTTATACACAAGACGAAATGGAAGCAGGATTTGACAAACATAAAGTCGAAGGTTATTGGGATTTATTCACAGGGAAATATGGACAACCCGGAGCACCTACATTTAGTGAAATAAGCGTAAGTAGTTCTGAAATAGAAGTCAAAACATACACATCGGATGCAAATGCCCAAGCGACTCTATTCGATACTTTCAAAATCGTGAAAAACGGGAATACAGGAATCGAAGAAAACAAACAATCGGCAAAGTTGTATCCTACCTATGCAAAAGATAAAATCAATACTACCGAGAGCGATATAATTCGAGTAAACGCCATAGACCTTACCGGGAAAATATATACCCTGCCTTTTGACAATCAGCATATAGATGTCTCAAATCTGACCGACGGTATATATGTGGTACAGATATTCACAAACGAAAAAACGAGAAGCGAACGGATTGTAAAAACATCTAGATAAAAACAGAAGGAGGAGGCTCGACGAGCCTCCTCCTTCTGTCAGAATATAATCATGCATTATTTCCTTGTCATCTCTGCAATTACAGCCATTACTCCGGCAGCTGTCTCTTCGGCCAATTCGGGAGTACGAGCTTCGGAATACACTCGAATGATAGGCTCCGTATTGGACTTACGCAAATGCACCCAACGATCGGGAAAATCGATCTTTACTCCATCGATATCCGTAATATCGTATTGAGCATACTTTTCCTTAACAGCAACCAACAAGGCATCGACATCGATATCGGGAGTAAGTTGTATTTTCTGTTTGGCTATACTGTAAGCCGGATATGTGGCTTTCAACTGGCTGACAGTCTTTTTCTCTTTCGCCAAATGCGACAAGAATAAAGCGATACCCACCAAAGCGTCACGACCATAATGGCTGGCCGGATAAATCACACCGCCATTGCCCTCGCCGCCAATAACCGCTCCAGTCTGTTTCATCAGAGTCACTACATTGACCTCTCCCACGGCCGAGGCGTTATATTGTTGTCCATACAGACGTGTGACATCGCGCAACGCTCTCGAAGAACTTAGGTTCGAAACCGTATTTCCGGGAGTATGTTTCAACACATAATCCGCCACAGCGACTAAGGTATATTCTTCGACAAACATTTCGCCATTCTCGCATACGATTGCCAAACGGTCTACATCGGGATCCACAACGAATCCGACGTCGGCTTTTCCTTCCTTCATTACACCGGCTATTTGAGTTAAATTTTCCGGAAGAGGTTCGGGGTTATGAGGGAATTTTCCGTCAGGCGTACAGTTCAGTTCTATAACGTCTTTTACTCCCAAAGCCTTTAACAATTCAGGAATAACAATACCGCCTACCGAATTTACACAATCTATGGCTACTTTAAATCCGGCCGAGCGAATCGCATCGACATCGACCAAATCCAATGCCAAAACACTCTCGATATGTTTTTGCGTATATGTGTTGTTTTCATACAAACGCCCCAAATGATCGACGTCTGCAAAATCGAATGCCTCGGCAGCAGCTATATTTAATACTTCTTGTCCCTCGGCGGCATTAAGAAATTCACCTTTCTCATTCAGCAATTTCAAAGCATTCCATTGTTTGGGATTGTGACTTGCTGTCAATATAATTCCACCGCAAGCCTTCTCCATAGTCACGGCAATCTCGGTGGTCGGAGTAGTAGCCAATCCGATGTTCACGACATCGAATCCCATTCCCATAAGAGTCCCGATAACCGTATGTTTCACCATCTCGCCAGAGATGCGGGCATCACGTCCGACAACAATTTTGTTCGTTTTTACCGGTGTGTTTTTACGAATAAAGGTAGCATACGCTGCCGTAAACTTAACAATATCCAAAGGATTCAGCCCATCTCCGGCTTTTCCTCCGATTGTACCGCGAATTCCTGAAATAGATTTAATGAGAGACATTTTGTTTTATTTTGATTTGTTATAGCTAATAGTATACAGATACGGTATAACCGTAGAAGTTTCAGCCGTAAATCCCAACTTTGCACGAATCAACAAATTGACTTTACATTCATTGCCGAGAAAATACATCGGGTATTGAATTCCCGTCCCATATTGAGTTGTCGAAGACAATGTCGTTTCACCGAAACGAATCGTTATGTAATCGGCCGGATTCGTATTACCCACCGGATCGGGATTCTCGCCATTCATCAATGCTTTCAAATCGACCCTAAGAAAACGAATGTTTACATCATTCCCCTTCTCAAAACGATCGTCTTGTATCCCGGCATCAAGAACCTGCATATATACATTGCCGTCATCGTCCAAACGATAATAGGGCACAGCCAACGTATCGTTGTTACCGACATCTTGCAAAGTAACAAATACCGAATCGGCCGGAATACTGTTAATTACTATTTTATCGGCCAAAAAGGCTTTCACCGCCTTATCTTCTTCTTTCAACAAATCGGCATAGGATTTTCCATTATCGCAAGACGATAATACCATCATAACCGTAAAAAAAACAAATAAAATTCGTGCTATCTTTACCATATTTATCAAATACTTCTTAGTCTTTATCCTTCACCATATATTTATCATACAAAGGTAGTATACTCCTTAACAGAGCCTGAGCCTCTTCCATCGTACCATGAAATTCTCCACCGGCGGCATTTAAATGCCCTCCGCCGTTGAAATGCTCCGCAGCAACTTTATTAACCGGGAAAAATCCTTTGGAACGCATAGAGACTTTTATATACTCCTTATCCTCTCTGAAAAAAGTAGAAAACCTTATTCCTTCAATACCCAAAGGTACGTTTACCAGCCCCTCGCTGTCACCCTTGTGATAATCATATCGCTTCAATTCTTCTCGGGTAAGCGATATCATAGCCGCCTTATATTCCGGGAAAACTTCCATTTTCTCACTGACGGCATATCCGTTCAATTTTATCTTATCTACCGAATTGGTATTATATACCAAAGCATAAATTTTATCTTTATTGATACCTAATTTTACCAACTCTGCTATGATGTAATACATTTCGGGTATATTGGAGTTATAGGTAAAATTCCCCGTATCGGTCATCATTCCCGTGTAGATGGCTTCTGCGGAATACAGCCCCATGCGATCAAACATACCCATGCGACAAATCAACCTGAAAATCAATTCGCTGGTTGATGCAACCTCCGGGTGAGAGATGGTAACATCGCAAAAATCCTCCGGATTCAAATGATGGTCGATAAGGACTTTCTTCGCTTCGGATAAAGACACAGACTTTTGCAACCGGTCGATACGGCTGATAGCATTAAAATCCAAACAGAATATAAGCTCAGCCTCCGACATCAATTTTTCGGCAAACTCGGGATAACGAGTATAGACTACGATTTCTTTCGTCCCTTTTAAAAACAGAAGATTCCGAGGGAGTAAATCCGGGACGACCACATTTACTTCTTTCCCTAACCCATCGAGAAAATGATACAACCCCAACGAAGCTCCGATAGCATCTCCATCAGGAGATACATGACATGTAATCACAATCTTTTCCTTTTTCTCCAAGAGCTTACGAACCTGCTGTATTTTTTCTTCTGCAATTATCTTATTGATCATTTGTCTTTATTGTCTGATTTTTACTTAACGATGAAAAGACTATACTTACATTCATGGCAAAGGTAAAAATTATTATCCACATAGCGAACACTATTTTTGTTCATCTACATATTTTATCTATTATTTCCCAAATCATATCGCCGAATCGGTTTTCGATTTGACTAATATGCACTATCTTTGCAAAAATGCGAAAATAGGCGGCACTCGGCATAATCAAATAAATTTGTTTCTGCCCTCGTTTGCACTATCTTTGCCACACAAAATTGGGTAATATGAAAAAGTTTTTAGGTTTATTGATCGTCGGCATGCTTTTTTGCATGAGTAGTTATTCTCAAATTATAGAGCCTGTCAAATGGAAAGTTTCCATGCAAGGAGAAAGTAATGAGAAGGAGATTGTTTTTCATGCATATATAGAAGATGGTTGGCATTTATATGCTACCGATATTCCCTCCGGAGGTCCTATTCCTACTTCGTTCTCTTTCGACGAGATATCCAATGTGTCGTTAAAGGGAGATGTAACCCCGTCTAAACGCCCACATGAAGAATATAGTGCTTTATTCGATATGAAATTGGGGTGGTATAATTCTACAATAGATTTCAAGCAAACTATATTTATAGAAAATCCCGATAGTTTTAAAATTACAGGATACATTACTTACCAAGCGTGTAACGATGTAACTTGTTTGCCTCCAACCAAACATGAATTTTCCTTTGGAGAAAGCAAAACTCCAACGACAACCGCCCCGGTTATGACTCCTGTAAATCTTAATACAAACTCATCTTCCAATTTAACCAGTCAAAAAGGCTGGCAGCCAGTAGTTGAAGAACTTCGAGCAATGAGTACCGAAAAATTATTGCAAGAAAGTTCTCTTTGGTTTATTTTCATATCGGGATTTATCGGAGGATTGTTAGCATTACTAACACCTTGTGTTTGGCCCATGATTCCCCTAACAGTGAGCTTTTTCCTGAAAAAACAACAAAGCCGGCACAAGGCGATCGGCGAAGCCATCTTATACGGTTTGTCCATCATCATTATCTATGTAGGACTGGGTTTACTGATTACCCTACTATTCGGAGCCAGTGCCCTTAACGATTTAGCGACAAACGCTTTGTTCAACATACTGTTTTTCGCACTGTTGGTTCTTTTCGCAGTCTCCTTCTTCGGGGCTTTCGATATAACCCTACCTGCATCATGGAGTAATAAACTCGATAGGAAGGCCGACACCGCAACCGGTATCATCGCTATCTTTTTCATGGCGTTTACATTGGTTTTGGTTTCTTTCTCTTGTACCGGACCCATAATCGGCACTCTATTAGTAGAAGCCGCTTCTTGGGGCGGGACGCTCGCACCTGCTGTCGGAATGGGAGGTTTCGCCATCGCCTTAGCCATACCGTTCGCATTATTCGCCATGTTCCCGTCTTTAATGAAACAATTGCCTAAATCGGGAGGCTGGTTAAACACCGTCAAAGTCATATTAGGCTTTTTGGAATTGGCATTATCACTTAAATTCCTATCGGTAGCCGATCTCGCCTATGGGTGGCACATACTCGACCGGGAAACATTTTTGGTGCTTTGGATCGTTATCTTCGCATTGCTGGGATTTTATCTGCTCGGTAAGCTCAACTTTTCGCACGATTCCCCGATTAAACACGTCTCCGTTCCCCGTTTATTCCTCGCCATCATTTCGCTATCTTTTTCATTATATATGATTCCCGGATTGTGGGGAGCTCCGTTAAAAGCGATCAGTGCATTCGCGCCCCCCTTATATACCCAAGATTTCAACTTATATAATAAAGAAGTTCACGCAGCCTTCAACGACTATAACGAGGGCTTGGCATATGCCCGACAAGAAAAGAAGCCCATACTCATCGACTTTTCGGGGTATGGTTGTGTCAACTGCCGTAAAATGGAAGCTTCCGTGTGGACCGACCCGGTTGTAAAACAGATCCTTGAAAACAAATACGTACTTATTACCTTAATGGTCGATGACAAAGAAAAATTAAAGAAACCCATTACGGTAACCGAAAATGGGAAATCGGTAAAACTAACGACCGTCGGTGAAAAATGGAGTTTCTTACAAAGACATAAATTCGGAGCCAATGCTCAACCATACTATGTTATTATCAATAGCGACGGAGAGCCATTAGCCGCCCCATACGGATACAATGAAAGCGTACCTAAATTTATCGATTTCTTACAAAAAGGACTAAAAGCATTTAATAAATAAACACATGTCACACACGAGAGAAGAAAAAATAGAGGCATTCGGCCGGTTTATCGATATCCTCGATATTCTACGCGAAAAGTGTCCGTGGGATCATAAGCAAACGAATGAAAGCTTACGACCCAACACGATAGAAGAGACCTACGAACTCTGTGATGCTCTTATCAGAAAGGACAACGAAGCCACTAAAAAAGAGTTGGGAGATGTATTGTTACATATCGCTTTCTATGCTAAAATAGGAGAAGAAAACGGTTCTTTCGATATTGCCGATGTTTGCAATGCTCTTTGTGAAAAACTAATCTATCGCCACCCTCATGTATTCGGTACAACCCATGTCGATGGATCGAACGAGGTTGAGCAAAATTGGGAGGAACTCAAACTGAAAGAAAAAGGCGGTAATAAAACCGTACTCGAAGGTGTGCCATCGGCCTTACCGGCTCTAATAAAGGCTTATCGAATACAAGATAAAGCACGCAATGTAGGCTTCGACTGGGAAGAAAAAAGCCAAGTCTGGGACAAAGTTTTTGAAGAGTTCGACGAACTGAAAAATGAAATAGAAAACATGGATCCGGATAATATGGAAAATGAATTCGGAGATCTATTTTTCAGTCTCATCAATGCGGCAAGACTTTATGACATCAACCCGGAAAATGCATTGGAACATACGAACCAAAAGTTTATACGACGGTTTAACTATCTGGAACAGGAAACATTACAAAAAGGTAAAAATCTAAAAGATATGTCTCTCGCCGAAATGGATGCCATTTGGGACGAAGCCAAACAAAAAGGACTGTAACCAAATTGAACTTACTACGGCTCTCATTTGTTCATTCGCTATAACACATATAACGAATCACTAATGAGAGCTTTTTTATCACTCTTCCTACCTCTGCTCATATCTTCGCTTCATGCAGAAAAAATAATAACCAACCCGAACTGGGTCGCTCGAAATACGCCGGTTGTAACAGTCGACAGCATTCTATTACGAGACACCGTAAGCCGAATGTACATCACGCTAAAACAACTACCACATACGTCTCTCACCATACACGACGATTGGGTCGTCCAAGACAGTATAAAACGGTTTTCTGGGAAAGTACGGGATATAGACGGTGTCGATTTCGACCGAATTTTCCAATTCGATAGCGACAGTACGATCCATATAGAAATGGATTTTCCTGCACTCCCTCCGTCCTTAACGGAGGTCGATATCATCGGAAATCAAAAATCCAACGAAATCAGAATTATAGGTTTATCTCTAACCGAAAAAAGGAACAAGACTTCCATATATCCACAACCCAATCCAATATACAGATCTGCTACACCAGCAATAACCTTCGACACAGACACAGCTATACTACAAGGTAAATTCGTCGGATATCACAAACGGTTGAATTTACCCGACGGGAAAATCATACTGGACGATCTGTTCTCCGGGAAACAGACCGAAATAAACATTCCTATCGCACCAGACGGTTCGTTCTCCGCAAAAATCCCTACACGCTATCCAATCCAACAAAAACTAATTTTTGGGGATCGATATATCCCTTTTTATATCGAACCAACAGATACGCTTTACATAGAAACGTATTTGGACGAATTATTCGCTCCCTATCGATATTCAGGAGAAATAGAACAAAACTGCGTTCATTCGACATACCGAGGTAAGAATGCCCGAATCAATTACGAATTAAGGGAAATACGATTAAAAAACATTTCAGAAACGGAAGATTGGATAAAAAGCCTAAACACCCTTTCAGCACAAAAATATTATACTTCGGAAGAAAATAAATTTAAAGTAAAACTTGAATATGTAAATTCGAAATATAATCAAGGAGAAATATCCGATACATCTTATCATTTATCAATTCTAAATAATTACTATAATTTTATTTGTCATATATTTGTATATATGAATATTATAGATAAAAATATTATAAACGAATACAGCATTAAGAATATAGATTATACATCATTCGTAGACATTTCCGCCATGAATGACCCTTTATCTACGACTTCGGAATATTACCTGCCTTTTTTAATGTTATTGGAAAGTTGGAGAGCCATGACGACACCTCCTAATTGGGAATATTCAGACTTTATAAAAGCTCTCGAAAAGCGAAATATAGACTTATCAAATACCGAAAAAGAGACTCTGAAATTTGTATTCGGAGAGATCCAAACGCCACCCGATAATGTAGAAAGAACCATAGAGTCGTTCAACAAAAAATCCGAAAAAGAACAAATTTCCATGAGAGAAGAGAAACTTCGAGCACTCAGAAAACAAACATATGAAACCTATTTCGGACCATCTACCGATTTCACTTGCCAGCTTATTAATACCCGCTCGATCATCAGGCTTATACACTCCCTTGACAGGAAACTGACTGAAACTGAAATAAAAGAATTTACCGCCCCGATTACCGACCGCAGACTTCTAAAAGTTATCGACCAGACAAATTTTTCTTACAAGCCCCAATCTCTACAAGGCCATTGACCGGATATTACGAAGAATGAAAATAAAAATGTAACTTTGCACTCGGAAATGAGTAACAGTAAGACACGACCGGAAAAACGGATTTTGTCGTTCCTTGTTTCTTCGTTTAAACTACAAAACAATATAATGAAAGTCTGTATAGCCGAAAAACCCAGTGTAGCCAAAGAAATAGCCGATATAGTAGGCGCAAAGAACCGACATGACGGATATTACGAAGGGAACGGCTATCAGGTGACTTGGACTTTCGGCCATCTCTGCACATTAAAAGAGCCTCATGAATATACCGACTCGTGGAAACAATGGACATTGAGATCCCTGCCCATGATACCCACCCGATTCGGGATTAAATTAATCTCCGACCGGGGTATAGAAAAACAATTCGGTATCATAGAATCGCTCATGTCCAACGCCGAAGCCGTCATAAACTGTGGTGATGCCGGTCAAGAAGGGGAACTCATTCAACGATGGGTTATGCAAAAAGCAGCTTGTAAATGCCCGGTCTACCGCCTTTGGATATCGTCCTTGACAGAAGAAGCCATACGAGAGGGATTTCAAAATCTCAAACCTCAAACAGAATTCGACTCTCTTTATTTTGCCGGACTTTCACGGGCTATCGGCGATTGGTTGTTAGGAATGAACGCTACCCGGCTTTACACGTTGAAATATGGACAGAACCGTCAAGTCCTTTCCATCGGGAGGGTACAGACTCCCACTTTGGCATTAATCGTAAACCGTCAACTCGAAATCGAACATTTTGTTCCTCAACCTTATTGGGAATTGAAAACCTTATATCGGGAAACGACATTCGCCGTCACCAAAGGGAAATTTCAAACCGAAGCAGAGGGAAAAGAATTTCTACAAAAAATAGAGGGATTCCCCTTCACGGTTACCGATATAACGACCAAACAAGGAAAAGAAGCGCCACCGAGATTATTCGACTTAACCAGCCTTCAAGTCGAGTGTAATAAAAAATTCTCTTTCTCGGCTGAAAACACCTTGAAAATCATTCAGTCGCTTTACGAAAAAAAAGTAACCACCTACCCTCGCGTCGATACTACATTTCTAAGTGACGACATATATCCGAAGGTTCCGGGTATAATGTCGGCATTAACAGCTTACACAACATTAACAGCCCCCTTTTCGACCGGGAAGATCCCCAAGAGCAAAAAGGTATTCGACAACTCCAAAGTGACCGATCACCATGCCATCATTCCCACGAACGTAAAGGCAACCAACCTCACCGGCGAAGAGCAAAAAGTGTACGACTTAGTGGCCCGAAGATTTATTGCGGCATTCTATCCCGATTGTATCGTTTCCAATACGGTCGTACTGGGCGAGGTAAATCAAATCGAATTTAAAGCCACGGGGAAACAAATTTTATCTCCGGGGTGGAGAACCGTATTCGGGAAAGAAGAAAATAACGAAGAGCCGGAAAGTACCTTGCCTGCTTTCACCAAAGGTGAAACCGGCCCGCACACACCTTCTTTGGCAGAAAAATGGACCCAGCCTCCCAAACCGTATACCGAAGCCACATTATTGCGAGCCATGGAGACGGCTGGAAAATCGGTAGAGGACGAAGAACTGAGAGATGCCTTGAAAGAAAACGGTATCGGACGTCCTTCCACGAGAGCCGCCATTATTGAAACGCTGTTCAAACGCCACTATATCCGTAAAGAAAGGAAGAATCTGGTTGCCACTCAAACAGGAGTGGAACTAATCGGGACTATTCGCAACGAGTTGCTAAAATCGGCCGAATTGACCGGTATTTGGGAAAACAAATTGCGTAAAATAGAACGCAACGAATATCGTGCCGCCGATTTTCTGGAAGAACTAAAAAAAATGGTAGGCGAAATCGTTTTGTACGTACTAAGCGACAATTCCGGCAAAATCACAGCAGCTCCACCCCCGGAGAAACCGAAGAAAAAATCGACGACATCGGCCAAACCCGGGAAGAAAAAAACAACCAATAAAACATCTACGGAGAAGAAACCAAAAGAACAACTTTTATCATGTCCCGTATGCCACACCGGCCATATCATACAGGGAAAAACGGCATACGGATGCAGCCGATGGAAAGAAGGATGCGGTTTCAGGTTGCCATTCGACGAAGCCGGGAACCCTCTCGATGAAGAAACGCTGAAAAAACGTATTCAAGATTATAACCCGAATACTCATTTGAATCATGAATAAAGAAGAATGGTTTCCTCTGATAGACGAACAAGGTAACACAATAGGAAAAGCGACCCGCCGTGAATGCCACAACGGGTCGAAATTGCTCCACCCGGTAGTCCACCTACATATTATAAATAACGACGGGGAGTTGTATCTTCAAAAGCGATCGACGAATAAAGACATTCAACCCGGCAAATGGGATACGACCGTAGGCGGCCATATCGACTACGGGGAGACCATCGAAGAAGCGTTGGCAAGAGAAGTTCGCGAAGAGTTGGGAATCACGCATTTCATTCCGATACATGTGCTTACTTATATCTTCGAATCGGATCGGGAACGCGAGATGGTAAACACATTCTATACGGTATATACCGGAAAAATGCAAATCGATCCAGTCGAAATCGACGACGGCAGGTTCTGGACATTTTCGGAGATACATGAAAATATGGGGAAAGGAATCTTCACTCCTAATTTCGAACAAGAATTTCTCCGCATAGAATCCCGGCTTATCCGAACCATTAAACAGGGAACTATGAAAAAAGATTGTGAATAAAGACGAAGACTCTGCTCACACCTATGTATCCCCCTTCGGGTTCTATAAGTCTTTTTTACCTCATCTTATATGGACAAGACATTTTACTCCCTGTGGATTAATCCACACCGAATTATATCGTGTACCAAGATTAACCGACAAGGTCTCCGACTTCCGCTGAAACAAACTCTATAAGAGCCCCGGCTGCTATTTTTATCTGTAATCCTCGTTGTCCGGCACTAATATAAATAGGGTCATGTGACAAACAACTTTCGTGAATATATACAGGATAATTTTTCTTCATGCCAATGGGAGAACAACCACCCCGAATATATCCGGTAGTCGGCAACAGTTCCTTCATGGCAATCATCTCGGCACTCTTATTTCCCGATATTTTGGCAGCCTTTTTCAAATCGACCTCTTTGTCGCCCGGAATCACACAAACGAATATCCCGTGTTTATCGCCACGCAATACCAAAGTCTTGAATACTTGTTCTATATTCTCACCCAGTTGTTCGGCAACATGAGTAGCAGCTAAATTATTCTCGTCGACTTCATAAGGAACCAATTCGTATGGTATTTTCGCCCTATCCAACAGCCGAGCCGCATTCGTCTTATTCGTCTTCATACCTAAATCAATAATCGGACAAATATAGCTATTTACAGAAAACCGAAAAAGAATATATCATGGAAGCTAAAAAAGATTTTACTTCCACAGCCCATGCTGCTTATTTTACCCCAAATAGTATTGATTCATAACCGTTAAATTTTCTCCTAATTCAAGGATTAAAGGTTTTCCCGTGGGTATTTCTACATCGACAATTTGTTTGGGCGATAAATTTTGTAGCATCATTATCAAGGCCCTCAAACTATTTCCATGAGCTGCAACCAGTATCGTTTTACCTTTCTCAGCCTCTGGCAAAATACGCTCTTTCCAACAAGGCAACACTCTATGAACAGTATCTTCGAGCGATTCACCATGAGGTAACAGTTTTTCTTGAACCATCTGATAACGGGCATCATGAGCCGGATATCTGGGATCCTCGTCTCCTACTTGCGGAGGTCTGACATCATAACTCCGTCGCCAAATATGAACTTGCTCCGCCCCATACTTCTCAGATGTTTCCAACTTATTCAAGCCTTGCAGCGCACCATAATGTCGTTCATTGAGCCTCCAATCTTTATATGCCGGAGTCCACAACCTGTCCAATTCTTCCATAACTAAAAAGCGAGTAACAATAGCACGCTTTAACAAAGATGTAAACGAAATATCGGGATATATGGAAAAACTCCGTAACAGCTCTCCTGCCCGACGAGCTTCATCTCTCCCCTTTTCGGACAATGGGACATCTGTCCACCCCGTAAATCGGTTCTCCTTATTCCATATACTCTCTCCATGCCGGAGCAAAATCAATTTATTCATCGAGGATTCAATTATTGTAATATATATTCAGATTCTCCCAAATACCCTCAGAATCGGTTATATTCATGGAAGTTAATATTTCGGATACATTTATCAGAGGTAACGGATAATTTTTGAATACTGTATTTTGCGTACGTAGTGCCAACATTCCTCTCATCGACCCGATTGATATACTCAATAACAATGCAAGTAACCGAGTATCAACTGTGACTTGGGAGTTTTCGAGCTTAACAAAATCCCCCAATTTCTCAATTTTATAAACCACAGCGATTCTATAAAAAAGAAGTTCTTGACCAATAAAATTACGATGACGAATATAACGGACTCCTGTTATCAACTTAAAATAATCCCGTTTAACATCGGGATAAATATTTACCACAAACTTAACCGGAATAATCTCTTTTCCTATATTTATCGATTTTTTTGCCGCAGGACAGGTAAAATCTAACTCCTCTATATGTTCCAAACTCAGTTGTATCGAGGGTATCTCCATTTTCTTATACATTTATTCATATAACACACGCTCTGTTCACTTTGTTTGGTCCATATAAAAAGAAGGCCGGTGAATTGGAATTTTCACCGGCCTTCTTTTTATATCTATTACGATACTCAATCGTTCATCGACAGCAAAAGTTCTTCATTCGAAGAAGTACGCTCCATACGGTCTCGCATAAATTCCATTGCCTCTATCGAATTCATATCGGACAAGTATCGACGCAATATCCACATACGGTTGAGTGTGTCTTTCGGTAACAACAAATCGTCCCGACGAGTACTCGATGCCGTGATGTCAACAGCCGGGAAAATGCGTTTGTTAGACAATTTCCGATCGAGCTGCAACTCCATATTACCCGTTCCCTTGAACTCCTCGAATATCACCTCGTCCATCTTCGAACCGGTCTCGGTCAAAGCAGTAGCGATAATCGTAAGGCTTCCCCCGTTCTCTATATTACGAGCCGCACCGAAAAAGCGTTTAGGCTTATGCAACGCATTGGCATCGACACCACCGGAGAGCACTTTACCGGAGGCCGGAGAAACCGTATTATAAGCTCTCGCCAAACGAGTGATGGAGTCTAACAGAATGACAACATCGTGACCACATTCAACCATACGTTTGGCTTTTTCCAATACGATACTAGCCACTTTCACATGACGTTCGGCCGGCTCGTCGAAAGTAGATGAGATAACCTCGGCTTTTACACTACGGGCCATATCGGTAACCTCTTCGGGACGCTCGTCGATCAACAATATAATCATATAAACCTCCGGGTGATTCTCAGAGATAGCATTGGCTATATCTTTCAACAACACGGTCTTACCCGTCTTAGGAGGTGCAACGATCAATCCACGCTGTCCTTTACCGATAGGAGAAAACATATCGACCACACGAGTAGATAAATTACAGTATTTTCCACTCGTCAAATCAAATTTTTCATCGGGGAAAAGAGGAGTAAGATGATCGAACGGGACACGGTCTCGAACATATTCGGGTGTGCGACCATTTATTTTCTCCACCTTCACCAGCGGAAAATATTTCTCTCCTTCCTTAGGAGGACGAATAGGTCCTTCAACGACATCGCCCGTCTTCAAACCAAACAACTTTATTTGCGATTGAGAAACATAGACATCATCGGGAGAAGTCAAATAATTGTAGTCGGACGAACGAAGAAATCCATATCCATCGGGCATCATCTCCAATACCCCCACACCTGTCAATATTCCATCGAAATCGTATGGTCTCTCGACAGGTTTCGGCTCAGAGACAAACGTTTGTTGATTATTCGAGTTTTGGTTTTGCCCATTGTTATTTCCTGCATTATTCTGGCTGTTCCTATTCTGTGGGACGAATGTGCGCTGTCCTCTCGGAACAAATCTTTGCTTTTCGCTATGTGGGAAGAATGTCTGTAACGACGATGTAGGCAACGGTGCTTGTTGTCCTTGATTTGCGGTAGCGGGCTGTTGTTGAATAATTTCCTGTTGCTTGTTTTCTACCGGGGTGGAAGGCGTTGTAACCGGAACAGAAGGCGAGGGTGTTTGCAGTGTGTTTTGAGCTTCATTTATCAATTCAGCCGGAAGAGCTTTCTTTTGTATCCGTTTGCGTTGTTTGGGTTGCCCTCCTTGTGTACTTTGCTGAGGAAGCTCTTCGTTTTCATTGGAACCGCTATTTTCCACCAACGCCATAGAGCTTTCTTTTAAATTCTCAAATAGTTCGGCTACCGGCTCTTTCAAAGCGGGATGAGAAGATAACCCAGTCTCTTCTATAATAGAAGGAATATCTTTTACTTCTGTAACATTATCCTGTTTTGCATCTTCTTTTTTCGAGGCTTCACTCGTTACATCGCTTTTTTTCTTTCTGCCTTTCTTTTTCACCTCTTTCGTATCTTCCACTCCTGTCGCTTCCACAGATGGAGACGGTGTCGGCTCTGTATTTGATTTACTTTCTAGTTCATTCGGTTTTTCAAGTACAGGCTTCTCTTTATTTTTCTTAGGTTTAGGACCTCTCTTTTTCGGAGCAGGAGGATTAGCGGCAGCTTTACTTGCCATATCAATAGCTTGTTGATCAAGAATTTTATAGACAAGATCTTCTTGTTCTATACCATCAATCTTTTGGATACCCATTTCAGCAGCTATCACTTTCAACTGGTCAAGAGTTTTAGCGCTCAATTCTAAAATATTATACATGAATAAATAAATATGATTTACACTTTATATTTATTAAAGCTACCTGCATGATTACTCATACTGGCTGAAAGAACAAATATAATTATTGGATTTTTGAATTTACTGCGTACAGAATTTCACTACGCAATTTCACCGTACAAATATACGGCCGATTTGTCAAACAAAACAAGAAATGTAAAAATAAGTTTATTATTTAACTATTTTTCATATTTAAATTCGATTATTCTCTTTGTATCCGCAGTCACTCGATATCCATCGGCCGCGCGCTCTCCCAATATCCATATTATCGTATTTCCCGAACATAGCAACAAAGCATTGGCTTTATCGATTAGAGAATATTTTCTATCTCTAAAATAATCGCTCAATTTACGGCTGCCTTTCATTCCAAAGGGGGTAAAACGATCTCCCGTCTCCCACCGGCGAATAATTAGCGGAAATACAAGTTTGTCCAAGTCGAAACAAGCATAGGATTTATCACGAGAGAAACAATACGTTTCATCGTTGTCCAGACATCGATACGATAAATTTCCGTGTAACAAAGTTCCACATTCTTCGAGACTTTCGATTTTCTCTACCACAGTCCCGGCCTCTTCTCTTTCCGGTGGTTCCAATATCAAATATTCCCTATCTTTAACGATTCTGTAATTCCGAGACAAAAACACCTTCCCAGAAATACCGCCACAAGACGATATTATCTCTGTTATCTGTTCGGAAACAAAGCCGTAAGGAGTCAAAAATTCAAATAAGAAAGCCTTAGGCGACGGAAGCTGTTTCAGTTTCTCCACCGGAATATAAATATATTCACCTTTATATTCCAACACGTTTTGCTCCTGCTCATGTATAGCCGCTTTATAGACCAATTCTACTTCCCTCAAATTCAAAATAGAAGAATATATGGAATGGTCGACCGACGGATTGATCGAACGTAACAAAGGCAATACCTGTAATCGAATTTTATTTCTGATATAAACCGATTCTAAATTGGTACAATCGACAACATACGACACCCCATGTTCCGACAAATACGATTCTATATCTTTACGGGAAACGGTCAACAACGGTCGCACAACAAATCCGTTACGTGGTTTCATCGATGTAAGACCGGCAATCCCGGTTCCTCGAATTAAATTCAGCAACAGGGTTTCCACACTATCGTCCCGATGATGGGCCACGGCTATCGCCTGTGCCCGATATTGTCTCCTTTTCTCTTCAAACCAATCATATCGCAGTTGGCGGCAAGCCATCTCGACCGACACATTATTGGTCATCGCATAACATGAAGCATCAAACGAAATCTCCTCGAACGGCAAATTCCACTCAAAAGCTATCTGCCGAGTAAAATTCCTGTCCCGCAAAGATTCTTCACCTCTCAAATTGAAATTACAGTGACAAACTATACACGAATATCCCAAACTCTTCAAGACATGAAGTAACGCAATAGAGTCGGCTCCTCCGCTCACACCAACGATAACAGGGCCAGATTTGTCTAAAAGTTTTTTATCCTCGACAAACTCGTGTATACTTTGTAAAAATGGAGAGACAGACATATCGTTACTTCTTAAATTCATAACAAAATTAGTAATAAAGGAATATTTTTTCAGCAGATTCCCTTTTTTATTCGTCAAAAAAAATATTTCTCAAAAATCCACCCAAAAAGAAGTCATTTATTATTAAATTTGCATTTAAAAATAAGAATTATACAGGTATGATTGAAAAAATCCAACGTATCAAAGCAGAAATCGAGGCATTAAAAGTTTCTAAATCAGAAGATTTAGAGAATATTCGTATAAAATATCTAAGTAAAAAAGGAGAAATTTCTCAACTTTTCAATGATTTCAGAACTGTCGCCGCCGAACAAAAGAGAGAAGTAGGAAAACAACTGAATGAATTGAAGACTCTTGCAACAGAAAGAATCAATGCCTTGAAAAGCGAATTCGAAGATACCCATTCGGAATCACAAAATATAGACTTGACACGAACAGCCTACCCTATTCCGTTAGGATCGAGACACCCGCTTTCCTTAGTAAAAAACGAAATATGCGATATCTTCGCCCGTTTGGGATTTTCAATTGCAGAAGGTCCCGAAATCGAAGACGATTGGCATGTGTTCTCAGCATTGAATTTTGCCGAAGACCACCCGGCTCGCGATATGCAGGACACATTCTTTATACAACGTTCTCCCGATATTCTTCTTCGTACACACACCTCGTCTGTACAAACAAGAACGATGGAGCACTCCCAACCCCCTATCCGCATCATTTGTCCGGGTCGTGTTTACCGCAACGAAGCTATATCTTACCGGGCACACTGCTTTTTCCATCAAGTAGAAGCCTTATATATAGACAAAAATGTTTCTTTTGCCGATTTGAAGCAAGCGTTGCTTTATTTTGCCAAAGAAATGTTCGGATCGGAAACTCAAATTCGACTCCGTCCTTCTTATTTCCCGTTTACCGAACCTTCTGCCGAAATGGATATATCCTGTAATATCTGCGGGGGTAAAGGATGCGCATTTTGCAAACATACCGGTTGGGTCGAAATTCTAGGTTGCGGCATGGTAGACCCCAATGTCCTCGAAGCATGTGGCATAGATAGTAAAATATACAGCGGTTATGCATTGGGCATGGGTATCGAACGAGTCACCAATCTAAAATATAAAGTCAAAGATTTACGAATGTTCTCTGAGAACGATGTACGTTTCCTCGAAGAATTCGAATCGGCTCATTAAAATTTATGTGAATGGAGTTTTGTAAAGTCGCTTGTGTTCTCGCGGGAGGAGGCATGGGTTCTGTTGCAAGGTTTTTTATCGCTTCGGAAATTCAACGTCTTTTCCCGGCTTATCCGTGGGGAACATTATGCGTAAACTTAGCAGGCTCTTTTATCATCGGGATACCTTGGGCTTTTTGTTATTCTTTTGATTTTTCACCTAATCTGAGAGCTTTTTTATTCGTCGGATTATTAGGTGGATTTACCACGTTCTCCTCATTCTCTTTGGAAACGATGAATCTATTGAATTTAGGGAAAGTCCACAGTGCCCTATTCTATATCATCGGTACTAATCTCGGAGGTATTATTGCCGTTTTCGGAGGATTTTTCTTAGCGAAATATAGTCTTCATATGATAAAATTTTTATAACGCCATGACTACCAAAGAAAGATATGCCGGAGTCATTAAATGGTTTCAAGAAAACAAACCTATCGCCGAAACCGAATTGCAATATCACGACCCATTTCAATTACTGATTGCAGTCATTCTGTCGGCACAATGTACCGACAAACGGGTAAACATGATAACCCCGGCTCTATTCGAAGCATTCCCTACTCCACAAGATCTGGCCGCAGCTACACCGGAAGAAGTTTATACATACATTAAAAGCGTATCATACCCCAATAACAAATCGAAACATTTGGTGGGAATGGCTCGTACACTCATCGAACAGTTCAACGGTGTCGTACCTTCCGAAATAGAAGATTTGCAAAAATTACCGGGAGTGGGCCGAAAAACAGCCAACGTCATAGCATCGGTCGTATTTAACAAAGAAGCGATGGCTGTCGATACTCACGTTTTCAGAGTCTCCAACAGAATCGGACTCACCAACCATTCAAAAACTCCCCTCGAAACAGAAAAAACATTGGTAAAAAATATTCCGGGACACCTACTCCCCATCGCACATCATTGGCTGATTCTACACGGACGTTACATTTGTATGGCTCGCAAACCCAATTGCTTGGAATGCGGAATCCGCCCATATTGCAAATATTACAATCATAACCAAAAGAATAATGCCGAAGAATAATTCTCCGGCATTATTCTTTTTATAAAAATCACTTCATTATTCGGGAATATAACATTCGAGTAACTTCGCAGAAGTTTCTGCCTCGATTGTCACCCATGAGAGTGTAGCGGGAATCAATGCGGTTTGTCCTTGATGTAAAAATATCGTGTAACCGTTACTATCGGTCAATCGCACTTTTCCTCCCATACACATATAGATAACGAACGAGTCATGTTCTGAAACAGAACGCTTCACACTTTTATCCACTTCGATCAAATTCGTTTCGAAATACGGGCATTTGACTAAACCGACAGCATCGTTATTTTTGGCCGCATAATCGGTTCGTAAATTATCATACATTTTAAAATCGACTGCATCGATAGACTGCTCGATATGCAACTCTCTGGCATTGCCCTGCGCATCTCTACGATCATAATCGTATATGCGATAAGTAATATCGGAGCTTTGCTGAATCTCGGCTATCAATATTCCCTCACAAATAGCATGAATACGGCCTGCCGGAAGGAAGAACACATCGCCGCTTTTCACTTCATGAAATTGCAATACGTCGGTAATCGTATTATTTTTGATTCGCTCTACATACTCTGCGGGAGTTATTTGCTTAGAAAATCCCGAATAGAGGCCTGCTCCCGGTTTAGCGTCGATGACATACCACATCTCGGTTTTCCCGAATGAATTGTGCCGGGCCATCGCCAACTCATCATTGGGGTGAACTTGAATAGAGAGATTATCGTGTGCGTCGATAAATTTAATCAACAACGGGAATTTATCGGCATAGCGAGCTGCGACATGCTTCCCCAGCAAATTCGCCCCGTCGCGCTTAATCAACTCCGTAATCGTTTTCCCTTTATCTTCCCCCTCGCAAACGACCGATATACGATCGCCTACTTGTGAAATTTCCCAACTTTCACCGATACCGGGGTGAACTTCGGGTAACTGTTTGAATCGGCTGATTTCTTCTCCCCCCCAAATCATAGGACGAAGAATGTCTTCAAATTTCAAAGGATACATAGCTTTTATTTTTTATATCAACATTATAATTATAGAGTTATTCGATACTTATCCGGTTCTATATTTTTACCCGTCCAAAACACAGGCTCGCTCTCGGTCCCATACCTGTCACGAGCCACTATGGCATAATTCCTATAAGGAATCGACAATGAACATGAATGTATATTTTTAGGTAATACAGCCACGATCTGATCTCCCGTATTCATATCCAAAGAATCATTTGTCGCATACAATACATAGGTGAACGCACCATCTGCCGGACTCCAAGAAATATTAGAAACACCGCCCTGTGCCTCCACTCGTAAATTGTTCGGTGTATCCGGTATTTGCGATATGGGATTTTTCAACCCGGGTGTCAAGGCTGGATACCTGTAAAAACAGGAAACGAGCCATTGCCTCAAAATCGTATGCGTATGTAAATTTTCATATCGGAAATAGGCCTGTCCCACTCCCATTTTCCGAGTGGTCTCGATTTGTCTCTTTATTTCTATGAAAGGCCAATTACCTTCACTCTTATCTAACCGGTAAACACCCAAGCCACTTATTACTTTTTCGGGAGGACAAGAATTTGCCCAGTCGTACAAGAACGGATAATAATTTTCTTCTCTGAAATACATCATCGGGACAATAAAATCATGCCGTCCGCTCTGCAACCAATCCTTCGGATTTTGCGAAACAGCCTCCATGCAGCTCCATTCCGCAGGGAAACCTTCTAATGAAGCATATCTGCCTAACGGTGAACTACTGACTTTCACCCACGGCTTTAATCGTTTTACCTCTTCATAAATGGCTGTGACGATACCGGTTATATTGTCTTCTCTCCAACGAAACAAAGACTTGCTTCTACTTCCCCACTTCCTAAACGAATCGGTATCGGGAAATTTCATCGCATTATCGGGATAACGCACATAATCCAAATGAATACCGTCGACATCATATTTAGAAACGACTTCCCCAACTAATGCTCTTAAATAATCCTTCACTGCCGGATTCCCCGGATCGAGAAACCATTCCCCCGATAATTGCTTACACCATGAACGATGGCGGGCAACAACCGAAGAACGACCTTGTTTTTTCACTTGCCTATTCGATCCCACCGGAAAAGTGACGAGCCAAGCGTGGCATTCGATAGCCCGTTTATGACATTCCTCAATGGCGAAAGCAAGAGGATCGTATCCGGGTTCCTGCCCATGACTTAAAACGGCAGCCCACGGTTCGTATCGAGAAGAATAAAAAACCTCACCTCGAATACGCGCTTGAAAAAACACCGTGTTGATTCCCACCGATTGCAACTCATCGAGAATATAGCACAACTCTTTTTGCTGTATATATCTATCGGACAAAACCTTTACCGGACGCGAAGGCCAATCCAATCCCCAGTTCGTTGTTATCCACACCGCCCTCATTTCATATTTCGGAGAAGAAGGAAATATGGAAACACAGATAAAACAAACTGAAAGAAGTATTAGCAGTCGTTTTTTCATTAAAGATTTGTATTAAGAGAAATAGTGCAAACAAAAGCAGAAACAAATTTATCGGACTCTACCGAGCACAGTCTATTTCCACATTTGGTGCAAAGGTACATTTTTATTCCCACAAAATATCTTTACAGAACTTATTTCATACGACAAAAACTCAACTCCCAAAAATAAAATAAGAACGACAGATTATCATAAAAAATAGTACCTTTGCAATTCCATACGAAAGATTATGAATACAACTTTCGCCACCATATTAGAAATTGTCGGCACACTGGCCTTCGCCATTAGTGGTATTCGATTAGCAGCCGCAAAACAATTCGATTGGTTCGGAGCCTATGCTGTCGGGCTTGTAACAGCCATAGGGGGCGGAACGCTCCGAGATGTCTTGTTGAATGCAACTCCTTTCTGGATGATAAACGGCAGCTACCTCACCGTAACGGCCATAGCTCTTATTTTCGTCATTATTTTCAAACAATACTTGGTAAAACTCGAAAATACGTTTTTCATATTCGATACGATCGGGTTAGCTCTATTTGTCGTCGTGGGAGTAGAAAAAACACTCATGTTCGGATTTCCGTTTTGGGTAGCTATCGTCATGGGAACCATTACGGGATCGGTCGGCAGTATCATTCGCGATATCCTCATCAACGAAGAACCTCTGCTATTTCGTAAAGACATCTATGCCTTAGCTTGTGTTGCCGGAGGAATCATGTTTTATCTAGGAGAAAAAATGGGGTTCAACAGTATAACCAACCAATCCATTTGCGGCATATCGGTCGTTGCGGTTCGCTTACTCGCTGTAAAATTTCACTGGTCTTTGCCAGCCTTGAAAGATGACACGACCAACCCCATTAAAGACTGACATTTCATCATGTTCGAACGACTGAAAAAATACGATAAAAAAGCAATAGGACAATTTATTCGTTTCGGTATTGTCGGTATCATAAATACCCTTATAACGCTTATCGTCATTTACTTCCTGCAAGAGATTCTACATGTAAAATATACCATATCCAATTTTATAGGCTATATAGCAGGTGTCGTCAATAGTTTCTTCTGGAACAAACTTTGGGTATTTAAAAAATTAAATAGTAACTTTATCCGCGAAGCCATCTTATTCCTCGTCTGTTTCGGGATATGCTATGGCATACAATTTATATCGTTACTCATTTTGGTAGAGATATTATATGTACCCGATTCTTGGGCTCAACTTTTGAGTATGATCGTATATACACTGTGTAATTTCATTATGAATAGATGTATCACTTTTAAAAAATAAAAGTTTCATACCATGAAAGTATCTGTAATCATTCCCTGTTATAACGAAGAAGAAGTACTACCCTTGTCCCATAAGCGATTTTCCCAAGTAATGGAAAGTACAGCTCACGATTATGAACTTATTTTCGTTAACGATGGGAGCAAAGACCACACAGAAGAACTTTTACTCGGTTTCGCCAACGATGATCCTCATACAAAAGTAATATCGTTTTCCAGAAACTTCGGACATCAAAATGCCGTGAGTGCAGGATTACACAACTGTACCGGAGACATTGCCGTTATCATCGACGTGGACCTGCAAGACCCGCCCGAAGTTATTCCCCAAATGATAGATACTTATTTGAAAGAAGGCAGTAATGTCGTATATGCGGTACGCAATAAACGTGAAGGGGAAACTTTCATGAAAAAATTCACTGCCAAGATTTATTATCGCATGCTCAACTCTCTATCTGACTACACATTTCCTGTCGATACAGGCGATTTCAGGCTCATCGATCGCAAGGTTTTGGATGCATTCAAACAGTTTCCCGAAAAGCATAAATATTTGCGGGGACTTTTCAGTTGGATGGGATTTAAACAAACTCCGTTCTATTATACCCGTAACGAACGTGCTGCCGGCAGAACGAAATATTCCATACGAAAAATGTTTTCATTAGCCTCGGCCGGTATCTTCGGTTTTTCTAAAAAGCCATTAAAATTGGCCATATCATTAGGAACACTTTCTATTTTTATAGCATTGGCTTTTGCTATCTGGGTATTCATCATGCACCTTTCCGGCAAAGAATCTATCGTTCCGGGGTGGTCTTCGACAATCATTACTATCGTATTTTTAGGTGGAGTGCAATTGTTTACCATCGGAATACTCGGAGAGTATATTGGAAACATCTTCGATGAAACCAAAAATCGCCCGGAATATATTATAGATAAAAAAATCAATTTTGATCCTCATAACAACCAAACGATTTAAAGACTGTCCCCATTATGAATGTGCCTAAAATAAGTTCCAAGACATCTCTATTTCTTTTACTGTTAGTCATCAGTACCTTAACGATCATACCCTATTTGGGGCTAACCAACTTCCACACCAAAGGAGAACCCCGGGAAGCCATCGTGGCAGTCAGTATGTTACAAAACGACAACTGGATACTACCTATAAACAATGGCGGAGACATCGCCTACAAACCTCCTTTTTTTCATTGGTGTATCGCAGCGTTTTCCCTTCCTGTCGGAGAGGTAACAGAGTTCACTTCGCGCCTTCCTTCGGCACTGGCGGCAATCCTTATGGCAATCGTGTGTTTTCTCTTTTTTGCCAAACGTAGCAGAAACGACATAGCATTCCTTGCTTCTCTATTGCTGCTGTCGGGATTTGAAGTGCATCGGGCTGCAATGGCGTCGCGAGTCGATATGGTACTGACCTGCTTCATCGTCTTAGCCATGCTCCAATTATATCGATGGTGGGAACTCGGATTGAAAGGAATCCCCATTTGGGCAATACTATTTATGAGTATAGCTACGCTCACTAAGGGACCGGTGGGCATCGTACTTCCATGCGCCGTAATCGGCATATTCCTTCTTTTCCAAAAAGTGTCTGTATGGAAAGCCTTCTATAAAATTATCCCCATAGCACTATTATCCTGTATCTTGCCTTTACTCTGGTATTATGCGGCCTATCAACAGGGAGGAGAAGCATTTCTACGGCTCGTTATGGAAGAAAACGTCGATCGCTTCTTGGGAAAAATGTCATACGGCTCACACGAGCAACCCATCATCTATTACGTTTATATTACCTTAGCGGGTTGGTTACCGTGGTCGCTTTTAGTTATCATGTCATTATTTACCTTAAAATACAAGAGACCACAGGGCACGGTAAAACTATATTGGGAACGATTTAAAGACTATATCACACACATGGATAAAATGAGACTGTTCAGTCTCCTATCCATTGTCATCATATTCGTTTTTTATTGTATCCCCAAAAGTAAAAGATCGGTATATATTCTTCCCATTTACCCATTCATTGCCTATTTTTTGGCAGAATACATGCTCTTTCTACTCAAACAAAGACCGCGAATATGGAGAATATTTTCAATTTTCATAGCATTTATCGGGGGATTTTTATTGGTGGTTCTAACTATCGTCAAAAGCGGAATTATAGACAAATACGCCATGTCTTCTACGAATGACATCAGTCACTATCTAACAGCCCTTTCCGAATCGTGGGATATCATATTCATCATTACTGCCATATTTATAGTATTCTTAATTTATGACATCTATAAGAGCAAACGATACCTAGCCTATAATAACCGTTATCTCTACTCGGTCGTAGCCCTGTTTTTCGGCATTCAACTGATGTTAGATGCTTCTACTTTGCCGGCTATACTCAATGCAAAATCGATGAAACCGTTTGCAGACAAAGTAGTATCGACTGTCCCAAATGGAGAGATATATTCTTATGTATCGTCCTCTATGATGCGATTTTTCATTATTAATTTTTATGCACAAAACCGAGTCGTCGACTTCGAAAAAGAAATGCCTGAAAACGGATATTTACTCGTCGGCGAACGAGATTTCAATTATATAAAAGAAAAGTACGGAGAACAATATACTTTTGAACAAACCCTACGAAGTGACCGTAAGGGAAACGACGTGAAAGATTATATTCTACTTTTCAATTTTCAACAAAACACAGCAGAATGAAGATTAAAAAGTAAAATGTTTGTCACATTGTTGAAATATCTGTTTCTCAATTTTGCACTATCATAAAAATTGAAACTATGGCCAATTACAAAATTTTAGTCGTCGATGACGAAGAAGATTTATGCGAAATTTTGAAATTCAATTTGGAGGTCGAAGGATATGACGTAGATACGGCAAATTCGGCAGAAGAAGCGCTACAAATGAACCTGACCAATTATAACTTATTGTTGCTCGATGTCATGATGGGCGAAATGAACGGATTCAAAATGGCCTCTCTGTTAAGAAAAAACGAGAAGCTGAAACATATTCCCATCATTTTTTTAACGGCCAAAGATACCGAAGACGACAAACTCATGGGATTTAATATCGGTGCGGACGATTATATATCGAAACCGTTCTCTATCCGAGAAGTGATCGCAAGGGTCAAAGCCGTACTAAGACGGATTGTAGAAAAAGAAGATCCGGCTATTTTACAATTTGAAAAATTGTACATAGACCCTGTAAAAAAACGAGCGTTCATAGACAGTACAGAACTCCCATTGACTAAAAAAGAATTTGAAATATTATCCCTCCTGCTTTCCCACCCGGGACAAGTTTTCTCTCGTGAAGAAATATTATCGAAAATATGGACAGACGAGGTATATGTTTTAGACAGAACTATCGATGTCAATATTACCCGCCTACGCAAAAAAATAGGAGAATACGGTAAGCGCATCGTAACTCGTCTCGGATACGGATATTGTTTTGAAACAGCTTAATTTATGTCTACCGAGAAGGTTCGAAAATCTATGACGTTCGATAGAAAATTGTTTTTTTCTATCGGCTCTCTTTTCATCGTTTTTATCGCTATTATCTTACTATTCGAATATAATCTAGAAAAAGAAAACCGACAGCAATCTCTAAATGCCCTTTTACAAGATTACAACGAACTCATATATTCCCAAATTAAAAACAAAGAGATAGACCAAATTTCAATCGACTCCATCATACAGAGTATTACTCGAAAACCTCTAAGAGTAACTATTATATCGGCACACTCTGGAAAAGTGTTGCTCGAAAGCCAACGAGAAAAAGAACCAGACTCCATCGCAAACAACCATTTGGACCGCCCCGAAATAAAATCATCTCTAAAAAATGGGAATGGATATGCCATTCGATATTCTCAATCGTTCAAAAAAAATTTCTTCTATTCAGCTAAACGATATGACGATTGGCTCATACGCTCCTCACTTCCTTTCGAACGGGAAAAATTTTCCATACTCAGTCCCAATAACGAATTCATATATTTCATGTTAGCGATATCGATTTTCGCCATACTGTTGCTTTATTATTTTTGCCACAGCTTGGGAAAATCCATTGCCGCTCTCAGCCAGCTGTCTCAACAGGCAGAACAGGGAAAGCCCATACACATTACTATAAAATCAGGGGTAGACGACATTGGCAATATTACCCAAAGCCTTACTCACATTTATGATAACTTATTAAAAACCAAAGAGAAACTATCCATAGAGCAAGAGAAACTATTCAAGCATTTACAGTTCTCCAAAGAAGGATTGGCCTTTTTTTCCAAAGATAAAAGGATTATTATGGCCAATAATCTTTTTATTCAGTATCTCAATTTTATCACAGACAATACCCTATCTCCCTCCGACTATTTATTTAAAGAGGCCAATCTGAAAAAAATCAACAATTTCATTTCTCAAAAGCTCTATGAACAAAACGAACAGGAGGAATTTATTTCGGAGTCTATGGTTATAGACAAAGGAAGCCGAACTTTCCTCATAGAATGTATCATATTTCAAGACCATACATTTGAAATAGCCATTAACGATATTACCCAACAAGAACAAGAAAGCCGGTTAAAGCGCCAACTTACTCAAAACATCGCTCACGAACTTAAAACCCCTGTCAGCAGTATCCGCGGATATATGGAGACCATTCTTTCCACCGAAATGGACGATAGCCGGAAAAAAATGTTTATGGAGCGTTGTTACGCACAATCCAAACGATTGACCGATTTACTAAGAGATATTTCAATGCTCAATAGACTGGACGAATCTAAGGACCTCTATGACACGGATAATACCGATTTACAAAAAATCATCAATGAAGTTATTAACGAATCGCAAGCGGCCTTGACAGAACGGGAAATGACCGTCGAGACGAGAAACCTCCACGAACGAATGTCTATAAATGGGAATTATTCCTTATTATACTCCATTTTCAGAAATCTTACAGACAATGCCATAGCCTATGCCGGTATAGGAACAAAAATCACGATAGACTGCTATCTCGAAGATAGTAAATATTATTATTTCTCTTTCTCCGACAACGGAATCGGTGTCCCCGAAGAACATTTGAACAGATTATTCGAAAGATTTTACCGGGTTGATAAAGGTCGGTCCCGCAAACTCGGAGGAACCGGATTGGGACTCGCCATTGTTAAAAATGCTGTTCTTTTCCATAAAGGAGAAATATGGGTAAAAAACGGTTTATCAGGAGGATTGAACATTCTTTTTTCATTACGAAAAGTTTAGGAACCCTATTCCTCTTTTCCCAAAATAGACACAGAAACATTAGGATTATTCAGGAAATCTCGTAACTTTGTAAAATCATGACATAAAAACTTGATTTTATGAACAACGAGAGTTTCAATAAATACATCGAACAAGCCATTAAAGAAAATTGGGAAAGAATCGCATTAAGTGATTTCGACGGTGTATCTTATCATTATAAAGACATTGCCCGCAAAATAGCCAAAATACATCTCTTATTAGAAAGTGCCGAAATAAAAAAAGGAGACAAAATAGCTATCTGCGGTAAAAACTCAGCTCATTGGGCAGTAGCCTTTTTTGCGGCAATCACCTATGGGGCCGTACCCGTCCCCATCTTACATGAATTCAAAGCAGACAATATACACCACATTGTCAATCATTCGGAAGCAAAACTACTATTTGTCGGAGATATTGTCTGGGAAGACCTGAACGAAACGCTAATGAAAAACCTGAAAGGAATCTTCCTATTAAATGACTTTTCCTTATTAAGATCAAAAAGTGAAAAGCTGACGGATATGCGGAACCGATTAAACGAATACTTCGGGAAAAAATATCCTGCCCGATTTACCCCTGATGCCGTAAGCTATTACGAAGATTCTCCCGAGGAACTCGCCGTTATCAATTACACCTCAGGCTCCACCGGTTTTTCAAAAGGAGTAATGCTCCCCTACCGCAGTTTATGGTCCAATGTCAAATTTTGTTTAGACCATTTACCGTTCTTGTCCGCAGGTGACGGTATTGTTTGTATGTTGCCGATGGCACACATGTACGGCATGGTTATAGAAATGATACACCCATTTTTAAAAGGCTGTCACTTGCATTTCCTGACTCGGATTCCCTCTCCTAAGATCATCATGGATGCTTTTGCTACGGTAAAGCCCAAACTAATTATAGCCGTTCCTCTCATCATCGAAAAAATTATCAGAACCAAAGTGTTTCCTTTATTAGAGAAACCTTTGATGAAACTTCTTTTAAAAGTTCCATTCTTAGACACTCAGTTATTGGCAAAAATCAACGATAAACTTTACGAAACGTTCGGAGGAAACCTCTCTCAAATGATTATCGGAGGTGCGGCTTTAAATAGAGATGTAGAACAATTCCTGCGTCGTATCAATTTTCCCTTTACCGTAGGATATGGCATGACCGAGTGCGGTCCGCTCATCTCTTATGCCCCATGGGACGAGACTCGAATCGGCTCTTGTGGGCGAATAGTGGACCGTATGGAAGGAAGAGTAAACTCTTCGGATTCAGAAAATATCGTAGGTGAACTGCAAGTGAAAGGTACGAATATCATGCTGGGATACTTCAAAAACGAAGAAGCTACTCAGGCGATATTCACCGAGGACGGCTGGATGAAAACCGGAGACTTATGTACGATAGATGCCGATGGATTCATATATTTGAGAGGAAGAAATAAAAACATGATATTGGGTCCGTCCGGGCAAAACATTTATCCGGAAGAAATCGAAGATCGACTGAATAATATGCCTTATGTATGCGAATCGCTCATCATCGAACAAGACGGCAAATTGGTCGCTCTCGTTTACCCCGATATAGAAAACGCGCAACATTCGAATATATCCGGCCATGCATTAGAAACTTTGATGGAAGAAAACATATCGACACTCAACAAAGAGCTTCCGGCTTATAGCCAAATCAGCCGTCTTAAAATCTATTATGAAGAGTTCGAAAAAACACCTAAACGAAGTATAAAACGATATCTTTACCAAAGCCATTAAAGGCCATTGGATTAAAAAAGAAAAAGAATTAAACGCCGGCAAAATATACAAAAACACATCGTTTGTAATTGCCGGCTTTTTCATATCTTTGCAAACCGATGAGAAAGGCCTGTATTATCATATTATCCGTACTTTTCTGTTCACTTTTTTCAGAGGCTAAGAAAAAACAGGATATTCCTGCTCCTTATGCATGGAGTATTACCCAGCCGTTAGGGTCGAGATATGATGTTCCTATGGATACTCTCATGCACAATTTTTACAGCACGGATATTCCTTCCAGCTATTCAACGGCTTACGGGACAACTGGGAATCTCGGTGCTGCCGCTTTTTCCAAAATATTTTTCGACAGGCCTTTACCCTCTGAATTTATATTTAAAGATCCATTCGGCCATTGGATACAAACAGCCTCTTCATGGAAATTCTATAATTCACACATACCTTATACCCAACTATCTTATCTGACAGGAGGCTCGAAACAAACTGCCCAAGATGATTTAAAAGCTGTTTTCTCTGGAAATTTTAATCAGAAACTGGAATTCGGAGGTAGCATCAATTATATCCTATCGAGAGGCCACTACCAGCATCAAGCGACGAAAGACCTTGCATACAGTATCTTCGGAAGCTATTTGGGAGACCGATACGATATTCAATTTTTTCTTAATACATATAATTTCGTAAACCAAGAAAACGGAGGTATCTCGGACGATACATACATACTTCGTCCCGAAGAGGTACAAGGAGGACAATCGAGCGTAAACACCCAAACGATTCCAACCAATCTGACGGATGCGTACAACCGTATTCGCGGTAAAGAATACTACGCCACACAACGATATAAATTCGGGTTCTATCAAGAAGAAGAGCAAGACACAACCGTGATACGTACATTCATTCCCGTTACCAGCATTATACACACCATCGAGTATAATGAAAATAAGCATAGGTTTGTCAACCAATCGGCGACCGAAGACACTACCTACTTCGCGAACACCTATTTAGGTCTTGGAGGGACGAATGAAGAAACCCGATACCAGTCTATACGAAATACTTTCGGAATATCATTACTCGAAGGATTCAATAAGTATGCAAAGATGGGATTGGCGGCTTACGCCACTTACGAATATCGCCATTTTTCCCTGCCTCAGGACACCCTTTCGGCTGGAACTACAATAGAGGGTTTGACTCCACGTCCCGATATATCCAATCCTCGCAGCCACGGAGAAAGCCTTTTATGGGTCGGTGGAGAAATTTCAAAACAAAAGGGAGAATTACTGACTTATCATGTAAACGGGAAATTCGGACTTGCCGGAGCAATCATAGGTGATATCGACGTCACTGCCGATATTCGCAGCCGATTCAGGCTTTGGAACGACACCGTTCAACTAAGGGCTTATGGCTTTTTCAAAAACACCGAACCTTCTTATTTCTATAAGAAATACACTTCCAATCACTTCATTTGGGACAATGATTTCGGGAAAACACGTCGAATGAGAGTCGGAGGTGAATTCAACATAAAACGGTGGAGAACCAAATTGAACGTCGGTGTCGAAAATATACAAAATTATATCTATTTTGACAATAATAGCTTGCCCCGGCAAGAAAGCTCCATGATACAAGTATTCCATGCAAAACTCAATCAGGATTTTAAATTCGGAGTTTTTAATTGGGAAAACGAAATAGTTTACCAAAAATCGAGTAAACCATCGATAATCCCCTTACCCGAATTGAGCGTATATAGCAATATGTACCTTTTATTCAGAATCGCCAAAGTATTGCATGTTCAATTAGGTGTAGATTGTCGTTACTATACAAAATATAAAAGCGAGGCTTTCCAACCGGCGACCTTAACTTTTCATACCCAAGATGAAATCGAAGTGGGAAATTATCCTTTCATGAACGCATATATAAATATGAAATTGAAACAAACTCGTTTCTTTGTCATGATGTCGCACGTGAATCAAGGAATATTCGGGGGAAATAACTACTTCTCATTACCACATTATCCGTTAAATCCAAGTATGTTTCAAATGGGGTTATCCATAGATTTTTCCAATTAACGATATGAAGTTCAAACGACACATATTTATATATGCCGTACTATTGATAATAGTTGTCGGAACAATGATATGGTTGCGTCCCCGAAACACTTACCGGCCGAGAACTTTCGAGGAAATCAAAGCCGATGGCGTTTTGAGGATTGTTACGGATTATACCCCATTGTCTTACTATTTACAAGGCGACAGCCTATCGGGATTCGACTACGAATTGGCCCGTATGGTAGGTAATCGAAGCGGGCTTTCCATTGAGATAACCCCAGAAGTTAACCTAAGCAAAAGTATCGACGGATTGAAAAAAGGCCAATACGACATCATTGCCCGTCAATTGCCCGTAACGTCCGAAATCAAGGAAGAATTGGCTTTTACCATACCCATTCAACTGAACAAACAAGTATTGGTTCAAAGAAAAGATCCAAAAGCGCAAAAAAAACTGATAAGAAACCAACTAGATTTGGCCGGAAAAACTCTATACATCGTCAGTGATGCTCCTACAAGACTGCGCATTCACAACTTGTCTCGTGAAATAGGTGATACCATATATATACAAGAAGAAAAGACATACGGTGCCGAACAGCTCATCATGATGGTCGCTACCGGGGAAATCGACTTAGCCGTATGCGACAAAGCAATAGCCCAGCAAATGAGCAAAGATTATCCCCAAATAGACTGTAATACCGATATAAGTTTTACTCAGTTCCAATCATGGGCCCTCAGAAAAGACGACTCGATATTACTCGACAGCTTGAACAAATGGATTTCTGAAATTCAAAAAGAAGACAAATATAATAAATTGTACAATTCTTATTTCTGACAGATAAAAACAAACAAAGGATTAAAAAAGTTTTTCTCGTATGAAACGACCTGATATAGAGCACGAAGGTATTATAACAGGTATTTCCGAATCGCATATATTCGTGCGCATCATACAACACTCGGCTTGCGCAGGCTGTCATGCGGCTTCATTGTGCACGACAACCGACCAAAAAGAAAAAATCATCGAGGTTGAAAAATGCGATTTTCCCATACAGATAGGAGATAAAGTTTCGGTAGCTCTTTCTGCCTCGGCAGGATACAGAGCTATATGGTTTACGGCAGCCCTCCCGGTAATTCTCATTATGCTGTCGCTCGTCATCAATGAACGAATAGGAATGAACGAACTATATTCGGGGTTATGTACCCTTGTCGTATTAGCGGTATATTACACGATACTATATTTCTATCGCGATCGACTGAAAAAACGATTTAGATTTTTCTTGAAACCAATACATGTCTCATAATTTATGGTAACGGCAATCATCATACTAAGTATTATCGGACTCATCAGCGCTACATTACTTTACATCATTTCCCGTAAATTCCATGTAGAAGAAGACTCTCGAATCGACGAAATAGAATCTATTCTTCCGGGAGCGAATTGCGGCGGTTGCGGATATGCCGGATGTCGGAATTTTGCCGAACAATGCACGAAGGTCACATCGTTAGACAGTCTGTTATGTCCCGTCGGGGGTAATGAGGTTATGCAAAAGATTGCTCCCATTCTTGGCCTGAATGCTGTGGAAAAAGCTCCTCGTATCGCTGTTATCCGTTGCAATGGCTCTTGCGAGAACCGCCCGCAAACCAGCCATTACGAAGGAGCACACAGCTGCGCGGTCGTTTCCTCGCTTTATACTGGCGAGAGTAATTGCAATTATGGGTGTCTTGGCGAAGGAGATTGTGCGGCAGCTTGCGAATTCGGAGGTATCACGATGGATCCCGTCACCCGACTTCCCCACATCGACTCCAATATTTGCGTTGCCTGTGGTTCTTGTGTAAAAGCCTGCCCCAGACATTTAATCGAGCTACGGAAGAAACAAGAATCCATGATATATGTGGCTTGCAACAACAAAGACAAAGGCATCATCGCCCGCAAAGTTTGTTCCGTCGCCTGCATAGGTTGTGGGAAATGTGTCAAGACCTGCCCCGAAAAAGCTATTTCTCTATCAGACAATTTAGCGTATATCGACGATAACCTCTGTCTATCATGCCAAGCGTGTGTCGACGGATGCCCTACCCATGCGATACATGCCGAAATAAGAAACAATATCAGGGAAACATCAACCCCCAGAAAGGAAACTGCAATATGTTAAAAACATTCCGCATAGGAGGTATACACCCCAAAGAGAATAAACTAACGTCACAATGCCCGGTAACCGCCATTCCGGTTCCCCGGCAAGTCTCTCTGATGCTCAACCAGCACATCGGAGCGCCGGCCAATTGCATTGTCAAGAAAGGCGATACCGTAAAAGTGGGGACTCTCATCGCCGAGGCCAACGGATTCGTATCGTCCAACATACACTCCCCTGTATCGGGAACCGTCTCGAAAATAGACAAAATAGCTAATGCATTCGGAATATATTCTCAGGCAATTATCATCGATACGGAAGGAGATGATTGGGAGGAATATATAGACCGGACTCCCTCTTTGGAAAAAGAGATTGCTTTATCTTCAAATGAAATTATACAAAAAATAGCACAAAACGGTATCGTCGGTTTAGGCGGTGCGACTTTTCCCACCCATGTAAAACTGACACCTCCCAAAGAATTCAAGCCTACGGTCCTCATCGTCAATGCGACGGAATGCGAACCCTACCTGACGGACGACCATGCTCTCATGCTCGAATCGCCCGAACAAATTATAATAGGCTGTCACATTCTAATGAAAGCTATCCATGTAAAACAGGCTTATATAGGAGTAGAAAATAACAAAAGAGACGCTATTGCCCTACTAAAAAAACAGGCCGAAAAATATCCGGGCATAGAAATAGTGCCCCTCCGTACCCGATACCCGCAAGGCGGTGAAAAGCAGCTCATCGATGCCATTCTTCATAAGCAAGTAGCAAATGGGGCATTACCGGTTTCGACCGGAGCTATCGTCCAAAATGTCGGAACCGCTTTTGCCGTGTATGAAGCCGTTCAGAAAAATAAACCGCTCGTAGAGCGTATCGTCACCGTTACAGGAGACGGTGTTAAACAACCGGGGAATTACCGGATAAGATTGGGTATGCCTATCCGTGAGCTGATAGAGATTGCCGGCGGTCTTCCCTCCGACAGCGCAAAGGTCATTCTCGGAGGCCCCATGATGGGAAAAGCGGTTTCCAATCTAGATGCCCCTATTCCCAAAGGCTGTTCGGGTATCTTGATATTAAACGAAGCCCATGCGCACCGGAGCGAAACCTCTTCCTGTATCAGATGCGGCAAATGCGTTTCTGCATGTCCTATGGGACTCGAACCTTATCTCTTGGCCAAATTGTCAGAAAATCATTTGTTCGAGAGAGCGGAAAAAGAACTCATCACCGCATGTCTGGAATGTGGCTGTTGTGCTTATAGTTGTCCGTCAAACCGTCCTATACTCGATTATATACGAATAGGGAAAAATGCAGTAAACCAAATCATACGATCCAGAAAACAATCTTAATTTATCTCGCAATGGAATTAACCGTATCGCCAGCCCCTCACATACACGATAATTTAACCGTCTCGAAATGCATGTACAATGTCATCATCGCATTGCTGCCTGCATTCGCCGTTTCCCTTTATTTTTTCGGAATCGGGGCTTTAATCGTTACTCTCTCGTCTATACTCTCTTGCGTCATTGTCGAATATCTAATCCAGAAATATTTACTGAAAGAAAAGCCTTCTATCGGTAACGGTTCGGCCATACTCACCGGATTGCTGCTGGCCTTCAACCTGCCCTCCAATCTGCCGATATGGATCGTTGTCATCGGTTCTATCGTTGCGATAGGGATTGCCAAAATGTCTTTCGGAGGCTTAGGGAACAATCTTTTCAATCCGGCTTTGGCGGGACGGGTATTTCTTCTCATATCCTTCCCTACCCAGATGACCCAATGGCCTCGGCCAATCGTATCACGGTGGAACTATACCGATACCGAGACCGGAGCAACACTACTTTCTAAATTAAAAGAAGAGGGAAGCCAGTGGATCGAACAAATAGATATCGCTAATCTATGGATTGGAAATCAAGGAGGTAGTTTAGGTGAAGTAGGCGCTATCGCCCTACTAATCGGTTTTGCCTATCTGCTTTACCGGAAAATCATCAGTTGGCATATACCCGTCTCTATCCTCTTGACAGTCTTCTTATTCAGTTTCGTCTTGGCATGCGGGCAAGAAACAGGCAATATGCAAAATATACCCATGTGGCAATATGCATTCGACTTTGCCCTCATTCAGCTATTGTCCGGCGGACTTTTGTTAGGGGCTATATATATGGCGACCGACTACGTGACCTCGCCCATGACCTCCAAAGGAATGATTATCTACGGAATCGGTATAGGTATCTTGACCGTCGTTATACGCCAATGGGGAGGTTACCCCGAAGGAGTTTCTTTCGCAATCCTTATCATGAATGCTTTTACACCGCTTATCAATAATTATATCAAACCCAAACGTTTCGGTAACCATCGATCATGAAGAAAAAAGATTCTACATTTTGGAACATGCTTTGGTCTCTGACCTTGATAACCGCCGTGGCCGGCGGACTATTGGGATATACCCATCGACTTACCCAAGAACCCATAGCACGTGCGACTAAGGCAGGAAGAGAAAAAGCAATCCAACAAGTCATTCCGAAATACGACAACTCCCCAATAGACGAACAATGCTCCTACACTGTCCGTAATGAATACGGTGAGACTACGGCGATCGTCTATCCAGCAAAAAAAGAGGGTATTCTCGTCGGAGCCGCTGTCGAATGCAGCAACTCCACAGGGTACGGTGGCGAAATACGTATTATCGTGGGTTTCGAAGCCGATGGAACGATTCGGGACTATCGAGTCCTGAAACATCAGGAAACACCCGGATTGGGCGCAAAAATGGACGAATGGTTCAGAACCGAGAAAAATAACCAGAATATCATCGGGAAATCGCCGGTTCGCAACAAATTACAAGTTAAACAAGATTCAGGCGACATAGATGCCATCACAGCCGCGACAATTACATCGAGAGCTTTTTTGGCGGCCATACAAACCGCCTATACGGCTTATGCCGAATCTATGAAAGGAGGCAATCATGAGTAAAACGAAAATACTTTTAAACGGAATTATAAAAGAAAATCCGACTTTCGTTCTTCTATTGGGCATGTGCCCCACCTTAGGAACGACCACCTCGGCCATAGGAGGTTTGGGTATGGGACTTTCTACACTGTTTGTACTAATTTGCTCCAACGTCGCAATCTCGATGGTCAAAAACTTTATCCCCGATAAAGTGCGAATACCCGCTTTCATCGTTATTATAGCCACGTTCGTAACCATTCTACAACTGTGTATGCAAGCCTATTTACCCGATTTATATGAAACACTCGGACTTTTTATACCCTTGATTGTCGTTAATTGCATTTTATTGGGACGAGCCGAGGCCTTTGCCGCCAAGCACAATCCGGTGGACTCCTTTTTCGACGGGCTCGGTATTGGACTCGGTTTTACATTTGCCCTTACCTTACTAGGTTGTATCCGTGAATTTTTAGGAACAGGACACGTATTCGGTATCTCGGTTTATCCCGAAGAATATGGGTCTCTCATCTTTATCCTCGCCCCCGGTGCATTTATCGCATTAGGCTTTTTAATCGCTATTATCCACACACTTAAAACCCGCTGATTATGCTCACCTATATCTCTATATTCGTTACCGCCATATTTGTAAACAATATAGTTCTATCCCAATTCTTGGGAATCTGCCCTTTTCTCGGGGTCTCCAAACGCATCGACTCGGCACTGGGTATGGGGGCGGCGGTAACTTTCGTCATGACCATAGCGACGATAGTTACCTATTTATTACAAACCTATTTATTGATGCCGATGAAACTGGACTATATGCAAACCATTGTTTTCATACTGGTTATTGCCGCATTGGTCCAGCTACTCGAAATTATCATCAAAAAAATAGCACCTTCCCTCTATCAGGCCTTAGGCGTTTTCCTGCCATTAATCACTACAAACTGCACGATATTGGGTGTCGCATTGATCGTTATTCAAAAAAATCTATCGCTTCTCGAAGCTACCGTTTATGCCATATCGACAGCAATCGGATTCACATTGGCTTTGGTAATCTTTGCCGGGATGCGTGAACAAATGAGTTTATCCCATATTCCCAAAGCCATGCAAGGCACACCAATCGCACTCATCGCCGCCGGATTACTGGCTATGGCCTTTATGGGTTTTTCGGGTATCAAAATAGGATAACTATCAATTTATAAGTAATACACCATTATAAATTATGTTATAAAACATAATAAGACAAAAATATTACATTTTATCCATATTCGATATATTTTTTAATTAGACTATTAATTTAAAAGTCAATCATTTACACCGATAGGTAGTTTAACAAAAAAACTACCTATTTTACTATCAATTTAAAAATATATTTTTTATATTTGTGGAACTAAAAACAAAATCATATGGCTAATATTAAAGGTGCTGTTGTCGTTAACAAAGAGCGTTGCAAAGGTTGTGAGCTATGTGTAGTAGCGTGTCCGTGCCAAGTTTTGGCATTACAGCCGACCGAAGTTAATGACAAAGGTTATCATTATGCTTTTATGCAGAATCCCGACGCTTGTATCGGGTGTGCAAGTTGTGGTCTTGTATGCCCTGACGGGTGTATCACTGTTTATAAAGTAAAATTATAACCGGTTTAATCTCTAAATCCGTTAATTATGAAAGAAGATATAAAACTAATGAAGGGTAACGAAGCCATAGCACACGCCGCCATACGCTACGGAGCCGACGGTTACTTCGGATACCCTATTACGCCCCAGTCAGAAGTCATGGAAACACTCATGGAAGAAAAACCGTGGGAAACGACCGGAATGGTAGTACTACAAGCCGAAAGCGAAGTTGCAGCTATCAATATGGTGTATGGTGGAGCTAGTTGCGGTAAAGCCGTGATGACATCGTCTTCCAGTCCCGGTGTCAGCTTGAAACAGGAAGGAATTTCCTATTTGGCCGGTGCAGAACTACCCTGTTTGATCGTCAATGTGATGAGAGGAGGCCCGGGTCTCGGAACCATACAACCGAGTCAAGCCGATTATTTCCAAGCCGTGAAGGGAGGCGGTCACGGCGATTATCATTTAATCGCATTAGCTCCCGCTTCGGTTCAAGAAATGGCCGACTTCGTGGCGTTGGGATTCGATCTCGCTTTCAAATACCGTAACCCGGCTATTATTTTAGCCGATGGAATTATCGGGCAAATGATGGAAAAAGTGGTACTTCCGCCTTTCCGCAAACGCCGTACAGAAGAAGAAATAAGGGAACAAAATCCGTGGGCGACATTAGGAAAAACCAAAAATCGGAAAAGAAATGTAATCACCTCTCTCGAACTCGATCCGGCAATTATGGAGCAGAATAACATTCGCTTCCAATCCACCTACAAACGTATCAGTGAAAATGAAGTCCGCTTCGAGGAAATCAATTGCGAAAACGCCGACTATCTGATTGTCGCATTCGGTTCCATGTCGCGTATATGCCAAAAGACAATCGAGCTGGCAGCAGAAGAAGGTATCAAAATAGGATTGTTGAGACCCATCACGCTATGGCCGTTCCCGACGGAAGCTATCGCTCGCCATGCAAATCATGTGAAAGGAATCCTATCGGCCGAGTTGAATGCCGGACAAATGGTAGAAGACGTTCGATTGGCTGTCAACGGAAAAGTGCGAGTAGAACATTTCGGACGTTTAGGTGGAATCGTACCTACCCCCGACGAAGTTCTTAACGCTCTCAAAGAAAAACTAATGTAAATACCTGAACCTTTATCTGGTTCATAATTTTTATGCACATGGATATCAACGAAATTATAAAGCCCGAAAACTTGGTTTACACTAAACCTCGGCTGATGAACGATAATCCCATGCACTACTGTCCGGGTTGCAGTCACGGAGTAGTACATAAACTTATTGCCGAAGTTATAGACGAAATGGGTATTGAAGAAGAAACGATCGGTATCGCTCCCGTAGGCTGTGCTGTTTTTGCCTATAATTATCTCGACATCGATTGGATCGAGGCTGCCCACGGACGTGCGCCGGCTATCGCATCGGCTGTAAAACGGCTCAACCCCAAGAAAATGGTATTCACCTATCAGGGTGACGGCGATTTGGCCGCCATTGGAACGGCCGAAACCATTCACGCCTGCAATCGCGGCGAGAATATAGCTATCATATTTATCAACAACGGTATATACGGAATGACCGGCGGACAAATGGCTCCTACTACACTAGAAGGAATGGTGACATCTACCTGTCCCTACGGACGGAATGTCGCACTGAACGGTTATCCTTTACGAATTGCTGAATTGGTAGAACGGGTGGACGGAACTTGTTACGTGACTCGTCAAAGTGTACACACTCCCGCCTCTATCCGCAAAGCGAAAAAAGCAATCCGGTTGGCTTTCGAAAACGCAATGGCCGGAAAAGGCACATCTTTGGTAGAAGTTGTATCGACTTGTAATTCGGGCTGGAAAATGTCGCCGGCAAAGGCTAACAAATGGATGGAAGAAAACATGTTTGCCAAATACCCGATGGGAGACCTCAAAAACGTATAATTAAAAACTACGGATATGAAAGAAGAAATTATCATAGCAGGATTCGGAGGACAAGGTGTACTCTCTATGGGGAAAATATTAGCCTACTCTGGACTGATGGAAGATAAAGAGGTTACGTGGATGCCCTCATACGGACCGGAACAACGCGGAGGAACGGCAAACGTAACAGTCATACTCAGTGATGAACGTATAAGTTCACCGGTATTGAATGCATTCGATGTGGCTGTTATTCTGAACCAACCTTCTCTTGAAAAATTCGAAAGTAAAGTAAAGCCCGGCGGTATACTCATCTATGACGGATACGGAATACACCACCCGCCTACGAGAACGGATATCAATGTATATTGCATCAACGCTATGGAAGCTGCCATAGAAATGAACAATACCAAAGCATTCAACATGATCGTATTGGGAGGCTTACTAAAACTAAAACCAATGGTAAGCATGGAAAATGTACTGAAAGGACTGAAAAAGTCGCTGCCCGAACGACATCATCATCTCATTCCCATGAATGAGCAAGCTATACTCAAAGGAATGGAGATTATTCGCAAAGTCTGAAACGGCCAATTTTATAATACTAAAAAAAGCGAGGTGAAAAAAGAAAATCATTTTTCCCTCGCTTTTTTTATTTTTCTTTGTAACATATTTATTATTTATCCGTCTCCTATATGAAAGGCCCTAAAAGGTGCACCGGTCTAAATTAAAGTAACAACTAAAAAACAACAGATATGAAAACAAAAATTTTGATTTTAGCGCTTGCAGCATTTTGCAGTTTCTCTTCTATCTCCGCCGGCAATTGTATCGACAACTTATTCAATACGGCTTCCCGAATGCCCAATGCAGAGAAAGTAAACCTCAATTCATTCGTTTTGGGATTACTCAAACCGTTTTCGTCAGAGCTGAAAGGAATAAAATCGATGAGTATTATCGATGCTGAAAATATCTCGTCCAAAGATTATACGAGATTCGAGAAAATAATAACACAATGCGATTCCGACGGCTATGAAACAGTAACCAGCTCGAACGAAGAAAACGAGATTGTCCGAATCCTGATGAAAATAGAAAAAGAAAAAATTCGGGAAATCGTCATTATCTCCCTCGAAGAAAATGAAATCAGTTTAATCCGAATCAAAGGGAAAATCGATCCTAATCAAATGCAGAATATCATAGAAGACAACGCATAATAAACAATAAATACATCACTATGAAATCAAGAATTTTTCTTCTTATTATAGTACTATTGTCGACTCTGCAAATTTCATTCGCCAATAACAAAATCGATAATCTTTTCAAAAAAACAAAAGAGCTGCCAAATGCCGAATACTATACGGAAGATTTCAAAAAGCCTCAGGTAAAAGGCGTAGTCGACGGTGTTAAGGCCATTGAAGTAGTAGAAGCCGATATAGACAACGCAACCTATCTAGCCCTAAAAAAAGAAATTGAAGAAGTAGACTTTAAACCCTATGAAACGATTCTCACTACCAGTGAAGACGATGAATTTGTAAAAATCCTTATCAAGTCTACTCCGAAGAAGATAAAAGAAGTAGTAGTCATATCCCTGTATTCAGACGAAATTAACGTTGTACGTTGCAAAGGGAACTTAAAATCCGACATGCTCGAAAAATCTAAAACGAACTAGATATGACTCATCAAGAGTTCAAAGCGAGATTTCTACCCTGTCATAAGAAAATGTATTACATCGCTTTTCGATATCTTGGAAATGAATACGATGCAGAAGATATGGTGCAAAATACCTATCTGAAACTATGGGAGAAACGGGAAAGTCTTGAAAACATAGAAAACAACGAGGCTTATGCCATCACAACGATAAAACATTTATGCCTCGACACACTAAGAGCGCCACAAATCGAGACGGACAACGATTCTGTATTAGTTCAAGAGACAGAGCCTGCTCCACAACCCGATACGGCCTATGAAATAAAAGAAGACATGAAGGTTCTGTTGAACATCATAAATAAACTTCCCGAACAACAACGTAAAATTCTACTTTTAAGGCATTTCGAAGACAAAAGCACTGACGAGATAGAAACCGAAACCGGTTTGAGTAACGCCAATATACGGGTACTTCTCTCCCGGGCCAGAAAAACGATTAAAGAACTATTCATACAAAGATTATGAATGAACAAGAATTACGACAAAAAATAGACATGTTCTTCAAAGGAGAGCTATCGGATACCGAAGAACAAGGATTGAGAGACTATCTCGCAACCCACGAAGTTCCAGAGGATTTTATTCAAGAGAAGCGCATCATTTTATCTCTTATACCCGATCGTTCGGTACATATTCCCGATCATCTGGAAGAAAAATTATCGTCATACATAGATCGGTTGCCCGATAAAAAGAGGCAGATTCTTTTTTCCCGAAATTGGAAATGGATAAGCGGTATTGCTGCCGGTATTATATTAGCGATTTCCACCGGATTATACGTGTACCGGCAACCATCTTCCAAACGACTCAGCGATCAAGAAATATATGCCTGTGCCGAGGCTCAACGAGCTTTAATTCTCGTTTCCCAGAAATTAAATAAGGGGACGAACCAATGGCAACAAGCCCAAAAAGAAATTATCGAGACCAATCGAATAGTCAATAAACATCTAAAATACAAATAATTATGAAACGGACAATTTATATTCTATTATTAGCTGTATTCGGTATTCTTTCAGCTACTGCCGAAAACAACTTCATAGAAAAATTCGCTAATCAAAAAGGTGTGACATACGTCAACATATCGAAGGCATTGCTGAATATGATGCCCGAAGGACAAATCGACGCAGAAGGATTAAATCTAAAAGCTGTTATCAACGAGTTAGACCGAATTCAAATCTTAACTTGCGAGGACAATGAAGCTCTGATTCCTCAAATGCGAAAAGAAAGTATCGTATTTCAAAAAGCTCCATACGAAGAACTGATGAAAGTAAAAGACGACGGCGAGACCGTAGCTTTTTACGTGCAACCCAAAACAGACAAAAAGATCAAAGAATTAATCATGCTGGTCGATGACGGCGACTGTGGAGAATTTACTGTTATACGTCTATTAGGAGATATTTCAATAACCCATCTTCAAGAGTTGACAAAAGACGCAGGGTTATAAACCTTATCCGCAAACCGATATTGAAAGGGGGCAAATAAAATCATTGCCCCCTTTCAAATTATTAGAAGCTGTTTTAAATTTATTCCGAGACAGATTGAGACCTATGTTGAAGCAGATTGGAGTCCGAGATATGCAGTCAATAGTGGGCTATTGACAAAAATCAAGGGATTCAAGATGCGAGACAGGGGCGCAATATGGCCGGAACATACCTGCTTGCAATGATAATATTATTTCTCAATAAATTTAAAACAGCTTTTTAATAACACAGCCCTATTAAATAACGACAAAGAATATCTCCGCCGAAAGTTCCTACAATAAACACAATCCACAAATTACGCCCCCTTAAATTACAAGAAACCGAAATAGCTCGAAATATCCAATACAAAACCCAGATCGCAATCAAAAGACTCAAAGCCCCTATCCAAATAGCCGAAAAAAGAAACATTTTATCGGATAGCGCATCCTCTATGGCCTGTAACGACTGTATGGACATGAAATGCCGTACCGGTGGGAAAGCCATGCACAAAGCCAACAAAACAAAAGGCAGCTGGGAAAAAGCAACTGTTCCTAGAACGTCTATCGGACGAATATGGGAACGACTGCAAAACAGGCTCAATATATAAACCAATAACGAAGGTATCAACCAAATCACCAAATGCTCCACGACAAAACACCACCACTCACTATGAGGAGCTCCACCATAATGAAGCAATCCATGAAAATGCACATCTGCTCCATAAGCGATCGCTGTCGTTATAACTATGCCCAATATCCCCCACCCGGCAGCCTTATAACCGGCTACTTTATAAGGATTCGATATAAATTTCCAACTATCTTTCATTTTCTTCCATGTTATTGAGTTTCTCTATTAAATCATCTAAATAATTGCGCACAGTAGGATAACTTACCCCCATCTTTTTTGCCATATCCTTCAAACTGCCGCTCGCTTTTACAAATTCAAGCATAAATCGTTGTTCTTCTTCATTCAAACTGGTCAAAACCGGTAGTTCAAATTCTCCCGACACCTCTGTCGCACAACGACCACAAATCATTTTTGATACTCTAAGCGGAGCATCGCATGCAGGACACCGCAAGGGCAATTTTTTTCTAGTCACACTTGTCGTCATCGTTTCACAAATTTTTCAATCGTTATCAATAAATCCTCTTGAACGGGTAAATCGGGATTAGCATAAGTAGCCTGCTGAACTTGCATATCGACCGACTCACACGTTTTCAACACATGATTCATATCTTTCAAAATCTGGAATTGTGCCTTCGGTAAAGATTGTTTCAACAGTTTGGCATCCTCCTCCGACACCTGTACATCTTTATCGCCTTGTAAAATCAATACCGGCTGCCTCAATTTCGCAATCACCTCTTGTGGATTATACCGATACCACGATATAAGATAAGGTTGAACAGATGGACGGAATAAAGTCATCAATCCCATAGGAATATTGGATACTTCCTTTCCAGCTTTCAGCGAATCGTTGATCGATTTTACCAGATGCCGGACCTCTGCCGGTTGCCCCGACAGTTGCTCTTCTATTATATCATAAGCCGGCCGACCGGCTCCCGCCAACGAAATAAAACCTTTTACCTTCGGATTATCGACACTCGCCAACATACCAATCAAAGAACCCTCACTATGCCCCAAAACAAATACATCGGAAAAACGACTATCCTCGCTCAGCCGATCTATCCAGCCCTGAACATCTGTCACATAATCTTCGAACCTAAGGTCGCTCTCTTTTTTAGTAGCCGCAGAACTCGAAGCAATTCCCCTTTTATCGAAACGGAGAGTCGCAATACCTCGCTGCGCCAACCCCTCCGCCAACAATTTCAATGAATTATTCTTCATAGAAAATCCGCCGGAATTCGTATTTCCGTCCATATCGGTAGGCCCCGAACCGGCTATCAGCAAAACTATCGGTGGCTTTTCAGCATCCGGTAATCCTATTTTACCGTTAATTTTTCCCGTAGGTGTATCCAATGACACCGATTGTTCCTTCATAGCCCTCACAGTTACCGACAAAGACAAAATAGAGAATAAAATGATTAATCTTAATTGTTTCATATATATTTTCATTTACTTCTTATGACACAAAAATAATACAATCATGATAAAACGACAAACAAACTTCAATTTTATTTATTATATAATTAATTTTATTCATATCAAATAAAATAAAAGATAATAATACAATCATGATTTTTCCTTATTTTTGCAATAAATGTAAGAAACGAACAGTCTACCGGGAAAATCGAACATCACCGTTTTAACGATAGATTTTACATTTTCTACCACTAACTTAAAACAAATTCCTATGGATAAATCCAAAGTATTCTTTACCAATCTGCACACGACTCCTTCGAGCAATCTACTCGACAAGATGGAGCGTTTAATCAAACGAGCCGGAATCGAAAGTATCGATTTCAAAGACCAATTCGTAGCTATAAAAATACACTTCGGAGAACCGGGAAATTTAGCATATCTCCGTCCGAACTATGCAGCTCGACTGGCAACCCTACTCCGCTCTTGGGGAGCAAAACCCTTTCTTACCGACTGCAACACGCTCTACTCCGGCCGACGTGCCAACGCGGTAGACCATTTACAAAGCGCCATGGAAAATGGATATAACCCCATTTCAGCGCAATGCCAAGTCATTATCGCCGACGGTTTGAAAGGAACGGAGTACCGTGAAATACCTTTAAATGGGGAGTACTGCAAGGCTCCGAAAATTGGATCGGCATTAGCCGATGCCGATATAGTTATCTCAATGACTCACTTCAAAGGTCATGAGCAAGCCGGATTCGGCGGTGCTTTAAAAAACTTAGGAATGGGAGGAGCGAGCGTAGGCGGTAAACTAGAATTGCACTGTAATTCTCAACCCAAAATCGAAACAGAGAACTGTAAAGGCTGTAACATCTGTGTCAAGCATTGCGCCCACGATGCCATACACTTGAACCAAAACCATAAAGCCGAAATAGATTATACCAAATGTGTCGGTTGCGGGCAATGTGTCGCTTTATGCCAACACGATGCAGCCGTAATGGGAGAATGCGATACGTCTGAACGCTTGAACTATAAAATAGCCGAATATACCCAAGCCATATTGAAGGACAAGCCTCATTTCCACATCAGTTTCATTATGAATGTTTCACCTGAATGCGACTGTTGGAATCACAACGATGCCGCCATTATCCCCGATTTGGGAATACTCGCATCATTCGACCCGGTCGCTTTGGACAAGGCTTGCGCCGATATGGTCATCGCAGCACCGGCAATCAATGGCAGTTGTCTGACTGAGAAACACCCGCACGAACATCTCGAAGGCGCCGATAAATTCCATCTGATGCACCCCGATACCAATTGGCAAGCCGGACTCGAACATGCACAAAAGATCGGATTAGGAGTTATGCAATACGAATTGATTACGGTATAGACCGCTATTTCCCAAAGAGGAATCGATCACAGGGCACGGTAATGGGATTCGTTGGCATATTTCAATAGCTGCGAATCCCCTTTACTGTCGCCATATACGATCAAGTAATTATTTTCTAAATCGGGAATCTGTTCCAGCAGCCTCACAACCTTCTCCTGTCCATAACAATTTTTATTCGAAAAGAAACCGGTCAGACAACCTTCACCGTCCACTTCGATCTCGGTAGATAATATGTCCCGGATACCTAAATCGGAAGCAAAAGGTTTGATCCAATTATAAATACTTGCACTTACAATAAAAACCCTATTGCATTTCTGCAATTGTTCCCATATAGCAATCCTTGCACTTTGCCGAACAAGAGCCTTTCCTTCCTTTTGAAAAAATTCCTCGCACAACCGATTGAAATCCTCCAACCTCATTCCTTTGAAAAAATGGGAAAATATTTGTTGTTTCACCTTCCAATTCGGATAAAGCCCCAATTTATACGCCAAAAGTTGCGGAGCATACCTAAGAAAACCCGCATAGAACGAAACAGGTCCTCTCACAAATTTGATAAATTCCAAAAGTGTATCTTTGGTAGTAACCGTTCCATCAAAATCGAAAACAGCAATTCTCATATTCCTCAAAAATAAATCAGAACCCCGAAAGACAGAACCCAGCCCACGATACAAACATGGATAAACCGGTCGTGTATCAATATCTTTGTAGGACTGCCACTATTCTTATCTACCACTGTCAACTGCAAATAACGTAAGATTCCAGCCAAAACCCATATCGTAGTCAGATAGAGATTGGAGGTCCCCATTCTTTCGATCACCTCCGGTGATACAGTATACATAATGTAACAAACGACCACAATAACCCCGACAAGAGTTATCGCCATATTGATAAACTCCAAATTATAACGGGCTATATTAAGCCTCATCTTATCTCCGGTCCGCTCATAAATGAGTACGTCGTCCCGCCTTTTGGCAAACGACAAAAACAGAGCCAACAGAAACGTCATCAAGATAATCCACGGCGAAATCCATATCCCTGTAACGACTCCACCCGCAAGAACCCTTAACACAAAGCCTATCGATATCACAAAAACATCGACCAACGCAATATGTTTCAACCAAAAACAATAGGCTATATTCAAAATAAAATAGATACCGACATTTATCAGCAACACGTGCCGTACGGTTGAATCATAAATAAATGTCAAAGCAATTGCCAAGACCAACAACAGAGCCATTATACCATATCCGGCTCCCACCGATACTGCACCCGAAGCGATAGGTCGCCGGCACTTAGTCGGATGCAAGCGATCGGATTCTCTATCGCAAATATCATTCAAACAATATATAGACCCAGCGACCAAACAGTAAATAACAAAAGCAATCAATGCGGAGCTCAAACAAGCCCCGTCACCTAACTTCCGGCTAAAAAATATCGGAAGAAAAATAAATACATTTTTAAGCCACTGTTGAGGCCGAACGAGTGAAATTATATCTTTCACCATACTATTGGTATATTTTACACAACAAATATATAATATTATACAGAATAGTACAAAATATACACCTATCGTTTTCCCCAATACACAGCGACGATCGGAATAAATCTAATAAACAGACGATTCATTGCCCCATGTGTTTTTGCAATATGGGATATAAAAACTCGGCATAACGCATAAAAACAAGAAAAATATGTGTTTTCATATTCATATTTTACTATGTATAAATTTAGTAAATATCTCAAATATGATATGAAAACATAAGCCGAAATTCAAATGTGTCGGACAGGACATCGGGGAAATATTTATAATGTGATTTTCGCCGACACCAAGCTGTTTCGGCAGAGATACCCACCTTTGGACTAATAGCAAACGAACCACGTAGATTCATCATCTGCAAACGAGCGTCTCCGACAGCGCCTTGTGCATCGAGATAATGAGGATTCATATTTTCATAGTCCTTATGCTCATACCCCTTCCACGTGAAAATATGGTAATTCTCAAATCCCAAATAAATGCCGAACCGACGCTGCAAAGTAAACAAGCCGTTGAGGCGGATACTATATCCGCTTCCCATATTGTAATCACGGTCGTGAAATTGATAATAATCGCACAAAGCACCGCCAAGAGCCACTCCCGACACAAATCCGTTCAAGGCCAAAGTGTTATTTTCATGCAATTTCATGCGATATAAAACACCGGGGCCATAGGATACAGTCTCGGAAATGCGAAACGGCACTTCGTTCGACTCATTATCCATTCTTCCGCTATTGTAATAGCTATAATTCTGGAATATACCGGCAAACAATTCATTCCCATTTTTATAATCATGTTCCCGGCCCCATATAGAAGCGCAAATATTTACGTCCCCGATAATGGGTTGGTGGGCGAACATATTGAACAACATTCGAGCCGTAAAATGCTCGAACGGAACATTCCCTTCAATTTCGAACGGGTCGTTATAAATCAACGAGAAATCCATACACCCGACATGTATACTTCTGTTCTTGCCTTCCCTAATGTTATCGAGCATACGATACCCAGCCTCAAATCGAAAATGAAACGGGATAGTCGCTTCTTTATCCACATACCGAGGACCTATACGCCACGCTTCCCCTGTCATCAAACGATTGACTGCCCGTACCGGATTTAAAAACGCGGCGACTAACTCATGGGATGCCCTCTCCCACCCCCTAGCCTGTCCGTTCAAGACCAACGAAGACAGACGATAGGTCGTTTCCCCTAAGGCCATTCCGCCAAAGGTTGTAGACATTATATCGTTGATCGAGGCCGGTTGTGTCTCCATAAACCATTCCCAAATAGAACTTCCCAAGAGAGCATAAGGTGCAGATTCCCAAAAATTCAATCCGTTGGAACGGGCACTGCTGTAATAAAGATTACCTTGATATGGGTGTGAAAAAAGATTAGTCTCGAACTTGTCGTTATCCCACAACAAGCCGGTCTTAAAATTGTTTTTTATCGATGACCATGAAATTTGAGCATAGTCCTCTTTAATAAGATATCGGGTAAGCACATGAAACAAAAGATCTTCCGCCACTACCTCTGCACCAGCCAACCACGGACGTTTTTTTGCCGGTGCAGCCACATTTAAATGCGTCGGGACATTGCTACCTAACTGAAACAAAGAATTGATTTCAGGTTCTCCATTGCTCTCTACCACCAAAGTATCCATTTGTTCAACACCCGGCTCCGCTACCGAATCGGGCACAGTCACATTTGCGTTCAATGATAGCGCATCAGCACTAAGAATCGCCAATACGCAACAAAAATTTATACCTATTTTCACCTTCTTTTCTTTTATCGGCGACCAAGATAATCAATAAACTTGTAAGAGCATATCTGATGGGAGTTATCGGATAATGTTCCCGCACTTTGGAACAATATTTCGAGTTTACAAAAGGCTTCTCCTCTTCTTTCCACAAAAAGGGGAGACGAAATCGAATCTCGTCTCCCTTTTTCTTTCAATCGGAATTTTCTTATTCCGACCCACCATATTGTTTCTCTATCAATTTCTCGGCCTCGTTCTTTAACTTCTGAGCTTGTTTCTCTGCTTCTTCCACCAATTTCTTACCGGCTGCCTGAGCTGCAACTTTCGCCAAAGGATTCGATGCTTTGGAAATGAGCTTCTCGCTCTCCGATTTCGCCGTAGCGATCAATTTATTTCCTGCCTCTTCGGCCTGCTTACGAATAGCGGCTTTCTGAGCTTCTATATCTTCGGCATCCACTCCCAAAACTTCCGAAGCAATCACATTCGTCACGGCATTCTTAACAACCTCATCGGTATTCAACTTAATAGATGGCTTGGAGAACGTTCCTCCTATCGTCGCCGAAACATTACTTAAAGCCCCGGCCCCCGGAATATTGATTTTAGCTCGATAATCAATCGTCTGATCAAGGCCTGTAACACCAGAAAGATTCATTGTAATATTACCCAGCTTCATATCAAAAGGCGAAGTCTTTACTTTACCGTCCTTAATGGTAAAAGAGATTTTCAAATCTTTCGCTTCGATATTCTTCAATTTATCGTTTTTCAACAGCGTTGCCAACTGGCTGAATACTTCGATATTTTGTAATTGAATATCGTTGGATTGAATGACACCATCGGCAGTCAAAGAACTTAAATCGGGCGACATCTGACTATCCAGAGCAGATTTCAGGTCGACCTTAACGGAATATGTTCCACCGGTTTTAGCAAAAATGGGGACAATCTTCTGAATCATGTCCAATTGCTCGAACGTTTTTTCAAAGGAGGCTTTTTGTATGTCGAGGTCAAAATTAACCATAGGACGAACAACGCTCTCGGCCGTACTATAAATACCATTCGCCACCATTGCTCCACCGAATGCGTTCAAACTCAACGGAGTCATTCGTACAGCACCGTCAGCAACGATAAGTTTACCCGTCACATTATCGAGTTCCATCTTTTGGAAAAGGATTTTCTTGAAGTCGGCACTTAAAGTCATATCGATATTCTTAGGAACTTCTATCACAGAAAGAGTCGTTGTATCGGCTTCGACGGTCTCTTCTCCCGAAGTTTCCGAGTCACCCATCAATTCGTTCAGGTCAAGCAGCGACGAAGTTACCGTCAAAGAGCCTTTTATAGTCTCATTTTTCAAAACGTACGCCAGATAATTGGATAAAGAACCATGAGCTTGAATATCGCTCTTTCCGACCTTAACATCGAGCTGAGACAACGACATAGCTTTGGCCGAAACCGAAGCCTGCGCCTTTTTCACTGCGACGGCAGGCAAACCTTTCATCGTTAAATCCATGTCGGCGACAGTTAGTGTTCCCTCCCCTCTTATATTCTGATAATTTTCTTTTTCAATATCGGACATACGGCCTGCAAATTGCAAATCGGCGGTAACGATACCACTCAGGGTTATAGAATCGCCCAAAGGATAAATATCCTTGATTTTCCCCAAATGAACCGTACCGTCGGCAGTAGCCTTGAAATTCAAATCCGATATAGGTGTAGAGGCATACAGCGCAGCCTTGAAAGGATTGCCTGCCATAGAGAGACGAAATTCCGATAAATCGATAATTGTTTTATCCAGACTTCCGCCCGGATTGCTCACCGAAGCACCTATATTGATTCCATCGACCGAAGCCGGCATTCCTTCATAGTTAAGTGTAGCATCTTTCACACCGAGCGTTAGCCCGAACTGGGGCATATTCTCACCGGCCATTCGCCCTTTTGCAAAAGCCGTAAGCGACATATTGCCTGTCGTGCGCAATTTATCGAAATTATTCTGATATATAGCCGGTATCAAAGAAAGTATCTCTTTAAAGTTTATCTCAGAAGTGTTTATCTTTAAGTCCATATCCATAGCCCCATCGTCGAGGAGCGCTACCCAACCATCGAGATTCAGGACAATGGCATTCAAGCTCAACGTGTTTTCTTTCAAAATAAATTTATTATTCTTCAAGTCGGCCGATACCGTTAACTTCGCTCCGGCCTCAGCCTGTTTCAAATAAGAGATACCGCCCATCGCGAAGTAAATATCTTTACAGGACAATTTACTGTCTATATCGGTCATATCGGCACTCATATCGCCCGATAGCTTCAAATTCAGTTTATCGGTATAGAATTGCATATTCGTGGAATCGTCCACATAAACGATCGTAGCATCGGCTATCTTAAAATTTTTCAATTTCAGACGGAAAGAAGATTCGCCCTCTACTTCGACCGTTTTTTCTTCTTCCACATCGACCGTATCCGGTTTCATAATATCCCAATTCACCCGTCCATCGGCCAACTTCACCGCTTTTATCGACGGCTTGTCCAAAACGACGTAATTCACATCGAAACCTTTGTCACTAAACAGGCTCATCACATTTACAGCCACATCGATGGATTCAGCAGAAACCAACGTGTCGTTTTCAAAATCATCTATACCCGAAAGTGTCAAACCATTCAATTCGATAGACGCACTCGGGAAATGCGAAAAGAGACTGATATCGAGCGATTCAAAATCGAGCTTGGCATTCAACATCTCATTGGCCTCTTTTTTCACAATAATTATCACTTTGTCTTTAAACATAAATGGCAAGACAAGCATGAATACCAAGATAACCGCCACGGTTACTCCGGTAATCTTCAATCCTTTTTTCAGACCTTTGTTCATCATAGTTATTATTTATTTGTTGTTCTGTTGTTTTTTCTCCCTCAACTCTTCTGCAATAGCCCAATGACGAGCGGCCATATCGGGCATTTCCAGTTTGATAAAAGTATCTCCGAGTCGATCGTGTGCCGTAGCATGTAACGGTTTTTGTTTAACGGCTTTTGCAAAATCGGATAATGCCGTTTCGTAATCGCCTTGTTTATAGCGTAATTTACCCCGATTATATAGAGCTTTAAAACTCAACGGGCTCAACCTTATAGCTTCATTGTAACACGCCATAGCTCCATGTTCATCGCCTTGATCTTCGAGCGTAATTCCTTTTCTTACCCATGCATCGATCAACGTAGGATCGAGAGACAACGCTTTGTCAAAATTGGCCAAAGCCGCCCGCACATCCTTTGCCTTAGTTATACACTCGTTCCCTAATAGGTAATATTCATGTGCATATTTACGCAATACGGTATTCCTATCGGACAACGCCTGTTGAAGTTCCCGATTTTTAACACGCAACTGATTGATAACGTTCAATTTTTTACGAATATACCTCTGAATTACGGGTTTCTCAATATCATATCTCGTATGGATAGCCTTGAAAAAACTTTGTAACATCTTGTCAAAATCGCCTTCGTCGAAAGCATTCACAGCCTCGACATACAGACGATCGGCTTGTGCGAGCTTCAATGACTGTTCTATCAAAACAGAATCGTTGAAACCTTTGCTGAACCGTACGATATCGGGATTTACGAATATATCCCGATGCGTGATCTGCCGTTTCAACACAATACCTTCCAAAGATCGGCATCGACTCAAAGCCACATACGTCTGTCCCCCGGCAAAAGCCCCTCCCGTAAAATCGACAATCACACGATTAAACGTCAATCCCTGACTCTTATGCACGGTAATAGCCCAAGCCAAACGAATGGGAAATTGTAAAAAAGTGCCCAATACACTTTCCTCGATAGTCTTTTCTTTTTCATTGTAGGTATATTTGATATTCTCCCAAACACAACGCTCCAACTCATACATCTCACCCGATTCAAGCACCACCTCGATTTTCTCATCGGGCGTTATATCCGAAATCATTCCTATCGTCCCGTTCACCCACCTGCGTTCCGGGTCATTCTTTATAAAAATCACTTGGGCCCCGATCTTTACAACCAGTTCCAACGAAGTAGGCAAACTCCCCTCAGGGAAATCACCTTTTATCGTCCCCGTAAATGTATATTCTTTCCCCGGCAATCCAGATAGTCGGTTTTCATTGATATAGTCCACCTGATCCCTACGAGTCGCCAATGTAATCGAAAAATTATCCTTCTCAGGTTCATATTGCGGGAGATAACGGCTATTCAACAAATCGAGTTCTTCTCTCGTCGCAGTATTGTTTCTTATTTTATCCAATACTTCTACGAAACGCTCATCTTGCTGACGATACACTTTTTGCAACTCGATAGGGACCAACGACATTTCTCTAAAAACCCGTGCCGAAAAAAAATAGAAATTAGAATAAAACCGGCTAAGAATATCTCGCATATCGGAAGTCACAACCGGTTCCAATTGATATACATCGCCTACCAACAATAACTGCTTGCCACCGAAAGGAAACCTCATATTACCCGAATAAACCCGTAACACACGATCGATAAAATCAATCATATCGGCCCGTACCATCGATATTTCATCGATAATAATCAATTCCACTTCACGCAGCAACTGTCGCTGCTTCTTATTGTATTTTAATAATTCATATATTCTTCCTCCCGCCAAACTCAAATCGGGATCGTCGGGCAACATGGGCCGAAACGGCATCTTAAAAAAAGAATGAATCGTACTACCACCCACATTAATCGCCGACACTCCTGTCGGGGCCAGAACTACATATTTCTTTTTGGTATGCTCGCACACATATTTCAAAAAAGTAGATTTACCCGTACCCGCTTTCCCTGTCAAAAAAACTGACTGAGATGTATATTGAATCAAGCTCAAAGCGTCTTGAAATTCTTTATTCCCTGTATCTATCACAAAATTTTCTTCCATCTTGTCATGGAATTTTTCCATATCTTTTCAAAGATATACATTTCTTTTCAATAAAAAATAAAAGAGCAACTTAGATTTTAAGTTGCTCTTTCAAAATATATTTCCGTTCCGTCTTAGAACTTTACACCCAAAGTCAAAACAAAAGAATTATTATGGTCCGTCAACGAAGATATCTGAGGCGAAATGGCCAACGATGGTTCTGTCTGATCTGGATTATAAGGATTATCCACAGCAGCCGGCAACGGAGAGAACGGGAAAAGCTCGCTACGACGGTAGCGATGCATATAAGCCATATCTACATAAACATTCGAAAAGCGGTATCCCAACCCTACCGTAAAATAATTGGTCTCTCTATCTAAGGTAAACATCGTAAGCGTTCCGGCCGTAGGAATTTCGCGTCCCGACCTGTATTCCGATTTCACAGGGGAAGTCTGATAAGCATATCCTAAACGAGCACTGATTTGGGGTGTAATACGAAATTCGCCTCCGATTTTAAATGTATGCATAGGAGAAACCATCTCCGTAATTTCCTGATTAGTTTTATAAAAAGCATCGACCGAATAGGGATCGTCGAATGACATGTTGTTACTCGATGTATACTCGTAATCAAAACTTAAAATTCCATTTTGTCCAAAAACATAAGCGGCACTGGCTATCATACGCCACGGAGATTGAAATTCATAATCATAACTTCCACTCGGTGTTTCTTTCAACCCTTCATGAGGTGTCCCCGATTCATTAAAATCATATTTCACCGATGCCACATACGAATCGGTCATTTTATAATAATTAGGAGTATGGAAAGCCCAAACGGAAATTATCAGTGGCTCTCATAATGACACCCAAATTGACTTTTATCCCCGATCCGTTCGTATGTAATGCATTTCTCATCAAGTACCAGCCGTCCACATTCGGGTCACCCGATGAGATATATCCTCCCGTAAAGTTTTCACCATACCCGCTTTGAATATCATAAGAAAAGTCGGTAACGGCAATTCCTAACCCCCAATAAAATACGTTATAGATATTTCCTCCGACATTAAAGTTGTATTCATCGATCGAACCTTTCTCTCGAACATAGAGATCTCCCGTTGTATTCGTACCATTTCCTACTATACTATTCCATGTATTTCCTGTCTGACTTTTTGGATTTATCAAATAGGACTCAGCTCCCAAGACATTCAACCACGGATTACTAAGATTGTCGTATGGGTTATAATTATTACTACCACGTAAATCTGCAACAGAATAACCTTCGGATAAATGGGCAATATACCCCGAAAGCGAACTGGCTCCGGTTATCCCCGAATAGCCGGCTTTATAGGAACGATCAAACGATTTTTGCTTATTATAGGCAAAACCGAAATTCAAATTTTTCAAGGCTTCCTGATTAAAGCGGACAGTCCATACAAAGCCAAAATTATTACATGAAACATTAAACTTGCTATCGGACATTCTATTTCCAGCCGTATTCACCGAACTTACTTGATTGGAAAGGTCTATCGTTGCAGCTATATCGGAATTGCGATAAACTCCTATACCTGCCGGATTCTGGCTCAATGTCGTAATATCCCCTCCTAATGCGCCAAAAGCGCCCGCCATACCCATATAACGAGCCGTTCCCCGTATGTCTTGTTGAGAATATTTCAAAGCATCAACAACTCCCTGACTGAAAAGCATTGAGCTGCTACATAGAGCAGCCAATGCCAAACCATATCTCACATTCTTCATATGTCTCATTTTGAAAATTCAACCCTATTTATCTGCGTCCACCACGTCCGCTACTGCTACTTCCCCGGGAAGACGTTCCACTTCCTCTCGACGAAGAAGAATGAGACGGAGCAGAATAACTACCGGAGGAACGACGACTCGACGAAGAACTATTCGAGTAACCCGAATTTCGATTGGAAGAAGGTGTACTGCGATTATACGAGGAACTACCTCGTCCACCATTTCCTATACTATTATAATTTCTTCTCGAAGAGTTTGTATTATTATTGATGGTCGTCTGTCTTCTACTTTGACTACTCGACGGGTTAGAAACCGTTCCTGAAAATGAGGAATTCCCCCTTCTGGAAGAATTTGCCTCCCCGAAACTATACCCCCGGTTGCCATTCGAATTGGAACTATTGCTTATTACAGTGCCTCGATTTGTACGTACTCCGTTTACCGATTGCGAACCGCGTCCGCCCGATGTAGAAGTTACATTTCCAACCGTACGGCGACCGGTCGTATTTCCCGAAGTCCCTGTGCCGACAGTCGCACGCCGCCTGCTCGATGCAGCAGAGTTCCCGGAAGATATCGCACTACCGCCATAGCGGTTAGGAGTGCGGCCGTTGGGAGTGTACTGAGGACGATACGGTCTGTTCCAACCATAGTAAGGACGATCGTAATAATGATGATGGTGATGGTGGTAGAAAGGAGGACGGTACCATGAATTCCAGCCCCAACAACCGCCCCAACTGTAAAAAGGATCATATCCGAACGAGAATCCCCACGGACCCAAACTCCAACGCCAAGACCAGCTGGTATAAGAATATGGCGCCCATGTATAATTCCAATACCACGGATTTGTCCATGTCGGGGTTACCCACGCATAATTATCCGAGATATAAACATTCCAATCGTTATTATCCAAAAAATAAATATCGGAATAGAATGGGTCGCTTACCGAAACGACAAACTTTGGATTGTGGAAACGGCGAATGCGCAAAGCGTATTCATAATCCGAGTCGGAGCCGTTAAAACCATTCAAATAATATCCGTCGTCGCCATTTTCATCGACCACATTGTATTCTACATAATCTTCTTTCTGATTGGCCGCAATATCTTCAAGCGTCATATCGGAAGATTCTCCACGACGATTATATTCATCGACATCTCGAAAGTGATTATCCGACGTTGCCATCAATGTTTTTTTAACCGCAGCTTTCTCTTGAAGTTCTTTCTGGGCCTCTTTTTCTTTCTTTTCTACAACAGGATTTTTATCGTTCGGATTATAATAAATATCATCTTCGACTATATACGAGTCTGCCCCGGCAAAACCCGTCACCAACATCGACAATATAATCAACAGGGCAAATTTTTTTGTTTTCATAATCATCTCTCCTTAATCTTAAATTACTCTATTGAAATTATATCTATTAGACTCTCTTTTGCAAGAATAGTTTAATGACCTTTATTAAAAAGAGTCTAAAAACAGACTAAATGCTGCATCCCACTCCTATAATTTTTACAAATATACTCTTTTCCACTTTATAAAGAGCCTTCACAAAAGGTTTTAACTCCCTTAAACAAAAAGCGCCCCCTTATGGAGAGCGCTTTGAAACCTACCGAATAATTCCTTTTTCCCCTACTGTTCCACGGGTCTCAAAGAATAACCGAAGAAAATAAGAGAAAATCCCCAATAAATAAAGGCAGCCGCACACAAAAAAATAATAGAAAACGCAGCCGTAAAAGGTGAAGCGAAGAATAACAATCCAAGTATCAACAATAACAACCCGTTAACCAAATACAACCACCAATATCTATGGGTAGAAACCATATTCAATGCAGAAAACAAATTCGCAATCCCTTTATACATAAAAATAAAGGCAAAAAAGAAAGGAAGCACAGCCTCGCTGAAAGATAAATTCCCGACTAATATAAACCCGATAAGTATATCGATAATTCCACCGGCAAGCCACCAACCCCATCCTCGAACTTTTTGTTTAACATTGCCCGATACAATGAGCTGAACAATTCCAAAAAGAATCAAAAGCCACCCTAACAACAGAGATAACACCTCGTATCCCAATGCCGGTTGAAACCATAACCACAATCCGCAAGGGATCATCAATATACCCGTAATAATCAAAGCCCACCAATATTTGGTCTTTCCCCAAAAATGCATTGTTGCAATATCCATAATTATTTATTTTAAATGATACAATCTTTGCTATACAACACATGGGACACCGTAATTGTTTCAGTGACTACATCTTCAAATAAAAATCACGAGTAAGCATTATATATTCAAGAGTGTATCCCTCCCCTCTTTTCTCTATGGAAAAAGCATTTTCTTCCAATGGTCTACGAGCTCTACTCCACTCCGACAACAATCGTTTAGGAGCTTTACCCGAAATACCCGAAACATAAGTAAACCGCACCGGATAGAATCCATACAACGAAGCAATAAAAATAAGATGTTCTTGTAAATCGGCCGGAGATACCAAAGATAACTTCCCATCGGGCAACAATAAATAGAACGCACCCTCGAACAAAACTTCATAATCAAGAGTTCCCGTATGTCGAGCCTGTTCTCTCTTGCCATCGGGAGGGAGCAAAGAATCTATGAAATAAGGAGGATTAGATAAAATATGATGATACACCGGCTTTGTAGTTTTATCGTAAAACCTACAAAAATCCATACAATATACCGTTATCCTATCCTTCCACGGAGAAAGAGAGACATTGAACGCCGCTTCACTGGCCGCACCGAAGTCCAATTCTACTGCATCGATTCGAGCCAAAGAACGTTGAGCCGCCATAATCGCTATCAATCCTGTTCCTGTACCAATATCCAAAATGCGATTCGATTTTTCCACCCTGCTCCAAGCACCCAATAATACGCCATCGGTACTGACTCTCATTGCCGAGCGCTCCTGATGTATCGTAAACTGTTTAAACTTAAAAAAAGAATTTGCCATACCATCACTCATTTGCCCTGCAAAATAAACAAAAAAACATAATAATTTCGACAATGCCATGCTATTTGCTTAACTTTGGCACGCGACTTGTACAATAAAGTAAAACGATAGGTAAAAATAGGTTTAATGAAAAAACGACAAACCTAAACCTGTCAAAATGTCAATATTTAATCATACACCTAAGAACAATTATATGATCTGCGAAAACGACGAAAATACACCATCGATTATGCCTCTGTTTACAGAAATATCAGGACAAAACGATTCGGAATGTAAGACTTTAAATACAAAAGGATTGCCCATTCTTGCATTACGCAATATGGTATTATTCCCGGGAGTGGCTATCCCTGTCAACGTAGGAAGAACCAAATCCTTACAGTTGATCAAAGATGCCCAAAACAGTCACACCCCTATCGGTGTGGTTTGTCAGCGAGATGCCGCCGTAGAGGATCCGGGAAAAGACGATTTATACGAAGTAGGAGTTATCGGTGAAATCATCAAGATTCTGGAAATGCCCGACGAGAGTACGACTGTCATATTGCAAGGGAAAATGAAACGTTTTAGAATCGACGAAATTACCGAAACGTTCCCTTATATGAGAGCCAATGTATCGCTGGAAAATGAAATTTTACCCGATGCCAACGACAAGGAATTCGAGGCTTTGGTTTCTGCCTTGAAAGACTTGACTTTCGAACTGTTGAAAAATATCGGAGAACAAGCCAAAGAATTGGTATTTGCCATTCGGAATATAGATAGTGCGCATTATTTGGTCAATTTTTTAGGTGCGAATATTCCATTATCTGCAACCCAAAAGCAAGAATTGCTCACCATCAGCAATATCAAAGAACGTTTGTTCAAACTCTATGAAATGCTGACGCAAGAGGCTCAACTCTTACAAATCAAAGCCGACATACAGTCCAAAACGCGCGAAGACTTGAATCAGCAACAAAGAGAGCACTTCCTGCAACAACAGATACGCACCATACAGGAAGAATTGGGTGGGAACATGCAAGACCAAGATATTCAGGAATTGCGTGAACGAGCCGAAAAAAAGAAATGGGACAGTAAAACTGCCGAGATTTTCGAAAAAGAAATGAGAAAACTCGAAAGGCTACACCCTCAATCGCCCGACTTCTCTGTACAATATACCTATTTGGACACGTTGTTAGAGCTTCCGTGGAACGAATATACCCAAGATAATTTCAACCTCAACCATGTCCAGAAACAATTAGACAAAGATCACTACGGATTGGATAAAGTCAAAGAACGTATCATCGAACATTTGGCTGTGCTGAAATTAAGAGGTGATATGAAATCACCCATCATCTGTCTGTATGGTCCTCCGGGCGTAGGAAAAACTTCGTTGGGAAAATCTGTCGCAGAAGCGTTGAACAGAAAATATATCCGTATCTCATTAGGCGGCCTACATGACGAAGCCGAAATAAGAGGACATCGCCGTACCTACATAGGAGCAATGCCGGGACGCATCATACAAGGGCTCATCAAAGCAAAAAGCTCGAACCCCGTTTTCGTATTGGACGAGATAGACAAAATAGGAAACGATTTCAAAGGCGATCCGGCTTCGGCCTTACTCGAAGTATTGGATCCAGAACAGAATAATGCGTTTCACGACAACTATATCGACATCGATTACGATTTGTCGAAAATTTTGTTCATCGCTACTGCCAACAATTTGAATACCATATCTCAACCTCTGCTCGACCGCATGGAACTAATCGACATCAGTGGATATATTATCGAAGAGAAAGTAGAGATTGGACGTCGGCATCTAGTACCGAAACAACTCGAAAATCACGGATTAAAGGAAGGTGATGTCGTTATTCCCAAAAAAGTAATGGCTGCAATAGTCGACCAATATACCCGCGAATCGGGCGTTCGGGAACTCGATAAAAAAATAGCCCGCATCATGCGAAAAGTCGCTCGACTGAAAGCCTCCGGTAAAGAATATAACCCCACCCTTTCTATCGACGATCTACACGAATATTTGGGCGCTCAGGAATACAACCGGGACAAATATGAGAACAACGACTATGCCGGTGTCGTAACGGGACTGGCTTGGACAGCAGTCGGAGGCGAGATTCTGTTTGTCGAGTCGAGCCTGAGCAAGTCGAAAGGAGAAAAGCTCACCTTGACCGGGAACTTGGGCGATGTAATGAAAGAGTCGGCGGTAATTGCCTTGCAATATATCAAATCGCATGCTTCGCTATTGGGTATCGATGAAGACATCTTCGATAAATGGGCCGTACATATCCATGTGCCGGAGGGTGCTATACCCAAAGACGGTCCCTCGGCCGGTATTACGATGGTAACTTCGCTGGCCTCGACTTTTACCCAACGAAAAGTGAAAGACCATTTAGCTATGACGGGTGAAATCACGTTACGGGGAAAAGTCCTTCCCGTAGGCGGTATCAAAGAAAAAATCCTCGCGGCCAAACGTGCAGAAATACGAGAGATCATACTCTCCGAAGAAAACCGAAAAGATATAGAGGAAATCAAAGAGTCCTATTTGAAAGGACTCACATTCCACTATGTAAAAAATATTACCGATGTCCTGAAAATAGCATTGACCGATGAAAAAGTAAAAAATGCCATTGACATTAAATAAAAGAGATTATGAGAGAGTGGAAAGTGACCAACGGATACAAAGTAAAAGCTGACGAGCTATCGTGGGAAGAGTTGAAAAACGCAACAGAAAACGTCATCGAAGAGAAACGCAAGTCTCATCGCATTGTCGTGCTCGACGGATACGGTTTGAATCCCGGAGATTTGTCGTGGGAGGGTATCGAAAGAATGGGTGAATTCACCGTTTATGACCGTACCTCTGTTGACGAAATCGTATCGCGGGCTGCTTTGGCCGACATCGTTCTCACAAACAAGACTCCATTGAGCGCAACCACATTGGAGCAACTACCTCATTTACGCTACATCGGTGTATTAGCCACCGGGTATAATATCGTCGATGTAGAAGCGGCAAAGAATAGAGGTATCGCCGTTACCAATATACCGGCTTACAGCAGCGAGTCGGTCGCTCAAATGGTATTTGCTCATCTGCTCAACATAGCCAGCGACGTTGCCGCCCATTCACAATGTGTGAAATCGGGAGAATGGGCGGACTGTAAAGATTTCACTTTTCAGAAAAGTCCCATATTCGAAATTGCAGGAAAAAATATCGGTATCATTGGGTTCGGTAATATAGGCAGCACAGTCGCAAGAATCGCTCATGCTTTCGGAATGAATGTTTTAGCCCAAACATCGAAAAAGAAAGACCAACTGCCCGACTATGTCACTCCCGTAACATTGGAGACCTTACTAGCCGAAAGCGATGTAATCACCCTGCATTGCCCTTTGACCGACACGACTCGTAATCTGATAAACGCCCGAACCATCGGGCTTATAAAGCCATCGGCCATTGTCATCAATACAGGACGGGGGCCTCTCGTTAACGAGCAGGATTTGGCCGACGCTTTGAACGAAGGTCGAATTAAAGCGGCCGGGGTAGATGTCCTATCGCAAGAACCTCCTCGAAAAGACAATCCGCTTATACATGCCCGTAATTGTTTCATCACTCCTCACATCGCATGGGCCACTTTCGAAGCTCGGGAAAGATTGATGAAGATTGCAACCGACAATATCCGGCAATATTTGGAAGGACACACGGTAAATCAAGTGAATATCTAAAATTACTAAATTAATCTACGACTATACCGAAAGGTCGTAAAAGCCCGATTACTCCCGCCAGAGAGAATCGGGCTTTTCTCAATGAATTATGACGAGGATCTATTTCATATCCGATCGCGGTAGAGAAATCGGCTTGTTCTAAATTCGTATGAAAAAATACGGTTCTATTTAATACGGCACGGTCGAAATTAGCCTCCGCAAGATTACATTCGGTAAAATCCGCTTCTTCCAAATTGCAATCGATAAAGTTACATGACTTCAACTTCATACCGATAAACGAAGAAAACTGCAACAGACATTTCTCAAAATCAAACGAAGAGAGTAATCCCTTACACCCGGTAAAATCGACCCCCAACATCTTACACCCCACGAATCTCACATCTTGAAAAGAAACTCCGTAAATTTTACATAAACTAAAATCACAACGAATAAACTCACACCGAGAAAATAATACGTTTGTCAGTTTTGCCCGTGCAAAACTGCATTCTTCGAATGTACACCCGTAAAACTCTCTATCCGATTCAATATCCGAAAAATCTACGCCTTTATATTTCAAGTTCTCTTTCATTTTTTACCTCTAATTTATTACTTTTCGCTTTTATGCAAAGATAAAAGGATTCTTCGTCTCGAAAATAAAATTCAAGAAAATTTCGGGTCAATGTATTTCCCATTACAAAAGAATATATAAATTTGTAAGGTATAATTTCAGCAGACCTGATACCTATGAAATATATCGCCCTACCGGATAAGGCCGTACGCCGTCTGTCTTTCTACTTGGCTATGGAGGAATATATAGCCCATAATCGCCCCGGTGAAGATTGCTTTTTCATGTGGCAGGTCAATCCTACGGTCATTTTCGGAAGAAACCAATTGATGGAAAACGAAATCAATTTCGACTATGTCCGCTCTCACGGAATAGAATATTACCGTCGTAAATCGGGAGGAGGTTGTGTCTATGCCGACTTCAGCAACATCATGTTCTCGTATATTACCGACGATTTCAATGTCAGTTTCACATTCGACCGTTACCTGCAATTAATCGCTCACACACTCAACAAACTAGGAGTAAAAGCTGTCGCCTCAGGGAGAAACGATATTACCGTCGATGGTAAAAAAGTATCGGGAAACGCTTTCTATCGCACATCGGGCAGAAGTATCGTCCACGGTACTATGCTCTTCGATACCAATCTCGAAGATTTGGTTCTATCCATTACCCCCAACAACGAGAAACTCATTACTAAGGGAATCGAATCCGTCAGAAAAAGAGTAACCAACCTTAAAGAATATCTCGACATCGACATCGAAGAATTCAAGAGATTCATACGCTCGTCACTTTGTGATCACGAAGAATGTCTGACTCAAAAAGATATCGACCACATTGAAAAAATAGAAACGGAATACCTCCGGGACGAATGGATATTGGGAAACAATCCCCGCTACACATGGATACGGAAAGGTTACGTCCCTGCCGGCGAAATAGAAATACGATTGGAAATCAAAAACGGAATCATCAAATCGATGAATTTAGTAGGAGATTATTTTCTCGTCGGAGAAATCGACGAATTTTTGAACAAATTTCAAAACGTTCCTTTCACACCTCAGTCTGTCAACCGCATACTCGATGACAATCCCATCGAGAATTATATACGCCAACTGAGCAGAAAAAGTTTCATCGATATATTATTCAATAACAATTAAAAAATTCTATAACAAAAAACCTGTTGACTATGGAAGATATATTAAAAACATGCCTGCACCAAAAACATCTCGACTTGGGAGCCAAAATGATGCCATTCGGTGGATTCGACATGCCCATCGAATATACGACAATCATCGAAGAGCATAATGCCGTACGCCATGCCGCCGGAATATTCGACGTTTCTCACATGGGCGAAATTCTCATCACAGGCCCCGATAGCGAGCGATACATCAATCATATTTTCACCAACGATATTCGAAATGCCGAAATCGGTAAAATCTTTTACGGCATGATGCTGTATCCCGAAGGTGGAACAGTAGACGACTTACTGGTTTACAAAATGGGAGAAGAGCGATTTTTCTTGGTGGTAAATGCCTCGAACATTGCAAAAGATTTCCAATGGATTGTGGAACACAGCACCGGATATGATCTGAAAATAGAAAATTTGTCGGACTATTACGGAGAAGTTGCCGTACAAGGACCTCACGCCGAAGTCTGCATAGAAAAACTTCTGAACCTCGATGTGAAAGACCTGCTTTTCTATACTTGCAAAGAAATGAAATACGGGAACGAAACGATAATCGTATCGCGCACCGGATATACGGGAGAAGACGGCTTCGAACTATACGGTAGCCACGATTTCATCAATCGGGTATGGGATATATTGGTGGATTCCAAACAAGTTCTTCCCTGTGGATTAGGTTGCCGCGACACGCTGCGGTTCGAAGTAGGTCTTCCCTTGTATGGACATGAGCTCGAAAAAGACATTACTCCCATCGAAGCCGGGTTAGGTATGTTCGTAAAACTCGACAAGGAAGAATTCATCGGCAAAGAGGCCATCATTTTGCAAAAAACAGAAGGCATAAAAAGAAAAATCGTAGGTATCGAATTAGCAGACAAAGCCATTCCGCGTAGCGGCTACGAAGTTTATGCCGATGGAAAAGTCATCGGACACGTCACCACGGGTTACAATTCAATCTCTACCGGGAAAAGTGTATGTATGGCTCTCATCGACAGTGCGCACGCCGCATTGGGGACCGAAGTGGAGATACACATTCGCAAAAAATTTTTCAAAGGAACGGTTGTTAAGAAACGCTTCTACGAAAAGAATTATAAAAAATGATTTATTGACAACTTAAAAACAAATAATTATGAGTACAGTATTAGACGGACTTTATTACTCCGAATCACACGAATGGTTAAAAGTAGAAGGCGAATTTGGATATATCGGTATTACGGATTATGCACAACATCAATTAGGTAATGTCGTTTACGTTGATCTTCCCGAAGTGGACGACGAACTGAATCAAGGAGAAGAGTTCGGTGCAGTCGAAAGCGTAAAGGCCGCCAGCGACCTGTTATCGCCCATCAGCGGTATCGTCGTGGAGATTAACGACAAACTGGAAGACAAGCCCGAATTATTGAACGAAGATGCTTTCGGGAACTGGATTTGCAAAGTTAAAATCAACGATAAGGCCGAACTGGACAGTCTGATGAATGCCGAAGCCTACAAAGCCATTTGCGAATAATCGACGGAGGAACACATCATGTACAAATATTTCCCGCATACCGAAGCCGATATTTCCGAAATGCTGGGGAAGATAGGGTTATCGTCTCTCGATGAGCTTTATGCCGAGATTCCCGAAAACATTCGCTTCGACAAAGATTATGATTTGAAAAAATCGATGTCCGAAGATGAAGTCAGAAACTACTTTTGGGAATTAGGAAAGACGAACAAAAAACTCATTCCCTTTGCCGGAGGCGGCGCTTACGATCATTATGCCCCTGCGGTTATCGGCCAACTCATCTCCCGTTCGGAATACCTCACGGCCTACACTCCCTATCAGCCCGAAATTTCGCAGGGAACACTACAATATATATTCGAGTTTCAAAGCATGATATGCGAGCTGACCGGTATGGAATGCTGCAATGCTTCCATGTACGACGGAGCTACGGCTGCGGCCGAAGCCATGCTCATGTCGATTGCCCATGCCAAGAAACGCAATAAAGTCATTGTTTCCCGAACATTGAATCCCAGAGTCATCGAAGTTGTCGAAACCTACGCCCGTTTCCACGGGGTAAATCTGGAAATGATTCCCGAAAAAGAAGGCGTCACCGACAAAGCCGTCATGGAGAAACTGCTCGAAGCCGACGATGTGGCCGGTGTTATTGCAAGTACCCCGAACCGCTATGGAATCATCGAAGACTTTTCCGGATTCGCCGACAATGCTCATGCACACAAAGCGTTGTTTATCGTCTATGCCGACCCCTCGGCTATGGCCGTGCTGAAAACGCCCGGCGAATGGGGAGCCGACATCGCTTGCGGCGATGGACAGACATTGGGGATGCCTTTGAATTTCGGAGGCCCTTATGTCGGTTATCTCGCAGCCACCCGCGATTTAGTACGGAAATTACCGGGACGTATCGTCGGAGCCACAACCGATGTGGACGGTAAACGGGCGTTTGTACTTACCTTACAGGCAAGGGAACAACATATTCGTCGCCAAAAGGCGAACAGCAACATTTGTTCCAACCAATCCCTCATGGCTCTGTATGTAACGATATACATGGCTCTAATGGGAAAACAAGGAATGAAAGAAGTCAATGAGAAATCCTATGCGGGAGCGCACTACCTGTGCGACAAATTGCTGGAAACGGGTAAATTTTCGCTCTGTTTCGACAAGCCGTTCTTAAAAGAGTTTGCCGTAAAAACGACATTGAATCGGGACACACTCCTGAAACATCTCGAAGAAAAAGGCTTCTTGGCCGGTATTCCCGTCGAGGGAACCGACGACGCTCTCCTATTCTGCGTGACCGAAAAACGCACCCGGGAAGAAATAGACAATCTGGTATCATTAATCGAAAAGGAGGGATAAGCCATGAAATACTACGATAAGCTGATTTTTGAAATTTCAAAGCCGGGACGCATAGGGTATTCCCTGCAACAATCCGACTTCGGAAACTATTCCTTAACCGACCTCCCGCAATCTTTGCGCAGAGGGACGGAGGCTGAACTCCCCGAAGTGAGCGAACTCGATGTCGTGCGTCATTATACCAACGTCTCCAATAAAAATTTCGGAGTTGAAACCGGGTTCTATCCATTGGGGTCTTGTACGATGAAATACAATCCCAAAATCAATGAAGAAATGGCTTCTATGGAATCGTTCACGGCATTGCACCCATTACAATCCGAAAATTCCATACAAGGGGCTTTACGTCTTTATTACGAATTGGCTCATGCTCTATCCGAGATTTCAGGTCTGGCAGAATTTACACTAAATCCATTTGCCGGAGCCCACGGTGAATTGACCGGTCTAATGTTGATGAGACAATACCACATCAAGCGAGGAGACTTGAAGCGCACCAAAGTAATCGTCCCCGACAGTGCCCACGGTACAAATCCCGCCAGTGCGGCAGTGTGTGGATTGGAGATTGTCGAAGTTCCTTCCACGCCCGAAGGTACGATAGATGTCACGAAACTCGAACCGTTGCTCGACGATACGATAGCCGGTATCATGATGACCAACCCCAACACATTGGGTATTTTCGAGAAAGAGATACCCAAAATTGCCGAATTGGTACATGGTTGCGGAGGCCTGCTCTACTACGACGGAGCGAACCTCAATCCCTTGTTGGGACGTTGCCGTCCCGGCGACATGGGTTTCGACATTATGCACATCAATTTGCATAAAACCTTTTCCACCCCTCACGGAGGAGGCGGCCCCGGCAGTGGTCCCGTAGGCGTTGCCCCTGCACTCGTCGATTATTTGCCCCGCCCAAGAATCATTAAAAAAGGTGACAAATACTCCATCGAAGGAGGAAGCGACAGTATGGGGCGCATTTCGGGATTCTTCGGGAACTTCGGAGTGATGATGCGAGCATACGCCTATATCCTGTCACTGGGAAAAGAACAGATAAAACACGTGGGAGAATTAGCGACATTAAATGCGAACTACGTAAAAGAATCGCTGAAAGACTGTTACTATCTGCCCATCGAAGGCATCTGTAAACATGAATTCGTATTCGACGGACTGCTCGACAAGTCCACAGGAGTGACTACATTGGACATCGCCAAACGACTGCTAGACTACGGTTACCATGCGCCCACGATCTATTTCCCCTTGTTGTTCCATCAGTCGATTATGATCGAACCGACCGAAACGGAATCGAAAGAGACTCTCGACGAGTTCATAGAGGTGATGCGCACGGTCGCCCACGAAGCGATCGAAAACCCCGATTTGGTAAAAAGCGCGCCCCACTCCACTCCGGTGAGGAGGCTCGACGAAACCACAGCGGCGAAAAATCCGATTCTACGATTCAAAGATTTACAAAAACAATCATAATATTCAACTGTCGGAGACCGAGAAAGAGACAAACCTCTTTCTCCTCTCCGATTTTTTATAAAATTCAAGTATGAACAGCGATGTCATCATCATCGGAGCCGGCCCCGGAGGTTACGAAACGGCCGTATACGCAGCGAAAAAGGGGCTGAGTGTAACCTTGTTCGAACAGCGGAAAGCAGGGGGAACCTGCCTCCACGAAGGCTGTATTCCTACAAAATGCCTTTGCCGTAGCGCCGAAATAGCCGATACAATAACCGATTGCGATACATGGGGATTCCATGTTTCTGCCCCGACGATCGATTTCCAACGTATCATGGAACGGAAAAACGAAGTTGTCGCCCAACTGACATCGGGCATAGAATTTCTATTGAAGCACAAACTTATCACCTACATTCCCGAACGTGCCGAACTGTTCGATGCACATACGGTAATATCGGAATCGGGTGAGAAATATACCGCCGAACACATACTCATCGCTACCGGCTCGACAGCCAAAAGACCTCCGATCGAAGGTTGTGACCTACCCGGCGTACTCACTTCGACCGAAATGCTCGACATCGACCATATCCCCCAAAAACTGTGTATCATTGGAGCCGGAGTCATCGGGCTCGAATTCGCCTCCATCTTCCGTAGTTTCGGCAGCACGGTCACCATGCTCGAATACGCCAAAGAAATTCTTCCCAACTTCGACAGCGACATCAGTAAGCGTCTGAAACAAGTACTATCCAAACGGGGTATCGAATTTTACAACCAAGCTGCCGTCGAATCGATTGAACGAAGCGGAGCACAACTGCTCGTGCACTACACCCACAAAGGTAAAGAATGCTCCACCGAGGCCGACATCGTCCTGATTGCCGTAGGTCGAAGCCCAAGAGTAGAGAGTATAGGGCTGGATAATGCCGGTGTACGATATTCGCCCAAAGGAATCGAAACCGACGATACGCTCCGAACCAATATCCCCGGGATCTATGCCATAGGAGATGTAAACGGTCATTGCATGCTTGCCCACGCCGCATCTTTTCAAGGCCGCAAAGTAATCGACCACATTCTCGGTATCGACAAGAGAATAAAGCTCGATACCATTCCTGCGGCTGTCTTCACTCGTCCAGAAGCCGGTATGGTGGGACTCACCGAGGAGGAATGCAAACAACGCGGCATACCGTTCACGGCTAAAAAAACTTTGTTCCGAGCCAATGGAAAAGCCATCAGTATGGGAGAGCCTGACGGTCTGTGCAAACTCATAACCGATGAAAACGGAAAAATCATAGGAGCACATATATTCGGAGCTCATGCAGCCGATTTAGTGCAGGAAATATCTGCCCTCATGAACAGAGAAACGACCGTAGAACAATTAAAAGAAATGATACATGCACACCCCACCCTTTCGGAAATTCTGCAAGAGTGTGCCCGGGAATTCTAAACACCATCTACCATAAAGAAAGGCTTCCCGTAACGCAGGAAGCCTTTCTTTATATTTAATCAAACTCAATCTTACTTCATTACTTTGGCAATCGTATTACCGGCCTTTACGATATAGACTCCGGAAGCGGACAACGAAAACTCATTGTCGCCTTCGCCCCCCTCATAAGAAGCAACCAATACACCAGCCATATTATATACACTCACCGTTTCCGGTTTATCCAATACGACGTGCAACTTGTCGTGTATAAAGATCTTTTCTCTGCTGGCCTTCAATCCCTCAACAGCGCTGGATTCACCAACGAAAATAATTTCGGACGGATCTGAGTTGTCATTAACATTTCCGGTTTGCATATTTACATCAAGAGCTATCACAGCATATGCAAACTCATCGACAACACCTTCTGTCTCGATATCTTTTTCTATGGTAAAGAAAGTGGCAGAAGTCTCGGGAGTTCGTCGATAATCATACACCTCCATAAATTCAGTACCCGCAGTGAGATCTCGCGATACCAAAAAAGTCTTTAATTTCACATCGCCTGTATTCTGCATTGCCCCAACAGTATACAAATAAAATCCGGCAGACTCGCTTGACGGCACTTCTACCTCATACATAGCATCCAAAGTCGACTCTTCGAAAGGAATTGTTCCCAATGACATAGATTGATCATTCCCATCAGCATCTATATAGTAATAGCCAATCCCTATTTTATCACCCACAGCACCTTCGGCCGTGATACCGAAATAAACAGTTTCATTTTCACCCTCACCGCTAAGATCCATCTCCCGAGTTTGCAATTCAGTCTGCCCCTTAGAAGAAGTTTGAGGGAATATAATAGACTGATCCCCTATCTTTCCATACAAAAGAATCCAGTTCCGACGGTAGGTATAGCCATCAAGATAATTGGTAAACTCCTCCGGAGCAGCTTCTGCAAAATAAAAATCCTCATACAAGGAAATATAATCAACATCTTGCGTAGTCGTAAAATGCCTGTAAGTTTGTACCGAATAATAATTCGCCCCGGAAACCGTGTTCCAGTTCGCTACAAATCCGACATCCGATACATTCGTTGCAGGTAGAGCTTCCGGTGCTGTCAATGCTGCAATCTGTGCATCTTTTTTCATCAGATGTTTTCGATTCTCTTTTACAAAATCAAATTTCAAGGCAGAAGCCGGTTTGGAGATAGCTCTGTTCATCATAGGCATATCCACCTTTTCCATCGACATGCACTCCGCAGGAACTGCATCACTCAACACAAATGGCGACCGAGCCAGCCCTGCACTTACCGATAAAGCCGCAAAGGCCACACAAAAAGTAAATTTTTTCACACTGTTTTCTTTAAAATTATTACTTCCATTGAATAAACTCTTTACAAATATAATAATATTAAAGAACTAGTACAACTTTATAATAAAAAATATATATTTATATTCAATAAAAACAAAATAAGTCGAGGGGCATAAGGATTCTTGAAATCCTAATTCTTCTTATACAACGAATAACATACGTCTCTCGCCAGCTATTCGTATACACCGACAACACCTATTAAATATCAACAAAGGAATAAAGAAAAACGAAAGGGTTTAAAAAAGGAAAGGTTGTCTCACGACAACCAATCTTCATTAACCTTAAATCTAATACTATGAAAAACACATTGCAAATGTATGAATTTTCTAATACGACAGCAAGTTTCTCCATCGAAAAAACTCAACTAATAACATTATTTAGTTATTTAATAAATATTTTTAGCAAAATTCATTCAATAAAAAATATTTTGTTTCTATAATTTACTCCTGTTTGAAAAATATAAATCGCCCCAATTATTATCGCAAAGAAATAACTATCTTCGTGGAGAAAAAGAAAAAAGGAATGATAGACCAAGCAACCATCGATAGAATTATGGCCGCTACCGATATCGTAGAGGTAGTATCAGACTTCGTAAGTCTACGTAAGAGAGGCGCTAATTATTGGGGGTTGTGTCCGTTTCATGATGATAAAACCCCTTCGTTCAGCGTATCTCAATCCAAAGGCGTTTGTAAATGTTTCAGTTGCGGCAAAGGAGGTAGTGCTATCCATTTCATTATGGAACATGAGCAACTATCGTATTACGAAGCGCTGAAATATTTAGCGAAAAAATACAATATCGAAATTCATGAGAAAGAGTTGACCGATGAGGAAAAACAGAAAAGAAGCGACCGCGAAAGCATGTTTATCATCAACGCCTTCGCTCAAAATTTTTTCAGCAAATCGCTATTAGAAACCGAAGAGGGGCGCACCGTGGGGCTAGCCTATTTCAGAGAAAGAGGCTTCAATGAAGATATTATTCGAAAATTCGGATTGGGCTACTCTCCTGAAAAGCGAGATGCACTTGCACAAGAAGCTAAGAAACAAGGTTACAAAACCGATTATTTACTAAAAACAGGGCTTTGCCGTGAAGGTCAAAACAATCGTATTTACGACCTGTTTGCCGGAAGAGTGATGTTCCCAGTATATAGTGTGTCGGGGAAAGTCGTCGCATTCGGAGGCCGAATACTCAAATCGGGTGTAAAAATCAGTAAATATTTCAATTCTCCCGAATCGGACATTTATCACAAGAGTAATGAACTATACGGTATTTTCCAAGCTAAACGAGCTATCGAAAAAGAGAAATGTTGTTATCTGGTAGAAGGATATACCGACGTATTATCCATGCATCAATCCGGCATTGAAAATGTCGTAGCATCCTCAGGAACCGCATTGACTCCCGGACAAATACGATTGATACATCGATTTACCGAAAACATCACAGTTCTATACGATGGTGATGCTCCGGGCATAAAAGCGTCACTGCGAGGTATAGACCTGATACTTCAAGAGGGACTTAACATCAAGGTCGTCTTACTTCCCGATGGCGAAGACCCCGACTCTTTCTCCAAAAGCCAAAGTGCCGAATCATTTACCCAATATATAAAATCACATGAAACGGATTTTATCCGATTCAAAACTCAATTACTATTGGAAGATGCCGGAGAAGACCCTATAAAACGGGCCGGTATCATTTCGAATATCGTACAAAGTATTTCACTTATACCCGATACCATTGTAAGATCGGTTTACGTGCAAGAATGCAGTCGGTTATTACAAATCGACGAACAAGTCCTTTTATTCGAATTGAACAAAATGCGACAACAACGGGCAGAACAACAATCTACCCGAGACCGATATCAATCCTCCCAATCGCAGACAGTAAGACCAGCTGTTATTCAGGACTCTTTTGGAAATAATGTATCTATAAATCAAGTCTCCGACGCAGAGGTTGTACCACCGGCCTCATCAGAAATACCGGAAACAGATAAAAATATCCCCCTCCCTACCCCGACCTCTCTATCGTCAAAAAGAGATAATAGATCACCCCTAGACAAATATGAACGGGAATTAATCCGTTACGTTGTACGATATGGTTACCGTGATTTATTCGAAACGGCCACGGGTACTTGGCAAAAAGTATGGGAGTATATTGTCGAAGAACTCGCGATCGATAATATCGCATTCAGCAACCCTCTCTATAAACATATGATAGAACTGGCTTCCCAACAGCGCGAACACGTTGCGCAACAAGTCTCTTCTTTGCGGCAAGAGCTATTGCCGAAAGCCCAAGACCAAATAAATGAGATAATCGAACAAATTCGTTTAGAAAACGGCGATATTACCGACAAACAAAGAAAGGAGGCCGAAGCACGAGAGAATATAACCGAGCAAATGGAAGAAGAGTTACAAACTTTCGAAAGCAATTTTCTCGAACGTTATTTTACGACCTACCCCGACACTCAAATAAGTTTATTGGCCGTAGATTTAGTCAGCGATAAATACCAGTTGAGTAAAGTACACACCAAGTATCAAAAAGTAGAGACCGAATCCGATAGGCTGTGGGAGCTCATTCCGCGAGCTATCTATGAATTAAAAAATGCTATTCTCGAACAGACGATCAAACAAATACAGGAAAAAATAAAAGAAGCCACACAAAATAAAGATAATGAAAAGATAATCGAACTAATGGAACAGAATGTAGAATTAAATCAATTGAGAACCACTTTGGCCAAACAAATAGGAGATCGCATTATTTCGCCTAAATAATATATACAATTCAATATTTATTTATCGAGAAACAATAAAATTTTATCATTTTTATTGTATAATTAAAATTTTATATATTCCTTTGTTCCGTCAATAACACACCTATTATTCAAATTAAAGCTATGTATTACCTCGAAGCTAACCACATTGTTAAACAATATGCTTCTCATCGGGCTCTCGACAATGTTACCGTACATGTTCCCGAAAACGGCATTTACGGCTTATTAGGCCCCAATGGAGCCGGGAAAACAACGTTAATCCGCATTATCAACCAAATTACAGCACCCGACGAAGGCGAAGTTTTAATAAAAGGGCGCCCTTTACACCCCTCAGATGTGGAACACATCGGTTACTTACCCGAAGAACGTGGACTCTACAAAAAGATGAAGGTAGGAGAACAGATTTTATACTTGGCTCAATTGAAAGGATTATCGAAAAACGATGCCAAAGAAGGCATGAAATATTGGCTGAACAAATTCGACATAAAAGGTTGGGAAAAGAAAAAAATAGAAGAGCTCTCAAAAGGTATGCAACAGAAGATACAATTTATCACTACCGTTATGCATAACCCCAAACTACTGATTTTTGACGAGCCGTTCAGTGGTTTCGACCCTGTCAATGCCAATCTGCTGAAACAAGAAATTCTCGAAATGAGAGACAAAGGCGCTACGATCATATTCTCTACCCACAATATGGGATCTGTCGAAGAGCTCTGCGACGAGATCAGCCTCATCAATCGTTCGCATGTCGTCTTACAAGGCGAAATAAACAATATTCGCGAACAGCACAAAAAACATCTCTTCAAAATCGAAGTACAACAAGGGAATCTGCAAAGCAACGATCTATATGAAATATTGGAGACAAAAGAACGATACGCCAATTTTACATATACACTGCGCAAACGAAATGCCCAAATGAGCAACAACGAACTCATCTCCCTGCTCACGCAACAATGCCAGTTATCGGGATTTGAAGAGATTCTGCCCACCATGAACGAAATTTTTATTGAAACCGTGGGAGAATCGGCTCTTAAAGAAAATACAAACATCAAGTAAATCTGAAAATTATGAGTAAAATATCTCTTATTATAGAACGCGAATATCTGACTCGCGTCCAAAAAAAATCGTTCATCTTAATGACGATACTCTCACCGATTGTCATGGTCGCCTTGATATTCGCACCTATTTGGCTCGCACAACTATCGAGCGATGAAGTCAGACAAATAGCCATTATAGACCAAACCGGTCTTTACAAGAATATTTACGAAAACTCCGAAGAATACCAGTTCACCTATACGCAGGGAATACTCAACCCGGCGGAAATGCGAGCCGAAGAATCCCAACCCTATGCTTATGTTATCATCAAAGATAATCTGTTGAACAATCCCAAAGGTATGACCATCTACTCTCAAAAACAAATAACGAACAGCTGCGAGTCGATGATCACGTCGCAAATGGAAGAGTTTTTGAAAAACGAAAAATTATTGTCATATAATATTCCTAATATCAAACAAATCATAGACGATTCCGACATAAACCTACATGTCGACACTATACGCTTGGAAGAAGACGGCGCCGAAACACAAACCTCATCAGAAATGGTCATGGTTATCGGTATGGCCATGACATTGATTATATATATGTTTCTCATGCTCTACGGAGGCCAAGTCATGTCGAGTGTCATGCAGGAAAAAACCAACCGAATTGTGGAAGTAATGGTTTCATCGGTAAAACCTTTTGAGCTAATGATCGGCAAAATCACCAGTATCGGACTGGTAGGCCTCACCCAACTGGGCATTTGGATTCTTTTTATCATCGGGATATTTTTGTCCGCGGGAGCGATTTTCTCTTTTAGCGGTGGTATGGATACGGCCAATATCGAAAACATGACCGCCGTCGCAGGGAACATGAACGGTGTAGATGCAGCTCAACTCACAGGAAAAATGGGAGCCATGCAAGAAATCCAAAACATGCTGGGAAGTATCAATCTCACCCAGTTGCTCATATGCTTCGTATTATTCTTTATCGGAGGTTATATTCTGTATGCTTCCTTATTCGCAGCCATAGGATCGGCAGTCGACAATGAGTCGGATACGCAACAATTTATGGTTCCCATTACCTTTATTATCATCTTCGCCCTATATGCAGGCATATTCAGTGCCGAGAACCCCGACGGACCGTTAGCCATGTGGTGTTCGATGATACCGTTTACCTCCCCCATCGTCATGATGGTAAGAATCCCCTTTGGGGTATCTACATGGGAGCTGATAGTATCGATGATTATCCTCTACGGTTCTGCCATCGGACTGGCGTGGGTAGCCGGAAGAATATACCGGGTGGGAATACTCATGTATGGTAAAAAGCCCAGCTACAAAGAAATGATAAAATGGATACGTTATAAGGCATAAAAAACATTATGAAAAACTCTCGATACCTCATTCTTGTCTTTTGTGGGCTATTACTATTTTCCTGTACCGGTAATAAATATATTGTGGAAAGAACCCCAAAGCACAATAATCCGGTCGATGAAATATCGTGGCTGAAAGAACGTAAAAAAGAATTCGAGAAAAGAGAATGCCAAATAACTCTTTATGAAAAGGACGGGAAAAACTACTACGCCGTTTTTGCGACTACTCCCGGAGCGCTCGACAAAAACACGACCGTCGTTTACGACCAAGAAGGTAACATTTGTTTAAAATTCGGAGGACTGATGCCTCCACCCAAACGAGAAGCCGTAAAAAAGTTTTTTGAAAATGCAGAAAACAAAGGTACTATTTGGGAATGTAAACAACGACATAAAAAGGAGTAAAACCTCTATTCAGCTTTCATAAATTACACACGATAATTCTGGCAGTGGCTCGGGAGAGTCTCTGTCTTTCTTTTTTGTATTAAAAAAATAATTCGTTATTTTTTCAACACAAATTCATCGGCATCTTTCCAAACCGGGAACTTTTCTCGAAAAGACTTTAATTTAGATAAATCCAATTCCACATTTACAATTTGTGGCACAAATGGTTCTGATTCTGCGATAACCTCGCCTTTAACCCCTATTGCCATCGTATCTCCTCTATAAACCATCGATGTTTCGTCTTGCCCGATTCTGTTCACGCCACAAACATAAGCCGCATTTTCGATAGCCCGGGCTATTAACAAATTTCTCCAAGCATACGAACGGGATTGAGGCCAATTTGCCACAAATAACAGCAAATCATATTCGTTACCTACATTTCTACACCAAACGGGAAAACGCAAATCATAACAAACGAGCAAACAAATATTCCAGCCCCTATAATTTACTACGAGCTTTTCCGTCCCTGAGACAAAATGACGACCTTCTTCTCCCATTCGGAATAAATGTCTCTTATCATAATAGTGTTCCGATCCATCGGGCTCGATAAAAAATCCCCTATTAAAACAAACATTACCAGCCCGAGCTATAAAACTACCGGCTATCGCCACATTATAATTTCGAGACCACTTTTTTACCTCGGTAATAGTTTCTCCATCGATACACTCTGCCAAATCTTCCGCACGCATGGAAAAACCGGTCGTAAACATCTCGGGAAAAACCACCAAATCGCAGTCTTCCGTTATATGGGAAAGGATTGCGGCATACTTGCCTAAATTAGCTCTTTTATCCTCCCAAACAATATCGGTCTGTATCAACGAGACTCTCAAAACATCACCCATACTATTGAAACTAAAAAAGGGCAGAATAAACGAATTCTGCCCCTTATATATAAATACTACAATCCGGTAACAAAATTTTCGGGTCGTCGTGCATGAAAACTTTTATAATAAGACTTTATCATGCGCATGTCTTTTTCCACATCTCCCGTCGGCATAAAAACATTCTTTATGCCCACCTCCTTATCCTTATAATCGATATAAGCCAATACAATAGGAACCTCGGCATCTCTCGCTATATAATAAAAGCCTTTCTTCCAATCGGCATTCGCCTTACGGGTAGCCTCCGGGGTTATCGCGATGGAAAAACGCTTTCGAGATTTGAAAATCTCAACAAGTTGCGACACCATATCGGTACGCCTATCCCTACTTACAGGAACCCCGCCCATCGACTTCAAGAGACTCCCCAAAGGAGGGAAAAACCACTCTTTTTTCATCATGAATCCAGCGTAACGGCCGATAGAAAGATAAGCCAATTTCCCTATGAAAAAGTCCCAATTACTGGTATGGGGAGCCACACAGATAACACACTTCGGATAATTGGGTACATCAACCTCCACCGTCCACCCGAAAAGTCTTAATATAAAAGAGCTGATTGCCCTCTTCATATTATTTATCAAGCATTTAGAGCCGCCAAATCTTCAAAAATCTCATCTATTGCTTTATCGAAGTCGGCACGGAGCTTTCGGTAATAAACTTTTACTTTCTTGGGGTCTTTATCTCCATTAGCCCCTACTCGACATAAAAAATCATCTTGAATACCGATAATCTTTCCCATCAATGCATCTACCTTTTCGGCATCAGTACCCGGTATAAGATATTTATTACACAGACATTCCGATAACAATTCTCCGGCAACGTAATTAATCTCTTTCTTCAAAGTTCTTTTATTAGCCATAACTTTTTCTTTTTAAGTTTGTCAGACAAATATAATCCTATTTCTCGAAGTTTCCCAAAAAGATTCCCTTTTTTACCTAAGAAATATACAATCTCAATTCACTAAATATGACAAATCACCCGATTCTAAAAAACATTTTTTATCACTGAGTTACAAAATATTTGTTGTAACTTTGTTCGCTCTATTGCAAAACAATAGTATAATATTATTATAGTAATCATGGAAAAGCAACTTATACCTGATTATATATTTGAAGTAAGTTGGGAGGTTTGCAATAAAGTGGGCGGCATATATACCGTTCTTTCCACAAAAGCAAGAACGCTCCAAAAACTATATAAAGATAGAATTATTTTCATAGGACCGGATATCTGGGGAGATAAACCGTGTCCCTATTTTATCAGATCCAAAACTCTTCTGAAAGACTGGCATAAACAAGCCTCTTTACCCCAAAACATGAAAGTAAAGATAGGTCGGTGGGATATACCGGGCAGACCTATCGTCATATTAGTCGATTTCAAATCATTATATCCTTATAAAAACGATTTATATGGTGAAATGTGGAACCGGTATGGGGTAAACTCTTTACCAGCTTACGGAGACTATGACGAATCGTGTATATTCTCCTATGCGTCGGCTGTGGTTATCGAAAGTTTTTACAAGTTCATACAGGGTGAAAAATTTAAGGTCGTCGCCCATTTTGACGAATGGACCACAGGTATGGGACTACTTCACGTAAAGTACACTTTACCGCAAATCGCCACGCTTTTCACAACTCATGCGACATCTATCGGTCGTTCTATTGCAGGAAATGGGAAACCTCTATATGACTATTTAGCCGGTTACAACGGAGATCAGATGGCCGAAGAGTTGAACATGGTATCGAAACACTCCTTAGAAAAAAGTGCAACCCACGAAGCAGATTGTTTCACAACAGTAAGCGACATTACGGCAAAAGAATGTTCTCAATTACTAGAACGAACACCCGACATCGTCACCCCGAATGGATTTGAGAGGGATTTTGTTCCGGCGGAAGAATCATACTCAACAAAACGTAACCTATCCCGTAAACGGTTATGTGATATTGTCGAAGCATTGACAGGGGAGCGACCGCAAAAAAATGCTTTCTTGATCGCCACATCGGGACGTTACGAATACAAAAACAAAGGGATAGACCTCTTTATCGATGCGGTTAAAAGAGTCTCAAAAAGTCCCGATTTAGAAAGAGAAATAGTAGCGTTTATTTTAGTCCCGGCTTGGGTGGAAGGTCCGAGAATTGACTTACAAAATAGGCTTCAATCCGCTACCTATGAGGCAACGCCCCTTCCCGCCCCCTTCATCACCCACACGCTTCACAATTACGATCAAGACAGTGTGGTTAATCAGATACATTATTTAAATTTAGATAACGAAGCAGGAAGCCGATTGAAAGTTATCTTCCTGCCTTCCTACCTCACCGGGAAAGACGGAATTGCCAACCTTTCGTACTACGATTTGTTAATAGGATTGGATGCTACGGCTTTTCCATCATATTACGAACCGTGGGGATATACACCTCTGGAAAGTATTGCGTTCGGAATACCCACGATCACTACCGATTTATCGGGGTTCGGGCAATGGATAAACAGCCGAAAGGAACAGGGTTTAGAGAAATCGGGTGTAAAAGTTTTGCATCGGGGAGATTTTAATTTTGTAGAAGTCTCGGAAGATTTAGCCGACTCTATCCTCGCCCTCAGCCACTGCGGGAAAGCTCAACGAGCAAAAATAGGACAAGCGGCCACGAACGTTTCACTCGAAGCCGAATGGAAACATTTTATAGAATATTATACACAAGCATTCCACTTGGCTCTGAAAAAAGCAGCATTACGAAAATAATAAACTTATAATATATTTCAATTATGAAAGTACAAGTAAGCAATACAAACACTCCTAATTGGCGGGATATAACTGTTAAATCACAAGTCCCGACAGATTTGAAATGCTTAGAAATATTAGCTAAAAACCTATGGTGGTCATGGAATAATGAAGCCATAAACCTTTTCAAATCGATCGATAAAGATTTATGGAAATCGGTTCATGAAAACCCCGTTTTATTCCTACAACGCATTGGCTACGAAAAGCTCGAAGAAATAACCAAAGACAAACAAATCATGCGCAACATTCAAGATGTGTATGACAAGTTCGAGAAATATCTACAAGTAGAAAAACGCAAAGACGTTCCTTCCATTTCTTATTTCAGTATGGAGTATGGATTGAGCCATGTTTTGAAAATCTATTCGGGAGGGTTAGGTATCTTAGCAGGAGACTACTTAAAAGAAGCAAGTGACAGTAATATCGATATGACAGCCGTAGGATTCCTATACCGATACGGATATTTCACTCAAACTCTGTCAATGGACGGACAGCAAATCGCCAACTATGAAGCCCAGAATTTCAATCAACTACCCATCGAGCAATTAACCGAACAAGACGGCAAACCGATGGTTCTCGAAGTTCCCTACCCGGGACGAATCGTCTATGCCCACATTTGGAGAGTAAATGTCGGTCGAATCAAATTATACCTGCTCGACACCGACCTCGATACGAATAGCGAATGGGATCGTCCTATCACTTACCAGCTCTACGGCGGCGACTGGGAAAACCGCATGAAACAAGAATATTTACTAGGAATCGGCGGTATCTTAATGTTGAATAAATTGGGAATCAAAACCGACCTATACCATTGTAACGAAGGCCATGCGGCATTACTGAATGTACAGAGATTGGTAGACTACGTACAAAACGACCACTTAAAATTTAACGAAGCTCTCGAAGTAGTACGGTCGTCTTCTCTTTATACCGTACACACCCCTGTTCCCGCAGGTCATGACTATTTCGATGAATCTCTTTTCGGGAAATACATGGGAGAATTTCCGGCCAAATTAGGGATAGAGTGGAAAGACCTGATGAATATGGGACGAGAAAATCCCGATACAAACGAAAAATTCTCAATGAGTGTATTCGCTTGCAATTCTTGTCAAGAAGTAAACGGGGTAAGCTGGTTGCACGGTAAAGTTTCACAGAAAATGTTCCAGCCCATTTGGAAAGGATATAGCCCCGACGAATTGCATGTCGGATATGTCACCAACGGTGTACACATGCCCACGTGGGCTGCTTCGGAATGGAAAGAATTCTATGTTAAGACTTTCGGTCCCGAATTCATGTCCCATCAATCCGATCCCAAAATGTGGGAAAAGATTTACGAAGTGGACGACGAAATCATCTGGAACATCAGACAAACTTTAAAAAATAAATTCGTTAAATTCGTCAAAGACGATTTTCGTGAAACTTGGTTGAAGAACCAAGGAGACCCTTCCCGTATTGTTTCGGTCCTCGAAAAAATCAATCCGAACGCTTTACTGATCGGTTTTGCTCGTCGTTTCGCCACTTATAAAAGAGCACACCTGTTATTCACAGACCTTGAACGACTCTCAAAAATAGTCAACAACCCCAATTATCCGGTACAATTTATCTTCTCGGGGAAAGCTCACCCCGCCGACGGAGCCGGACAGGGTTTGATAAAAAGAATTGTGGAAATTTCCCGTATGCCCGAATTCCTCGGTAAAATTATTTTCCTCGAAAATTACGACATGAAAGTCGCCAAACGGCTTATTTCCGGTGTCGATATTTGGTTAAATACCCCTACCCGTCCATTGGAAGCCTCCGGTACATCGGGCGAGAAAGCCGAAATGAACGGAGTACTCAACTTCTCCGTATTAGACGGCTGGTGGTACGAAGGATACAAAGAAGGAGCCGGCTGGGCACTTACCGATAAAAGAACTTTCCAAGACCAAAACCAACAAGATCAACTCGATGCGGCGACAATCTATTCCATGCTCGAAAATCAAATAGTACCCCTCTATTTTGCAAAAAACAGCAAAGGATATTCCCCGGAATGGATACAATACATCAAGAATTCCATCGCGAAGATTGCACCGGAGTTCACGATGGAACGCATGCTGCACGATTATATCGACCGGTTCTATCTGAAAGAAGGCAAACGTACCCGATTACTAAAAGCCGACCAATTCGCCAAAGCCAAAGAAATCGCAGCTTGGAAAGAAGAATTTGTATCCAAATGGAACGATATCGAGATCTGTTCCGTATCCATACCCGACGGATTGCTTTATAATCCGCACGTAGGTGAAGAATACGAAATGTCTGTCGTTTTGGATAATAAAGGCTTGGGCAACTGTTTGGGTGTAGAACTAGTCATAGCCAATGTAGAAGAAGGTAACACCGAGCCATACAAGACACTCGAAATGGAACCGGTTCAAACCGATGGAACGAAAGTAACTTATAAAATACAATACCAACTTAACGATTCAGGGGTCTTCCGCTATTCATTCCGAATGTATCCCAAAAATCCAGACCTGCCACATCGTCAAGATTTGGCCTACGTCCGTTGGTTTTAGTCTATAAAAATAGCCGAGTACCTTTCTCGGCTATTTTTATAGTTAAACCACGTTAAGCAAGGATAAACATCAAACATTATATAGATAAGTATGTTTAATACCTAAACTACTACTCTGTATGTGGGGTGGCTCGGCACAGACTTGGTTCCAAAAACTATCGTTCTATGCCGAGCCATCTTTTTCAATCCTTCTGTTAAAATAAATCGGGCGAAATTTCTTATCTTTGCCCAAAAGCAAAAATAGGCCGAATGAGCGAACAGACTACACTATTGGAAAAATTGGAAGGACTGCTTATCCGATTCGAAGAAATAGGAACTTTGATTACCGACCCTGCCGTTATCGGCGATATGAAAAGGTTTGTAAAACTCACCAAAGAATATCGTGACCTCGAAAAAATATCGGAGGCAGCCAAACGATACAAACAAATACTTAACGGAATAGAAGAATCTCGCCGATTACTCGAAACCGAAAACGATCCCGAAATGAAGGATATGGCAAAGGAGGAACTCGATTCTTGCACGTCACAATTGCCGCAACTCGAAGAAGAAATAAAATTACTATTGGTTCCTGCCGACCCCGAAGATAGCAAAAATGCCATCGTAGAAATACGGGGAGGAACAGGTGGAGACGAAGCAGCCATTTTCGCGGGAGATTTATTCCGCATGTATGCCAAATATTGCGAAACCAAAGGTTGGAAAGCCGAAGTCAGCAGTTACAGCGAGGGAGCGTCCGGCGGATATAAAGAAATCATTTTCACAGTATCGGGCGATAATGTATACGGCACACTCAAATATGAATCGGGAGTACACCGAGTACAAAGAGTCCCTTCCACCGAGACACAAGGCCGCGTGCACACCTCTGCGGCAACAGTGGCTGTATTGCCCGAAGCCGAAGAATTCGATGTCGAAATAAACGAAGGAGAAATAAAATGGGATACTTTCCGGTCGAGCGGAGCCGGAGGCCAAAACGTCAATAAAGTAGAATCGGGTGTACGGTTAAGGTATATTTGGAAGAATCCCAACACCGGTGTCTCCGAAGAAATTCTTATCGAATGTACCGAAACCCGCGACCAACCTAAAAACAAAGAACGGGCACTCTCTCGTTTACGCTCGTTCATCTACGACAAAGAACACCAGAAATACATAGACGACATCGCCAGCAGGCGTAAAACAATGGTATCTACCGGAGATCGGTCGGCCAAAATCCGCACCTACAATTATCCTCAGGGACGTATCACCGACCATCGTATCAATTATACGATCTATAACTTACCTGCCTTCATGAATGGAGACATACAAGATTGTATAGACCATTTAATCGTGGCAGAGAATGCAGAACGATTAAAAGAGAGCGAACTATAATCCACATTATATTATGAACAAGAAACAATTATTTGAAAATATCAAACGGAAAAAATCTTTCCTTTGCATTGGTCTGGATACCGATATGGAAAAGATACCGTCTCACTTGAAACAAGAAGAAGACCCCATTTTCACTTTTAACAAAGCTATTATCGATGCTACGGCCGATCTCTGCGTGGCCTATAAGCCCAATCTGGCTTTTTACGAGAGCTTAGGAATGCAAGGATGGGCCGCTTTTGAAAAGACAGTAAATTATATTCGGGAAAATTACCCCGACCAATTTATCATCGCCGATGCCAAACGTGGCGACATAGGAAACACATCGGAGCTATATGCTCGTAGCTTCTTCTGCCACCTCGATTTAGATGCCGTGACCGTAGCCCCCTACATGGGAGAAGACAGCGTGAAACCCTTTCTCGGCTATCCCGACAAGTGGGTCATTCTGCTCGGACTTACTTCGAATAAAGGATCTTATGACTTCCAATTGACAGCAGATTCTTACGGCGAACGGCTATTTGAAAAAGTAATACGCACGGCTCAAAATTGGGCCTCAGACGAACAGTTGATGTTTGTCGTCGGAGCGACACAAGGAAAACTATTCGAGGACGTACGCCGTATAGCTCCGCATAATTTCCTTTTAGTTCCGGGTGTAGGAGCGCAAGGTGGAAGCCTCGAAGAAGTGGCTCGATACGGCATGAACCGCGAATGCGGTTTACTCGTCAACTCTTCCCGAAAGATCATCTATGCTGCCACAGACGAGAAATTCGCAGAAGCTGCCCGGGAAGAAGCTCTAAAAGTACAATATGAAATGGAACATCTATTGCACGCAAAGGGACTACTTTGATTTTTAGAGAAAATAGCATTTAATAGTAAAAAGATAATCGATTTTTATCTAAATTTGCCAAAGAGTAAAAGAGTTACATACTAAATATTAAACGATATGCAAACACTTGACAATTACAATTTTGCTGGTAAGAAAGCATTTGTCCGCGTAGATTTTAACGTTCCTCTCGACGAGAACTTTAATATCACCGACGACACCCGTATGGTAAAAGCATTACCTACACTGAAAAAAATATTGGCCGATGGCGGTAGCCTCATCATCGGTTCTCACTTGGGACGCCCCAAAAAAGGTCCAGAAGACAAATTCTCTTTGCGTCATATCGTTGCACATTTGAGCGAATTGCTCGGAACCGAAGTAAAATTCGTAGATGAATGTGTTGGCGATAAAGTAAAAGCAGCCGTAGCCGCATTAAAACCCGGAGAAGTTCTTCTTCTCGAAAACTTGCGTTTCCATGCCGAAGAGGAAGGAAAGCCCAGAGGATTGGCCGAAGATGCCAGCGACGAAGAAAAAGCTGCTGCTAAAAAAGCGATCAAAGCCAGCCAAAAAGAATTTACGAAAGAACTCGCCGACTTGGCAGATGTTTATGTAAACGATGCCTTCGGTACGGCACATCGTGCTCATGCCTCTACGGCCTTGATGGCAGAATACTTCTCTCCCGAAAACAAAATGTTCGGATACCTCATGGGTAAAGAAGTTGCCGCCGTCGATAAAGTAATGAAAGAGATGGTTCGTCCTTTCACTGCTATTATGGGTGGTTCGAAAGTTTCTTCGAAAATCGATATTATCGAAAATCTATTGACCAAAGTAGATAACTTGATTATCGCCGGTGGTATGACCTATACTTTTACCAAAGCATTGGGCGGTAAAATCGGTAACTCCATCTGTGAAGACGACAAACTCGATTTAGCTCTCGAACTCATCAACAAGGCCAAAGCCAACCATGTAAATTTGGTTTTAGCAGTCGATGCCAAGATCGCCGACGATTTCTCGAACGATGCCAATACCGACTTCTGTGACGTCGATAAAATACCCGATGGCTGGGAAGGTATGGACATCGGTCCTAAATCCGAAGCTCTGTTCGCCGACGTAATCAAGAAATCGAAAACTATTCTGTGGAACGGTCCGACAGGAGTATTCGAATTCGATAACTTTACATCAGGTTCCCGTGCTGTTGCAGAGGCCATTGTAGAAGCAACTAAAAACGGAGCATTCTCTCTCGTAGGCGGGGGCGACTCTGTGGCTTGCGTAAATAAATTCGGACTGGCCGATAAAGTTTCATATGTATCGACCGGAGGTGGAGCTCTACTCGAAGCCATCGAAGGCAAAACTTTACCGGGTATAGCTGCTATACAAGGCTAACATGCCCATAAATATTTATAAAAAACGTCCAAATAAAATTTGGACGTTTTTTTTATTACAAGTTAGCATGGACCTATTGGGGGCTCAGTCGATAATTAACGGAGATTGTTCGTATATATTCTCTTCCCTATATGGCTAACACAGTTTTCCGTAATGCTATGGGACATGTCAGGGAAGAAAGGGGTATATCCAGTATAAACACTGATACGATGGCGTTTTCAACCCCTCCGTCACTTCGTGCCACCTCCCCTATTGCTAACGCCACACCCCGTAATGCTACGGGGCACAGCAATGGAGGAGTCTAAAAATATTAGAAGTGCTTTTTAGCCCTCTCTCCCCCCCGGCCGTACTCCGCAACATGGCGGGTCGTTTTGAATAACATCGGAGCAGAGACGAAAGGGAGATATACACCTCACCCTCTCCCCCTGCCGTACTCCGCAGCATGACGGGACGTTTTGAATAACATCGAAGCAGAGGCAAAAGGGATATACATCTCACCCTCTCCCCCCTGTGTTTTGCGCAGCAAAATATAGGGGGAGTGCCCGCAGGGCGAGGGGGTTAATACAAACAAAAACTTCACTCTCAAATACATCACCTTTATTTGGTGATGAAGATGCAAAAAAATAGAGGGCTTCCCAATCTTTGTCTCTACATTTGTTTCTGCAACAAAGAATTATCAGACTTCCGTTCCATCAATTGCCGACGATAATCCCGTAAAGCAGTTATATCAGAAGCGTTACTATCCACCCTCTTTTCAAATAAGGAAAGTGATTTATCTACCCATTCAATAGCGACTTTATAATTATCGAACAGCTCATTATACACAGCCAAATTGGCTGCTGCCATAGCCCGGGTAGTTTCATTTTTCTGTTCTTCATAAACATATTCCCACAAATAAGAAGCCTCTTTATATTTTTTCTGCTGCCAAAAATCATAAGCATCATCCATCGCCGGATTGGTAGATGTATAAATATAACGATTGACATTGTCTACATGAGGAATAAACAATTCTCTTACCCGTGCAGAAATCTGCCTCATCGCCTCTTGAATAAACTCAGCGGTCAGAGGCAATGAACTATGAGCATCATCTGGCGTATACCCGAAAGATTGCCAATATAACGTATCCGTAACCATTTCGGAAGAAGGTTCTATCTTGTTCGGCCAATATACACGTAAATTCAAAGTCGTGGCTACCGATAAGTCTGTAACAAAGACAGTCTCTCCGGAAGAACCTAACAAAGTGTGATCCTCCATATTTACTACCATATCGGTTTTATCGAGAGACACGACCGCTGTATTATCGGCTCCTCCCCTTACAATCGAAAGTTGATTTTCCGACAAAAGAGGATACAAACTTTTAGGCAAGGTTATAGAGTCGTCATAAAAAATTGTAATCTCAGGGAAATAATGTGCATCAGAAAGTTCTAATGCTATATATTCCGCCAAACGATAAGTCGTGCTGTCATGCGGCACGACCAACGTATATTCCTTACCCGAAATATCCTTATATTTATTCCCCTCTTTTTCGTTAGGCTCTGCCGAATTATTAACGACAGTTACCCGCACGATATCCGCCGGAAAAGTAACTTTTGCCGGTCGCCACACATCGAACGAGAGTACCGAAGCCGATCGGCATCCCGTCAGCAACACCGCAAATACCAATATACAACCCCATAACTTCTTCATATAAAATCTCCTTTATGCCTTAGGTTCTATTATACAAATGTAATACTAGGCAAAGTGTTCACGAGATGAATAAAAAACATTTAAGCTATTTTAAACTATTTGCGCAATCGACGCATTAAGGCCCTCATTCCCGGCGACATATCAGTTTCACATAGAGCCTCCAATTGTTGTAACATATCTTCACCCCATTCTACCCACCGGGATAAAAATTTCAATATCGAAAAAATCCACACTTTTTCCGATATCGTTATCTTTGGGTCAATACTCCACGAACAGACTATTTCGGCCAAATTTTCAGCAGAATGCCTATCTGGAATATACTCCTTATGTTTCAACATACTCAACATTATACGGCCATATTCTCTTCTTACCCCGTGGTGGTTAACACGACAAAAATCCGAAACGAACTTATCTTTATATCGTAAAAAACAAAGGCGGTTCGTTTCGTATATTGCAGAGATACCCCATGCTGCACGAAATGCCTCTGAACCAGATTCCCCCACAGCTATATCCATTGCTTCGGTGATACAATCCTTCTGCTGTAAAAATTCTGCAATCCGAATTTTCATATCCCTACCCGACAGAGCCGTCAAAAATGCCTTCAACTCATCGCTCCCCATACATGCCAATATTGAACAAACAAATGTAATCATTCAACTTCTCTCACACAAACAAGATCAAAAAAACACCATTACAATCTCACAAGGAACAAATCGAAATAAAATACACACAAATCGAAAATATTAAACATATAAATTGTTTCGTATTTTTCTCTTTTATATATTTGTAGAAATTTTGAAAATCAAATCTAAATCATGAAACGCTCGGAATTTTTAAAAGTAATGGGGCTTGCCGCTGTCGGTGCAGCTTTTGCGCCTTCTATTTTAGCCAACGGAAAACAGACAAACAATGTATCTCGAATCGCCACCGACATAAAAGACCTGAAAGCCAATGTAAATCGACCGGTAACATTTCTTGTCCTCGGTGCAGGTAACAGAGGAAGCGTTTACGCCGGATATGCGAAAAAGTACCCCGATTGCATGAAAATAGTAGGAGTCGCCGATAAAAATCAATTGCGGCTAAAATCTATGGCCGAAGACCACGATGTCCCGGAAGAAAACAGATTTACCGATTGGAAAGAAGCCTTGAATAAAACAAAATTCGCAGATGCCGTTATCATTAGTCTACCCGACAATCTACATTATGATCCTTGTATGAAAGCGCTTTCGATGGGATATCACATCTTACTCGAAAAACCCATAGCACCTACTGAAAAAGAATGTACGGACATTCGAGATTTAGCGATCAAAAAAAATGCCATTGTAGGAGTCTGCCATGTATTACGATACGCACCCTATTTCATCGCTCTCAAACAAATCATCGATTCGGGTGACATAGGGCAACTGATTAGTATACAACATCTCGAACCCATACAATACGCACACATGGCGCACTCTTATGTAAGAGGCAACTGGCATAATTCAAAGGAAACTACCCCCATTATTTTGGCAAAATCCTGCCACGACCTCGACATTATCAGATGGCTGGTCGGCTCTCCATGCAAATCTATTTCGGCCTACGGCTCTTTAACCTATTTCAAACGGAAAAATATGCCGCAAGGTGCTACCGAACGTTGTTTAGATTGTCCGCATGAAAATGAATGCCCCTATTCCGCATTAGACATTTATTTGAAAAAACGAAAACATATATATGCATTCGACCTGCCCAAAGAACGCAGCCTTCAAAACGAGGCAATACGTAAAGTGATACGGACTACCGATTACGGACGCTGCGTGTTCCAAATGGACAATGACCAATGCGACCACTACGTGACCAGCATGGAGTTTGAAAATGGTGTTACAGCCAATTTCTCTATGGAGGCATTCATGGCCAAAGGAGGAAGAAGGACTCAAATAATGGGTACGAAAGGAGAAATCGTAGGTGATATGACAACATTTACCGTAACCGATTTCCGCAGTGGGAAACAGCGCATATGGGATGCCAAAGTAGAAGAAGTGAAAAGTTACGTCGGACACGGGCACGGCGGCGGAGACCTATGTTTGGTTCGCGATTTTATAAACGCTGTCGGGAACGATAACCGCGACTATCTGTCTAGCCCCATAAGTGTTTCAGTCGAAAGCCATATCATGGGATTCAAAGCCGAAGAAAGTCGGCTGAACGATCGAAAAGTAAAAATTTGAGTTCTCAAAAACTTTTATACATATACTATAAAAAAAGACTGAAGCCCATTTACATTCGCTTCGGTCTTTTCTTTATAGTATCATACCATCATTTCACAACCACACGAGTTACCGATGTACCACAGCGCACGACATATACACCCTTAACCGGAACCGATAACAAAGAACGCCCATTCACAGATGCCGATACGACAATCTGACCTGTCAAATTAACGACCTCGACCGGCTGTGACGTTTCACACTCGACCACAATATAACCGTTATCGGTATACACTCGATTGCGCGACTCCGGCAAATCGCAAATACCGGTAAATAAATCCACCTTCACCACATTGGAATAGTCACTTTCTTCCCCCTCTGCGGTCACAGCTTTTACTTTATAAGAATACACATACCCCGGCTCCAAATCAACGAGCTGATACGATGTATCCGTAATTCCCGTCACAATCAGAGGCCAAACATCGCTAACAGCTTGTTTAGAAGCCATCTCAGGTAAAACTTCACCGCTATATATAACGATATTATCGAGATAAGCCCTCTTTTTTCCACTGCTCGCTGTCGACATCAGCACGATTTTACTATCGGCTGTACCACCTGTAAAAGTCATCGTGTAAGTATTCATCTTACTGGTCGAGAGAATTTCGGTCGATTGAGCATTCGACTCATCTCCTTCGACATATACCTTTATCACAACACTTTTCTCTTTACTTCCATCGAACATAGAGGCATCGAACTGGACAGTAAATACTCCGTCGCAAGAAGATAAATCGATAGCCGGAGTACATACAGCTCCCCCGTTATCCGAATTACCTAGTTTCATCTTTCCTATGTTCGGGAACAAATACTTACCACTCCAACCCGAAGTTTGGAAATAACCGTCCTTCGCATTTCCGAATGTAGTCGTTCCTGCGATATTTGTAGTCTCGTCAGCCGTGCAATTCGAGAAATCCTCCGACAGTAAAATTTCGCCACCGGCCGATGGTTGTTTTCTATCGACCTGCAACGTATAGCTGGCAGCATTCTCTACCGACGACCAGTTTGCGGTAAATCCGGTTGCTGTCACATGAGTAGCGACATCGGCCACGGGAGCAAGCACTGCCGGGGTTCCTCCCATAAAGTCGAACGTAATCACACCATTATCTTGTGCGATGTTGGTTACAGGTTTTCCCAACTTCAATCCGGTATTTGTCTTTGCAGCCGGGCGACTGTCATCGGTAAAAGAGGTATTACCATTATAGGGATATAAGTCACCATCTTCATTATACTCGCTATATTTATTGTCGGCCGGCATAATGGTCATGCGCTGGCGGCTCGATTCGTTGTTAACCGTATTATAATCCCAAACGGACTGATCGTAATCGACTTTCACGATCATCAGCCCGGCTGATGCCATATATCGATCCCAACCGGTCTGTTGCCTATTTTCCAATGTAAAATATTGATCTTTATCGCTCGATACTATCTTATAGGCCTTCTTGCTATCGGCCAGATTTTCCAGTGTAACCGAAGAAGGAGCCGTCAGCTCTTCGATAGTTATCCAACCGCAAAACTCCCGCTCATATGCTGTGTACCCGACCGGAACAGAACCATCGGAATAACCGTCGCCATCGGAATCAGGGCCATTATAACAGCCATAATCCATCAAACTCCACGTGCCCATTCCATAATTCGAAGTCACACCGCTCGTATCGTAAAAATCGGGGAGTCCCAACGTATGGCTATATTCATGGCAAAATGTACCGATTCCGTCCCGAGTAGTACCACTGTTTCCCAACAGCTCGGCCGAACAAGCATAAGCATCGAGATATTTACCGTCGACCGATACTCGCTTTTGCGCACCTTGATAAATATACCAAGCATGAGGCCAAATCGCATTTTCCAAAGAACCGTCTATATCCGACGATTCTCCATACCCGGCATAAATCACATACACCAAATCGACGAATCCATCATTATCTCTGTCATATATCGTGAAATCGACCGTCGATTCAGACTTCTTACAAGCATCGATAACCATCTCATCGGGACGTACGTCTTGACCGGAATAATCATTAGCCCCATAATAAGCCATCGTATTGTCGAGAGTGATAGGCCCTACCACATCGAATGTCGGTTGAAAGAGTCCTCCCGATTGAGAAATGAAATAATCCCGAGCGCTACCGATGGCTCCCATATAATCATATCCTTCCTTATTCATCATCTCGTCGAAAGCCTGCTGTGTCCCCACCGAACTGAATTTCTTATCGCTGAACTGAACCAACAAGACCAAACCGTGCACATCGTCGCCGGCAGTAGCCTGCGTAACTCGACGAGTTATATTGTTTTGTAATTGTTGCTTCCGTAGATTACGACGACTAAAAAGTTTCTGTGAAATCTTCTTCTCGGACAGCGATGTTAAATACGCCTTATCCGAAACACTCCTCATCGACGAATCGCGGGCTATCACATTGCCGGCAACAACCAGTCCCGTTGCAGACAACTCGGCATAACGATAGAAACCATCTTCGCCACGTACTACCGGAATGCCATCGGAAGTAGACTTGTAATGATAAAATTCATCACCTACGGTTTTAACGGTTACAACGGTCCCGTCCGGTTGAGCGACCCTAACAAGGACAGGCTTGGCCGGTACGGCAAAAAGCGGAGATACACCCAATAAAATACCGGCGCACAATGAGATAAAATTTTTATTCATAGACAATCATGTTTATAAAAGCGAATAAAGATACTAATAAAAATAAAACAAAGAAAAAAATACGGTATTCTTAATTTATGAAAAAAGTTTTGTATTCCTCCGAATGATCAAAACACTCTTAAAAAATACAGATAGCCTTCTCTCGAAAGAATCCTAAATAAAGAACCCCGAAAAATTCGGGGTTCGCTTCTCATTACCATGCAAGTTTTTCCACTACACGACCGCTTTTCGTCTGTATTCCCACCAAATATACACCCGGAGGTAATACGAACGGTAACTCTATGTCACAAACACCACAATCCACAGCCTTATCGCAGAAAGTTTCCAGCAGTCTCCCGTTCATATCCGACAAAGTAATAACAATATCTTCTCCTTCCGATATACCTTGTATCCTTATTACTCCCGGATCAATCTTACTTATCGAAAAATCAGATCCGCATTTTACCTCTTTTATCCCATCGGGTGCTTCATGAGGGTAATAAGCCTTCAAATCCCTAAATGAAATTTTCTGATTCGGTCCCTTTATCTGTGTCGACAAGTATATCTTCATACCATTCAACACCACCGGGAAAGCCGTTACATCTAAATCGGCAAAAGACACTGTATAAACAGAATCGCTATCGGCATCCGGATTAACGATACAGCTCCAAGAACCAGTAGAACAAGAAAATTCATAGGAAATATTATTGATTAAAGCGCCCCAATTTTTCACCTGTATCGAAATCGAATCGGGTAACCCGAAGAAACGTATCGGCTTATCCAACATAATATTAGGAGCACGCCCGGTGGATAAATCGAACAACAGAGTAGTACCGTCACTCCAACCCACAGGAAGGACAGACGAATCGAAACGAATGTCGGTTATAGCAGAACTACCGGTTACAGAAAAAGAAGCTCCATCAGAAAAATGTTCATGCACCTTCTCTCCCACTCCAATTTCAACAATAACCGGTAACTGAATTTCTACATCTCCATATTTCCCTTGCAACACAGTTCGCCCGTTCGTGACACCTCTCACGACACCGTCCACTACATCACAACAATCCGTTCCCACAGATTGCCAGTCAAAAATAGCAGGATTTACCATATATTTCTTTCCGTCCGATTCGGTCTCGATCTCTATCGGATATTCTCTAATATCGTCAATATAAAGACTATCGGCACATAATTTAACCGACTTGCCGGCATTACCCATAACGACCCGTATTTTACATGCAGAGTCACCTTTCCGAGCCGTAATCGTTCCTAACATAGAAACAGCTCCCGCACAAAACTCGCCACGACTATTCACATATCCCAATTCCTCCGGTTCGCACGAATAAGTAACATCTTTAAAATCATCGTCGATAATCTCGCCATAACGGTTATGAGCCAATACCCTCAAAGGAACCACCGACAAAGGTATAGCCTGCAAAGAAGGTTTAGAAAAAGAAACGAAAGAAAACGTACTGTCAACCGGAGCTAACGAAATACCTTGAAACGAATCCATCACAGCCCTCTCTTTTCCATCGGTAGGAGTATTTACCACCTCGTCACAAACAACCATAGTAGCCGATCCCCCACCGTCAAAATTAACGACATTCCAAGCTCCTTGCTCTACTAAATAATAAGCATTCTCAACCATAGAGGCCTTGTCGGCGGTAATGATAAACAATCTTTTCCCGTCTTTCGTTATCCCCACCAATGTACAAGGATAGTCTTGAAACTCACGTCCGGGAGTAACAAAATCGTTGTACTCTTTATCGTGAAGTTCTCCGTTCAATATCACGCTCGGCCAACCATGCAACGCTTGTACAACGTTTTGTGCCGGTGGAACGGATATGCCGGAATTGGGAAACGTCGTATTCACAAACCGCTGGTCGATATAAACGACATCGCCTACTTTTACTTTATCCTCGAACTGCTCCGACGCATGGTTTCTCATAAACAAAATATGACTTTTTCCATCGGGTTGTATAGGGGTATGCCCCATAGCCTCCACCCGACAAGGAGTCGAGTTACCGTTAATAATCCATTCCCCTTGCGGCGTTATTTTCACATATAAACCGTCTTCCGTAAGAGTAAGACTGCTATACGTATTGAACAATACGCAATTTCTGTATGATTGTATTCCGTATGCCGACTCGTTCACATTGTCGATCGTTATTTCTGTTTGGTCTGGACAAATTACCTTTGCCGAATATTTAGGAGGGAAAACCTCTGCCACCTTATCTTTGCTAATAGACATGACAGAACGACCATAATCGCCGTAATGACTGACAACTTCTCCGTTACGGACATTGATCCCCGCAGCCGTAGTCTGCCCCGTATAATGAAATAAATCGTGATTTACCCCGAAAAACGCCCGGTGTCCTTCATAAGAGTTACTCTTACACTGCGATGACGTTGTCTCCCGTGAGGCATCCGGAGTCTTCCCGTTAGACGGATATACCTCTACCGCATTATATTCGTTATTCAAATCCAATGTAATTTGATGTAACTGTATCGGCTTTTGTGTAAACTCGATATGAGTATACACAGCTCCGGGACCTATCGGATAATGACTTATCGTATCGGGAATACCCCACTGCGGCTTCTCGGCCTGAATGCCCAAACTAAGCAATAAGAAACTAAAAAGGAACAAATAATTTTTCATATATATCAAGATTAAGAAATAAATCGGTTCTGCAAATTAATATATTTTTCAAATCATAGACAATTATTTTTAAATATTTTTTATAACAATATACGATTACCAAAAAAGCCCAGCAGTAATAAACTGCTGGGCTTCAACACATTATCCTTTTCAAAAATTACTCATCGAGAAGAATTTCGAGTATCTGGCATGCAGCTTTGGCTACCGAAGTACCCGGGCCAAAGATAGCGGCTACACCGGCTTTGTAAAGGAAGTCATAATCCTGTGCGGGAATAACTCCACCGGCAATTACCACAATATCCTCGCGACCCAATTTCTTCAACTCTTCGATTACCTGAGGAACCAAAGTCTTATGGCCGGCAGCCAAAGAAGAAACGCCCAACACATGTACGTCGTTTTCGACAGCCTGACGCGCAGCTTCCGCCGGAGTTTGGAACAAAGGTCCCATATCCACGTCAAAGCCACAATCGGCATATCCGGTAGCTACCACTTTGGCCCCACGGTCATGACCGTCTTGTCCCATCTTCGCTATCATGATACGAGGTTGGCGACCTTCCTTTTTAGCGAATTTTTCGCACAATTCCGTTGCCCGAACGAAATCGGCATCCTTTTTAGTCTCTGATGAATACACGCCTGATATAGTTCTGATTACTGCTTTATAACGACCTACGACAACTTCGCAAGCATCGGAAATCTCTCCCAACGTAGCGCGAACCTTAGCGGCTTTGACAGCCAAGTCGAGCAAATTACCCTTCTTCGTCTTCACACATTCGGTAATCGCATCAAGAGCCGCTTTAACCGCGGCTTCGTCGCGATGAGCTTTCAAATCTTGCAGACGCTCGATTTGCTCTTTACGCACAGCCGTATTATCGACTTCGAGAATATCGATGGGAGCCTCTTTTTCAAGACGGTATTTGTTTACACCCACGATCGTCTGTTTACCCGAGTCGATACGTGCCTGCGTACGGGCGGCAGCCTCTTCGATACGAAGTTTCGGGAGTCCGGTTTCGATGGCCTTAGCCATACCGCCCAACTTCTCGATCTCTTGAATATGTTCCCATGCCTTATGAGCCAGCTCGTTAGTCAGAGCCTCTACATAATAAGAACCTGCCCACGGGTCGATTTCCTTTGTAATATAGGTCTCTTCTTGAATATAAATCTGAGTATTACGAGCGATACGAGCCGAAAAATCGGTTGGCAGGGCGATAGCCTCGTCGAGAGCATTGGTGTGCAACGATTGGGTATGCCCCAAAGCAGCCCCCATAGCCTCGATACAAGTACGACCCACATTATTGAACGGATCTTGTTCGGTCAGTGACCAACCCGACGTTTGCGAGTGAGTACGCAAAGCGAGAGATTTCGGATTCTTGGGGTTGAACTGTTTTACGATCTTAGCCCACAACATACGTGCGGCACGCATCTTGGCGATCTCCATAAAGAAATTCATGCCGATAGCCCAGAAGAAAGACAACCGCGGAGCGAATGCGTCAATATCCATACCGGCGTTGATTCCGGCACGCAAATATTCAAGACCGTCGGCCAGCGTATAAGCCAGCTCTATATCGGCTGTCGCTCCGGCTTCCTGCATGTGGTATCCCGAAATGGAGATCGAGTTGAACTTCGGCATGTTTTGCGAAGTAAACTCAAAAATATCGGCGATGATACGCATCGAGAATTCAGGCGGATAAATATAGGTATTACGCACCATAAATTCTTTCAAAATATCGTTCTGAATCGTTCCGGCCATCTCTTCGAGTTTCGCGCCTTGTTCCAACCCGGCATTGATATAAAAAGCAAGGATAGGCAACACGGCTCCGTTCATCGTCATGGATACCGACATTTTGTTCAAAGGGATACCGTCGAACAAAACCTTCATATCTTCGAGCGAACAAATCGATACACCGGCCTTACCTACATCGCCTACCACACGTTCGTGATCGGCATCATATCCTCTGTGTGTCGGGAGGTCGAATGCCACAGACAAACCCTTCTGTCCCGAAGCCAAGTTTCTACGATAGAAAGCATTGGACTCCTCTGCGGTCGAGAAACCTGCATACTGACGGATTGTCCACGGACGAATGGCATACATACCGCTGTACGGGCCACGAAGAAACGGAGGAAGTCCGGCTGCATAATTCAAGTGTTCAAGACCTTCGAGGTCTTCTTTGGTGTAAACAGGTTTGACGGGTATCAACTCCGGGGTTATCCAGTTTTCACCCTCATGGGCTACTTTCCCTGCCGAATGGGCGAAAGCATCCTTCGTAATATCTATATTCTTAAAATTAGGTCTCATTGTCTTTTTGTTTTTTCTTGTGTGATACAAATTGTCCGCCTTTAAATCGAAAGTTTTTCATTAAACGATTTCAACGTATCGAGTACATTCGAACGAACATGAATAAACTCGGTAATACCCTGAGCCTTTAATTCGTCCATACAAGCCGGAGCTCCGGCTACGACGAACAGAGCGCGACCGTCGAGTATCTTGAACGCTTCCGGAGCATATTGAGCGTACTCGTCATCGCTCGAACAAAGTACCACAATATCGGCTTTGGCGTCCAAAGCGGCATCGATTCCGGCCTGTACGGTCTCGAAACCGAGGTTGTCGACGATCTTGTATCCGGCACAAGCAAAGAAATTCGACGAGAATTGAGAACGTGCCAAACGCATGGCCAAATTCCCGATAGTCAACATGAATACCGTCGGACGTTTGCCCGAACGTTCTGTTGCCAATCGCAAAGTTTCGAAATCACTGGCTGCCCGTTTGGTATTCAACACGGGGAACTCGGGCTCGCAATGATGTCCTCCCTCGTGCTTTCCGCATCCGCAACCGCACGCTTCGCCGTTAACGATTTTATCGCTGGCGACTTCATTGAAATTGGGGTATTGATTCGTTCCCAACAGAATTTCTTTCCGACGAGCCACATTCATATGGCGAGTCTCGGCCGAAGCGTTCACTTGATTTTGTACGAATCCCTCTTTCACGGCTTTGTAGAAGCCGCCCTTCTCTTCCACTTCGAGGAAAAGTTTCCAAGCCTGCTCGGCGATCGAAACCGTCAAAGTCTCCACATAATAAGAACCGGCAGCCGGGTCGGTAATACGATTCAAATGCGACTCTTCTTTCAACAATAACTGTTGGTTACGAGCGATTCTTTCCGAAAAATCGTCCGGTTCCTTGTAAGCCTTGTCGAAAGGAGTCGTCGTAATGGAATCCACACCCGCCAAAGCAGCCGACATCGTCTCGGTCTGCGAACGAAGGAGATTCACATGAGCGTCGAATATAGTCTGGTTAAACTCCGAAGTCTGCGCATGAGCCTTCATTTTACAAGCACAATCGCAAGCCGGATTATATTGTTTCACAATTTGAGCCCACAACATACGGGCAGCCCGGAATTTGGCAAGCTCCATAAAATAATTGGACGATATGCCGAAATTAAATTTCACTCGTTTAGCGACTTCGTCGACCGACAGACCTTTATCTGTAAGGGCGGCCAACCACTCATTACCCCAAGCCAAAGCAAAACCGAGTTCCTGAGAAATAAAAGATCCGGCATTGTTCAACATCACGGCATCGACTGCCAATACCCGGAATCCGGGCAACTCTTTCACCGCATCGATAACCGCAACGGCCTGATCGGCATAATCGGCGAAATCACGGCCTTTGGTCAACATTCGCTTAAACGGATTGAAACGAATCGAGCCCGATACTTTTGTCAAATCGGCAGGAGTCGTTTTGAAATAAGCGGCCACTGTTTCGGCAAGTTTCACTGTACTTTTCATGCAAGTGGAGAAATTCAATTCCACATTCTCCACATCGATACCATGCAGCAAAGTTTTCAAGTTTTCTACCGAAATCAAATCTTTGGCAATCTCGAATCCCAACGATTCCACACCCTTTTTCAAAATATCCAGAGCCTTTACATTGGCTTCTTTCACATCGGTCACCTTGATATCCTGACGAACCAGCCAATTGTTGTCGGCACGAGTTCCCCGCACGTAGGGATATTCACCGGGAAGAGAATCGGTCGTACTCAAATTTGCTATGTCTTCGGCACGGTACATGGGGTTAACATTAAACCCTTCGTTAGTCCTCCATACGAGCTTTTTGTCAAAATCAGCTCCTTTAAGGTCTGCCACGACCTTTTCTTTCCATTCCTGTGTGGACACCGGAGGGAACTGGTCAAACAGTTTTTCTTTACTTTCTGCCATAGTTGTTATTAGTTAAGTTGTTTAAGCCAAACTATTTATATAAATATATAGAATATATACTATTATCCGCAAAACAAGCCGAGCATAAAATCTATATGCCCGACATCTGACAACAAAAGTAGTACAAATAGTTTGAAATAAAGAATTTTTTCTGTAATTTTTATGTATAGATACTTCTCTTATAGTAAAATATTAAGAAATTCAAGGTCACCATTTTTATTACACTAAATTAACAAATCAAAAAACATTTTTTCAAACAAAGAATAATAGATTTGCAAAAATCTTTATAGTATTATATAGTCAATACATATTTATATCCATAGAAAAACAAAACTGCTCAATATGAAAAAAAGCAAACAATTATTATTAATAACAGCATTGTTGTTTATATGGGAATTACCTGTAATAGCACAACAACCGACAGACACAACCTATATATTCCGTTTCGTTCCGAACGACGACATGTTCTATGTACCGTGGAATGGAAACGACCGGTCTCTGCACCAGCTCCTAAATATTTTGGAAAAGAACAAAAAGCAGTTGCAAGCCGGGCAAATGTATATCAGCGTTTCGAGCTATGCCGCATCGGCGAACGACATACAGACCTCCGAACGCATGGCATACATTCGTAACAACAGAATAAAATCGGAACTCATCACGCAGGGAGGATTGACCGAACAGATGTTCATCACCGACCGGGCTATCCCCTCTTCTTATGGGAAAGAAAAACTGCGCAATGTCGTTGTCGTCACCTTTCCGGCCAGCGTAGAAAAAGTAGCCGAAATTGCGGGTATAGAAGCGGCTCGACGGGTCGAAAATTATAATAAAGAGAGATCGGGAAAAGCCGAACGGGAACGTCAGTTCATAGAGCAAGCTGCTCGTGAAAAAGCCGAAGCAGAACGACTGGCGAAAGAACAAGCCGAAAGAGAACACCTTGCCGCCCAAGAAAAGGCCCGCAAACAAGCTGAAACCGAAAGGCTTGCGGCTGAAAGAGAAGAAAAAGAACGTGCCGAAACAGAGCGCCTCGCTGCCGAAGCCGCCGCAAAAGCGAAGGCTCATTCGCTCTCCTTGCGGGCAAACTTGCTCCGTTGGGTTACTCTCACCCCCGACCTCGGAGTGGAATGGCGCTTGAACCGTCACGTAGGCATACTCGTGAACGGCTCCTACACTTCTTGGACGTGGAACAGCAACGACCATCGTTATGCCTTGTGGGAAATCGCACCCGAAGCGCGCTACTACATCGGTAAAGAAAAACGAGGCTATATCGGAGCCATATACAAAGCCGGCTCGTTCAATTACAAACTATCCGAGATCGGTAAACAAGGCAATTTAATGGGCGGCGGATTAACGGGCGGCTACCAATTGAAACTGAATAAGGCGCTAAACCTCGATTTCTCTCTCGCTCTCGGCTGCCTCCATGCCGATTACGACAAATACATCGTTATCGACGGCATACGGGTACGTCAGGGAAAAGAGACTAAAAACTGGTGGGGCCCCATATCTGCCGGAGTGACATTAGTATGGAATGTATTTTAATTGAAAGGAGGTAATATGCAAACGATACGATATATAATGAGCGGAGTAGCAGGTTTGCTACTGTTAAACTCTTGTGTAAAAGACGAACTCTACAAAACACCTCACCCCGATAAAGGAAGAATAACCATAACGGCCGATTGGTCTCATCGTTCGACAGACTGCCCTTTACCGGAAGAATATGTATTACTGCACTCCTGCTGCGAAGGGACGGCACTCAAAGCACCTGCGGACCGCGAGTTCTGCCACCCTTCTCTGTTTGAGCCCAAATCCCATACACTCATCGCATGGAACGAAGCCGACGGAATAACGATCGACCATACTACGGCTCATATAAATACGGTAGAAGGAGATTTATTGGAGTCATTGCCGGGATATCTGCTGACAGAAGTACAAAACATCAATGCGATAAAAGACGATACACTCGAAGTAGAAATCTACATGAAACAAAAAACGCGCGATTTGTTATTCGAACTGACCGTTAAAGAAGGAGACCCGGATCGCATCTCAAACATCACGGGAACCCTTTCGGGAATAGCAGGTTCGTTCGACCTTTCATCACAACGAATCTGCGGCGAAGCCATGAACACAAGTTTTCCTTTTGCTCGAACTAACGATAAAATAACAGCGCATACCCGACTGTTGGGTACAACCGGTTTGAAACAATCCTTACGAATTGATCTGACTTTCACAGATGGAAGCTCGCAAACCATCGAAAACGATCTCACCGATCTGTTGAAAAATTTCAACGACGATATGCCGACTCCCATGTACATAACCGGAGACTTGCTGACTCCGATCGAAGCCGATATGACGGCAACGATCGTCGGCTGGGAAAACGGTAACGAAGAAAACGGTGAAAACATCGAAATTTATTAAAAGACAAACGAAACAAACCGACTATAAAAATGAAAGTAAAAATTTTGATTTTAGCACTCTCCATCGTCACTTTGGCCGGTTGTGGTAACGATGAATCTCCTCTCGGCGATACAACAGGGAATAGCGGCCCGACAGCCCTGCATGTGAACGGTAATATATGCATGACATCGCGTGCAAACGACACCCGATGGGAAGCGAACGACCGTATCGGAATATATATGCTCGCCGGAAAAACAGTGGAACAAAACAATAGACTTTATACCACGACCGATGGAAGCGGCAAATTCACGGCCACCGAAGCCGAGGCCATCTACCTGCCGACAGACGGTTCGAGACGCAATTTTGTCGCTTATTATCCCTACACGGAAAATCTTGGTGACAACGGTCGCACTTATACGATCGATATAACCGACCAATCCTCCCAAAGCGCAATCGACCTTTTGGGAAGCGACAACCCGGAGACCGATAAAAATACACCGTCCGTGCGTTTCACGTTCTACCACAAACTGGCGAAAATAGAACTGAACATAACCAGCGGAACAGGATTCGACGACTCCTCGGTTTTGGAAGGTCTCACCGTAGAATTGACCGGACAACAAACCTCTGCGACATACGACGTCATAGATGGTAATGAGATAGCGATCGTAACAGAAACGCCCCGAACAGTCGATTTACTCGTGACAAACAAAGGGACGAAAGCCGAAGCCATCATTCTACCGAGTGATAATTTCGATGAAATGTCTCTGAAATTCAAACTAAAAGGCGGTAGACATTTTATATGGCTCGTACAATCCGCCTTCGCGACCCGTTTCGAAGCCGGCAAAAAATATAAATTCAATGTCACGCTCAACAAGACAGAAATCGACGTAACGTCCGAAATTGTAGACTGGATATCGGGCAACGGTACAGGCGATAGCGGAGAAGCAGAATAAAATTTGAAAATTCAACAAACCTAAAATAATATGAAACAATATCTCTTTTTAGCGACCGCCCTGCTCGGACTGGCGGCATGCAACGAAACAGAAAATCTGTCGGGTTATGACGGACAAGTCGAATTGAGATTCACCAGCGGCATCGATGTACAGACTCGATCCTCCCACGGACTGGACACACAGCTCAAAGATGGAGAAACGGTACATCTATGGATCGACGATTCTAAAAACCGACAACAAACCATAGATCAAGAAAATCTCTATGAAAATATACTCTTGACCAAAGAAGGAGGGGTTGCCGGGACATTAAGCGGCAGCACGCCCATGTACTTCCCGTTAACCGGCAACGACGTAAACATTTATGCCCTCCATACCAACGCCACATGGTTCGGCAACACCTATCCGGCAAGGTCGCTCACTCATACCGTAGCCGCAGACCAACGCAGCGAGACCGATGGTTATGCCACCTCCGACTTGACTTACGCCAAACTTACCGGAGTCCCACGAAGCGGTAACCCCACCTCCGTGGCCGTACAATTCAGGCATTTGCTCTCCAAAGTCGAAGTAATACTCAAAAAGGGAGTCGGTGAAAACGATTTTCTCGCCGGTATAACCAAAGTAGAGATACTGAATACCCTGCCCCAAGCCCAATTCACGCTTGATAAAGAAAAGCCTGCATATGGCAAAAACACCGAGCTCCCCGACGGGATTGAAATCACGGCAGACGGAACAGTTCAAAATATAACCATCGATACCGACATAACAGCCGAAGGAGCAACTTCGATACTGAACGAAGCCATTATCGTACCGCAAACGATCGAAGCAGGGACGGCATTTATTAAAATAACGTTAGCGGCAGGCGGAGAATTCGTTTACAAAATGAAAGACGGCGGGACAACATTCGAAAGCGGGAAAAAATACCGATACACCATCACAGCCAATCAAACAGCCATAGAAGTATCTTCAAGCATTCACGACTGGGACGAAGGTGTAGGGGACGATGACGGGATAGCTGTAATACCGCCGCCGATAGGAAATATCACAGACCGGACTCAGACACAAGTCGGCGACTTGGCGATGGAAGACGGAACATTTGTTAGAACCGAAGATTATACCACCCTCACCGACGAACAGAAAAAAGCGTGTGTCGGTATCGTCTTCTGGACATACTCAGACACCTATCCCAAATCCACGCTGACCAACGACAAGGTATTGATGGCTGATTATCCCGATTGTACCCACGGCCTCATCGTCGCTTTGAAAGATGCCGCCACAGGAAAACCCTGGCAATCTGCAAGCACGACTTTCCGCGAGAGTGTGACAACGTGGCAAGAAACAGCGACTTTCGACAGCAAATACACACAAATCGCCCCTATCTCTCCGATAGACGAGACACTCGACAGCGAAGCTCACAAACTGTTGGGGTATAACAACACTATGGTATTATTGGCTTATAACAGCGACCCAGCGAAAATACTTTACAGATGTCAAGCCGCTCAATCCATCAAAACCTTTGCCGACAACAACATCACGCCCAAAGGTTGTAGCAGCTGGTATTTCCCGTCTCTGAAAGAACTGGCACTACTCTGCGCCGAGGATTCATGGGAAAAGCCGCTACCCGGCCGTGGCACGACAAATGTAAACAATCTAGGGAAAATAAACAGTATCTTGGAAAATTTATCCGATAACGGTATCGATATCGAGACTCTCGCCAGTGGCACAAGTTATTGGTCATCGCAAGAAGGATACACAGGAGACAGCTATGCTCGTGCCAATAGAGCTTATTGTATACAAATCATGTCCTCACAAGCACAAATCTCGGGACACGGCCTCTTCAAAAACCAAAAATACAATGTCCGTGCGATTTGTGCATTCTAAACGATTGACTTCAATAGAAATTACATTCGATCGATTTCGTAAAGTCAAATACAGCTATCCCGGGCATCGAGCGTAACGCCCGGAGCTACACACATAAAGGTGTAGCCGCTCTTTTCGCCGGGAGCGGTAGCACGAAACAAATAAAAAATATCGCAATATGAAAATGACATACAGAAAAACGGCTTTTATAGGATTATGGGCTGGTATAATATTCGCCTCATGCTCTTCTGACGAAGACATGATAACCGGAAAAACGTTGCCGCAAGGTAAATATCCGGTTGCCATGACCGTTTCGGTAGAAAGCCCCATCGCCCGTTCCTCTGTGGACGGCACATGGACGAACGGTGAAAAAGTGACCGTACAGGCCATAACCAAAACAGACGATGCGTACAACTGGAACGATGCGGTCTCCTACCCCTACGAAATAAACAACGATATACCCGCAGCCTTGACAAAAAAAGAAACCCACTATTGGCAGCGTAGCGATGAGACAAAACTCATGCGTGCTTGGTATTGTGCCGATGGCTCGACTTCAAACACGTTGCCCGACTCGTGGAGCGTAGCAGCCAACCAAAACGAAACTGGAAACGGATATGCAGAAAGCGATCTTCTATTTACAGCCCCCGTCGAAGTAAAATTCGGTAGCACAGCTAACCTGATTTTCTACCATCAAACGGCAAAAATCATCGTTAACATCAAAAAAACGGAAGGAATCGATTCCGCCGACCAGATTCAATCCGTAAAAATCGGAGATAACAACCTCGCCTTGTCGGGTACTTACACGGCTCCCTCCGGTACAGGCGTAACAACAGGAACATGGCTTCCCGGACCGATGGACAAAACAATTACGCCTTTCAAATTGTCACAGCCTATCGATCCCTCGAAATACATAGCCAGTTATACGGCTCTTGTCATTCCGCAAAACATGGACGGTAAACGACTAATCGCTATCGACACCGAACTCGGCACACATTATTACACCCCGAAAGAGGGAGCCGCCGAACTCGAAGCAGGTAAAGTACATACTTATAACATTACCATCGATAGCAAAGATGTAACCATAGAAATTCCGGGAAGTATCGACTGGGGAGAAGGTGAAAGCGGTAGTGGCAGCATAGAATTATAACGACGATAGACCCTCAAAAAAACATAAAACCAGTTAGCAATATTTTACAAGATTCGATATACCTGACGACAAACAATTACAATACTGGCAATTTCGTCCTTGTTCGGATTTATCGGCAAGGACGATGCTTTTTTAAAAGAAACACCCTCCTCTATCTTTTTCAATACCGTCATCGACTTTCCCTTAATACCAAATCAAACCAAATGCGGTTGTAAAAACATTCCTCCTCTTCTCTCCCCGAAAGGAAACCTTCGAGCAAACTAATTGCCGATTTTTTTGTATATTGGTATAAACAAACTATCATAATAGTTTCAGAGAGAATTTAATCGTTTACACCTTATTCCATATGAAAGACGGTAAAAAGCTCGTTTATTCCGGAGACTCGCTCCGAAGATTTTTGCATCGAAAAGGTCTCACCTACAAAGATGCAGCCAAAGAGCTTGGCTTGGATAAAAACACCATAGGCAAGGCAGTAAGAGGCGGAAATATGAATATAAACGTCTTACTGAGTATTGCCAATCACTGGAATTTTCCCATTACCGACTTTTTCATTTTCGTAAACCAAGAAGAATGCGAAGAGACCTATTTTATTAGTCCGAACAAATATAATAACAATTCGGCAAATGATAATCTTTTGGTCTCCGAAGATTCTAAAATCTATAAAAATATTAAAAATTTATCAACAGAAGAGCTGGCTTTAAAAGCATCCAAACAACAAGAAATTTCTTTATTACAGAATCTGATTCGAAATTATCAAGACAGAATCGATTTATTGCAGCAAGAGTTGGGACAATACAAATCTGAATAATCATTTCTTTCCCCCGTCATTATTTACATCTCGACAATAATGCGGGGAACTATCTCTGTACATATCGAAGCGTAGAAGAATTGAAATATCTTCACTTTATTTTACTACCTCTCCTCCTATATTGAATCGGTGGGGGTAAACATGAATTTTAGCGAATGAAATGGATTGAATTTCTCCTTCTTCCCTACCGTGTCCCGTAGCATTATGGGGTGTCGCATAGCGATATAATAGGGGAGACACCGAAGAAACAACAGTCTCTGAGGAGAGGGGTTGAAAAAATTTCATAAACTTTTTGGCTGTAAGAGTTAACCCCTCCGTCACTACGTGACACCTCCCCTATATTTTTGCGTTGCAAAAACACAGTGGAGGAGGAAGAGCGGCATTTCTTGTTTCAGAATAAGAATGGCTTTGTACACCTCTCCCCTGCCATGTCCCGTAGCATTACGGGGTATCGCAACTTAAAATCGAAACAGGGCAAAAGAGAAATACTCCCCAACCTCTCCCCCTGTGTCGCATAGCGATATAGGGGGAGTGCCCAAAGGGCGAGGGGGTTAAAACAAAATTGAAGAATCTTCGATAAGCAGAGCAGATTGGGGAGAGCCCGAAGATACAATAGTCTCTGAGGAGAGGGGTTGAAAAGATTTCATAAACTTTTTGGCTGTAAGATAAGAGTTAACCCCTCCGTCACTACGTGACACCTCCCCTATATTTTTGCGTTGCAAAAACACAGTGGAGGAGGAAGAGCGGCATTTCTTGTTTCAGAATAAGAATGGCTTTGTACACCTCTCCCCTGCCATGTCCCGTAGCATTACGGGGTATCGCAACTTAAAATCGAAACAAGGCAAAAGAGAAATACTCCTCAACCTCTCCCCCTGTGTCACATAGGGGGAGTGCCCAAAGTGCGAGGAGGTTAAAACAAAATTGCAGGACCTTCGATAAGCAGAGCAGATTGGGGAGAACCCGAAGAAACGGTAGTCTCTGAGAAGAGGAGTTAGATTGTACAAAAGTACAATCCCCACTAACTATCCTGAGCCCACGAATAACTTGTCTTATCTATTTCAATCGCTCATACATTCGACCGCTACCCATCTGTTTTTCTCGGCGTAACCGACGAAACGCAATCCGAGGTGTTCGGCCTCCGCTCGAATAAAAGGAATATCTTCCACGTAAAAACCACTCATGAAAATACGTGAGCCACGTTTCATACAGGCCACATAAGCATGCATATCGGCCAACAATATATTCCGATTGATATTGGCAAAAATAACATCGAACGACTCCTGCTTCAAGGCTTCGATTCCTCCCAAACGGACTTCAACTCCCGATACATGATTCAAACGGATATTTTCAATGGCATTCTCGACGGCAAATTCATCAATGTCAACAGCGACGACGGAAGCTGCCCCCTTCATACGAGCCAAAATACCCAATACAGCCGTACCACACCCCATATCGAGCACCGAACTACCGGTAAGATCCGATGCCAATATCGCCTGCAACATGAGAGTGGTAGTTTCGTGATGGCCCGTCCCAAAAGCCATCTTAGGGTCTATCAGCACATCGTAACGAGCTTGCGGAACATCGGTATGAAATGTACTATGTATCACGCACTCTTCACCCACGACAATAGGTTTGAAATAATTTTTCTCCCATTCTTCGTTCCAATCCCTCCCGGCAACGAATGTCGCTTCATACGCCACAGATACCCCTCCGATGGGATATTGCGACAACTCTTCTTTAAGTCGTATCTCGTCATACTTTCCCTGAGGGACAAAAGCAGTAACCCCTCGTTCGTCGGGGACAAAACTTTCATAACCGATTTCAGCCAAAACCGCAGCCAAAACATCTGTCGCCATCTCGCTACACGGCTCTACATCGAACCGTACCTGCATATAGTCATTCATAATTGCACTTCTTTTCAAATTATTGTTTTTGTTGCATTGCTTTCAGAGCCCGAGGATAACTCGTATTTTTTACAAATCCATACTCAGGATATTTCTCCATAATCGTCTTGTACATCGCTAACGCCTGCTCATAACGTTCGGATTTCTCATAAACCACCCCGATGGTCACCAACAATTGTACATAAAGCCAATGATGCCCGTTGGTCAAAATATCCTTTTCCATACCCCGGCGAGCTCGTTGATAGCACTCCAAACCTTCCTCTTTATCCCCGCCGAATATTCCCGGCATATAGAACAAAATATTCCCGTACAGAATAGAAACCCAACTATCCCCGGGGGCCAGTTTATAAGCCTCCCGAGCCGACGACAACATACCCGATGCCAACGTAGCTGCACGCATGGGAGAAAGGGCTATTTTCAAACCTATCAAATTGGCATGCAACGCTTTAAACCGAGCATCGTTCGGATACATTTTTCGATAATTCTCAGAAAGCGCCAAAGCGGTTTTCAAATAAGTCTGCGCCTCGTCTTTCTTCTTTTTATCGACCAAATGTCCTACAAGGCCATAATAACCGCACAAAATTTCATGGCGACCCTCCAATGTCCCGCACGACTTATCAGCACTCATTTTTGACAAGACAGCACCCCACTGGGGTATTTTCTGTTGAATGAACAAATCATACAAATTCTCCCGATACTCCGAAAGAGTCTCACCGCATACGGAATTTATCGAAAACACACCCACAAGAAACAGTACACAAACTATACGTCTCATAAATATTACCTTACTTTTTCAGATGACAAAGATAGTGAAAGGTGAGAGCAGAGACAAACGGAAATCACATTTCCAATTTGGCTATGCCGAGCCGCATCCTATCTTCGTATTTACAAAGATAACGAAAGGTGAGAGCAGAGACAAACGGAAATCACATTTCCAATTTGGCTATGCCGAGCCGCATCCTATCTTCGTATTTACAAAGATAACGAAAGGCGAGTGCAGAAACAAACGGAAATCACATTTCCGATTTGGCTATGCCGAACAACACCCTATCTTCATATCTATATATATAGAATCGCCTCCTTGTCAAAGGTTATAAAGAATCTGTAATGCCATACATAAGTTGATCCAACAAAATAGGCATATCGCTCGCAGCGATTCCTGAGGCGATCAAATCGGGAGCATCCTGCTTGAAATTAGAAAGGAACTTAGCAGAATCACCGTTGTCCAGCTCTATACTGCGCCGATAATAATCGATAGCCTTTCTGATATGTCCCAAAGAAAACTCCACATGTCCGGCATTGAAATAATCGAGAGAAACCGGTTTATCGTCCAATATCTTCTCATAATACCGCTGCGCCTGTTCTTTTTTACCGACTAAGAAAGAACACCATGCGATAGGGCGCCACGCTTTTCCACCTTCGGGATCGAGATAATCCACCTTGAAGTAATATTTAAGCGCCTCTTCATAATCTTTCTGTTCGACATAACAATGCCCTATATTCATCTGTACCGATAAATTTTCGGGCTGTATCTTTTCGGCACGATGATAATACGAAAGAGCCATCTCGGGCTTTTTCATATTTCTGTAACATGTAGCTATGCGTCTAATCGTCCAGAAATTGTCGGGCGAAATAATTTCTGCTTTGAGGAAAGCCTCCAAAGCGTTGGCATAGTCTCCTTTCTTCTGGTAACAAAAACCTATCTTCTGATAAATTTCACTATCCGAATGATATGCCGCCGAAAGCCTTTCGAACAATTCGAGAGCCTCAACATAATATCCCCGCCGGAAATAATATTCCCCGATAAGGCGCAAACTGTCCGAATCGCTCAATAACGGATTCAAAACAGATACATGCAATAAATTGATATGCCCGGCAAAAGGATCCGTAAACTCGGTTCGACGTATATACAGCTTGAAGAAACGGTACAAATCTTGAATATAACGATTGGATATATTTTCCCGACTTATTTCTTTCTTCATCAATTCCTCTTTTTCCATCTCTTGAACCGCCGCATTCTCGGCACTGAATTGCCCCATCATCAAATCCCTCTGCGACTCGGGAACCTGAGCCAAACTCAAACAAAAAGAATATTTATCCGAATTACACAATAGAGCCGATGCCGAAATCATCTTCTTAAACATATCTCCGCCCTTACCGGACAATACCCCCGACAACGCTGTATGATCGGGATTAAACGGCAAAAACCAATTTTGAATCGACTGGAAAAAAGGGAAACTCTTCAAATGAGAAAACGTACTCATGAAAACATCGGCTCCCTCCATCTGCAAATCGGTCAACTCCTTTAACTTATCGGTAATTCCCGATTTGTCGAGCATCTCCTGCCACTCCGGATTTTCTTCCAGCGCATTGATATCGTTCATCAAGTCTTCTTGACGTATTTTCTTATAAAGCGATGGCCCCAGTTTCATCATTTCGGGAAGCAGCTCTTCATTCATTTTTCTGGTAATTTTTTCAGTCTCTTGACTCTTGATGAACTGCAAGAAAATATTACGAACATCGGTCTTGAATTTCGGTTCTTCACACAATGCATCGAGGCGATTCCGCAAACTCTTCAAAAGAGGCAATCTCTCCCGATAAATATACATGACGATGAGGGCACAACAAAGCGAACGCATCTGTATTTCGGGCGAAGAATGGCGATAACCGTCCAACAGAATGAGCAACTTTTGCTCGTCGAACCGGTGCAATAAGTTCAACAACACAGCCGAAAGAAGAAGCGAAACGAAAGTATCGGGAAAACGATCGGTGAAAAGAGCCTCTCTTAACGACCGGTAATCTTCCTCTGCCGCCGGATAATTGGTCCATATATCCATAAAAAGATTTCCCGCCGTGTCCTCGATACGGTGTTTCAATGATTGAATTTTAGAAAAATCTTGTTCTTGTTCGCTAAGCAACAAAGCCAAAGAAAGATCGTTGATTTCATTATCGCACACATCGAATTGAGACGATAAGGAAATACCCGTTCGGCTGGCTGACGCATATCTCTTCCACCCATAGTATTGAGAAGGAGAAACCTGCCCGGCCAATCGATCCGAAACCCGATCGGTCAACACATAAGCAGACAAAACCAAATGATCGTAAATACTCTTCCGTTCGGGATCCTCGACACCGTCCAACATATATTGTATCATATATCTATACGACGTCTCCATCTCGTTCAACTTGTCCCGGCTTACCCAATCTTGCAACTCGTTTACCAATAGAGCAAGTTTACCGAAAGCGTCTTTCAATCGTCTCTCGGCAAGCAAACCGTATATATCGTACTGCAATTTCGTTATCTCTGTCGTAATCATCTTTATAAATATAAAATCGAAGTAAATTTAATAGCTTTCCCTTATATAACAAACTTAATTTACAAATAGTGTGCCGGAAAAAGGTTATTTAATTTTTCCCATTCGCCCTACCCTCCTTTCCACAGCTATTTCTCAAATCCACATTTGGGTGTTTACCGACAATTTTCTATCTTTGCAAAACGGAGCGCACAAATAAGCTGCAACCCGCTCCGTTTATTTACGTACCTATTTCACCATTAAAGAAAACTTATATTATGATACAACGAATACAATCGATCTATTTATTACTGACAACGGCTTTAATGGCTGTATTTTTATTTCTTCCGATAGCTCAATTCGATACGACCGATGGCATTTACAGTTTCACGGCACAAGGTATCTCTACCGTAGAAGCTATGACAACTCCTGTACAGGATAGTGCCGCAGCAGTCATACAAACTTCTGTATTTACCCCCACATGGGGAGTATTCGTATTAGGAACCGTAATAGCCGTATTATCGTTTATCACGATTTTCCTATATAAGAACAGACCGACACAAGCGCGTATCTGCATGATCAACGCATTCTTTCTGGTAACTTTCTATATCGTCATCTTTTTGAGCGGTTATACATTCCGCGAAGATCTTTCGGCTTCAAACATATCGTGGACAGCTTATATCGTAATGCCTTTCGTCGCCCTCATTCTCGACATTTTAGCCTATAAGGCCATTAATAAAGACGAGCGTTTGGTTCGAAGCCTCGACCGCATACGCTAAACTTTAAGAAGCTGTTTTAAATTTGTTCCGAGACAGATTGAGACCTATGTTGAAGCAGATTGGAGTCCGAGATTTTTGTCAATAGCGGGCTATTGACAAAAATCAAGGGATTCAAGATGCGAAACAGGGGCGCAATATGGCCGGAACATACCTGCTTGCAATGGTAATATTATTTCTCAATAAATTTAAAACAGCTTCTTAGTTTCTCTTTCAAAAACATTCCCGTATAGGAAGCAGAGCACTCGGCGATCTCCTCGGGAGTACCGGTACAAACCACGTATCCACCCTCTTTACCACCTTCCGGTCCCATATCGATAACGTGGTCGGCACACTTTATAATGTCCATATTGTGTTCGATGATAACAACGGTATGACCTCGTTCGATAAGCTGGTTAAACGATTTCAAAAGCGTGTTTATATCATGAAAATGTAAACCTGTCGTAGGTTCGTCAAAAATAAAAAGAGTCGATTCCTGTTTCTCGTTACTCAGGAAAAAGGCTAATTTCACACGCTGATTTTCTCCGCCCGAAAGCGTTGAAGAAGACTGTCCTAATTTTATATATCCCAGTCCTACGTCTTGCAACGGCTTCAACCGCTTTATGATACGCTTCTCCTGACTTCCGTTCACCTCCGAAAAAAACTCTATGGCCTGATTGATAGTCATATCAAGCACATCGCTGATGTTCTTGCCCCTATACTCGATATCGAGTACATCTTGCTTATACCTTTTTCCGTGGCACGACTCGCATTCGAGGACAATATCGGCCATAAACTGCATTTCCACAGTAATGGTTCCCTCTCCTTTACACTCCTCGCAGCGTCCGCCCTCGGAGTTAAAAGAGAAATACGAGGGAGAAAATCCCATCTGTTTGGCTCCTTGTTGCTCGGCAAACAGTTTCCGTATCTCGTCAAATGCTTTCAAATACGTAGCAGGATTGGACCGGGTTGATTTACCGATGGGATTCTGATCCACGAATTCGACGGAATGAATTCGATCCATATCGCCCGAAAGACGAGAATACGTTCCGGGCATTTCTCCTCCCTCTCCGTAATGCCGAAGAAGAGCCCGATAAAAAACATCTCTGACTAACGACGATTTACCCGAACCACTGACACCCGAAACAACGGTCATAACATGAAGGGGAAACTTCACATCGATCGATTTCAGATTGTTCTGAGCAGCCCCCTCTACTTCGATATATTGATTCCATTTCCGGCGATTTGCAGGCAACTCTATTTTACTCTCACCCGTCAAATAACGCATGGTATAGCTACGAGTCGCTTTGGGTAATCGAGACAAGCCTCCTTGATAAACGACTTCACCACCCAAACGACCGGCCAACGGACCTATATCGATAATATAATCGGCCGCCCGTATAATATCTTCGTCATGTTCGACAACGACAACGGTATTGCCCAACTCCTGCAACTGCCTCAAAACTTTTATCAATAAACCTGTGTCCCGGGAATGAAGCCCTATACTCGGTTCATCGAGAATATATAAAGAACCGACCAAACTGCTGCCCAAAGAAGTGGCTAAATTGATACGCTGGCTTTCTCCGCCCGAGAGAGTAGAAGACAACCTGTTCAAAGTCAGGTAACTCAACCCCACCTCTTGCAGAAAACAAATACGATTCCTAATCTCGGTCAACAATCGTTTCGCAATCAAAGCATCATGTTCGTCGAGTTCGAGACGGTCGAAGAACTCTTTCAACTCGCTAATCGGTAAATTCACAAGCTCTGAGATTGAACGCCCTCCCACCTTCACATATTCAGCCTCAGGTTTCAATCGGCTGCCTTTGCACACAGGACAGATGGCCTTTCCCCGGTATCGGGCGAGCATTACACGATATTGTATTTTATACTGATTGGCTTCAAGCATAGCGAAAAATCCGTCTATTCCCTCGAAATCGCCGGCTCCATGCCATAATATATCTTTCTCCCGGTCGGTTAATTTGAAATAAGGACGATGTATGGGAAAGTGCAAAGAGTCTGCTTGGCGTATCAAATCGTTTTTCCATTCACTCATTTTCTCCCCACGCCAACACATCACAGCATCGTCATAAACCGACAAGGTTTTATTCGGGACAACCAAATCCTCGTCTATACCGATAACCTTCCCAAATCCCTCACAAGTGGGACATGCACCCACCGGATTATTAAAGTTAAACATCAACTCGCTCGGCTCGTTGAATGTGATACCGTCTGCCTCGAACCTTTTCGAAAAACTAAACTCCCGTATTTCTTCGCCGTCATAAACCAGAACGATACACTCTCCCCCACCTTCAAAAAAGGCAGTCTCAACAGAATCGGACAATCGGCTGATTGTATCGGTCTCATGCGAAACACTCATTCGGTCTATTACCAAACGGACAGTGTTGGGCTCCGGTAATTCTCCATCGGTCAACAAATCTTCTATGGCTTGAAAACGCCCGTTCACTTCTACCCTCGGAAAACCTTCCTTTTGCAATATTTGTAAGTGAGTTTTCAAGTCTCGCCCTTCCGGTATAACCAAATTCGTAAGCAAAGCGAAACGAGTTCCATCGGGAAAACCTAAGGCACAATGCACGACATCGTCTACCTGATGCTTCTTAACCAACTCCCCAGACACAGGAGAATAAGTTTTCCCGATGCGAGCATACAGCAACCTCATATAATCATATATCTCGGTCGAAGTTCCCACCGTCGATCGAGGATTCCTTGTATTTACTTTCTGTTCTATGGCTATGGCAGGCGGAATGCCTTTGATATAGTCACATTCGGGTTTACTCATACGCCCCAAAAATTGCCTTGCATAAGCCGACAAACTTTCTACATAACGACGTTGTCCCTCGGCATATAAAGTATCGAAAGCCAACGATGATTTTCCCGACCCAGATAATCCCGTAATAACGATAAAACGATCTCTGGGAATTTCTACATCGATATTTTTAAGATTATTGACTCGCGCCCCTTTAATAAAGATAGAATGTTCAGACATAATTCTAGGAATCTTATAATACCTTTTCTTTTAAACTTTACAAAGATAGCGAAAGGTGAGTGCAGAGGCAAACGGAAAATTCATTTCCGATTTGGCTATGCCGAACCGCATCCCATCTTCGTATCTACAAAGATAGCGACTTTAACGATACATAATTCAACCCCTATTTATCCTTTATAGTTTTTTGTCAACCGATTAAGCCGAAAATCTTTTTCAAGCAGACTAACAAAATCCCGATTATTTTGTTATCTTTGTATAACCACATTAAAATGTAAAAATTATGAAAGGTCTAAATTTATTGTTTGCATTTCTCGGCGGAGCCGCCGTGGGTGCTGCCGCCGGAATTCTGTTTGCTCCCGAAAAAGGGGTCGATACCAGAGCGCGCATTTGTAAATTACTTCACGACAAAGGAATCCAATTAAAAAAAGAAGATATGGAACACTTAGTCGACCAAATTGCCGAAGAGGTAAAGGGCGGGAAGTAACTCCTCTAAAATGAAGATGAGGATATCAAAGCGTACCGGTTCGTACCTTTGATACTCTCATCTGTATTTTTCTCTCCTCTAAAAAACACAGTTATGTTCGATACTCAAAACAACGCTTTCCGAAAACTATTTGAAGAAGGAAAGAAATATATCAATTTACAAATTGACTACGCCAAACTGACAGCTACTGAAAAAATTTCGGTTATATTGGGCATGTCGGTTCTCTTCGCTGTCATCTTGGTGCTCTCTGTTGGAGCCGGCATATATCTTTCCTTTGCACTGGTCTATCTTTTAGAGCCTCTTGTAGGAATCGTAGGAAGCTATGCGATCGTCGGTGCTGTGTTCCTGTTACTCATAGCGATTGTTATTCTATTCAAGAAAAAACTCATATTGGTTCCTATCACTCGTTTTATCTCCAAAGTGTTACTGGATAATGAAAAAACTCCTCTATAAAATGAACGAAAACCATACAAATCAACAAGGGCTGACCCTCGAAGAAATAGCTGTTCATAAACAAGCTCTAAAAATAGCCATCGCCGAACAGCAAAAAAACGTCAATGAAGCCTACCGACAAGTAGTAGCACCGTTCTCAGAGGCGAAATCGGTTTCAGGATATATCGGAGGCCGTTTATTAAATAGCTTCACAATGATCGAAAGTGCTATATGGGGATTCAGACTAATATCACGAATTTTTCGCATATTCCGAAAATTTCGGTAAAGCTCCGTCCACTCTTCATCATCGAAAATCTTTTCTGTACGCTCTATCACACAAAAGCAGCCCAACATCAACAATCGCTCTCATCAACCACATATCCAATTGTTAATCCTCCGTTTCGGTTAAACTATGTTGAAAATCTTCTGTTTATACCATAAACGGCAAATTCGAAATAACTATGAAAAAAAGACAATTGATATGGATCGGTTTGATAGGAGTGATTATGGCAAGCTGCGGCGGAAAATATAAAATCACCGGAAAAACCAATCTTATACCCGATGGAGAAACCATCTTACTGCAAAAACAAAACAACGAACAATTCGAAATAGTCGATAGTGCTACTGTCACTAACGGTTCATTCTCATTCAAAGGAGAACAAAAAAGTCCGGCGGTAGCAATATTGGTACATTTGAACGACAAACAATCACAAATTCCACCTCAACTGATAGCGTTGGAAAAAGGAGATATTTATGTTACGCTCGATTCTGTCTCTCATATATCCGGTACACCGCTGAACAACAGATTGCAGATGTATGAGACAAAACGCCGCTCCTACGATACCCGCATACGAAACATTACGAACCGATATCTGAAAGATTATTTATCGGGACAATTATCCGACAGTACTTTTGTAATATTGAAAAAGGCCTTCGATAAAGAACAAAAAGGTCTTGAAACACTCACTCGAAACTATATTCTGGCAAATACCGACAACGTAACTTCTATCTATCTGTTTCTACAAAACAGCTTTTTATTCTCCCCCGAAGAACAGCGAGAGCTAATCGCCCATGCAGCTCCTTCTTTTAAAAAAAATCCGGCGGTAAAAAAAGTTTCCCACATGTTGGATCGACTGAAAAACGTAGAACCCGGTATGCCGTATATCGACTTACCTTTACAGACAATCGAAGGAAAAGAGGCTTCTTTATCGACATATATCGACAAAGGGAAATATATTCTCCTCGACTTTTGGGCATCATGGTGTCCCCCTTGTCGAAGACAAACTCCTTATTTAAAACAATTATTCGAACGATATGACAAACGGCAATTCTCCATTGTAGGTATCTCATTCGATACAAACCGGGAAGAATGGAAAGAATATATACAGAAAAACCAAATAAAATGGGCACAACTCATAGATCAAAAAGGTTGGGAATCCACCGCTATACTTACGTATGCCATACAAGGAATCCCTCACCTCATATTACTCGGACCCGACGGTAAAATCATAGCCAATAATCCTTCGGAAAAACAACTGAGTAACATTCTATCGAACCAACTAAAACAATAAAAATTTCACAACAGAGAATACTGTATCGAAATCAATTTTCACATCTTTACCCCCGGATGGACGAACTGACCATGTTTGATTGTCTTTTTCCCATACTGAATAGCGAATACCGGACAACGATGCAAACACCCCAAACACTGCAAACATTGCTCCTTTATCCAAATCGGACGATTATCTCGCATTTCTATTGCACCCATCGGACACTTCTTGGCACACGCCCCACATCTGATACATCGACCTAATACCACGAAAGGAGCAGTCGATTTCTTTCGATTACAATAAGTATAGGGAAAAGCGAGCCAGTGAGGAATCTTCCTATTATCAAAATCACCCCGAACTCTGTTGACAACCTTTTCTATAACACGATCTATACACACCTCCGCATCTTTCGTAACCTTCTCACATTTCTCTTCATCAGACAAATCAAACATCAATGTATAGGTGTCTACCATTTTGACGATATATCTACCGTCCAAATTTAATCCCTTCTTTCTCAATGCCTTTTCCATCATATAATGGGACTGTCCCGTTATAGTTCCAAAAGTTACGACATGATAGACGAAATGTTGCCCTCGAACACATAAATCTAAGTTACGGATAAATTCCGAGACAATAGACGGCAATCCAAAAAAATAAACAGGAGTCACAAAACCGACCCTCTCTCCGGGCAACAGCTCCCAAGTATATTTATGATTTTTCAGACATTCTGTTATTGAAACAAGAGTTTCACCCGTAACTTCTGCCAACCTCTGTGCAATGTATTGGCTATTACCCGTTGCCGAAAAATAGAAAATCATAATTTTTTTCAGCAAAGATAAAGAGAGGAAAATACTGGACAAAATTTATTTCGGTTGTCAAACCGAATCCTATCTTGAAAGATTGTCAGAAATAATCCAAACGAGATTACAAATAGGAGAAAAAACTATACATTAAAATACCATCTCAAAAATATAATATTAAAGAAATAAATAATTATATTTGTTTCTTTAAATATTCTTTTTCTATTATGATGTGGAAATATATATACGCAGCCTTTTTAATGATAGCCTTTACAGCATGTCATACAAATAAAACTCTGGAAAAATCCGACAAGCCAGCCAGCACGGCTAACTATACCTTGCCGGAACATTTGTCCGTCTCCGCTTCTTTTCGCATGTTTTGGGATGCATGGAACGCCGATCTCCGACAATCCGGCAATAATTTAGAAAAATATATCCCGTCCGAATTGTTGATAAAAAGATTTTCATTGCACAATCAAAATGGGAATTATCTACTGACAGGCTACTTACACACGGCTGCCGATTTCAAGGAAGAGAATCTCCTCCATATCGGAGGACATTGTATAAAATACAGTGACTCGATATATAGTTTTGCTATACCATTAAAAATATTACCACAATTCATTACTTTACCGGGAATTACATATATCGAATGTTCCTCTCCGGTACGCAACCGTTAGTTATCAAAGACCATTTAATAATTAAATCGATGAAAAAATTATTACTATCACTTTGCTTAATGGCGACATTCGGATCATTTCTGTTAAACGCAGAAGAAAAAATGTCTCCATCGACACAAAATTTTTTGAGAAGTTACGAATCTACCTCTACTATCAGCCAACGGGCAAAACTCAAATCGACATACGCAATCAACCAAAACGACGGTAAAATGGCTGTTTCGGCATTTCTCCACTTGGTAGATGAAAATAATCTCGATGGACTCGAAGAAAATAAAGTCATCATCAATGCCCAATACGGTACTATACTTTCCACTAGTATCCCGGCAGATAATTTGATTTCCGTGTCGCAGCTACCATCGGTAAAGTACATCGAAATAGGACGTCCGGTTCATCAACGAATGAACAACGTTCGTTCTGAACAATTTAGCAATGTAAACAAAATACACGAAGGGACAGGGCTCACCCAAGCCTATACCGGCAAAGATGTTATAGTCGGCATCATCGACGGTGGATTCCAATATAACCATATCAATTTCTACGATACAGAAGGTAAAAATCTGCGTATCAAAAGAATATGGAATCAAAACCAGTCGGGAACGCCACCCACCGGCTATTATTATGGAACAGAATATACGAATGCCGAGGAAATCATCACGGCAAAACAGGATTATGCAGCCAGCCATGCTACCCACGTCACGGGAATTGCAGCCGGAGCATATAAAGGAAACGAATACTATGGAATCGCTCCTGATGCAGATTTGGTTTTCGTCAGCTATAACGTATCCGACAATAGTAGTAGCAATACAAGCATCACAGACGGTATTAAATATATCTACGACTATGCCGAATCCGTCGGTAAACCCTGTGTCATTAATATGAGCCTCGGGTATCATATCGGTCCGCACGATGGTACTTCCACATTCGACCGTATTTGCGACGAATTGCAAGGAGAAGGCCGACTTTTGGTCGGAGCTTCGGGAAATGAAGCTGAATACAATATACATGCGACAAAAACCTTGAAAAAAGGAGATACCAACATGAAATCGTTAGTCGAATTTGTCCCCAATTGGTATCTCTACGGTTCAATGACAAGTACCGTCGATATCTGGGGAGATGCAGAAAAACAACTATCGGCAAGAGTATTTGTATATGACATTCTAAATAAAAAGGAAGTTTATTCATCAGAATCTTTTTCGACAACCGCAAGTGCCAGTAAAAAAATATCCAATCCGACAGGAGCTGACGGAAATATTTACATATCCACTGCAACCAATCCCTACAATAAAAAAGGGAATATAACTATCGATTTGAATTTATCTTCATTCGACAATAGAAACTATTATATAGGATTCGAAATTTCTGGCCCCGAAGAAACCACAATCAATGCATGGACCGATGCTTACATGTCTTGGCTCTCCAACTTTGGCAATAGTGAATTTACGAACGGAGACAATAATTCTACTATGGGTGAAATCGGAGGAACCGGAAAACGAATCATTACTGTCGGAGCTTACACCAGTTGTAATTACATAGATCACAAAAACAGCTCTATGTGGAATAACTCCGGTCAAACCCTTAATCAGTTAGTCTCCTTTTCAAGTTTAGGGCCTACCGCCGACGGTCGTATGAAACCCGATATTACCGCCCCCGGCTCTATGTTAATATCTTCGTTCAATAGTTCCACAAGTAGCAATCGTAACGGCGAAGATTATAACTATGTCGTCAAACAAGAAAATGTAAATACCGTAAACTATTACTACGGTTCGATGGAAGGAACCTCCATGGCCACCCCCGTAGTCACCGGTATTCTGGCTACATGGTTGCAAGCCAATCCGAAGCTCACACCGGAACAAGTCCGTGAAATTCTATCTAATACCGCAACAACCGACAGCTATACCGGAAACATTGCCGGTGTAGGAAATAACCGATGGGGATATGGGAAAATCAATGCATACGATGGCTTGGTATACTGCCTAAACCACTCTGGTATAGAACAGATAGGAACTCCAACCCGGCCGATGGTATACCCCAATCCAGCCACAGACATTTGCTATTTCCTTCTACAAAACGACGATAAAAACGTAAATGTCTCGATTTATACCCTCAATGGAACAGAAATATACTCACGATACATGGGCAATATAAATGCAGGAGAACAAAATCAATTAGATTTGAGCGATCTCGCTGCGGGAATTTACTTTATTCATATCACAGGCGATAAAACCAATATGACGACAAAACTAACGGTTAAGTAAAAATTGTCCTCCACAAAAAGAAAGGGGCGGGAATGTCATTTCCCGCCCCTTTCTTTAATATAAATTCTAATTTAAACCTCTTTTTGAAAAGCAATCCTCTCGTCCCCGTTTGCCAAATAAATAATTCCACAACAGCGAAACCCATGCCGAAGCAATAATTCTTGCATCACCCTATTATCCCGATGAGTATCAATACGAATATTATCGACGTATCGAAAACACCATTCCAAGCAAGCGGAAAAGACCCCTCCCACTTTTCCCGAAGAGGCAATCCGATGTATCACACCATAAGGCTTCTCATTCAACCACCCTCCGTCATAAATCACGTTATACGTCGGCTCGGGAGAAAACCCGTAACGAAAGCAAAAAGTGCCCACCACTTCTTTTTGGTCATCTACACAAACAAAGCTGCTATTTGACGAAATATCGGCTTCGAGAACCTCTTCCGAAGGATATCCGCCCGTCCATTGATGCAAGTTTCCGTTCAACCGCATAAACTGTCTGGCCTGCTCGAATATAAACATCACACGATCCATATCCTCAGGCAATGTATTTCTTATTTCCATTTTCTAAAAAATACAATTAACCCACTCTATATTTTTACCGACGAGCTAAATCGTCATATAATTTTTGAAGATAAGCCTTTCCCTTGTTCAAGTGAATGGCATTACTATCGTTCTGCCCGATCAGAATCGATTGAGACGCACAATCATATACTGCCGCCCCATCTTTATCGACAAATCCGAACCCATCGGGAAAAGCATAAAAAACGAAATGCTCTTTGGTCGAATCCGTAAGATTTTTACTGAACGTAAAATCATCATAAGGAATATGCAACTGAGCTAATAAAGTTGCTGCCAAATCCATTTGTGACAAATATTCATCGACAACCAAAGGGCGCTTTACGGCTCCTCCGGCCCAAACCATAGGTATATGATGACGGACAATATCGTGGTTCTCCACATTTTGGGGATAACGCTTGGCATGGTCGGCGACAAAGACGATAAGCGTATTGTCCCAAACAGGGAGCCTCTTCAATTTCTCTACAAAGTCTCCTACACAGCTATCGGTATAAGCGATCGAGTTCAAATACTTATCCTCCAACCGGTTCATGGGAACATCGAACGGTTCGTGGCTGCTCAGCGTTAAAAACATTTTCATAAAAGGCTCCCGAGATTGCTCTTTTATCAATGAATAAAACTTTTCAAACGTCACATCGTCTGGAACACCCCACTTACTCAATCTCTGAGACAAAGGGAAATCACGGTCGCACACGATATTGTCCATACCCATAGAAATAAAATAGGAACGCATATTCGTGAAATCGGCATCGCCCCCATAAAGAAACTGCGTGTCATAGCCGGCCTTACGTAAAGATTTCGATATACCCGGAAGCGATTGCGACTTGGCGGGATACTTCATAATCGATGCGGTGGGTTGTGCCGGATAGCCGCTAAGGATAGAAGTTAACCCTCGATCGGTTCTGAAACTATTGGCATAAAAATTAGTAAACAAGATTCCTTCCGAAGCTATTTTTTCAAGATTGGGCATCACTCCGGGAATCCCGCCTAAACTCTCCATGGCTACTCCCGAAAAACTTTCAAGAACGATCAACAACACATTCGGGCGAGCTTTCACCCATTGCAAGCTGTCGGCAGGATATACCGAAGGCCCCCCGCCACGTAAAGGTTCAAAAATAACATCGGCCTTTTCCGGTTCGAAAAAACGATACTGAGATGAAAAGTCTTCCGATTTGGACAATGACGACATCAAACTGAATACCGGATTGATAGCGGCGTGATTAAGCGCCATACGATCGCTGAAATAAACCTTGCCCACATTCATGGTCGACACCGTAAACCCGCCTCGAATAGGAATAAAAAGAGAAGCGGCAAGCAACAATAAACAAGCAAAGGACAAAATCGATTTCTTAGGTCTTTGCCAAGAACCCGTTTTTCCTGATAATCTCCACATGGGCCATAACAACAGAGCGGCATAAACAAATATAAGAAAGACAATCAGTACAGTTTCCCATGCCGGAATACTGGCGACAGCATCGGCCGGGGACGTGAGATAAAAAAGAGGCGTGGCATCTATCCTAAATCCCCAATAGCTATACAGCACGGCATCGCCCAACGTTATGGCAGCCACCACAAACGAAACAATAGCAAAATAAACACGATACACCGGAATCCACCATTTTTTCTGTAAATACACTGTTGCCACGACAAACAATGCAGGTATGGCCGTAAGATAAGCCGCCATAGAAAAATCCAATGGCCGCCCGTTCCACATCACAGAAAACCACTCCATTAACGGAATCTTACCGTAAATATCCCAATGAAACAACATGAATAGAGGTTTCTGCAAAACAAACATAATGAAAAACCAAAAATACACGGCTATCAGAAAGAGGATACGTTTCTTCATATTTCTGTCATTTTTACGGAGTGTAAAAGTAATATAAAAAAGAACGGCAAACTCGAAATACATGTACGAATTACTTTGTTTAATATTTATTAAGTGTCGAAGATTAGTTAGAATAATTATAAATCGTGACCTTTGTTTACAAATAGAAATTACATTACATAATACAGTAGAAATGAAAAAAATTTTATTATCTGCCTTAACTGTTTTTACAATCATGGCACAAGCTGCTAATCCTTTTTTCGGGACTTATAAAACGCCCCACCAAACCGTACCGTTCGACAAAATAAAATTGTCGCATTACGAACCGGCTTTTAAAAAAGCCATAGAAGAAAATCAGAAAGAAATCGACGCGATTGTCAATCAACGTTCGATGCCCACATTCGAAAACACCATCGAAGCGCTCGATCGAAGCGGTCAAATGCTAAACCGGGTCGCTAGTGCATTTTTCGCTTTACTGAGCGCCGAAAGCAACGACGAAATGATGGAAATCTCCCAACGAGTACAACCCATGCTTTCGGAGCACAGTAACAACATCAGCTTGAACGAAAAACTTTTCGACCGCATCAAATTCGTTTATGACCGTCGTGACCAGCTCGATCTCACTCCCGAGCAAAAAACACTCCTCAAAGAGACCTACGAGTCTTTCGCTCTAAGCGGAGCCGAATTGAAAGGTGAAGACCGGGAACAATACAGAAAATTATCCTCGGAACTAAGCCAGCTCACACTCACATTCGGACAAAATGTTTTGAAAGAAACCAATCTTTTCAGCATGATGCTCTCCGAGAACGATTTGGAAGGACTCCCCCAAAGCGCGCGAGATGCCGCTGCGGCACTGGCTAAGAGCAAAGGGAAAGAAGGATTTATGGTCAATCTCTCCTATCCCAGTTACAGCGCTTTCATGAAATATTCTTCTCGCAGAGATTTAAGAGAAAAACTGTATTGCGCATACAATTCACGTAACCTGTCGGGCGAATACAACAACATTCCCGTCTTAAAACGTATCGCCGAAGTGCGACTCGAAATGGCAAAACTTTTCGACAAGCCCAACTATGCAGAGTATAAACTCCAACGCACTATGGCCGGTAACAGTGCCAACGTCTACAATTTACTGAATCAACTGCTCGATGCCTACAAACCGGCAGCCCTGCAAGACGTTAAAGAAGTCGAAGGTTTCGCCATCGGAAAAGAAGGGAAAGACATAACCCTAATGCCGTGGGATTTCAGTTACTATTCCGAACAACTTAAACACATCAAATACGACCTCAACGATGAGATGCTACGCCCCTACTTCGAAGTAAACAATACGATAAAAGGAGTATTCGGGTTAGCCACTCGCCTATACGGATTACACTTTACAAAAAATCCTAAAATCCCGGTATATCACCCCGAAGTCGAAGCATTCGAAGTAACCGACAATGACGGGAATTACGTGGGAGTTATATATACCGACTTTTTCCCCCGCGACGGGAAACGAGCCGGAGCTTGGATGACAGAGTTCAAAGGACAATGGAAAGAAGAAAACGGAAAAGACAGTCGTCCGCATGTAACGATTGTCATGAACTTCTCTCGCCCTACGTCGGATACTCCTGCCCTATTAACTTACGACGAAGTAGAAACATTCCTACATGAATTTGGACATGCTCTGCACGGATTACTTTCCGACGTCACTTACGCCTCGCTTTCCGGGACAAACGTATATCGCGATTTCGTGGAACTTCCTTCACAATTCAATGAGAACTATCTTTCCGAAAAAGAATTTCTCGACAGCTTTGCAGTCCACTACAAAACCGGTGAAAAAATTCCGGTCGAATTGGTGGAAAAAATTAAAAAGTCCAGTCAATACCTTGCTGCCTATTCTTGCGTACGTCAATTGACTTTCGGGAACCTCGATATGGCATATCATACAATCACTGCCCCGGTAGACGACGCTATCGCTTTTGAAAAAGCCGCTATCGATAAAACATTAGTATTACCCGATGTAGAAGGTACACTCATTGCACCTCAATTCAGTCACATCTTTTCGGGTGGTTATGCCGCAGGATACTACGGCTATAAATGGGCCGAAGTTCTTGATGCCGATGCATTCTCCGTATTCAAGGCTAACGGCATTTTCGACCCGGTTACAGCCACATCATTCCGCGACAATATCTTGAAGCGAGGCGGTACGGAAAATCCCATGATTCTATACAAACGTTTCAAAGGAAGCGAACCCACGATAGATGCATTAATGCGGCGTGACGGAATCATTAAGTAAAGCCAACAAACAGGTCGTTTACAAAAAAAGGAGCTCTGTACAGAGCTCCTTTTTTCATCAGATATCTATCCCATTATTCTTTCTCTTTATAATAACGTACCCAGTCTACGACCATTTCGACCGGCAAATCGAGCGTATCCACAGGACCTACCCAACCACCGTCCAGTTGCATATCGATCAATAGATAGTAAGGTTTCTTAAACGGGAATTGCAATTCGTCACCCTCTCCCGTATCTATGCGCGGATAAGTAAAGGTGCGATTTTCATTGATAAAGAAAACAAGGCTATCGGGATACATTTCTACGGCATACACATTATAATCATCGGGATTAATAGTTCCTTTTGAACCGTGACGCGGGTTACGTGTCTGTTTTCTCTCGATCGTATAAGCGGTATGTATCGTTTGATAAGCAATCGAATCGTGGTTCAAACGCTCCATGACATCGATCTCTCCGGCCCACGGCCACTTCCATTGAGCCTCGTCACAAGGTTTGAGCCAAATAGCCGGCCAAGCTCCTTGCGCACCCTGCAATTTAGCTTTCACTTCGAGACGGCCGCCATGAAATCCTCGTTTATTCTTGGTATATACACCCCCGGTAATATACGGAGCAGTATCATTTTCGAGATCGGTATTCACGATACCTTTCAATACCAAGTTACCATCTCGCATCTCATAACAGGCCTCATTGTCCGACATATGTCGAGCCCATTCAGGATTGGCCCTCGGAATTTTAGACCATGTTGCCGTGTCGAAAGAAGTACCATTGAAGTCATCTTCCCACACCAACTCCCATCGAGACGAATCTCCCGAGGAGACACACGAAATCAGCCCGCCTAAAAATAAAGCGGACCACATCCATACAAATACTTTTCTCATAAATACATCTTTTAAGTTAAATCGCAAAGGTAACACAAATAACCACAAAACGCAATTAAAAGGAAAAACGATTCAGTAGAAAATTCGTGGGAGTAGATTTGAATTTTAGAATCTCTCCTCAGAAACTGTTGTTTTCTCGGTTTCTCCCCTATCGTGCCAACGCAACAGGGGAGAAGGCCAAATACAATCAATCTATCTCATTCGCTAAAATAATGTGACAGAAGAGCATTATCCCCCTTCTTTTACCATATCCCATAGCCTTGCAGGGTGTCTCAGCTTTCATTATCAGAAATATTTTAAAACTCCTCTGCCGTGCCCCGCAGCATTGCGGGGTGTTTTGCTCAGCAAAATATAGGGGAAGTGTCCGTAGGACGGAGGGGGTACAAAAATGAAAACAAGACGGCAAACGATTCCCCTAGCCACGCCATCGTTTCGACCGGGCAATGCACTATCACAAATCACAAAAAGAGTCAAGAGAAGCCACCCTCAAAACGAAAAATGCAAGGCGATACGTACCCCGCCTTTGCTCACGTTCGGGCTTTCCCGATAGGTCAATCGCCATACATAATCTACCCGCAAAATGGTAAATATATTATCAAGACCTACACTACATTCCATATAGGGCATTTTATCCATTTCGGTACTACCCTTCGGGAATACGAATAAATCTTTATTATACAGTGGATTATTCTTCTTGCTCAAACTACCGTACAAACCTCTGAACGCAAACACCTCTCTCAATTTCATATATTTCAACAGAGGGATACGATTGAACAAAGCTCCGTTTGCATAATAGGTAAAATCCCACGACACATACTGGTCGTTGATAAATTCGAGAGCATTCATCAAAGCATACGATTCCGGTTGAATCGTATAAGAAAGATTCGCATTAGGAAGTATCAACATAGGAAAAGGAACTTTGTCCCATACCTTTCCGGCCTTCACAATAGCATCGAAATAACCGAATGCCGAGAACCAAAAACGTTTCTGAATCCCAAATTCGGTATGATTATATGAATACTTGCTGCCCAAGAAATTTTTGAAAGCAAAATTATGAGAGAGTGTCAACACGGGAGCATCCAAATTGATTGGGAAACGTTGGCTTTTCGTTTGGTAAAATTTTTCATTGGGAGCGAAGCGCAATTTCACCTCAAAATTGGTTTGCATATAATCCTTTATCTTTTTACCGTATCCATCGATAAAAGCGATACGGTCGGTCGCCATCTGCTGTATCTCGTTACGAATACCCAAACCGAATGAAAAACCGCCCTTTCGTTCTTGCAAATAAGACAACTCGGTCTTTCTTAAATAAGTAGCTTTATTATCACCCTTACGTTTCAAAGAAAGGAAAACATTGTCTTTATTCGTGTACAGATAATGCTGTCCCAATTGGTCTATGTCGTACGAATGGCTCAGCTTGATAGAATTGATGGGGAACTCCCGGGAATGAAATTTCTTCTTATTGAACGAATATTCTACTTCGCCCGAATATTTAACCTTTTCATCTTTGGTTCCATAAGCCACATAACCGCGAGCAAACCAATGTGGATTTAGTTGGGCGGTGGTTAGTCCACCTATTCTGAAACGAGCTCCCTCTATTTCATTTGCACTAATAGTCGTATTCATCGGCCCGAAATCGAACTTACTATCTTTCCCTGTTTCTATATAACCGCTGATTAGTATTCCCAAAACTTTCTCCGTATAATAGAACACCGGAACCTCTCGTAGTCGAGCTAAAAGTTTATCTACGGCATTCTCCTTTTTCTTTACTGGCACATGACGATTGTCTACCCAGAACTCTTCCGGTTTTGCCTGAGCATCTACTTCTACTTTCTCCCGCCCTTCAAAATCATAAACCGACAAATCGTCAGGAGGAGCAAAGGTAAACTTATCATAGGTGGTCATACGCCTTGCATACAATCCTTGCGTGGCAGGCATGATCCGGAACTCTATAATAGCATCGTCTTTCGTTTTAATACGCGTCCCGTCTTCCAAACGTTCATAATCCTGTTCGAGATACATATTCTCGACATAATTAAGATTGATATCCCGAGGCACGTTCAACTTCACCTTCTTGATAAAATAAGTCGAATCTCCTTCGGGCACATAAATATGACCTGTAAAGCCAAACGACTCTGAATTAAACGGAACAAAACCTAAATCCACGCATTTCACGCCGTCTACCAGAATCGTATCTAATAAATAGTACTTATAAAACGAAGTACCTATGTTGGACAAAGGGCTCACGAATCTATTATTCAACAGAGTAATATCATTCCTGAAAATATCGATTTCCCGGAATAAATCCTCACACAACATTTGCACGCTTTCTTGGCTGAATATTTCGTCGATTCCTGCCCGCTTAATACCGGTCACCACAGATTTCTCAGTTTCCGGGCTGCGACGATAATAATTCTCGGCGATCTTCTCCTTTATCGAAACAGTCAGAATAGGTTTGCCCGAAACCTCCGAAGTATCGACATAGTCAAAAATAAATTGGAATTTTTTGAAAAGCCACTTTTTCTTTTGTTCCTCCGAAAATTCATTCAGGGCAAAAGTCATCTTTTCATACTTTTCATAATTATAAAAATCGTGATTTTTCGGATCTCCTACGTGGCGACGCTCTATCAATTTTTTTACAAACTCCACTGCCGGATTATTTTTCTTACTGTATTTCTCCTTTTTCGGTTTCACGACCACCTCTTTCAAGACATAATCCGATGGAACCAAATCGATAACCAAATCATTCTCGGCTCCTTTCTTTACAAAAACCGTCTTCTCTCGATAACCCAACGTAGAAAATCGAACATTGAGAAAATTATCACGTACCGAAACGGCAAACTTACCGTCATCGTCCGTCATAAGTCCCTTATCGCTCCCCACAAAAAAAACAGAAGCATAAGATATAGGCTCATGGGTTATGGAATCTCGTACTATCCCCTTTATCACTGTCGCCTTTTGTGCCGTAGCCGAAATAGGAAGTCCTATAAATAATAGGCAAAGGGTTAATACCACATATATCTTTTTTGTCATAAAAGTCTCACAAACTGTATATTATAATTGGTCCCGATATTCGATTCTCTCGAATTTTCAAAATGCAAAAGTACAAAAAAACTGTCGGCTCTCGGAGTTTTATTATCTTCACTTTATGGGTTTAACAATGTTTAATAATGTCGGGATTTCTATTCTGCTTCTTAAACCAAATAAATGTACTATATTCGGCATTCTATTTATATATGTTAAATCATGAGTGCCGAAATAGAACGCAAATACACAGTAAAAGACCAGTCATACCGACAAGAATCAATCGAATGCAAATATTATAAACAAGGATACATCTCAATCGATAAAGAAAGAACCGTGCGCATACGAATTTCCGGGAATAATGCATTCATTACTCTCAAAGGCGTTACCACAGGTTGTACCCGTAAAGAATTCGAATACCCCATTCCGGTAGCCGATGCTGCCGAAATGCTCGGATCACTCTGTCTTCCTTCAATCATCGAAAAGAAAAGGTACATTTATCCCTATGCCGGACACAAATGGGAAATAGACGAATTCATGGGCAATAATGACGGACTGGTTATTGCCGAAATCGAGCTAAAATCAGAGTCGGAACAATTCGATTTACCTCCTTTCATAGAAACAGAAGTTACAGGCGACCCCCGCTATTACAATTCCAATCTGGCAAAACACCCCTATAAAACATGGAAAGAAAAAGAATAGTCAATTTATTTTAGTTTTTTTTACAATTAAAATAATCTCTACTCGATTCTTTTCTCTACCTTTGCCCCTCGAAAATAATAGACCATTGGAAAGATGCCGGAGTGGTCGATCGGGACGGTCTCGAAAACCGTTGTACCCTTACGGGTACCGAGGGTTCGAATCCCTCTCTTTCCGCAAATGAAAAGCGTAACATTTTGTATAATACAGTGTTACGCTTTTAACATTTTAAATATGCACAATATTTGAGTTCAGTAGATAATCAGTGAGGATTGTCCATTCAGTAGAAAATTCATGGGGATCGACTTAAATGTTAACAAATGAGAGGGGTAAAAGTGTCGCTTTGAACAGTTTTTACCCTTTCAGAACTTCATGGGTATTCTCCCTTTCCCCCTACCGTATCCCGTAGCCTCACAGGGTGTTTCAGTTCTCATTACCGGAGATATTTTAAAACATCTCCCCTGTGTGGCACAGCCAATAGGGGAGGTGGCACGAAGTGACGGAGGGGTTAGAAAAATGAAATTCTTGCCATTCAACCGCATCCCCTGCCGCATCCCGTAGCATTGCGGGGTGTCGCCCAGCAATATAAGGGGGGAGTGCCCATAGGACGGAAAGAAGGGTTAAACCTTACAATCAAAAATTATGTAATCTTTTCAACTTCTCTCCGAAGAGATTTGGAATGAGGTTATCGACAAGAAATTCAGGTCTATCCCCACGGATTTTCTATTGAACCTTAAAAACACTCCTCATAACATTCGGGTATTCGCAAATAAAATTCATTACATTCTTTTTCTTTATCCAAAATAAAGTATACTTTTGTCAAAAAACAACACGGAGCCTTCCTGCTATACCATGAATCTTGAATTAGAGACATACCATCTAAAAAGACTTATCGAGGGAGATACCACATCATTCGATGCCATTTTTATACACTACCACCCTATTGTGCTCCGATTCCTTGTTGGCTTCATCAAAGACAAAGAACAAGCACAAGATATCGCCCAAGATATTTTCTGTAAACTATGGATATCGCACGACCGGCTCGGGCATATACAATCACTGAAATCCTATCTTTTCAAAATGTGCCGTAACGCTGTATACGACTCATTCGACAGACAAATAGCCGAACAAAACTATCTATCCCACTTGGAAGAAACAGCCCCACAATCTACCTCGGTCGAACACGAAATATACGCCAAAGAGCTGCTTAGCCTCATGGACACGACCATCGCAAGTCTGCCGCCGCAAAAGAGAACCATATTCAATATGAGCCGAAAAGAAGGCCTATCCAACGATGAAATAGCCCTTCGGTTGAACCTTAAAAAGAACACAGTCGAAAAGACCATCAGTTTCGTATTAACACAACTCAAAAAAAACATGCTAGCCGCCTTGCTTTTTCTCATTCCTTAAATAAAGTTAACGAGCAGGAAGTATTTCAATAGATATCCGTCTCCTGATAAAAGACGGAACCATGAATAACATTATACAAAACATAATACATAAATTTTTTAACAACAGCCAACCCTCAACCGACGATATACTTTTCAAAAAGTGGCTGCTCTCCCCCAAAAACCGAGAAGAAAAAGATCAAGCGATTTCAGAGATATGGGACTCTTGCCAAAACGAGACACCCGATGCATTTACATTATCCGAACTAGAAACATTCCATCGAAACAACTTTTTGCCGGGAAAAAGGGCCAACTTCCGCAGCACTATCTATAAAGCCGTTGCCACCATACTGCTTCCCATTTTGGGAGCCCTTTTCACTTGGTTGATACTCGACACACCCCAAGATACCGAACAACTCATCGAATGCTTCGTCCCCAAAGGAGAAAAAGCAAAGCAAATATTCCTTCCAGACGGAAGCGAGGTGTGGGTTAACGCCGAATCCATACTGATTTACCCCAACACATTCAAGGGCGACACCAGAACCCTGTTTCTCAATGGCGAAGCCAACTTCAAAGTATCCCGCGACAAAAAAAAGCCCTTCATCGTAAAAACTGCGACTCTCGACATCGAAGCATTGGGTACTACATTCAATGTAGAGTCATATAGCAACTCTCCACAAACGATAGCGACACTCGAAGAAGGAAAAATAAAAATCTCGACCAAAGACTCCATACCACATGAAACCATACTGTCGCCCAACGAACAATTCATATACGACAGCAACACACATTCACGCGAAATAAACATAGTCGATGCCCAAAGACTCTCAAATTGGAAAGAAGGACAACTATATTTCAAAAATGCGCCCTTCGGGAAACTGGTAAAAACGATCGAAAGAAAATACAACGTAACGATTCTTTACGACCAAGAAAAATACAAAAACAACAAGCTCACTGTAAAATTCGACCACGACGAAACGATAGACGAAGTATTATCCATTTTGGAAGGGATACTGCAAAACATGAAATACAAAAAAAATAACGATATAATATTCATCAACTAAAAATCGACACCAATGAAAAAAAGAACCGGAGAAAACCACCCAAAACATTTTCTCCGGTTTGAAATCAGAAAAACACCTTACATTGTGACTTCAATTACAGTATTTATCTAAAATCTAATGCACAAAAATATGAATTTAAAAATTAAAACCGGCGAATCATCTAAAAAGAATTCGCTTAAAATTGCTTTTTTATTATATTTTCTTATCTCCGTTCAATTCGTTTTTGCCCAAAATCAAACAATCGATTTGAATATGACAGATAAGCCTCTATCCGAAATATTCAAATCGATAGAAAAACAAGCCGACATCTCCGTTGATTTTGACGAAACGCAAATCAATATTCATCAAAAAATATCGGTGAACATCAAAAACAAAAAACTCACCGATGCATTATCGATGATTCTAAGCCCCTTAAAATACAAATACGCGATACAAGGGAAACATGTAATTATAACCAACGAAAAAAACAGACAAAAGTCCGAAAGTATCGTGGGATTCGTAAAAAATCCGAATGGCGAACCGCTCATCGGCGCATCCGTATTGGTTAAAGGAACAAACAATGCCGTATCGACCGACATCGACGGGCGGTTTCACATCAAAGCCTCCCCGAAATCCCGATTGGTCGTTTCATACGTGGGACACAACACACAAGAAATTGCCGTCACACCAGGCATCACAATGAACATCGAGCTGTCCGAGAAAGCCAATATTATGGACGAAGTTGTGGTCGTGGGATACGGTACGCAAAAGAAAGCCAATTTGATCGGAGCCGTAGGATACACCGACCACAAACAGTTAGAAAAACGCCCTGTCAATAATTTAGGACAAGCCCTGCAAGGTGCGATACCCAACCTGAATATCTCATACGGCTCTGGAAAACCCGGAGAAAAAACCCGAATGAACGTCCGGGGATTCGCATCCATCAACCAAGAATCCAAACCTCTGATCCTAATCGATGGTATGGAAGGAAACATCGATAAAATCAACCCTCGCGACGTCGAGTCTATTTCGGTTCTTAAAGACGCTTCTTCGGCTGCCATCTACGGCGCACGGGCTCCCTTTGGTGTGGTCCTGATCACGACAAAGAAAGGCGAGTCGGGTAAAACCCAAGTGAACTACAACGGAAGATTCAGCTTTTCAAAACCCACTACAAGAACCGACTTCTTAACAACAGGATACGATGCCGCCATGCTCGTTGACGAATTCATGCGGTCATACAACGGTGTCACCTACACCCGGCTCACTTCCGACGACTACAAAGAATTGGAAGCTCGAAGATTCGACAAAACAGAAAATCCCGAAAGACCATGGACCGTCGTTCAGAACAGAGGTGGTGTAGAATCCTATATGTACTACGCCAACTTCGACTGGTACAACTACCTGTTCGACCATTCACGCCCCACTTGGGACCACAACCTAAGCATCTCCGGCGGAAATCAAAAAATAAACTACCTGTTAAGCGGGAACTACGGGACACAAGACGGTATCTACCGGCAAAACACCGATAAACACCGTACCGCCAATCTAATGGCAAAAGTCAGCGCAGACGCCTACAAATGGTTAACCATCAAATTTATGGCTCGCCTATACGACTCCAAATACACGGCTCCCGGTGTAGGACACGGATACAACATTCCCAGCCTCACCTTCCACGCCCTACCTTATATGATGCCCTATAACCCCGATGGCACTTGGGTATATCAAAATCCCATTCAAGCATCCGGCCCCAGCGATGGAATACACATTCTGATTGGAGACGGAACCTCCAAGTCGATCGAGGAAAACCGATACATGACCTATTCTTGGAGCACCATATTCAAAATCATGAAAGGGCTGACTTTCACGGCAAACTACAACTTCAAACACAGTACCACCGATTACATGGAGCGCTCAACAAGAGCTAAATACTCCCAATACCCCGGAGTCGAAGAAGTGGCTCAAGCCTCTTGGTTCTCAAACAAACTGGCACAAGAATATGAAAAAAGTTTCTATCACAATGTCGATGCCTACCTAAACTACGACAACACGTTCAACTCGCATCACATATACGCTGTGGCCGGATTCAACTACGAGCAAAACCACTACAAACACCATTACGCCACAAAACTGAATATCCAATCCGACAACTTGAACGACTTCAACCTCGGTGAAAAAGGAAAAGACGTGACAGTACAGGGTGGACAAAGCAAATGGGCCTTATTGGGCTACTTCGGAAGAATCGGATACGACTACGCCGGAAAATATTTGGCCGAGTTCAACATACGATGGGATGCATCTTCGCGATTCCCCAAAGACCACCGAGCCGGAGTCTTCCCCTCATTTGCCGTAGGCTACCGAATGAGCGAAGAAGCATTCTTCGACCCCATACGCAAAGTATTCTCTAACTTTAAAATACGACTCAGCACAGGATCTCTGGGCAATCAAGCCATATCCGACTGTTATCCATACATACAGAAGTTGAACATGCAAGGATTGGGAGGATACCTCATGAATGGCGAGCCCGTCACCTATGCTGCCGTTTCAGCCCCTCCCTCGGGAAAACTCACTTGGGAAACCGTTATCCACCACAATTTGGGTCTCGACCTCGGATTCTTCGACAATAGGCTCAACCTCAGTGCCGACCTGTTTATCCGTGATACCAAAGACATGTTGGTTCCCGGGAAAATGCTCCCCGGCGTATACGGTGCGACCCCTCCGAAAGAAAACGCCGCCAACCTGCGCACAAAAGGATTCGAGCTGGCAGTAAGCTGGTACGATCAATTCAATCTTGGAAACAAACCGTTCAGTTACAACCTGTCTTTCGGGCTATCCGACAGCAAATCGGTGATTACAAAATTCGACAATCCCATGAAAGAATTCGCAAAATCGAGCTACTACGAAGGCATGACCATCGGCGAGATATGGGGGTACAAAATCGATGGTCTTTTCCAGACTGACGAAGAAGCGGCCGCCTACTCCAAAGCCGTAGACAACAGTTATGTCTGCAAAAACATATTCGTTACGGCGGTAGGAGACTACAAAGGACTACAAGCCGGTGACCCCAGATTTGTAGACATCGACGGAAGCGGCCGCATCGACGACGGTGAAAAAACTGCCGACAATCGCGGTGACATGGTCATCATCGGTAACAAAGAACCCCGATACCTCTACAACGCCAACATCGGACTCAGCTGGAACGGCATAGACATCTCGGCCTTCTTTCAAGGAGTCGGACGGCAACACCGTTATCCCGATGGCAACAACATGATGTTCTGGGGCGGATTTGCACGACCCTACTCCTCTTTCGTGCCCGCCAATTTCTTGGACAATGTCTGGTCCGAAGAAAACCCGAATGCCTACCTCCCCAAAATCAGAGGATATGCCGCGCAAGGCGACCGCTCGTTAGGTCATAAAAACGACCGGTACCTCCAAAACATAGCCTATTGCCGATTAAAAAATCTGACCGTTGGCTATACACTACCCTCAGAATGGACCTCGAAGATTAAAATCGACCGGTTAAGAGTATATTTCAGTGGAGACAACCTGTTCACTTGGACAAAACTGAAATCAGACTATATCGACCCCGAGCAAATCACAGTAAACAGCGACGCCCGAACCTATCCTTTCTCCAAAGTATTTTCATTCGGACTTGATATAACTTTTTAATTCCTATCATCATGAAAAAGAACATTATATTATATAGTTTCATCGCCCTTTTATCGGGCACTGCCGGTTGTTCCGATATGTTGGATCAATACCCTCTCGATGCCATATCCCCGGAAACCTACTACAACAACGCCGATGAATTACGCAGTGCGACCAACCAATTCTACGGAATGTTTCCCGGAGCGGCTTCGGGATATACCGAATCGGCCGATGTCGTTTGCACATTCAATCTACCGGCCGAAGTACAAGGCATACGCACCGTACCCACATCTGGCGGAGGCTGGAACTGGGAATACCTCAGAGCTGTCAATTTCTATCTAAGCCACTCGGTGCGCTGCGACGATGTCGATGCAAGAGAGCATTTCGATGGTATAGCCCGCTTTTTCAGAGCATATTTCTATTTCGAAAAAGTGAAACGTTTCGGCGAAGTGCCTTGGTTCGACAGAGAACTTTCCTCCACCGATCCCGAGTTGTTCAGGCCACGAGACAGCCGCGACTTCATCATGGATAAAATCCTTGACGACCTAACTTATGCCATCAATAACATCTCCGACAAAAAAGACCTATACAACGTAACCCATTGGACCGCCCTAGCCCTCAAATCGAGAATATGTCTGTTCGAAGGCACATACCGTAAATATCATGGGATTCCCGGCTATGAAAAGTTCTTGGACGAGTGCGCCACGGCTTCCAAACTGTTTATCGACAATGCCCCCTACGCCATCTACAAAACAGGAGCACAACCCTATCGAGACCTTTTCTCCTCGATGAACGCCATCGAAGAAGAAGTTATATTGGCTCGTGACTACGACCGGGCTCAAAATGTCATGCACGAGGCAAACGCAAACACGTTGTCACCCACCTACGGACGTCCCGGCATGAACAAGAAAATCGTAAACAGCTACCTCATGACCAACGGTGACCGCTTCACCGACCAACCCGGCTATGAGACCATGCAATACTACGACGAAATGCAGAACCGCGACCCCCGCCTCACACAAACCGTCGTAGGCCCGGGCTACATGCGTATCAACAGTACCACCGTATCATCTCCCAACTTCGGAGCTTCGACCACCGGATACCAAATCACCAAATGGGTAACCGATGCATCGGGCGACGGATACTTAGGATCTTCCAACGACTACATTCTGTTCCGCGCCGCCGAAGTCTACTTGAACTACGCCGAAGCGAAAGCCGAGTTAGGAACCTTGACACAGGACGACCTCAAAATCTCCATCAAGAAAATCCGCGACCGCGTGGGCATGCCCAACATCGACATGGACGCTGCCAACGCAAATCCCGACCCCTATCTGTGCGCTCTGGAAAGCGGGTATCAAAATGTCACAGGCCCTAACAAAGGAGTAATCCTCGAAATACGTCGCGAACGCACCATCGAACTGCTTCTCGAAGGATTCCGTTACTACGACATTATCCGATGGAAAGAAGGAAAAATATTCGAACAACCGTACAAAGGAATGTATTTCCCCGGGTTGACAAAAGGATCGGGCGAAAACCGCTACGACGTGTTCGACATGAACGATGGAACCGTGGGTGACAAAGAAAAAGTGGACATCTGCATATACACCGGCAAAAAGCCCTCTGTAAAGAACATTCGCAAATTCTACAAACTGGGAGACGAGTTCGTCTTGACCGATGGAGACAAAGGCAACATCATCTGCCACGACATCGAGAAAGAACCCCGCCAATGGAGAGAAGATAGGGACTATCTATATCCTATCCCCACCCAAGAACGGCTACTTAGCAACGGGACGCTCTCTCAAAATCCAAACTGGGACGATGGCCTCGATTTCTAACAAACCGGCAATGACACTTCCGGCACCTAGTTGAAAATAAGGGCCTATGACTGGCAATAACGATAATTGGACGTATTCATGAAAATGTCCAATTATCGTTATTCAAATTCTTAAATTCCACAAGTAAATAAAATCTTTATATAATTACTTTTATTTATAAATTATGAAAATTACAAAGAAAAGCATCACATTATTATTGGCCGGATTACTTTGTGCATCAAACTCTTTCTCTCAAACCTATCCCAAGCAAGACGGAGTAATCCGATTACTCACCTACAACACCCACTACTGCAAAGGCGGCACAGATCCGGGAAGCCTCAATGATTTGAATACCAAACGGTTCGCAAACATACTTAAAGCGCTCGATGCCGATGTCGTCGCCCTGCAAGAATTGGACAGCGCAGCCAACGGTCGTTGGAAAAGGGTGCTCTTAGACGACATCGCCAAATGGAGCGAGCTCGACTATGTACAAGTATACGGCATAGCTGCCGATTACGATGGAGGCAGTGTGGGCAACGGAACACTGGTGAAACGCTGGTTGCCTATCAAAAAAATAAAAAAGATGAAATTGAGTAGCGATGTAGGACGTATATTGATAAGAACCGACTTCGAGGATTTCTCGTTCATGAGCACCCATTTGGACTTAGACGACAAACATCGCATGAACGAAGCAGCAGCCATCTGCACCGAATTGGACTACATACGCAAACCGGTATTCTTGGCCGGAGACATGAACGATTCCCACAGATGGAAAAACCTAGCATTCAGCGTTTTCTTGGAAGACTTCCAGATTTTCAGCGACACCGAAGGCAACACGATACCGGGACGGGAAGAAAATACAGCTTGCATAGATTACATTCTTTTCCACGATTACAAAAATTCGGGCATTCAAAATATAGAATCACACATTGTCAGAACAATCACCATCGATGGGCAAACAGTAGACCTTAAAGATATCTCGGACCACTACCCCGTATATGTCGACATCAAAATTCCCGGCATGAGTGCGATACAGCAAACAACAAAAAATAACTTGGAAATAAGACTCCAACTAAGCGACTGCGAACTATCTGTATTCTCAGCCGAACCTATCAACGAAATAGAAATCTTCTCGTCCAATGGTTGCCTCATTCAAAGAAATCAAGGCGAGAACCTACAAACGACAAACATACCGCAATTACCCGCCGGTATCTACTTGGTAAAAGTAAAATCAGAAGAAGGATACACGGTCACCAAAAAGATACTAAAACGATAATACGCTCACAATAAGCTCATAATGTCACACTCAATAAAAAAAACGATAGTCAACTATCGTTTTTTTTATTGCCATAACCCAATGTGTAATCATTTTGGAGATTGCAAGTAGTTCTTGTGAGGCTTTCATATCCGGTTTCTTTGTGAGATAATGTCTATAATCATTATCTGATGAAACTGGCACATTTCCCGATTACACTATCGTCCTCACAAAAAGATTAAAAATTACCCTCTTTTATCAAATAGAAAACAAAGATAGGACAAAGTCTTCCACAATGACAGAGCCTTTAAACGATACAATAATACACCGGCTTTTCAAACCGATCACAAACTCGATACATTTAGATTCTATTTTTATTACTTCGGCATACTCACCTTCAATCGACAACAAGAAGAAAACGCACCGCACAAAGTCAAGATTCCGGCCAACAACATGGCATCATGAGGAGCGGAATCACCATACAAATGAAATAGCAACGCAACCAAAGCTGCTCCTACGGTTTGACCTATCAACCGAGCTGTCGCCAACATTCCGCTAGCACTACCTGTACGTTGAGGTGGAGCAGAACTAAGCAACATATGATTGTTCGGAGACTGGAACAATCCGAAACCCATTCCACACAACATCAACCGCCACACAAGCCCGAAGTGCCCTGTTTCGGTAGGAATAAATGAAAGACAAAAACAACCGACACTCATAATAGTTAACCCAACCCCACCCAAAATACCGGGGTGAACCTTCCCGATCATCAATCCCGCAAGCGGTGCGACAAACACAATTACCAACGGCCACGAGGTCATTAACAACCCCGTGCCAACAGCATCATAATGGAAAGTGGTTGCCAATAAAAAAGGCATGGCTACCAGACTCAACATTTGAGCCGTAAATGAAAGAATACTCGTCACAACCGACATCGAAAAAATAGGAATTTTAAGCAAATCGAACGGTAACATTGGATACCTCTCCCTAAGTTGCATACGCACATAAAATGTACCTATAATGACAAACGAAACAATACCTCCCAAAACCCAAGTAACAGGAACATCATGGGAATAGGCCTCTACACACCCGATGAACAACCCGAACGTCGCAGCATTCAACAAAGCCTCCTTCCAATTAAACCGATGCCCCAAAACTCTAACTGCATTATCGGGCAAATATCTACGCCCCATAAAAAAGGTAACTACACCAACAGGGACATTGATGGCGAACAACCAGGGCCAAGAAGCGACAGACAATATACCGGCGGCCAAAGTAGGTCCCGCTACCGATGCTATGGCCACTACGGTCGCATTGAGCCCAACCCCTTCACCCAACCTCCGCTTGGGATAGATCAGCTTAATTAATGAAGTGTTCACACTCATAATCATAGCCGCTCCAAAGCCTTGAAATACACGAGAAATCACGAGCAATGACAAATTATGGGATAGCGCACAAAACAACGAACCGATTGTAAACACGATAACACCCCTCAGATAAACTTGCTTATACCCCCAGCGCTCACCCATCGACGCAAAAGGAAGAATAGTCATCATAATAACCAACTGGAACGCATTGACTATCCAAATAGAATCCGACGATGAAACACCAAGCTCCCGGGCAATACTAGGCAACGCCACATTACATATCGAACCGTCGAGTACCGAAAGAAACAATCCACAAAAAGTAGTGGCTACGGCATAATAAATACGAGGACGATGCAACCCGTCCCAGTCCAAATCTCCAACAATCTTTTCTTCCACCTCATTCCCTTCCATACTCAATTATCTAAAACACACAAAAGACTTCCGCCCGTTATAACTTTATACAGCATGAGCAAGAGATAAAACAGACATACCCGCCGTTCAATCAAATACATCTTTTTACATTTATGCAAATATAACAAAAGCGAATATAAAATATATCATGTATATTTGTAGGTATCTAAACATGTAAACATGAAACTCATATATTTTATTGTCTGTATCTCATTACTTTTTCTAGTATCTTGCAACTCTCAAAAATGGGAAGAAAAGAAACAGCTATCGACGATTCCCGTATCGAACAATATAAATAAGGAAAAACTATGAAAAAATATTTCCTGATAATATGTATTGCATTCATACCCGTTTCTATTCAAGCCCAATGGAGTTTGGGTGGAAAAGCCGGAATCAACTGGTCGACAATCAATTATCCATGGAGTAAATTGGGAGACCACGCAGACTATTTATCAGGTTTTCAAGGTGGAATTATCGCAACTTACCAATTCAACAACTACTTCGATATGCAAGCCGAACTATTCTACTCTGCCAGAGGATATACGGACGATGAATTTTACCTTACCGATGAAAGCGGAGCTGTCATCAGCAATACCTACACATGTAGAACCCACTATCTGGATATTCCCGTATTGATAAAGTTCTTTCCCTGTAACGGACTAAACGTGCAATTCGGCCCTCAATTAGGTATAGGACTTTCCCTCTCGGACAAATGGAAAGGAATAAATAACGACGACTACTCCATATACCGGGATTCGGCTGTCGATTTCAGCCTTGCTTTCGGATTAGGTTACGAATTTAACTTCGGAGTATTCGTAGACGCCCGTTATACATTGGGTCTTACCAAAACCATCAGAGAAGTCGTTAAAGGTTTTCAAGGGCGTAATATAAGCCTTGCTGTCGGTTATCGCGTCTACCTTTAAGTAGAAAAAAAGGTGTCCACCACACACAGGACAAACACCTTTTATCATCGATTGAATAATTTCCGGAACCCTACTTGGAAGAAGTACAGCACTCTTCCATTTCCTCTGGGCAAGTAGTCTTTTCTGGACAAGTACTTTTTTCGCCCTCTTTTTTCTCGGTCACAGGGACTGCCGAATACTTGATTTTGGCAAACCCTTTAATAAGAGCTTCGACAGTCGTCTTATCGGCATCGTATTTCACGGTAACCGTTTTATCGCCGAGGTCGGTCACAATCTCCTTCACCCCTTTCTCAAAGCGGAGATTATTCTTGATCTTCGTCTCGCAATTATTGCAATGCATTTCGGGAGTTGTCCTGAAAACTACTGTTTTAATATCTTTCCCGAAAGCCGTCGTCGCACAGAACAACGCGGCTACTAACCATAAAATTTTTACCTGTTTCATTTCTCACACACATTTTTATAATTCATATACTTAAATCTATAATCTCTCCCAGTTAAACCGAACCCCTACATAATAAACAGCCCCATGCATAGGTCCCCAAGTAAGGGTGGAATCAAAATTACTTCCCCACGGATTAGAAGCATCTATAATCGGATTTTTTTGTTTGAAGCCGGTAAGATTTTCACCGCCGACATATATCGACCAATGCCTGAAATAACGAGTCACTTGAACATTCAACTGTTCATACGCCTTATACCGGTTATTCCACGCAGGAATCCCCTGTTCCAGCATGTAAGGTTGCGGTAGTCTGCCTCCCCCGTTCAACTGCAAAGTTACATCGAATTGCCAAATACCCAAAGGAGTTTGATACGAGGCAGTCAGCAATCCTTTATATCGACCAACGAACGGACGTTCCCTCAACACACCTCCATAAGTAGTCTTGACATCGGTCAAACGATAAGCAGCCGTCAAAGTAAAACCTTTGAAAAACGGATAACTCGCTTCCGCCTGAAACGTATGTGAATAAGACTTCCCCTTTAATTGGGTAAAATGTACCTCATGAGGGTCACTATCCATATCCACGACCATTTGACGAAGGAAATCGGTATAATAATATTCCAAATTCAAGTTTAGAGTCTTATGGAACAGCGGAATGTAAAGAGCCGCGCTGACACCATAATTCCAAGCCTCTTCCATATCCAAATCGGGATCTATCACGACTCGTCTGCTACTGGCCAGCAAATAATTATTCTCGGCTAAGGCATGAGTGGACCGGTATCCTTTCCCGGCAGAAGCCCTAAGATTGAAAATCTCGTTAGGAGCCCATTTGACATGGGCACGTGGTGTTACGAAAGTTCCGTATACACTGCTGTAATCTGCACGTAATCCGGCCATAATCATGAGTTTGTCATTCCAGTTATATGTATATTGCACATACGCCCCCGGTACGATCTCTTTATCCCTTGCACCCAAAGTATCACCCGTATGTGACAATTTATAACTCTGGTCATAATCGTCATAATTAAGACTTAAACCGGTTGAAAGACTATTCCGTTTATCGAACTCTGTTTCGAACATCAGCGACGCATACCCGTTCCATTGGTCCACATCATATAATTTATACCCGTAACCGGCATCTTGACGATGTAAAGAACCCGATAAAATCAAAGCGACATTGGTATTTTTCTCCTTATCGAAAATATAGGCATTTTTGGTAAAAGCCTCATATCGTTCCGTTCGAATATCTATATCGTACCGAGGCATTCCGTCCGTCGCTCGATAAGAACGCATTTGTCCTCCCGTACGATCTTCCATGAGAGCCTTTATCCCGGCTTGAAACACATAACGGTCTCCCATATAAGCCCATCTGTTTTGAAAATTATATTGTTCTACCCGGGGGAAATCCATAAAACCGTCGTCGTTGGAATCGTGCGCCATGAGATTGTTTTCATAATGAGCCAATAACGCCGTGCTCACCCTCTGATTCAAATGAATATTGCCATCGAAATTAGCCTCTATCTTAGCTAACGAATTGGCAAACAAATTGGCCGAAACCGACTCGGTTGTCTGTGGCTTTTTAAATTCCACATTGATTTGGCCGGTAATCGATTCATAGCCGTTTTTAACCGACGAAGCGCCCTTCGAGACTTGAATACTCTGCATCCACGGACCGGGAATGTAGCCCAATGCATAAGGAGAAGCAACACCCCTATAATTAGGAATATTCTCTGCAAGCATTTGTACATAAGTCCCCGAAAGCCCCAACAACTTAATCTGCTTAGCACCGGTCGCCGCATCAGAATAACTGACATCGACCGAAGGATTCGTTGTAAAACTCTCTCCCAGATTACAACAAGCGGCCCGAGAAAGCTCGGCCGTGGAAATCATGTCCTGATTCAATATCCCAGCTCGTATCTTCATAGTGCCCATACGTCGAGCCGAAACTTGAACCTCGTCCATCACCGCACCGTCCTGTAAAACAATCTCCCAAACGGTATCGACCCTGTCGATATGTATCGTATCACTGCGATATCCTACAAAACGGACAACCAGCTTATCGCTCGTCCCCGTTTCAGGTAAGCTGAATTTACCCGACTCCCCTGTCGTAGTTCCTGTCGTAGTTCCCAACCAGAAGACATTCGCCCCGATAATCGGTTCTCCGGCTATATCTTTTACAATCCCTCGTACTTGGGAAAAAGCCGAAGACAAACTACCTAATAAAAAAAGTGGAAATATTAAATATCTTATCATCTTTTTAATCCGATTATATAATAAAACAGTCCTATATCACATAAGACAAAAATTTCACGAAAGGGCACATTCCCTTCCCTCCAATTACATATATCGGATTTTAAATCAAAAGTATAGCGATTTGTTTTAGATAATCCCGCGGTGGCGGCATATAGGAAGTAGTTATATACTTTACAACAGAAGTGACAGGAGCGAATATAACCGACCAAAACGAATAGGTCAAATCGATTGTCCCCTGTATCCCCCAATCTGTCCCGGTAGGAATGTCTACGATCGGTAAATTCAGTTTTTCTACTTTCACATGTTTACAAAAAGGAGAATGTCCTTTCGTAGCGTGCTTGTCTGCTATACCGCCGGTTTTACAACAATCATTACGACTCTCCGAAGAATAACGATCGGAAAGGAGATCTACTTCTTGCGTACCGGAATTTTGCAAACAAAAACAATGTGTCTGGCAACAGCGGACAATAGAAATTCCTCCACTGGTGAGGAGAACCACCACTGCAAGAAATATCGATACTATTGCATAACCGAACCTTTTCATACCTTTTTCAGCAAGCAAAAATAAGCACAAAAAATCAAGAGAAGAAAAAAAATAACTCTTTTTATCAATCGAGCATCAAACTCATATATGGACGTACAGAAGGGAAATCCAGCAATGACGATAGTTTCGAACCGCCGAATATGATTTCTGCCAACTCCATTATATCGATATCAAAATCACATGGATTTGTCACGCCCTCGTAACACTCACCTTCCTCCACAAGAAAAACACCGTCATTAACCGGCAATAAAGAATCGTGCACTCTAAATACTCGTCTCAACGAACGATTATTTTTTGCGACCGCTTCGAGTACCCTCCGAATGTCCACAATGCGAATCATTCCCATAAGAACCGCCGACCCATTCTCCGACGTCGGCTCCGTAAAGACCCGAAGAGAATATCCGGGAAACACCGACTGAACCTCATGCAACATAGCCTCTTTTGCCTCGACATTTATCGCCAACAACTCCTTCACAAAAACCGCATCATCTCCGGGAGCGACAAATGCCAATGCCGAAAGCCGATTCGCAGAATCGGCTAATGCGACCACATCTCCGCCGTCCAAATAAATATCGCCGCAAATCACATTGAAATCCTCCCGTCCATGTTGTATGCAACACGAACGTCGCCTCATTTGCTCATCGAAAAACCGATAAAGCTCGTCCATCGACACAGTTATCCGATGATATCCGTCTCCATAAAACCGATGCGCCGATGTAAAATTGAGTTCCTGACGGAAAAATACAGAAGCATAACCCTTAGAAGCATAATAATCGTAAAGCCACGATTCAGCCGGAATTAATGCCGAAAGCGGAATATTACGAGACCTCATAATCTCGAACGACTCTTTCAATAAACGTCCCATTAATCCCCTATTACGATACTCCGGTCTCGTGGCAGCTCCTGAAATATAACTTACATCGAGTGAAGCCTCGCCGAAACTCATGCGATAAGGTAACATCTGTAACGCGGTAGTCACCTTTCCCCCCTTTTCAAAACAGACGGTATTCTCGTCCCGGTATAAATTGTCGAACAGGAGATTCACAAATCGTTCGTCATCATGGAAACAAAGTTGCCACAACTCTTTTACTTTCGTTTTTTTCTCCAAAGTATCCATTCCAATCTATCTTAATAATAGGAAACAATCAAATATGACATACAGTTTCCGAATTGAAAGGAGCAAACAACAACGTATTTACTATTTCAAATTATCATTGTCACTATAACAGAAGAAGTCAAAATGTTTCCATCTTTGTAGATAAATTTGAATATTATTTTCTGCTATATCCCTCGTAATAATAAGACTGTTCAATTCCTTTGAAGATAACGGTTCGATCATCTACCTTATCAGTCAAAGCAGGTTGTAACAATACTCGTAATTCTAAATCGTTAATAGGGCTGCGTTCCATAGCTTGGAGATAAAGGTCTTTATCTATCGTTTGCCAATCAACGACTTTACCAAGATTCTTTTTTAGAATCAAATCCAGCCAGATGCGAGTAGCACGCCCGTTACCTTCCATGAACGGATGGGCAATATTCATTTCTACGTATTTAGCTATAATTTCCTCAAAAGTACTTTCCGGCATCTTTTCTATTACAGGAAGAATAACTTCTAAGTACAGACTATTCGCAAAACGAAACCCACCTTTTGCAATATTCAAATTCCGTATCTTACCAGCAAAATCGTACAATCCTTCAAAAAGAGACCTATGGATTTGACACAGACCTTTTATTGTTCCCACCTCTATTTTGTCAATATCTCCGGATTCAAACAGAAATTGCGCTTTTTGCAAACTCTGTTCATCTATACTTTGAGCCTTACTACATTCCATAAATATGAATTTAGAAGTTAGTTATTCAATATTTCGACAAAAAAATCAAATACGGCAAAAGAACCTCACTCGTTCTAATAATAGTCAAAACTTAGAAGCTGTTTTAAATTTATTCCGAGACAGATTGAGACCTATGTTGAAGCAGATTGGAGTCCGAGATATGCAGTCAATAGCGGGCTATTGACAAAAATCAAGGGGTTCAAGATGCGAGACAGGGGCTCAATATGGCCGGAACATACCTGCTTGAAATGATAATATTATTTCTCAATAAATTTAAAATAACTTCTTATAATTAACCCCTTACAACTATTGTTCCACACCACCCGATTGTTTCCCGGACGACTTGGAACGACCATGATGCCTTTTGGGTTTTCTTGAAATTTCGGTACTTTGTGAACCTCGATTGTTCTTTTTAGGCTTCCTCTTACCTCCCTTTCCGTAATTTTTAGCACCGGTTCTGCCTCTCTTACCGCCTCGATTTCGTTGACCTCCCCGACCTTGTTTGGGAGAATAAACCGGAGCATCGCCCAACCCCTCGGGCAATTCCCGTTTAGGAATATCATACCCCAAAAACAATTCGATTCGATGGAATTTGCCTTGTTCTTTTTCCGACACGAATGTAATAGCTGTACCGTCGGCATTGGCTCGGGCCGTGCGACCGATGCGATGAATGTAATCCTCCGGGTCATGCGGTACGTCATAATTAATGACCAATCCTATTTGATCGATATCGATACCTCTGGAAATAACATCGGTTGCCACCAAAATATCGATTTTATTATTTTTAAAATCAAGCATGACCGATTCGCGCTCCGATTGCTCCAAGTCTGAGTGCATCGCCTCTACCTTATATTTTTTTCGTTTCAAGGAAAATGCCAACTCCTTTACTTTCTGTTTCGAAGAAGAGAAAACGATCGTTTTCGTTCCAGTCGGTTCCTTGAAAAGCCAATCGACGATTCCCATCTTCTGACTCTCATAACAGACATAAGCCGACTGGTCTATGGCCTCGTTCGGTTTCGAGATAGCCACATTGACTTCTACCGGTTCGTTCATGATATTCTTGGCTAACTGCCGAATCTTGGGAGGCATAGTCGCCGAAAACATGACCGTTTGACGATTCTCGGGCAATTTTTTACCTATTTTCATAATATCGTCATAAAAACCCATGTCGAGCATCCGGTCGGCCTCATCGAGAATAAAACACTCCACTCCCGAAAAATCGATATTCGAGATATTCAAATGAGAGATAAGCCGTCCCGGTGTGGCGATAATAATGTCCGCACCCATCGTTAATCCCCGCTTTTGCTGGTCCCATGAAGCGCCGTCTCCCCCACCCGAAACCACAACAGTAGAAATAGGAAGAAAATAGGAAAATCCCTCGAACTGCATGTCGATCTGTTGCGCCAACTCCCTCGTAGGAGCGACAATCACAGCACGCACTCTATCTCCGTCGCCCTGCTTTTCTGTAAGCAGATTCAGCAATGGCAGTATATAGGCGGCCGTCTTTCCCGTACCGGTTTGAGCACAAGCTATTAAATCTCTTTTTTGCAATATCACAGGAATGGTTTGTTCCTGAACAGGAGTCGCCTCCTTAAAATTCATGGCATCCAGCCCTCGCATAACATTTTCGGACAATCCGAACTCTTCAAACGTCATATTTTCTATTCTTGTTTTTCTTTTTTACTTAACGAATAGCCGAAGAATAAAAATCGGTTAGATTTCATGCCCCACTATTCTCATCAATCATATGCAATGGTAATACAGGCCAGAGGTATAAACAAAAGTCTATTGGGTCCATACCACGGCGATGCTTATCCTCGCAAGTGCAAAGTTACAAAAAAAGGCGATATACCACTGCATATCGCCCTCTATTCCATGCCGATTCCCACACTTTACTGATGCTGCGGACGGAGTAAATCGTTAACTGTCTTGACCGGATTGAACGTCTCTGCGGGAACCTCCACGAAAACAGTACTCCAATCGCTCATGGCCCCGTTCCAAAGTCCCGGTAATTCAAGAGCTTTCAGCTCTCTGCCATTCTTCGATTTAAGCGAAATAAAACCGGTATTTTTATCTACGTATTTCGGCAAATCATATTTCTCGCCCTTATTATCCCTCACGGCACAAACCAAATCTACCGGATTAAAATGAGTACCCGACTCGAACTGCTCCTTAGCATCTGGATTCGACATATCTATTTGGGAACTCTCCAAAATCTGCAAAGATGTGGTTCCGTCCTGATTATAAGCAATAAAGGGTCCCCCGCCGGGTTCGCCGGAATTGCGAACCATTCCGCATACACGAATCGGGCGATTCAACTTCCGCAACAAATACAAAGCCAGCTCCGCATCCTCCAAATGTTTGGTTTCCTCATTTCTGACGAAAAGCTTTTTATGCAAAAACTGTATCATTTCCCGTAAATCGTCGATCGTGTATTTCCCGCTTTTCAACATGGTAATATAACGGTTTATCTCTGTTTGTAACGATACCAGCACCCCTCCGATGATTTTCTTAAACCGCACGGTCGGCTCTTTCAGTCTGTCGGGCACTACATTATCTATATTTTTTACGAATATGATTTCGGCATCTATGTCGTTCAGATTCTCGATTAAAGCCCCATGTCCCCCCGGACGGAACAACGGCCTACCATTCTCTCGGAACGGCTCGTTATTCGCATCGACCGCAATAGTATCGGTAGAAGGCTTTTGCTCGGAAAAACTAATATGATAACGTACGCCATAGCGTCGCTCATAATCTGCTTTTTTCTTGGCTACTAATGCTCTAAAATCGGCAAGGTGCTCATGAGATACCGTAAAATGAATATTGACCTCCCCGTCGGAACTGGCGGCATAAAGAGCTCCCTCCGTCAAATGTTCCTCCATAGCCGTACGGTTATTCGTCGCGTAACGATGAAATTTCAATAACCCCTTCGGTAAAGAACCATAATTCAAGCCCTTCGCTTCGAGCAGATTGGACACCACCGCTTTGTAATTGCCCGATTCTATCAAATCGGTTATGCTCCTTCCTTCATTCTTCAAACAAGCTTCGTCAAGATCGGAGTAAAAAGCAAAATGTTCGATCGAATTGAAAAATTTCTTTTCGAAATCAGTTTGTGGTTCACTGTAATCGGCAGAAAGGAATGCGAACAAATCTTTGAACATACGACTCGCAGCTCCCGATGCCGGAACAAACTTCACGACCTTATGATTATCTTTCAAGTAACCTTCCCACAAATCGAGATAATATTGCGTTTGCTGTTCGTCAAGCGATAAGATACCGTTCCCGACAGAAGCAGAAGATAATATCCTTAAAAAAGGAAATCCGCTTTTAAACGAGGCCAACTGCTCCTCAACCGTATGTACGTCAATACCTTTTTCGGCAAACAAATCTAAATCTTCCGGTGTAAACATAGCTTGTAATGAATAATGAATTTTAATTCCGTTCCCAAAACTACAAAAAGCTCTAAAAAAAAGCACATTTTTACCCACAAAAATATATATTTGAGACAGAATTTTTGAAAACAGTCGCACCTTATGCCCGAAAAAAGCTATTTTACACTCGACGAAAAAGAAAATGTCCTATCGGTCTATCGGCAACTGTTACGCAATAGTCGCCCGGTTTTAAGAGTCGAAGACTTCAACCGCATGCGTCGCCTCATTTCCGAAGCCGTCGAAACAGGGCACTATCAGCGAAACAAACAAGGAATAAATCCTGTTGTCCGTAATCTGAATACTGCGCTCATCTTATGCGACAGGGTAGGATTAGAACGCAGTATGCTTATTTCGGTTCTACTTTTCAACTTGGTCGTCAGCGAATTCCTCACTATCGAAACCGTAAAAAAAGAATTCGGGGACGACATAGCCCAGCTCATTCGGGGTCTCATTAAATCGAACAGCTTGTATGCCAAACAGGCGGCCGTCGAAAGCGAGAATTTCCGCAAACTGTTACTATCGTTCGCCGAAGATATACGAGTTATCATCATCATGATCGCCGACCGGCTTTGCGTCATGAAAATGATAAACCACCACCCCAACGAAAAATACCGTTATGACATCGCCTGTGAAGCCTCCTATCTTTATGCTCCGCTGGCGCACCGATTGGGACTATACTCCATAAAATCGGAACTGGAAGACCTCTCCCTGAAATACACCAATCGGGAAATCTACGACCAGATAGCCCACAAGCTCAACGAAACCAAGAGGAACAGGGATAAATACATCATGGAATTTATCCAACCGGTAAAACAAAAACTCGAAGCCGAAGGTCTACATTTCGAAATCAAGGGCCGCACGAAATCCATCTTTTCCATCTGGAATAAGATGAAGAAACAAAAAGCCGATTTGGAAGACATTTACGACCTGTTTGCCATTCGTGTCATACTGGAAACTCCCCTCGAACAGGAAAAGGCAGACTGTTGGAAGGTATATTCGATCGTCACCGATATGTACCAGCCCAACCCCAAGCGAATGAAAGACTGGCTGTCCATTCCCAAATCGAACGGATACGAATCGTTACACATCACTGTGCTGGGACCGAAACAACGCTGGGTAGAGGTACAAATACGTACCCGGCGAATGGACGAAATAGCCGAACGAGGACTTGCCGCCCACTGGAAATACAAAGGAATTAAAAGCGAGAACGGGCTGGACGATTGGATGAACAATGTGCGCGAAGTACTCGAAGCGGCCGGAAACGGTGGAGCTTTGGAACTCATGCGCGATTTCAAAATGGATCTCTACGACAAAGAGGTATTCGTATTCACTCCGAAAGGAGACCTATACAAATTGCCTTTGGGAGCCACGTTACTGGACTTCGCATTCCTCATTCACACCGGGTTAGGCGGCAAATGTGTCGGCGGCAAGGTAAACGGAAAGATCGAAACCATAAAATACAAACTGAAAAGCGGCGATACGATCGAAGTACTCACCTCTCCCAACCAGACCCCGAAGCAAGACTGGCTCAACATAGCCGCGACATCGAAAGGGCGGGTAAAGATAAAGCAAGCCCTGAACGAACAGCAGAATAAAGCGGCGGAATATGGGAAAGAGCTTTTGCAAAGACGATTCAAAAACCGCAAAATAGAGATGGAAGACGGTGTAATGATGCGCCTTATAAAAAAAATGGGCTATAAAACCGTCACCGATTTTTACAACGAATTGGCCGATGAACATATCGACGTCAATCGCGTAATCGACCTTTATCTCGAAATCGATAAAAAAGAAAACGAAGAACAATACGAAACTCGTACGGCAGAAGAATTTACTTTACAAAAAGAACCCGACGAATCGAAAGAAGACGAGCTCGTCATAGGCGGCGATGTCAAAGGTATCGACTATAAATTGGCCAAATGCTGCAACCCCATTTACGGCGACGAAATCTTTGGATTCGTCTCCACGGAAGGAACTATCAAGATACACCGTAAAGATTGTCCGAACGCGCGGCACATATACAGTCGTTACCGTTACAGAGTAGTCAATGCCCGCTGGTCGGGCAAAATGGGGTCCAAATACGTCACCGTCCTGCGAGTTATCGGAAACGACGATATCGGTATCGTAACGAACATTACATCGATTATTTCAAAAGAGAAAAACATATATATGAGAGGCATCTCGATCGACTCGAACGACGGCCTTTTTCAAGGGCATATCACCGTCACGGTCGATGACATCTCCTCCCTCAACAGTCTGATGAAAAAGCTCAAAACCGTTAAGGGGGTCAAAGATGTACAGAGAGGGTCTATTAGATAGAATTAAACATCAAATACAATACACCGATCAATTATGGCTAAATATCTTTACTTTTGGATATGCTCCTGTGCGATAGTATTATTCTCCTGTGGAGATAATAGTAATGAAGCTAACGCTCAATATGAAAAAGCTCGGAAGTTATTCGAAAACGGTCAATACGCCAATGCTAAAAACGCTATCGACAGTATCGAATTATTATACCCCAAAGCCTTCAAACAGATAAAAGCGGGTATGTTGCTCATGTGCCGCGTAAAACAAAAAGAGAGCGAGCAAAACCTGCTTTATATAGACAGTGTACTCAAAGTGAGACAAACCGAACTCGAAGCGGCCAAGAAAAACTTCCGGTTCGAAAAAGATGCCAAATACCAAACGGAAGGGAATTATATATATAAGAAACTTCCCAAACAAGCCGCGATAAATCGTAGCCAATTGAAAGTTTTGGTCACAGAAAACGGACAAATGCAGTTGGCAAGCGTATATTACGGAAGCACACCGATAAAACACAGTTCCATACGGGCGACGCTTCCGGACAAAAGTAAAGCCGAAACTCTCGTTATCGGGTACGACGGAGCCAATAATTACCGGTTCACCAACGACGGCAAATATACCGAAATCGTGACATACAAAGACGGGCAATGTTCTGCCGTCGCAGCACTCATAGCGAATAATACGAGTAAAAAAATAACCCTCACTTACTTGGGTGGAAACCGATATACTCTATCGCTCGACCCCGTCACTCGCGAGGCCGTTAAAGCGACCCGTGAGCTCGCCAACCTCATGAAAAATGTCGATGACCTCAAACGAGAATATCAACTGAACGTACGCACACTCGAACTCGCAGACAAACAAGTCTTACAGTTGGAAAAACAGCAATCCGAACAGAATGCCGAATAACAACGTCTTTAACCGGAGACCTGTGAAATGAGAACGATATTAGAAACCCGGAGATTAATTCTCAGAGAGTTATGCCCGAACGACTTTCATGAAGTTTGTAAACTCTTACAAGACAACGAGGTGATGTACGCCTACGAAGGCGCATTCAACGGCACAGAAGTCCGGGAATGGTTAGACCGACAAATAAAGAGATATGCCGAAGACAAAATCGGTTTATGGGGAGCCGTTCTTAAAGAAAACGGAGAACTCATCGGACAATGTGGCATCACTATGCAACCATACAGAGAACAAACCGTTCCCGAAATAGGCTATCTCATTCGCAAAAATTTCTGGCACAAAGGGTATGCTACCGAAGCCGCACGATCATGTGCCGACTATGCCTCCCACATTTTGGGTATAAAACGCATTTACTCCATTATCCGCGACAATAACCTTCCTTCGCAAGGAGTCGCAAAACGAATCGGTATGACGCCCGGCGATACCATCGTAAAACACTACCGAGGCATCGATATGCCCCACATCGTATTTTCGATGCCCCTCGGAGAATAAACGAACTTTGGGGGTATCACTCGTTCAATCCGTTGCTCCGAAGCCAACGAAACATCTCGGAATAAGCAGCTTGACGAGCCGAAAGTTTCGAAAGTACGAGATCGTGCATTCCTTCCTGAACCTCAAACTCTGTGACTTTTGGTCCCAACATGCGACCATAGCGGGCAATATCTTTTACATCGAGTACAGCATCTCCCGATTGATGTTGAGGCGTCCATTTATTCCCGTCTACCGATTGACTCGAATACATCAACAAAACGGGACAGGGAATATGCAACCCTTTATGAATTTGATTGTGACCGCGATGTATCGCCCGTATCCATGCCGAAGAAACAGGCGGAGATACCTTAAATTTCAAGTCGGTATCATAATTCCATTCCCCATGATGATCTTTTAGCAAACTCTCGGCATAAGCGGTAGAATTTCCCTGACTTATCTTCGTTCCTTTAAACCAACGCCCCCAAGCCGACACGATAGGAACCAGAATCTTCTCATAGAACCAATTCATATTCATGTCGAGAAACGGGCTGTTCAAAATGAGTCCCTGTACCGGCAAATCGTTGCGATGAGCCTCACAATAAAGCGATGTTATCAATCCTCCCGTCGAATGAGCCATCAACACGATATCGGTATTTCCCTCCTCTCGAATAAGAGTCAGAGCCGTATCTATATCGGCAAAATATTCTTGCAAATCTCGAACCTCGAACGGCGTTTGTTCCGGCAATAACGAGCGTCCGTATTTTCTCAAATCCACGGCATAGAAATTAAAGCAGGAATCGTTAAACGTCCGAGCCAGCGTTTCCTGAAAGAAATAATCGTTATATCCGTGCACGTAAAGCACCGCTTTATGCGTGTCGCACGACGATAAACTCCGAACAAGAGTCGTCACTACCCTTCCGCTGTAATCGTCCGGCATGGCGATAGTTTTTGCTTCAAAACCCTCTCCCAAACGATCGGGCTTGTATTGCGCGAAAGAACAAATCGTCCCTGCCGCAAGCCATACAACTATAAAAATGAATATATGCCTCATATATTTAATCATGACAGATTTTCTTAATCCTCCAACGAATTTTTCAAATTACCGAAAACTTTGGTCAACATTCTCCCGGCCATCTCGACTTCTCTATCCGAAAAGCCGTCCAACGCCGTTCTCATAATAGCCGTCACCAAAGGTTTCGTAGCCACCTCCAACTCCCGACCTTTATCGGTAAGATGAATCAAATTGATACGCCGGTCTTTCACGCCCGGAGAACGAACGACAAGCTGTTGCTTTTCCAAATTATCTATTAGCCGGGTCATGCTCGGTTTGTCTTTAAATGTAACATTACACAATTCCTGCTGAGTCACTCCGTCCCGCGACCATAAATAATACAATACAGTCCATTGTTCGGGAGTTATATCGATAGACAATTTTCGAAAACTACGATATAATTTCCGATTAATCGCAGCTGACAATTTACCGCTCATCAAAGCGAACACCATTTCTATATTCAGTTCAGAAAAGTTCATATATTAATCATTGCTTAAACAACTACAAATATAAAGTAACTTCACCATAAAAACAAATTCACCTCCCTTTTTGCTCACTCTCCGAGAAAAGGGAATGTATTTAACCTCCTGGCATACTTATCTATTAATCCTTCCGTCACTTGGTGTGTGTGTGTGTGTGTAACCCTTTCACCCCTTTGTTGTAGAGCAATATAGTGGTAAAACCAAAGAAACATTTCTTTAACCCCTCCTGCCTGCGGCCACCTCCCCTATATTTTACGTTGCAAAACACAGGGGAGGAGTGTAAAAATTTTCCAGCAACATCGCCCTACTGTTATTTTAGCCCTTCTGTCTCTTAGTGTACCTTACCCCTTCTCTCTTGTGCTGCATAGCAATATAGTAGTGAAACCGAAGAAATGGTAATTTTTAAGGAGAGGGGTTGGAGATGTGAAAGGACAATCCCTACTGATTTCCTACTGAGCCCAAAACAGCTACGGGGGGGACAAAAACATAGACACAAGCAGCCGACAGGGAATCGACTGGTCGAGACTTGCCTCGGTCGAAATTTCCAGAGTGATTTACAAATCTGTTTTTTACATCTGTTCGTAATCTTTGGCAAGGCCACCCTCCCCGGTCTCCTTGTACAAAGACGGCAAATCGTGCCCAGTTTGTTTCATTACAGCCACCACCTTGTCGAACGATACACGATGATTCCCATCGGTAAAAGCCGAATAAATATTAGCATCCAAAGCCCTCGCCGCAGCATAGGCATTCCGTTCGATACAAGGTATCTGTACCAATCCGCACACAGGATCGCAAGTCATACCCAAATGATGTTCCAGCCCCATTTCGGCGGCATACTCGATTTGTGCGGGACTACCGCCGAACAACTGGCTGGCTGCCGCCGAAGCCATAGCACATGCCACTCCCACTTCGCCTTGACACCCCACTTCGGCTCCCGATATAGAAGCATTTTGCTTCACGATATTCCCCACCAAACCGGCGGTCGCCAACGCTCTTAAAATGCGGGTATCGCTGAATTCCCTACTCTTTTGCAAATGGTACAATACTGCCGGCACGACTCCACAGGATCCGCAAGTGGGTGCGGTTACAATGCGCCCGCCCGATGCATTTTCTTCACTCACGGCCAACGCATAGGCAAATACCAATCCCCGACTTTTCAAACTGTCTTTATAACCCTTAGCCTTTATATAATAAGAAGAGGCTTTCCGCCGTAAATTCAACGAACCGGGCAATACACCCTCCTGATCGAGCCCTCGTTCGATAGCCTCGCGCATAGTCGACCACACCTCGGCCAAATAGTCCCAAATATCGTGGTCTTCGCATTCCTGCACATATTCCCAATAACTGCGCCCCGTCCGTTCACACCAAGAGAGAATCTGAGTCATACTATTCATTTCGTACAATTCCGGTGTCTTGTCGAAAGGCTTCCCTTCTTCGGCCAAAGCCCCTCCTCCCACGCTGAACACGGTCCATTCGTCGGTCACTTCGCCCAAACTATTTTTCGAGCGAAAAGTCATGCCGTTCGGGTGAAACGACAGAAATACCGACGGTTTCCACACAATCTCGACCGGGGCATGAGGTTGAAGGGTATCGAGAATCGCCACATCAGTCAAGTGCCCTTTTCCCGTAGCAGCAAGACTACCGTACAGAATGACCTCGAACGCCACAGCCTCAGGGTGGCGGTTCAAAAATATTTCGGAAGCCTTTCTCGGCCCCATTGTATGACTACTCGAAGGGCCATACCCTATGCGATATATCTCTCGTATCGTTTTCATCGTTCCGTAAAATTGTAGAGTCCATGCAAGCAAAGGGAGCAGAACCGAATTCCATTTGTTACGCCGAGCCCGGCCTGCTTTCACAATATACGCAAAGATAGGGCAAATGAGGGCAAAAGCAAGCTCGCTTGACTTTGCCGAATGCAGCCTATTTTCGCATCCTTCGCAAAGATAACTCAAACAATTTTCAAAACAACCTTACCGAATAGAAATTTGTGCCTTTTCATCTGCAATCTATTTTCGGTGCGATTTTCCACGAGTCGTAACCGATTTTATTTTCAATCCGTTAGGGAGATTTCGCACTGCCGCCGACCGGGAAGGTACAGCCGTCATATTCTCTACCCCCGAACGAGCAGAAACACAAGGCATAGTTTTCCCCGACAGTACATCGATACTTTCCGACTCTCCCTCTTTGTTCCGGGAAACTTCTCCCGATCCCCCGTTTTCTACGGGGACAGGCTCCACGGTCGGTTCTTTCGGCTCATATTTACGGGCATAGCGTTCGAGCGTGTTGATACTGCTCATGAGAGCTTTCACTTCTTGGGTTTGCTCTATGATATCGAGTTCGAGCAATTGGGCGTAATAACGCAACAACACTCGATTCCTCAATAATTCTATTTGCATACGGCTCTCCGCCAGTTCCCGGACAAATTGTTGTTCTTGTATTTCCATACTCTTCTCTTTTTTTTGAGCAAAAGTATAATCACACCATAACCGATTTATGGCATAATCGAAAAAACTATGACTTACCTATCGATTCCCAACGTCCTCCCCTGCCCGAAAAAAGTGACAATAATTACTCTACGGAATAATTTTGTCCACTTTGGGCAACTAATGTCATACATACCCGAACAATAAACCTCGAAAAATATATTGGCACGTCGTTTGCAAATATCCGAATGACGTCGGTTATCGAAAGAGCCGAAGTCAAAGAAAAGATTAAACAACTTAAAAATAGGAGATTAAAACTATGTTACCCACAAGAAAAAATCAAGGTTGGTTACCGAGTATCTTCAATGATTTCTTCGATAACGATTGGATGGAAAAAGCTAATGCAACGGCTCCGGCAATCAATGTGGTAGAGCATGAAAACGACTACTGCATTGAAGTGGCGGCTCCGGGTATGACAAAAGACGATTTTCAAATCCACATCGATGACAATGACAATCTCGTTATCACGATGGAAAAGAAAAGCGAAAATAAGGAAGAAAGAAAAAAAGAGCACTATCTGCGTCGTGAATTTTCTTATTCTAAATTCCAACAGACAATGATATTGCCCGATAACGTAGACAAAAACAAGATAGCGGCTCACGTCGAACACGGTGTTCTGTCTGTCGAACTTCCTAAATTACCCGTTCAAAGTAATGATGGAGTCGTAAAAACAATCGAGGTCAAATAATGTAAATCTGGCTCATCGAAACTGCAAATCCTTGTTGAAGAAGGATTTGCAGTTTTTTTTTTTTTTTGCAATATCTTCATTTCAATAAGAAGCTGTTTTAAATTTATTCCGAGACAGATTGAGACCTATGTTGAAGCAGATTGGAGTCCGAGATATGCAGTCAATAGCGGGCTATTGACAAAAATCAAGGGATTCTAGATGCGAGACTGGGGCGCAATATGGCCGGAACATACCTGCCTGCAATGATAATATTATTTCTCTATAAATTTAAAACAGCTTCTTAATACTACACGACAGATACTATCTGTTCGCATTTAAAAGATGCCAAAAAAAATTTAGTCTCTCACGAAAAAAAATAAGTCGATTATTTTGGACAAAACAGTCTTATTCACGTCCTTTGCACCCGATTTTTTCAGAAGGTCCGCGAAAATCACGCGGCCTCACTGCTCAATAGGTAATTAAATAGAAATGAAAAAGAGTCTTATCGCACTGGCATTCGGCACATTAGGATTAGGTATAGCCGAATTTGTCATGATGGCTATACTGCCTTATGTAGCAGCCGATCTGCACATCAGTATCCCGATCGCCGGACACTTGATTTCGGCCTATGCTCTCGGTGTTTGCGCAGGAGCGCCCTTGCTTACCCTCGCCCGTAAACTTCCGTTAAAAAATATTTTGTTAGGACTGGTGGCGATCATGATGGTAGGAAACATCTTTGCCTCACTGTCGCCCAACTACTGGACTATGCTTGTCGCCCGATTCATATCGGGGTTACCACATGGAGCCTATTTCGGCGTCGCATCGGTTGTCGCAGAGAAACTTGCCGACAAGGGAAAAGGCTCCGAGGCAGTCTCTATCATGATTGCCGGCATGACCATCGCCAACCTCTTCGGAGTCCCGTTAGGAACATCGCTCAGCACGTTGTTATCGTGGAGACTCACATTCATGCTGGTAGGAGTATGGGGTATCATCATACTTTATTACATCTGGAAATGGGTTCCCCAAGTCGAAGGACTACCCGATACAGGGTTCAAAGGGCAATTCCGTTTCTTGAAAACCGGAGCCCCGTGGCTTATTTTGGGAGCTACCATGTTGGGAAACGGAGGCGTATTTTGTTGGTATAGCTACATAAATCCCCTCCTTACGAAAGTTTCCGGATTTTCCACAGAAAGCATTACCCTATTGATGGTATTGGCCGGATTCGGTATGGTAGTCGGGAATCTCTTGGGCGGGAAGTTATCCGACAAATATACCCCCGGACGTGTGGCTGCCTCTACTCAATTCATACTCTTTACGGCATTATTGGGCATTTTCTTCGTAGCCCATATCAACTGGCTCACAGCCCTGCTCATGTGCCTTTGTACAGCCGGACTGTTCGCTGTGTCGAGTCCTCAACAAATCTCTATCATTCACTTTGCCAAAGGAGGCGAGTTACTGGGAGCAGCCTGTATACAAGTGGCTTTCAATCTCGGCAATGCCATCGGCGCATATATCGGAGGTCTACCCCTGCAAGCCGGACTAGGATATCAATATCCCGCCCTAATAGGAGCACCCCTCGCCTTCGTCGGATTTATCCTCCTCACGCTGTTTTACAAAAAATACGAGCCGAAGAAAGCGTGATATTTAAACCACAGAATATGCAAAATACAGTAGAAGCTGTTTTAAATTTATTCCGAGACAGATTGAGCCCTATGTTGAAGCAGATTGGAGTCCGAGATAGGCAGTCAATAGCGGGCTATTGACAAAAATCAAGGGATCCAAGATGCGAGACAGGAGCGCAATATGGCCGGAACATACCTGCCTACAATGATAATATTATTTCTCAATAAATTTAAAACAGCTTCTAAGAGTGAATGTTCCCTCAAAAAACGAGTATAAAGCATTGCATAATTACAAAATAATACCTACCTTTGCCCCCGCAAATAAAAAAAACATTATACTAATTACGTTAAACTAAACGAGTATGAATCATTACGAAACCGTTTTCATCTTAACTCCCGTTTTGTCTGATGTACAGATGAAGGAAGCGGTAGAAAAATTCAAAACGATTCTCACCGAACAAGGCGCAGTAATCGTGAATGAAGAAAACTGGGGATTGCGCAAACTCGCCTATCCTATCCAAAAAAAGACCACCGGGTTCTACACCCTGTTGGAATTCGACGCCGAACCTTCTGTCATCGCTAAATTGGAAATCCAATTCCGTCGTGACGAACGTGTAATCCGTTTCTTGACATTCAGAATGGATAAATTTGCAGCCGAATACGCAGCAAAGAGAAGAAGTGTTAAATCGTCTAACAAAGAAGAAGTAAAGGAGAACTAAAAAATGGCACAAGCACAATCTGAAATCAGATATTTGACCCCTCCCTCGGTCGACATCAAAAAGAAAAAATACTGCCGTTTCAAGAAAAACGGTATTAAGTATATCGATTACAAAGATCCCGAATTCCTGAAAAAATTCTTGAACGAACAAGGCAAGATCCTGCCCCGTCGTATCACAGGAACTTCGTTGAAATTTCAACGTCGTATTGCACAAGCTGTGAAAAGAGCCCGTCACTTGGCGCTGCTCCCTTATGTAACTGATATGATGAAATAATTAAACGAAGGAGGAATTTAGCATGCAAGTAATATTGAAAGAAGATGTCGCTAACCTCGGTTACAAAGACGATGTCGTTACAGTGAAAAGCGGATATGGTCGCAACTACCTTATCCCGCAAGGAAAAGCAGTGATCGCTTCTCCTTCTGCATTGAAAGTTCGCGAAGAAGATTTGAAACAACGCGCTCACAAGCTCGAAAAGATCAAAGCCGATGCTTTGGCTTTGGCTGCCGCTCTCGAAGGCGTGTCTCTTACCATCGGTGCTAAAACCAGCTCGACCGGTACGATCTTCGGTTCTGTAAACAACATTCAGATTGCCGAAGCCCTCGAAAAATTGGGACATATCGTAGACCGCAAACAAATCGTTATTAAAGATACGGTTAAAGAAGTGGGTAACTACAAAGCTATCGTGAAACTTCACAAAGAAGTCAGCGTAGAAATCCCCTTCGAAGTCGTTGCCGAATAATCATCGAAACTTCTTATAGTAAGAACGCCCGACAAAATCGGGCGTTCTTCTTTTTAAATTTCCACTTATTTATCAGCACGACACGTTTTGTCGTTCTGCATCATTATATTTGCACAAGAAGCAAAAACAAACAGATATGGCAAAACTCAGTCAAATACGACGCTTGGCGATACTCATCAACAAACTATCGGCAGTTCGATACGTCCCGACAGACGCACTCATCGCACACGTAAAGAATACCCTCGCCCTATACGACAACAAAGATTCGAACTATTCGCAACGAACTATGCAGCGCGATTTCGGACTTATCGACGAAATGTTCGGCATAGTCATTCGTAACGACAAATCACGAGGATACTACATTGCCGAACTCGACGAGATGACCGACAACTACAAAGAACTACTGCTCAACTTTGAACTGCTCAGTTCTATCAACACCGACAGTGTTTTGCAAAAATACGTCCTCGCCGAGCATCGCCAGAACGCCATACGGCACGAACTCATCGCTCCCCTCCTAAAAGCGATACGGAAAAGGAATCCCATTGAATTCGACTACACCTTAGTACGCCATAACGGAAAAATCGTTCACAAACGGCTCATGCCCCATTTCTTGAAAGAATCGCAATACCGATGGTATCTCATCGGCTACGACACCGACGGCAAACTGAAATCGTTCGGAGTGGACCGTATCTCGGCGATAAATATTCTCGAAGATACACAATTTCTCCGTGACGAACACATAGATATCCCCTCCCTCTTTCGGGAAAGTTACGGGATATGGAACAATCCCGAAGACCCCGTGGAAGAAATCGTTCTTAAATACGATTCGGTCGATGGAGCTTTTGTGAAAACACTACCCCTGCATCACTCGCAACAAATACTCTCCGAAGACGAAACAGGTATCACCGTCAAACTGCGACTGCGCATTACCAACGACTTCGTCATGGAACTGCTTTCCCGCAGCCGATCGGTCGAAGTAGTCGCGCCACACACCCTGCGCACTCGCCTGTACGACACGCTGCGACAAGCCGCCGAACGAAACAAACCTATTGAAACAGAGTGCGACTAAGTACTAAAAATCATTAACGATACGAATAAAATACCGAATAAAATACAATACCCCAAGACTTGTTATTACAAAAAACATTCTCTATCTTTGTCTTGTGTGGTTTATCCACATGGCATAGTAGTTAGATGAAAGTGTTTAGCTTTTATTCTCGAATGGAAATCTGGTAAATCTAATGAAAATGACAATGAACCGCCAACCCGAAACTGCAACGGATGACCCCTTGTTGCAGCCTGCAGTCTTTGCAGTTTTGCAGTTTCGGAGTACCGGAAGAGGGAAATTCCTGCAAGACTGCAAGAACTGCAAACTGCAAATGACCGTTTTCATTTGCAGGAATCCACAAAAGAGAGCATCATGACCGAATACAGATTCCATCTACAGAAATACCGTCCGGGCAGCAAGACCGCCTGTCCGGAGTGCGGCAGGAAGTCCTGTTTCACCCGTTATATCGACGAGGCGGGAGAGATTGCCTTCCCTGACAACGTGGGCATCTGCGACCATATCAACAGTTGCGGCTACCGCTACACCCCGAAGGAGTATTTCCGGGACAATCCGGCTGTCAAAGAAAAATTGAATGAGCGGGAAAGGTTTGGCGGCACACCGATAGTTGCAAAAGCGTTGGCAAAACCACTGCCCGAACGGAAGCCACAGATTTCTTTTCTTCCCTCTGATTGGGTGGAGCAGTCCATGCGCAGGTACGACATAAACCCCTTGTACCGATACTTTACCAAAGTGATGGGCAAGAAGAATGTGGACAAGCTGTTCCGTATTTACAGGGTCGGGACATCAAGAATGTGGGGCGGTGCGACCGTATTCTGGCAGACAGATCGGGACGATAATGTGCGTGCGGGCAAGATAATGGGCTACGATGCCGTAACCGGACACCGTATTAAAGAGCCTTTTAACCAAGTCAGCTGGGTACACTCCGTGAGAAAAGTGCCGGACTTCAGGATGAAGCAGCGCTTGTTCGGAGAACATCTATTGTCGGCCACCTCCGCCGCCATGTCTGCCAAGCCTGTAGCCATTGTCGAGAGCGAGAAGACGGCACTGGTCGCCGCCCATTTCATTCCCGATTTCATTTGGCTTGCCACCGGAGGGATGCACGGGTGCTTCAACAGCGAGGCCATGCAGGTATTGGACGGTCGGGATGTGATTCTCTTCCCCGACCTTAAGGCTACGGAAGAATGGAGGCGACGGCTGCCGATACTGGAGTCCGTATGCAAGCGTGCCACATGCTCCGACCTGTTGGAAAAGATAGCGACCAATGAACAGCGCAGTCAGGGACTGGACATAGCCGACTTCCTGCTGATGGAAGACACGCCGCAGATGATTCTTGCGAGGATGATAGAACGCAATCCCGTACTGCAGACATTCATCGACACCTTCGGACTCGAACTTGTGGATGTAGAGAGGACGGAATGACATATGGCATCAGATACCTTTCCGCCATCCGCCCCCTGCCAGTCCGATTCATCTCCGGGCTTGCCCGTGTGCCACTAATAAACCAGTCGGGGAGCCTAATACCCCACTCGCCTTTCGGCGGCAGGTGGGGTGCCACTTGAAACAGCAAGCTGGGCACATAACTTATCCGGAAAAAGCTGAAAAGCATCCGGCTAATATGGAACGCCACTATATACTGAACCGTTACTTTATCTCATAAAAAATCATAGATAAAGTAGTAACTCGGTATTATGTTGTATTGATGAGTTTGTACTTTTACTCAAATATTTTATGAGATAAAGTACAAACTCACTCTTTGAAATTTGGCGGATACATATGGATTGAGTACCTTTGCGGAAACGGAAATATTATGCAAGACAGACTGGTTTCACGAAACAGGGAATGTGACGAACTGCAGCGGTGTCTGGAATCAGACCGCTCCGAATTTGTCATCATCAGCGGACGGAGGCGTATCGGCAAGACATATCTCATAGACAAGTTCTTCAACTATCAATATGATTTCACCTTTGTCGGCGAGCACAACACTTCGGCTTCGGTGCAGATACAGAATTTCATGAGGGCGATCAAGCGTCATTCGAAAAGAAGACAGCCGAAAGCCGAGACTTGGTATGATGCTTTCAATGCGCTTGAAGATTATCTGGAGACATTGCCTTCAGACCGGAAAAAAGTCATATTCATTGATGAAATGCCTTGGATGGATACGCAGAGGTCGAATTTTGTCAATGCCCTGGAAACATTCTGGAACGGCTGGGGCAACAGGCGTACAGACATTATGCTCATCGCCACAGGATCGGCGACATCATGGATGGCGGACAAGATAGAAGCCAACCAAGGAGGGCTGCACGCAAGAGTGACCTGCAACCTGCATCTTTCCCCGTTCAACCTGCATGAGACGGAAGAATATTTGAGGCAGCGCAACTGCAGATGGGACAGATACCAGATTCTGCAATGCTATATGATATTCGGCGGTGTCCCCTTTTACCTGAGCCTCCTGAATACCTCTGACAGTCTTGCACAGAACATTGACCGACTCTTTTTTGTAGATGGAGCCCATCTCAAAGGGGAATTCGACGAACTGTACAATGCCCTATTCAGCAATGCCGACACATATATATCAATAGTCAAGTTATTGTCGGAGAACAAGTCCGGACTGACAAGGGAGGATATAGCAAAAGCCACAGGTCTGGAAGGCTCTTTCTTGAGCAAGACACTGAAGAACCTTGAACGCTGCGATTTCATAACCCGTCTGTCACATTTCGGGAGCAAGACCAGGGGAAGCATTTTCAGGCTTACGGACTTCTTTACGTTGTTTTATTACAAGTTCATAGAATCCAACAATGCCAAGGACGAAAGGTGGTGGAACAACAACATGAATTCCCGCAGCGTCTCCGCGTGGATGGGACTCAGTTTCGAACTTGTGTGTCTGGCACATCACCGGCAGATAAAGGCGGCACTCGGAATAGCCGGTGTCGGAACGGCCATATCCTCATGGAGAAGCAAAGCTGATCCTGACAAAAACATGCAGGGCTTCCAGATTGATATGATTATCGAGCGTGCAGACCGTATCATCCACTTGTGCGAAATGAAGTTCAGCACTGACCGCTATGCCATCACTGATAATTACGAGATGAAACTCCGCGAACGGATGGGATTGTTCCGTATGGTGACAAAGACCAGAAAAACATTGGTAATCACATTTGTCACTACATACGGCGTGGTGGACGGAAAACATAAAAGTATCGTCCACAGTGAGGTCACCATGGACGACCTTTTCAAATTATAGGAATATTATTGTTATGGAAGTTGGCCTATCATTGTCCTGATAGCATAAACAACAGATGTAGGTCGGATTCTTGCCGCAGACAGGGCAGTTGACAGGCTTGAAGCGGTCACGAACCGTTTGCCATCCTTGGAAACCAGAAACCTACCTCTTTCAAGAACGGACTGCCAGTGCGCCTGTATGTATGACCTTTCAAGTAGCGCGTCGAAAAGCACGGCCACATGGCGGATGTTATTCACACGGATTCGGAAGCCCTCCTTGCAGGCAAAGAGAACTTCCATATCCTCCATACGAACCGTAGGAACATAGAACAGATGGTAAGTATTGGCACAAGACACAATACCTGCCATCTGTTCCTTTGAAAAATTACACTCGAATGAAAGTGAAGTTGCGGTCGCCATTGGATCCGCATCATACGCAAATGCCGGGCTATTTATTTCAGATGTGTCATACATCCTTTTCAGTTCCATGCAATCATCCAATGAGAATGCTCCTGCAGAGAAAATTTGCCGCACATAATCTTGGTAGTCATACAAAATGCCTCGGACAACATGGATAATCATCTCATGGCAATTCCGGCAGACCACATTGTCACAGTCTATATACCGGTGACTGTTGATGAAGTCATCCACGAAGCGATGATAGAGTTTGCCGCTGTCAATGACATCCCGGAGATAGGTTTTTCTCGCTGAAGCGAGCAATGCAAAAAGTTCATTCCTTACATCCTGTTCAGCAGTGATGTGCCGATGATGCAAATCTCTTCCAAAAAGAGAGAATACAGTTTTCTGACCTGTTCATTTTGAAATTGATTAAATGTTTATACTATTGTGATTGTTTCCTTTTCAGATTTTCTGACAATTATAATGCTGACTTCATACAGTAAGCCAATGCCACCGCACATTCAATACAGAAGTGATGGTAACGAAGTTTACAATTTAACACATCTTTATCTACAGTTTCCACCCCGAAATACTTTCCTGTATATTCCACAAATGGGCATAAAGCCCTTCCTTTCGGATAAGCTCATCGTGCGTGCCTTCTTCCTTTATCCGTCCATTGTCCAAGACGATTATCCGGTCGGCATCCTTGATTGTTTTGAGCCTGTGGGCAATGGCAATGACGGTGCGTCCTTTAATCAAAGAGTCGATGGCTTTCTGCACCTCCACTTCATTTTCTGGGTCGAGCGAAGCGGTCGCTTCGTCCAACAGGATAACAGGCGCGTCTTTCAGCATGGCACGGGCAATGGATATGCGCTGCTTCTCGCCTCCAGATAAAGTACAGCCACCTTCGCCAACCATCGTGTCGTAGCCTTGCGGCAAGCGCATGATGAAGTCGTGGCAACAGGCTTTCTTGGCGGCGGCAATGATTTCCTCGTCCGTTGCATCCGTCTTGCCGAAACGGATGTTGTTGCGTATCGTGTCTTGAAACAGATAGACATCTTGGAACACCATAGAGATGTGGCTCATCAGACTTTCGGGGGCTATTTCGTCCATCGGCACGCCGCCAAAGGAGATGCGTCCCTGCTGTGGGTCGTAGAAACGGGCGCAAAGTTTCATCACCGTGCTTTTCCCACTACCCGAAGGACCTACAAGAGCCGTCAAGGAGTTTTTGGAGAGCGTGACGGTTATATCATGCAGCACTTCCTTGTCCTGATAGGCAAACGATACGTGCTCAAACCGGATGTCGCCTGCTACCGGGGATTGCCGTTCTCCTTTCATTTCCGGCTCGTTCATTAAGGAAAGAATACGTCCTCCTGCAATGGAAAAGTATCGGAACTCTGTGAAATTGGTCAGGGCAGAAGTCAATGGGGCGAACACACGGGAACCGACCACGAGAAACAGCACAAATACGAGGATGGAAAGTTCCCCTCCCAATAGCAGATATGTTCCGCACAGCACCATCATCGTCAGCCCTGCACGTACCAACGTGATGCTCAATAGGACAAATGGCCCTAACAGGGCTTCCTGACGGATGCAGGCACGGCGAAGTTCGGCAAAGGCATTGCGCAGCCGGACGAAACGGTCGCCCAACAGATTGTAGGCTTTCATCACCCGGATACCCTGCAAGTATTCCTCCAATCGGTTTCCTGCATTTATCTTCGCTTGGATTTGCCTGCCGCTCAGCTTCCGTTGCGCCTTTGTGCTTGCCCATAGGACGAGCAAGGCAAGCGGCAACGCGGCAAACATACTGACCGCCATTCTCCAATCTATCCATACCAATGAAGCAAAAGCCAGCACTGGCATTACCACTGCGCCCATCAATTGGGGCAGATGGTGAGAGATTCCCGTTTCTGCCATCATGAAATCCGTAATCAGCATGGAAGACAAGTCGCCGGGGTCGCGCCTTGAAAGGAAGCCTAATGAAAGTTTCCGCAGGTGTTCCGCCAGCGACAAGCGTCCCGAAGCACTCATTTCGTAGGCTCCACGAAAATTGGCACGGTAAGATGCCCGTTCCGCCAAAGCCATGACCAGCATATAAATGGCCATAACGCCGAATATCCACCACAAGCGGGTCGTGTCGAGCGGCTGTCCGCTTCCGTCAAACGCATTGAAAATGACGCGTATCGCCTCTATGGAAAGGCAAAACGGCACGATATTCACCAAATTGGCAAGCATGGTGTATCCCACGGGCTTGTAAAGTCGTTCGGTATGTCCTATTGTAATGTTTTTGATTGCATTCATATTCTAAATTCTTTCATTTATGTGCTATAATATGTATTTCTTCTTTTTTACGGATTGTTCTGATAGATGAGAATCCGGCTTCATACAACCGTTCTTCCAATTCTGCCGGAGTATAAACCACCATTCCGTCTATCCGTTCCGTCCACATTTTTCCAAGTTCGGGATCGCTCGCTTCCAAACTGATAAGAAAACAGCCTCCTTTTCGGAGCACACGCACCACCTCAGACAATGCCTTGTTTACAGGCGACCAGAAATAGACCGTTTCAAAAGCTGTGACAGCATCAAACGCTTCCTCTTTATAGGGCAAGGAACAGACATCCCCTTGTTGTATGAAGCATCTTTTATCCAAGTCTTTTGTATTGTACTTTTGGGCGAATGAGACACTTTCTTCTGACAGGTCTATGCCGTAGATGTTTCCCTTTGGGCATAAATTCAATAGACGTTTCAAATTCGCACCGCCGCCGCAGCCTATATCAAGCACATTCCATTCCGGCTGCCATTCCACTTGCTTCATGCCACGATTGGCTAAAGATGCATGAAAACAATTCATCCCTCGCAAAATCATCCGTCCCCAGAATCCTTGCGGACAGCTTGTGTTTTGCAAGACCTTGTTTAAGAAATTCTTTTTTCTCATATTGCTTTTAGTTTTTGTTCAACGTCCAATGGTATGCACTCGTATAGGCATCCCACATATTTTTATATATGCCCTCGGTCACGGACAGGTGTTCATGCTTTCCGCACTGCACGATGCGCCCTTCTTTCAAAACGACAATCTGATGAGCGGAAATGACGGACGAAAGGCGATGAGCAATCACGATGACCGTCTTGTCCTTTATCAGAGACTGTAAAGCCATCTGCATTTTATGCTCGTTTTCAGGGTCGGCGAAAGCTGTCGCTTCGTCCAGTACCAGTATCGGCGCATTCTTCAATATGGCACGAGCCACACATATCCGTTGGGCTTCGCCGCCGGACAAGAATACGCCTTTGTCGCCTATCCGTGTTTCGTAGCCTTGCGGCAGACGCTCTATGAAGTCATGGCATTGGGCAGCTTTTGCGGCAGCTATCACTTTTTCTTTCGTGGCATCAGGAGAGCCGACGGCAATGTTCTCATACAGCGTGTCGTAGAAAAGGAAAGTGTCTTGAAATACGAATGAAACCATGTCCATGAGCTTTGTTGTAGCTATCTGACGTATATCCACACCACCTATGCAGATTTCCCCTCGCTCCACATCCCAGAACCGGGGTATCAGGTTGGCAACCGTTGATTTGCCGCTTCCTGACGGGCCGACAAGGGCAGTTATCTTTCCTTGTGGTGCAATGAAGCTGACATCACGCAGGGCTTCCGTCCGTGTTCCCTGTTCAGTGTTTTCGTAGGAAAAGGACACGTGGCGAAACTCAACATCGTAAGCGGCAGGCACTTGCGGATGTTCCGGCTCCGGCACAGGTTTCTTTTCCAGTATGCGGTCAATACGGTTTACCCCTTCGTTGATGTCGCGTGTGTTGCCTCCTAAAAAGGTCAGTTTGTAAACGGGTGAAGCCATGCCCGGCCCCATGATGATGAAGAACAGCCACACCACAGCCAATGAGAGCGATTGCGGACTGGCTTGCAACAGCAGGATGCCCATCGGTAAGATGAACGTCACCATCGAATTGAGCAAGACGGTAAACGCTATCATACCATTCTGATACGTGTCACAACATTTCAAGGCGAATGTCTTGTATGCCTGAATCTCGGCATTGAACTGACGGAACGAGCGGACACTTTGCCCGAAAATCTTGACCACGGGCATTCCACGTACATATTGCACGGCGGATGCGCTCATCTTTTCTTGTGCATCGTAATAAATGGACATGAACTCTCTTGCCCGTTTCCCCATGAAGTTGGAGAATTGCAGGAAAAGGCTAATCACCACGACCGCCAGACAGACCACTGTCAGCCATACATCCAAAGAGAAAAAGATGACCAGTATCACCGCCACCGTTGCCACAACATTGACCAAATCCGGGATGGTATGGGCGATGAAGCCTTCTATCTTTTCGATGTTTTGGTCCATCGTTTTCTTGATGGCTCCTGTGGAAGTATTGTTCAAATATCCCAAAGGTAACTTGCCGATATGCTCGGACAGGCGGACACGCAACCCATACAGGATGCGGAAAGCAGCCACATGCGAGGACATCAGGGCGGCATATAGCAATACCAATCCGCCAACAAGCCCCCCGAAGGCTATCCATCCCCAGCGCATCATATACGTTCCGTCCGAAGCGGCTGGGTTTACGCCATGAGATAACAGCTCTTTCAAGATTTCATAAACAGCCCAATAAGGCACAAGCATACATACTGCGCTGCCAGCCGACAGCAGACCTGCCAATATAAGCAGACCTTTCCTTTGTCCCGCTATCTCGAACAGTCGGGACAAACCTTCTTTCTTTTTTGACTTCTCCATTGTTATTACGTTATTTTGAAATGATTTTATACCCAAGCAACGAACTAAACTTATAGCACAATCGAGTCATTCTCCCCAATATCTGTCCGAAAAAGAATCCCCAACGCGGACGGAAAAACTTCATATAGTTGGCTTGCTCGATGAGTTGTAAGGTTGGCTCCCATTGTTCCACTAAATGCCCGTCGCTCAGCCCGGAACGGATTTGAGCTTCGTGCTTGCGGAGGGAATCGGGCTTTACTCCATGCCGGCTCATCATCGTGCCGCAGACATCAAACCACAGTTCGCCTCCCCCGAAACGGCTCGCCACGTGATGCAGGAATGTTCTCACTTGTTTCTCGTAAAAATACATCAGCACGCCCTCCACGATGAAGATAAATTCCCCGTCGGGATGCTTCCGGCGCAGGTCGTCCATCCAGTCGGTTTCCAGCAAGGACGCCGCGATATAGACATTGCCCGGCTGTTCGGGTATCAATTCCCGGCGCAGGGTGATGACCTCCGGCAAGTCAAGGTCGTAAAAGACCGCTTTCCCGTCCCCGATACGCTGGAAACGGGTATCCAACCCACATCCCACATTGACCACAACCGGACGGGAATGCGCTTCAATAAACCGCCGCACGGCACGGTCGAAATACCATCCGCGCACCACGCATCCCACTTCGCTCAGCTTTGCTCCATCGAATTGGGAGTAATCGTATTCCAGACTGTCCGCCAGCCGTTCCGCTGCCTTGTCATACAGGACGGGATTGTCCCGGCGGCTTTCTTTGGCTCTCATGTATAGCGGAATAAGCAGTGTTTCCGCCACGATGTTCTTAAACTCATGTTTCATCTTTATGCTGTTTTATTAGTGAACGATATTCAGATTTGTTCATAAAAAAAGGAGGAAACCTCCGTGAAGATTTCCTCCCTGCCAGCTGTCCTGATGCGGCTGATTGCTTGTATGTACGTTGTCTGTATCTCATATCTTGATAATTGCCCTCCAACCTTGAATTTCAAACAGTATGTAATCGTGCAGAATAGCCTCCATTTCCTGCCGGGGCACGGAGTGCATCAGCAGTTCCTCGAACATCGTGAACATCCATACCGTATGCAAATGGATGATAAAATCGGATACCGCCGTATTGATTTCGGGATGCTTCTGCTGCATGGCCGCGAACCACGCCTTGACCACCTCTGTAGAGCGGTCAGTATAATTCTCGCGGAAGCGTTCCAACGAAGAACCTTGCGCACGGAATAACAGGATTCCCATCAGCGCACGGTGCTTGTCAATCAACAAGACATATTTGTCTATGCAGGATTTCAGGTATTTTTCCGACCGTATCATCATAATATCCTCGCCCCGTACGCCGTGGTGTTCTTGCAGCATGGCTTCCAACGCACATAAGACAGGACGGACTACCTCACGGAACAGTTCGTCTTTGTTTGTGAAGTAGTTATAGATATTTCCGACGCCAACACTTGACAACTCCGCTATTTCGCGCATGGAAGTCTTGGAATAGCCCTTCCTTTCGAATTGCTGCCTGGCAACCGTCAATATTCGTCCTCGTATGTCTTCTTTCTGCACTTGCATTTATAGTGAACAATGTCTGTTTTTATTTTTTTGCAAAGGTACAAGGCTTGAAATTGTCGGGCAATACCTAATTATTGGGATTTAATAATACTCGGATAACAAGATATCTATAAGCTATGTAATGGTGCAAATTATTAATGTGATTTCGTTTTAGATGGGAACTTTGCGGTATCAAATTACAATGAGTATTGAATGTATAATTTGATAATCAGAAAGATATAGAATGTTATTCGGTTCAAGTGGGGAAAAATCCTAAAATTATAATAGCCGGAATGACTAAAAAAATTGAGGCTTGCTATGTTGATACCCCTTTCGCAATAGGCGTAGGAGTATATGCTATATATGATTTTGCTGGATATAATCCATTCTACATTCTAGGCATTTTAAACTCCAAGAGTACAACATATTTTTTAACTGTAGAATTCTCGGACAAGCATTTAGCTGGAGGATATTTAGCTATTGAAAAATCAACGATAGAACAATTTTTATTTCCTCAAAATGTTCCATCAGATGTTCAACAACGTATAGCAGATATTGCAAAATCCATACATCTTGCTAAAAAAGAGAATCCTAAAAGTGATACTGCTACATTAGTTTCACATTTGCATTCAATATGATAAATAAAATCATCAAACAAAGTGTATAAGCACAGCAATAGTCTGCACACTTGCAGGCTATTATTGTATCCAATCGTCATAATAAACAAATTATTATAAGTACCTTTGTGTGGTAGTGTTTCAAACAGTGTGTCCGGAGTAAGTTTTCAGACCTCTTAGCTTTGCAAATATATCAATTTATCTGTTACTTCATTGGCAGGCGCGCTGCCTGCGACAGCTGAAGAATAAATAGCGATAGCCCGCAACCAGCCTAGATGGCTTGTCCTTTTGTATTACATATCTGTCTTAGAAAATATCGCGATCATATCTTTTTTATATCTATGGGCAATCTTCTAAGAGTATTTTCCATTTGTTGTGAAATCGATGGCGCGGTTAGAAATAATCTTTCCCGAGCTCTACTCATTGCTACATAGTAAACTCTGTCAGATTCGTTGTCTTTAAGATTAGGGTTAATAATCATGTTTAACGCTTTTTCTTCTGTGAAAACGACAAGTACATTTTCAAATTCGTCCCCCTTTGCTTTATGTACTGTTCTTTGAGCGCTTGAATCTTCCAATAATCCAACACATTGAGATAATTCTCTGTATGTATGAGAAGAGTAAAAACTATAAATACTAGTATCTTTTTTAATTTTAGTTATTTTCCAGCGTTCGCATAGATAATCAAAGAAATCTTTTAATGTTCCATTAGAATATTTTTCATAATCATCAAGTGCTTCTTTGACAGAAGTGTAAGCAGCAATATCCATAACTCCAATGTTTTCGAGCATTTTAAAAGCTGCTCCGAATTGCTTGTTTCTTGCATGTTCAATGGCTTTTATCCATATAGTTACAAACTCTTTTCTATTTGCATTACTATCTTTGATTTGATTTAATAAGTTACTGTTTTGAACGTGGGCATCCACACATTGTTTCAAGATGTTCGCCTCTATATTTCTATATGATAATGCATGTACTTCATTAGCCGCTATTCTCTTTGCTTCTTCATAGCAAGCCAACAACTCACCAACAAGCAGCAAGGGCTTCATGCCATGCTCGTTTCTTATGGGGTGTTGTTGGAACTCTGTCCTAATTACATTAAGTAAATCAATGATTTCATTACTACTTCTTCTATTATCCAGAATGGTATAGTCCAGTAAACCATCTAAGGTAAACGAGGCAAATTGATTTGGGTCCGCCCCCAAAAATCCATAGATAGACTGAGCATAGTCACCAATAACGCCTACAATAGCTCCATTCTCGCCTAACGATTTGATAATTTTTGCCTGAATTGGGTTGGTGTCCTGGAATTCATCAATGAAAACATAAGGGAACTGTATTGCCAAAGTTCTGCTGATAAATGGGTATTTCTGTATGAGCTTGTAGCTGAAATAGAGAACATCGTCATAGTGCATATATCCTTTTTTCCATGCCAATTTTTTATAAACGACATATGCATTTTCATTCAAAGCATAACCCTTCTTACAGCATTTCTTAGGTGGATTCGCATAACATTTTAGACTGCCATCTTCTTGCAGCTTCCACTTTGCTGCCCTAATTGCTGTGAAAGTAGCATCTTGTTCAGCATAGTACTGCTTAACGGCCTTCCTTATTTCTTCAAAAGTATTATAGTCAGATAATATTCTGTCATCTTCGCCATTTAATAGTTCTATATTAAATCCTTCGTCTGTTGCGATAAAATGCAGATAAGGCTTAACTATATAGGCATAAAGGAAACTGTGGATTGTACAAGAAAGAACACGGCTTCTATCCTCATACATTCTGCCCATCAACGTGTCTGCTCCTACATTGGTATAGGAAAGGCAGGCGACCTTACCCATCTTCCCAAGACTTTCTGAGTCTTTCAGTACATGGGACACATGCAAGGAAAGCCAGTGAGTTTTACCAGCTCCTGGACCTGCTGAAACTCTAAAGTGGTGATTGATATCAATCCGTGAATCAGAACTTATCTCAATAACCATTCTAATGCATTGTGAATATAAGGTGGAACATTGAAAATCTTCTTATGTTCATTGCCTGCTTCTAGTTCAAAGTTTTCTTCTAAAGCGAGACAAAGTTCTAAAGCGTTTTCGCCTTTATCCAATGATGAAAGGTAGCGAGCAGCTATAAGATGACGTCTCTTTTCATCCTCTTCCCAATCAGTATTGTCAATAGAGGTCTTGACATCATCCCATTTCTTATTATTTTTCACTTTGACCTTTGCTTGTGCATAATCGCCACCCATCATGTTTTTTATCTCGGATTGATTCGACATAGATTCCGTAATCAGCAATTCAAGATCTGGATTACACAGAGCGAGTTCGTATTCAAATGTTTTACCTTTATTTGCATCTTGTGAAAAATACCTGATAGATGAATGATCCCTAAATGCATTTTCCTCCTCTTCTGCGTTCACAGAATATTCGTAATGCTCATTATCTTTATACAAATCAAATGGGTAACAAACTGTAAATTTACAATTTGCCTCTTTCTTCTTTCTTACAGGGTCTCTGTCTGTAATACATGCCACCTTTTTAGGTATTGCGTTTGGTGAAGACTCTATATTGAACAACTTTACAAAATGATTAAAATATCGACCATTAATATTTACTACTGCCACATGCTGATCTTCCAGTGATTTACCGTCATAGCGAGCAAGTGTGCTCATCAATAAATTTTCTGCAATACCTTCTACCAAAATAACTTTACGAGCAAAAAGCATGTCCGACTTTGTTGCATCCAAGAATCTTTGTACATAGTTCTTTGATTTTTTGTCTTCATCAGAATCTGTAAATACCTTACCTGGGTAGCAAACATTTGTGACACCATCCTCTCCCTTATGCAAACATATTATATTATCCAATTTTACTGCGGCAGTAATCTGCGAGGAGTGAGTTGTGATGAAAATCTGGCGCACTTTATGATCTACTTTTAGATTCTTGTCAAGAAATTTAAGAAACTTGTATTGCATGGCTGGATGCAAGTGTGCTTCAGGCTCTTCAATAGCAAGTATCGGATATACTTTGGCATTATCTCCCATATAGTTGCCATCAGCATCAGCCTGCATTTTGGCAAGCAAGAGAGACATATATATTAGGTTGTTATATCCCAAGCCATTATGTGTGGCTGAAATTTCAATGTCTTCGCCATACTTGATAATAAGTTTCAGTGCTGAGAATAAATCCTGCTCTGTCAATGTACTCTTAAAATCAGGCAATGCATTATTGAAAGATGCTCCTGTTTCATGTGCATAATCAAGCATGACATCTTTCCCTTCCGACAATCTTTCCAATAATGAAGTCATAAGAGCAGTCGCTTCATTACCGAAGTCATTCCTTACATCCTTTAATTCTGATTCCTTCTCTTCTTTCGTCTTGTCCCCTTTGGTCTTTATTCCATAATCTATAAAGAAATTTAGCACATCCTTCAGCATGGTACTTCGCCCATAAAACATATCATCTTCTACGTTTCTCATAGCACCTAAAAATTGGAAGTCAAATCGTTCCAACTTGTCCATTTCAGGTTGAATAGGTGCATCCAATGGGCCCGCAAGCAATTTATATACATAATAGCGGAGAAAATCATTCTCAAGAATACTCCACCCATTCTTGATATCCTCCACATCTGCCATAGCTGCTTTATAATCATCTTCTTTTTCTGCTGGCAAATAAAACCGATAAGTCAACATCGCAGCATAGCCATTCTCCATATCAGTAAACCAGTTAGCAACCACTCTCAAATCCTCTTCTTGCTCATTATACTCAATGTTACTGTTTTTGAATGTTACTGATATTGTAACTGATGGTGACTGGCTTTTCAGATTTTCAAGAGAAATATCCCTATTGAAATCATTAGCATTTAGTCTCCTGTATCTATAATGTGGCTCTATTACCAATTGTAATGCCTTCAGTAAGTTTGTTTTTCCAGCATTGTTATGACCTATTAGGACATTGAGGCCATCATTAAATTCGATGTCCGAATCTTTAAAATTGCGGAATCCTTTTACTTTTATATGGGAAATGTACATATTTTTATTTATTGTAAATTTTATTTTCTTAACAAATTCTTAAAGTTAAATTTTCATAGCTCTAACTCTTTCATGCAACTCTGCCATTTTCTGCATAAGCACATCAAACTCTAAAGATTTGCCATAAATGAAGAAACGCCTCATATCGGCATAATCATCTCGCCATGCTTCCATAGCCGATTCCGGTATCATAAAGTTGATGGTTGATGGGGCATGTAAATCATAGTTTACATACTTCAAAGCATAATAAGCCTTACGATGCTCAACAATGGCATCATAAAGTTTGCGATTCGACAAAGCTTCTATGCCATATTCTGTATCTATCAGTTTTTCCAAATCATAAAGATGGCGTGACATTCGGACACTCCGTGGTTTTTCTTTTTGAAATTCTTCAGCCAAAAGGAATAGCTTCTCAAGGAATGTACGAGTAGGGACTACGGTTCTGACCAAACTATCTGCATCGGTATCTTCGCCATCAAAACTTTCACCTATTAGAGAATGGATTTGTCGTAATTCCGTAGGTTCATCCATTGAAAGACAACTAATCTCAATCTTTACACGTGGAGGAATATAATTTATCGTATCCTCAAGAATTGACGGATAGTGTAATAGAATTACCGTAGGATCTTTATCTGAATCTATCGGTCGCCATTCTCCTTCTTTATCTTGTACCTGAGATACATTCTCTATAGTGTAACCAGAAACTCCTATTTCTTTCAAGTTGACATCTAATTGAGCAGAAAGAGTCTCATGGATATACGCTCGTGACATTTTGCGTAATTTCTCACGCTGACTTTTACTAGTCTTCTCAATATCAAAGAATGAATGATTGATTGCCAAATCAATGTCTTCAGAGAAACGCTCTATGATATTAAAACCTTTTGACAACGATGTTCCGCCTTTGAAGATTAAAGAATCACGGCAATCTGTTTGGAATAATGCTTTCAGCGTAACTGTTACCCACCAGTCCTTTTCTATAGCTACCTGATTAACGCCAGGATGTCCAACCTCCGTCTGCTGTAACATTGCTAGACGGTCCACTATTTCATTGTTTAACCACAGTTTTCCCATAATTTAAGTTCCTTTTAAGCGGTTAGCATTGGTTTTATAATTCGTTTCATCCATGCAGGCATCATATCTACATCTTTGATTAAAGTCTCCCTATCTATTTCTTTTGATACCAGTTCTCGAATTATATTCAATTCACCTTCTCCTACATTCTCTTTTTTCAGAGCCTTAAGTGCTTGAACAAGTAGTGAAATAAGACGAGTTCTATAACAGAAGTTTTTGGGGACACCTCGTTTTAATACTACTTTCCTATTTGATAAAATTACTGTTCTTTCACTACCAGTAGTCAGGAATGTGTAATTCATCGGCACTTGAGTCGATAGCCCTAATGAATTCAATGCAGTCATACCTGATGGTAACACTTTTGCGCTATCTCGGGTTGCAATTGCTTGTACGATCTTATCGACAGAAGGAAGTACAATACCGAATCGACTTTTTCTTGGCTTAGTATATATTCCATGTGCAATTTTAACAAGAGTACCTTCATTTGTCAATTCAGTCAAAATACTACCAACAAATTCAGTGTGATATTCAGGGAAGTCTGAACGAAACAGGATACAATCTTCAGGCATCGCTTCTATACGTTGCTTGAGAGTAGTACTATCTATAGAATATTCATTTGTCATATCACCTTTGAAATTTTGACGATTTTTCAAATGCAAAGATACGAAAAGAATTCAAATTAATGATAAATTACCAAGTAATTTGTTCGTTAGCCTTGGAAATATATTTTGCTATGGCAATAAGAATGCTGTTTCTTTATATAAAACTACTTTTCTTATTGGTGTTCCAATTCTTTTTCGATTTACCGAAAAAGAATCGTACTTCTTTACACTATTTTGCCTCTTAAAAAATAAAACAATGGGAACTTTACGGTATCAATATATAACGTATCCATTATAGTATCATTGATTATCAGAATGGTAAATTTTAGACTTCGGTTCAAGTGTGGAGTCGTTTGTTTATTGAATGGAGGCTCTGGCAAGCCTTGTACCGATAAACAATACCCCACACCGTTATAGCAATTTTGATAATACTATATACGGTGATGAATGTTATTGCTTATTCTCGGTACAATTGAAATTTCCCAGATTTATATAACATAGATTGAAGGAGAAAACAAAAACCAATCAAATGAAAATAAATATGCTGTATAATAAGTAATTACGCCGTGCGTGTATCTTCTCTTGTTTTACTTGATTATTGTTGCTTGGTTCTTTTTCGGTACATTTTTGTTTCTTATTTGTTCCTTAATTCGGATTATTCTTTCTACCTTTGTGGCAGGAATAACGAGTAAAAGAGGAGGAATTATGCCACGAGTAAAGAAGCCCGCAAAAGTCAAAGAACCTATCCGTCTTCGGATGAAAGAGTTGGCCAATGGAAACAAAAGTCTGTATTTGGATATCTATCGGGACGGTAAACGGACGTATGAGTATCTGAAGATGTATCTTATCCCCGAAACGGATAACAATGCCCGTGTGCGGAATCAAACGACTATGACCGCAGCCAATGCCATCAAATCGAAACGGATCATTCAACTTACCAACGGCGAAGCGGGTATCGAAACCCGTGAAAAGGTTTTTCTTCTGGACTGGATGGAGACTTACAAAGAGAATCAGGCGAAGCGAGGAAAGAAAGATGGGAACCAAATCCAAGTTACTATCCGCATCTTGGAAGATTATGCCGGAGAACGGGTAACGATGGATCAAATCGACAAGGCGTTCTGCCAAGAGTATATCGACTATCTATTGACTGAATATCGACCTAAGGGCAAACAAGTGTCTAATTTTACGCTACACACCTATTATCGCATTCTGAACGGAGCCTTGAACGCAGCCGTGCGAGCGGAAATTATAAAAGTCAATCCTTTTACGAAGATCAACAATTCGGATAAAATCCGTCTGCCGGAGAGTAAACGGTCGTATATGACCATTGAAGAGGTGCGGGCATTGATTGCTACTCCGATGAAAAACGAGGCCGTAAAACAGGCTTATTTGTTCTCCTGCTTCTGCGGACTGCGGATAAGCGATATCATCAGTTTGAAGTGGAAAGATGTCTTCGTCGATAGAGGACAATACCGTTTGTCTGTATCCATGCAGAAGACCAAAGAGCCGATTTATCTGCCTCTTTCTCCCGAAGCGTTGAAATGGATGCCGGAACGTGGTGAGAAGACATCGGAAGATCATGTATTCGATTTGCCGAGCCCAACGATGATAAACACGCTTCTCAAACCTTGGGCGAAAGCGGCTGGAATAGATAAACGGTTTTCATTTCACGTTGCAAGCCATAGTGTATTTTCTTTTTTCTTAAAAATCAATAGCTTACAAAATATCCCAGTTTGACAGGTAACGATTTAGAAACCAGCGAAAATCTGTATTCCACTTCGTTTTGCAGTAATTCAAAAGAACGCCTTTTAGCATTACAAAGATAGGCATTATAATTGGATTATAATAGGTTTTAGCCTACAAAAAGTGAATTCCATATATTTTTATTGCTCAATTACTGCTAACTTCACTAAAAATGAGTAATTTTGTACTTTAATAAGTATGAGTGTTACCATGGTTGTAAAAACAATAAAATTGACATCACTATTTGTCAATACTGAAAATTATAGATTTGAGCCTCTGTCTTCACAAAAGGAAGCGATAGACAAGATGGTAGAGGACCAAGGGGATAAATTATATTCTCTTGTAGACGATATTGTAACTAATGGTCTTAGTCCAGTCGATTTAATCATTGTAACGCCTAACGAAGATAACAACAAATATATAGTACTCGAAGGTAATAGGAGAATAACATCATTAAAATTATTAAACAATCCAACATTAATTGATGACAAGTACATTTCTTTAAGGAAAAAATTTCAGAAATTGCAAAAAGAAAATCCTAATGCTATTTCTGAATTGAAGAATATTGCTTGCGCTGTTTTTGAAAACCCAACGGAAGCTGATATTTGGATAAAACGTAAACACTCGGGAGAGCTGAATGGTATCGGTACAGTTACTTGGAATGCTCAACAAAAGCAAAGATTCGAGGAGAAGACAGAAGGAAAATCATCGATTCCATTGCAAATTATCACTTTATTGAAATCACAAGATAATGTTTCTGATACGATTAAGGATTCGTTATCCAAACTAAATATTACCAACCTGCAACGTTTGATGTCAGACCCTTATGTTAGAGAACACCTTGGTTTGGGAATTAACAATGGAACTTTAGTTTCAAAGGTTGAAGTGTCAGAAGTCGTCAAGGGGCTTATAAAAGTTGTTACGGATATTCTTAATCCAGAATTCAAAGTTTCAGAAATCTATAATAGAGAAAAAAGGAAGCAATATATTGACAATTTTGACACGAACCAAAAGCCAGACCTATCTAATGAAGCGTCTGAACAATGGAGTGTTCAAGATATTGTAGACAATAAAGGGCAGGTATTAATAAATAGTGAACGCAGAGAAATAAAAAAGGCTAATAATCAGAAAGCTAGAAACAGAGCTGGCTTAGTGCCCAAGACTTTGATTTTGCATATCAACAACCCCAAAATCAATAAAATTTTTGAGGAGTTAAAACATATCCAAGTTAAAACATGTCCTAATGCATCTTCTGTACTGCTGAGAGTGTTTTTAGAATTGTCAGTTGATGCTTATTTGGAAAGATATGATTTGGTAAAAAACAATGCTATAACTGCGTGTTCTTCCAAAGAGGATTTGAACGGGAAAGTTTGTAAAGTATTAAATCATATGACCCAATTAGGAACAATGAGTAATGATTTATCTAAAGGTATAAGGTCTGAAATAAATGATAAAAATTCAGTCCTATCCATTGAATCCTTGAATGCATATGTTCATAATGAGTTTTTCTATCCTAAAGCAGACAATTTGATTATAGGATGGGACAACATAGAAAGTTTTTTTATCCAATTATGGGAATCTATAAATAAAGAATGACATTATGGAGTTTTTATCACCTTTAAGATATCCCGGTGGAAAGGCAAAAGTCGCTGATTTCGTACAGTGTTTAATCAAAGAAAATGCATTGCTTGATGGTACTTATGTTGAGCCATATGTAGGAGGTGGTTCTGTTGCTTTATCCTTGCTCTTTAATGAATATGTTAGTGATATATATATAAACGATAAAGACATATCTATTTATGCCTTTTGGTATAGTGTTCTTAATAACACGGATGCTCTTTGCCAATTAATTAAGGATACTCCCATAAATGTCGAAACATGGTTTAAGCAAAAAGAGTTTCAGCAGAATAAAGAAAATAGAAATGTTGATTTATTAAATTTAGGGTTTTCCACTTTCTTCCTAAATAGAACAAATCGTTCAGGAATTTTAAAAGCTGGAATCATAGGTGGATACGACCAAACTGGAAATTACAAGATTGATGCGAGGTTTAACAAAGAAGATTTGATAAAAAGGATTCAACGTATAGCAGACTACGCGGAGAGAATTCATCTAACAAATGACGATGCTGTTACTTTAGTGCAACGATTAAAAGATGAATTACCTTACAATACTCTATTATATTTAGACCCGCCATACTATATAAAAGGAAAAGGGCTTTATCTGAACTACTATAATGACACAGACCATCAAAACATCGCAAATGCTATAGGTGCAATAGTAAATTGTAAGTGGATTGTCTCTTATGATAATGTGCCATTCATAACCAACCTATATTCAAAATATAGGCAACAATGTTTTGAATTGAATTATAGTGCGAGTAACTCAGGAAAAGGTGAAGAAATAATGATATTTTGTGACGATATAGTTATTCCCAAACACAAATTATTTAATCATTCAACAAAGTGAAAATAACTCACATTCATATCGAAAGGTTTCGAGGCTTCCAAAATGAAGACTTTGAAGTAGGCTCTCAATTAACAGCAATTGCAGGACAAAACGGAACTCAAAAGTCAACATTACTGGGTATTGTAACACAAACCTTCACTCTTAAGCCTGAGGATCCAATGAGAGCGGAAAAACCTTTGTGTGGTGGTAGCTATATTTCTGCATTCAAAGATAAGTTTAGATTATCGCCCATTTTTGATAGACCTAAAGGTCATGAATGGACCATTTCTTTTGATATAGGAGTAGATGACTTTACTGTCGAAAGCATCAAACGTACTGGAGACCCTAATGTGCGATTTTGGAAGAAAGGAGCAAGGCAAGAAGGGGATGGATATATCTCCTTTCCCACAATCTTTTTAAGTTTAAAGCGGTTAGTTCCTATGGCAGAGGAGGCCAAGATTATAACTGATGACACATTATTAACTCCAGAGGAACTAAGTGAGTTTAAACAATTACACAATAAAATTCTAATAGTACAAACTCCCATTTCTTCTGCAACAACAATAACCTCAAAAAATAAGCAATCTATAGGCGTATCCACTGAATTATACGATTGGAATCAAAACTCTATGGGACAAGATAATCTGGGCAAAATTATCTTGGCATTATTTTCTTTTAAAAGATTGCATGACAAATATCCCCAACAATATAAAGGTGGAATTCTTGCCATTGATGAGATGGATGCTACAATGTATCCAGCGTCTCAAGTTGAGCTATTAAAGATTTTGCGCAAATATGCGTCTAAACTTAATTTGCAAATTTTATTTACTACTCATTCAATGTCTCTTCTTAAGGTTATGGACGATTTAGTTCAAGAAGTAAGTAAACAAGAAGAAACAGCTAAGTAGGTAAAGATTCTTTATCTAAAGAAAGTCGATGACAAGATAACAATCAAACAAAATGTAGATTTTAAAGGTATTAAATTGGATTTGAATGTTGTTGCAGAAGGAAAAAAACGTAAGAAAAACAAAATTACTGTATATACAGAGGATAATGAAAATATATTATTCGTTAAAGCTATTTTAAAGACTAAAGCATCTATATTAGATTTTGTAGATGTAACTCTGCCGTGTTCAACCTTAACTGAACTTGTAAATAAAAACATACCTGCATTTAAACACCCATATTCTATCATCATATTGGATGGAGATGTTAGGATGAATAGGGCGTATCTTAAGAAAATAAAAAATGCAGATAACATTTTAATATTGCCAGGGAACAACTCTCCTGAAAGACTGCTGGCATCCTATTTGTATAATCTCTCTGATGCAGATCCATTATGGGGCAATATAGCAAATGGATATACCAAACAATTATGTTTCCGAGACTATACTATGGAACAAATAAATGCAGGAGGTGAGTTGGGGCGTCAAGATGCAAAAAAATGGTTTAATGGTCAGTTGGAATATTGGGGACGAAATGGTAATAAGGTTTTTAATCCCTTTTTACGTTCGATTCCTATCGAAGTACAAGAGTTTAAAAGAAATTTTGAAAATATGATAAAACGGTATATTTATGACTAAACTTCCGGTGACCACAATAAAGGAGCTTAAATGCCGAAAGTATTCTTTGGGTTCTTGGTCGATATATAATCAGAATCAGACTTTCTCTTTCATTAACCGAATAAGATACTGTTTCTTTTAGAGCTTTTGCTCAGGCACACTCAGTGAAACAGTGTCTGATTATCAGTTATGATTGCTTGAATTTATATTTAAGTCCATACTCTTCAAGTTTACTGTATAGTGTAGCTCTGCTTATTCCCAACAGTTCGGCGGCGGCACTCCGGTTGCCGTTTGTCTGCTTTAACGCACGCATTATCCGCTCCTTATCCTCCGCATCATTGCGCAGGGCGAAGCTGACAGGTGAGGTCGGTTTCGTCACGGCAAGTTCAAGATGCTCTTTCGTGACCACACCTTCCTGAGCCTGCAACACGGCTCCCATGATTTTCTGCCGAAGCTCCCGCACGTTGCCCGGCCATGCGTGGGTCAGCAACGCTTTACGGGCTTCGGAACTGAAACCGCTCACATTGCACTCCAGTTCCTTGTTGGCTATCTCGCGGAAGAACTCCGCCAACGGCATGATGTCCTCCTGACAGTCACGCAAGGGCGGCACGGTTATCACGAAGTCTTGCAGACGGTAGAGTAAATCCTGCCGGAAACGCTTTTCGCTCACTGCCGCCTCCAGATCCTCGTTGGTGGCGGCGATGATGCGGACGTTGAAACTCTTGTCCGATTTGTCACCGACCGGGCGATACCGCCTCTCCTGTATGGCACGGAGCAACATCTGCTGGGTCTCCAACGCAAGGTTGCCCACCTCGTCAAGAAACAGCGTGCCTCCTTCCGCCTCATGGAAATATCCTTTCTTGGTGCTGTCCGCACCCGTGAACGCGCCTTTGACGTGTCCGAAGAAAGCCGACGGCGCAAGTTCTCTGGATAGCGAACCGCAGTCCACCGCCACGAAGGGCTTGCCAGCCCGTTTGCTCTTGTCGTGCAGATGGTGGGCGATATGCTCCTTGCCTGTGCCGTTCTCTCCGAATATCATCACGCTCATGTCGGTGACGGCTACCAACTTTATCCTGTGCATGATTTTCTGAAAGGCGGAACCTTCACGGGCGAAAACGGGCATCCGGCTGTGTCTCGACTGACGCTCTTTCTGTATGGAGCGGATAAGGGGGACGAGTTTGTCCTCTATCAGTTTCTTCGGAATATAGTCTATCGAACCGAGTTTCATGCTTTCGACTGCCGTATGCACTTCGGCGTAGTCGGTCATTATGATGAACGGCTGCATCTTTCCCTCCTTGCGCATCCAGCGCAGCAGGTCTATTCCGTTGCCATCGTTTAGGCGCAGGTCAGAAACTACTATATCATCATCCGTTGCCTGTTGCAGATGTTTCTTCGCTGTTGACAGGTGGTAAGCCTTCACGGTACTGTATCCCTCCCGTGCCAGCAGATTGCAGACATATTCGCAATACACGATGTTATCCTCCACCACGATTATTCTTGTCTTATCCATTTTCGTATTTTCTCCTTTCCTCCTTTGCCAACTGTATAATCTCCGCTCCTTTATCCAACACGGTGGTCACGGAATTACTTAACGCCTCGTTATCGGACTTATCCTTTCCATGAAGCACACCATAAAGCACCTTCAGCGGCTGGTCGGCACGGAGTATCTCCCACGAACTGCGTAAGTGGTGTGTCAAGGCATCAAGTTCTTGCAGATCGTTTCGCATTGCCGCATCCCGTACCGCCTGCATTTCTTTCTCGGTTTCCGTTATCAGTTTTTCCAGCATGACAACTTCATTGCCGTAGGACAACAAGGCGGAAAAATCCGGTTTACCGTCCTGTGTCGCTTTAATGGCGCACTTGTCGGAAATTTCCAGCAGTTCCGATATGGAGAATGGTTTGAACAGGCATCCGGCAAAGCCTCGTTCCAAAAGTTCCTCCGCATCGCAACTGCCCGAAGCGGTTGCCACGACCACGGGGATTGTCTGTGAATTGCCAACATTGGACGATCGGAGCAGTTCCAGCAGCTCGAAGCCGTTTATGCCGGGCATATTCAAGTCCGTCAGCAACAAGTTGTATTCTTTTCGGCGTATCATTTCCATCAGTTCCGCCGCATCGGTGCAAGTGTCGCAATGTATTCCCTCCTGTGCATACATCTCTTTCAACATCAGGAGCAGCACCTCATCATTGTCGATGGCGACAACATTGAGGTTTCTCTCCTCCCGGTGGATATAAGTCTGTATCTCTTTTTCCGGTATTTCTTCGGCTTTCTGCATGGGTATTTCCACTGTGAAACGACTTCCTTTCCCTTTCTCGCTTTCCAAATGGATTTTGCCGTCAAGCATCGCCACTATGTTATGCACGATGGCAAGTCCAAGTCCGAAACCGTCTTTTGCGGCGGCGTTTGAGAGGCGTTCAAATGCCCCAAATACACGTTGCTGTTCATCTTCTGTCATGCCTGTGCCTGTATCCTCGAAAATCAGTGTCAGCACTCCGTTGGTATAATCGATAGTCAGCGACACACCGCCTTTCTCCGTGAACTTGATGGCATTTGACAGCAGATTGTTTCCAATTTGGATGATTCGCTCCTTGTCGGTCAGTACAACCGCATCGTTTCCGTTCTTTACGGTCAAGGAAAGCCCCTTGTTCATGGCGACGGGCATGAACTCCGTTTCAAGGGTATGCGTGATTGTGGAGATGCGGCAGGGCAACAGTTTGGGCTGCTCCTTGCCGTTGTCCAAGCGGAAGAAGTCCAGCAGGGTGTTAAGCATATCCCGCATACGGTCGGAAGATTGTTGTATGCTTTGAAAAAATTCACATTGTTCTCCTTGCTGCACTCTTTCTGTAACAGCTCAGTATAACCTGTTATTGCCGTTAGTGGTGTGCGCAGTTCGTGGGTGATGGTATGTACCGCTTTCTTCCTTGATGCTATCAGTGCCTCGTTCCGTTGTACGGATTGTTCCAGTTGCCCTATCAAATCCGTTGTCTTGCGCTTGTATTGTTTGATACTCTTTGCATCACGGTGTATGATGATGTAGGAAATTAACAACAGCAGAAGGACGAATCCCATTAAACCGCCTACCTGCATAAATGACTTTCCACGCATGGCAACTATTTCGTCTTCCCGCCCTTGCAGGTCGGCTTGTACCTTATTTTCTATTTGACAGATTAGCCCCTTCAACTGCCTGTTAAGATCTGCATTGCGGGCGGCAAGACTGTCGGCTTGTTCCGACAATCGACGGCTTTGCTCTTTCTGTTCACTGACCATGCTTCTATTGGGTGAACGAAGCGTAGTTGTTGTTGTCGGCGGCTTCGTTTCCTCTTTTTTGCCGAATATGCCCAAGAACCCTTTTCGTTTCGGTTTCTTGGGCTGTTCCTGCATACTTGTCTGAACAATGAGAGGTACTTGACTGGCAATCTTCTTGTTGATGGATTGTTGTTCGTCTATTAACCGAACAATCTGAAACATCTGCCGTTCCTTATCTTCCAAAAGACTGCGCACACTGTCAATACGTCCAATTACATGAGTTTCATTGAACAGGCACAATGTGCTGTCCAATGCAATGCGTTGGGCATGGTAATTCTCCAAATCCGTTTCGTCCCAATCCAATGCAGTTTCTCCTAATAGCGAAAACTCTATCAGTTGGATATGAATACGGTTTACCTCCTTCCTGAATTCATCTATATGCCGGTTGCCAACCTCCAATGCTTCCACTTCCTGCCATTCATTATGACAAGTAAATGCAATGGCTACTACTATTAGAATTATGAAAGTGTGACTTAATGCTATTGCCTTACGTACAAATTCCATCTATTCTCTTACGAATTAAAATCGTCCTCCTCCCAACGCGTGATAAAGTTTGATTACACTTTGTATGCGTTCAAAACGAGTTTGCAGCTGTTGCACTTCCGCTTCAAGGAGAGATTGCTGGGCGGTCAATACTTCCAGATAGGTAATATTGGAATGACGCATCAGTGATTCTGTTTTCCGCACGGCATCGCATAATGTTTCCACCTGCCGAGCATTGATTTCAAGTTGCGATTTCGCAGTCTGCCATGCGGTCAAAGCATCGTTTACCTCTTTGCCTGCGTTCAACAAAGAGTGTTGGAACAGTAACTTCGCTTCTTCCTGGCGGATTTGGGCAGTCTTCAGGTTGGCGATGTTTGCGCCTCGATTGAACAAGGGCTGTGTCAGGGAACCGATGGCATTGAGCAACCATTGTCCGGGATTGGTGATTATACCGCCACCGTTATTGGTCCATCCAAGTGTTCCCGAAAGGGTGATATGGGGGTAGAATGCGGCACGTGCCGCATTGGTTGTGTAGAACGCCTGCGCCAGTTCCATTTCTGCCTGACGCACATCGGGACGGTTGGAAAGTAACTGCAAGGGGACTCCGATAGAGACGGTATCGGGGAAAGCTGCTTCGACCAGATTACTTCGTGCTATTGAGTGTGACGGCATGGCAAGTATTGCAAACAAGGCGTTTTCTGTTTCGGAGATGCTCTTGCGGATGGATAATAGGGACGATTCGAGCTGCATCACGTTCGCTTTTGCCTGCAATACACCGGCTTCGTTTGACTGTCCGGCTTTTTTCAATGCTTCGAGAGTGCGCACGGTAGTCTGCCAGTTTTCAAGGGTGCGGTGGCTTATTGCCATTTGCGCGTCGAGCATGGCAAGGGTATAGTAACTGTCGGCAATAGTGGCGACAAGCTGAGTCTGTACGGCTTGCCGGTAATCACGGCTTCCTTGCAAGGCGGCAGCGGCACCACGTTTTGCAGCTGTGAGGTTGCCGAAGATGTCCAGTTCCCAGCTTGCTGTCGCTCCTGCATTATATGTCTTTGCCGTTGCTCCATCGTGCTTGCCGGCATTACCTTCGGCATTCAGTCCGAGTGAGGGTAGATAGGAGAGTTTAGCTGTCAGCAAGGCGGAGGCTGCCGCTTCCACCCGTAGCCGTGCCACATTGAGGTCTGTGTTTCGGTCAAGTCCTGTTTCAATCAAGGACTGAAGTTTAGGGTCGGTAAACATTTCCCGCCACGACAGGGAGGCCAGAGTGGTGGTATCGGCGTCTGCCGGAAGGGTGCTATACAGATTCTCCATCGAGAGGTCGGGGCGATGATACCGGCTGTACGTGCCACAGCCGGTAAGCATCCATCCTGACAATATGATATATATTGCTGTCTTTTTCATTTAATTATGCTTAATACGTTCTTGGATATATTGGAAGACGATGAACAATGAAGGCACGAGGAACAACAGAGCCAATGTACCTACAATCATTCCGCCGATTACACCTGTGGCAAGCGAACGGCTACCGTTGGCACCCACTCCGTGAGCCAGCATCAGCGGGATAAGGCCGAACACCATAGACAACACGGTCATCAGGATGGGGCGCAGACGGACTTTTGCCGCACTGTATGCCGCTTGTGCCAGTGTCATGCCTTCCGACCGCCGCTTGCCTGCATATTCGGTAAGCAGGATGGCGGTCTTGGCAAGCAGGCCGATAATCATAATCAGACCGGTCTGCATGTAGATGTTGTTCTCCAGACCGAAGAGCCATGCGAACAGGAAACTGCCCATCAACCCGCAAGGCACTGCCAGCAGAACCGCAAAGGGAATAAACACGCTTTCGTACAAGGCACACAGAATCATATAGACCAGGACCATACAGAGCAGGAATATCAGCGTGGCATTGTTGGTTGTCTTGCTCTCCTCGCGCGAGATGCCGCCAAACTCGTAGGTGTAATTTGCCGGGAGAACCTTGCGTGCCGTCTCACTGATGGCTTCGAGCACCTGCCCCGAACTGTAACCCCGGGCCGGAGACCCATTGATGGAGATGGCATTGAACAGGTTGAAGCGGGTGAGGTCTGACGGACCGTTGGTCTTGGTCAGACGCACGAACCGGCTCAACGGTGCCATGCCGCCATCAGAGGTGCGTACATAGATATGATGAATGGACTCTGCATTCACACGGTATTCCGCCGGAGCCTGCATGGTGACGTGGTAGAGCTTGGAGAAGCGATTGAAGTCGGAAACATATTGTCCGGTATAATAGCCCGACAGGGTGGAAAGCACCTCTGCGGGCGACACTCCCGACTGCTCGCATTTGGCGGCGTCGATATCCACCCAGTATTGCGGATAGTCTGTGGCAAAGGAGGAATAGACTTCGCCTATTTCGGGCCGCTGCGACAAGGCCTCGACAAACTTGTCCGCCTCTTTCTTGAAAGCGGTAATGTCTCCGCCTGCCTTGTCCTGCAAGTAGAGCTCAAAGCCGTTCCCCATGCCATATCCGGCTATCATTGGGGGCGACATGGCAAACACCGTGGCATCAGGGATGTCGGAGGTGGCGGCATAGATTTTTCCGATGACGTCGTTGACCGACTGCCCCTCTCCCTCACGCTGTTCCCAGTCTTTGAGTGTCACGAAATACATGGCCTGCGACGGACCGGAACCGCTGAAAGAGAAGCCGGCAACCGCACCGTTGTATTCTATCTCGCCGATACTGTCGAGGCGGCTGTTGATGCGCTCCATCACCTTGACGGTCTGCGCCATTGACGTGCCGGGCTTCGTATTCATGCTCACCATGACCGTTCCGGTGTCTTCTTCGGGGATAAGGCCCGTCTTGGTGGCGTTGACCAGCAGCACCAGCAATACAAAGGACACTGCTATAGAGCTCCACATCAGCCACCGGCGGTGGAGGATGAACATCACTCCACGCACATAGCGTCGGCTCAGACGGTAGAAAACGGCATTGAACGCCTTTCGGAAACGGGCTGCAAAGTTGTCCTTTGTATTGCCGTGCTCGTCGATATAGGGCTTCAGCAACAGGGCGCAAAGTGCCGGTGAGAGGGTGAAGGCATTGATGGCCGAGATGCCCACGGCAACCGCCATCGTGATGCCGAACTGCGCATAGAAGGCTCCCGAAGTGCCGCCCATCATGGCAACGGGAAAGAACACTGCCATAAAGATGATGGTAGAGGTCAGAATGGCCGATGAAACGTCTTTCATGGCATCATCGGCCGCAAGCACCGCCGACTGGTAGCCCTCATCAAACTTCGCCTGCACCGCTTCCACCACCACGATGGCATCGTCGACCACGGTGCCGATGGCAAGCACAAGCGCAAACAGGGTGAGCAGGTTGATGGAAAAGCCTATCATGGACATCACGGCGAACGTGCCGATGATGGAAACGAAGATGGATATGGCAGGAATAAGCGTTGACTTGATGTCCTGCAAGAATACATATACCACTACGATAACCAGCAGTATCGCCTCCAGCAAGGTGCGGATGACCGAGCGGATGGAGGCATACAGAAACTTGTTGGTGTCGGTAAGCACTACGAATTCCGCTCCTTCGGGCAGGTCACGGTCCAGTTCGTGGAGCACTTCGTGAATCTCGTTGATGGTGCTCGACGCATTGGACCCTGCCTTCTGGTTTATCATCATCATGGCTGCCGGATGGCCGTTCACTTGGGAGGAGTAGTTGTAGTATTCATCGCCCAGCTCCACATCGGCAACCTCTTTCAGCCGAAGCACGTTGCCACCCGGCAAGGACTTGACTACCAGTTCGCCAAACTCATCGGCACCGGACAAGCGTCCGCGGTACTTCATTGTGTATTCGTTGGCCGTGGGGTGATTGGCACCGAAGGAGCCGGTGGCGGCTTCGATGTTCTGCCGCGCGAGTACGGCGGATATGTCGTCGGGTATGAGCCCGTATTGCGCCATACGGTCGGGCTTCAGCCAGAGGCGCATGCTGTAATTGGAGCCGAACAGTTGCGCCTTTCCCACGCCGCTGATGCGCTTCAGTCGCGGTTCGACATTGATTTTCATGTAGTTGTTCAGAAACGTCTGGTCGAAGCGGTCATCGGGCGAGTAGAGGGCAAAGGTCAGCAGCTCGGCATTCTGCTGCTTTTCGGTGGTGACACCGGTCTTGGTGGCTTCTGCCGGAAGCTGGCTCAATGCGGCGTTCACACGGTTCTGCACGTTCACGGCTGCCATGTCGGCATTGGCTCCTTGCTTGAAGTAGATGTTGATGGAGGCGTCTCCCGTGTTCGATGCCGTGGAGGTCATATAGGTCATGTCTTCCACGCCGTTGATGGCTTCTTCCAGCGGCACTATCACGGCTTTCTGCACGGTTTCGGCGTTGGCTCCGGGATAGGATGCCCATACATTGATGGTGGGCGGGGCGATGTCGGGATATTGCTCCACCGGCAGGGAGAACATGGCGATGACGCCCAACAGCACAATCACCACCGAGATAACGCCCGAGAACACCGGGCGGTCTATAAAAAATCGTAGCTTCATTTCGTTTCGTCTTTAGGGGTTATGCTCATGCCTTCTCTCACCAGTCCCACGCCTTCGGCGATGAGGGTGTCGCCGACCGAGAGACCTTCTTTTACGATAAACCGGTTGCCATCGTTCAGGCGGTCCACCGTGAGATAGGCAGCTTCCGCCCGTCCGTTTTTCAGTCGGTAGGCGATGATTTTGTCTTGCAGTTCCACGGTGGCGGTCATGGGAATGGTGATGGCATCCGTTTGGGGGTTCCGAAGGACGATGTTGCCGATGCTGCCGCTCAGCAGTTCGCGTTCGGGATTGGGGAACAGGGCTTTGATCTGCACCGCTCCGGTCGCAGGGTCCACCACACCGCTTACGGTCTCGATGCGTCCCTTCGCTTTGTACAGACTACCGTCGTTGAGTTGCAGGCTCACTTCCGGCATCTTGGCTATCAGGCTGTCAATCGAGCCGTAGCGAGTGGATAGGTGTCGCAGCATGTTTTCCGACACGGAGAAGTAGGCATACATCTCCGCATTGTCGGACACGACCGTGAAAGGCTGCTCCATGTTGGGACTGACAAGCGCACCGATGCGGTAGGGCAATGTGCCTACCACGCCGTTACTCGGACTTTTGATTTCAGTATAAGAGAGGTTGTTTCGTGCATCCGCTTCCTGCGCCTCGGCCTGTTGGAGTTCGGCAAGTGCCACAGCTAGTTGGTTTCGGGCAAGAGAAAGGTCGTATTCGGATATTACCTTCTCATCAAACAAGGCTTGCTTACCTTGCAGTTCGATTCGTGCCGTTTCCGCTTTTGCCCGTGCTGCGCTGACATTAGCCAAAGCTGTGCGTAAGGCTGCCAGATAGGGTGTTTGGTCTATCACTGCCAGTACTTGCCCTGTCGTCACCCGTGTGCCCTCCTTCACGCATAGACGCGTGATGCGGCCGGATATTTGCGGCATGATATCCACATCTTGTCGCCCGCGGATAGTGGCGGAATAAGATTCGGATATTTCCACCGGCATGGACGATACTGTTATGACCCGATAACTCGGTACCGCATCCTGCTTACCGTCCTGCTTGCATCCAGTCGACAGAAACAGCATGACGGCAAATGCGGCGAAATTAATGATAATGAATCGCTTGTTCATATTCTTTTCTTGTTCTTAATTATTCGTAATTGATTTAGCACTGATTGAATTCCATTCTTTTTTTAGAATGGAATAAACACGGGTATCTTCATATTTCGGGGTGCCGTTAGGATTGTTTATAAATGTCACAAATTCCTTGAAGCATCCTTCGCGGCGCATACCAAGGCGTTCGCATAAGCGTTTGGAGCGAATATTGTCATCTTCCACAAATCCATAGATACGCCGTGCACCCGCCTCCCGAAAAAGATAATCCAACAATCCGATAACCGCTTCACGAGCTAATCCTTTGCCCTCAAAACGTTTGTTGAAATGCCAGCCCACATTGTAAGTATCTTCATTTTCACGCAAAACGAAAACATCACCGATTATAAAGTCCTCCTTTTTCAAACTCACTGCATAGCGTTGCATATCTTTTTGGGAATACTGCATATATACGAATGCCGCCTCTTCAGAACAAAGGCGGTCGGCGGCAAAGCAATTCACACGAGGATTTGAAAGATATTCCAAAAGTCCAACAACGTCTCTCTTTTGAAAGTCTCTGATTACAAGACGTTCTGTTTCAATTTTCATACACTTTTTTTTGAGATGCAAAATTATACCCCTATAAAAGTTCTTGCAATTCAAAGAGTATCGAAGCGGATAAATTAAAGTCCGAACTATCCAAACTGACAGTTAAGACCGAAAAAAGGATAATCTTTCAAGTGCAGATCGGTTTTAACAAATACAATGTGTATTTCACCAATAGTTATTATCGTTTCGATAGTAATTTTATCCGTTTCAGCCTGTTTATCCTATCAACCAAAGGAGTAAAGCCTTATCTTTGCCGAATCAAGAGTAACTTTGCACCCGATATGACCCAAGTGAAAATGAAAATAATGAGTTGGAAGAACGGCCTGTTGCTATCTGCCGTCTCCTATGTATTCTACCTTGTCATGTGGTTTATACTCGATGACAAGACCATCGACCAATTGCCGGGAATGACAATCGCTGATTACATGGTCGATTTTCTGCTGTGTATGCTTTTTACCTACATATCCTTAGGATTCTGTTTTCTGGTCTTCAGGGTATTGCCGTTCAGGACATCCTACGTGTGGGGAATGGTCTATGCATCCTGCCTAATGGCACTGAACAATATCGTTGCGTTCGGTATGATAACCTTGTTCAATTTCCTATGGGACGAAACCGACAACGGGCTTCTCGACGAACTCCTCAACATGAAAGGCGCATACACCTTTGCCATGATATCTACCTTCCTGTCAAGCGTCTATGCCAACTCCTTCTACCTTCAGTCTTACATCAAGGTGCGCGACGAGAAACAAGCACTCGAAATGGCGCTGATGAAGGAAAAAGAGATCGCCTTGCAGTCGCAACTCAACTCGCTGAAACTGCAAATCAACCCGCACTTCATGTTCAACAACTTCAACAACCTGCTGGAACTGATTGAGGAAGATACCGAGCTTGCCGGAAAATTCCTGAGTAACCTATCGAAAGTGTACCGATACATCATCACCAATCTGGACCGCAATCTGATACCCGTTGCCGACGAAATCAAGTTTCTTGATTCATACTTGTATTTGATGAAAGTACGCCACAACGAAGGGGTCATTGCAAAAGTAAGTCCGGGCGTCAGACAATGCAAAGGTTTTCTTCCTCCGGCTGTATTGCAGCTTCTTGTAGAAAACGCAATAAAACACAACAGCTTTTCATCTGAACATCCGTTGGTTATCAACATAAAGTTGTCCGATGATTACATAACCGTCTGCAACCTGAAACGACCTTTGATGTCCCCAATCGAATCAACCGGTTTAGGACTTAAAAATATCATAGAACGATATGCTTTACTTTGTGATAAAAAGGTCAAGATAGAGAATGCCGAAAACTTCTATTCGGTAAGTCTGCCCATCATAAAAAACATCAACCCTTATGAAAATACTGATTCTTGAAGACGAACAGCGCAATGCCAAACGCCTCATAAGGCTGCTGAACGATATTGACAGAACATTTATTGTTGAAGGTCCGCTTGCCAGCATCAAAGAAACAGTCGAATTCTTTCAATCTGGCAAAACCACAGACCTCATCCTTGCTGATATCCGGCTAACTGACGGTTTGAGTTTCGAGGCTCTTAAACATGCCCAGGCAACCGTTCCCATCATATTTACCACCGCATACGATGAATATGCAGTACAGGCATTCAAGTTCAACAGTTTTGACTATCTTCTGAAACCGCTGGATCCGGATGAACTTGAAGCGGCCATTGACAAGGCAGTCAAAGCCGGAAAGAATTATACCGACGAAAACTTGCAACAGCTTTTTGACGCCTTACAGAAGAGCAAGTTCCGTTATAGGGAGCGTTTCCTGCTTCCTTATCGTGACGGATATAAGACCGTGCGAGTTTCGGACATCAACCATATCGAAACAGAAAACAAGATTGTACATCTTCGTCTCAACAATGGCACTTCCGAAGTGGTCAATGTGTCAATGGATGAACTTGAACACCAACTGAACCCGGACTATTTCTTCCGGGCAAACCGCCAATATATCATCAATGTAGAGCACGTTTTGTTCCTCGGTAATTATTTTGGAGGAAAGTTGATTGTCCGTTTGAAAGGTTATCCGAAGACGGAAATACAAGTGAGCAAGGAAAAGGCGCAGAGGCTTAAAGAATGGATTGACAGGTAGACTATTCTTGCAAAAAGAGTATCAAATATATTTAGTTTGTAAATCAAGTATCTAGATTTCTATTTATCAGTTAGAAAGCCAGATACTTGATTCTACTATATTTTCATCCCTTTCAGTTAGTTCTTATTCTTAACAGATGTCCGACAATGACATGGTCGGCAATGAAGTTACCCGTCGGACTTCGTTCACTTGCCGAACTGCGAACCAAAGGGACATCCAGCTATACCATAGAATCATCCCGTCTTTGTTGCCACTTAGCCTCCATTTCTCTTGAAAGCTCCATTATCTCCCGGCTCAGCTTCACAAGGTCGATGGTGCACTCCTCCAGCTTGTAGAGCAACGCCATCGCCTTCTTCTCCGAGAAGTGGATGCGCAGCTCCTTGACGACCTGATTGTAGTTCGTGCCTATGCCACGGAACTGGGCATGGAAATCCGACAGCTTGGTGTAGTAGTCCACCAGCGTCTTGTCCACTTTCAGCACCTTGAACTTCTGTCCGAAGAAGTGCGCCTTGAGAAAGACGGCTTTCGCGTACACGTTAGATTCCTCGTACATCGTCAGGAATCTGTTCCATTCCACATCATCGAAGCGCACCATCACGCAGTGCGTCTTCGGGTTCAACTTGGGATTTCTCCCGTACTTGCTCTTCTTTTTCATACTTCTTATTTTTTCAATTTTATGGCTTGTCCATTGTTTAATCTTTGATTAATGAACCCCGAAATTATCCGACTGCGGAGGATAATTCTGCCCACGGCGGTGAAGGTGTTTTCAGTTACTTAGAATTATTCGGGTAACTGAAAATATATCTTGCTATGTCTTTGAAGACATAACAATCCTCCGCTTGTCGGATTGTTTTCCGAGTGTAATCACTCATCTTGGGTATCGGTTAAGCCGATGAAGTGTATTCACCAGCCTAACCGACTTTCTGTAATCCCGTCAGAGCTTGCGCCACTGCTCGATGTCGTTCCGATAGGTGTCGAGGTGCAGGCGGACGAGGTTTTCAATCAGCCCCGATGCGCTCATACCCTTTCCTCCGAGGAAGCGGACAACCCTGTCCAGTTCGTCACGCACCGTCTCGCTGACAAACACGGGCTTGCGGTTGATAATCTTGGGGACTTGGAGATAGGTGGCGCGGTACTCCTCCAGCGACAGCCTGCGCTGCTTGCTGCTGACACGCTTCTGCGGCATTGCTGTTTCCCCGACCGCCTCACTTGACGGTTCATCCGCCATAGCGGTCTCCGTTTCTTCCGTGACGGTCTTGCCGGGCTGTTCCGGCTCATCCGGCTCCAGGCCGATACGCCTGTAGATGTCATTCATCGACTTGGGAGTGTAGGATTCCCTGCGTCCCATCTTTTCCACGATTTCACGAGCCTGCTGCTCTGTAATGCTTGGTTCTCTCTTCATTGTAAAAAACAAATTGATTAAGTTATTAACTGTGGTCTTGGTAAGCACCTCGACCGATTATCGGGAGCAAAGTAAGATGCTTCAGTGCAGTCTGTCAAGCACTTGGGTTCTCTTAGGCAATTTTGTATGGTTTTGCTTTATGGTGATAGAAATAACGGTGCAGACTTCACCGTTTTGCCGGATGTATATAACCGAAAGGGAAAAAGGTTTAGTTACGGGTGATTTTGAATTAAGCTCTTATTTGGGCTGTGGTGTCCTTATTAAATATAGGAATTAAGGGCTAAGGACTGGGCGGATTGGGCAATCGGTGAACCATGCCTGTGCCAACCTCTACCACCCTGTGCCACTTGCTGCCAGACCAAATTGAATCCATTGCCGGATGCCGGATTATGTATTTCTTTGCGGGAGAAGGAATGATAGCCGCCAAAGGAAAAGTCGGTATCACGGACAATGACTACCGTATCAGCGCAACATGCTACCACTTCCGGGAAACCCATTGTCAAGTAACGGATTATACATTCCTTTGCGGCATAAGAAACAGTAACAACTAAAAAAAGACAATATGGAAATCGTATCAATCGAAAGAAAGACCTTTGAGGAGCTGGTCGCCAAGTTCGACCGCTTCGTCTGCCGTATGGATGCCATCTGCCATCGGCACGGCGAAAAGAAAATGAGCGAGTGGATGGATAATCAGGACGTATGCCGGATGCTCAATATCAGCCCACGAACCTTGCAGACGCTTCGGGACAATGGGACTTTGGCATACAGCCAAATCAACCACAAGACCTATTACCGTCCCGAAGATGTGCAACGTATCGTCTCCATCGTGGAGGACAGACGGAAGGAAGCAAAGTTCAAAGGCAGGACAATCTGATAACCGAATAGAGTAATGACAATAATTCCACTAAATCCAGAGTAATATGAACGAACTGATTAACAAAGACAACGAGTGGATAATCCACTTCATGGGCAGTCTTGACCGTCTGCTGGACAACGTAGAGCATCTGACTGCCAGCTACCGCCCGACACTGAACGGGGAGCGTTTCTTCACGGACAAGGAGGTGTCGGCACGGTTGAAAGTGAGCCGCCGAACACTTCAGGATTACCGCAACGAAGGGCGGATAGCCTACATTCAGTTGGGCGGCAAAATCCTCTACCGAGAGTCCGACATCGAAAGGATGCTGACTGACAGCTACCGTACCGCCTACCGACAGACGGCTATCTGATTTTCTTGAAAGAGCGCAGTTTGCCGTCTGCCCTATGTTTGCGACAGCAATGGTACAATAAAAAAGGAACGGCTTACGGATGAAGCATCAATGTTTAGCTTCGTCTGTAAGCCGTTCCTTCTCTTTCTTCTGATTTCCCGTCAGTCGCTTGTTTCCGTTGCCGGATGCCCAAAATGCGTGTGGTTGGCAGGGGCAAGGTTTTCGGGCTGAATACGCTCAACCCCGTTGAGGAAGATTCTGCCCGAAACGGCTATGCCGCCCGACCTTGCCAATGCTGTCAGAGCCACACGCTACCTTTGCATCCGTGCATCGGGAACAGGTGGCTGACGGGAAGAACCTCGACTATACCATAGGTTGCCATTCTTACCATAGGAAACAAACAATGTAACCGGGATTCCTTTCTTGGTGGTGCAGATTTCATTTATTACGAACCGCCTGAACAAAAGGGTCTCTTTGCTACATATTCTGAAAGCGATGGCTATAATCATTTCAAAATTATACACATCATAACTGATGCCGTCAGTTTGCTTGATATACTTCATCGTATCAGTTTCGTTCAACTCTTTGTTCTTGTAAATTGCCTGTATCATCTTGCGGATATTGCAAGAGAACACCCCGAACAGGTCGGCTATCTCGAACTGGGTCATCCACACTGGGGCTGTCGGTACGGTGACCGCTCCCATTTTACTGATTGTTATTATTTCTCTGCTCATAATCCCTTTATTTTATGATGATTATATACTGTTTTCTTTCTTTTCGCCAGCCGATATTTTCTTTCTTCGCTCCATCAGTTTGTCCATGTCTTTGGAGATTTTATCATCGGTTATCCGTGCATACCCCTGAGTAGTTCTGATGTTGGAATGTCCCATCATCTTGGCGATGCTCTCAATCGGTATATCCGCTGAAATCAGGAAAGTTCCGAAGCTGTGCCGACTTTGGTGATAGCTCAGATTTTCCTCCTTGCCTATGGCAACACCCATCTCGTGGATGTCAAACCAAAGTGAATCACGGCTTGGGAGAGGAAACACGGGCTTCTCATCATCGGTTGTGTTGTACAACGACAATATCTGTTCCGCTATGGGATGTAAGGGTATGAAAGCCTCCACCTTTGTCTTCTTGCGGTTGATGCGGATATACCGTCTGCCCTCCGCATTCGTCCCGATATGATGGGGATGAAGAAGTTTGATGTCCACATACGCCAGTCCCGTCAGGGTCGAGAAGATGAAAGCCCGTCTTGCCAGTTCCATACGCTTGTCATACATCGGGGTGGAAAGTATCTTTTTGAACTCATCGCGGCTGATGTACCTGTGCCTTGCCTCCGGCTTCGGTTCATACTCCAAGTCCTCGCAGGGGTTCACACGGATAATCTCCTTATCGACTGCCAAATACAATAAACGATTAAGCCAGCACATACATTTGTTGGTTTGGGAAGAGCTGAAATTCTTGCACTTCTTCAGGAAAGCTTTATAGGACTTGCCAAAATCCTCCGTCACTTCTTCAAGAGGAATTTCCTTTTTCCCGATTGACGCTATAAAGTCCGTCAGGTATTTCTGATAATACATGGAGTGACGGTAGGAAGAAGTGGAATCTATTTCCTCGGAATGTTTCTTCAACCGCTCCCGTTCCCATTCACCCATTTGCAATAAGGTAGTCGGATGGATATTATTCAGGGAAATATGGTTCTTCAACATTTCCGCACTGACCACTCCTTGCGATTTAAGTATCTCGGTATAGGCTTCCTCAGTCAGACGCAGGTATTCCCGTAAGCGGTTGTTCTCCCTGACGGTCTTTATCTCATTCTTCCTGCCGTTCCAGTCTTCGGGGCGGCAATAGATACCTGTGCTTATGGCGGTCTGCTTGCCGTCAATGGTTATACGGCAGAGTACGGCGGTCGTACCGTCAGCCCTCACCTTGCTGCGGTTAATATATGGCAATAATGAAAATGTGCTTCGCATATTGTTGTTGGATTTATAGGGTTAGTTTGAAATCTTGTGTCGCCTCTATGAACTTGTCCATATCCTCGAAGAGTTTTTTCGGACTGACACGGGCATATACTTGAGTGGTGGAAATGTCGGAATGTCCCAGCATCCGGCTGATGGTCTCAATCGGCACACCCGCTTCGAGCGTTATCAGCGAGGCGAAACTATGCCTCGCCTGATGATAGCACAAATCATCCTTGATGCCAGCCAATGCCGCCAACGCCTTCATGTGTCTTCTAAGATTAGGCCAGCGTAGTAAAGGGAACAATGTGTCCCTGTCCTCACTGTGATACTTTTCAATCAGTGCAATCGCTTCGGGAAGCAACTTCACGCTTGCCCGATGTTCGTTCTTCTTCCTGCGGTATTTCAGCCACAACGCTCCGTTATCGTCCGTGTACAAGTTCTCATCGGTAATGGATATCACATCCGCATACGAGACCCCGGTATAACACCCGAAGAGAAACATATCCCTTGCCAGTATGTGAGATTTACGATGCGGTTCAATTTCCACATCACGGATTTTCTCGAACGATTCACGGCTCAATGCCCGTGGGGTTTTATCCGACTGCTTGGGCAGGGTGAAATGCTGGAAATGGATTTTGTCTGCATAGCCTTCCTTATAAGCCAGACGGCATATTTTTTTCAGTATGGCAAGGTGATGTCGGACAGTATCTATTGCATAACCCTTATTCTCCATAGCGAAAACCTGATAGTCATGGATGAACTGTTCCGTAAGCTGCCCAAATGCTAAATCCTTGACCTTGTACTGATGCCCAATGAACTCACCAAGTGTCAGACGCATATAATGATAAGTCGAGTAAGAAGTTTTCGCACGGTCAATACCAATACGGGCTTTGAGGTCGTCACAGACAACATCAGTCATTCGCATGAGTGTCATCTGCGTTTCCATACTTCCTTGAAAATGATTCTTCACATCGGTGGCATCGAAATCCATTTTACGGCTCACAAGGTTGTCAAAGGCGTTGTTTACCGCCAACAACAGTTTCTCAATCTTGGTGTTGGTTTCCACCGCCTCCTTGCTCTTGCCATTCAGACGGCTTTCACAGGGATTCCACAGTTCGGGAGGGCATGACAGCTTGCATCCGAACTGCGCCATCGTGCGGTTGACGGTAATGCGTCCCATGATGGGAGCCTTGCCCGACTTGTCCAGTCCGCTCTTTTTGAGGTAGAGCAGCACCTTGAATTTTTCTACTTTCATACGCTTATATTTTTAAGTGCAAATTTACTTGCCATATAAGCGTCCCTTGATGCGCAAAACACTGTGTATTAACGCAAACAAAACGGTGGGGATTTCTTTTCATCGCTTTCCGTTACCTGTTCCCGTTTCGGTAACTGCCCGGCTAACGGTTTGGTAACTGAACAACCTCAATATTCCGTTGTCGTTTGCATTTTTTCAACTTCGCAAAATACCGAAATATCGCTTATTCCTAACGGTTTACGTTTAATCTATACCTGTTCGCTGTTGCTTGCTTTGCCGTGTATATTCCACACGAGCCGCCACACGTTCGCGACGATGATGCTTACATTGGGTGCAGACCTCTATACCACCTCGAAACTGCTCGGCCATGCCGATGTCAAGATGACGCAGGTGTACGCCAAAATCATCAATCAGAAAAAGGATGATGCGGTCAATTTAGTAAACGGGTTGTTCGACTAAAGCAGCCACCGAGTTTTCGGATTTTTCGATGTTTTTTGCTGGTGCAGTTTATTCCCGCGCGGGCATATATAATTCTGTTTAGTTTAGTATTTCTCTATATATAGGGCAAGAAAACTAAAGTAAACCGTTTCGTGCAAACATCTGAAAAGAAATGCAGTTGAACTTTGATGACCGAAATCGTACTCTAAAACTGGATTCTTACACTCGAATGCCGGTAGCATTATCGACAAGGAAAAGGTCGTAACTCGACCGCTGAGAAATGAACGGATTATGTCGGAGAAGCAAACCCATTCTTAACCCGCGAGAAACAATTACGGGTAACAATTCTTTTTACTCCCTTTTGTCGGTCGAAACCTGTTCGTGAACTAAGGTCTGAAATCTTCCGACAGGAAAAGGTTGTTTGTCTATTTGACTGCCATTCCATAATCTGTCATATATCGGATAATCCCACCGCCTCTGCTTGCAGATTGTATGGCAACCCATCCGACGACGAATGTCGGACGGGGTATTAGGCTCCCCCGAAATGAATTTCGTGGCAAACGGACAAACCCGGATCAAATCGGCTTTGGCAAACGTCCAATGCAAGAAACAGCTCCAACCGCCGAAAGCTATCCGATAAAAATGTCACAAAAGGATATCGCTATGAAGATGGAAAGGTTCATAATGGAAGCAATTATCAAGACTATTGCATTTTCTTTATTTCGTTATATAGAGCCAGCCCTTTTGCCGTAAGCAGGTATTTTTGTCTCGGATGATTGGGCTTGTCGGGATATAGCACCTTGAGAAAACCGGCTTCGGAAGCGGGGGTTATATAGTTCTCCAAAAATGTCGGACGATGTTTCAGACCGACTTTCTCCATCAATACTTTTAACGATAATTGTTCGTTTGACAAAGCCAACAACAAAGCGCAAACTTGTTCGGGTACTTGTACGGCAGGTTGTTCGGTACTTGTACGGTCGATTTGCTGGGCTTGTTTTGCCGTCAGCTCTTCCGGAGCATTAACCACCATATACCTATTCCGCAACTCATTCGTTTCACCCAATAGAAGATTACGGAAGAACCGTTCCAAATATTCGGAATTACGCATGATGCCTTTTTGCACGTTTTGGTAGTTGGCACGTACCAGCGCATTACGGAAATACCACGAATGATTGGCGAACAGGTCGTTTGTTACGTCAAACCCCATAGAACGTAGATAGAGAATCGTGAATACGGCAGTCGTTCGGGTATTTCCCTCGCCGAACGGATGGATTTGCCACAATCCCGATACGAACTTGGCTATGTGGCTCACTAATCCATTCCTGTCCACTTTTGAATAGTCGAACTGGCGTTCTTGTTCCAAGTCGTATTCGATCGCTTTGCGGAGATCGGGCGCGGAAACATACAGCACCGTATCGCCGCGCAGCACCCATTCCTTTTTGGTAATGTTGTAGTCGCGAATTTGCCCCGCAAATTTGAAAACTCCGTCAAAAATCCGACGATGAATTGATGTCAGCCCGACAAGTGTAAAAGCAAAGGTTTTCTCGGTAAGAAGTCGGCGGATGTTGGTCGATGCCGTATCCGCCTCATGCGTTTCTGCCTCTTCGGGTGTACGCGCTTCTTTCGACTGGTAGTAGCTTTTTATGAGCTGTTCCGCTTCATCAATCGTAATTTCACCTTCAATATCTTTTCGGGCGGTTTCAATCAGATAGTCGGATGGCTTGAGCCCGTCGACGGCCTGCAAACCGATTGCAGTCTGCCACGCATATCCTTTTTCCCGTTTCTGCGGTTCGCCTTGGCGTATGTATTCTTCGAAGTCCATCATACATGTATATTATTTACTGCTCAGTTGTATCAAACATTTTTGCAAGTGAATGATATTCTGCTTTTTCGAATAAATTTATTTCACCATTCGTTCCCATCCGAATAACATCGTTACATGTTTTTAATCGTGCTAACATTGGCATGATAATACTTTTGCCATGATTGACAAAGTCATACAATTCTTTTTCCGTTGATGGTATTTTATATCCACCAGAACTGCTTGATATTATAACCTCATTATCCCGAAGTTTTGCTATGATTTTATTCCGAAAAGTCTGAAGTGATAATCTATCATATCCTAAGTACACTAATTGGGTAATAAGTTCTTGTGTGGGAATATATTTCCTTGGCGATTTGTTCATAAATCTAAACAGGAGATAATTCAATACTGCAATTTGCTGTTTGACTTCGTCATCGTCTGTATTATTATGTGTTTCTATAAAATGTTTAGCCTTCCTATAACAGATGTCAGCAATTTGCGGATTATACTCAGGATTCAAGTCATTTTGAGAAACATTGAATGTATCAAAAGTTTCAGGAAACTCTTTTATTCTTAATATCTTATCCCCTAATACGGATTTGTAATTATAACCGTCAGATTCTGATATTTTCCTTATATCATAATTATATGCAAGGGAACCACATACAATATCAGCGACTTGTATAATAATGCTATGTTTACTATTCTCGAACCTAAACAAGCTATTGTCGAATAAATCAAGAGGTATCTCCTTTGACCTAACATACGTTGCAAAAGATTGAAGGTAATCATTACCTCCAACTTCATCTGCAGTAATCGTTAAGTTATTATACGAAATTCTCAATTCTTGATGCACGATGTTATTCAAGAATTTATAAAATGATTGTTTATATCTGAGCCCAGAATTTTCATATATTTTTCGTTTATCACATACAAATGCAAATACATGAAAAGGAAGTTGTTTTAGCTCGGTCAAAATAGAAACACGTCTTTTATGATTCCTTCCAATTTTACTGGATTTTATTTCTCCTTGTTGGAAATATTTTTTCCGAATATTCTCAACACGTTCTGATACAAACAAAAGATTACTCTCGTCTACGATAACTGCTCCAATCAAGAAATGGGTAGTACATCCCGGATTTTCAAAATCATACCCGAAGGCTCCGAATTCATCAATGAAAGCATATTTCTTGTTACTCATATCCGAATTATTTATTCACAATTTCTTTAGCCATTCCGATTTTTCGATCGGCAAAGAGAACCACATCTTTTATAACTATTTTCTGTACGGCAGAAATAAATGTTGCCATACACTCGTAATCGGGCCGTCCACCACGAGATGGCAACTGAATATTCAACGCATCTGCATCTTTTGCATAGAAATTCTTGGAATAATCGAATTGCCCGCTGTGTGACGATTTGTGGATTGCCGATGTGACGAAAATCGAAGCCAATTGGTGTAAAGTTTCTGTATGTACGACTGCAACATGATCATCTCCGCCATATTTGTAATTCCTATATTTCGCAGAACCAAACATATCTATCGTAGTAGTATTCTCAGAGAAAATAGCCACATCATTTCCGATAAAATCAGATATGCCTTCGTCAGCTTCACCGGCCGTTACAAAAGGCAACTCTCCCGGGATTCGGTCTGCACTCTTCAGGCGTTTACCTCGTGTCGATTTACCGAATAAGTCTTCAAGATTAAATGTGTTCCACTCCCAATCTTCATAGCTATCAAGAACACTATGCTCTTCCTCTGTCAGAATATAATCTTTAAGTCCCGTAACAGTTAAATGGGCTTCCAGCTCCTTTATACGCTCCGCTTCCAGCTCCTTTATACGCTCCGCTTCCAGCTCCGCTATAAAGGAGCTGATGAAATCAAAATCTATTGTTCCACCTTTTACGGGTAATGAGATTATTTGTTTTTCGATAATGTCTACACTAAAACTGGATCTTCCCCACGAGAAAGATTCAAAGGACTTGGCCATAGTTGTCAGGAAGAATTGAGCATTGCTCTTATCGAATTCTCTGAATTTGGCTTTTAATATTTTGATTTTATCCCCCGTAAAATAAGGGCGCTCTTGGTAGAACATCGTTGCCGTGTCTTGGCCAAACGAGATGGTATTACCTTCGTTAAGATATATTTCATCTTCGTCTATATATCCTTTTTGCCCATTGTTATTGCTCATCCGTACTACATACGGATATTTCCCGTCCTCTAATACAATTACTTTATTTGCATCAAATCTTTTTGTATAAGAGTTGACCTCGAATAAATCCCCCAATCTGTATTCGCCCCACTTAACCTCGGATAGTTTCTTGTTAAGCGGGGCATCTATTTTCCCAGGCCGCCCTCCTCGACTTTTTGGCGTTTCAAAAGATTGGACACTTCCCATGCAAGATAATCAGCAACCGTCTTTTTGAAATCCTGCAAGGTAGGTTTGGTATCGATCGGAGCCGATTGATTCCAGTCGGCTCCATTATTGGGGTCGATAGTACCTTCGTAATAATCTGTATCTGCGAGATACTTCAGTTTCTTTTTACCGAAACGCACCAAGTTTACGACTTCCTCATAGCGTTCTTTGGCATGGTCGGTGTCCCGCAGATTACAACTGGCCTTTTTACGATTGGTGCGCGTATAGCCATCATTCGAAAAGTCTATAAACTTCACTATATCATCTTTTGTATGAGCTTCTCCAACCCTGAATACATAGACATTCGTCTGTACACTCGATTTGCCGATAAACAAGTCGATGGGCATCTTGATGCTCGCAAGAAGTGTATTCTTTTCTAATATTCTTTTGTTGTACTCTTTCGCTTTGCCAGAACCTGCCGAACTTTGAATAATAATAGCCGCATAACCTTTGTTCATCATTCCAAGGGCCTTTTCAACGAAATTCATTCCGTTGCCATTCGCTGAATACGGAGGATTCAAGACAAAAGCATCGGCCGGAAATTTTGCATTAACCGCACCAAAACCATAATTACCATCGAAATCCTTTAACGAGTCCTTATTTAAGATATTCGAACTACCATCCCCCATCAGAATCATGTTGAGAACAGCCAGCATATAGATACTCGGAAGCAATTCCAATCCAAGTAGCTGATTGGCCTTGATTCCCGCTTCTTTCGCTGCAAGTTCTTCTGGAGAGTGTATGCTATTTTTTGCATCAACTAACATTTCGTTCATTGCCGCAACCAATAATCCCGCAGAACCTGTGGCAAAATCCCAGACATAGGAATCTTTGGTAACCCGAGCCAATCTCACCAACAATGTTGCAACATAAGATGGGGTTAAGACAACATCGTTCAATTTATCTTGTGTAAAACCGAGCCAACTGTACATTTCATTGAAGAGCTTTCCTGTGAAATCGGTGGTCAAGCCGATTTTATAGTAAATACCCAAGGTGTCTACAATTTTGACAAATACCCTTTTAAGTTGGCTTTCCCCTTTTTCCGGTCGGTTGATATTATCCGTTGTCAAGGTGTTCTCCAGAGTCCGAATGATAAGTTGCTTTTTCTCATCAGGTAAATGCTTCTCATTCAAAAACGCACGAATCTTTCTCACTATTATATCGCCATCCGTGTTACCTTGCTCTGTCGAGGATTTTAAATCCGACTTTTCAAGCGGAGATACCTTGTTGGGGATACCGAGTGTTGCGATGATCGATGCTGCAACCAGATAGACCCTGTCATTCTCGCCAAGCCCTTTCTCGTGTTGGTAAATCTCATTATTGAGTTTGGTTAAACTCGTAGTAATTTCTTTCTCTCGTTGCTCTTTGATTCTGTCTATTTCCTCTTGGGTCAGGCTAAGAGCATTGACTTTTTCAATGAATTTTTCAAAATTAGCGGGTGCTAAAAATGAGAAATCCGAATATTCCCCAACCTTTTGTCCGATACCAAAGTTGCTTTTGGAAACATAGTATACACCTATTTGATGTTGCAACGCTCCGAATTCATCTTTATATCCCGTCATACCGATAGCGATAATGTCGGTATAGCTGGTATGATGAAGTATGGCATTCGCATAGTGAACCGCACCATTTACGGCATATGAGTTGATATGCTTGAAATTCGGTTCGTTTTTAGCCGTTTTGTTTTCCACTTGACCCTGGGCATCAAGTTTTTCCAATCTGTCTTTATATCCTTTGTATTCGATAAGTATCGGATACCAGTTCAACAGCTTATCCTGTAAAAGCAATTTGGCATCAGGGCGGTTACCTCCTGCACCTCCATTTTTAGAGAAGTAGTCTTCAAGAGCTTTGTCAATCTCTTCATTCAAAGACTCTTGCTCGAGTTTATAATCCAATTTATAGGATTTGAGCCAGCCATTTGCCAAATCTGCAATATTGGGCTCAACAGATTGTATATTCTTTTTTGCCATATTTTTTCTATTTACCATCAATCAAATCCTTAGGGTTAACTTGGAGAATATCTGCGATTTCGAACAGCACCTCCAAACTCGGTTGGCGTCTGTTGCAAACATAAGAATTGACGATACAAAAACTCCTTCCGAGTTTTTCCGCCAACCATGTCTGCTTGATGCCTTTTTCTTCAAGCACCTCTTTTATTCGGTTCTTTGGTTTATCCATGTTTAATCCGTTTGATATTCGCCTACAAAGGTATAAAATATAATGCAATAAAAAGATAAAAACAGGATGATATTCCAATCGTTCTTAATCTCTTTGATGTCGAACTTAGTTGCCCAAGAGTTTCCTAACCATTCGTATAGGTTTCAGAAGTATGATTTAGCCCAAAAGTTGCATTGCAGTCAAAAGAGAAAATACGATGCAGTTCCACACTTTCTTTTTTTAAACCGCTATCATCGGGGGTCGGGATAGCAGAAAGGGAATTGTTATGGCAAAAATCGATGACATCGTAAAAGCGATTGATAACAAACTGCTTGAAACAGGTAAGGAACATCTTATATTACAGCAAGCGAGCAAACTCCTGTTATCGTTGGGAATTATAGAAAGTACCAAAGAACTGAAACAAATACTCGAACGAGGGGAGATACCCCATGCCTACAAAACAAATACTTCTCCGAGACAATGGCTGCTCCCTCTTTCTGAGGAGGGGAGAAGCAGAAAAGCTACACTAAAAAAGAAGAAGTCCAAGAACGCCCCAAAAACGACGAAAACAAAAAAGGTAGTTCAAGAGCAAAACCAATCTCAAATCCAAATCTCAGACCAACCAACTCTTTGTTGCCCGTTTTGTGGATATACCGGTATAATTCCGGAACAGTTTCGTTCGGAGCAATACTTAATATGCCCATGTTGCCATTCGAGATTAGACAATCCTTTATGGATTGAGCGCGATAGAGCAATCAATAAAAAAAATTAGTTTCATTTTAGTGATCGTCATCAGTGTCATTTATGTCGTTTTCGACGACGGCTCATCAAGTTTTGACGAAAATCCTGTGACAAATAGCGGACTGGATGCCTCGGTATATCAAGTAGAACAATTCCTAGATGATAATTTAAATGATCCCGACAGCTCTATGACCCCATAGAGTGGTCCGCCGTACAACCAACAAAAAACGGGTACTACGTCCGGCATAAATACCGGGCAAGAAATGGATTTGGAGGAATGAACATAGAAAATAAAATATTTTATCTCGACAAAGACGGAAATGTAACAGGATATACCGATTATTGAAAACGATATTCAGCCCAAAGAGGCTCGCTCCGACATGGCTCTTTATGGCAGAATAGCTATATTAATAATAGCTTTCTGAGAGGAATATTATCGAATACTATTTTTTAACATCAATAATTATGAAAAGTTATTTTATACTATCACTTCTATTCGTAGGATTTTTTAGTTGTGCCTTTTTCTCCTTTAACTTATCGGCTACAACAATTAGTACAAAAACGAATAATAAGATTCTTGTTGTACAATCATCATCTTCTTCAAAGGGAAATATTATAGGCATATGGCGAGACGATTATGACACTAAAATATTACACCGCATTCGAAAAGACAAAAATAAGGGTTACATCATGGAACTGAACCATGCGGACGAGCCGGGTAAATGGGTGGATTATACATCTCTAAGAGAACAGTATCTGAACGGATTCAGAGTGTTTTTCGATAAGAACCATACTGAAGAATATTATATTGTCGAAAAAAATGGGGATCTTTCGGTATTCGATAATTTCGGCTTTATAGGAACTTATATTAGAATCAAAATTAAATAAGTCTAAGGAAGCCTTAGAGCCGATATAAAGAAGAATTATACATCTATGAAATTCAACACTAAAATTATCGTTATGAAAAATATCGAAAAAATCATACAGGCAATAGATATTCAGCTTATACAAAAAAACAAGCCTTATATGCTTTTAGCAGAAGCTAATCGTCTACTTACCTCTACCCGCTTAATCGCTGATAACAAAGCCTTGAAAAAAATAGTAGAATCAAGACTGATTCCTCACGCCTATCAAACGCTAAAATCTCCAAAACAATGGAGAATTCCTTTATCAGAAAAAGGGAAGGCGGAAAAAGAAAAATTGGATAAACAGAATAAACAAAGAGCGAAGGAAAACCAATATACAATCCAAACACAAATATTAAACCAACCAACTCTTTGCTGTCCGTTTTGTGAATATACCGGTATAATTCCGGAACAGTTTCGTTCGGAGCCATGCTTAATATGTCCCAAATACCAAGCAAGAAATGGATGTGAAGGAATGAACAACGAAAATCAAATATTTTATCTCGATGAAACCGGGACTCTAATTTATTAAAACAAACTTAACTACAAATATCATGAAACAAATTAAATTGGCGTATGTAATTTGGGCAAGTTTAATCTTTACCGCATGCTCAAAAACAAGTAATGAATGCGTTGAATACATACCTTTTCAAGAATCCGAGAATGAATTATGGGGTATGATTGCACCCAATGGAGAAGTCTTATTTTCCGAAGAATTCGAGGAAACGCCGACAGTGGCGCGCAACGGGAGATTTTTCATTCGAACAAACAATGGAACATGGGAAATGTACACAGCCGAGAAAAAGCCCCAACCTATAGGCAAAGAATATGCTCACATTTCCGGCTTTCACAACGGCGTTGCCATTGTCGCCGAGAAAGGGAAACCGGTTTCTATCATAGATACCGAAGGAAATACTATAAAAGTACTCGACTCAATTGCAGGGAAAAAAGTTTATGGTGTAAGACCTTTCAAAAATAACTATGCTGTATTTTTGACAACCGACTCCCTTATGGGTGCAGTCAATAGAAATGGGAATTGCATTATAAAACCAGAATATATTTTACTATGCGATTGCAACGACGGTAAATTCATAGGCATCCACTCAAAATATAAGAATAAAAATGAAAATGAATTTATATTTTCAGTTGTCAACACAACCGGAGAAACGATACTTGAACTTTCAAGAGATAAATACAAACATACAGGGATTAACCATTTTTCCCATGGGATGTTAGCTGTCTGTGTAAAAAAAGACGATCAGGAAATGTGGGGTATCATAAACGATATGGGTGAATATGTAGTTGAACCGGATTCAAGATTCAAGGAAATTGGAACCATTTCTGAAAAATCATTTACTTATAGTAACGGTACAAGATGGGGATTGATGGGATTAGATGGTAAAACTATGATTAGACCTAAATATAAAGGTCTTATCCACGACCAAGACAATCTACTATTAGCTGCTATAGAAACAGATAGCACATATGAATATGAATTCACATACATAGATAACAAAGATAATCCTATCGAAAAAAAGAAATACAAATGGGCTTCCCGCTTCTCACGATTAGATGGCATTCATTCAATCGTAAATATTGATGATTATTTTTCGATTATAAACAAAAACGGAGAAGAGATAGAAGGTCTTCCTAATATTGTAAATATAGAAATTTCTGAGGGAGAAGAGGATCTTATAGAAAGTGATTTCCTTGATTTGGACAATTTTATTTCCGAATTAGACATATCTCCCGATGGACTCATGGGACTAACTTTTAAATCGACACTGCAAGATGTTTTCAATTTGCTTGTTGAAAGGGACTTTAGAACATATATTAATGATAAACCTATGGACGGTCCTCTTGATAATCCTGAGTGGTATATTAACCAAGATTATATTGAATTTAGAAGAAAAGTTATAGGTAATATCGGAATATCGACTCATATAAATTTTACAGGTAATCTAAGCAAAAAAATATACCGTACAAAAAGAGAACTCAATTATGATTACTGGGGTGGATATTACTATTATAGCGACAACAAGATTCCTGCCGGTTACACATGGTGCGATGTTTCTCTCACCAGCTTTACCTTATACATAAATAATACCGGGGTAATGCACGGCAAGTTAAATGCACTATTCTCAAGACTATCCGATAAATTCAAGACATTTGGTACAGTAATCGAAGAATATGAATATTTTATTAGACTAAAACTCAATAATACATCTGCTGTTATTGTGCAGAAAGGAGACTTTGTTATGATTTCTTGGGGTAAGACGGATTAGTATTATAGAATATAATATTCAAAATTTATAATTATAAGTTTTATATAAATTTATACAGTCATGAAGGGAAAAAAAGTATTTACAAAAGCTGAAATCGAACAATTGTTGCAACTCATCAAAGAGAGAAGGCAAGCTCCATCGGACAAACAGAAATCGATACGGAACAAAATGCGTAAACTGGGGTTTTATGGAAGAGACGACTGGGGTATAATAGACTGTACCGAAACAGATTTAATACAGTTGATAAGCAATGGTAAAATAACCGTAAAAGATGCCTGTACAGACGAATCTAATCGTTCGTCATTCATTAAACGTCTTATTTCAATGGTGAAAAAATAACCATATCGACAAAAATGAAAAAGGAGCAAAGTGCAAATTAAATGATACATCTATGAAATTCAACACTATCGATGATTTGAAAGCCGCCGGTTTCGAGGGATTCATTCCGGTAGTACAACTGCAAGCCGACAGTACGGCAATACCCCGAACAGCCGGAGTGTATATGGTTGTCTATACAGAGGGAAATATGCCCGAGTTTCTCTCCCACGGTACGGGAGGATTCTTTAAGGGGAAAGATCCCAATGTGTCGATAACCGAGTTGGAAACCAACTGGGTAGAAAATACATGCGTGGTCTATATCGGAAAAGCCGGAACAACCCTCCGAAAACGACTAAATCAATATCTGAAATTCGGGAATGGACAAAATATAGGGCACTGGGGCGGCCGATACATTTGGCAAATAAAAAATTCCGGCAATTTGCTGTTGTGCTGGAAACCTACCCGACGAAGATCCCGAAGCGATCGAAACCGCACTCATCGCCCGATTCAAAGAACAGCACGGGGGACACAGACCTTTCGCCAATCTCAAAGATTAAAGGCAGAGGGGATCTCTATGCAGAGTCAAGGCAGAAGTTCTATTTTGCCTTGATTCCCATTTTTAGACAAATTACAATACTTGCAATATGAAAAAATCTCATTACTACGACATTGCCGAGTATTGTGGAGACGAACTATATTGACGATCGTTTTACAAATCCAGTGGTATCCGGTACAGACGACACAGCAGTATCTCTTCTCGCCCGATAGGGTAACAGTTCTTGCAACCTCTGTTCCAACTTTGTCACCGTCAGGTTACGGGAATCGATGGACCCATCGGGGGCAATAAGCATAAAATTGGGAACCGACACCAGAGCATATCGGGTTTCGATTACATCGGGTTCCGCGGCCACACATTGATGTGAAGGCAATCCCAAAGTTCTCACTTTTTCTCGCCATATGTCCCGTTTTTTATCCAATGAAACAGACAAAAAGGTCGCGCCCCGATAACCATACGCCCGATACAGTTCTCCGAATTTCGTCATATCCCGGCAAGAAGGCTCGCTATCCGAACGCCAAAAGCCAATAGCCGTATATCTTGCATATCCTATATATCCCGACAGATTCTCTTTCCGTCCCGAATACTCTATCAATGGAACATCTACATACGGATTTCCCGGCTCGACTTTATCGGCATTACGCAAGCGCAAAGAAATATCGGACAATACCTGCGCATTCTTACTTCGCCCACCGAATCCCGACAAAAGGCTTCGCAACTCATCTTCATCGAAACGGCTTTGCATCTGTTCCAGCACCCATATCGCAGCCGGTGAATAATGATTCCGTCGAATAAACCGGTAGGCCAGCTTCTCCTCTTGGCTGCTCAAACGAAAATCCTCATCGCACATCGATTGTTCCAAACCGGCATCCATCATACGCTTCTCCACCTGTTCGACGTAATGGTTATGCAAACAGCGGCGTAAAGAATCGAGGCGATACGCCTCCCGTTTATATTCCTCGAATATGTTATTCTGCTCCGTCCCTGCGACACTCGAATACGAAGTATCCATCACCGCCTCCATCGCTCCATTTTCCAACACAAATAACACGGGCACAGCCAAAGAATCGAGATAACGGTTAAACCGTAGATAAGCCATAATCGGTTCCTCCTGTACTCCGTGAAAAGAAAAAACTCCGCCATCGACTATCGCACTGTCCAAGTTCACCAATTCATCTCCGTTACTATGAGACAAATAAACGACATTCCCGTCAGTCAGCGAGTTAACCACTTTTCCTGTAATCATGTACGACGAATCCGTTCTATCCTGACAACCGGCAAGCAATAGCAGAAAAAATATCCAATAATATACCTTATTCATACTCTATACTTTGTAACTACAAAGATAGCGAAAGGTGAGAGCAGAGACAAACGGAAACCCCATTTCCGATTTGTCTATACCGAACCGCATCCTATCTTCGTACTCACAAAGATAAAGAAGTTTTCAGGAACCATCTCAAATCTTAACTCATTCATCTCGGCAGCAATCGGCTTTTTTTGTAGTTTTGCTTAAAGAACAAAAACGACTGGAATCATGAAATTTATAGGAGCCCACGTAAGTGCTGCGGGCGGTGTAGAAAACGCTCCGGTAAACGCACATGCCATAGGAGCCAAAGCCTTCGCCTTGTTCACAAAAAATCAAAGGCAATGGCAATCGCCTCCGTTATCGGACAAAAGCATAGAACTGTTCAAGGAGAATTGCGAAAAATACGGATTCTCACCCCAATATATACTACCGCATGACAGCTACCTAATCAACCTCGGACATTCTCAGGAAGAAGGGCTAACCAAATCTCGGGCGGCTTTTCTGGACGAAATGCGACGTTGCGAACAGCTGGGATTGAAACTATTGAATTTCCACCCCGGCAGTCACTTGAAAGAGATTTCGACCGACGAGTGTTTAGCCCGTATCGCCCAATCGATCAATTTGGCTCTCGAAAAGACCGATGGGGTTACCGCCGTTATAGAAAACACGGCCGGGCAAGGCAGTAACGTAGGATTCAAGTTCGAGCATTTAGCGGTTATCATCGACCGGATAGAGGACAAAAGTCGTGTAGGAGTCTGCATAGATTCCTGCCATGCTTTTGCCGGAGGTTACGATTTGGCGACAGCCGAAGGATATGATGCGACTTGGCGGGAATTCGACCGAATTATCGGATTCGAATACTTGCGAGGAATGCACCTGAACGATGCTAAAAAAGGACTCGACTCCCGTGTAGACCGTCACGACAGTTTAGGCGCAGGCGTATTGGGTATGGGGTTCTTTGAACGATTAATGCAAGATAAGCGTTTTGATAACATACCGTTGATTCTCGAAACTCCGAATGAGAACCTTTGGCCTCAGGAAATAGAGAAACTGTATGGCATGACCTTCCCGGAATAAACAGAACAACGGATTTACAATAAACCCAATGCTCCTCTCTTTTCGATGGAATGAGAGTAAAACCCGATTTAAGTTTCCGAAGACTATGGGATATCAGTTTCGGATTCTTCGGCGTTCAGATAGCCTATGCTCTTCAAAGCGCCAACATTAGCCGGATATTCGCCACCTTAGGGGCCGATCCGCATAATTTAAGTTATTTCTGGATACTTCCTCCGTTAGCGGGAATTATCGTACAACCTATCGTAGGCGCATTGAGCGACCGCACTTGGAATCGTTTCGGGCGACGTATTCCATACCTTATCGCCGGCTCGGCCATTGCCGTAGCAGTCATGTGCCTATTGCCTAATGCCGCTTCATTCAAGGGATATATCCATGCAATGTGGTTCGGGTTAATAGCCCTCATGATGTTGGACACATCTATCAATATGGCCATGCAACCTTTCAAAATGTTGGTAGGCGATATGGTCAACGAACGGCAAAAAGGACTCGCTTATTCCATACAAAGTTTCCTTTCCAATGCCGGAAGTTTAGTCGGCTACCTGTTCCCTATCCTGTTCACCTACATCGGCATCAGCAATATCGCAGCCCCCGGAGTTATCCCCGATTCGGTAATTTTCTCTTTCTACGGAGGGGCAGCCATATTGATACTGTGTACCCTCTATTCTTCGATACGGGTAAAGGAAATGCCACCTGCGGAGTTCCGGAAGTTTCACCAAATTTCGGACAAAGAACTGACAGAGAAGAATAATTTCATATCCCTACTGCGCCACGCTCCGAAAGTTTTCTGGACGGTCGGTCTCGTTCAGTTTTTCTGTTGGTCGGCTTTCATGTATATGTGGACCTACTCCACAGGAGCCATCGCCGACAACGTCTGGCACTCGACCGATCCTGCTTCTCCCGGCTACCAATCAGCCGGGAACTGGACAGGCGTATTATTCGCCATACAAGCCATAGGCTCGGTATGTTGGGCCCCGCTTCTCCCCTTGATAAAAAACAGAAAAGCGGCATATAGCCTCAGCCTACTTATCGGCGGAGCCGGTTTCACACTGGTTCCTTTCATTCACAATGCCTATCTGATGTTCCTACCTTTCTTCCTCATCGGTTGTGCTTGGGCAGCCATATTGGCTCTCCCCTTCACTATCCTCACCAATTCCATCTCGGGGAAAAATATGGGAGCCTATTTAGGACTGTTCAACGGCACGATCTGTGTTCCCCAAATTCTCGCAGCCTTAGTAGGAGGTTCTCTGCTACGATGGTTAGGCGGTAGCCAGCCCGTCATGTTGGGGATTTCGGGTATTCTGTTATTCGCAGGAGCTTTGTGCGTATTTGCAATCAAAGAAACATTCGCACATGAAAGTGAGACCGAACGTATCGAAAAGGGAGATTAACATACTTTCAATACTAAAACAAATATAAGCCCCACTCGATATCATCAAATTAATTTGCTCCTGCCCTCGTTTGCACTATCTTTGTATCACCATAAACATATAAACATGAAGAAAATAGCCAAAAGTCTAACCGACTTGATAGGGAATACTCCTCTATTGGAACTCTCGAATTACAATAAAAAACACGAGTTGAACGGAATACTGGTCGCTAAACTGGAATACTTCAATCCGGCCGGGAGCGTAAAAGACCGTATCGCTTTATCTATGATAGAAGATGCCGAACAAAAAGGGCTGTTGAAATCCCATGCCACAATTATAGAACCCACAAGCGGAAATACAGGTGTAGGTCTCGCATTCGTTTCGGCAGCAAGAGGCTATCGGCTCATACTGACCATGCCCGATACGATGAGCATGGAAAGGCGCAATCTGCTCAAAGCATTAGGAGCTCAGTTAATACTTACTCCCGGTAGCGAAGGTATGGCAGGAGCCATTCAAAAGGCGAAAGAACTGAATGAAGAGATAGAGGGAAGCATCATTCTGCAACAATTCGAAAACCCCGCCAATCCCGCCATTCATGCGAAAACAACGGCCGAAGAAATATGGAGAGACACCGAAGGCAAAATCGACATATTCGTCGCCGGAGTAGGTACGGGAGGAACCGTCAGCGGCGTAGGAGCCGGACTTAAAAAACACAACCCAGCTATAAAAATCGTAGCCGTAGAACCGAAAGACTCACCGGTTCTATCGGGAGGTAAAGCCGGCTCCCATAAAATACAAGGCATCGGCGCCGGGTTCGTTCCCAAGACATTCGATGCTTCCGTGGTCGATCAAATAATCCCCGTAAGCAACGACGATGCCATTCGCACCAGTAGAGAACTGACAGCGACAGAGGGTCTATTAGTAGGTATCTCCTCCGGAGCAGCTGTTTTCGCAGCTACCCAACTGGCTCAATTACCCGAAAACAAAGGCAAAACAATCGTCGTACTTTTACCCGATACGGGAGAACGTTATCTGTCGACAGTGCTATACGATTTCGAGGGATATGCCTTGTAAAAGCCCCTATCTCCCGCTACGTTCAATCAATTCCCGAAGTCGGGTATTAAATACCCCTTCTTCCAAAAGCTGTTCTATCGACAGGTGCATGCGGTATCGCCAATAGTGACGGGAATGAGCCGGTATATTTATCCGCTCCTCCTGCGGATTTTCCCGACGTAACCGCCCGTCTATCGACAGCCAATCCTGTAACGGTAAAATAGCAAGCATCGAAGGAGAAAAGAGATTCAACTCGACTATCTTCTCGCAAATCCACGGTTCACAGAAATAAGGAGCCTCGCCCTGTTCGCCGAGAATTTCATTGAAAAATCGTTGTGTTCGAGCTCTATCCTCTTCCCACCATGCCCTTATTCCCGACATATCGTGAGTCGAGGTCGTACATACCGATCGATAGGGATAAGCCCATGTATCCCCAAATTCGCGCCAAGACTCCTTAGGCATTCGTTGTATTTCCAACGAGAGTATCTGTAAACGCTCCATCACTTCGGGAACGCAGTGCGGGATCATTCCCAAATCCTCACCACAGACCAGCATGTCGGTCGACGATATGAGAGCAGGTAACTTCCGCAACGCCTCGTCTTTCCAAAAAACATCGTGACGATGGTAATAAAAATCGTCATACAAACGATTGAAACAAGACTTCTGATCTTCATCGAGGCTATGATAAACATGTGTATGCTGAGCCGAGATACGGGGGTGATAATACCCCGGACGATCGGGATCTTCGAGGAAAAGGACATCATCGATAAGCCGCATCAACCCGTCTCTTATCAAAATACTCATATCGTCACTCGCCCCGGAGAAATATCCAACTATCTTACGCTGAGTATCGACCAAGACATTCAAATCCCATCGTCCGTCTCCCTTATGTACCAAGAACCGCTCTTTCACTTCTCCGGTATATGCACCGAAAATCTCGTCCAAAAAATCTTCCCGAATATAAGGAACCGTTTGCCACGAAGCATCAAAACGGAATCCGTATCCCTGCAACTCTTCGGGAGAGAACGGTAACGCCGGATTAAAGTGTCCCAGCAGACCATGAACGGCATTGAACGGAATTTCCCAAATTCTGAAAAAGCCCAAAATATGATCAATCCGGTAAGCATCGAAATACTCCGACATCTTGCGCAACCGGGCTTTCCACCACGCATATCCATCACGAGCCATGACCTCCCAATTATACGTTGGAAATCCCCAGTTCTGGCCTTCTATCGAGAAATCGTCGGGTGGCGCCCCTGCCTGACTATCCATGTGAAAGAGTTGCGGATTGACCCACGCATCGACACTGGTACGACTGATTCCTATGGGAATATCGCCTTTCAAAACCACTCCTGCCCGATGGGCATACTCCTTGACTTCGGATAATTGAACATGCAAATGATACTGAATATAATAATACAATGCGACCGATTTATACCACGGACTCCACACGGCACAATAGTCGGCAATGGCCGATTCATCGTAAAACGAATGTTCTTCCCAACAGCTAAAATCGGCAGTTCCAAATCGGTCTCTCAAACTGCAAAATGCTGCGTAAGGACGTAACCAAAAGCTATTATCCCGAAAAAAGGCTTTGAATCCGTCGCTCGATAGCGTAGCCTCGCCCTGCTCCTCGAACAAAAGTCTCAAATATTCCATCTTCGCACGGTTCACCCGCTCGTAATCGACATCGGGCAACCGGTTCAATTCTTCTCGTAACGCATCGAAGCGGGCTTGCTCCACCTCGTCGTTCAAATACCCGACTTCGGATAACCGAAGGTACTGCGGATGCAGAGCAAAAGTAGAGTTGGCATTATAGGGATAGGAGTCTTGCCATGTACCCGACATCGTCGTATCGTTCACCGGGAGTAGCTGTATAAACGACTGTCCTGTTCTTAACGCCCAATCTACCAAATATTTCAAATCGATAAACTCCCCTATGCCGAACCCATAATCCGTACGGAGAGAAAATACCGGAATCGCCGTCCCGGCTCCCCTCCACTGCGATTCGGAACCGTTGAAGCGAAGTCCCGAAACCACCACGGCCTCAGAAGGATTTTGCGGTTTCTCCCGGCAAATACGGTTCTCTCCCGTCTCCCAAGCAACAACTTCCCGTTGATGGGTACGCACGATAACGAACTTATACTCGAACGGGAATTTCAGTTGTCTCCCATCGAGGGTTATCTGCCACTCCGGAAAAGCAGAATCATTCAATAACGGGGCTTTTAAAACGTCCCAATCGCCCAATTCCGGACAGTCGCCGACCATAACGAGCCTCTCATCGGGCCTTAGTTGCGGCGCATCAACCTTAACGGTGAACGTCCCCTGTTCTATCGTTTCTACGACAGAATCGGCGTGTTGTCGAAAGAATATACCTTGAATGAATGCCGATGAATAAAAAGGCAAATTGGCAGGAACATCGCGCCATCGATCGACCAAACGATATTCCCCGGCATTCCTCCCCGGAGAGAAACTATGAGGACTCCCCCATTCCCGACGGATTCCCTCCCCGGACTTTACCAGATATTCATAATGGAACTTCTTTGCAGAGGCCGGAAGTTCCATTGTATATTTCCATAGGCCGTCACCTTGATAATCCATCATAACAGCCCGATTCTCTTCATTCGCACCAAGCTCATCTATGTCCCCGGAGAGAAATAAACTTTCGCCCCATCGAGTATGATAATATATCTCGAATGTTATTTTCATCGCTATATCCTATATTTTAATCATAAAGGTAAGAACTTTCCGACAAAACAAATGCTCTTCTTCATACCTTTTTTCTAAAAAACAAAAGCGAACCTATGATAGTTCGCTTTTGCTTTTTGGTCTATATTTGTCGCTCGAATATTATCCACATTTGGAAGTTCCGCACGACGTACAGATGAGACAGCCTTCTTGATAAATGAGCGTCTCATTCCCGCAATGAGGACAAGTCTGCCCGTTAGCCTTAGTCCCATTGGGCAGATATTTCTTCAAAGCTCGCTCGACCCCGTTTTTCCAACTGTTGATAGACTGACTATCCAATTCAAGGCTCGAAACCAATTTCAATACCTGCGGAATAGGCATTCCGTACCGGAGAACCCCCGATATCAGCTTGGCATAATTCCAATATTCCGGATTGAATTTATCGGACAACCCCTCGATAGTAGTCTTGTAGCCACGCTTATTGGAGAACTGGAAGTCATACCGCTTCGTACCATCTTCATTCACAGCTTTCACAATTTTTCCCTTGACTACATTCTTCGGACAAAAAATACCGTCATCGTCATCGGCCAAACCGGTAAAGATCTCGTACGGTTTACCGTCTTTCAAACCGACAAAGGCAATCCATTTTTCTTTATTATTCTGGAAACGAACCACGTCTGCCTCCAACTCGATAGGACGGACCAATGTCTCGGCCGGTTGATTAATAGCTGCAACGGGTTTCTTCTCCTCCTTCTTGGCTGAGATGAGAACTCCCGACCGGGAACCATCGCGATAAACAGTACACCCCTTACAGCCAGAACGCCATGCCTCTACATATAGCTGACCCACCATCTCTTCGCTGACATCGGAAGGTAAATTGATCGTCACGCTAATCGAGTGGTCCACCCACCTTTGAATGCGGCCTTGCATACGAACTTTCTGCAACCAGTCGATATCGTTAGCCGTAGCTTTATAATAAGGAGAACGAGCCACTAACGCATCGACTTCTTCCTGTGTATAGTTCTCTTTCACTTCGATACCATTCACCTGCATCCAAGTGATGAATTTGTGATGATAAACCACATACTCTTCAAAAGCATCTCCCGTCTCGTCAACATAGTCGATACGAACCTCTGGATCATTGGGATTCACTTTACGGCGACGGCGATAAACAGGCATAAATACCGGTTCGATTCCCGATGTAGTCTGTGTCATCAAGCTCGTTGTTCCCGTGGGTGCGATAGTCAGACAGGCAATATTCCGACGCCCGTACTTACACATATCCCGATATAGTTCCTCGTCTTCCTTTTTCAACCGATTGATAAATGGGTTATCGACTTCCCTATCGGCATCGAAAATCGAGAAAGCCCCACGCTCTTTTGCCATCGAAACAGACGAACGATAAGCCGCAAGCGCCAACGAACGATGTACTTTTTCTGAAAAATCGGTCGCCTCTTCGGTTCCATAACGAAGTCCTAACGCGGCAATCATATCGCCCTCGGCAGTTGTACCCACACCAGTACGACGCCCTTGCAAAGTGCGTTTTTGAATCTTGTACCACAAGTTAAGCTCTGTACATTTTACCTCGTCGGTCTCTGGATCGGATTTGATTTTCTCTATGATCTTATCGATTTTCTCCATTTCGAGATCGATGATATCGTCCATCATTCGCTGAGCCAATCCTACGTGTTTACGGAACAAATCGAAATCGAAATAAGCCTCTTTCGTAAAAGGATTGACCACATAGGAGTACAAGTTTATCGCTAACAGACGGCAACTATCATAAGGACACAAGGGTATTTCTCCACAAGGATTGGTCGACACAGTTTTGAAACCTAAGTCGGCATAACAATCGGGGACAGACTCTCTGATAATGGTGTCCCAAAATAGAACTCCGGGTTCGGCCGACTTCCAAGCATTATGTACTATCTTTTTCCAAATAGCCTGCGCATCGACCTCTTTCGTTACTTTCGGATCGTCGGAATCGATAGGATATTGTTGCCGATAAGCTTTTCCGGCAATGGCAGCCTCCATAAAATCATCGTGAATCTTCACCGACACATTAGCTCCTGTCACCCGTCCTTCGACCATTTTGGCATCAATAAACGATTCCGAATCGGGATGCTTAATAGAAACCGATAACATTAAAGCTCCCCTACGACCGTCCTGAGCAACTTCACGCGTGGAATTGGAATAACGTTCCATAAACGGAACCAAACCCGTAGAAGTCAAAGCCGAGTTTTTTACCGGAGACCCTTTGGGCCGAATATGAGACAAATCGTGACCGACTCCTCCCCGACGTTTCATTAATTGAACTTGCTCTTCGTCGATTTTTATAATCCCTCCATAGGAATCCGGTGCTCCGTCGAGACCGATTACAAAACAGTTGGACAACGACCCTACCTGATAATTGTTTCCGATACCGCTCATAGGACTTCCCTGCGGTACGATATAACGGAAACCTTTCATTAAATCGAACAGTTCCTGTGCCGAAAGAGGATTAGGATATTTTTGCTCTATACGAGCAATTTCATTAGCGATACGCCAATGCATATCGTCGGGAGTCTTTTCATAAATATTCCCATACGAATCTTTTAGAGCATACTTGTTAACCCACACACGAGCCGCCAGCTCATCGCCTTTAAAATACTCCAACGAGGCCTGATATGCTTCGTCGTAAGTATAAACAATTGGTTCCACGAGATAAAATGTTTTTCAGTTTTCGTTAATTTACTTAATTTAGACAAAGGTTTCTTGATGAAAAAGATTTACGGTGCAAGTTTATAAAAAACATTCTACATACGCAAACAATATCATTTTTAAATTTTCAATTTTCAAAAAGTTTCCCAAATCAAACAAATAATATTCTAGTTATCAAAACATTATATTTTCAAGAAGCTTAAAAAGTTTCCAACTTTAAAAATCAACTGTAAAAATAAGAGCAATATAAAAAGAAACATCTCGATAAAAACAGTTTATAAATTTTCTTTTTTTACAATGAGAAGGAATAAAAAGAGTTACTAATAATTAGTAACCGAAATAAATAACTTATCAAATAAATTTTTAATTTTGCAATCGAACATCTAACCTCTAATAACTACCTTTATATGATATCGTCTTTAAAAGAAAGAAGAACTATACGGAAATATCTCAATAAGGATATTGACGAGCAATTACTCAATGAGTTACTCGAAACAGCATTTCGAGCCCCCACGACGCAAAATATGCAAGTTTACAGTGTTGTCATAACCCGAGAACAGGAGAACAAAGAAAAGTTAGCTCCGGCTCATTTCAATCAACCCACTGTAACCAGCGCCCCTGTCGTATTAACTTTTTGTGCCGATTTCAACCGATTTATTAAATGGTGCGAACAAAATCATGCAGAACCGGGATATGACAATTTCCAATCCTTCGTCACGGCAGCTATCGATGCATTGCTTGTAGCTCAACAGTTTTGTACAGTAGCCGAAATTTCAGGATTGGGTTGCTGTTATCTGGGAACTACCACATATAACGCTCCTCAGATAGCGGAAATATTGCGTCTGCCCAAGTTTGTCATTCCTATTACCACTCTTACGGTGGGTTATCCCGCAGATATACCTGCGCAAATAGAACGACTTCCCATCGAAGCGATTCTTCACCACGAAGCATATCAAGACTATACCCCCAAAGCAATACATCGGCTCTACTTCGAAAAAGAGAATTTGGCAGAAAACAAGAAATATATCGAAGAGAACCATAAAGAGAATTTAGCCCAAGTCTTCACAGACGTACGTTCTCCCCGAAAAGACAATGAACTATTTTCAAAAACATTCCTTGACTTCATCGTCAAGCAGGGATTCCGTTTACCTGATTAAAGAAGAAAAATAAAAGAGCTCTTGAAAAGGAGCTCTTTTATTTTTCTTCGAGTAATTTATATTACTATCCTTGAATACGCTGCTCTATCTCTTCCAAATCGCTGCGCAATTTTTTATCGACACCTACCTGCTCCGATATAGTCTTGCAAGCATGCAAAACCGTAGCATGGTCTTTTTTCCCTAACACATCACCGATTCCTGCCAACGAAAGAGTGGTATATTTCTTTGCCAAATACATTGACATTTGGCGAGCAACGACCACTTCTCTCTTGCGAGTACGCTCCAACAATCTCGACGTTTCCAGTCCATAATATCCGCAAACAGCCTCTTTTATCGAATCTATGGTGATCTGTTTTTGAGTCATCTTTACACTGGCAGCCAACACTTGATCGGCCATGTCTATCGAAATCTCTTTCTTCAAGACACTCGAACGTACCATAAGCGATACAATGACTCCTTCCAAATCTCTCACATTATCGGTGACATTACGAGCTATATAGTCAATAACCTCTTCGGAAATAGACAATCCATCACGACGGACCTTACTCATCAAGATATCGTATCGTAATTCATAGTCAGGGCGTTCGACCTCGGCCGTCAAACCCCATTTGAAACGAGTCAGCAGGCGCGATACCATACCCACCAACTCAACCGGAGGCCTGTCGCAAGTGAGCACTAATTGCTTATTGCTCTGATGCAAATGATTGAATATATGGAAGAATGTATTCTGCGTCTGGGTCTTCCCGGCAAATTCCTGAATATCGTCCATCAACAGAACATCTATACTCTGGTAAAAGCTGATAAAATCGTTCACCCGATTATTACGAACAGCATCGGTATATTGCACTAAAAAATCATGAGCCGATAAATATAGCACACGAGAAGCCGGATTATTCTCTTTAATACGCAATCCTATCGCTTGAATCAGGTGGGTTTTTCCAACCCCCGACTCACCGAATAAAAACAACGGATTAAAGGTGTTTCTCCCCGGGTTTGCAGCAATAGATTCTGCTGCCGTACGTGCCAGCATGTTACTCGCCCCTTGATAATAGCTTTCAAAAGTATAGATAGGGTTCAGGCGGGGATCGAGCTCATCGTAAACGCGTTGTTTGAAAGGGTCTAAAAGATCGGGCATCGACTGTTGCATCTTCTTTACGGCAGTCGATTTAGTAGTAGCGGTCAAATCGACGGTAGCTTCCGGTTGACGAACGATTTGTACACGATACAACAATTTCACGCTTGCCCCGTATATGCGAGGCAGAACCTTTTTCAGCAAATTGAGATAATGCTCCTCAATCTGCTCAATAACGAAATGTGAAGGGACAAGCAAAGTCAACACATTATCATCAAACCCCAAAGAGACTATCGGCTTGAATAAACTATCGAAAGCCTCTTCGTTTATATTGTCTTTGATAATTGTTAAACATCGGTCCCACAACTGAACATGCTGTTCTGAACCCATTTTTATGTAAATCTTCTATCAAAAAACTTTTGTGAGTACAAAATTCAAATTATTTTTCATCAAAAACAAATTCAAAAATATTTGCTTTTTACAGTTCTAGCACAAACAACTGATTACAAGGTGTTTATAAAGCCCGACCATACAAAGCAAATTATCTGACATAGAAAATTATTATCACACTTATTTACAATATCTTACAATCTTCCACATGTTCTACGACAAAAATCGTTCCCTTTATACGAAATTTGGAAATAAACACATATAAGCGTAGCTCTGGGAAGATTACAAAAAAATTACACGGTCCTCTTTATTTATAATGATTCTAAATAATAAAAATATTCACAAAATCAAAATAGAGAAAAATGAACATAACGTTTCGGATTGAGTCTTAAATCAATCATCAAAGAATCTACGCTCCCCAAAACGCCATTCGCTTTATCGTACAGCAGCCGGTCGTTCAACAATAGTCCCAGACTATTGTCGGGAGAAGTCAAACGATTGGTTATTTGCTGCAAATTATCGGAAGTTTTCTGAACCGAAATCATAGTAGATTGGAGAGGTAACGAATTCAAAGTTCCCGAGAACTGATTTACCTGCGCTGTTATTCCTTGTACATTGTCGAGAATAGCCGGCACATCGTTTTTCATCATCTGTGATAATTGCACGGACGAACGCTCCAAATTAGCGGTAATATGATCGATACGTTTTACCGAAGCAGATAAAGCAGGATCATTGACTAGCGTCTGCAATCCCGAAAGAATACTGTCGAGTTTCGGTAACAGCAAAGCAAACTGGGGCAACAACTCTCCTTGTATGTTTTGCATTAGTCCAGACTTCACTTCCCCTTCAATAACGGCTCCATGATCATAGTATTCGCTCACATGAGGGTTCAGATCGATAACAATCGATGCCGTTCCAAGCATATCGGTTTCGAGATAGACTTTACTATCGACCGGGATTTTTAATTTTTTATCGAGATTCAACAGCACCTTAATCGCGCCATTCGCATCATAATCATAAACGATTTCCTGCACGAGTCCCACTTTGTATCCATCGATAGATACCGGTGCAGACTGGGCCAAACCCGCAACATTCGGGAATTGTACATAATAATAATTAGAAGGTTTCATTACGTTGATTCCCTTCAAATAGTTAATTCCCACATACAAAATCAAAATACTCGCAAGAACCGATAGTGCTATCTTAACTTCTTTTCCAAACCACTTTTTCATATTCTATTTTTTATTCAGCATCGCAATACCTTTCAATAGACCCGTTTTCCATCACGGAACTTTATGATAAAGGCATCGCGAAACAAAGATTTTACTTTTTTATATTGTTTCTGTATTTCGTCTCGGTCGGTAGATTTTCCATAGGTGTATTTATACATTCCTCCGTCTTTATAATATTCGACAGGAGAAAGCCCTTTAAATTCTTTGGAATTAGCCGGCAATTTCCGAGGCAAAGCCATGAACTGTACTTTATAATAAGTAACCCCGGATTTCTCGGCTTGTTCAGAGACTTCCACATTCGAATCACCCGTTTGAGTCTTTTTATCGGGCGATACAACTGCGGAAGAAGACGGTGACCCCTCTACCCTTTTGCCGGCATTTTGCTTACGGTCATAGTCTGATTTATATTTGACAAAAGCATTGTATATAGACTTTGCCATTTTCTCCTGACCGGATTCGGAATTCAAAAATCTCTCCTGCGTCGGATTGCAAATAAAATCGAGCTCCACTAAAACCGCAGGCATGCTCGTTTTAGCGAGTACCCAAAATCCTGCCTGTCTTACACCTCTATCCACTCGGCCGGCAGTCGAAACAAATTCACGTTGTATATCCGAAGCAAAGTTTATACTCTGCTCCATGTGTTTATACTGCATGAATTCAAAAATAATATACGACTCGGTCGAATTCGGATCGAATCCTTCATAACGAGTCGAAAAGTCATTCTCCAAATATATAACGGAATTTTCCCGTTTTGCAACTTCTAAGTTCTCCTTGCTTCTGTGTAACCCCAATGTCCAAGTAGAAGCGCCGGCGACTTTCCTACGATTGGGGGATTTTTTATCCAAAGAATTGGTATGAATAGAAATAAACAAATCGCCTTGAACCTTATTAGCTATATTAGCTCGCTCCTGCAAGGTCAAATAAACGTCTTTTTTACGGGTATAGACCACCTTCACACCTTGCATATTATTTTCAATCAGACGTCCCAATTTCAAGGCAACTCCCAAATTGATGTTTTTCTCTTTCGCCTTGCTGCCGAGAGAGCCGGGATCGTGCCCGCCATGACCGGCATCGATCACCACGACAAAATCTTTGGCCAACAAGACGGAAAGGCCCAAAGCAAAAGCCATAAAAACCGACAATAACCTCCGGCTGAAATATGAATGCTTCATAAATTATAATCCGTCATTTAATCCCGATAAGTAAAAAACCTATTACTCATTATATGCAAAGATAGTGTAAACCAAGAACAGAAACAAGCTTTATCGCTTATGCCCAAGCACGTCCTGTTCCTCACATATATCGCAAAGGTACGAATAAAGACCGAAAAAGCCTCGAATTAATAGATATTTATTGTCCTATACACCGTATAACAAAACAAAAATGTTCTTTATGGGTTTCTCAAAAGAAAAAAGTAAATTTGCAGAAGAGACATAAAAAGAGAGTATTATGATACAACCCGAGAAAACAAGCAAATATGCCGTCGTCGTAAGTTTACTTACCCTTTGTTTTATCGCTTGCAACGGAAAAGCATCGGAGATATCGAACCATTCAAGTAATCCGATCGTGACCATAGAACGATTCGATAAAGGACTACCTTCTTACGTCCAAGAAACAGACTCGGCCCAAATATTTCTTTTTATAGATAAATACATACCATTTTTTCCGGTTTATTGTCGACACATACTCGGTTTGGGAGATGCTCCATCGTTCCAAAAGGGATTAAAAATGTTTTTATCCAACGAGGCTATATCCCAGTTGTATGCGGATACAGAAACAAAATTTTCCAACGATACCGTATGGATTACCGAATTACAGAACGCATTCCTAAGATACAACGAGTTGTTCGCTCCACAAAAACGTCCCCGCATTCTTACCCACATTTCGGGACTGAACCAATCGATCGTCACAATCGATACCACTTTGCTATCGGTTTCCTTAGACTGTTATTTGGGTGAAAACTATCCCCTTTATGAACAACGCTATTATAATTACGAACGGAATTTACATGAAAGCGACCGCATTCCCATCGATGTCGTCGAAGTTTGGCTACGCACTTTATATCCCTACCAATCGCAGCGAAACGCACTATTAGATCGAATGATATACGAAGGGAAAATTCTTTATTGCTTGTCCCGGATATTTCCTCGAATAAACGAATATGTCCTATTGGGATATTCCGACAAACAAGCTCAATGGTGCAAAGAGAACGAAGCTGAAATATGGAAACAACTTATCGGTAAAAAGCACTTGTTCAATACCGAATCGATGCTTATCAACAAGTATATCGAGCCGGCCCCTTTCGTATCGGTACTTCATCAAGATGCACCGGGACGATTGGGCCGCTGGATAGGGCTTCAAATCATCAAGGCTTATGCTAACGAAAAGAAAAAAGAAGCGATCGAAATTATCGAGACGACCGACAATGGAGGGGAAATATTATCGGCTTCGAAATATAACGGTTAATTTATCGGCTTTATGAAAAGAAAATACGGATTAGTGGGCTATCCTTTGGGGCACTCGTTTTCCCGCTCTTTTTTCCAACAAAAATTTGAAGACGAGCATATAAACGCCACCTATGAAAACTTTGAGATACAGGATATTTCCTGTTTGAGACAGCTTATCTCGGACAACCATGAATTGTGCGGATTGAATGTGACGATTCCTCATAAAACCACAGTTATCCCCCTACTCGACGAATTGCACCCTTTGGCTCGCGAAATCGGAGCGGTCAATGTCATCAAAATTACGAGGCAAGGAGACAAGATATTTCTCAAAGGATTCAATAGCGATATCATAGGGTTCACCAATTCTATCGCTCCGTTATTGGACGACCACATGACAAAAGCGCTTATTCTCGGAACCGGTGGTGCATCAAAAGCTATTCATGCCGGGCTAAAAGCCTTGCATATCACACCGACATTCGTTTCCCGACAAAAAAGAGGAGATATACTCAGTTACGAAGACTTATCTCCCGACCTAATCGATAATCACAAAATCATTGTCAATACCACTCCGTTAGGCATGTTTCCTCACATAGACCAATCTCCGAACATACCCTACACGGCACTAAGCCCCGAACATCTTTGCTACGACGTTATTTACAATCCCGAAACGACTTTATTTCTCCAAAAAGCAGCCCGACAGGGTTGCAAAATAAAAAACGGAATAGAAATGCTTCATTTGCAAGCACTGGCGGCATGGAAGATTTGGAACGAATAAATTGACTCTTATCATGATAGATTTCAGATTAAAAGTTTTTTGCAGTGTGGCTCACAACCTCAGCTTCACCAAAGCCTCGAAAGAGCTATATGTAAGTCAACCGGCAATCAGCAAGCACATACAAGAACTTGAAACAGAATACAGCACCCGACTGTTCGAGAGAATGGGTACTCACATAACGCTGACCCCCGACGGAGAACTGCTGTTAAGCCACGCCGAAAAAATTCTCAAACAATACAAACAACTCGATTTCGAGATGAACTTATTGACCCAGCGTCACATCGGAGAGCTTCGTTTGGGAGCTAGCACAACGATCGCTCAGTATGTGCTTCCGCCCTATCTGGCTACATTTCAACAGAAATTCAAACAAATAAAACTCTCGTTAATCAATGGTAATTCCAGCGATATAGAAAAAGCAGTCGAAGAACATCGTATCGACTTGGGACTCATCGAGGGTTGCAGTCGACAAATACATCTACATTACACCCCTTTTATGCGAGACGAACTGGTTTGTATAACCAGTACGCGCAGCCGATTGGCCAAACTTGAAGAAATAACGATAGAGGAACTGAAAAGAATTCCGTTGGTTATTCGAGAACAGGGGTCGGGCAGTTTAGAGGTCTTTGAAAAAGCATTGGGTACACGCCAGTTGAAATTATCCCAACTCAATATTATCATGCAATTGGGAACCACCGAAGGTATCAAACGGTTTTTATACAATACCGACAGCGTGGGTATTGTTTCCATACAAGCCGTATCATCGGAAATAGCTGATGGAAAATTGAAAGTCATCGAAATCAGCGACTTCGATTGCGAACGGGAATTCTGCTTCGTTCAAAATACCGGTCAAACCGGTGGTGTCGAATCGGATTTCATGCGCTATATGACCCGAAAATTCTGAACATAAGCCCCATTCAAACAATCGACTTATGAATAGCTCCTCCCTATCGGCAGCCCGCACTCCATTCATACGGTTGTTAGTTCCTCTATTGGCAGGTATCCTGTACCAAGAGTTCCTATGTCCACCGATATGGGGAAACCTCATTCCCGCTTTATGCGGCTTAGTTTTATGGAGTTCATTCATAAAACGAGACAGTATCGAAGAACAATACCGCAAACGAAGTATTTTCGGAGTCGGATTATTCCTTATCGTCTTTTCTATCGGAGCGATACTGCATGGCACTCAAAACCGCATATCCCAACAGCCTTCCGGTTTTTATCCTATCGCGATAGCTCACGTAAACGACAAAGCCATAGAAAAAAAGAACTCTTACTACTGTCCCGTTACGATAACAGCCCTGTCGGATACAAACGGGTCGATCGTGAAATATAAAGAAAAAATAGCTCTCTATTTTGAAAAAGGTATTCAAGCCCGACGGCTCGAATATGGCGACATCATCGGGTTTGAATTTCGACCGAAAGTAATACCGCCCAACACCAATCCTTATGCTTTCGATTTCGCCTCGTTCATGAAGCATAAAGGCATATCGAGAAGTCAATATTTGACCGGGAAACAATGGAAATATATCGGAGAAAAACCAAAATCGAATCTTCGAAAGGCCACTTCGGATCTACAAAAACATCTTTCCGACCAACTTCAATCCTGTAATTTGTCTAAAAACAGTACTCTTTTATTGAGGGCTTTGTTGTTAGGCGAACGACAGGAATTTCCACAAGACCTAAGATCGTACTTTTCGGCAGCCGGACTTTCACATGTGTTAGCCGTAAGCGGACTTCACATGGGAGTCGTAGCATCTTTGATTTACTTTTTGTTCTTTCCCCTCTCTCTTTTCAAGTCTTGCAGAAAACTAAGGCCTCTATTCACTTTATTCGTTTTATGGATTTATGCTTATATAACAGGCTTATCGCCATCGGCCGTACGAGCTTGTATCATGGCATCCTTTCTTTTAACAGCCGAATTTCTCGACCGACGCAACAGTTCTCTCAATGCACTTTTCGCCGCAGCATTTTTTATGTTATCGTACGACACGAACCTCATTTTCGATGTGGGATTTCAAATGAGTTTCTCGGCAGTAACCGCTATCTTGCTATTCTACACCAAACTAAATATCGGAGGTAATTCACCCTACTTTGTCGTTCGTTGGCTTAGTTCTTGCGTCGCAGTATCCATCGCCGCCCAAATCGGAGCCCTACCCATTGCCGTCTATTATTTTCACACTATTCCTCTATTATTTCTAATCGGTAATATTTTCGTACTGCCTCTTTTACCCGTTGTTTTCGGACTCTCTTTTTTCCTATTGTTACTCTCGGCCCTACATATTCCCTATGATTGGTTAGGAAATACCGTCGATTTTTTACTGCAATATATACAACAGATAAGCCTGCATATATACAAACTACCGTGGAGCCACATCGAAAGCGTATGGTTGGAAGCTCGCTATCTATGGCTTTATTTCATTTGCGGCATACTATCTTATATAACCGTCAAGAATCGTTCTAAAAAGACTCTTTGGCTGACTCTGGGCTTTTGTATCGGTTTTCTCATTTTTGACTTGTGCACTTATAAATCGCCCCAGCCAGAAATTATCGTATATGACAGTAAAAAATCGACAGCCGTTCAACTCAGCGACAAAGCTCGTTGTTATATTCTCTTATCCGACACCCTCACCTCCGGTCAAAGGGTCGTGGGTGAAGAATATCGTATGAAAAACGGAAAGACACAATACGAAATATTCCAACACGGCTCCCCCGGAACCAAAGATAACACCGGCTTTATAGACTATCCCTTCGCCCAATTTTATGGGAAACGGCTCGTCCTCCTCGGTAAACAAGAATGGGATAAACTATCAATAGGGAAAAAACTAACGATAGACTATGTTATTATCGGCAAGATGTTCAACGGCAGAATAGAAGACATACTCGAACTATTTTCCGTTCGGCAATTTATCATCGGTCCCGATGTTCACCCCAGACGAGCCATTAAATTACAAAACGACTGTTTCGAAAATAGTATTCCCTGCCACGATATTCGCACACAAGGAGCTTGGATACACACCCTCGATCCATAAAAAAGCCTGTACGGGAAACCGCACAGGCTTATATTTACCGTTCATTAGAATGGCTTCTTATTCTGCTTTTTTCTTTGTTGCCTTTTTGGTCTTGGGCTTTTCCTCTTTCTCATTTACAGAATCGTCCGTTGCTGCCGTGTTCTCGACATCGGCATCTTTTTGAGGTTTTTCTTCTTCCACAAAATCGGTGTTACCGGTTTCGACCAACAAGTTATACCAACTTATCAATTTTTTTATATCGGTCGGATAGACACGTTCACGGTCGAAATTAGGCAACACTTCCGCCAAATATGCACGCAATGTTTCATTATCGGCTTTCTTGATATCTAATGTTACTTTCGCTCCATTTTCTTTTTCTTTTATCGCATTCAATACTTCACTCAAAGGTACGTCTTCTTCATCGGTGAAAATAGCGATATCTCCTAACGATATGATTTTTTCATGGGCATAAGCAGGTTGCCGTTTCCCCGTTTGCAGAGATTCCACGATCAGCATATTTTTTGCCTGAGATATCAATTTGAACAAACCGGGTTTACCGGAAATAGATAAAATCGTTTTTAACATAAAATTTTCGTTTTATATTTAATTACTTAAATCATTCGAACCACAAAAATAATATTCTTGTCCGGTTTAACCGTCTTCAAAACGAAAAATTCTCATTCCAATGACTTCAATAAAGATAAAACCCTATGGATAACAGATACATTACCGTCATTCCAAATAATATGAGCAGCTCTTCTCTGTTTTTCTTCCTCGGACAATTGAGCAGCCATACGCTTTTTTATCTCTTCCTCGGTCAAACCGCTGCGCTGGCGAACCCGACTTATTCTTAACTCTTCCGGTGCTGTCACCGTCCAGACTTCATCTACGAGTTCGTCAAACCGGGATTCATACAAAATAGCCGATTCCACAAAGCATATCTCCTCGTTTAGAGATTCGGACCATCGATAGAAATCGAAGCGTACCACCGGATGTACTATGGAATTAAGCAATACTATCTTATCCGACTCTCCAAATACCCGAGAAGACAACAAACCCCGGTTCAATCGACCGTTATGATATATATCTCTCCCAAAACACTCCGATAGTTTCTGCACGACTTCCAACGAAGATTCCATCAGCCTCTTCGCTTCCGAGTCTGTATCATATACAGAATATCCCATTATACGCAGCAACCGAGAGACAACCGACTTGCCACTACCTATGCCACCGGTAATACCTATACGTCTCATATCGAATCGGGTGTTACTCGATTGGCAGAATCGACAGGAACTACAAATGCAGGTCTTTTCTGCTCCAAAATATAATCGACACTGTCTTGCGACAACACTATATTTCGGACATATTCCGGTGCATTCAATATCTTCACCCCTAATTTATCAGAGAGACGCCGCCGCGACAAATCCAGAAAATCGACTCCCAATAAAAAACTATCTTCATCGACCGCCGCAAACTTACTAAACGGCATCATGCAAGAAAGTTGCACCGACGAAGGAAATGTGATAAGAGAGCAATTCGAAGGTACATTTTGCGGGATTACAGGGATATCGAGAATTTTAGAGGTCATTTCTTCCACAGGTATGGTGACGGTCACCTGTTCAGGAACAATTCGAAGATTCGGAATCTTCGCTATCTTGACAACCGTGCGAAGAGTATCGTTCAACTTTTTTGCTTCAAAATCGGTCGTATAAACCTCTTTAATTCGTTTTAATAAGGAAGACTCTCCATAAACCATCACCGAATCGACATCGGCTATCATATCACCGCTCAGTACACACTGAGGTGTAGTCGACGCGACACCTTTCACAACCAGCTTCACCCGTTTACCGGCATTGTGTGTGTACATCACTTTCAACGTATCGGGAATAATCGAAACAATACTCGTTGACGAACGGAGGGACTTTCGCAATATGGTTTCAAGCTGAGACGACAACAACAAAAAAGAATTCCTCCCCTTATCATACTCCTGAAAATTAATCCGTAACGGGGACAATCCTTCTATCGCATACCCCAACATAACAGGACCTTTATCCCGTACTCTCACCTCGATATGAGATGGGAGATCATTAATAAGAGTCGTTTTCTCGGGAAGGTTTTGTAGTTCTATCGGTATTTTGAAAGAATTTTCAACCTCCTCATTCAGCCCTTGCATAAACCAGAATATCAACGAAAGGAGAACAAACCCCAAAAATGTAAACAATTCCCGCGTGCGTTCCTGACGGAATGCAGTACAAATCCTCTGGATAATCGACTTAAACTTTGCTACTATGCGGTCTGAAATATTTTCTTCCATATATCATGCAACGACTACATACAACAAAGATAAGGTTTTTTATCGACAGAACCGATGTTCCTTGATAAAAAACCTTATCTTCTTATTCTCCTACAAAGGAGTCCTTTGAAAAAATAGATTACTTAGCTTGATCGGCTCCGCTATCCTTAGCTTCGGCAGCAGAAGGATAAACAGAATCTTTGGCAATACGAACACGAGTATTCTCGGCTATTTCGATAATAAAAGAATCGGATTTAACCTCTTTTATTTTTCCGAATAGACCTCCTGCCGTAACAATTTTGTCACCAGTGGTGAGAGACTCACGGAACTTGCGAATTTCTTTCTGACGCTTCGTCTGAGGACGAATCATGAAAAAATAAAAAATAGCGATCAATGCAACCATCATCAGAATGCTCGACATTCCACTCCCCGTTGCAGCTTGTAAAAAAATTGATAACACTGTCATAATTTAGCTTTTAATAAAAAATTTATACTTGGATCCTAAAACCCGTGCACAAATATATAACAAATTTCATTATTCTTTTGTTAGAACACCTTCTTTTTTAAGGTTATCGGCTATCGCATTCAATACTCCGTTTACGAACTGCCCGCTCTTCGATGTACTATAAGCCTTTGCCAACTCGATATATTCGTTCAAAGTCACTCTTGTCGGTATCGAAGGGAATCTATGAAACTCGCTCAAAGCCACCATCATAATCACAATATCCATGAAAGCGACACGCTCGATCTCCCAATTTTTGATGAAATTTTCTATATAATTGCGATATTCTCCCCCATGAATCAATGTATTCCTGAACAACTCTTTGGCAAATTCAGCATCGTCGTCATCTTTAAACATCGGTAATAATGATTGCGGGCCTCCGTTTTCTTCACTAAATTGTTTGATCGTTTTTAAAACGAATGTCGTTATAATCTCCAAATCGTCATTCCAATATAAAGACTTTTGCTCCAACAATTCCGTCAACTCCTCGTCGGTACAGATCAAAGCCCTAAGGGCTTTTTTCCAGAACTCACAATCGTTTTCATAAGAATCGTCCGAAGAATCCATATATTCTTTATACAATTCACTCTTTACGATACGCTCCGAAAAGTCTCTCAGGAACTCCGGTTCATTGGTCCAAGTCACAGGTTTCTTCTCGTGGTAATCTTTATAGTCGTCACAATTCCTCAGCTGCTCGATAAACCGGTTATTAACGAAGCGCATATTGGGATTCTTCTCCTCGGGAGTCGCCAAGAATTTCATACGAGCAGCTTCCACCCTTGCAGCTTGCGTATCGGTCAATTCGACCATCAAAGTCAATAATAAATGATACAACTCGTAAGATTTTTCGAAACTGAAAAACAATTCTTTCTCAGCTTCCATAACAGTCTTGTCTTTCGTCAGGAAATACGAATAGGCTATTTGAACGACTTTGGAACGGATTAATATTCTATTAATCATAGTTTTAATGAACTAATTGAGCTTTTTACTTTTCTCGGTAACAAACTAATAAAACGATTGTACCGACAGACAAAGAAATCTGCAAGCCGCACCATCATCATACAGAATAGTGCGGCTTGCAGGTATACTTTACAGACTATTATTCAATAGCCGATTTTTCTTTCTCGGGATTTTTATAATATACTTTACCCTCTATATATTCTTGCGTAGCAATGAGAACCGGTTTCGGCAATTTCTCATAATAACGAGAGATCTCAATTTGTTCCCGATTTTCAAAAACCTCCTCCAAATTGTCGTTGCAAGAAGCGAATTCTTGAAGTTTCTTTTCAAGATCGGTCTTCATCTCGACTGCAATTTGATTGGCTCTCTTGGCAATAATACAAACCGTTTCATAAATGTTTCCCGTGTCGGAAGACAACGCCACCATATCGCGTGTTACGGTGTTTGTCGGTGCATTTGTTTTCTTGTAATCCATTATTTTAAAGATTAATCTTTTACGTATTTATTCGCCACTTTAAATATATTCTCGGCCTCTTTCGAATATTCTCCCGAAGGATAATCGTTGATAAACGAATAGTATTCGTCGATGACATCGCGAAAACGCTCAGGTTTCTTTTCTTCGATACTCTGTACCGCTTCTTGATATTTCGACTTCAAAATCAACATGGACAAAGTTTCCTTATATCGCGTATAGGGATATTCTTTCAAAGCGTTTTGCGCCGTAATGATAGCCGATTGATAATTATTCCCCATATAATTACCCAAATTATAATATAACTGGGCATTCAATAGCTCTTTATACACAAGTTTGTCTTGTAACTCAAAAATAATATCTTGTGCCTGTTTAGCCCGTTCGCTATTCGGGAAATAATCGAGGAAACGCTGCATTTCATCGATTGCTCTATAAGTGCCTGTTTGATCCAATTTAGCCTCGGGAGAGTCCAAATAATAACCATATCCGCAATAAAAACGGGCCAATTCGGTATATTCCCCTTTGGGATAATTTTTATAATACGCCTGAAAATATTCGCCAGACGTAATATAATCCTTATTCAAATAATAGCTCCGAGCCAATAAATACAACGACTCTTCTGCTCTATCCGTTCCTTTGAAGATTGCAACCAACTCTTCGAGCAAGGTCGCAGCCTGCATATATTTTTTCCGTTCAAACGCCTTCTTAGCATAGTCGTATTTCAGCTCATAATCAGTACTTTTCAGTATCTTATTATATTCGCCGCACGACACAAGGAGCAAAGCACAAACTATCGAACAGATTACTTTTCTCATTATTAATTTATTTATCAGTTTGCAAAGTTAGAAATTTCACACGAATATAGAAAGGAAATAAGAGAAATTTAACGATGACCGGGATAAAGACTCCTTATTTATCGGTAATAATAAAGTTTATATCGACCAACGAATAATAAGAATCATTATACCCCAAAAAAAGAATTTACTCTCATAAACATTTTTCTACCTCGTATTATTATCTATCTTTGAAACGCCAAAATAGAAATCGGCTTCTTACAAAACCAAGATACACTAACAATGGAAATACTCAAAATTCTAAAAAAGATTATCATACCAAGGAGTAGAAAGGTTTCATTGCCAGACAACGAATGCGATGTTCCTGCAGAATACTCACAAGTTTTAGCCTTTAATACTTCTTTCAAAGGTTTATTGTCTGAAGATAAATTTATAGCCAGAAGTGACTATAAACATTTGATAGAAAAGTATAAACGTCTATTCGATTTTTTCAAAGTACTGGAATCATCTAACCTCTTAAACGATTATATTAAAAAGCACAAATTAGATGAAGCTCAAATTATCTATTTTTCTAACGCATACAACGATACAAAAGAATTACAAAAAGAGTCATCTATTATCAAAATGCACAATGACAAATATATCTCTCAACACCTTGTTTCAGAGAAAGATTATTTGGATAGAATCCTTAGAGAATGTGACTCAGCCATATTGTTAGACAATGAACAACGAGAAGTTGTTCTCTCTGATGAAGATCACACTCTCGTCATTGCTGGCGCAGGAGCAGGAAAGACAACCACCATAGCAGCAAAAGTAAGATACCTTGTAGAAAAACAGGGGATAGACCCTAAAAAAATATTGATTATCTCATTTACTAACAAGGCCGTAGGAGAACTTCGAGAACGCATAAACGACAATCTGCATATCGATTGTCCTATTACCACATTTCACTCCACTGGATATACAATTCTAAAGAAAAGTGACACACAAAACCAGCGAATTGTAGACAGTGGATACATGTATAATGTCATAAACAGATACTTAAAAAGCAAAGTATTATCTAATAGCCAATTAGTTGATAAACTCATTTTATTTTTTGGTTCTTATTTTTCAGCTCCTTATGAAGGAGATAAGCTAAACGACTACTTTCAATTTATTTCAAATACCGACTTTTCCACTCTTCGAAGCGATCTTCATGAATATATGCAGCAAATAATATGTCGAAGGGATCAAAAAGCTTTAACTCTAAACAATGAAGTATTACGCTCTCTTGAAGAAGTTAGAATCGCAAATTTTCTGTATCTAAACAATATAGATTATGAATACGAGCCTATTTATCAATATCGCATTCTCGATGCAAACAAGCCATACACTCCTGATTTCAAAATAAAACAAGGCGACAAAAGTTCTTATATTGAACATTTCGGTATCACAGAAAGTGGACAAAGCAACCGTTACACACAAGCAGAACTAAATAAATACAAATCTCGGATTAACGATAAAATACTATTACACCGCAGCCATAGAACAGACTTGATATACACATTTTCAAGATACAACGACCATAGAGATTATATAGATCACCTCAAGGAACAATTATTGCAACGAGGTTACACTCTTCGGCCTAAACCCGCAACAGAAGTTTACAAAAAATTGGCTGATAACGAAGAGAACAAATATATTTTTCGCCTCACTTTATTAATTTGTAATTTTATTAGTAATTTTAAAACCCAAGGGTATCAACTCGAACAATTTGACAAATTTAGGGCATCAACTAAAAATATACGCACCGACCTATTTCTTGAAATTTGTAGCATTTGTTATTTAGAATATCAAAAAGTCCTAAAAGAAAATCACTGCATTGATTTTCAAGATATGATTAACGAATCTGCTGACATAATTCATAAGAGGCTAATAAGTCGAGACTTGCTTGACTTTAAATATATAATTGTAGATGAATATCAAGATATATCACGACAACGATATAATTTAATTAGAGAATTATCCCAATTATGTCACGCAAAAATCGTAGCCGTAGGCGACGATTGGCAATCTATTTATGCTTTCAGCGGTTCCATACTTCCTCTTTTCACCCGTTTTTCTCAAGAGGTAAGCTATGCTCAAGAACTAAAAATTACCCATACATATCGTAATGCTCAAGAAATAATAGATATCGCAGGAACCTTTATACAAAAAAACTCCAACCAAATAAAAAAAGAACTAATATCACCTAAACGAATTAGCAATCCTGTCATCATTCGGACTTATAGCGAAGATCCTATAGAAAGGCAAAAAGGTGGACGGTACTACAGCCTCGCTGCAGAAGTTGAAAAAGCGATTGAAGATATCATCAAATACAACAATCAAGAAATCAAACATAGAGTAACGTCTATTCTTCTTATCGGAAGATATGGATTCGATGCTAGACATCTTTGTGTATCTTCTAATTTCACCTATGATGAGAAAACAGGGAAAATATACTCCACAAAGTATAATAAACAAGTCAAACTTCAGTTTTTAACCGCACATAGTTCAAAAGGTCTTAGTGCAGAAAATGTAATCATTATTAACGCAAAAGATGAGATATATGGATTCCCTTCAAAAGTAGATGATGACCCTATATTGAACCTTGTCGTATCCAACGATCAATCGTATAATTATGCCGAGGAAAGGCGGCTATTTTATGTCGCTTTAACTCGCACAAAGAATCGAGTATTCATTATTACACCCGAAAAGCGACCGTCTGAATTTATCAAAGAATTATTAAGTGACACTCAAAGCTATCCTAACGTCACTCTAAAAGGAGAATTAAAAGTCAGTTCGAATGAGCTTATTACAGTACAAAACAGATGCCCTATTTGTGGTTACCCAATGAAATTAAGATGGAATAAGAACTATGGCTTAAAATTATGGATATGTACCAACGACCAAGAAATATGCGGTTTTATGACTAACGACCGTCGAGGAAGAGATTTATCTATCCAAAAATGCGACTGGTGTGAAGATGGCTTCTTAATAGTCAAGAGAGGGAAAAAAGGATACTTTTTAGGTTGCACAAATTATAAAGATGACAAATCGGGTTGTGGCCGAATGCTAAATCGGGAGCACTATCAAGCTTGGGGAAAAAGCGAATTCGGAATAGAAGATATTTCTGCCACCAAACCCTCCTATTCAAAATCACCCCAGATAAAGGAAACCACTACTCCTCCACAAATGACACCCGTAGAAAAAGTAAAGAAAAGGAATTCATCATCTGCATATCCAAGAAAGGCCGAAAACCTCGTCAAATATACCGAACAATTTATTGAGAAAGACGGATTTATGGTAGTTACCGACCCTGAAGGAAAGATAATAACCGATATGGCTCTTTTGTCACGACTTCGTTCCCTTAGATATAAAATTGCCCTAAAAAACAATATTCCAGTATACATGATTGCAAATAATGCTGTTCTTGTCAGACTGGCCACTGACAAGCCCACCACGACAGAAGAATTTCTGGCAATTCCCGGCATAGGGTCTCATAGATGCGAAGCCTATGGACAGTTATTTATCAATGCAATCAAGAAATACATAACTAACCAAAAGGACGATTGACGTTTCACAATCCGGTAAGCAATAAGTAAACATCTTGTTTTTACTTCCGCTTTGCACTATCTTTGCACAATAGCGAAAATAGGATGCGGTTCGGCATAGCCCTATCGGAAATGTGATTTCCGTTTGTCTCTGCTCTCACCTTTCACTATCTTTGTATCTGAAAAATTATCAAACATAAAATGAATACGATAAAGAAACTTACCCGTCCCCGCAACGGCCGCATGTTAGGCGGCGTATGCGCAGGTATAGGTGAATATTTAGGTATAGACCCTACCGTGGTCCGTATCATCTTTGTACTGCTCGGGACAATAGGCCTCAGCCCGCTGGTTTATTTAGTCCTTTGTTTTGTAATCCCGGAATCTTATTAAAGAATCGATTTCAATGGACTTTAAACTCATTTCACCTTATCGTCCGACAGGGGACCAACCGGAGGCTATCGACGAGTTAAGTCGGGGAATATTCGACGGGACTCCCTATCAGACTCTATTGGGTGTAACCGGGTCAGGAAAGACATTCACTATGGCGAATGTAATCGAGCGGGTCCAGAAGCCGACTCTCATTTTAAGCCACAACAAAACTCTGGCCGCACAATTATATAATGAGTTCAAAAGTTTTTTCCCCGAAAATGCAGTAGAATATTTCGTTTCATATTACGACTATTATCAACCGGAGGCTTATATACCCTCAACCGACACTTATATTGAAAAGGACTTAGCCATCAACGAAGAGATAGACCGGTTGCGTCTATCCACCACATCGGCCCTTCTTTCGGGTCGTAAGGACGTTATCGTGGTATCTTCGGTTTCATGCCTATACGGTATAGGGAATCCCGAGGACTTTCACAGCAATGTCATCGACATAAAGGTTGGCGACAATATCGGAAGGAACCGACTATTGCGACATTTCGTCGATTCGCTGTACTCCCGTAACGAGATAGAACTGAATCGGGGTAATTTCAGAGTGAAGGGCGACACGGTAGACATTTATCTCGCCTATGACGACGTGATTGTCCGTATCGAGTTCTGGGGCGAAGAAATCGAGTCGATACGTACCATAGACCCTGCGACGGGAAACAGCACGGGGACATTCGATACTTACAAAATTTTTCCGGCTAACCTATTCGTCACGACCAAAGAGCGAATAGACAAAGCTATCGGAGAAATAGAAATCGATCTCGGCAAACAAGTAGAATTTTTCAAATCTATCGGAAAAAACTTAGAAGCCAAACGGCTTTACGAACGGGTGACCTACGATGTGGAGATGATTCGGGAAATAGGCCACTGTTCGGGGATAGAAAACTATTCCCGATATTTTGATGGCCGAGAAGCGGGAACCAGACCTTTCTGCCTGCTCGATTATTTTCCCAAAGACTTCCTGACGATCATCGACGAGAGCCATGTGACCGTACCACAAATCCGAGCGATGTACGGAGGCGACCGATCCCGCAAAATGAATTTAGTAGAATACGGATTCCGACTGCCTGCCGCCGTAGACAACCGGCCTTTGAAATTCGACGAATTCGAAGGATTGGCTCGGCAAATCATTTATGTAAGCGCCACTCCCGCCGATTATGAACTGGAAAAGAGCGAAGGTATCGTCGTCGAACAAGTTATCCGTCCGACGGGATTACTCGACCCTGTCATAGAGGTACGTCCCAGCCTGAACCAAATCGACGATTTATTAGAAGAGATACAACTAAGGATAGAACGCGACGAACGAGTTCTGGTAACGACCCTAACTAAACGTATGGCCGAAGAGCTGAACGCTTATCTCGCCAAGCTCGACATCAACTGTAATTATATACACTCCGATGTCGACACTCTCGATCGTATTAAAATTTTGGACGATTTACGAGCGGGTGTTTACGACGTGCTTATCGGGGTTAACCTCTTACGCGAAGGATTGGATTTACCCGAAGTCTCGTTAGTGGCCATACTCGATGCCGATAAAGAAGGCTTCCTACGCTCGCATCGTTCGCTGACACAAACCGTAGGACGAGCCGCAAGAAACCTCAATGGACGAGTAATCATGTATGCCGACCGAATCACCGAAAGCATGCAAAAAACCATAGACGAGACCAATAGAAGGAGAGAGAAACAGTTGGCTTACAACGAAGAAAACCATATCACTCCCCAAGCGATACAAAAGTCGAAGAGCTCGGTACTCGTATCGAATGCAGATACAAAACAACAGGCGCAACCGTCCAAAGCGAACAAACCGACAAAAGCGTACAGCGACGAATATCGGGAACATGTAGACGTCGCCGCCGATCCTATCGTCAAATACATGTCGAAAGAACAGTTGCAAAAGGCCATCGAACGTACTCGCAAACAGATGGTCGAAGCGGCCAAAAAAATGGATTTCATCGAAGCGGCACAATATCGGGACGAGCTTATAAAACTAGAAGATTTATATCAAAAAACAACCACGACTACCTGAATTTATGAAAAGTGACACTGAAATAGCCGACAGCACTGTCTTAGAAGAAATAGATACCATAGCCCGCAAAGCGAGTATTCCTGTCGAAAACTTATTCCACTACGGTCCTTATATAGCCAAAGTACCGCTCAAACTTATCGACGACCATAAAGCGAAAAAGAGCCACCTCATATTGGTAACTGCCATTACCGCAACCAAAGCCGGTGTGGGAAAAACGACCGTGAGCATAGGATTAGGCATGGGACTCAACCATATCGGTAAGAAAGCCATCATCGCTTTACGAGAGCCTTCGCTGGGTCCATGTTTCGGGATTAAAGGTGGAGCTACCGGCGGCGGGTACGCACAAGTACTACCTCCCGAAAGAATCAATCTGCACTTCACCGGAGATTTCCATGCCATTACGTCGGCTCACAACTTAATCGCCGCACAGTTGGACAACTATATTTTCCAGAACCGAGCCGAGGGCAGTGGACTGAAAAATATACTTTGGAGGCGGGTAATGGACATGAACGACCGATCACTAAGGCAGATTGTGACCGGATTGGGGGGACTCAACAACGGGATTCCCACGGAAGCAGGATTCGACATTACTCCTGCATCGGAAATCATGGCGATTCTTTGTCTCTCGAAAGATATGGAGGACATGGAACAACGCATCGGCCGTATCGTCGTTGCACATCGGTATAATGGAGAGCCGTTCACGGTAAACGATTTGGGTATCACAGGCCCTGTGCTCGCCCTGTTACGCGATGCGATAGAACCTAATTTGGTACAAACGACCGAACATAATCCCGTACTCGTACACGGAGGGCCGTTCGCCAACATTGCTCACGGCTGCAATTCGGCCATAGCCACCCGCATGGCTCTTACTTTCGGAGACTATGTCGTAACCGAAGCGGGCTTCGGAGCCGACTTGGGGGCCGAAAAATTCTTCAATATCAAATGCCGTCAAAGCGGACTCCGTCCCGATTTGACAGTCCTCGTAGCGACCACATTATCGCTGAAAATGCACGGAGGCGTTCCCGAAGCAGACATAACGAAACCGAACAGAGAGGGTATCGTTCAAGGATTCGCCAACCTCGACAAACACATCGAAAACCTGCAATCTTTCGGACAAACTGTATTGGTGGCTCTCAACCGTTTCACCAGCGATACTGATGAAGAAATAGAACTCATCATGCGCCATTGCGAACAAAAAGGTATAAGATGCGTCGTGAACAACGCTTACACCGACGGCGGTATCGGGGCCGCCGATTTGGCAAACGCCGTTGTCGAAGAAATAGAAAACAATCCGTCTCGTCCGTTACGTTTCACCTATGACGATAACGATTCCCCGGCCGAAAAAATAGAAAAGATCGCACACACTATCTACGGTGCGGGAGAAGTCGTATTCAGTCAAAAAGCCGAGAAGAAGTTGAAACAAATTAAGAACTGGAACCTAAATCATTTACCGGTTTGTATCGCCAAAACCCAATATTCATTTTCAGCCGATCCGAAACGATACGGGTTGGTTAAAGATTTTCAATTTACCATCAACGACATAGAATTAAATGCAGGTGCTGGCTTTATCGTAGCCATAGCCGGAGAGATGCTACGCATGCCGGGTCTCCCCAAGCACCCGCAAGCACATCAAATAAAAGTAGTAAACGGAAAGATCGAAGGGCTCTATTAACAAGAAAATGAAAGAATACCGATTACAAGATTGGTTACCGACCACCCGTAAGGAGATGGATTTACGAGGCTGGGATTACGTCGATGTAATCCTATTCTCGGGAGACGCTTATGTGGACCACCCCTCTTTCGGGGCTGCCGTGATCGGACGCACGCTCGAAGCCGAAGGATTGAGAGTGGCTATCGTTCCCCAACCTAACTGGCAAGACGATTTGCGGGATTTCAAAAAATTGGGTATCCCCCGGTTATTCTTCGGTATTTCGGCGGGAGCTATGGACTCGATGGTGAACCATTATACCGCAAACAAGAGATTGAGGAGCGACGATGCCTATACTCCCAATGGCCGGCATGGCATGAGGCCCGACTATCCTACAATCGTTTATAGCCGTATTTTAAAACGGTTATTCCCGGACACTCCGATTATCGTGGGGGGAATCGAAGCCTCTATGCGACGCCTGACTCACTACGACTACTGGCAAGATAAACTATTGCCCGGCATTCTGGCTGACTGCCCAGCCGATTTGTTAATTTACGGAATGGGGGAACGTCCCATTATCGAAATAGCCCGCCGGTTACAACAGGGTGAGAACATAAAACAGCTCGACGACATTCCACAAACAGCAAGCATACAACCTCTTTCGAATATGCCTCGCATTATGGAAGACGAAGGGAATATCGTCCTCGCATCACACGAAGAATGCCTACTCCACAAACGGAAGCAATCGGAAAATTTCAAGCACATCGAGGAAGAATCCAATAAATACCACGCTAAGCGACTTTGGCAAAGCGTGGGAGAGCGGGCAATTATGGTCAATCCTCCTTACCCGCCCATGACCGAAACGGAAATAGATGCCTCGTTCGACCTTCCTTATACCCGTATGCCCCACCCCAAATACAAAGGGAAAACAATTCCAGCATATGAAATGATAAAGTTTTCGGTCAATCTGCATAGAGGGTGCTTCGGCGGATGTGCATTCTGCACCATTTCGGCACATCAGGGCAAATTCATTGCCTCCCGCTCCAAAGAGTCCATTCTCAAAGAGGTAAAACAAATCATCGATATGCCCGACTTCAAAGGATATCTGAGCGATTTGGGAGGCCCCTCGGCAAACATGTACCGAATGCACGGGGCAAATGAAGAACTTTGCCGAAAGTGTAAACGACCTTCCTGCTTAGCTCCTCAAATCTGCCCGAATCTCAATGCCGACCATTCGTCTTTATTGGATATATACCAAGCCGTCGATGCCCTACCCGGCATAAAAAAATCATTTATCGGTAGCGGGGTACGGTACGACCTTTTGCTCCACCGCCACAAAGATAATGAGTTAAACCATTGTACTCGGCTTTATACAGAGGAACTCATATCCCGTCACGTCTCCGGTCGACTGAAAGTAGCCCCGGAGCACACTTCGGACCGAGTTCTCAACATCATGCGCAAACCCTCGTTCTCTCTCTTCGAAGAATTCAAACGAATTTTCGAACGAATAAACAAGGAAAAAGGTCTGAACCAGCAAATTATCCCTTATTTCATATCGAGCCACCCGGGCTGTACAGAGGAAGATATGGCAGAATTGGCGGCTTTGACAAAACAAATGAATTTCAAATTGGAACAAGTACAGGATTTTACGCCTACTCCTATGACTCTGTCCACCGAAATTTATTATACAGGAATACACCCCTACACCGGTGAGAAAGTTTTCACAGCCCGAAAACCGGAAGAGAAGTTAAACCAACGCAAATATTTCTTCTGGTATCTCCCCGAAAAGAGAAACGACATACAAAATTCGCTCAAACGCATGCACAGAAACGATTTGGCGGAAAAACTATATGGGAACACCCCGTGGAGAAAACCAGCAAGAATCGTAAGTGAGGCAAAGAGTAGGCAAAAAAAGAAAAAACCGAACAATAAATAAACTATAAACCGTTATTTATGAACAAACTAAATTGTATGATGATGGCAGGAACTTTATTAGTAACGGCCTGTCAGCCGACCGGAAAAACCGGAGACGTAATCGGCAAACAACCCGTAAAAGTCGAGAATGGAATCATGACCACAGAAGTGCTCATGGCATTCGGCAGAGTAAGCGGTCCCGTAGTTTCTCCTGACAAGAGTAAAATTTTGTATGGTGTCTCTTACGAAAATCTGGAACAGAACAAAAGTAACCGTGAGCTCTTCGTCATGGACATCGACGGACAAAACAAAAAGCAAATCACCTGTACTCCCGAATCGGAAGGTAATGCCGTATGGATCGACGGAGGCAAACAAATAGCATACCTGTCGGGAAAGAGCGGAGATTCACAATTATGGATTATGAATGCCGACGGTAGCAATGCCCGACAAATAAGCCACCATGAGAAAGGTGTCCACGGTTTTTTATTCTCGCCCGACGAGAAACATATACTTTTCATCGGCAACGTGAAATACAGCGAGAAAGCCTCGGACCTCTATCCCGACCTCGATAAGGCGACAGGACGTGTGATCGACGATTTAATGTACAAGCATTGGGACGAGTGGGTGGAAGAGATACCCCACCCTTATATCGCTTCATTCGACGGTAAACAGTTAACCGATATTACCGACATTATGGAAGGAGAGCCATACGAATCCCCCATGAAGCCATTCGGTGGTATCGAATCTTTCGCATGGACTCCCGACAGTAAAGCCGTCGCTTATACCAGCCGAAAGAAAACCGGTATGGAATATTCTTTATCGACAAATTCAGATATTTATCTGTATGACCTCTCCACCCAAGAAACCAAAAACCTTACCGAGGGCATGATGGGATACGATACTACACCGGCGTTCTCGCCCGATGGGAAATATCTGGCATGGGGCAGCATGGAACGCGAGGGTTACGAATCGGACAAAAATCGACTCTTCATCATGAACATGGAAACAGGAGAAAAACAAGACCTGACCTCCGACTTCGATTACAGCACCGATGAATTGGCTTGGAGTCCCGACGGAAAATCTCTCTATATCCGTTCGGCCTATCAGGGAGAAATACACATTTTCAAAGTAGGGCTCGATAAAAAAATCGAACAAATCACGACCGGATATTACGATTATGCCTCATTGGCTCCCGTAAACGACAACTGTTTGATCGCCATACGCCACTCTCTGTCTCAGCCCGATGAAATTTATAGTATCGACCCGCAAAGCAAAGAAGTAAAGGAAATCTCTTTCGAGAATAAAGATATTCTGGATCAAATCACTATGGGTAAAGTCGAAGAACGCTGGATAAAGACGACAGATAACAAAAAGATGCTTACGTGGATCGTTTATCCTCCCCATTTCGATCCTTCTAAAAAATACCCCGCTATCCTCTATTGTCAAGGCGGACCTCAACAACCGGTGAGCCAATTCTGGTCTTACCGTTGGAATCTGCAATTAATGGCTGCCAACGGATATATCGTTATCGCACCCAACCGTCGGGGTCTCTATGGATTCGGTCAAGAATGGCTCGAACAAATCAGCGGAGACTACGGTGGCCAAAACATGAAAGACTATTTCAGTGCGACCGATGAAATGAAAAAAGAACCGTTCATCGACGGCGACCACATGGGCGCAGTTGGCGCCAGCTACGGAGGATTCTCGGTCTATTGGCTGGCCGGACATCACCAAAAACGATTCAAAGCATTTATCGCCCACGCAGGTATCTATAACCTCGAACAACAATATGTAGAAACCGAAGAAATGTGGTTTGCCAACTGGGATATGGGCGGAGCTCCGTGGGATAAAAAGAATGCCACGGCACAACGTACGTTCGCTACATCGCCGCATAAATTCGTAGACCAATGGGACACCCCCATACTCATCACTCACGGAGAATATGACTTCCGCATTCTTGCCTCGCAAGGTATGTCGGCGTTCAACGCAGCCAAACTGCGAGGAGTTCCGGCAGAAATGCTCATCTTCCCCGATGAAAACCACTGGATATTGAAGCCTCAGAACGGCGTACTGTGGCAAAGAATTTTCTTCCGTTGGCTCGACCGTTGGTTGAAGCCGCAAGCTACAACTACCGACCAACAAAAATGATCGAATTCGACAACATAACTTTCATTTATGACAACAAGCCTCTGATGCAACACTTCTCGTGTTGCATCAGCTCCGGCGAGAAAGTGGTGCTTTACGGACCTTCGGGACACGGTAAAAGCACCCTTCTTGCTTCGGTAGCCGGCTTTGTTTTACCAGACGAAGGCTCTATCCGTATAAACGGTAAAATCCTCGACAGCGTTGCCATACAACAAATACGACGGATAACCGCATGGTTGCCCCAAGAGTTCACTCTTCCGTTTGAAACAGTCGAAGAACTGATCGCAGCCCCTTTCAGGCTAAAAATAAACCAACCGTCGAGACCTACGAAAGAAACTATCCTGAATCATTTCGCAAGACTCGGACTGGAACCCGAACTGTATGAAAAACGCTCTATTGAAATATCGGGAGGACAGCGCCAGCGCATTATGCTGATGATAACGGCTTTGTTAAACAAAAAAATCGTTCTTTTGGACGAACCTACCTCGGCTCTCGATCCCGACTCTATTTCTCTTATCATCGATTACATTCACGCCATGCGGGAAACAACCGTAGTGATGGTGTCGCACGACACTCGCTTCATAGAGGCGTTCGACCGAAAAATATACATCGGAGACTGATTATGGAAACAATAAATATCGGATACGGACACATGGCTTTGGGATTTCTGTTATTGATAATCCCTACCTATTTTCTCTACCGTTACCGTACCGGTTTGGTAAAAGACACGCTTATTGCCGCGCTACGTATGACCGTACAACTCTTCCTCATCGGATTTTATCTCGAATACCTGTTTTTATGGGATAAACTGTGGATAAATCTGTTATGGATATTGCTCATGATAATCATAGCTTCATCGACCGCACTGAAACGAACCCACTTACCCGTACGAACTTTATTCATGACTGTTTCCGTTGCATTTCTCGTCTCACTACTCATCATAGACTTTTATTTTTTAGGCTTAGTCGTTCGCCCGGAAAAAATCTTTACCGCCCGATATTTTATTCCCATCAGCGGTATGATTTTAGGCAATATGCTCTCGGCCAACGTTATCGCTCTCAATTCGTTTTACGGCTCTCTAAACAGAGAACGACAATTATACCTTTATCTGTTGGGGAACGGCGCATCTCCCAGCGAAGCCCTAACCCCCTTCATGCGTGAAGCCCTCATCAAATCGTTCAACCCCACGATCGCATCAATGGCAGTCATGGGACTTATCGCCCTTCCGGGAACTATGACCGGACAAATTTTAGGAGGCAGCAGCCCAAGCGTAGCCATCAAATATCAAATCATGCTAATGATAACCATCTTCGCCTCTTCGCTCATATCGGTTTTGCTCACCCTATGGATTTCCCGTAAGAAAACATTCGATAAATACGGAATGACGAAATTCTAAACGACCATTTCCTCCCGGTTGCGTCTCAATCGAGCTTTGAACACATCGGGCTTATCATTGAGAATAAGCTCTTCGGGAAACTCAGTCTCCACCAACAGAGGATACAGCCATCTGTAATCGGCGATGGAAAAAGAGATATGGGCATCACTCCCCAAAATGACAGGTTGCTCATAGTGTTTGCACAAACGCAGGATTTCCAAATTATTTTCTCTCGCTTTCTCCTTATGGCGATATGGATTGAGAGAACTGTTGTTTATTTCCAACAACACCCCGTTCTCTTTGGCAGCCAGCACTAACGGTTCAAAAAACAGATCGGCCGTACCGTCACCGGGGTGACTGATAATGTCGATATGACCATTACGTATAGCACCTTCCACAGCCAATGTATTCTGCTCGACCGTTCCCGGCCGATAACACAGCGAATGAAGTCCGGCTATGCGAATATCCAAAAATTTAAAATATTCTTCTTCCAAGTCGAGAGAACCTTCATAATCGACTATATTTATCTCGGCGCCTAATAAGAGTTCCACCCCGTACATCAGCCGCGGCACTACCGGTAAATTCCGAAAATATATGGGTGAACAAGTTCCCGGAATGCCACCCGTGTGTTCCGTAATACCCAATATTTGCAGGCCTTTATCGGCTGCCGTGCGAACCATCTCCTGTAAAGTACTGAAAGCATGTCCGCTAGCAACCGTGTGAGTATGTACGTCGAGAAGAATTTTCATAACAGATCTATTTAAGACTCGGTAAAGATAGTCCAATTCGCACGAAGAAACAACAGCCCCTCACGAAACAGGAAATGTCCACCCTGTTACTGATAGATAGCGATCATCTCGTTACAAGTATTGATGATGTTCTGCTGCGACTGTATGTTGTGCTTGATAGCAGCCGAATTGGGGTCCTCGATCAATTTCATCTGTAAGCGGGTCAGCTCTTCAATGGCCCGGCTGCGGCGGATTTCCCACTCGACCCGACGGGCTGGATCGTTCCGGTTGCTACCCGACGAAACGGGTGCCGAAACTGCGGGAACAGACACCACGTCACTACCCACGTTACCACTGGCAGGTGTCTCACTACCAGCAGAGATGGCACCCGGAGTCTCCCGACCGTTACTGTCGAGCCTGTTACCCTCCTCGTCAAAGATGAATATCTCACCACCGCTTTTAAAACAGAACACACCGTAGCCCGAGCGATAAGTGCTCGCATAGCTGTTAGAGGGGAGCAAAAAGACTTCGCGTCCCGTGGTATCGATATACCCTACCCGCCCATTGCGAGCCACCCGGGCAAAGCCATTTTCAAACCGGCTCACCCGACTGTATATGCAAGGTATCACCTCTTCGCCCTGCTTATTTATGAATCCATGTTTACCCTGCTGTTCCACATCAATCAGCCCCTCGCTGAATAATTCACCTATCCGGTCGTAACGTGCCGAAGTCAGTTCTTTCTGCTCGGCATCGACAAAGCCATAGAGACCGTTCTCATAGAAATAAAACACATCAACGTCACAAACACCCATCGCCTCATAACGCGGGGTCGAGATAAACTCGCCGTCTTTGTCGATCAAACCATAGAGACCATTGAGACACGCCGGGGTCACCTCGCCATAAAAGGAGATGGCTTTTTCGAACCGACAGGGAATTACCTCTCGGCCCGTCTCGTCGACGTAGCCATAGAGTCCTGCCTCGTTCTGCACGCAGCCGCGGCCATTTCTAAACATTTCTGCTTCCCGATAAGAGACAGGAGACACCTCGTAACCGTCGGTATCGACATATCCTTTTCTCCAATTCTGTTCGACTACGGCCAAACCTTCGTTATAATCATTCACACGTTCATACCGGCAGGGCACCACAAGGTTCCCCTCGGAATCGATATAACCATAGTTATAATACTCGTCACAAACCGCACTACGGTCGCAACAGAAACCGCTTATCGGCTGAATACCTGACGGGAGGGAGAATTCCTCTACCCCACCGTCGCGATAGACAAAAAGTTTGTACACCCCCTCTTTCGAAAGAGCCACGATACCACCAGGCTCGACAAATACCAGCTCATAAATACAAGGTATCACCTCCTTGCCCCTCTCGTCAATACAACCATAGACAGCTGTCTCGCGACCCGACTCAGTCTTAGTATCCATGCTCACCCGAGCTATACCGTGCTCGAAATTATCAATGTGCGTATATTTCAAATGCAAGTTGAGAATATAGGGAGTGATTTCCACTTTTCCACTTCTCCCACACGATGTCAATAAGGAGATACCAACTACTGAAAAAATCATGAGGCAGCTCCAAATGCTTGAATGTTTCATAGTACACAATTTTATGCAATACAAAAATAATGATTTTACCGAAATATGAAGACAATCGGACTACAAATTATCCCCTTTCGACAAATCGTTGAGATATCCTCACGGCCTAATACACCCAGAGGCTGCACCGAAATATTCGATGCAGCCTCTGGGTGGGTGTGTGATGTTCGGACACAAACCCGTCAAATTGCTTGCTCTATATTCCAGACAAAGGCCCGTAGCCCAAGCTGGGGAGTAGCCTCGTCCATCTGATGCAGTTTTTCCAACAGCGGCTCTACTTTACTATCCTCGACAACGGTTATAATGGCAGAACACATGGAAGGCCATGCATGACTGCCATAGTGGGGTTCCCCTGTTTTGGAACCACGTCCTCTCATCTGTTCGAAATAAGAGAACCCCCGACAAGAGAGTTTATCCAACAGTTCGATAATTCGCACATAGTGAGCTTGATCAAAAGTGATAAGAACAGATTTCATATCGAATTATATTTTTAGTGTTCTGTTTTCCTTTTTCCGATTCTGGGAAAAGGAAAACAGAACATTTTGATTTAGTTATTAGAATTTATCTTTACATCTTGAAGCAGTCGTTCGTGATGTTTCTTGCGTTTGCGCTTCACACCGACAGAGGCAAATACACAATAAAGTACAGGTATGAGAATCAATGTCAAAATCGTAGATACTGTCAAACCACCGATCACAGCCGTACCCATCGGCCTCCACATTTCAGAACCTTGCCCCGTACCGATAGCCATAGGAACCATACCTAAAATCGTAGTTAAAGTCGTCATGATTACAGGACGCAAACGAGAATGTCCACCTGTTACAACGGCTTCACGTATTCCCATACCTCTTTCCCGGTTCAACGATATATAGTCGATAAGCACGATACCATTTTTCACCACAATACCAATAAGCATTATCGCACCGATCAACGACATCACATTCAACGTATTGCCCGATAACCACAGGGCCAAGAATACACCAGAGAATGCAAAGGGCAACGAGAACATAATGATAAACGGATAGGTCAACGACTCGAATTGGGCAGCCATTACAATGAACACCAAAATCACGATGAGATACATCAAAGTAAATAAGTCGCCAAAAGAATCCTGTTGATCCTCATAAGTACCGGACAATTGTATACTGATACCCGAAGGAAGCGACATTTGGTCTATTTTTTCCTGAGCCGCAGCAACAACTTCGCTCATCGCAGCTCCCGAAAGAATAGCCGAAACCGTATTGATACGCTCACGGTCTTTACGGTCAATCGTCGGCGGAGCAAACCGCTCTACAACGGTCCCTAATTCTTTCACACGAACGCCTTTTCCCTGAGCATTATAAACGACAATATTTTCTATGTCTTCTATCGATGTACGATATTCGGGAGCATACATTACTTTAATATCATATTCCTCCCCTTCCTCACGGAACTGGGAAGCCGTAGCTCCATTAATACGATTTCTTAAATAAGTAGCAGCTGTCGCCAAGTTAAGACCATTAAGAGCCAATTTCTCCCGGTCGAAATCTACTTGATACTCAGGTTGATAATCGGCACGACTAATACGAACCTCGCTGACACCCTTTATATCCCGGAGTAAAGCAGAGAGCTGAGCCGCTACACTATCGGTCTCTTCGAACGAATAACCATAGATTTCGTAATCAAGCATGGTCTCACCACCCATAGCCGACATACCACCACCTAAATTCACTTGCGATTTCTTAATTTCGGGATATCCCGCCAAATCTTTACGCATCAAATCACAAATCTCCGACAGTGTTCTCTTCCGTTCTCCCGGATCACTCAAACTGATATTAAAGGTCAAAATATGAGAACCGTTATCGGTCATCGAAGCATAGGTATTGTCTGTACTGGCTTGTCCTGCCGTAAAGTTACAAACTTCAATTTCGGGATATTGTTCCATCCATTGATTATACAATCGCATACCTATCTCTTTGGAAATTTCAGTACGCGTTCCAATAGGTAATTCCACGATTACCCCTATACGCCCATTATCCTGAGTAGGCATAAACTCCGTTCCCACGAACCGAACCAAGAATAAACTGAGAACAAAGAAAGACATACACGAAACAATAACTATCGTGCGGTGTCCTACCGCCCAATGCAACAGACGCGCATAGGCATTGTCGAAACTGTCCAATCCTTTCTCAATGGGACCGTAAAGTATCTTGAAAGCCTTAGATTGTTTCGGTTGCAACTTCAACATACGAGAACAAAGCATGGGAGTCAAGGCCAAAGCGCACACGATAGAAATAACCATAATGATGGTTACCATCCAACCTAATTGTTGGAAAAGAACTCCGGTCATACCTGTCACCAATGTCAATGGGAAGAACACGGCGATAAGCGTCAACGTAGATGCCACCACAGAAAGTCCCACTTCATTCGTTCCATGAACGGCGGCCTGCATCGGCTCACTTCCCCGCTCGATATGATTCGTCACATTTTCAAGTACCACAATAGCATCATCGACCACCATACCGATAGCGATCGAAAGAGAAGAAAGAGAGATGATATTCAACGAATTTCCCGTAGCCGCCAAATAAATGAACGATGCGACCAAAGATATAGGTATGGTAATGACGATGATAACAGTAGCTCTCCACCGACCCAAAAACAGGAATACCACAATCGACACAAAGAGTAATGCCAAAATAACGGTTTCGAACAACGTATCAATCGTGTTCCGAATATTATCCGAAGTATCGACAATCACACCCAATTTAACATCGCTCGGCAAATTTTTCTGCAATCTAGGCAGTGCTTCCATAACAGCATCGGAGATTTCCACAGAGTTCGCCCCCGACTGTTTCTGGACGATAATCATCGCCCCTTGTACTCCATTGTTATAGGTTTCTTGCGCCCGCTCTTCGACTGAATCGTGTACGACGGCGACATCTCTTAAATAGATTGTCTTTCCACCGAAATTACCGACTACGATATCGTTCATTTGCGCGGCGTCGCTAAACTCCCCTTGCACACGCAATGAATAAGTTTCCGAACCGACATCAAACGTACCTCCCGGTATATTCCTATTTTCAGCGCCAATAACCGACGAAATAGCTTCGATGCTGAGATTATAGGCTTCGAGTTTGACCGGATCCACATAAACCTGTATTTCTCTTTCGGGAGCACCGCTGATAGAGACAGAACCGACTCCACTGATACGCGCCAAAGGACTGGCGACGTTATCATCGAGGATTTTATACAGTGCCGGCATACTTTCATTCGCCTGAACAGAAAGCAGCACAATGGGAATCATATCGGAACTAAATTTGAAAATAATGGGATTTTCCGCCTCATCGGGCAGTTCCGATTTTACCATATCCAATTTATCGCGCACATCGTTCGTCAGTACATCTATATCTTCACCGAACTCAAATTCAAGGGTAATCAACGATATATTTTCTTTCGACTCCGAAGTAATGTGCTTCAAATCGCTCACCGCATTCAGTGCATTCTCCAACGGACGAGTAAGGTTATTCTCTATATCGGCAGCACTGGCTCCGGGATACGCTGTCATGACCATAATCGTATTGGTCTCAATATCGGGATAGAGGTCAATAGGCAGCTTTGTAAGGGAAAAGATACCTAAGATAGCCACTGCGACAAAGCACAATGACGTCATAATTGGCTTCTTTACCGAACCTTCATATAGACTCATATAATTTTTCTTTAATGTGTGAATAGTTTAATTAGGTATCTTAAAATCACTCTGCAATTTTCACAGAGGCTCCATCTTTCAATCTGGATTGACCGGCGATTACGACTTCGGCTCCATTCTCTACACCAGAAATCAATTCATAAGTTTTGTCTATATGACGCCCTAACTGAACTTGATTAAAGGAAACCTTTCCATCTTTATACACGTAAACGAATCTGTCCCCAGAACCCGAACGTTTTACAACAGCCTGATCGGGTACTACGACACGATTGACATTCCCGAAATCGATATTTACGCGGGCAAACATTCCCGGACGAATGCGACTATCGGTATTGGGTATATTGATCTCGGTCACAAACGTGCGGGTAGCAGGATCTATCGTAGGATGTATCAACGATACTTTTCCTTTGAAAACTTCATCGCCATATACCTCGACATTTACATCGACCGACATACCTATTTTGACTTTCGTGAAATCACTCTCCGATACATTGACCAATACTTTTACAGGCTGTATCTGCATCACCGTTAAAATAGCCCCACTGGCCATATCGCCATTATCAAAATTACGAGCAGTCACCACTCCGTTTACAGGACTAACCAAAACCGTATTTTCATCTAAATTTCCATAAGCGGTCTTGGTCGTCTCATATTGCGTACGCAACTGATCTACTTGCTGCTGAGAAGCACCGCCTACGGCAAAAAGCTCCTTTACACGGTTATACTCCAACTCCAAATTGTCCAACTGTAACTTCTGCTGAGCTAAATTGGCTTGATCCAAATCTACCAATTTTTGTCCGGCATAGACTTTATCACCGACTTCTACATATATTTTTTTGATACGATTAGGGACAGACGAACTAATCGAATTACGCTTATAGGGTTCTACCGTAGCTGTATATGAAACGACCTGCGGAACAGCCTGCTCCATAACCTTAGCAATTTTCACAAGTTGAACAGTTTCTTCCTCAACTTGTTCGCTAGTCTCCTTCTGTCCAGAACAAGCGACGAACGACAAGGCCGCACAAACAGCCATTACGTTGAAAAAATGATTTCTTTTCATATGTTTATTTTCTTATATTATTCTATGAATGTATTACTTATCTTGGCTTTTCTCTTGTTTATATTGTTCCAAATCGGTATTACCCAACAGCAATTGTAAATCGGACTTTGCCGCTAAGAAATCGTATATGGCTTGATTATACGAGAGACGAGAGTTCGTCAAAGCCAAATCGGCATCGTTAAGCTCTACAAAAGTAGCGGAACCAATCTCGAAACTTTTTTGCATGATGGAATATGCTTTCTCGGCTTGTCGAACACCTTCCTTATTGGAAGCAATCTGTTTTATAGATTTCTGGATATTATCCATCGACATTTGCACTTGCATCGAAAGAGAGTTTACCAAGTTATCTCGTTGTAGTCCCAACTGCAAGACATTCGATTTAGCTTGTTTTATTTTAAAGTGACGAGCCCCTCCTTGAAAAATCGGCAGCGATAAAGAAAGTCCAACCGTAGAATAAGGATTCCATCGGAAATCGTCAAACATACCGCCATAACTCATCGATATCCAGTTGTAATTAGCTGTCGCCGACAATGTAGGAAACCAAGCCATGCGCTGTACATCGACTGCCTTTTTCAAATAGGCCGTTTGCAAATCCAATTTACGCAAATCGGTATTTTGTTCAAGCGAGGTATTGATATTCAAAGTCTCCTCATACATGGATGCCTCATAATCGTCTAATTTGTCGGTAACTTCTATATCAACCGTCATATCCATACCCATCAGAACCTTCAATTGAAGTTTACTCAATTTGACACTGTTCTCGGTTTGCAATAATGTAGGCTCGAGATTACGGACTTGCACCTCGGCCCTTAACACATCGTACTCCGAAGCCGTTCCCTGTTCAAACTTATTTTTGTAATCCCTTGCATTTAACTTGGCATTGTCATAACTCATTTTGATAACTTCATAGGAGTTTTGCGCCAACAACAGACTATAATATGCTTTCTCTACTTGATTAACCAAACTCAACCGAGAGGAACGGGCTGCTTCTACCGCTTGTTCGACATCGGCACTCGACAATTGAACGCTTTTCCACAATTGAGGGGCGATAATTGGTAACGAAGCACTAAACCCTACCGAATAAGTATTATCTGTCCCGACTTTCATTCCTGTTTCACCGGAAGAAGAGGAAGCTCCTCCTGTCTGCGGAACCTGAAACTCGGGGTGAAGCTGACTTATCGTATTGTATATAGGAGTAAACATGGCACTCATATCGAATGCTTCTGAATCCATATACATGGTTTGTTTCTCTATCGTACGACTATATGATGCAGAACCGTCTATACGAGGGAATAATCCTGCGATAGTTTCCTTTTTGGAATAATCTTTTTTCTCTATCTCCACATCGGCAACCTTAATCGTTGGATTCTCATTGAGCGCTATACCGATAGCAGTTTTCAAATCGAGAGTTACCGATTGAACTTTCTGTTCCTGAGCCCAAGATATTCCGGGGAAAAGGAACAGCATCAACATAGCACCGACTCGGTGCATGATCGTCATTTTGTTCATACGTTTTTTTTCATCATTAAAGTTTTTACCATCTTTTTATCTATTCTCCTCAAAAAATTCATCTGTATATTTTACTCCCTCCGGAGTAGCTATTCCTCGAATAAAGCTCTTAAATATCGTTTCAAAAATCTCGGTAAAAGTATATTTAGAATTAAATATTTGATCTGATTTTTTTAAAAGTTCAAATTGAAAAGTCAATAGCGTCGCTACAATCTCCATATTGATATCGGCTCGTATCACACCTTCACCGACACCTTCTTTCAATAAATCGACCGTAGCTTGTTTATGGCATTCCTTATCATTCTCATACTTATCATTAACTCTCGGATAATATCGTTCCATATCCACAAAAAACATGGGGCTTGTATTCCGCATGAAACGGAGGATATCTTCATAAACATTCAACAACAAATCAATCACATTCTTTCGATTGGCAAAATATACCTCCAACCGAGCCCTTCTTTCCATTTCCTGACTTTCCAAACAAGCCAATAATAACTCGTTCTTTTCCTTGAAGTTTTCATAAAGAGTCCGTTTCGAGATACCTAATTGAGACGCAATCATATCCATTGTAACAGATTTAATTCCGTTACACAAAAACATACGGGTTGCCTGCTTGATAATTCGCTGTTGTAACTCTGTATTCATAATAATTATCCCATTATCGCGGCAAATGTATAGAAAACTTTGGAAACCAAAATAGTTTTCACCGCTTAATTATGTGCTATTTCGTTAATAAAAACAAACGCTATTAGACTTAGGCTATCCGGAAAGCACATAATTATATAATAATCAAATATTTATATATTTAAAATAAAAAAAAAGAGAATAGGCATTTATAAAAAGAAACCCCGGTTAAAAATAACCGGGGTTTCTTTCAGTCTACTTTTCTACTTTATTTTTCTTCTCCATAGGTAGCAATTATACCCATTTTCGAATCTTCTATAAAAGATAGAATATAATCAATTTCGGGACTTGGCTCCACCACTTCTTTAATACGAAGCACTGCATTTTCAAGACTAGTACCCGACTGATATATTTGTCGATAAGCCAAAGCGATATTCTCGATAGTAGCCTCTCCGAATCCTCGCCGTCTAAGAATAAATGCATTTATTCCCTTATATGTAATGGGATTATGTGCTGCTAAAATATACGGAGGTATATCTTTACCCGTACGGCAACCGCTTTTCACCAAAGTCCAGCTACCTACCCGACAGCGCTCTTTCACGATTACACGTCCGGCGAGAATTGCTTTACTATGAATATGACACTCTCCCGAGAGGTCACAATCGATACCTAAAATGCAATCGTCGTCCACACGGCAGTCGTGTCCGATACGTGTTCCTTTCAACAGACAAATTCTATTTCCAATGACAGTTTCTCCTTCGGGAGTCGTAGCTCTATTGATGATAACATATTCTCGAATCATATTATCGTCCCCGATAGACAACCGGGTAGCATCGCCTTTATAATGGAAATCCTGCGGCTCGGCGCCCAAAATAGCACCTTGAAAAACCCGATTGTTTTTTCCCATGACAGTTCCCGCCAAAACACTGGCGTATGGATATATCACACAATTGTCTCCAATGACAACATCTTTATCGATATAAGCAAAGGGGTGAATCGTCACATTGTTCCCAATCACCGCTTTGGAATCGACGTACGCTAACGGACTAATCATAGTATATTATTTTTAATTTTTACTTCGTATTTTCCTCTATTTCCCGACCTCCGCCTAAGGCATGATACAAACTGACGACAGCGACCATGCATTGATACGAATCGGAAATCTGGGACAACTGGGCATTCAACAACGACTGTTGAGCTGTAAGGACTTCGAGATAGGTCGAAGTGCCCAGCTTCATCAACGACTCGGTAGCTTCAACAGCTCTTTCCAAAGAAGCGACCTGCTGATTTCTATTTACAAGAGTTTCCTTTGTCGTTTGAATTTGATAAAGAGCATTGCTTACCTCTTTTCCTGCATTAAGGATTGTCTGCTGGAAATTAATAGCAGCCATCTTCTGCTGAGCTTTGGCAGCTTTCAGATTCGCGACATTACTGCCATGATTGAATATCGGTTGTACCAACGATGCAGCCGCAGACAGCAACACTTTTCCGGGATTAACGATCATGCTCCCGGCAGAGTTGGTCCATCCGGCAGATCCCGAAATTACCAAGTTGGGATAAAAGGCAGACCGCGCTATATTCGTAGTATAATATGCCGCAGCCAACGAGAGCTCTGCCGACCGTACATCGGGACGATTGGAAAGTAATTGAACCGGGACTCCCACTTGTAACATTTCGGGGAGTTTCTGGTCTTCAAACGTTCCTCTCTCGATCGATTGGGGCGCTTGATAAAGCAATGTGGACAAACTGTTTTCCGCTTCTCTTATCTGTTGCCGCAAAGCCGGTATCGAAGCCGCAATCATATAGCTATTCGCTTCACTTTGCGCTACCGCAGCTTCATTTGTCATGCCTCCAATCTTCATCGCTTTTATCGTCTCCACGCTCTTTTCCCACAACAAAGCGGTCTCTTCCGTAACAGCGAGTTGCTTATCGAGCATCAACAAGGTGTAATAACCATTAGCTATGGTAGCGATAATCTGTGTACGAACCGCTTGTTCATACGCTTCGCTTTGCATTAATACAGCTTTTGCATTGCGTTTTGAATTCAACACTCTTCCAAATATATCGATCTCCCAACTTGCCGTAACCGGCGCATTGTAAGTCCATGAGGCTTTGCTACCGTCAAAACTACTTACACCGCCTTGCGGAGTTAAATTCAACGTTGGCAAAAACGCCAAGCGAGCGGCATTGAAACTAGCCTGAGCCGCTTCTACTTGTAACATGGCACTTTGCAGATCGCTATTTTTTTCTAATCCAATGCGTATGAGATTCTGCAATATCGTGTCGGTAAAGACTTCTTCCCACGGCAAATTCCCTATATTCAAGGAATCTGCCGCAAGGGTATCGCCTGCCGCAACAGTATCTCGGAACAAGCCTTCTACATCGACATCGGGTCGATGATATTTATTATATATGTGGCAGCTATTAAACATAGTGAGCATAGCCAAACCACACACGGTATATAAAAGAATTCGTTTCATATATTCTCTGTTTTATAGAGTTACCTCAAATTTATTTGGAATATTGTTCAATCTCCGAAATAACCTCCGAATTATCAAGATCGTTCCATTTAAGAGGTTTAATCTTTTCTTGAATAATCTGGAAGACAACGAACAAAGCCGGAACAATAAATATCTGACATATCATACCGATGAGCATACCTCCCACGGCTCCGGCTCCCAGAGTGCCGTTACCGTTAGCGCCTACTCCACTGGCAAACATCATAGGCAACAAACCGATAACCATCGCCAATGACGTCATCAAGATAGGACGCAGACGGGCTGCCGCTCCATCGATGGCCGCATTGATAATAGGCATACCCGTACGACGACGATCCAACGCAAACTCTACGATAAGAATCGCATTCTTCGCCAACAAACCGATAAGCATAATCAAAGCGATTTGCAAATAGATATTATTCTCGACTCCCATCATCAATGCAAATATAAAGCTACCGGCCAATCCAAACGGTATCGATAGGATTACCGAAAGCGGCAAAATGTAACTTTCGTATTGAGCACTTAACAACAGGTAAACAAATACCAAGCACAACATAAAGATAATAGCTGTCGTACCGCTGCTCGAACCCTGCTCTTCACGGGTCATACCCGAGAACTCATACCCATAACCTACCGGCAATGTTTCGGCGGCGACTTCCTCGATAGCTTTAATAGCTTCACCGGAACTATATCCGTCGGCCGGATTACCGTTAATAGTCATCGCCGTAAACATATTGAAACGCTTGATATTATCGGGACCATATACCTTTTTCAAGGTAATGAAATTGGTAATCGGAGCCATCTCGGAGCCATTACGAATTTTTATGTTATTGAGACTTTCGGGATTGGCCCGAGCACTCGGTTCTGCTTGTATCATGACACGGTACAATTTACCGAAACGGTTAAAGTTAGAAGAGTACATACCTCCCAAATAACCTTGTAGAGCCGCCAGCACATCGCTCGGGCTAATACCGGCCTGTTTACATTTGGCGACATCGACATCGACCATATACTGCGGGAACGAAGGATTAAATGTCGTCGAGGCCATCGCTATCTCCGGTCGCTTCATCAGCTCAGCTAAGAAATTTTGAGCGACTTCATAAAAATGATCCAGCGAACCACCGGTCTTGTCCTGCAAGTTCAACTCGAAACCGTCACCAATACTGTACCCCGGAATCATAGGCGGAGCGAAACACAATACACGGGCATCCTTTATTTCCGTGGCGCACTTCATATAAATCGCACCAAGAACAGAGTTCGCATCCATACCTTTTCCCGGACGTTCGTCCCAATCTTTCAATTTCACGATAAAAGAGCCATAGGTATTTCCTTGTCCACCGATAAAACTGAATCCTAAAATTTGCGTGCGACTCTCCACGGCCGGGTGAGAAGCAATGATATTATCAATCTCTTTCAAGACTTCCTCCGTACGTTCCTGAGAAGTTCCCGGTTGCAAATCGGCGGTAACCATTATCGTACCCTGATCTTCGCTCGGAACAAGCCCCGTAGGAGTGATGTTCATTAAAATAACCAAGACAATAACTCCTACGATAACTCCCGCAAACGAAAGTTTTTTATGATGGACAAAATGGGTAACCCCATTCTTATATTTACTCAACAACGTATCATAAGCCGTATTCACAGCAATATGGAAACGGTCCATAAACGATGTTTTTTTATTTTCATGTCCGTCTTTATTGTGAGGTTTCAATAAAATAGCACACAAAGCCGGACTCAGCGTCAAGGCGTTGATCGCCGAGAAACCAATGGCAAATGCCATCGTGAGACCGAACTGCCGATAGAATGTTCCCGAAGTCCCCGGCATGAAACTTACCGGAATAAACACCGACATCATCACCAACGTAATCGAAATGATAGCGCCAGAAAGCTCGCGCATGGCATCGATAGATGCTTTACGGGGTGACTTATATCCTTGATCCAACTTGGCATGGACTCCCTCGACGACCACTATCGCATCATCGACCACAATCGCAATGGCAAGAACCAATGCACAAAGAGTCAACAAGTTCAAACTAAATCCCATCAAGTACAAGGCAAAGAATGTACCGATCAACGACACCGGAATAGCGATGGCGGGAATCAACGTCGAACGGAAATCTTGCAAGAAAACATACACTACAAAGAACACCAAAATAAAGGCTTCGATAAGGGTCTTGATTACCTCGTGAATCGAAGCAAACAGGAAGTCGTTGGCATTCAATGTCGTTTCGATTTCCATTCCGGGGGGAAGGTCTTTCTTTATATCTTCCAACAAATTTGTAATATCTCCGATAATTGCAGTGGCATTGGATCCGGCAGCCTGATAGACCATCGCACTTACCGCATTATGCCCGTTCTGGAAGTTTTTAAACCCATAGGTCAACCGACCTAATTCAATATCGGCAACATCTTTCAAGTACAAAATTTGCCCATCGTCGTTTGCCCGTATCACCATATTACCAAACTCCTCAGGGGTTTGTAAACGGCCTTTATAGGTCAACACGTATTGGAACGATTGATTTCCTTGATCTCCGAACTGACCGGGAGCGGCTTCGATATTCTGCTCAGCCAAAATTCCTGCAATATCTGCCGGCATCAAACCATATTGCGCCATCACATCGGGTTTTAACCAAATACGCATAGAATAGTCTGTCGCCATAACATCGGCAGCACCTACACCCGATACACGCTGAATTAAGGGAAGAACATTAATTTTTGCATAATTTTCAAGGAACTCCAAGCTGTACCGGTCGTCGGGACTGAACAGAGAGAATACCATCAACATACTCGTCTGACGTTTTTCGGTAATCACACCCACCCGGGTTACCTCTGCCGGCAACAGATTTTGAGCCTTAGCGACCCTGTTCTGCACATTCACGGCAGCCATATCGGGATCGGTTCCTTGCTTAAAATATACGTTGATCGACGCCGATCCTGTATTGGTTGCCGTAGATGTCATGTACAGCATGTTTTCCACACCATTTATGGACTCTTCCAACGGAGCTATAACACTATTCAATATGGTTTGAGCGTTAGCACCTGTATAAGTTGTCGAAACTTGTATGGTAGGAGGTGCGATATCTGGATATCGCGTAATCGGTAAAAACAAAAGTCCTATAACACCCAGTATAACCATAAAAATGGAAATAACGGTCGATAATACCGGGCGATTGATAAATCTATCTAACTTCATAATCTTTTATCTATTTGAAGTTCTTGTTATTGATTATTTTGCGAACCGGCAGCTTTAATAGTCATGCCATTTTTCAAAGTATTGACACCTTCTGTCACAATACGATCCCCAGCTTTCAATCCCGAAGTTACCATATACTCTTTTCCGTTGTCGATCGATGCAATGGTTATTTCGGTAGAAGTCACCGTAGAGTCGTCATTTAAAACATAAACAAATTTCTTATCTTGAATTTCGTAAGTAGCTTTTTGCGGAACCAAAATAGCATGGCCGTTTTTCATAGGAATCATGATAACTCCCGAACCTCCGCTACGCAACAACCTATTCGGATTTTCAAAAGTAGCACGCATATTCGAGGAGCCTGTCTGTGTATCTATAATTCCACTGACCGTTTCGATCCGCCCCTTCAACGGGTATATACTACCATCGGAAAGTTTCAACGATACAGTCGGAAGTTTTTGCAAAAAATTCTCAGCACCGTATTGTGCCACCAATTCCAAAATTTGCCGCTCGGTCATCGAAAAGTAAACATACATCTCGGAATTATCCGAAACAGTGGTAAGCGGAGTGGCCGAAGACGGCGACACCAAACTCCCCACACGGAAAGGAATCTCCCCCACTACTCCATCGAGCGGACTAATAACTCGCGTATAGGAATCGTTATTACGGGCATTTACCAATTGGGCTTCCGCCTGAGCCAACTGGGCCTTAGCCGAAGCATAAGAGTTTTCGGCCATTTGCAAATCATATTCGCTGATGATGTCTCGTCTCTGCAACTCCCGTTTGTTTTCTGCCGTAAGGCGAGCGGTTTCGGCACTAGCTTTCGCTACCTCTACATTACTCTCGGCGACTTTCAATGCAGCTTTGTACGGGACTGTATCGATAACGAAAAGAACCTGACCTTTTCTTACGACAGACCCCTCATCGACTCTCAAATCTGTAATAAAGCCACTAACATTCGGACGGATCTCAATATCCCGCTTACCCTTAATCGCAGCAGGGTAATTGCTATACCACTCCATCGAATCGGGCTGTAATGTCATTACGGCATATTCGCGAACCATTCCACCTCCATTCTGGGCATTTTTTCCTCCACAGGAAAATAAAAAAATACAAAGCATCGCACCTGCGATAGGCTGAATAAAATTTTTAGTCAATTTCATAAGCAACAAAAATTATTTTCAACGTTGATATTCCAAGTCGAGTTAAAATTTTATATTAAAAATTATTAAACACAACTTATTGATAAATTTAATCAATACCTACATAAAACCTTTATAACCCCTATAAACAGGGATTTTTCAAACACATTTCGAATGCTACAAATTTAGGCATAAACTCTGTATAATAGCTGGAAAGAATGAAAAAATAAAATAAATAAAAATTATATCCTTCATTCTATTACAAATTCTCTTTCAGAGATTTTATTTCGGCTGCAAATATAAATCCATCTTTACATACAAATGAGTCCTTTTATCCCCCTATTCAGGTCTATTTTTCTCATTCAAGATTATTTACAAGACAATTAGACTATTTTTGCTCCGAAAAAATAAAAATATTTATGACCATTCACATAACCGATATTCCCAACGAGAGCTTCAATCATTACAAACATGTTTTACATGTCGATAACGAGTTCGCTTTGATAGAGATTAATAAAGATAATATTTCGGATTTATCAAAATTCAACTATCCTTACAAAGCAGAAGCATTCACATTATGTATTGTCTTGAAAGGTTGGGTTAAAGGAAAAATAAATTCCATAGAGTATAATGCAATCGCTCCTTGCATAATCAGCATTTATCCCAATCAAATTTTACAACACGATAGTAACAGCGAGGATTTTTATATCATTTGCATTGCTTTTACCAAAAACTTCGCCAGCAACATCGCATCGTATTCCAAAAATGAAATTTTATTATTAAGGTTCCCCCGGCAGGACAATATATCTCATCATTTATCTCAGGAAACTTTAACTGCATTATTGGACTATTGTGCTTACATAAAAAAGATAATAGCCGATACGGACAATCCTTTCCGAATAAAATCGATACAACACCTTACCGTAGCACTTTTCTATTCGACAGTTTGGAAACAAATAAGTTCTTACAAAAAAAAACGAAAAGACAAGAGCCGACTATATTACCTACGAATTCTTAGATTTGGTAGAAAAAAACTTCAAAAAATATAGACAGTTGGATTTCTATGCCGACAAGCTATGTATTACAGCCAAATATTTATCTACAACCGTAAAAAATAATAGCGGCATATCGGCTAGCGAATGGATAAAGAGGTATGTTATTTTGGAGGCTCAAAGATTACTCAAAAATTCCAGCATGACGATTCAGCAAATCAGCAATGAACTGAACTTTCCCTCACAAACTTTTTTCAGTAAATATTTTAAACATCAAATCGGATTATCACCCAAAGAATATCGAAAGAGCTGACTCCCCTTGTAAAACTTTTATTTTTAAAGAAATGTTTTTCTTAACATAAGAGATGAGATAAATTTGCTACATTTGTACTCGATATGCTTACAAATTAAAAGTTATTTAACTTTTAGGAATACAAATTAAACAGATAAACCACTAAATAGTATACTTATGTCAAAAGTTTCAAAAGAAGATGCCTTAAAATATCACAGTGAAGGTAAAGCCGGAAAAATAGAAGTAATTCCTACCAAACCTTATAGTACACAACGAGACCTATCCCTAGCCTATACTCCGGGAGTAGCAGAACCGTGTCTTGAAATAGAACAAGATGCAGAAAAGGCGTATGAATACACGGCCAAAGGTAATTTAGTAGCAGTCATTTCCAACGGGACGGCTGTATTGGGTTTAGGCGACATCGGTGCTTTGGCCGGAAAGCCCGTCATGGAAGGGAAAGGCTTGCTATTCAAGATATTCGCAGGTATCGACGTATTCGATATTGAGGTCAATGAAAAAGACCCTGACAAATTTATTGCCGCAGTAAAAGCCATATCCCCCACTTTCGGAGGTATAAATTTGGAAGATATAAAAGCTCCCGAGTGTTTCGAAATAGAAACCCGATTAAAAGAGGAACTAAATATCCCCGTTATGCACGACGATCAGCACGGAACAGCGATTATTTCCGGAGCCGGACTTTTAAATGCTCTCGACATACAAGGGAAAAAAATAGAAGAGGCGAAACTCGTCGTTAACGGCGCCGGAGCCGCAGCCAGCTCTTGTACGAAATTATACATGGGATTGGGCATTAAAAAAGAGAACATCGTCATGGTGGACAGCAAAGGGGTCATCAGCACCAGCCGCACCGATTTGTCGCCGGCAAAAAAGCAATTCGCCACCGAACGAACCGATATAAAAACCTTAGCCGATGCCATGCGCGGAGCGGATATTTTTCTGGGACTTTCCGTGGCCGATGTCTTGACAACAGAAATGGTACAATCCATGAATGAAAAGCCCATCGTATTCGCATTGGCCAATCCTAATCCCGAAATATCTTACGATAAAGCAATGGCTTCTCGCAAAGATTTGATATTCGCTACCGGTCGGTCGGACTATCCCAACCAAATAAATAATGTATTGGGATTCCCTTACATTTTCAGAGGAGCTCTCGATGTTCGCGCTACCGCCATTAACGAAGAGATGAAACTGGCTGCTACGTATGCCATTGCCAAACTAACCAAAGAACCTGTACCCGATGTTGTCAACTCGGCCTATGGAATAAAGAGACTTTCGTTCGGTCCCGAATATATTATCCCCAAAGCTCTCGACCCCAGACTATTGACCGCAGTAGCCCCCGCAGTCGCCAAAGCAGCGATGGACTCTGGTGTCGCCCAGCATCACATCACCGACTGGGATGCCTACAATGACCGGCTGAAAAAGCTGATGGGATATGACAACAAGATGTTACGGGAATTTACCGAAATGGCCCGCAAAGAGCCCAAACGTGTCGTGTTTGCCGAAGCCAATCATGCCAATATGTTACAAGCGGCTTCTACGGCAATGAAAGAGGGTATTTGCAAACCTATTTTATTAGGGAACGATGAGTTAATAGGGAAGTTGGCAGAGTCCATAGGTGTAGATTTATCGGGCATGCAAATTATCAATTTGAGGCATCCGAACGAAGAAGACCGCCGTATCCGCTACGCACAGCTTCTTACAGAAAAGAGACAACGCGAGGGCATGACCTACGCCGAAGCTCATGAAAAGATGTTCGACCGCAATTACTTCGGTATGATGATGGTCGAAGCCGGAGAAGCCGACGCCTTCATCACAGGCACATACTCCAAGTATGCAGAGACTATACAGATTGCGAAAGAGGTTATCGGTATACGCGAAGGATACAAACATTTCGGAGCCATGCACATCATGAACACCAAGTGCGGGACTTATTTCCTTGCCGATACACTCATCAATCGGAAACCAACTACCGAAACATTAATCGACATTGCAAAATTGTCCTATGACTCTGTAAGATTTTTTGCCAAAGATCCTGTTATCGCTATGGTATCCTATTCGAACTTCGGGTCGGATAATCAAGGAAGTCCCCTAAGAGTACACGAAGCCATTAAAATTTTACACGAACAATATCCCGAAATCATCATCGACGGAGAAATGCAAATGAACTTTGCCCTCAATAATAAACTCCGAGACAAATCGTATCCGTTCAACAAGCTGAAAGGGCGAGAAGTAAATACGATTGTTTTCCCGAATTTAAGTTCGGCGAACTCGGCTTATAAAATGATGCTGGAAATGGGTGTGGCAGAGTCTATCGGCCCGATACAAATGGGATTGAACAAACCTATTCACTTCACCGATATTGCCAGTTCGACGAGGGATATTGTCAACCTAACGACTGTCGCAGTTCTCGATGCCATTGTTCAGGAGCGTAGAAACAAACAATAAAAAAATGCACATCGTTTATTTCAGCCCAACGGGTGGAACCCGAAAGGCTGCCTATATCATCGGCAAAGAGATAGACCCTCAGGCTACGGAAATAGATATTACCGACCATACACGGCAACAGAACTCTTACGATCTAAATGGGGAAGACACCCTATTAGTGGCTGTTCCCGTGTATGGAGGGAGAGTTCCTTCCGTAGCCATAGATCGACTGAAACGTATAACCGGGCATAACACCCCGGCTATACTCGTGGTCGTCTACGGGAATCGGGATTACGACGATGCTTTACTTTGAATTAAAGACAACGATAGAATCGAACGGATTTCAAACCGTTGCTTGTATCGCCTGTATTGCCGAGCATTCTATCATGAGGGTTTATGCCAAAGGTCGTCCGGATTCTGACGATGAAACGATCTTAAAGAATTTTTCAGAACAAATCAAAACTAAATTGGTGCAACTGAAAAATGGAGAGAGTTTCACAGAAATACAAGTGAAAGGAAATGCTGATTATAAAATATATAACGGAGTACCCCTGAAACCTCGTGCCGGTAAAAAATGCACACAGTGCGGGAAATGCGCGGCATTATGCCCCACCAACGCTATTCCCCAAGAGAATCCCCGAATGACGGACGAAAGCAAATGTATCTCTTGCATGAGATGTATCGCCGTCTGTCCTCAAAATGCGAGAAAAATAAATCCACTGAAATTATTTCTATCTATTCGGGCTTTCAAGGAAAAATGCGAAACAAGAAAAGAACCGGAACTATTTATATAACAAGACAACAACGCTGATTAAACGACAAATACAGGATTATTTTCGCTCGAATGTTCGGGCGAGAAGTGGAAGCCCTCTGCCGAGAAAGAACAAATATCGTCGGGGTGAGATATTTTGTTTTTTAGAATATAACGAGTCATCGCCCCTCTCATCATTTTCGCATATATCACGATTGTCTTAAACCCGTCGCCTTTATATACTTTAAATTCGGGAGTGATTACTCGTACCCTTTTATTTATTCGAGACCAATCGAACGATTGCTGGATTTCACGGCTTGCCAAATTGACCAATATTCCACCAGCCTCTTTTGTATCGTCAATCAATTTATCGGTTAAAAGCGGCTTCCAATATTCCGAAACAGGAATACCCATCGAAGGCAATTCAACAGCATATTCCATGCGGTAGGGTTTTATTACATCGAGCGGCCGAGTCAATCCGTAACAAGCCGATGCCATACGCAGATGATTCTGAGCATATTCAAAATCGGCCTCGGTAAAATCGGCTGGCGAAATGTAACGAAAGACAATACCGGTATAGGCCAAAAGAGCCGGTAATCCATGCACATCGGGCGAATGAAATACATTATATCTCTCTTTCGTCTGCAAGGCCAAATTACGATTTATCCCCAGCATACCCGACAGTTCTTCGACCGAATAACCAGCCATTTCCATCGCTATATGCTCGGCCTCACTTTTATATAACGGAACGGTAACAAAAGGGACAGTAGTTCTACTACTCCCTACCATCGTTTTTGCCGGAGACAACAAAATCAACATAACTCAATCAATTAAACCGTTTCTGCAACTCGTCATACGAGATGATAATAAAAACTGATTTGCCTTCGGGCGTATAAGCCGGTGTTTTCAAAGATAACAAATCATCGACCATAGACGACATTTCTTCCTGAGAAAGAGACTGTCCCACCGGTACAGCAGCAGTCTCGGCCAAAGTCCAAGCCATACGCTTTTGCAACGAGGCCTTTGCATCATGTTCTTTCTCCGAAGCAGTTACAAGCATTTGCCCAATAAGGTCTCGTACATCTATCCCTTCTATACCGGCCGGTATCGCATTGATAGAATAACTATTCTGCCCCATATCGGCTAAATCGAATCCAAGCGCTATCAATTCTTCCCAGATTCCATGTAAAGTTTCTGATTGAGAGACTGTCAATTGCATGATTTCGGGGAACAAAACACGTTGCGAAGCCATTTCGCGAGAGGATATTCCCGCCATAAAACGCTCAAACAAAATTATGCCATGAGCCCGATGTTGATCTATCACCATTAACCCCTCAGCCGAAGAAGTCATAATGTATTTCCCTTTCAACTGCAACACAGTCCTACCGCTTTGATTCAATTTCGACTCGAACTCAGGAAAAACCGATTGTTCCCCTTCACTAGAAAAATTAGAAACATATCCATCAGAGAAATCCAATTTAGACGGAAAATCGTTGTCTGAATCGGGCTGAACGGTCGAACCTTCTTTTGTATTGTTAAAGCTGCTATAAAGCTGCTGCCAATCATAGTTCGGTCTCTTCACAGAAGAACCGCCACCTCCTGCTCGAAAAGGGTTATACGTCGTATCCACATGAACCGTAGGGGGAAGAACATGTGTACCCGGCTTCGATGTTGGAATTTCCGGTGCATCTTCCATATCGAAATCGATAGAGGGAGCCGTACTGAATTTTCCCAATGCTTCCTTTACAGAGGCAGAAAGAATTTGCCAGATGGGCTGCTCGTTCTCAAATTTTATTTCGGTCTTAGTCGGGTGGATATTCACATCAATCGTCTCGGGATCGACCGTAAGATTGATAAAGTAATTGGGCATTTCACCGACCGGTATCAAATGTTCGTAACAAATCGTCACCGCTTTATGAAAATATGGGTGGCGCATATACCGGCCATTTACAAAAAAATATTGTAGTGCTCCTCTTTTGCGAGCAGCTTCGGGACGCCCCACATAACCCGAAATCTTCACCAAAGATGTTTCTGTTCCCAAAGAAAGTAACTGTTGATTAAGACTCTTACCAAAAAGTGCAACAATACGCTGCCTCAAATTAGTCGCCGGCAAATTATACAATTCCGAATCATTATGGACGAGAATAAAACTAATCTGAGTATTAATCAACGCCATACGCTCGAACTCATTGAGTATATTGCTCAACTCCACCTGATTGGATTTAAGAAATTTACGTCGTGCTGGCACATTAAAAAAGATATTTTTTACCGCAAAATTACTCCCCACAGGAGTAGAAATCGCCTCCTGCCCTTCACATTGGGAAGCCGACATACGTATACAAGTGCCTACCTCATCGTCGACTCTGCGCGTACGAAGCTCTACCTGCGAAATAGCGGCGATAGAAGCCAACGCTTCTCCTCGAAACCCCATCGTACGTAGCGAGAATAAATCGTCGGCCGAACGAATTTTAGAAGTCGAATGACGTTCGAAGGCTAACCGGGCATCGGTCGGAGACATTCCTTTACCATCGTCTATCACCTGAATAAGAGTACGCCCTGCATCTTTCAAAACAATCTGAATAGACGTAGCTCCCGCATCGACAGCATTCTCCACCAGTTCTTTAATTACCGAGGCCGGACGTTGTATCACTTCTCCAGCTGCAATTTGATTAGCCACGGAATCGGGCAATAAATGTATGATATCACTCATAATTCGACCAAATCTTAATGATTGAAGCGATGTTTTTTCTCTTCAACAACTTCTATTTTCACTTCTGGTTTTCGAAATATGTCTTCGGGGCTTACCGGCCTCAAATCACTATACCATTTATAGGCCGGTAAATATAGCTGCTCGGGCTTTATCAAGTCCAACGGCGTCATGCTTCCCTGCGGTTGAGGCCAAATAATTATCTTCTCCATCTGCTGATTTTTCAAGTACATTCTCAAAAATCCGCTCTCGGCTTTATTCAGCCCTGTCAATGTCGAATCCCGTTCCTGAGGATAGAAAATCGTTTGAGCATTGCCGTTTACATCTATTTGACGTAACTGCCCTTGCTCAAACCATGCTTTCAACTCCTTACCGGAAACTTGATCATAAAAAACAGAATCTTTATGCTGTGCAGCAAAAGCAGACCCGGGAATCAAGGCCCAATCGACCGTACTGTCATTCATGTGTATACGAATCGTATCTCCGGTTATCTGATAATTTTCATTCCAAATGATAGGGAGTTTATACATGTGAAGGAGCGAATCTACCGACGTAAACTCCATAGAATCACAAACTCCCTGCGCATCTATCCTAAAAAATCTCACACCATGATAGGCCTGCAAAAGACGGGTGGAATCGGGCAATACCAAGTGAGATTTAAGAGTATCGGCATGCAAATACAGCGTATCGCCTCGCGAAAACTCCAACAAGCGTGCCGAATCTGTCGCAAACGAATACTCGGTTCTTTCATTGTAGAAACCATATTGCCCTTCCATAATCACCGAACGAATGGAGTCGTTGAGCACCATATTACCGAACACTTCGCCGAATCCCGATCTCCTATCGTAAAAAATCGTATCTCCTGTAAGGCTCTGTCCTTTCGACGTAACCAAAGAACGATCCAAAAGCATCGATTTATCAGTTTCGGTATTATACCAACCCGCCGACGAATAAATGATATTACTATCTGACACAATAGTCGAAGGCCCCACAATATCGGCAATCTTAGTCTGCGTATTATATTCGAGCGTATCGGAATATAATGTATATTTTTCATTCACCAACTGCACATCGAAATTGAAGACCGACTGTTTGGTATCGGGGGAATATTGACCGTATACAGAAGTCAATTCATTCTGAGAATCGACCAATTTGCCCCCATCGAAATAATAGCCGATATTCGGAATCATCTCATAATTCAAACTATCGGTAAACAAAGTTACATCTCTGTTTTCCATGCGCACATTATTCCGCAGTCGAGCTATCTGCTCATCTCCACGATAATATAACACATCTCCATAAATAAACAGAGTATCGCCCTGCTCCATGCGAACATTACTAAATGCATCGAGTGAGTTATCTTTTTCATAAAAATATGCACTGTCGCAGTACATATACATACTATCTTTCCGAAAGACAACATTTCCCCTCAATACTCGATAATCGGCACTCTGCTCTTTATCGAAAGTAAGTTCGTCACTATTCACCAAGTACACTTTATCGGGATCGTCCTGTTTAGGAAGTTTCTTTTCGGGAGTGCCCGATGCCGCCCACATACCAAGAGTAAGCAGGCATAAAATACCGACCAGTATTTTATGCCTTCTCTTTTCATCTCTTATTCTTTTTTGATGCCCCATTGGCGTCGATCTTATTTCTTTATCCAACCGTCATACTTAAATTCGCAGTTTCGCCAACCTTCTTTTATGCGGATATATGTCTCGCTCTGCTTCTTAGCCAACCACTCATTCAATATATCGGTCTTCTTCTTTTCCTCTACAATAGCTTTTAAGGTTTGATAATCATCAGACATATTGGCTTTATGTCCATCTATTCTGTTTTTCAGCTTTACGATTGCAACCACCTCTTTATTTTTACGTTCGTCGGTCATGACAAACGGTTTCGAAATTTCGCCCACCTTCAAATCGGCAACCACCTTAGCCACATCTTGGGGCAATTGTCCCATTTCAAACTTAGAATTTCCGGTTTGAGGGTTTACCATAAGTCCCTTGTTATTGCGAGTATCCTTGTCTTGCGAAACATATTGGGTTATTTCATCGAACGATATTTTCTTATCTATCAAATCTACCCTCAACGAATCGAGACGAACCAAAGCATCGGATATATCTTTCTCGGAAACGTGCGGACGAAGTAGTATATGCCGAACATTTATACGGTCGCCTCTCTTCTCTATCAACTGTATAATATGGTAACCATATTCGGTCTCCACAATTTTAGAAACCTTCTTCGGGTCATTCAAGTTAAACGCGACATTGGCAAACTCCGGCACCAAATTGCTTTTGCTCACGAAGCCCATTTCTCCCCCCATCATGGCAGATCCCCGATCTTCGGAATAAAGAACCGCAAGAGTAGAGAAATCCCGCTCGCCTTTATTTACTTGTTCGCTGAAATCACGCAATCGAGCTTTCACATTATCTATTTCCTGCTGCGGAACCTTAGGATTCAAAGTAATAATTTGGACTTCTACCTGCATGGGAATATAAGGAATACTGTCGGCCGGCAATTGATTATAAAACTTACGCACCTCGGCCGGTGTGGTTTTTACATCTTTTACCAAATTTCGTTGTACTTCCTGTACGGTTCCCTGATCACGAATAACATTCGCCAACTCCTCACGAATTTCGGTTACCGGCTTTTTAAAATATTCTTCCATTTTTTCCTTCGACCCGATATTAGCGATCAGATAATTGATACGAGCCTCTACTTGTTGAAAAACAGTAGCATCAGGAACTGTAATCGTATCCAGTTTCGCCTGATGCAGAAAAAGTTTCTGCACGGCAAGCTGTTCGGGTATTACACAATAAGGATCGCCATCAATACGTTGTCCGTCGTATTGCATTTGTCGATATTGCTCTTCAACCTCAGACTTATAAATAGCTTCATCTCCTATTATCCATACAACCTCATCGATAACATTGTCATCGGAAAAAGCCGGCAAAGACACCGCCATAAAGAAAAATAAAAGCCAATCAGTAACTTTACGCATAATTCAATTATTTTATACTCTCTTTTTCAATAGATTTCTCACCTTTATACAACCATTTTATATCACCCGACTTCTCGGCATCCCGATACAGATTTTCTTCCAGCTCCCGATCAAAGTTCAACCGATTGCTATTTGTCAAAATTTCCTGAATTTGAGCCCGAGCAAAATCATAAGGCATTTCTTCTCCCGGCAAACGATATTCCGTAATATTCAGTAAATACCAATATCCGTTTTTATTAAATTCCAACTTAGAATGTGTCTTTAAAAAGGATTCAGCATCTCCAAACTCGTATGGAATATTATTGACGATTTCTTCAAACAGTATCCACTTGTCATAAAAGTAGTCATAGATCACCGCATTTTTCAAAGCATATTTCTCGATCTTTTCTACTCCATCGGGATTTGTAGAACAATACCATTTTTTCAACTGTCCAAGATTGGGCGTATTCTCCGGTACTTTAAGAAACAACCCTTTCAAGATGGCTTCATGCAAACGAAACATTTCTGAGTTTCGCTCATAATAATCCAGCATTTCTTGTTCATCAAAAGACTTCGTCACCCGTTCATTAACCAATCTCTTACGATATTCGAATATGACTAAATCTCGTCGGTATTTCTCAACCAATGCATCAATACGTTCTATATCGGGAATATTCTTTTGTGCCATTCGATATAGTAATACATCACAAATCCATCGACGGATATACTTGTCGGCAAAATCGGTACTATCAGCGCGCGAAAGTCCCTCTGGCGTGGCATCGGCAAGCTCTTGACGCGATAGTATTTCATCGCCCACTTGTACCAATGAATTTTCATCGCTCTGTAACCCACTTCGGCATGCTGTAAAAAGGCATGCCGAAAATGCTGCGCATAATACTATTATCGAGACTTTATACATCTATATTACCTACATAAATATCCGCTAAATTACGACTAAATAATGGCAACTACGGCCTATTAACTGTTTTTAGGACATCTTCATAGATTTCTACCGGATATTTTTTATTGAGTTTCTTCACCCAAACTTTTTCAAGGTAAGTTTGGTAATCGGCCGTTACTTGTCCTCTCACATCGGTATACGCTTCCGGCATCTTCTTCAATAGTTTACCAGACACAAAAGCTATCGGCAACTTCTCATCGGCTTTCACCGGAGCTCCCTTAAATACCAATTCGTCAATTTTTTCATTATCTCCCTCAACAAACAAACCTCGTTCCACTTTTACTCTTGTTAAAGAGTCGGTATTGAACTCTCGATTCAACACGACGATTACAGAATCGTCATCGAGTTCTTTAATCCGGTTCTTTATGCCATCGGCGGTAGCCGCATCACAGCATTGAATCAAAAATCCTTTATAATGAGGTTTATCCCATTTGTATTTTTTCCTATTTTTCTTGAAAAACTTCTGCAAGCCCTCGGTATCTTTCGATGCTTTTTCCCAAACTTCCCTATTGCTGATTTCAAATAGCAACATGCCGTCTCGATATTCATTCATCAAATTGCGAAAATCGGGATACTTATCTTCCAAATGAGCCTTCTCGAAATCTAATATTTCCATATCGGCCATATAACCAATCATAGTCGAAATATAATCGGGTGCATTGACCGTCACATCTCGGCCTTTGGACAAAAACGAGGCAAAATCGGCCACTGTATATGAACGGTTCTCAAATGAGAATAAAACACTTTGGTCATTATGAATAGCCGCTATATAAGAAGAATCGACTTTACCTAAATCGCCAGCCAATTTCATCAACTTCGCCCGCTGCGATTCTTCCAAAGAAAAACCATAATCATTTTTCAATTTAGCCACCATCGCATTACGAGCCATGCTACCTCTTTCGTCTCGTGCCATCATTCGCGTAATCTCCGAGCGCATTTGTTCAAAGGGCTTAATATCCCGCCGGTCCATTAACTTAATGATATGCCAGCCATAGGGAGATAATACAGGCTCTGTAATATCTCCTTTATTTTTAAGAGCAAATGCAGCATCCTCGAACTCTTTTACGAATTGTCCACTACTCACCCACGGTAATTCTCCACCTCGTACGGCAGAAGCCTTATCCTCCGACCGCTCCTTTGCCATCGTAGCAAAATCGGCTCCCGACTTCAATTCTTCATAAATGGCTCGTATCTCGGATTCTTTCTGCGCTTTTACTTCATCAGAAGCACCACGAGGCACTAATATCATGATATGGGAAAATAGAAACTCTCCCGGATTGGGACGACGACTATGTACTTTTATAATGTGATATCCGAACTGGGTTTCCACTATATCGGAAACTTCTCCCGCTTGTAATGCGAAAGCAGCCTTTTCAAAAGGATAAACCGTACGTCCGCCTCTAATAAATCCTAAATATCCCTTATTCTGCCTCGATCCGTCTTCACTGAATTTCTCTGCCAACATTCCAAAGTCTTCACCCGCCTTGATTTTAGCCAATACCGATTCGGCTTTTTTCTTTGCCTCGGCTCGGTCCTCAGGAGTCCGAGCATTCAATCCTATGAGAATATGGCTTACCTCCACATCTTCTTTCATTCGGTCATAAGCCTCATGTGCCAAACGGTCATCAACAGAAGCATCGATCAAATAGGGTTTAGCCAACTCTTCTCTATACCCCGCCAATTCATTTTTAAATGCCGAAGTCGTATCAATCCCCATAGCTTCGGCCTCGGCAACTTTCAACTTGTAGTTCTTAAATAGTGTAACGTATTCATCGAGAGATTTATGATCGATTTGTTGCTGGCTGTTCTTATTATAGATATACTCAAATTCCGATTTGTGAATATCTTTATTATTCACTCTCATAATAACAGGGTCGACATCGGTAGCCCACCCTCCAAACCAAGAATTTCCGGCAAGCAAAGCCGCTAAGAGCCATTTGTTTTTCATTGTGTTATGCACTACATTTTATTGAGACTTGATAGTCCCGAGTTATCAACAAAAATAATACACTATTTTAACGCTTCAAATATAAGAAAATTATATCGTAATCACTAAAATAGTGTATTCTTCCCAAAAATAAAAATCCACCTTCCTTATCGGAAAAGTTATCCTCTACTATAATTCGGAGCCTCGCTGGTTATCGACACATCATGAGGGTGACTTTCGGCTACACCAGCATTGGTAATACGAGTAAACTTAGCATCATGTAAAGCCTCTATATCCTTAGCTCCACAATATCCCATTCCGGCACGCAAACCGCCGACCATCTGATAAACCACTTCATATAAAGATCCTTTAAAGGGAACACGAGCCGCAATTCCCTCGGGAACCAATTTTTTAGTATCAGTCTCATTAGCTTGGAAATAACGGTCTTTCGAACCTTTCTCCATCGCTTCGAGAGATCCCATACCCCGATATGACTTATACTTACGTCCATTGAATATGATCGTTTCTCCCGGCGATTCTTCAACACCAGCCAGCATACCGCCCAACATAACCGAGTAAGCCCCAGCAGCCAATGCTTTTACAATATCACCCGAATAACGAATTCCACCATCGGCAATCAATGGCACACCTGTTCCTTTCAATGCTTTCGCCACGTCATAAACGGCAGATAATTGAGGAACCCCGACACCGGCAATCACCCGGGTCGTACAAATGGAACCGGGACCTATACCTACTTTCACTCCGTCGGCTCCGGCTTCCACCAAAAATTTAGCAGCTTCACCCGTCGCAATATTTCCCACAACGACATCGATATCGGGATATTTTGCTTTTATATCTTTCAATACACCGATTACGCCCTTAGAATGTCCATGCGCCGTATCTATAACGACAGCATCGACTCCGGCTTCTACCAACGCATCCACACGAGTCATCGAATCGGCCGTAACACCGACCCCCGCAGCCACACGCAGCCGACCTAATTTATCTTTACAAGCAAACGGTTTATCTTTGGCTTTCGTTATATCCTTATAAGTAACCAACCCTACCAAATGGCCGTCTTTATCGACAACCGGGAGCTTCTCTATCTTGTGCCTTTGAAGAATATCCGCAGCCTGTTGCAAATCGGTGGATTGTGAAGTCGTCACTAAATTGTCTTTGGTCATTACCTCGTCTACCAATCTTTCCAAATCGCGTTCAAAACGCAAGTCCCGATTCGTTACAATACCCACCAAAAGATTTTTATCGTCCACTACGGGAATCCCTCCTATATGGTATTCACTCATCATAGACAACGCTTCGCGCACCGTCGACCCACACTTGATTGTCACAGGGTCATAAATCATTCCATTCTCAGCTCGTTTAACAGCATGAACTTGACGGGCCTGAGCCTCGATACTCATATTTTTATGAATGACTCCAATTCCTCCTTCACGAGCGATAGCAATAGCCAATTGCGCCTCGGTTACCGTATCCATGGCTGCCGAAACTAATGGAATATTTAATCGGATATTGCGTGAAAACTGCGTCGACAACTCGACATTACGAGGAAGGACTTCGGAGTAAGCGGGGATTAACAAAACATCGTCAAAAGTTAATCCGTCCATCACCACTTTTTCTGCAACAAATGACATAATGGGGTTCATTAGAATTTTATTGCATGCAAAGATAATTATTTTTCGGCAAGCTATTATCTATACATGAAGATTTTTAAATTATTTATCACCCCAAAAGCTAAAATAAAAAAGCGACAACCGATTATCGGAATGTCGCTTTTTTACTATTATTTCTCGGCTTTTAATTTCCCATCTCTGAAAGGAACTTGATACGTATCAAACGAATTTCTTCTTCGCTATACTCCATACCAAACTCCTCAATGGCATCTTCGAGACTATCGCTTTCACTCTCCTTGAAGTAGTCAAAAATATCGTCGATATGCTCGTCGTCCATAATCTCGTGCAGGAAATAGTCGATATTGATTTTCGTTCCCGAATAAACAATCGCCTCTATCTCATCGAGCAACTCTCCAAATTCAAGGCCCTTCGACTCGGCCAATTCATCAAGTGCAATTTTCCTGTCGATGGCCTGAATAATGGATACTTTCAATTTCGACTTATTGGCAACCGTACGCACCCTTAAATCTTCGGGACGCTCAATTTCATTTTCTTCCACATGAGCTTTGATGACTTTAACGAATTCTTCTCCGTAACGTTTCGCTTTACCAGCTCCTACCCCCGGAATATTTTGTAACTCCTCAATTGTAATCGGATAGGTTGTCGCCATAGCTTCTAATGAAGGGTCTTGAAAAATCACATACGGAGGAAGTTCCAATCGTTTAGCGATTTTCTTTCGCAAATCTTTCAAAATAGAATATAACTCGGGATCGACCGCACAAGAAGCTCCACCTTTCATGGGCACTTCTTCCTCCACCTCGTCAAAATCGACATCTTTGACAATCTTAAACGAAACCGGATTCTTCAAAAACGCATGCCCAGCCTTCGTTACCTTCAATAGTCCATAATTCTCAATATCTTTACCTATGTAGCCGGCTATCAATGCTTGTCGAATGACGGCGTTCCACGTGCGCTCATCTTCACCCTGTCCGCTTCCAAACACCTCTAAATCTTCATGTTGATACGAAAGTATTTGGCTCGTTTCTTTACCTAACAAGACATCTATCACATATTCGGCTTTAAATTTTTCTTTCAGTGCAATAATAGTTTCAAGAACCGCACAAAGTTGATCTTTTGCTTCCACTTGCTTTTTAGGATTTAGGCAATTATCACAATTTCCACAATTATCTTCCTCATACTCTTCTCCAAAATAATGCAGTAAAATCTTGCGACGACAAAGAGAAGATTCGGCATAAGCAGCAGTTTCTAACAAAAGCTGTTTACCAATCTCTTGCTCGGCAATGGGTTTTCCCTGCATGAATTTTTCGAGTTTCTGTAAATCTTTATTGATATAAAAAGTTATACACTGACCTTCTCCTCCATCTCGACCGGCTCGTCCCGTCTCTTGATAATAGCCTTCCAGACTTTTGGGTATATCGTAATGTATGACATACCTGACATCGGGCTTATCAATCCCCATACCAAAGGCTATCGTGGCAACGATAACATCTATTTTCTCCAACAAGAATGCATCTTGATTCTGAGTCCTAGTCGCAGAGTCCATTCCGGCATGATATGGCAGCGCACGAATTCCGTTTACCTGTAACAATTCTGCCAGTTCTTCTACTTTCTTTCGACTCAAACAATAGATTATACCCGATTTACCCTCCTGCGATTTTATATATTTAATAATGTCTTTATCGATATTCGCTGTTTTCGGGCGAACCTCATAATAAAGATTAGGACGATTAAACGACGACTTAAATACAGTAGCTTCCAACATGCCCAGATTCTTCTGTATATCATGCTGGACTTTCGGAGTCGCAGTCGCGGTAAGAGCTATTACAGGACGTACGCCAATCTCATTAATAATAGGTCGGATACGTCGATATTCAGGACGGAAATCATGTCCCCATTCCGAAATACAATGGGCTTCATCTACCGCATAAAACGACACATTCACCTGTTTAAGAAAATCAATGTTTTCTTCCTTCGTCAAGGATTCAGGAGCAACATATAACAATTTGGTTTTCCCCGATAAAATATCGGTTTTTACTTGGTCTATCGCAGTTTTGTTCAAAGAGGAGTTTATGAAATGAGCGACACCATCTTCGGCACTGAAATTCCGCATAGCATCGACCTGATTCTTCATCAATGCAATTAAAGGCGAAATAACTATCGCAGTACCGTCAAGAATCAACGACGGCAATTGATAACAAAGCGACTTCCCTCCTCCGGTAGGCATCAATACAAATGTATCATTCCCGGCAAGCAAATTTCTGATAATCGCTTCCTGATTTCCCTTAAATGTATCGAATCCGAAATTCCTTTTCAGTTCCTCAGTCAAATTTACTTCTTTTGCCATACGGTTACTCTCTTTCTCGTTATGTATATTCGCCGACCTTTATCGGTCAAACAAATTTATAAACAACTCCTCTTAATTACCAAATTTTTTCTTGCTGTTTTTTCTTATACTGCCAATAGTTTTGCTTTTTCTAACTTCTTTTCTGCATAGCTACGTGTTATATGCAATTTCTTTTTTGTCGAAGAAGGCGTTTCATACATAGCATCCATCATAATCGTTTCGACAATAGAGCGCAACCCTCGGGCTCCCAACTTGAACTCTACGGCCTTTTCGACAACATAATCAAGCATATCCTCATCAAACGAAAGTTTCACTCCGTCCATTTCGAAAAGTTTGATATATTGTTTGATAATCGAATTCTTAGGCTCTACCAGAATTCTCCGTAGCGCGGCCTTGTCCAAAGGTTGCAAATAGGTTAAAATGGGCAATCGTCCTATAATTTCAGGAATAAGACCAAACGATTTCAAATCTTGGGGTGCAATATACTGTAACAGATTTTCCCGATCTATACGACCATTGCTACCACCTCCATTATAACCTACGACATGGGTGTTCAACCTCATGGCGATTTTGCGTTCTATCCCGTCGAAAGCCCCGCCACAAATATACAAAATATTCTTTGTATTCACCGGTATCATTTTCTGCTCGGGGTGTTTACGCCCGCCTTGCGGCGGAACATTTACGATAGAACCCTCCAATAATTTCAACAAACCTTGCTGTACGCCCTCACCGCTGACATCACGGGTAATCGAAGGATTATCGCTTTTACGAGCAATCTTGTCGATCTCGTCGATAAACACAATACCTCGCTCAGCCGCCTCGACATCATAATCGGCAACTTGCAGCAAACGGGTCAAAATGCTTTCGATATCCTCACCCACATAACCGGCCTCGGTCAAGACAGTAGCATCGACAATCGTAAACGGAACTTTCAATAAACGAGCAATCGTCTTCGCCAACAAGGTCTTTCCGGTTCCAGTAGGGCCAACCATAATAATATTCGATTTCTCAATCTCAACATCATCATTATCGGCTACCTGCAAAACACGTTTATAATGGTTATAGACCGAGACCGACAAATAACGTTTGGCATCGTCCTGCCCGATAACATACTGATCGAGAAATGTTTTTATCTCTTCCGGTTTAGGTAAATCCTCTCGGGATACGGTCCATTTGGAACTCGCTTTTTTCTTTTTATGCAAATATTCTTCGGAAAGGAGATAGGCTTGCTCGGCACACTCGTCGCAAATACAACCGTCCCGCCCCGGCATTAATAATCTTACCTCATTTTCTCCTCTTCCGCAAAAACTACACTTTTCGCCCTTAGCCATTCCTAGAATATTATTTCATAGATTTTACCAATACGTCGTCAATCATACCGTATTCTTTGGCTTCAAGAGCAGTCATCCAATAATCACGATCGGAATCTTTCTCCACACGCTCATACGAGTTTTCCGAATGATCGGCTATAATGGTATAGAGTTCTTTTTTAAGTTTCTGTATCTCCCTTGCCGTAATCTCTATATCCGAAGCCTGACCTTGTGCGCCTCCCATCGGTTGATGTATCATAACCCGGGAATGTTTCAAAGCAAAACGTTTTCCCTTTGTCCCTGCAACCAACAATACAGCGCCCATCGAGGCGGCCATACCTGTACAGATCGTAGAAATATCACTGCTTATGAACTGCATGGTATCGTAGATACCCAACCCGGCATATACCGACCCTCCGGGAGTATTGAAATAAATAGATATATCTCTACCCGGGTCGGCAGAATCGAGATAAAGCAACTGTGCTTCTATAACATTCGATGTATAATCATCGATAGGAGTTCCCAAAAAGATTATACGGTCCATCATTAAACGCGAAAACACGTCCATCTGGGTTACATTCAGTTGGCGCTCCTCCATAATAGAAGGGGAAAGATAGCTACTGGTAAACTGCGCATATTGATCAAGGGCAAGTCCATTCATACCCAAATGTTTTACCGCATATTTTCTAAAATCATTAGTCATAATTATATCGTTTTTAGATTGTTTTTTAATCCCTATTTTTAGTCAAAGATATAAATAAAAACAATTATACCCCAAATAAAATTCTGCTGCCCGGTCTTTTTTGCCAATATCTTCACAAAAAATAATACATCAACCGAACTACAAGCATCAATTAACTATATTGGAAGATTTCAAACAATGAAAAGCCCCGAAGCCATTACGTCTCGGGGCTATCGATAATTATATCGATTTTATTACTCGGCAACTTCAAACATTTTCTGGAATTTATCCATCGTCACTTCTTTGGCCGTAAGCGTTACAGACTCCTTAATGGCAGTTTGAATCTTCTGCTCCGTAGCTTGGTCAATAAGACGCGAACGAGACTCTTTGCTCGATAACATTTCCCTAGCATAACGTTCGAGAACATCATCGGGAACACCTGTCATACCATATTGTGCGAACTGACTTGCCGCTACCCGTTTTGCCAAAGCCAACAAATCGGCATCATCGACATGAATATCGAATTGTTTTACGATTTGTTCTTTAATCAACTGCCATTTCAAATCGGGAACCATCTTCGCAAAATCCTCATCGATATTTTCAGCTTTACGATTTTTATCGGTAGCCAACAACCAACGTTTCAAAAATGCATCGGGCAAATCAAATTCACCTACTGCCTTTTCTATCGCAGCACGTGCATCAATCGAAAATTTATAATCGCTTTCAGGAACCAATTGATGCGCTATCATTTCACGAAGTTTAGCAAAATATTCCTCTTCTGTTTTTACAACATCTTTACCGAATACATTGTCAAATAATTCTTGATTCAATTCGGCAGGTTGCAAATGTGTGATATCTGTCACTGTCATCTCGAAATTCGATGTCACATTGGCAGCTTTTTCCTTATCGATATTCAACATAGAGGCCAGTTCTGCGACCGAAGCATCACAACTTTTCGAAGGATTGAACATCACTTTGTCACCTTTCTTCACACCGGCAAATTTAGCTTTTTCCTTGTCATTCTTGAAATATGCAGGAGAAACGATGGTACTTTCGACCGTAATTCCCCCTTCTACCGGAGTCCCTTTTTTTACCATTTCTACCATCGAACCTTTGATAAGGTCTCTTTCATCGGTAGACTCATCTACCGAAATCTGTTTACCGAAACGTGACAAAAAGGATTCATTCTGACGTTTTACCATGTCATCATCGACAGTAATCGTATAGTAAGGTACTTTTATTTTTTTATCGACCTTTACATTCAATTCGGGGGCTAATGCCACATCAAAACGGAACGTGAAATCGTCTTGTGTATCCAAATCGACAGTCATATCTTCTGCGGTCATCGGCTCGCCCAAGATATTGAGCTTATTATCACGAATATAATTGTACAGAGACTCGGAAACCAAACGATTAATTTCTTCAACTCGAACCGATTTTCCAAACATCTTCATGAGCATACTAAAAGGAACTTTCCCTTTTCTGAATCCGGGAATATTCGCTTTTTGCCCATAAGCACGAAGAGATTTGTCTACTTTTTCCTGATAGTCAGCCTTTGAAATTTCAATCGAAATCACGGCATTCAGGTTGTCAGTGTTTTGATGCGAAACGTTCATTCTTATGATTTTATTAAATTAGACTCACAAATTTATTCTCAACTTTCCACAAAAAGCGTGCAAATTTGAGAGCGCAAAATTAGTGCTTATCTTTCGATAATCAAATTATTATTAATTTTTTTCTTTCTACCTATATCGTGAAAAGACTTTCCACTCCGCAAGAGCAGCCTCCTTTGAACTCCAATACCCAACCTTACTTCGTATCGGACATCAATTGTTCAAAAAAATCGTCAAGCTCTTTATCCATTTTTTCCCAAAAATCATCGTGCAAATAGATATTCTCATCGTCCAATGTAATCAAATCGGCAACGGGCTCCATCTCATTATCTACCAACACGACAGAAAAGGGAGGTATAATATCCAGCGAATGCAAAGCATGATTCACATCTTCATGACTCAACACCTTCCTCAGAAAAGCAATTATCGCAGCATCCGAACGTTCTCCACTGGAATCTCGCCACTCGTCCAATCCATCAATTACCGATTGCACCAATATACTTTCAGTATCATCAAATACCGAAAACAACTGTTCGTCGTATTTCACCTGCACATACATATCGGTCAAGGACATCGCCTCTGCACGAGCCTTCTCCACTGCCGTACAAAAAGACTCACACATTGCAGAAAAAAGTGTTAATTCCGAAGTTTCCATAAATACATAATTATTTGTACTTCAAAGATAGTATAACCGAAGATGGAAACCAATTTATTTAGTCATGCCCGGCTCAACTTACCTTTACATTCACGACAAAGATAGCGAAAAAATCCGTAGACATCGCCGTTATGCAAAATTTTCTCCTATTCGTCACATACAAAGCAAGTTTCAAATACCATATACAAAACGATGCGATAAAAAAATCTCGTTTTATTCAAAAATATATAACTATTTGTTTGGATTCAAAAATGATTTCATTACATTTGCAACATCAAACTCATATTTGACAGGCAATGAAGAATTTTGATTTTGCATATTACTTTTACTTTTATTTTTATTTTGGAGAAAAATAGAAACGGGGTTTTATGCAAAAAAAAGAGATAGAAAACAATTAAGAAACTTATGATAAAATCCCGTTCAATACGAACGGGATTTTTTATTTATCTTGCTTATGAATAAAAAAGTCACCATACAAGGCATAGCTGGTTGCTACCACGAGGCGGCCGCCCGATCTTATTTCGGGGAAGAAGAAATAGAAACGGTTCCCTGCTCGACATTTCCCGAAATGTTCGACCGCATGAATAACGACCGTTCTTTATTGGGCATCATTGCCATTGAAAACACCATTGCAGGCAGCCTTTTACAGAATCACGAACTATTACGAAAAAGTGAATTAAGTATCATAGGAGAATATAAATTACGTATTTCTCACGTACTGGCCGCACTACCAGGAGAAACTATGGACGATATACTCGAAGTAAACTCTCACCCCATGGCATTAATGCAATGCGGTGATTTTTTACAAGCTCACCCTAAAATGAAAGTTGTAGAAAAAGACGATACGGCCGGTAGTGCCCAAGAAATTTCGCACCGTCATCTTTCGGGCCATGCCGCCATTTGCGGTAAACTGGCTGCCGAAATTTATAACATGAATATTTTGGCAGAAGGTATCGAAACCAACAAACGAAATTTCACTCGTTTTCTAATTCTTGCCGATCCTTCTCACCGTGAAATTTTAATAGCAGGCAAACGCATAAACAAGGCTTCTCTTGTTTTCAGTTTGCCACATACACAAGGCAGTTTATCAAAAGTACTCACCATACTTTCTTTCTATGACATCAACTTATCCAAAATACAGTCCATGCCCATTATCGGGAAAGAATGGGAATACCGATTTTATATAGACCTTACATTCGATAATTTCACTCGATACAAACAATCCCTCGAAGCAATAAGACCTCTAACAAAAGACTTTAAAATACTCGGAGAATATGCAGAATTCAATCAACCCCTTTAATATCAGACCCGCTAATCGGGTAAATAACATAAGCGAATACTACTTCTCAAAAAAGTTGAAAGAAATAGCCGAACTAAATGCCCGCGGTTTGGATATTATCAATCTGGGCATAGGCGGGCCTGACAGGCCGCCCCACCCCGAAACGATTGAAACCCTGTGTACGGAGAGCCGGAAATCTGATGTTCACGGATACCAACCTTACATAGGCCTACCCGAACTACGCCGAGCCTTCGCCGATTGGTATAACAGATGGTACAATGTAACACTCGATCCTCAAAAAGAAATACAACCCCTTATAGGGTCCAAAGAGGGTATATTGCACATCAGTTTGGCATTTCTCAATGCCGGAGACGGGGTATTGGTTCCCAATCCGGGATACCCCACATACAGTTCCGTCAGCCGACTGGCCGAAGCCGAAATTTTCACCTACGACCTCGACGAAAATAACCATTGGCAACCCGACTTCAAGCAATTAGAATCGTTACCGCTCGATCGTATAAAGTTAATGTGGGTCAACTATCCCAATATGCCTACGGGAGCCAAAGCATCTATGGAATTGTTTACCAAGCTGGTGGATTTCGGGAAGCGTCACAACATAATCATCGTGAACGACAACCCGTACAGTTTCATTCTCAACGACAATCCGATGAGTATACTAGCTGTCCCCGGGTCTAAGGACATTTGTATCGAAATGAATTCTTTAAGCAAATCTCACAATATGTCCGGTTGGCGAATCGGTATGCTTGCTTCCAACCCTCAATTTATCGAATGGATTTTGAAAGTGAAAAGTAATATCGATTCAGGAATGTTCCGTCCGCTACAAATGGCTGCGACAAAAGCATTGTCATGCGGTCAAGAATGGTATGACCAATTAAACGAAGTGTACCGTAACCGACGTGATATCGCAGAAAAAATCATGAAAGCTCTCGGTTGCAGTTATGATCCGTCACAAGCAGGATTGTTCGTATGGGGAAAAATTCCCGATAGTGCAACAGATGCCGAATCGTTAGCCGACGAAATATTATACAACGCGCACGTCTTCATTACCCCGGGATTCATTTTCGGAAGTCGAGGAAACAGATATATTCGCATTTCGCTTTGCGCCCCCGAAAAAAAGATGCAAGAAGCGTTACACCGTATAGAAAAAATCAAATCAAATAAATAACAATACCATTATGGAAGATTTACAATCAATTTTACTTCCCGGAATAGACTCTAAACGCCCTATTATCATAGCCGGCCCATGTAGCGCCGAAACCGAAGAGCAAGTAATGACCACAGCGAAAAGCCTCGCCGAGCGCGGCATTAAAATATTTCGTGCAGGTATATGGAAGCCTCGTACCAAACCGGGCGGATTCGAAGGTATAGGCGTAGAAGGCCTTGCTTGGTTAAAACACGTCAAAGAAAAAACCGGTATGTACACGGCAACAGAGGTTGCCACTGAACGGCACGTATTCGAAGCATTAAAACATGGTATCGACATTTTATGGATCGGAGCACGCACGACCGCCAATCCCTTTGCGGTTCAAGAAATAGCCAACGCACTGAAAGGTGTAGACATTCCGGTACTCATCAAGAATCCGGTAAATCCCGACCTAGAACTATGGATAGGAGCCGTCGAACGCATTTATAATGCTGGTCTCCACCGACTGGCAGTCATACACCGGGGTTTTAGCAGCTACGACAAACAGTTGTACCGCAATATGCCTCAATGGCACATTCCCATCGAACTACGTCGCCGTCTCCCCAACCTTCCTATTTTTTGCGACCCTAGCCACATCGGCGGTAAACGCGAACTTGTAGCTCCATTGAGCCAACAAGCGATGGATCTGGGATTCGACGGACTAATCGTTGAATCCCATTGCGACCCCGATTGTGCATGGAGCGATAAAAATCAGCAAGTGCCCCCCGACGCTCTGGACTATATACTCAACATGTTGGTAATACGAGAGACCACACAGACGACAGAAAACCTATCGGAACTACGTCACCAAATAGACAACCTCGACAATCAACTGCTCGAACTGTTAGCCAAACGCATGCGCATATCCAGAGAAATCGGGCAATATAAAAAAGAGCACAGTATGCCCGTACTGCAAACTAACCGCTATGACGAAATCCTACAAAAACGCATGGCACAAGCCGTTGAGTTGGGAATGAGCGGAGAATTCATGAAAGAAGTGATGCAAGCCATTCACGAAGAATCGGTACATCAACAAATGGATATTATTAATAAATAAAAACAATGAAAATAGTAATTCTCGGAGCCGGAAAAATGGGCTCTTTCTTTGCCGATGTACTCAGTTTCGACCATGAAATCGCCCTATACGACATAGACCCTCATCGACTGAGATTCGCATTCAATACTTTGCGAATGACCCGGCCAGAAGAAATACAAGATTTTACGCCCGACTTAGTCATCAATGCGGCAACCGTAAAATATACGATAGAAGCGTTTCAAACCGTTCTTCCCTATTTACCGGCTCACACAATCCTATCGGATATTGCTTCGGTCAAGACCGGATTACCCGAATTTTATGCCCAAGCCCGACACCCATTCGTATCGACACACCCTATGTTCGGACCGACGTTCGCTAATTTGAGCGACCTAAGTACACAAAATACAATTATCATTACCGAAGGCGACCACATGGGCAAAATCTTTTTCAAGGATATTTACCAGCGACTGAGATTGAATATATTCGAATACAGTTTTAAAGAGCATGACGAAACCATAGCTTATTCGCTCTCGGTTCCATTCACTTCGACGTTGGTATTCGCCTCGATTATGAAACATCAAGAGGCTCCCGGCACGACATTCAAAAAACATATGGACATAGCAAGGGGGCTACTTTCGGAGGACGACTACCTGCTAACCGAAATTCTTTTCAATCCCAATACCCCCGACCAAGTGCGGGGAATACAGAAACAATTATCGTCTCTCCTCGATATTATCGAGCGTAAAGATTCCATAAAAATGAAAGAATACCTCACCCAAGTGAGAAAAAACATAGAATAGCTCAAAATCATGAAAAAGGCTTGCTTAACACAAGCCTTTTTCATTTCACACACGCCCTGCCTTACCAACTTTATAAAATGAAATTGATACAATATTTTCATGGATTGCAAAAGAATATTTATATTTGTAGGTTAACTTAGGCGTATATATAAGCGCACTAACAAACCTATGGATTAACATGAGAAAATATAATACGTTCCGTATTTCATGCATAGCCTTATTATGGGTATTCTTATGCGTTCTTCTAATTAGGGGAAGAGGCATCGACGGGCAAGCTCTGTTCGCTATCATTGCTTCGGGAATCATTGTATTCGTTCCACTCTACAAACGATGGAAGCAAGAGAGTAAAGGTAAATAGTACCATTGTATTTACGTAAAAGAGACTAAAAATGAACCCCGACAATACAGAACTACTGAAACAAATAAACACACCCGCCGATTTACGAAAATTACAGGTTAGCGAGCTACCCCAAGTGTGTGACGAAATCAGGCATTTCATTATCAATACTCTCGCCCATAATCCGGGACATTTTGGGTCTAGCATGGGGGCCGTGGAATTGACCGTGGCCTTACACTATGTATTCGACACTCCATACGACCGCATAGTTTGGGACGTGGGACATCAAGCCTACGGGCATAAGATTTTAACTGAAAGACGAGACAGGTTTTATACTTGTCGTAAACTCAACGGATTGAGTGGATTTCCAAACCCAGCCGAAAGCGAATACGACGCTTTCATTGCCGGGCATGCATCTAATTCTATATCAGCAGCATTAGGCATGGCCATTGCTACACAACTGAAACACGAACAAAAAGAAAGAAAAGTCATTGCTGTCATCGGAGATGCCTCCATTGCCGGAGGATTAGCTTTCGAAGGATTGAATAACGCATCCATCAGTCCCAATAACTTGCTCATCATACTGAACGACAACGATATGGCAATCGACCATAATGTCGGAGGGCTAAACGAATATCTAGTAAACATCACTACATCGAAAAGCTATAATAAACTCAGATACGATGCTTATCGTACCCTACGTAAGCTAAATCTGATAGACGATGAACACAGGGGGGCCATTTTACGTTTCAACAATAGCCTAAAAGCTTTGCTAACCAAGCAACAAAACATTTTCGAAGGTTTAAATATACGATATTTCGGTCCCATAGACGGGCACAATGTGGTTAATATCGTCAATAAACTCAACGATATAAAAGATATGACCGGTCCGAAAATACTTCACCTACGTACGATCAAAGGGAAAGGATATGCTCCGGCCGAAAAAGAACCGACTATTTGGCACGCTCCGGGCTGTTTTAATCCAGAAACGGGCGATAGAATTACCACAACAGAAGAGCAAAAACCTCCCAAATTTCAAGATGTATTCGGACTCACGCTTGTCGAATTGGCTAAAAAAAACGATAAAATAACAGTTATCACACCTGCAATGCCAACGGGAAGTTCTACCTGTTTCATGATGGAGAAATTTCCCGAAAGGTCTTTTGATGTCGGTATCTCCGAAGAACATGCCGTCACCTTTGCCGCTGGTTTGGCCAAAGAAGGATTACAACCATTTTGCAGTATCTATTCGACTTTTCTCCAAAGAGGATTCGACGAAGTCATTCACGATGTCGCCATACAAAACTTACCGGTAACATTTTGTATCGACCGCGCTGGACTCGTGGGAGAAGACGGGGTTACCCACCACGGTGCATTCGATATGTGCTATTTGCGTTGCATACCCAATATGACTATTGCTGCACCTATGGACGAACATTATCTGCGACATCTCATGTACACAGCACAACTATCCGACCGCGGGCCGTTTGCCATTCGCTATCCTCGCGGTTGCGGAAGTCATGTCGATTGGGAATGCCCTATGCACGAAATTCCTATCGGGAAAGGTCGCAAGCTCTATGACGGAAATGAGATAGCCGTACTGAGTATCGGGACTGCGGGTGTCGCGGCACGACAAGCCGTAGAGCGGGCCCGAAAGACAGGTGTAAAAGCAGCTCTCTACGATATGATTTTTGTCAAACCCATTGACGAAGAAATTCTTCACGAAGTAGCCCAAAAATACAAACGAATCATAACCGTAGAAGATGGATGCATAACAGGAGGCTTCGGAAGTGCTGTATTAGAATTCATGTCCGACAATGGATATACACCCCATATAAAACGAATAGGAATCCCCGATAAATTCATAGCACAGGGGACAGTTAAAGAACTACACCAACTATGTGGTATAGATGAAGAAAATATTTACTCGGTAATTATTGGTAATTGGTAAATCATAGAAATAAAAGAGAACTAATAATTATGAAAATAATCATTGCTGGAGCCGGAGAGGTTGGAACACATTTAGCAAAACTGTTATCCCGAGAAGAACAGGATATTATTCTAATCGACAATGATGAAGAGAAACTACGAGAACTCGATGCCAATTATAATTTAATGACTGTCATCGGGAACCCTACTGCATTCCAAACATTAAAACAAGCCCAAGTATATAAAGCCGATTTATTTATTGCTGTCATGCCCTTCGAGTCTCGTAATATCATGGCATGTACAATGGCATCGAAACTAGGCGCAAAAAAAACTCTGGCAAGAGTAGACAACTACGAATACCTTTTACCTGAAAATAAAGCCTTCTTTGAAAATCTGGGAGTAAATGAACTGATATATCCCGAAAAACTGGCCGCAGAAGAAGTAATAACCGCATTAAAACACACTTGGACACGCAACTGGTTTGAACTTTGTAATGGAGAATTAATCGTACTAAGTGTAAAATTACACGACAACGCTAAAATTCTGAATAAAAAACTCTATGAACTTACAACAGCCGAAAGCCAATTTCACATCGCGGCCATCAAACGTATACATGAAACTATTATTCCAAGAGGAAACGACGAAATAAAAATAGGAGACATCGCATACTTTACCACGACTCCTAATCATATACAAGAAATTCAAAAACTCTCAGGTGAAACAGAAGCAGAAATTCACAAAATAATGATCATGGGAGGCAGCCGTATCGCTATACGCATATCGAGTTACGCGCCTGATAATATGGCAATAAAACTCATCGAATGCGACAAGCAAAAGAGTTATAAATTAGCCGAATACATGAACGATATAATCATTATTCAAGGAGACGGACGCAATGTGGATCTTTTGAAAGAAGAAGGAATCCGTGACATGGATGCATTTATAGCATTAACCGATAGTTCCGAAACAAATATATTAGCTTGTTTAACCGCCAAAGAATTAGGGGTAAAAAAGACTATTGCAGAAGTCGAAAATATCCAGTTCATCTCTACTGCCGAACGGCTAAATATAGGAAATATCATCAATAAAAAATTACTAGCAGCCAGCCGTATCTTCCAATTGTTGCTCGACGAAGACTCCTCAAATGCTAAATGCCTCGCATTATCCGATGCCGAAGTCGTAGAATTGGTCGCAAAAGAAAATTCTAAAATTACCAAAGCCGCAGTAAAAGACCTAAAACTCCCGTCCGATTTAACAATCGGTGGATTGGTTCGTAATGGACACGGCATGGTCGTAACCGGAAACACATGGATACAACCGAATGATCACGTCGTTATTTTCTGTCTCGACACAGCATTACATAAAATAGAGAAGCTTTTCAATTAGGAATATCATGCCCAAAATTAACTTTCATGTCATACTGAAATTCATCGGAATATTACTATGCATGGAATCTATATTCATGCTCGTTCCGTTTGTCGTAGCTCTTATTTATGGAGAAGGAGATGCGCCGGCCTTTATTAAATCGGCATCAATAACTGCAATCGTTGGTGGTATATTATTCTACATTTTTAGAAATTCCCGTAACGACGTAGGAAAGCGTGAAAGTTATTTACTGGTAACTTCTATATGGCTTTTCTTCTCGGCTTTCGGGATGCTCCCATTTTGCTTAATGCCCAATCATTTGAGTATTACAGATGCTATTTTCGAAACAGTATCCGGCCTAACAACGACAGGAGCTTCCATTATAGAAAACGTAGACGTTCTTCCACATGGTATTCTCTTTTGGCGCAGTTTCATGCATTTTATCGGAGGAATGGGTATCATCTTGTTAACAATCGCCATACTGCCCATGCTCAACCATCAGGGTGGATTACTTTTATTTAATTCCGAAGTAACCGGTATAACAACTGAAAAATTGAAACCTAAAATCGGAGAAACAGCAAAAAAATTATGGAGTGTATATATCATACTCACCATTATCCTCTGTCTCCTATTGTGGTTGGGTCCCATGAATCTTTTCGATGCTATCTGTCAAGCATTTTGCGTCATGGCAACAGGTGGATTTTCGACCAAACAAGCCGGTATAAATTTTTGGAACTCCTCTTACACAGAATATGTCATGACTATATTCACATTTATCGCAGGTATAAATTTTGCTTTGGTGTATAGAGCCGTAACCGGAGATTTCAAAAAACTATTACACAATGAAGAAACCAAATGGTACACGGCAATTGTATTAGGGGCCACTTTATTAGTCATTACAGGACTATACATAACCGACCAAAACGGATCCTTCGAAGATACTTTTCGAAGATCGCTATTCTTGGTTGTAACAATTGTTACGTCAACCGGATACACCGGAGATGACTATGTCGCTTGGGGCCCATTTTTTACAACTATATTTTTACTACTCATGTTCTTCGGAGCTTGTGCCGGCTCCACTTGTGGAGGAGCAAAAATAGACAGGCTGGTGGTCCTCGCCAAAAATACAAAAAATGAACTTTACAGAGTCATACACCCCAATGCTATATTACCTGTACGCGTAAATGGGAAAGCCATATCTCACGAAATAGTATCCAAAATATTAGCATTTATCTTAGTATATGTCATGGTACTTATAGCAGGGTCTATTATCCTATCGGCATTGGGGTTGTCTATGGAAGAAGCATTCGGTTCGACACTTTCCTGCCTCAGCAATATCGGTCCCGGGGCCGGTTCAACCGGTCCGGCAGGTAACTATGCTTTTATCCCCGATTTAGGAAAATGGACTTTGTCAATCATCATGCTCATCGGCCGGCTTGAACTGTTTACAGTCCTCATTTTATTCACATCTTACTTTTGGAAAAACTCATAATATTGTTGAGAATAAGTATTTTTTGTACATTTGTATCTAATCTAAAATCCAAAGCGAAGTATTCTCATAATATGCCTACAACAGACTTAGAAGAAAATAAAATAAAACAAGCCCAACCCGAAGAGGGAAACAATACATCTCAGAATGAAAGAGAAATACGTAAAAACATATTTAAAAATGAACGTGTAAATTTCATTTTAGGTGTCATTTTAGTCATATTCTCCCTCTATTTGACTATCTCTTTCATCTCATTCTTTTTTACAGGAAGCATCGACCAAAGTAAAGTTGAGAATCTATCGGTAGGAGAACTTTCTTCCATTGGAAACGAGATTCAAAATTGGACGGGTGCATTCGGGGCATACTTATCCAACCTCATGATAAATCGTTGGATGGGTATATCTGCTTTCATCGTTTCTCTATGGTTATATGTCGTAGGCCGTCGATTCATGAAAGTCGCCCATACTCGAATGATACGATTTACGATTAGCTGTGCCTTGTCGATAATAGTTTTGTCTCTCTTTTTCGGATTCATTTTCATGCACAGTTATAACAACACCTTCCTATATTTAGGGGGATATCACGGGTATTATGCGACTTTATGGCTCAATGCATGGATAGGACCATGGGGAACGGCTCTGTTCATTATAGCTCTCGTTATCATATTGCTCGTCCATCTAAGTTATAAAACCATCGAATATATTCGACGAGTATCGTCCGTCAGCCTCACAGGGAAGGCGATCCAAGCAATAAAAAACAGGACGGATAACCCAGAAACAGATAACGAAAATGACAATAAGGAAACGGAATCTAACGAAACCCAAAATACTGAAAACATACCCTCATCGGAAAACGATATTGTAAATACATTGCCCGAATATCCCGATGACCCTACCGAAGAAATCCCTACACTCGAAGATATACAAGAAAATATTCTTCCTATCGAAGAGGAGACTAAACGAGTTACCATCGAGACCGGTGACCCCGACTTTGTCATCGAGACGGCTGAGACCGAAGTATTAGCCACACAAGCTCCTATGGAAGATTATGATCCTACGAAAGACCTCTCGCATTATAAAAGACCGACATTCGATTTACTGGACAAACGGGAAAACAGCGAGGTGGAGATCAACATGGAAGAACAGTCCGCCAACAAAAAACTGATCACCGAAACCCTCAAAAATTACAATATAGAAATCAGTTCCATTACGGCGACTGTGGGTCCTACCGTTACTCTTTATGAAATAAAACCAGCACCCGGAGTAAGAATAGCCCGGATAAAAAGTTTGGAAAACGATATTGCCCTCAGCCTATCGGCGTTAGGGATTCGCATTATAGCCCCTATTCCCGGCAAAGGAACCGTTGGTATCGAAGTACCAAACAAAGACCCTAAAATGGTCTCCATGTATTCTGTTTTAGCTTCCAAAAAATTTCAAGAATGTAAATATGAACTTCCCCTTGCATTAGGAAAAAGTATTACGAACGAAGTCTGCATAGCAGATCTTTGTAAAATGCCTCACATATTGGTGGCTGGTGCTACCGGACAAGGAAAATCCGTCGGGCTGAATGCCATTATCACATCTTTACTTTATAAAAAACACCCGGCTCAATTAAAATTCGTATTAGTCGATCCCAAAATGGTCGAATTCAGTATCTATTCGGTTATAGAAAGACATTTTATGGCTAAATTACCCGACGCAGAAAAGTCCGTAATTACCGACAGCGACAAGGTTATCGCCACTTTAAATTCTCTCTGTATCGAAATGGATAATCGATATGCCCTACTCGCCAAAGCAAATGTGAGAACAATCAAAGAGTATAACGAAGAGTTTATCCATAGAAAACTGAATCCGAATAACGGACACAAATTCATGCCCTATATCGTGGTGATTATCGATGAGTTCGCTGATTTAATTATGATGGCAGGCAGAGACGTCGAAATGCCCATCGCTCGAATAGCACAAAAAGCGAGAGCTGTCGGTATTCACATGATCATAGCTACACAACGTCCTTCAACGACCGTTATCACCGGTAACATTAAGGCAAATTTCCCGGCACGTATCGCTTTCAGAGTCATGCAAATGGTCGATTCACGGACTATACTCGATGCTCCCGGAGCAAACCAGCTCATCGGACGAGGTGATATGTTATTTACCGAAGGTGGTGATTTGAAACGTATTCAATGTGCGTTTATCGATACTCCCGAAGTAAAACGAATTTGTGAGTATATCAGCAAACAACAAGGATACCCCGAACCATATGAACTTCCAGAATATAAAAATCCCGACAGTGACGCAGGGAGCAATGGAAACGATGTAATCAACCGAGACCCCCTATTCGAGGAAGCCGCTAAAATGATCGTCGTTTCAGGGCAGGCCTCCACATCGTCTTTACAAAGACGCTACTCCATCGGATACAATAGAGCGGGACGACTGATGGATCAACTGGAAGCTGCCGGTATCGTAGGCCCAAGCGAAGGGGGTAAACCTCGACAAGTACTGATTGTGGATATTATGGCTCTCGAAAACAAATTAGAATTAATGAAATGAAAACAAATCGCATTCTACTATGCTGCTCTGTACTTTTTCTACTATTGAGCATGGAACCTCTACATGCACAAAACGGTACACAGGCATTAGATAAAGTCGTTGGTAAATTCCAACAATCGAACGGTATATCGGCTACTTTTACACTGACCGTTTTTAATACACTGAACGAACCCGTAGAAAAACAAAACGGAACTATAAAACTATCTGGGAACAAATTTTACTGGAATACAACATCTATGACTGTATGGTACGATGGTTTGCAACAATGGGCATACGTAAAGGCAACAGAGGAAGTAAACCTAACCGAACCAACGACCGAAGAAATCGCAACAGTCAATCCCTACATACTCATCAATAACTACAAAAAAGACTTCTACATCAAAACATTAAAGTCAAAAAGTTCCAAAGAAAGTATAGCAGAACTTACACCAAAGAAGAAAGGAACAAATATAGACCACATTATAATTATTATCAACACAACTACATGGAATCCAAGCTCTTTTAAGCTCTATTATAGCGATCGGACATATAGCATAATCAACCTATCAAAATATGCTACCGACCAAAACTTTCCAGACTCGACATTTGTTTTTAACAAAAAGCAATATCCAAAAGCAGAACTTATCGATTTACGCTAATAACACAAATAAATAGAAATTATGGAACAAAACGAACGCATACGTTGTCTAATTATAGGCTCAGGACCGGCCGGTTATACGGCAGCTATTTATGCTTCACGAGCAAACCTATCACCGGTTCTATATGAAGGCATGCAACCGGGCGGACAACTAACAACGACCAGCGATGTAGAAAATTTCCCGGGATACCCCGAAGGTATATCAGGATTCGATATGATGGAAGATTTGAAAAAACAAGCCGAACGATTCGGGGCAAACATTCGCCGAGGGATTGCCACAGCTGTCGATTTTTCTCAAAAACCATATCGTATAACCATAGACGGTGAAAAAATTATAGAAGCCGATGCCTTAATCATCTCTACTGGTGCTTCGGCCAAATATTTAGGACTCCCAGATGAGGTTAAATATGCAGGTATGGGAGTGTCGGCCTGCGCTACTTGCGATGGATTTTTCTACCGAAAAAAAATAGTCGCGGTAGTAGGTGGAGGCGATACGGCTTGCGAAGAAGCAGAATACCTTTCCCACTTAGCCTCTAAGGTTTACTTAATCGTCAGAAAAAACTTTCTAAGAGCCTCCAATATCATGCAACGCCGTGTCAATGAAAATCCTAATATAGAAATCTTATTTGAAACTCAGGCCGAAGGATTGTTCGGAGAAAACGGAGTGGAAGGAGTACATTTGGTTAAAGGCAAAGACACAGCGCATGAAGAGCGTTACGATTTACCCATAGATGGATTTTTCCTTGCCATTGGACACAAACCTAATACAGATATATTCAAACATTCCATTACCCTCGATGAAAACGGATATATAGTTACTGCACCTCACACAACCGAAACTAACATAGAAGGTGTATTCGCTGCCGGAGATGTCGCAGATCCCCGGTATAGACAGGCTATCACTGCGGCGGCATCGGGTTGTAAAGCGGCAATGGATGCCGAACGCTATCTTATAAATAACAGTCTATAAGGACACTTTTGCTTTATACAAATAAGGAGCGTAAATGATTTTTTCGCTCCTTATTTTTTATTGATATAAATCCCGATTTACTATTAAATATTATAGTTTTTCCTCTTTTAAGGAACAATGTATCAATTTTTTATATATTTTTGTGCTGTAAAACATAGTTATAAGGCAAATGGTTAAAAAAAGCACATTAGAATCCATACTACAACAAGAAATGTCTGATTTTTGGGCTCTACTTGAAAATGAAGAAAAACGCATTATCGCCGAAAACTTTAAAATTCAGAATTTCAAAAAGAATGAAATTATTTACAGTGAGGGAGAAGATCCCGCACAACTAATGTGCTTATTAAAAGGTAAAGTAAAAATTTACAAAGACGGAGTTGGGGGCAGGAGCCAAATTATTCGATTAATTCGACCGGTTCAATATTTCGGCTATCGGGCATATTTCTCTCGCGAACCTTATGTAACGGCAGCAGCAGCCATTGAAAATTCTATTGTGGGATTCTTGCCCATGCCGTTAGTAGAAGAACATATTCGCAAAAATAACGGCTTGGCTTGGTTTTTCATTAAAGAACTATCCAACGATTTAGGCATTTCGGATGCCCGCACAGTCAATCTCACACAAAAACATATTCGAGGACGATTAGCCGAATCCTTATTGGTACTTAAAGAAAATTACGGTGTCGAAGAAGATGGACTTACACTCAACATCTATATGGCTCGTGAAGATTTAGCTAACTTATCGAACATGACCACATCTAACGCCATACGCACCCTATCGAGTTTTACAAACGAAAAAATCATAACAGTCGATGGCCGACGCATACAAATTATAGATGAAGAACGGTTACGAAAAATTAGTAAATTCGGATAATATCCCACTTGGGCTATAATAAGTAAAACAAAGCACTCTCGACAAATTTGTCGAGAGTGCTTTGTTTTACACAGATTAATTATTCCAACTCAAATGCGACCTTCGATCTTATATCACTCGAAGAGGATCCTATCAATATTTCGAACTTCCCGGGTTCCGCAACCCAGGCATATTTCTTATCATCGAAATAAGAGAGTTTCGACTCGTCTATCTCAAACTCCACGATTTGACTTTCTCCCGGTTGCAAATCAACTTTCTTAAATCCTTTCAATTCTTTCTTCGGACGGGGCAAACTCGATTTCAAATCACTCACATACAACTGAACGATTTCTGCCCCAGATCTATTGCCTGTATTGGTTACAGGGATACGAACCCGGAGACTTTCACCTTGTTGCATGATTTTCTTATCGATCTCGGCTTTACCATATTCAAATGTCGTGTAGCTCAATCCGTGACCGAAACTGAACATCGGTCGCATTTTCTTGTGAAGATCGCTCCAACGATAGCCTACAAAAATATCGTCTTTATAAATTTGTTGGTGATTCAACCCCGGATAAACAATCGAATCATTGAATGAATGAGCATGATAATCTTCCAATTTGGCATACATACTGAACGGGAGTTTTCCAGAAGGATTGACATCGCCCACCAATATAGAAGCCAATGCGTTACCGGCTTCACTACCGCAATACCAACCTTCGACGATGGCAGGGACCTGGTCTATCCACGGCATTGCCACACTGTTTCCCGAAATCAATACGACTATCGTGCGGGGATTGGCCTGAGACAAAGCCTCGATAACTCGGTCTTGACCATAAGGAAGCCCATACGATGTGCGATCTCCACCTTCACAATCTTGGCGGCTATTCTTATTCAAACCGCCGACAAAAACGACATAATCGGCCGACTTCGCTTTATTTACAGCTTCATCGAGCAGTTCATCGGCAGACCGAGATTCAGCAAGATTGACTTTGGAAACCACCCCATTATAAGATCCATCGATATTACCGACATATCCACGAGCATACATCACCTCAGCAGCATCTCCGACTCTTGCCTTCAATCCGTCCAATGGGGATATCTCATATCGTGCTTTCAACGAAGAGCTTCCGCCACCTACCGTCATCATCTTTATCGCATTCTCTCCGACAACCAAGATGCGTTTGGTTTCGCACAAACGAATGGGTAATACATTGTTTTTATTCTGTAACAACACAATGCCTTCCTCGGCGATTTTACGAGCAGCAGAAGCATGAGCCGGGGTTTTGAAAGAGCCGTAAGGTCTGTTACGATTCATCGTAGTACGAAACATCAGACGCAATATATTTCGAACTTTGCCATCGACAACAGATTCCGGAATCGTCCCGTTTTTCAACAAATCAAGAAACGGTTGTGCCAAATAGTAATTGCTATACGCATCTCCTTTACCATTCGTCAAACCATCTGTCCAAGTCCCGAACTCCATATCCAAACCATTATAAGCAGCCTCCATCGTATTGAATACTCCACCCCAATCCGATACTACGACACCATCAAATCCCCATTCTTTTCGGAGAATATCGTTCAACAAATATTGGTTGTGACAACAATATTGATTCTTATAACGATTGTAGGCTCCCATAATAGCCCAAGCCTTTCCTTTTTGTACAGCAGCCTTAAACGCTGGAAGATAAATTTCATATAAAGCCCGGTCACTAACCTCGACATTGACAGCATGCCGATCGTATTCCTGATTATTCAACGCATAATGCTTCACACAGGCTGCTACCCCGTTAGACTGTACCCCTTCGATATAAGGAACCACCATCTCCGAAGCTAAATAGGGATCCTCTCCCATATATTCAAAATTACGACCATTCAACGGAGTACGGTAGATATTGACACCCGGTCCCAATAATACATTCTTATTTCTATATCGCGCTTCCTCGCCTATCGATTTGCCATACAACAGAGCCATCTCAGGATTCCAAGTCGCTGCCAAACAAGTCAATGCCGGGAATGCCATACAAGAATCGTTCGTCCACCCTGCTTGGTCCCATTCGTCCCAAATGACCTCGGCACGAACTCCATGAGGACCGTCGGTCATCCAATTTTCGGGCAATCCCAAACGAGGCACTCCCGGTGAACTGAATTTGGATTGTGCGTGGCACAATGCCACTTTTTCTTCGAGCGTCATTCTCGACAGAGCATCCTCTATTCGGTCTTCCATCGGCTTGGTTTCATCAAGATAAACAGGTGTTTGAGCGGCCACTGTACCCGATAACGAAAAAATGGCTACCCATACTAAATTTTGAAAAAATTTCATGATAAAATATTAAAATGTTAGAGATATATTAAATTTGCAATAAAGGTAAATATAATTTGAGTATTCGGCAAGACAAGTTAATACAAATAATTTTTATTACTATCAAAATAAAATCATAAATTTTATATTTCTAATTCTTTCTCAACGAAGAAAAAGGACTAAATATTCCGTATAACTTTTCCCGAAGACGTCTCCTTAAACTTCTGCACATACAATACTTTACGTGGGAACTCATATTTATTTACTTTTGCCCGAATCTTTTCCAGAAATATTTTTTCTTGTTCCAGAGACAAAGCCTCGCCTTCTATAACGAGAGCAACCGATTCACCCCATTTCAGGTCGTCACAAGACGTTACAAAAAAACGGCGTGTAAACAGACCTGCTATTTTCTTTTCGATCAACTCTGGAAAAACCTTTATCCCTCCCGTATTGATCACATGGTCATACCGTCCTATCCATCGAAAATTCCGAGAATCCACCAACTCAACCACATCGTTCGTTACAAACTCTTTTACAGAAAAGTGCGGAGCGTGAATGATTAAACAATTTCGTTCATCTATCGAAAAAGATATACCACCCAACGCACAATATAACGACAAAGAGTCACCGATACGGCGTAATGCGACATGCGAAACTGTCTCGGTCATACCATAAGTAGCATACATATCGACAGGAAGTTTTTCCAGCTCCACCTCAGTACCGGGAGATAAAGGTGCACCACCTATTATCAGAGACGTTATACGAGAAAGTCTTGATTTCTGCATCGTACTTTTCAAAGATTCGACTACTTGCGCCGGAACCATCGCGGCAAAATCGATAGGCTCGTCTATTGCCGTCAAAGGCAACGACGAAGGAGTTACGACCAACAAATCAGCACCGGATAACAAGGCTCTTACAATCATCATTTTACCGGCAATATAATCGGGCGACAGGCATAACAACATTACCGAACGACAGGTAATATCGAAAAAGTCATTGGTCAACCGTGCCGAAGCCTCCATATCTCGTTTCAGTAATCTTACCGGCTTTGGAGTTCCGGTCGATCCCGAAGTATGTCCCCAAACAAAATCGGAAGGTGCGAACCACTCATCGAGAAAAGCAGCCACTTCGGGTGTAGAAGCATTGAGTATCTCTTCTCGATTACGACAAATACGATGATTTAGCCTTATTTCCATGAATCCATCGAAAAAATCCAAGTTTTATCAGGATTATATCTCAACTCATCTCCTATCTGCTCCAACGGTGACGGTATATTATTGGTGTACAAAGCTCCCGTGCCCAATCCCTGAGGCATATTTATAGGCAATGTCGCCGTCCATTGCGCAATTGCATTCAATCCCACATTCGATTCCAATGCCGATGTTACCCACCAACCCACACGACAATTCCGAGCAAATTCGATCCACTCTTCCGCACCCGAAAATCCACCTATCAAAGAAGGCTTCAAAACGATATATTGCGGAGAAATCGTCTCCAATAACGCCAATTTTTCGGTGGAATCGGTTATCCCGATTAATTCTTCGTCAAGAGCTATCGGTAGAGGAGTTTCTTCGCACAACCGAGCCATCGCCTCCCATTGTCCGGCTCGTATGGGCTGTTCTATCGAATGTAAATCATAAGCCGAAAGACGTTGCAAATGTTCCAACGCATTATCAGGAGAGAACGCACCGTTGGCATCGACCCTCAACTCTATATCCTCCCGACGATATCGTCGCCGAATTGCAGCCAGCAATTCACATTCATCATCGAAATCTATCGCTCCAATTTTCAACTTAATACAAGAGAACCCGGCCGCTAATTTCTTATCGATACGGGAAGCCATAGTGCGCTTATCGCCCATCCATATCAATCCGTTTATTTCAATCGCTTGTTTCCCGGCAGTAAACTCAGACGGGTAAATCATGCGTCGTCCGCCATGCTGCAAATCGAGTAAGGCGGTCTCCACTCCAAAACGGATAGAACTCCATATAGACAAATCTATTTCATCTATTTGGTCGATACCCCGACAAACCGTTTGCAACATAGCTTCATAATCAGGACGATCGTCTGCTCCCAATCCCTTAAACAGTGCGCATTCTCCTATCCCGAAACAATCGGGATTATGCTCGTCCCACACTTTCAAGAAATAGGTCTCCTTTTGCGTGAGAACGCCCCGAGAAGTTCCGCTAGGGACTTTGAAATGAAGTATATAAGGAGTATAACTTGCCTTTAACATCTATCCGGGGAATTTGGGAAATTTCTGGAAATCGGGGTCTCTCTTTTCAAGGAAAGCATTCTTGCCCTCCTGCGCCTCCTCCATGAGATAATACATGAGAGTGGCATCACCGGCAAATTCCATCAAACCCCGCTGCCCGTCAAGTTCGGCATTCAACGCCCGCTTAATCATTCGTATAGCCATCGGGCTACGTTTCAATATCGTTCGACACCATTCGATTGTCTCTTCCTCCAATCGGTCGAAAGGAACAACTTTATTGACCAGCCCCATTTCTTCTGCCTCTTTCGCTGAATATTGGCGACATAGGAACCATATTTCGCGCGCTTTCTTCTGCCCTACGATACGAGCTAAATAGGACGAACCGAATCCTCCGTCGAAACTTCCCACTTTCGGACCAGTCTGTCCGAATCGAGCGTTCTCCGAAGCGATTGTCAAATCACATACCACATGCAACACATGTCCGCCTCCGATCGCATAACCGTTGACCATAGCGATAACCGGCTTGGGAATGGAACGTATAGCTTTATGCAAATCCAAAACATTTAACCTCGGGACACCGTTTTCATCGATATAACCGCCAATTCCTTTCACGTTCTGGTCTCCACCGGAACAAAACGCTTTGTCTCCCGCTCCCGTCAGAATGATAACGCCAATATCGGAACGTTCCCGACAAATAGACATGGCATCGAGCATCTCACAATTCGTTTGCGGACGAAACGCATTATATACTTGCGGGCGGTTAATCGTTATCTTCGCGATTCCATCGCAATAATCGAAAAGTATATCCTCATACTCTTTAATCGTTTTCCAATCTATCGGTTTCATATTCTTATATTTTTAATTTTAATCATTATCATCATTGTCTCGACCGGCGGAAGTATCCTCGCAAAACCTCGGCATTATAAACATTCGGGGTGTGGACCGCCAGTATAGCCGGCCGATCTTTCTCGGCAAAAAAGAGAGAAAGTACCTCTGCGGCCAATTTTTCATCATTAAGCTCGAAATAACGAAGTCCGAACAAATCGGCATATTTCTCGACCGAAATATCTCTATGTATTTCAAAACAAGTTTCCAGTTCGGGCAAATCGGAAGTCGGTTTAATAAATCGAAAGATTCCCCCACCCCCATTACACATTACGATAATTTTAAACCGAGGAGAAAGATAAGTCGATGATAACCCATTTACATCATACGAAAAGCTCATATCTCCCGTAATTAACACCGTCATTTCCTCACCCACACAAGCCGCACCCGCAGCGGTCGAGGTGGATCCTTCTATACCGCTCACGCCCCGATTACAATCGCTCCGCAACACCTGTTCGCACTTGAACAACTGGGCATAGCGTACCGTAGTACCGTTGGAAAGCTGCAATGCTGTTCCCGGCGGAATCGCAGGTAATATCAATGAAAATGCTTTCAAATCACACCACCCGACATGAGCGATATAATCGTCGTGCAAACGAGTAGCAATCACCTCTTTCCTATGCCACAGCATCGAGTAGTCGCTCTCTATCGGGAATACACTTCGAGACAACACCTCTAAAAACGATGCAGCCTGAGAATCGATATGGCAAGTCAACGATTGCATCGTATCTACTACATGATCGCCTTGTGATATACGCCAATGCAACTTGGGCTTATGCTGCCGTAAAAAAGCCTTTATCATACGCGACACCAATGATCCGCCTAATGTAATGAGCAAATCGGGTGCATAATCTTCCCATTCCGCTTTATCGATTACCGAATAAACCCTATCGATCGTAGGTATCAAATTCTTACCCCTCACATTGGCTATGCTTTCGGTAAGAACGACAACCTGCGGCAATTCCGCTAAACGTAAAAGAGCTTGACTCAACTGCTCGTCGGGCTGTGAGAAAGCCACTAAAACCAACACCTTTCGAGCCGACATAAACTCATCGCACAAAGGTTTCATAGATTGCTCATCGGGAATACTCGACGAAGGTATGCGAGTAACAAAACGCTCCCGTATGGAAGGCATATCCATTTCTTGCGTGAGCGGCTCGGAAACAGCGATATTAATATGAACAGGGCCCTTTTCTCCCGACAATGCCGTTAACAAAGCGTCGTTTATACAACGATTGAAGTACCACCCGTCCATCGGCAGAGACAGTTCCGCCCGTAAATTATACGAACGTTTCACAAAGTGAGACAAAGCGCCGTACTGCCGCAATGTTTGATTATCGTCCTGATCGATCCACTCCATAGGACGATCCGCCGAAACAACTATCAACGGAATATGTTGGTAATAGGCCTCGGCAACAGCCGGCGCATAATTGAGTAACGCTGTTCCCGATGTACAAACCAATGCCACAGGTTCACCGCTACGTTGCGACATACCCAATGCCATAAAAGCCGCTGTACGTTCATCGACAACGACATAGTCCTGTATATCGGGTGTACGCGAAAATGCCATTAATAAAGGAGCATTTCTCGATCCGGGCGACAGAACGACTCGCTTTACACCATGCTCCGCCAAAAGTGCGACAAGAATATTACAGCCCTGTTTATCGGTCGTTTTCATATTCACTCTACTTATAACCATTGATAATCGACAGTAAAGTCTGCGCTTTCTCCTCGGTTTCTTTCCACTCACTTTCCGGGTCCGATTTATCGGTCAAACCTCCGCCGACATACAATCTCAATCGGGAATCATCTACTTCCATGCACCGAAGATTGACGAACAAACGAACATGCTCACCAAACATAGGGCCCAAATAACCGCCATAATATCTGCGCTCATGCGGTTCTACTCGACGAATCCATTCCATCGCAAGTTCTTTGGGATACCCACCCACAGCCGGCGTAGGGTGAAGCACCGACAATATCTCGGCCAATCTCCCGTTTGCCGAACCGACTTTCAGAGAAATAGGCGTACACAGATGTTCCACCTGTCCTGCCTTGCGAGAAAACCGCTCACCGATAATCGGTTCGAGACCTTTATCTCTAAATACCTTCGATATATAATCGGTCACAATTTGTTGCTCCTCTTGTTCTTTTTGTCCCCACGGCTCCTTCGCTCCCGCCTTTCGCGTACCTGCGAGAGCCATCGTAGTCAATGACACTCCGTCACAATCGAGCAATGTTTCGGGCGTAGCTCCTATCCATTGTCCTACACCGGGCACATTGACCCACGAAACAAAAGCCGAATCGTATTTTGCAGCCAGTCGAAAAAACAGCTGCCCATCGGAAACTACCGGACGGTTCAATGTGACGGTGCGGGAAAGAACAGCCTTTTTTATCTCTTTACGAGACATTGCTGCAACAAGCGTATTTACTTGTTTTTCATACTGTTCAAAAGAACTATCTACCGGTTTTATCTCCAAATTTGCCAAAGTTTGTCCCGCCTCGTAATTCAACGCCTCCAAACTTATCTCTTCGGCCCGTTGTATTTTCACAGGGAAAAAGTAACGAGGCAACTCGCCTTCTTCAAAAGGTGCGAAAAAGAAGCCCTCCTGTCTTTCAGGGAAAACGCCATCGGCAAGAGTCATAAGTCTATCAGGCTCACAGGCCCCCCAATAAAAGCCATCTTCGCCCGGCAGACGAAAAGCGAAAGCCGGGAAATCATTCCCCAAACTCGCCTCAATAGCACAAGATAACAAATGTATAGAATCAACCTCTTTCGCCATATCTCACCGACTTATCAATCCAACTCCACGGGAACAGCCATAAGCTCAAAAGGCAGAGCTTCGACGACTTTTACCCGACAAAAATCTCCAACAGTCAGAAAGCGATCTTTTGCAATAAGCACTTCGGGATCGACCTCGGGAGAATCGTACTCCGTACGCCCCACATAATAGTCCTCCTCTTCCCGATCGACTATCACATCAAATATTTGACCTACCTTTGAAGCATTGCTTTCAAGTGCTATTTCTTCTTGTAATGCCATCAACTCGTCGAGTCGGGCCTGTTTCACTTTATCCGGGATAGAGTCGGGAAAATGATTGGCCGCATAAGTACCCTCTTCTTCGGAATAGGCAAACGCCCCCATACGCTCGAAACGAGCCTCCCGAACAAACGCTTTTAATTCCTCGAAATCCTCATCGGTCTCACCAGGATATCCCACCATCAATGTCGTGCGAATATGTATGCCGGGGACTTCCGTTCGTATGCGTTTCAACAAATCATAAGTCTCCTGCTTCGTCACATGCCGACGCATATCTACCAACACATGGTCGCTGATATGCTGCAATGCGATATCGAGATATTTGCAAACATTATCATGACGCTGTATAACAGGTAATATCTCATAAGGGAATTGTGACGGATAAGCATAGTGTAACCGTATCCACTTCACACCCGGAATCTGCGCCATACGATCGATTAACTCCGGTAATTTCAATTTCCCGTACAAATCAAGTCCATAGGAAGATAAATCCTGAGCAATAATCTGAAACTCTTTCACGCCCTGCGAAACCAAGCTCTTCACCTCGTCGAGCAACTGTTCCATAGGATAAGAAACGAAGCGCCCTGTAATTAAAGGAATAGCACAATAAGAACAAAATCGATTACAACCTTCGGCAATTTTCACATAGGCATAATGAGGCGGAGTTGTCAGTATGCGCCCGAAATCTTTCTCCTCGGAAATTCGCGATCCCAAATCCGTCAACAAATCAGTCCAGTCGAATTTTCCATAAAACTTATCTACCTCGGGTATCTCGGCTTCCAGTTCTTCCCGATAACGTTGAGACAAACAGCCCATCACATAAAGATGATGTATCTTATGAGCTTTTTTAGCCTCGACCATTTGTAAAATCATTTCGATAGATTCTTCTTTGGCATCTCCAATGAAGCCACAAGTATTCACTACGACAAACTCACTCGAAACTTTTTCAGGATCATGTCTCACCTTATAACCGGCTTCTGCGAAACGATGCATCAATCGTTCGGAATCCACCAAATTTTTCGAACAACCCAACGTAATAATATCAACGCTATTTTTTATCATTGTCATTACACAAAAATACGGCTATGAAGCCTTTGCAAGACCACCCAGCCGTCTATCCTAAAAACTCACGAATATCAATCTCCGAACAACGAGTCCACAAACTCCTTACGGCGGAACACCTGCAAATCTTCCATGCCTTCACCCAGCCCTATGTACTTAACCGGTATCTTAAAGTGATCGGATATACCTATGACCACACCACCTTTGGCCGTACCATCGAGTTTCGTTATGGCCAACTCGTTCACCTCGGTCGCGGCAGTAAACTGCTTGGCTTGCTCAAAAGCATTCTGTCCTGTGGAGCCGTCCAATACTAACAAGATTTCATGAGGAGCACCGGGAACGATTTTCTCCATTACTTTCTTTATTTTGGTCAACTCGTTCATCAAATTCAATTTATTATGCAAACGACCTGCCGTATCGATAATTACCACATCGGCATTATTCGCCTTCGCCGAACTCAACGTATCGAACGCCACGGATGCCGGATCGGCTCCCATTTTTTGTTTCACGACAGGGACTCCAACCCGTTCGCCCCATATCATCAACTGCTCGACCGCAGCGGCACGAAACGTATCGGCAGCTCCCAAATAAACACTATTCCCTCTCTTTTTATATTGATATGCCAACTTACCGATAGTTGTAGTCTTACCTACACCATTCACCCCGACAACCATGATTACATACGGTTTTTTCCCTTCGGGGACAGAAAATTCACCGGCATCCTCAACATCGTTTTCGGTTAGCAACGCTGTGATTTCTTCCCGGAGAATTGAGTTTAATTCGTTCGTATTTATGTATTTGTCACGAGCTACCCGCTTCTCTATTCGGTCTATAATACGAAGTGTAGTTTCCACTCCGACATCAGACGTGATCAATACTTCTTCCAAATCGTCCAATATATTCTCATCGACTTGTGACTTCCCGGCAACAATACGCGCTAACTTGGAAAATACGCCCTCTTTGGTCTTAGATAATCCCTTATCCAAGGTTTCCTTTTTCTCTTTCGAAAAGAAATCAAACAATCCCATATATAAAATTTTTAAGAAAAGTAACTGTAAGCAGCTACCCGGTGGATATGCAAAGCTATAAAATTATCATGGTAAAAAAAAACTTCCTTACACATTTCGTATAAGAAAGTTTCTTTATATTACGCTAATTATGACTTACTTACTAAGTACATCTTTAACCGCGTCATTCGGAACCATTTCCTCTTGGAAAGTATAAGCCCCTGTTTTCGGCGATTTTACCATTTTTATCACTTTAGAATAAGTACGGCCTTCGCCTTTTTGCAACGATGCAACTGTTTTCTTTGCCATGGTTCAATCCTTCCTTATTTTATTTCTTTATGTACAGTAACTCTTTTCAAGATGGGATTGTATTTTTTCAACTCCAATCTTTCTGTGGTATTTTTTCTGTTCTTAGTAGTAATATAACGCGATGTTCCGGGCATACCACTCGCCTTGTGTTCCGTGCATTCAAGAATTACTTGAACCCTATTACCTTTTGCTTTCTTTGCCATATCTTAATATAACATTTTTATTTCTGTTAAATACCCATTTCCGGCAGCTTGCTTGATAGCTGCATCTAATCCCATTTTATTGATTGTACGAAGACCGGCAGCTGAAAGTGTAAGCGTGATCCAACAATCTTGTTCTACCCAATAAAATTTCTTTGTAAAGAGGTTGACATTAAATCTTCTTTTCGTTCTTCTTTTTGAGTGCGAAACGTTGTTGCCAACCATTGCTTTTTTCCCTGTAATTTGACAAATCTTTGACATCGCTATCTATTATTTTATTTGTTTTTTCTTACTGCTTTCGCAAACAGAGTGCAAAGTAAAGCATTTTAGAAATATGTTCCAAATTTTTAAGGTATTAAAATCGGAACTTTTTTATTCAGTTCTATTTTGTCATCAGTTGTATCAACATCAACAAAGCCGATTGGGTCGCACGTGCAATTACTTGCTCTCTATCGCCTTCGAAACAAAAACATTCAGCCTCGCTTCGCTCGCCATACCGAACTGCAATCCACACCGTACCTATCGGTTTCTCAACGCTGCCTCCACCCGGACCTGCTATTCCAGAAGTCGCTATCGCACAATCGGAAGACAACAATCTTTGTACCCCCGATACCATTTGCAAGACGGTCTCCCTACTCACAGCGCCAAAACCCGATAATGTCTCCGACGACACATTCAAAACACGTATTTTCACCTCGTTAGAATACGCCACGACACTACCTTTAAAATAGACCGAACTACCCACTATCCTTGTTATTTCATGAGCTATATTTCCTCCCGTGCAACTTTCGGCTGTCGCCAACGTTTCTCCTCTTTCGGTTAATATCGACCCTAATGCTCCTGCGAGAGTTGTATCCGAACCACAAAACAGATGGCTACCCAATATAGTCCTCAATTTAAAAAACTCATCATCGATAATCTTCTGCAAATATGACTCTTCATCGCCACGAGCAGTCAGTCTCAACCGAATTACTCCCGGCGTAGGCAAATAGGCAAGTTTGATACACACCGGCAATTGCGCTTCAAAGTCGGATAAAGTTTCGGACAACCTCGATTCCGTAAAATCCTTCACTAAACAAGTGCGATGCAAGATAGACGAATGATCTCGAAAATACTCCCTCAAACGACTTATAACCACCTCTTTCATGACGGTCTTCATTTCTGTCGGGACACCCGGCATAGACACCAATACCTTACCATTTCTTTCAAACCACATGACAGGAGCCGTACCCACGGGATTTTGAATAACTGTACACACATTAGGAACATAGGCTTGATTGCGCGTACTATCATTCATCGTCAATTTACGACGACGAAAAATGGCTTCCACATTGGCAAATACCGATTCATCAAAGACCAACTTTCCACCGAAATAATCGCAAAGAGTCTGCTTTGTAATATCGTCCTTCGTCGGGCCCAATCCGCCGGTCATCAAAACGACATCGACCCTACCGAACGAGCTATTCAGAGCATCGGTTATTTCCCGAGACCTATCTCTAACTGTCGTTATCTCGGTAACCTCCCACCCTATATGATTCAGCTCCCGAGCAATCCACCCAGAATTCGTATCGGTCACCTGTCCGATCAACAACTCATCGCCGATAACAATAATCTCGACATTCATTTCATTCGTATTTATAATTCAACCCGGGCAAAAGGAGCCTTCGCTATATCACAAAACTCTTTATCCAAATATTTATAATAACCCGTAATAGCCACCATAGCCGCATTATCGGTCGTAAAAGAGAAGGGCGGCAGATAAACTGTCCAACCATACTTTCGGGCATAATCTTCAAAAGCAGCCCTCACAGCAGAGTTCGCCGAAACGCCCCCGGCAACAGCCACATGCTTTATTCCGGTTTGTTTAACGGCCTTATAAAGTTTGTCCATCAAAATGTCCACAATCGTAGTCTGCAACGATGCACACAAGTCACACTTGTTTTTTTCGATGAAATCGGGGTCTTCTTTTATTTTGTCTCTCAATAAATATAAAAAGGAAGTTTTCAGTCCACTGAAACTATAATCAAAACCGGGTATGTGAGGTTTACTTAGTGCAAACGCTTTGGGATTCCCTTCCTTCGCCAATCTATCTACAACCGGGCCTCCCGGATAAGGCAATCCCATTACTTTGGCACATTTGTCAAAAGCTTCACCAGCAGCATCGTCTATCGTTTGTCCGATAACAGTCATTTCATTATAAGATTCTACTTTTATGATTTGCGAATTCCCCCCCGAAACGAGTAAACACAAAAACGGGAAGGGAGGCTGAGTGTTATCATCGGGAAACCGTTTGATAAAATGAGCCATAACATGAGCTTGCAAATGATTGACATCGACGAGAGGAATATTCAATGCTGTCGTAAAACCTTTGGCAAAAGAAGTTCCGACGAGCAAAGACCCCATAAGTCCGGGGCCTCTGGTGAACGCCACCGCACTCAAATCCTCCGGAGTCACCCCCGCACGTTTTAAAGCCTCCGACACAACCGGAATAATATTCTGTTGGTGCGCCCGAGATGCCAATTCAGGAACAACCCCTCCATAAGCCTCGTGAACCGCTTGACTAGCAATCACATTCGACAGCATGACCTCATCGCGAATAACTGCGGCAGAAGTATCGTCACACGAAGATTCTATACCTAAAATAGTTATGCTCATATACATTTACTCCTTTCAATCCTTCATCAAATCAAGGTCTGCAAAAGTACATATTTCATCGGTAAAACCATTTGACTTTTATAATTATTTCATACATTAATAAAAAAGAAAAGCCAAGCATCCTATCGCTACTTTCAAAAGGAAACACTACTTTTGCATACTTATAAAGATGAGGAAATTCTATTCTGCATTTCGGATATTTGTGCATATCGTTATATTCTCTATCATAGCGATATATACACTTGGCTATATCTTGTTATCTATCCCCAACATACAGGATAAAGTCAGGCACATCGGCATAAAAGAACTATCTGCCATTTTAGATACAAACATAACTATCGACCGAATACAAATATCACCATTCAACAAGTTAGAACTGTTCGGTGCATATATACCCGACTTAAATGGAGACACTCTATTATATGCCAATAAAATATCGGCCGGTATCTCCCTTTCAGATTTACTCGTCGATCGAGAATTGGTTTTCACGAATATACAGCTATTCGGTCTGGATGCCCGCATAACAAAAGAGACTCCAAGCTCTGAAACAAACCTGCAATTTATTATCGACGCTTTCAAAAGCGATAAGAATACACCGAAAAAGAAAATAAATTTCAAAATAAACAATGCGATCATACGCCGTGGAAAAATCAAATACGACATATTATCCGCACCCATACGACGCGGACAATTCGACCCGAACCATATCGATTTGAGAAACTTATTGTCAAAACTATCTATCAAAGCACTATCGGAAGACTCGGTAAATATCTCCATCAAGCGATTGGGATTCGACGAGCAATCGGGTTTTTCTTTAAATCGTCTACAATTTAAATTCGAAGCCAACCGACAACAAGCAAGGTTATCTGACTTTAAAATACAATTACCCCATAGCCGTATCGAAATCAAACCAATTATCGCCACGCTGCCCGATACACTCTCGGCCGAACAGTTCTACGACCAAACACGATTCTCTTTACAGATAACGAAATCCCTAATTAATCCCAGCGATATAGCTGCCTTTATCCCGGTATTGGAAAAAATAAATACTCCGATACTCATTTCGATGCATCTGACAGGAACTCCAAACAATCTATATTTCCATACCTTTGATTTTAATTTCGGGAAAGAAGATATCATCGCTCACAGTCAAATATCCGTGAAAAACATAACAAATCCACAAAAACGAGATATACTCTGCGACCCTATCACATTAAACGCTTCATCTTCGGGATTGGCCGATATTTCTTCCAAATTACCTTTTCTAACCGAAGAACAATGTAAAACTATTTCCCGGTTAGGTACAATTCATTTCACCGGTAATATCTCGAGCCAAAACAAAAATCTGACAGCCTGCGGAACATTAGAAACAGATCTCGGCTCTGTTCATTCCGATATATCCATCAACCAAAACAATAGTCTGAATACGACTCAATACAGCGGATTGATAGAATCGAAAAAATTTAATCTAAATGGACTATTCGCCGAAGGAAATCCTTATGGCGAAATTATTTTCAAAGTCGAACTCGACAGTAAAAAAGCCAAACATCAAGCCCCAACTGGCAAAGTGGTCGGGGGAATCAGCCATTTTGAATACAAAGGATATCCTTACGAAAACATCATGCTTAACGGTGAGTTCGGGGACAATCGATATAATGGTATAATCGAAATTAATGACCCGAATGGAAAACTCCGAGTCAATGGTCTTTCTGTCTTAAAAGATAAAGACTCCGAATTCGACCTCATCTTACAGGCACGAGACCTCAATGTATCGGCCTTAAAACTAATGCCCAAGTATAAAAATTCCAAGTTAGGATTCAATGTAGTCGCCAAATTTACAGGGAACAACTTGGACAACGCAGAAGGCCTCTTATCTATCGATAGTTTATCTTTTACAAACAACGACGATACATTCAGACTAAATAAATTCAATATAGAAGCTCATAACCAAAACACTCCACAAAGTATAGCTGTTACTTCGGATTATATCAACGGTTGGATTGAAGGCAATTACAAATTCTCTACTCTACAAAAATCTTTACAAACACTGTTATCGGAATCCCTTCCATCTATATTCCCATTCCAAGAAAACCAACCTAAAAAAACAGAACACAAAAAAAATCAACAACCGAATAATTTTAAATTCAGATTTACCGTCGAGCCTAATATACACATGGCACAAGTGCTCGAACTACCTGTTACATTCACAGATAGAGCTATTATCGAAGGTGAAATGAATAGCCTCCGAAACACAGCCCTCATAACCGGAACGATTCCCCATCTCTGGTATAAAAAAAGTCATATCGAAGATGCATTCATTTCAGCACGAAAAGATTCCACCGAAATGGCTTTATTCATAGAAACGAACTCCTACAATAAAAAACAAATACGAACGACATGGAGCCTTAGAAGCAAGGCCTATCGAGACAGTCTCGACCTTGTACTCAACTGGAATAACGACACCCAATCGACATTTTATGGAGAATTGAATACATCGACCCATTTTTCACGAACTCACGAAGGGAATAAATTACAAATACAAACTCACATCAATCCTTCCACTCTTATTTTCAACGATACTATTTGGCAAATGAGCCCCTCGGATATTTCCTATTGTGAGAAACAAATAGAAATCAATGATTTTGAAATATCACATGCTCCCCAATATATACTTATAGACGGTATCGCCTCCAACCGAGAAGAAGACGAATTGAAAATACAACTCAACGACGTAGACCTCGATTATATTTTCGGTACACTCAATATAAAAAATGTCACTTTCGGGGGTAACGCTACCGGAAATTTGTTAGCTACACATCTATTGACAGGCGCACCTCGATTAAGTACTGAACAATTCGATGTAAAAGATTTCTCCTACAATGAAGCGATTTTCGGGGACTTACATCTATTCAGCATGTGGGATAACGACAATCAAGGCATTCTCATGAAAGGGTTCATCGAAAATAAAGAAGATAAACAAACTTATATCGACGGATATATATTCCCGACAAAAGACTCTCTCTCTCTTTCGTTCGATCCCGATAAATTGAATATTGCATTCCTTCGACCATTTGTTTCTACCGTTATGAGCGACATATCGGGAATAGCCAGCGGTCACATAGACTTTTTCGGAAGATTCAAGGCCCTAAATGTTACCGGTGATGCTTATGTCGAAAATTTAGATTTCGGTATTGAATATTTGAACACTCGGTACAATCTATCAGACAGTATTCATTTATCCCCTACCCGTATTTGGTTTGACAACGTTACGATTTATGACAAATTGAAACATACGGCAAAAGGTTCGGGTTGGATAGAACATCATAATTTCAAAGATGTAAGTTACGATATTGCCATAACCGAAGCCCAAGATTTCCTGTCCTACGATATGACAGAAAGGCAAAGCCCCATATATTATGGAACCATTTACGGGACAGGCTCTACTATGATAAAAGGAAGTCCGGGACAAACCCAAATCGACGTAAATATGTCCACCGGAGACCAGTCGAAATTCACCTTCGTCCTATCAGGATCGGAAGCTGCCGGAGATTATGACTTTATTACTTTCACCAATTCAGGAAAACAGAACACAAAGATAGGAGAGTTCCAAGCCGATAGCATTGTCATTAAGAACAATGCCCGCATGATGGAGAACAGTAAAATACAAAACAGTAGTGCATTAAATTTAAATCTGCAAATAGAAGCAACCAACCAAGCCCAAATGAACCTAATCATGGATAAATCTACCGGAGATATGATAAAAGCGACCGGTCAGGGCAGTATATTACTGGAATATAATTCAATGGACGGCGATATAAAATTATATGGTTCCTATGTCTTGGAAAAAGGGAGTTACAATTTCAGTTTGCAAGATATCATTACACGAGACTTCTCTATTAAAGAAGGAAGCCGAGTTTCTTTCCACGGGGATCCTATGGCTACCAACTTGGATATATCGGCTATTTACTCCCTTTCGGCCAATCTGCTCGATCTCGATGAAAACTTCGCCAATGACAAAGAATTATCAAGAACGACAGTACCCGTACAAACTATTTTGAATGTATCCGGAGACGTACGTCGACCAGACCTAAACTTCGACATAGCATTCCCTACTTTGACCCAAGACGTAGACCGACGGGTACGTAGTATCATCAGTACAAACGACATGATGAACCGTCAGATTATCTATCTATTGGCCTTGAATAGGTTCTACACTCCGGACTTCATGAATATGGGGCAAAGTAGAAATAACGAACTTGTCTCTGTCGCTTCCTCGACCTTATCCTCTCAATTAGGTAACATTCTGGGACAATTAAGCGAAAACTGGAATATTTCGCCAAACTTCCGTAGTGAAAAAGGTGATTTTTCCGATATGGAGGTGGAGCTTGCCCTATCCAGCCAACTACTGAACAATCGATTGATTTTCAATGGGAACTTCGGATATAGAGACAACACGGTCAATAACAATACATTCATCGGAGATTTCGATTTGGAATACCTGCTGAATAAAAGCGGAACGATACGATTGAAGGCCTATAATCATTATAACGACCGCAATTATTACATCAAATCGGCATTGACGACACAAGGTGTAGGAATCATGTTGCGTCACGATTTTAACCGTTGGGGAGATTTATTCAGAAAAAATCCCAAAAACAACGGTAAAACCAAAGATATACAATCCGATTCTATTCCACGGAACACAATATTACCCAACGATACAATTTCTACAAAAAGCTCTTTATCCAAAGAAAAAATTCCTCAGACCGACCAGTAAGCAGGAAAAACAGATTATAACTCGTCACACTCTTTCTGCCACATGGCACTCGATGCATCACTAGGCATCCGCCAATCCCCGCGAGGAGAAAGACTTACCGTTCCCACCTTTGGACCATCGGGAAGACACGACCTCTTGAATTGTTGATTAAAAAATCTCCGACAGAATATTTTCAGCCACTTTTTTATCGTATCCGGCTCATACACCCCTTCGAAAGCATATTGGGCAAGGAAATATAATTTGGCAGGAGAGAAACCGAATCGCAACATATTATACAAGAAAAAATCATGCAGAGCATAGGGACCTACCAAATCCTCGGTCTTCTGCTTTATCTCTCCATTTTCATCGGCAGGTATCAATTCTGGGCTAATAGGAGTATTGACAATATCGATCAACGTATCCCGAGCCTCGCCTACCAGCTCATTCTCGGCAACCCAGTTCACCAAATACTTAACCAAAGTTTTGGGAATACTTGTTGAGATACCATACATCGACATGTGATCGCCATTATATGTGGCCCAACCTAATGCCAATTCAGACAAATCCCCGGTTCCTATAACCAATCCCCCGGTCTGGTTCGCTATATCCATCAAAATTTGTGTACGCTCCCGCGCTTGGGAATTTTCGTAAGTAATATCTTGGATTGAAATATCGTGGTCAATATCTTTAAAATGAAGCTCACAAGCCTCCCGAATAGAAATTTCCCGAATAGTTATACCCAACGAACGCATTAACATCATAGCATTATGATAAGTACGACCTGTCGTCCCGAATCCCGGCATAGTCACACCTATTATCTTCTCTCGATTCCAACCGAGTTTATCGAGTGTTCTGACTGCTACCACCAAAGCCAATGTCGAATCTAAACCGCCCGAAATACCGAGAACCACACTTTGAGCTTGGGTATGTACCAACCTCTTGGCTAATCCCGAACTTTGTATATCGAGTATTTCGGCACAACGTTCGTTCAAGACCAACGAATCGGAAGGCACAAAAGGGAAAGCCCCCACCTTACGAGTCAATCGCAATGGAATATCGTTCAAGACAAACGGAATGAAACGTGCATCTCTGCCATGTGCCCAAGCTCCCTTTGCAAACGAAGTCATCACTCTTCTCTCCGTACGCAGCCGCTCCACATCGATTTCACTCACTACAAGTTGAGGCGTTGAAGAAAAACGCTTCGATTCGGCAAGAATACTACCATTCTCTACAACAAGGCCATTCCCTGCAAATACCAAATCGGTAGATGACTCTCCAAACCCGGCCGAAGCATAAACATATCCAGCCACACACCTCGCCGATTGTTGCCGAACGAGAGAAAGAAGATAAGAATGTTTCCCTATCAACTCATTCGTAGCCGATAAATTTACTATAATATCTGCACCTTGCTGTACAAGATACGAACTGGGAGGTATAGGAACCCACAAATCTTCGCACAATTCTACTCCTACAACAACACCTGCGCTCTCAAATAATAAATCTGTACCGAACGGAACTCTATCACCACATAGTTCAATAGTATCGATCGTTGCCGAAATACCAGAAGTAAACCAACGTTCCTCATAGAATTCCTTATAATTGGGCAAATAACTTTTGGGAACGACTCCCAATATTTTACCCGATTGGAATACTACGGCACAATTATATAAACAATTCCCAGCAGCCACAGGCATTCCCACGATACATAATATCGGATAATCGCTAGTTTCCTCCACCAACAGAGACAAAGCCTTTCGAGCCTGTTCCAATAAAAGCGTATGGCCGAATAAATCGCCGCAAGTGTAGGCTGTTATAGAAAGTTCCGGGAAAACAATAATTTGTACATTTCGATGAACAGCCTCTATTATCTGATTATATATTTCTCTCTCATTATATATACAATCGGCTATCTCCACACGAGGAATCGCCGCTGCCACTTTTACAAATCCAAAATTTTGTCCCATACTTTGATTAGTTTTGACAAATATAGCGAAAGGTGAGCGCAAAGGCAAACGGAAATCACATTTCCAATTTGACTCTGTCGAACCGCATCCTATATTTTACAAATATAGCGAAAGTCAACTGCAAAAACCTGAACTTGTTTAAGTTTTTTTGCCAAAACACCTCCTATATTCCACAAATATAAACACAGGTTTAGCCCAAACAAAATGGGAAATAGAATTTTTTATTTCTCCTTACCCAGTCCAACCCTCATTCACAAAAGTATAATCATTGATATTTTTAGGACTCAGCCGATAATTTCGCTAACGCAACACAGGAGAGAAGTGTAATATCTCATTTGAAAGACTTCCCTCCAAAAGAAAAGGCGAGAGTAAATAACTCTCGCCTTTTCTTTTAGGGGTGCTAGATGGGGCTCGAACCCACGACCCTCGGAACCACAATCCGATGCTCTAACCAACTGAGCTACAAGCACCATTTTAATTGTTTATAAAGAAATTTATCTCTTTACTGCGGTGCGGACGGGACTCGAACCCGCGACCCCATGCGTGACAGGCATGTATTCTAACCAGCTGAACTACCGCACCAGTTTCGTTTTGCGACGGCAAAGATAGATCTTTTTTTATTTCTACGCAACATCTTTCCTAAGAAAATTACAAAAAAAATTCACCTCTACCTTATCTACCCTAAACACAGGCTTTTACTATTTTCATTCTCTCAAAACCGATACCCATGAATACCCAACAGAACTTTCAAAGCCAACCAAAGACTCGATTATACCTCAATCGTAAAAGCTATATAATGATTTTCAAACTTTTATATAAAAAGAAAAGAGATTCAACTTACTTTTCAAATAGTTGAATCTCTTTTCCTGAGCCACGACCGGGACTCGAACCCGGGACCTTTTCGTTACGAATGAAATGCTCTACCAACTGAGCTATTGTGGCAATTGCGGTGCAAAGGTAATATATTTAAAGAAACACCGCAACTCTTTTTCTCTATTTTTTTCTTACCAAACAAAAAAAAGAAATTCGTTCTCCTGTTTTCCTTGAAAATCACTAACGAGATTTCTATGTATGAAAATACTAAACACAACAATACACAGGAGGGAGAGATAAATTTTATCTCTCCCTCCTGTATTCAAATATAAAGAGAATTATTTCATATCCTGTTTACTATACGTTAATCGCAACTTAATGTTATCTACATCGACTAATGCCAATGATGGAGCAGAAATATAGGGAACAACATCGGTAACGACCTCTTGCTCATTATAAGAATAATAGTAATAACTTCCACCGGAAGATACCGTTTCGCTATACACAGACACCGGTACAAGAACGATTTCCTCATCGGCATCTGTGATTTCAGTACCCGTCCGTTTCTTTTCTATAATATTATTGATAAAGGTCCTCAATCCCGTAAAATTATAAACATGGGCATCACTATCATACTTAGCATAAAATGTATTCACATTGTCAGGTAGTTTTTTCTTTTCGAAAAACTCTTGCAACTCAGATTTACGAATAAACAGCAAAAATTGCGGAGGATCAAGATTATAATTACTAGAAACCGTCTTTACGGGAATACGTAAAGTCAACGAGTTCACAAGTCCTTGTACAGTCGAAGCACTACCACTTCCCCCTACTGCATCTTCAAAAGTCTCAATAATTTTACGCGTTGGAAAGTGAATCAAAACATTTAACCCTGCCGGGGCTTGTAAATAGACCTTCCCCGAAGATATTTCGTTTTTTATCTCCGCATCTATTTCCAATTTTATATGGTTTCCCGTTGTTATTTCGGGAGTTACCGCCATTAGAGTTTGAGTCGAGTTATATGTAGAATCCTTATCATTAATCACGGTTGTTTTGGTGTAATGTAAATTCATTACCGTATTTTGGACATTCACAACACACCCGCTTCCATAAGATGTCTTTACATAAAAACCCGGAAAATATTGTGTAAACCTACTAGGAGACGAAAATACAGTTGGATCTTCTTTATATTTCTGATAAAAACGGTCAGCCATTTCATCGGGTAATTTCACCCGAATCATCTTATAGCCGAGTTCTATAAGAGAATCCGGTAATCCTAAAAACGAAGCATTATAACTTGTCAAAGCAACCGGTGCAGCTTGTGCATTATAATATTCCGCCGGATCGATACCGCTATATACAGGCGACTCCAACCGTTTATCCAACGGATATACACTCAACTGCATAGGGGCCAAAGAATCTCCTGTAAAGGATTCTGTATTGTAACTTAAATATAAAATCAAAGAATCGAGTTTATTCACACCAACCGTATCAAAGTTTGCAGCCGGCATAAACTGGGTAAGAAAATCGGTTTCTAACCTACCATATCCCGGAATAGAAATACGCCCGATTAATTGTGTTATAGTTCTTCCAACGACACTATCATTCGGAACAGACTCAACCGTTATCAACTCTTGAAAAGAAGAGTCCACCACAATTTCAATATTCGTATCGACTATCGAAGAACCGATTGCGCTATTTTCGTCTCCACAAGAAGATAAGCCTAAAACTATCGCAAAAGCTATCGGTAAAAATCTAAATATTTTCATTTTCTATTTAGTAACTGACGTTATTCGTTACCTACAATTTTATTATAAAAATCATTATAGGCATCTATATAATTTTCAGGGTCTTGATACCCCAAGAAAGGAATGCCCGTTTTTTGTACATAATCCGTAATTTCCGAATTTATATTTCGACTGGCTTGAATCACACCGTCGGAATACTGTATAGCCAATTTATTAAGAACAACAGGATCAATAGACTCTCCTACTGCAAAAGGTATATCGGTGTCTTGTATCCCCTCCAACTTCAATTTTGCAGCAAAATTGGGGTCGAATGGAGTCTTGAAACCATTATCGTATAACGAATATATCACCTTCGCATCCCGAAAAGAAGGATCTTCGGCATAACTTTTCTTAATATACAAAGGAGTCAACGCCGTTATCCAACCGTGACAGTGAATAATATCAGGAGTCCAACGCAACTTTTTCACGGTCTCCATAACCCCTCTGACAAAGAAAATACTCCGTTCGTCATTATCGGGACGCATATCCTCGTCGACTACCCCGTCGGCATTACGTTGAAAATAATCATCGTTGTCTATAAAATAGACCTGCATACGAGCCGATTGTATCGAAGCGACTTTAATAATAAGAGGATGATCTGTATCATCGATTATTAAATTCATTCCCGACAACCGAATCACCTCGTGCAATTGATTACGACGCTCGTTAATAGAACCGTACTTAGGCATAAAGGTACGTATCTCATGCCCTCTATCCTGAATACCTTGCGGTAAATTTCGACAAATATTAGCGATTTCCGATTCTGGCAGATAAGGGGTAATCTCCTGTGCAATAAATAGGACTTTGGCTTCTTTCATTCTGCTCCTCTTAAACTCAATTTATTTTGCAAAAATAGCATACCCGTGGCTTGAAACGAATTTAACCGGTCATGCCAAGATACAGCCCACTTTTGCATCTTTCTGCAAAGATAATAAAAAAAATAGCGTAACCCTCCAAATATTAGAAGTATTAACACCAAAAAATCGTCAGACGCCCTATATTTCCCTCTCAAAAAGAAACATTTAAGGTTACTCTCCATAAAAAAATACAGCTTTATCTTCGTCGTTTGGGTTTTATTTGTTTCTTTTGCACAATTTTTTCAATCAATGTTCAATTATGAAAGTATTCACAACAATAGCCGAATTATGCAAGCAACTCGATTCGGACAGAAATGCCGGGAAAAAGATAGGTCTCGTCCCAACAATGGGCGCTTTACACAACGGACATCTGCAACTGGTAAAGACCAGCGTGGCTAATAATGACGTGACAGTAGTCAGTATATTCGTCAACCCCACTCAATTCAACGACAAAAATGATTTGCTACTTTACCCCCGCACGCTCGACAAGGACTGTCAATTACTCGAATCGGTAAATTGTGATTATGCGTTCGCTCCTTCGGTAGAAGAAATCTATCCGACCGAAGATACCCGGATATTTCACTTGGGGAAAGTAGCGGAAGTCATGGAAGGTAAATACCGACCGGGACATTTCAACGGAGTGGCTCAAATCGTCAGTAAACTCTTCGATATAGTCAATCCCGATAATGCCTACTTCGGAGAAAAAGATTTTCAGCAAATTGCCGTTATACGAGCTATGGCCGCTCAAATGGGCTATACATTCAACATCATAGCTGTCCCCATCGTACGCGAATCAGACGGATTAGCACTAAGCAGCCGTAATACTCGATTGACAGAGTCTCAAAGAAGAAATGCACCCAAAATAGCAGAGACATTATTTAAAAGTCGTACCTTTGCAGCCAACCATTCGGTGAAAGAGACTATCGATGAAGTAATCTCGACCATCGATGCAATACCGGAAATGAGAGTAGAATACTACGAAATAGTCGATGGAAACACGTTACAGCCTATCGCAGACTGGAACGACAGCGATTATATAGTAGGTTGTATTACCGTATATAACGGAGAGGTGAGATTAATCGACAACATCGCATATCGACACCCCGAACAATAACTTATGAAACCATGTTTATAGAGGTCGTAAAATCAAAAATTCACAGAGTCACCGTCACCCAAGCAAATCTGAATTATATCGGAAGTATCACGATCGACGAAGATTTAATGGATGCGGCGAACATTATTGCCAATGAAAAAGTTTCCATCGTAAACAACAACAATGGAGAACGCTTCGAGACTTATGTCATAAAAGGCGAACGAGGTTCAGGAGTAATATGTCTTAACGGAGCCGCCGCCCGAAAAGTACAACCGGGAGACATCGTCATCATTATGGCCTATGCTCTAATGACTCCCGAAGAGGCAAAAAGTTTTACGCCGGCTGTTATCTTCCCAGATACAGCGACCAATAAACTCATATAATAAAGAATATCGCTTGCGAAGCCTACCCGATTCGTCAGGTGGGCTTTTTTAATATATAATCATCTTCACCTCCTGCATGTATAGTCGTAAAGAAATTTGGAGAATCTCTCTCCCCATATTAGTAAGCCTTTTTGTACAAAACCTCATCAACATCACCGATACGGCTTTTATGGGACGTGTCGGACAAGTAGAATTAGGAGCCTCCGCCTTAGCCGGAGTATTGTACCTTGCTTTCTACATGGTCACTTTCGGATTTAGCACCGGAGCACAAATTCTCATGGCTCGTAGAAACGGTGAAGCCAAATATGGGACTTTGGGCCCTATCATGGGGCAAGGTATTCTCTTTTTGGAAATATTTTCAATAATCCTCATCTTCGCTTCTCTTATAGGGACCCCACAAATGTTGAAAGTCCTCATCTCCTCCACTGCCGTATGCCAAGCCGGAGAAGATTACATGCAATATCGGATATTCGGGCTCCTGTTCACTTCTATCGGGGTGATGTTCCGAGCCTTTTTCGTAGCTGTCACCCGCACCAAAGTACTGATGATAAATGCAGTCATCATGACTGTCGCCAATGTCGTATTCAACTACATTTTTGTATTCGGGCACTTCGGTGCACCCGAAATGGGTATTGCCGGAGCTGCACTTGGATCCGTTTTGGCAGAAGCGACAGCCGCATTGCACTTTTTCCTCTACACGTTCTTTTATATAGATCGGGGAAAATACCAACTGTTCCGATTTCGTTCCGGAGGATTCGGCCTCATTCGCGAAATACTGAATGTATCGGTATGGAGCATGATTCTCTACTTTCTCACCATAGGCACATGGTTTCTCTTTTTCGTAGCAGTCGAACACTTGGGAGAACTTCCACTGGCCATTTCCAACATTATCCGCAGTACCTCTACCCTGCTGTTCATGCCGGTCAATGCTTTTGGAGCGACAGCCTGTACCCTCGTGAGCAATGCTATGGGAGCCCGCCGTGCCGACGATGTAATTCCAATCATGCGGCGTATCGTCAAAATGTGCTACGCCATAGTATTACCCCTCATTGCCTTGCTATGCTTAGCACCTCATTGGATACTCCTCATCTATACCAACGATAGCTCGCTTATCGCCGAATGTACACATTCGGTCTATGTCATGTCGTCGTTCTACCTTATAGCCCTACCGGGAAATATACTCTTTCAATCTGTATCGGGAACCGGCGACACTCGTACGGCTTTTCTCATCGAAATGATCACGATCGTTTTCTATACGCTGGCTATTTATTGGATTATCGTTACCCTTCAAGTAGACATAGCCTTTTGTTGGACAGTAGAGTACGTCTATTGGGGATTCAAACTATTCCTATCGTTCCTCTTTTTCAAAAAAGCGAACTGGAAAGTGAAGAAGATATAACGGTTCGGAATCACATATTTTCATATAATTACACATATTCTATTCTCAAACAGAGTATGATAATATTTATATAATAGATTATCTATAACGATACTCTATATGTACCCTTTCTTGACCGTCTTTTTCATAAGTATAAACAGAAGTTATAATAACATCACCTTGACGGTACAATTCATAAATTTCTGGGAAATTAGCTTTCATCAAACGAATTTGCTCCCTGTAATCACTAATATATGTTCTATTTAATACGCAAGAAGAAAAACCTATTACAATTAGTAATAAAAAAACAAGTTTTTTCATATAAAAATTTTCTTTCGTCCCCCAGTCTCCACAAGGACCGTTTTTATACACGAAGCGTGAGACTGCAAATGCCACGTTCTAACTTGAAGGTCCTAGGAAAACCCGTAACACGAATGTGATAATAGCAGCTCACGCCATAGCGTGAGAGCCACTATGCCATCTCTTGTGTTACGACTCGCGAATTTCCTAGGTTCTCAAGTTACAAGATAAGCATAACGCTTCTTTTTTCTAACATGTCTTGGAGAAAGTCTTCCCTCTCCGTCTACAAAAATAGTAAAAATTTTATCAACTTTGTTATTTTTACTACAAATCTTCTATCGCAGCTTCTCTAATTATCGCACTGTTTATTTTATCTTGATATTTCAATAAGACAAACCCCTGCCCCCATTCTTCATAATCTATACTAAGTGTAATATCTCCCTCGGCAATCGAAAACTTGGTCTTATACATACATTCACCCATATGAACGGCACGCATACGATCTTCATCTGTTCTGATATAGGAATTTTGGAACCGTTCGACACACGATGAAAAGTTTCCATATTTTTCCATAAGCATACTTTTCAAGTTTTTATAATTGTCAAACAATTCCTCCCATCGTTCCTGTTTGGGAAACTCGACAATAATGCGAGATACCAAATCGCTATTATCAAGTGTTTCCACATAAACCGTACACTGTTTAATTCCTGCAAAGTCACCCACCAGCCGTTCCTTTGAATCATACGACGAACGATGTTCAAACCCTTTACGCTCCATTCGAGAAATAAATTCTTTCAATGTTCCGTCTATGGGTACTCCTTTAAATTTCAAGTGAACAGACTTTTCCATCTCCAAGTCATCTTGTACATCTTCTACTGCTTCCGATTGATCTTTTTTTCCAGAACATTCCTCTATATAATACAATCCCACTAAAAGTAAAGTGACAATTCCTAAAACTTGAAAAAACTTTTTCATATACTCGTCATTAAAATCAATATTCTATTTACAAAAAAAACGGCAACTTCTTATTCACAAAAGATTTACGTTTTTCTCATTTTTTATCCAAACACAATAATAGTAAATATTTTTTAAATGCCCATATTTTAGATTCAAATTTCTACTCACATACCAACTTTCTTATATATAGTCGTATGTTCAAAGATGTTATTCTTATATTTTTATTCGCATATTCCGACGATTTTGAGTAATTTCGCAACGATTTATCCATCTGTGTAAAAATATTGTTATAAAACTATGTTTGAAAACCTTAGTGAAAGACTCGAACGGTCTTTTAAAATACTGAAAGGTGAAGGTAAAATCACCGAAATCAACGTCGCCGAAACGCTGAAAGACGTACGACGCGCACTACTCGATGCCGACGTCAACTACAAAGTAGCCAAACAATTTACCGACACGGTAAAAACCAAAGCATTGGGGCAAGACGTACTCACCGCCGTGAAGCCGGGACAATTGATGGTGAAGATCGTACACGACGAACTGGCGACCTTGATGGGTGGAGAAACCGCCGAAGTAAACCTGTCGCAAAATCCGTCGATTATCCTCATGTCAGGATTACAGGGTTCGGGTAAAACCACTTTCTCCGGCAAGTTGGCAAAAATGCTAAAATCGAAAAAAGGGAAACGCCCCTTGCTGGTTGCTTGCGACGTATATCGCCCTGCCGCTATCGAGCAATTAAAGGTCTTAGGTGAACAAATCGACGTACCGGTTTATACCGAGGAAGATAGCAAAGACCCTGTGAGCATTTCTGCCAATGCCGTAAAATATGCCAAAGAAAACCATTTCGATTTGGTTATCGTCGACACGGCAGGACGTTTGGCTATCGACGAGCAAATGATGAACGAAATCGAGGCTATCAAGAAAAAAATCAATCCAACCGAGACCTTGTTCGTCGTTGACTCCATGACCGGACAAGATGCGGTCAACACAGCCAAAGAATTTAACGATCGTCTCGATTTCGACGGAGTAGTTCTCACCAAATTGGACGGCGACACCCGTGGCGGTGCGGCACTCTCTATCCGCACCGTAGTCGACAAGCCCATTAAATTTGTAGGAACCGGCGAAAAACTCGAAGCCATAGATTACTTCCACCCGGCTCGTATGGCCGACCGCATTTTGGGTATGGGCGATATCGTCTCTTTGGTAGAACGAGCCCAAGAACAATACGACGAGGAAGAAGCCAAACGATTACAAAAGAAAATTGCCAAAAACCAATTCGACTTTAACGACTTCCTCAGCCAGATACACCAAATCAAAAAAATGGGTAATCTCAAAGATTTGGCTTCTATGATTCCCGGTGTGGGAAAAGCGATCAAGGACATGGACATCGATGACAATGCTTTCAAAAGTATCGAAGCGATTATTTACTCGATGACCCCCAAAGAACGCAGCAACCCCGAACTGCTCAACGGTAGCCGCCGACAACGTATCGCCGCAGGTAGCGGAACTTCGATACAAGAGGTGAACCGACTTATCAAGCAGTTCGACCAAACCCGCAAAATGATGCGAATGGTTACCCAAAACAAAGGAGCCATGATGAAAGGATTCAAAAGAAGATAATTTTAATCACTCAACATGAAACTACCGGATACACTCCCGATTCTAATCGATTGCCGATAGGCAAAAAAGGGAGTGTGTCCGGTAGTTTTTTTACAAAACCTCAATATTATGCAACTAATCGATGGAAAAGCGGTGGCCGACCGTATAAAACAAGAAATCGCCCAAGAGGTAGAATATATTTGCAGTGCCGGAGGCAAACGGCCTCATTTAGCAGCTGTTCTGGTGGGACACGACGGTGGGAGTGAAACATACGTGGCGCACAAAGTAAAAGCCTGCGAACAATGCGGGTTCAAATCGACTCTCGTTCGCTATGAAAGCGATGTTACCGAAGAAGAGCTCTTGAACAAAGTAAACGAACTGAACAACGACCCCGATATCGACGGATTTATCGTCCAACTACCCTTGCCCAAACACATCTCGGAACAAAAGGTGATCGAAGCTATCGACTACCGGAAAGATGTCGACGGATTTCACCCGGTCAATGTAGGGCGCATGTCCATCGGGTTGCCCTGTTTCGTATCGGCTACACCCGCCGGAATCATGGAGTTGCTTGCCCGCTACGAAATAGAGACCAAAGGAAAACATTGTGTGGTACTGGGACGAAGCAACATTGTTGGCAAACCGGTAGCTACACTCATGATGCAAAAGGCTTATCCGGGCAATGCCACGGTAACCGTATGTCATAGTGCAACCCCCAACATCAAAGAGATATGCCGTACGGCCGACATTATTATCGCCGCACTCGGTTCTCCCGAATTCGTCACTGCCGATATGGTAAAAGAGGGTGTCGTAATCATTGATGTGGGTACGACCCGAGTTCCCGATGCTACAAAAAAATCGGGATTCAAGCTCACCGGAGACGTAAAATTCGACGAAGTAGCTCCCAAGTGCTCTTTTATCACCCCCGTTCCCGGCGGAGTAGGCCCTATGACTATCGTGTCGCTCATGCGTAACACCCTGTTGGCTGGGAAAAAAGCAATCTATCCCTAAACTCGTATGATAGGGCTCATATCCTTTTTAGCACCGCTCATTTTAGGACAAGCTCCGGCAGTACCCGCTACCGAGGTTTCTCTTCTTTTCGCTGGCGATGCTATGCAACATAAAGCCCAAATACAATCTGCAAAACAAGGCGAGGCATACGATTATTCACCTTGTTTTGCAGACATTACTCACGAAATAGCTGCGGCGGATTATGCAGTCGTCAATTTAGAATCGCCCATCGGCGGACAACCTTACACCGGTTATCCCTGTTTTTCTGCGCCGGACGAATTTCCAATCGCATTACAAAACGCAGGATTCGACCTTTTCCTTACCGCCAACAATCACTGTCTCGACCGTTATACCCGAGGGGCTATACGCACATTGCATATACTCGACTCTATCGGAGCAGACCATATAGGGACCTACGATTCAAAAGACTCATTCGAAAGATTCTATCCGTTCATAACCTCTATAAAAGGAATACGAATCGCCTTTCTGAATTACACGTACGGAACGAATGGATTTACGCCACACTCTCCATTAATTGTCAATTACATAGACGAAGAAAAAATAAAAAAAGACATTTTTCGTGCTAAAACGTTGAGTGCCGACCTTATCGTTGCCTGCCTACATTGGGGCGATGAATACCAACTGTTGCCGAACAAACGACAAGAAGATTTGGCAGACTTTTTGGCGAAAGAAGGAGTACAACTGATTATAGGAGCCCACCCACACGTGATACAACCTATGGAATTACGATACGACGAACAAGGGAACCCTTGTGCCCTCATCGTCTATTCACTGGGGAATTTCATCTCCAATATGAAAACCCGCGATACGGTAGGCGGAGCAATGGTAAAGGTTGTTATCCGACGGGATATCACGGGAAAAATACTGTTACAATCGGCACAACACACACTCGTTTATACCCGACGACCAACTATACAAAAAGAAAACTTCCGGGTAGTACCTGCGATACAAGAATTGAAAGAGCATCCCCATCGGCCTCATCTGAAAGGATTCGTGGAAAAAGCCCATGAGATATTTTCAAAATACAACAAAGGAGTGACGGAGTACCACATAGAGCCCGTGAACCCAACCTTCAAATAAATAAGAACGTGAAATTTACATCAGACCTATTTTAATTTCAGGTTCTTTATATATCCATTTACATAATTTCCTATAACCTCATGGCGAGTATCGTAAATATACCCGTTTGCATAGTATCCGATGATATTCTTTTCCAAATCGAGGACATGCCCATTCGAATAGTACCCGACAACTACATTATTCTTATCCATGATATAGCCATTGCGATAAGTCTGCAAATGAACAGCTGCACAGGAATATAAAACACCAATAACAGCTAGTAACATAAAAGGCTTCAATATTCTCATAACTTTATAGATATAAATCTGTATAGATACCATTCGACAGCCGATTGAAGATCACGCATAAACAAACATCGAGTAGTCTTTCACGAAACAGAATTCTCGTTGATATATGCGATAATCTCGTCCTTATCATCTGGGGAGAACCACTTCATATCGAGATCTTTTTTATACCATGTGACTTGTTTCTTGGAATAGACCCGGGTATTTCTCTTGATTTTCTCGACAGCCTCTTCTAAGGTCATCTTCCCATCGAAATAAGCGAACAACTCTTTATAGCCCACTGTATTTAAAGAATTAAGATGACGATAAGAATATACCCTTCGAGCTTCATCGACCAAGCCATCGGCAATCATCTGCTCCACTCTCTGACTTATCCGCTCGAATAGCTCTTCCCGTGGACGAATCAATCCTATTTTTATAATTCGGAAAGGGCGGGATTTCACCCGACGAGTACGCAGATCACTGTATCGGCCACCGGTCTGTCGGCAAATCTCTATCGCATGAATCACCCGCTTGTGATTATTCAAATCAACCTCTGCATAATATACTGGATCGAGCACTTTAAGCTCTTCGCAAAGGGCGGCTAAACCCACTTTCTCGTAATGCGCCGCAACTTCACGACGTATCTTGTCGGTAATGGTAGGTATCTCGTCGATACCTTTACAAACCGCATCGATATACAACATAGAGCCTCCTGTCAATAGGACATAGTCATTTGCCTTGAAAAGTTTATCGAGCAGCTTCAAGACGTCTTCTTCATAACACGAAGCACTATAATAGTCAGACAACACCAACTGCCCTACGAAATAATGTTCGACCCTCGACAGTTGCTCGATTGTAGGAGCCGCCGTTCCAATAGGTATATCGCCATAGAACTGCCGACTATCGGCCGACACAATAGGACAAGCATACCGCTCTGCCAATTGAAGGCTAAGCTCGGTCTTTCCCACCCCGGTAGGCCCTGTAAGAACAATGAGTGTGCCCGCCATGAACTTTTCGCTATGAAATAAAAGGAACAGATATGAAAAATAATTTCCATATCTGTCCAAACCCGACAAAGATTATTATTTCTCGACTACCATTCTGGCAATTTGCACAATCACCTCGGTAGCTTTTTCCATAGACTGTATGGGCACGAATTCATAACGCCCGTGGAAGTTCAACCCACCGGCGAAAATATTGGGACAAGGCAATCCTTTGAACGACAATTGCGCTCCATCGGTTCCGCCACGTACAGGCTTCACCATCGGCACAACATCTACGGTCCTCATAGCCTCGGATACCAAATCGACGATATGCATCACAGGTTCGACCTTCTCACGCATATTATAGTATTGGTCGTTTATTTCGATACTGGCACAACCCGGAAACTCGTTATTTATTTTACGAGTTAAATGTTCGAGTTCCTTCTTACGGCGTTCGAAACGATCTCGATCATGGTCACGAATAATATAAGTCAATACCGTCTTCTCCACACTGCCCTCGAACGAAATCAAATGATAAAAACCTTCATAACCTTCGGTATGTTCGGGAGTTTCCCAACGCGGCAACATAATAGCATATTGATTGGCTATGCGAATCGAATTTATCATTTTATGTTTGGCATATCCCGGGTGAACGTTACGGCCTTTGAAAGTCACTCGAGCCACAGCCGCATTAAAGTTTTCATACTCCAATTCGCCTATTTCACCACCATCCATCGTATAGGCCCAATCTGCTCCAAAGGCTTTAACATCAAACTTGTGCGCTCCTTTGCCTATCTCCTCGTCAGGATTGAATGCAATGCGTATCTTGCCATGTTTAATCTCCGGGTGTTTCAAAAGATACTCCATCGCTGTCACAATTTCGGCAATACCTGCTTTATCGTCTGCCCCCAACAAAGTCTTCCCATTCGTAACAATAAGGTCTTGACCTATATAATGATGTAGTTCGGGAAACTCCGAAGGTTTCAATACGATATCTTCCTCTGCACACAATACAATATCCTTACCATCGTAATTTTTAACAATCCGCGGACTCACATGCCGTCCCGACATATCGGGACTAGTATCCAAATGGGCTATAAATCCTACCACCGGGACATCTTTATCGATATTTGAAGGCAATGAGGCCATAAGATACCCGTTATCATCGAGCGTCACCTCGGTAAGGCCTATACGCTCCAACTCCTCGGCTAGTTTTTGGGCAAACAGCATCTGTCCCGGTGTACTGGGAGTCAAGTTTGTAAGCTCGTCCGACTGAGTATCGAAGCTCACATAATGAAGGAAACGATCTACTAAATTCATCGTATATATTTTTATTGGTTTTTCTTGATCTAAACCTAAGTCGATGGATTATCCAACCGACGAACAAAGGTAAAAAAATTTTTTCTTACATTTGCACGACCACATTCAAAAGTGGAGGATATGGCTAAAAAGAGAAAAAAGAAAAAATCGAACAGTAAAAAAATAAATAATTGGGGGGCTTTATTTCTGCTGTTACTCGTTACATACAGTATATGGTGGCTAATAAAACAAGCTCAACAACCCCAAAATCCTCAACAATTGTTTACAAACTCTCTTTGTCATGTAAAAGATGCTGAAATGGCCCATACTCCCGAAGGTACACCGGAACAAATATTATACCGTACGGGCTACACGGTCTCGTATAACTCCCATTGGAAACAACCCAATTGGGTAAGTTACGAATTACTACGAGACGAACTGCAAGGTAGTGCTACACGCAACAACCGATTTACCCCCGACTACGATGTAGTGGGCACAATGATAGACACCCGTGATTACACGCATATCGGATACGACCGAGGACATATGGCTCCGGCTGCCGATATGAAATGGAACGAAACAGCAATGGAAGAATCATTCCTGCTCTCAAATATCTGTCCGCAAATTCCCGAATTAAACCGAGGCCGCTGGAAAGAACTGGAAGAACAAATACGTGAATGGGTACAACGAGACAGTGCACTACTCATTACTTGCGGACCCATCGTTTCTACTCCGAGAAAGACAATCGGACGACACGAGATAGTCGTCCCTGCCCGCTTTTTCAAAGTAGTCGCTGTTCCGTATACCGGCACGCCCAGAGGAATCGCATTTATATTCGACAATGAAGCGGAACAACCGTCTCTAAAAGAGTTGGCAATCACCATCGACAGTGTGGAACGAGTGACCGGAATAGATTTTTTCCACAACTTACCCGACAGTATTGAACATAAAATAGAAAGCGACCTATCCCTTGAAATATGGAACTTAAACTAAACAAGCCAATACCCGAAGATACGATTTGCGCCATCTCTACCGCTCCCGGTATGGGAGGTATTGCCGTAATTCGCATAAGCGGAACAAACGCTATCATTATAACCGATCGTATATTTCACACCGCAAACAAGAAAAAACTATCCGAAGCAAAGCCCAATACAGCACACTACGGAACAATCGCCGATGAGAACGAAACTCCCATTGACGATGTAGTCGTTACGCTTTTCATCGCCCCCCATTCATTTACAGGAGAAGATACAGTCGAGATATCCTGCCACGGGTCGATTTACATTCAACAACAAATCATCAGCCTTCTATTGCGAGCAGGCTGCCGCCTGGCCCAACCGGGAGAATTTACCCGTAGGGCTTTTACCAATGGGAAACTTGACCTCTCACAAGCCGAAGCCGTGGCCGACCTTATCGCTTCCACCTCGGCGGCCTCGCATCGTTTAGCTATGCAACAAATGCGTGGAGGATTCAGCCGAGAACTTATCCAACTACGGGAAAAACTACTCACATTCGCCTCGCTCGTTGAACTCGAACTTGATTTCAGCGAAGAAGAAGTAGAATTTGCCGATCGGGAGAAACTAACCGACCTCGCCAGTGAAATAGAACGAGTCATTAAGCGCCTTTCCGATTCGTTCACACTCGGCAATGCCATCAAAAACGGTGTACCTACTGCCATTATAGGAGAAACCAACGCCGGGAAATCGACACTGCTCAACCGCCTTGTCAAAGAAGATAAAGCCATCGTCTCGGACATACACGGTACAACCCGCGATGTCATCGAAGATACCGTCGTATTACAAGGAATTACTTTCCGCTTTATCGACACTGCCGGTATACGGGAAACGCACGATGCCATCGAGAATATGGGGATCGAACGCACCTTCCAAAAACTAGATCAAGCCCACATCGTCATCTGGCTTATTGATGCCACTGGATCGACACAAGACATTGAAAAAATCGCTGGAAGAGTCCTCCCCCACTGCACAGATAAACGCCTCATCGTTGCCTTTAACAAAATAGATAAGATCGGATCCGCAACCCAACAACAGCTCACAGACCTATACAAACGCCTCACTCGTGAAAAGCCCAACACTTCGTTCATCTTTCTTTCAGCTTCACATGACCAAAATATCGACGTACTCGAAAAACAGCTTACAGATACCATACAGTCAACACAAACTGGCGAAAATGACATTATCGTCACCAACGCACGTCATTACGAAGCCCTGCTAAATGCCCACGACGCAATCCTACGTACCCTCAACGGTCTACAATCCGGCCTCTCCGGAGACTTCCTCGCCCAAGACATTAGAGAATGCATGCACTACCTCGGAGAAATCACCGGTCAAATCTCTACTGACGAAATACTTGGGACCATATTTTCCAAGTTTTGCATCGGTAAATAAATACCTGATTATCAAATAGTTAAATCGATTACAATCGATTAGTATGGCGCTCTTTACGGGCGCCTTTTTTGTTGCTCAAGTATCGTTGATAATCGTTGCTAAGCCTTTTTACGCCATTTTTTGTACCTCCTGTGTACCTCACCACGAAATCTGAGGATTTTCGTTGGCAAGGTCGTGGAGAACTTTTACGCCATTTTACGGGATTTTACGGAGTTATACAAAAATATTGGAGAAATAAGGAGAAATAACATGAGTAGCAACATTGAAATCAGACGAATCTGTGCGTGGTGCAAGCAAGAATTCATTGCGCATAAAACAACTACAACCTGTTGTTCGCACAGATGTGCAAACCTTCTGTATAAACAGAAGAAACGTGAGGCTTCTATTAAGGCTAACAACCAAATTGTCGAAAAAGTCATCAAGGAGAAACCGATTGCAAAAATCAGAGACAAGCCTATTCTTACTATCACAGAAGCTGCCACATACATTGGAGTAACCCGACCTACTCTTTATGGCTATCTGAAAAGGGGTGAACTTAAAGCCACCAGACTTGGATATAAATTTCTATTGAAAAAGGAAGATATTGATAACTTATTCAATAAGCCGATAGAATTTAAAATTCCGGTCAGAAACAAACCTTCCATTAATGATTTCTACACCACAGCTGAAGTTAAGGAAAAGTATGGCGTAAAGGATTCCTGGATATTTCACATCGCTAAGGAACATAATATTCCACGAACCTTTCACCGTGGGAAAACCTATTGGAGCAAAAAGCATATTGATGACTACTTTGCAAAGAAAGCTCCCGATCCTGAAATCAAGGAATGGTACAGCACGCAAGACATGCAAGAGAAGTTCGGCATGACGCTGACGGCCATCTATTCTTTTGTATCAAAGAATGCCATTCCCAAGAAGAAGGTCGGCATCATGGTGTACTACTCCAAGAAGCATGTGGATATTGCTAAAGGTCTCATAGCTCCCGAAGAGCCCAAATACTACACCATTGCCGAAGCGATGGAGCGATTCAATCTGACACGGGACCAACTCTACCATTATGTGAAATACCATAATATTCCCCGTGTCAAGGTCGGTAAATATACCAAGATCCTGCGAGCAGAGTTGGACAAGTTCTTTGAGCCTCCAAAGATAGAATGAGGCAAAAGTTATTTTCCGGTGATAAATACCACCATTAGAACACCTATTTTATTTGCAACAAAAACAAGTATTAATCAAAAAACAATATAGCTATGACACTTACATGCACCAACGTAACACTGAGACAAAAACCATTGCGTAACGACCGCATATCTCTTTATCTGGATTATTACCCGGCCATCCGCAATCCTTACACGATGAAGATGAGCCGCCGGGAATTCCTCGGCATCTACATTTATGCCAAGCCCAAGAACGAGCAGCAAAGAATGTTCAATCAGGATATGCTGAACAAGGCAGAGGCAATCCGCTGTATCCGTGTCCAGTCGCTTATCAATGAAGAATTCGGGTTCCTGGATAAGAACAAACAAAAGGTAGATTTCCTCGCCTATTTCCGGACTAAAGCACGAGAAAAGTACGAGAAATGGGATTGCGTTTACAACCACTTCGAGAAATTTGTCGGTGGCAAATGCACCTTTGGTGATGTCACCGTGGAACTGTGTGAGAAGTTCAGGGATTACCTGCTCAAATGCAAACAGATCAATCATCCCAATGCTTACATCTCACGAAATTCGGCAGCCGGCTATTATTCAACTTTCCGAGCCTTGTTGAAAATAGCCTATAAAGAGAAGATGCTGCGTGAGAACTTGAACGACTTTCTGGAAAAGATTGAATGGAAAGAGGTCAAGAAAGAGTATCTGACACTTGATGAAGTCAAAAAACTGGCGGCTACGCCATGCAAGATTCCAGTCTTAAAACAAGCCTCCCTGTTTGCCTGCATGACAGGCCTACGTATCAGTGATATTCTAAAGCTGGACTGGCGTGATTTTGAAGTCGGCCCGGATCAAGGTTACTATATCCGTATCTGCACCGAAAAGACAGAAACCGAGGCTACACTCCCCATCAGTCAGGAGGCTCTGGAACTGTGTGGCGAATGGGGCACCGGAAAAGTTTTCAAAGGCTTAACACGATCCATGACTCATCATCCTTTGAAACAGTGGATTGCCGAAGCCGGAATCAGAAAACACATAACCTTCCACTGCTTTAGGCACTCGTATGCGGTCATCCAAATCTCTTTAGGCACAGACATTTACACAGTATCGAAGATGCTAACGCATAAGAATGTCACCACCACTCAAATCTATGCTGATTTGGTTAATTCCAAGAAACGAGAGACGGCGAATAAGATTTCGCTGAAATAGTATAAAGTTCTGTAACGAAAGAAGAGTCTGACACGGGGCTAAAACCTAGTTGGACTCTTCTTTTTTATTCTATTGTGGCATAGGTGGCATAGAAATAAGTACCATATCGAGGACAAATGCTGCCACTTTCTTGGATTTATAACATGGTATTTATGAAATGACATATATTTGCGCACAAACAATTAGCAAATATCACTATGAATCAGAAAAGTATAGAACATATAGCACTCTATTCCCTTGTATTGGTAGGCACTCTTGTCGTTGGCGTTTTAGCTCGGCAGTTTGTTTTATCCAAAGGCGTTGACGATTTCAGTAGTAGTGTTGCATTTTTTGCAACAGTAATTGTCTTGATGGCGATCTATGCCAGTTTACAGACAACTTTTAATCAGTTTCTACTGCCACGCATAGAAACTTTTCTATTGCGTTTCTCTGCTTTTCAAACGATGAAAAATCACAATGATACCGTTTCTGTTCCGGAAGTCCCTACAAGCAAAGATTCAAACCAGGCTACACCTGATGTCATTGACCCTGCTCCTACCACTGAAGAAGCAATCTCTGAACCTTCAGAATATGAAGTTATGCGAACCAATGCTATCGCAGAAAATAATCGTGTTATTCAAACCAAATTAGAAAAGGTGCTCAATTATACTAAGCAAACAATGGTTGCCTATATGAGTGAAGAAGACCTCAACCGTCTATGCACATACGTTGCAGAATATAGCTCAGGCGATACCTTACAAAAGATATCGCCCGTAAAGGTTGACTCACAGCTTAAAAGCATTGATATAATGCACTTTGGGTGGAATATTGGTAAAGCATTTAGTAAAAAGCGTATTAATACAGCTACTTTCATCAAGAATGTTTTTGCTCATACCCTCCGTGACTTGGAGATCTCAACGATTGAACGTAAAATGTCACATACTGAAACAGAGTCCTTAATTAAATTAAATGGAGAAATTAGCTAATAAATTCATTTACTTTTTATCTAATTTCTTATAATAATCCTGTATTGCATCCAGGCATTCTTGTGTATATTTTTCATCAACACTTTTCGTCGTACTTGTTTTATATAAAGAACAAAGCTGATTAATCGTATTATTAAGTATAATAGTAGCCTCCTTTATTATATCAGGAAGTTGAAAGTTTATACGATTAGCTTGTGAATAGAACTTATTACGTGAACCAGAACTTATAAAATTTCCAAACTCATCCATGTCTGGACTGTATATAATCACATCAGCAGGTTTCCCTTCTATGGCTGTATTATAGATACTACATCTCAAATCCCATGGTCCATTGTGTACGAATTCATTGCGAAAAGTCTCTATTTTTCTAATAACAGGAGGTTCTGAAAATAACATATCTGTAGCTTTTAATGATGGATCAATGTTGCTCAAACTCTTTTTGTAAATAGTATCTGCACTTTTCATTTTCCTATAGTGATTAAAATCGTACCCAGAATACTCAAATTGTTCTACAGCAATTTTACTTAAAATATCAAAAACAGAAGCATATGCTACAAATACGCTATTTAATAACATATGCGCTTCCGTTTCTCGTGTTCCCCCACATCTTGATGCAGAGGTATACTCATCCTCTTTGTATTTTGCTCTACAAGGAACAATATTATAGAATTGTTTCATAAACATAATTACAGCACTTAATCTATCCTGCATTGCTGCAACCTTTCCCCATAAATCATAATGATAGATAAACTTGCCAAATATAGGATGTGTTTCACTGCGTCTTAATTTTTCATACGAATCTTTAGTACAATTAAGCTCAGGCCCTACTCCTGCATTAGCCACCCACATAGGCATATTTGAAATAATTCGAGCATAATCTATGTCTTGAAATATAAAATTATCAATACTATCATATAAACGAATTATACTATCATCTATTACTTCCTCAATCAGGCGATAACATTGCTCTGCTGGGTACAAAGGGGCTTCTCTTACAGCTTTTTCATATGCTTCCCAATCAAAATCATCTTCGTTGTTCATATATATTTATTTTTTGAGTTTATAGTTTATATACAGACAAAATTACCCAAAACTTATCAGAATTAATGTTTTCACTCCTATATAAATTGCACAATTACGAAAAAAACCGTGTTTTCTCTTATTAAAAACTACAAACAACCACAATTAGATATAAACTAATTAATTTTCAATTACTTATTATCAAAAATCACCACCAAAAGTTATCTCACAGTTATATTCCGGTGATGTTTTCCACCATCAAAACACCAATTTCCTTTGCCAGCGAACAATTAAAAACGAGTACGTATGGCAAATGAACAAATCACTTTTGATAAGCTGCCGCAGGCGGTAGGTTATCTCACAGAACAGATGGAACAAATCCGGCAAATGGTAGCGGCACTGCAACCGCAGACTTCTTCAGACAAGCATCGTCTTATTGAAATTGACGAAGCCTGTAAAATCACACGAAAGGCAAAGCCTACCCTTTACACGCTTGCGCGTAAAGGACAGATTCCAGCCTATAAAAAAGGAAAGAAACTCTACTTCTATGAAGATGAGTTAGTGCAATGGATTGAGTCCGGGCGCAAGCAGATGCAGGTAATATCGCTCCAGGAACAGGCAGCGGAGATAGTATATGGAGCGAAGCGCAAACCAAAGGGAGGCTATAACTTTTGATCTGCACGGCTATGGAAACCTCCAAATTAACAGCAGAAGGTATTATCGGCGAGGCTGTGCGCATCGGAGCCAAGATGTCCGGCGGTGAGTTCCCGATAGAAGTCTTTCCTATCAGGATTCAGTGTATCATCAGTAGTTTGCACGATTGTCAGGGCTATCCCGTGGATTACGTTGCTGCGGCTATCCTTGCGGCCATTGCCGTGGGGATTGGCAACTCCCATTTGGTGCAGGTGAAGCGCAACTGGCTGGAAAGTCCCATCCTGTACATGGCACTGATTGGACGTCCCGGAGCCAATAAGAGTCATCCGCTGAGTTTCGCTTTCCAGCCGTTTATTGAGCACGACTATTGTCAGAATCAGGAGTATCAGAGGCTATATGCCGAGTATGAACGCACTATGTCCATGAGTAAGAAGGAACGCATGGAAGCCGGTTTGGATGAGTTTCCGCAGGCTCCAGTGCGCAGACGCTTTCTTGTTTCGGATATCACTCCCGAAGGATTGAGCCTGATACACGCCCAGAATCCTAGAGGACTATGCCTTTGGTCGGACGAGCTATCTGCCTGGTTTAAGAATTTCAACCGTTACAACAACGGTTCGGAAGAACAGTTCTGGCTTTCGGTGTTCAGTGCCAAGCCTACGATTTCCGATCGCAAGAGTACGCAAAGTTCCATTTTTATCAGACGTCCCTATATCTCCGTTATCGGTACCATCCAAAAGAAGATTCTGGGCGAACTGGTCAAGGGCGAGCGTTCGAGTAACGGTTTTATTGATCGTATTCTTTTCGTGATGCCTGAATCTGTCTTGAAAAGCAGATGGAACGACCGGGAAACTCCTGAAGAACTGGAAATCCAGTGGCAACAGATTATCGACAAGCTGATCGCACAGGATTGTCCGCATGACGAGAATAATGAGTTGCAGCCTCAATGCCTGCCATTCGATGAAGACGCCAAGCAACGGCTTTATGGTTGGCAGCATGAAAATGCCCGCCAATGTGATATGGAAACCAATGATGCTTTGGTAGGTATTTACTGTAAACTGGAAATCTACATTATCCGGTTTTGTCTGATTATCCAGCTTGCCCGATGGACTTGTGGAGAGTGCGATAAGACTACGATTGACCTTGAAAGCGTGAACCGTGCCATCCTGCTGACTGAGTATTTCCGGACTACAGCCGTAAAAGTGCAGACCGCCGTCAGTCAGGAACAGTTGAGCGAATTGCACCGCAACATCTACCTGAACCTGCCTCAGAGGTTTACAACGGCAGAAGGTATCGGCATTGCTGAAAGCTACGGGATGAAAGAGCATGCTTTCAAGATGTTTCTAAAACGCCACATCGGAACATTATTCAGAAAAGAGAATCATGGAGAATACAGTAAATAAACCTGTTACTATGCACATTTTCGCAACCGAGGGGTTTGTGAAGTTGCGAAAATGTGCATAGTAACATCCAAACAGAAAGAAAAATGAACTACAGATTCACATTAGAACCATACAAAGGTGTCAGTACCCGGCATACATGTCCGAACTGCCACCGCAAAAGTTGTTTCGCCAAATACATCGATACGGAAAAGCAAATTAGTTTTCCCGATTATGTAGGGCGATGCAACCATGAACAAAAGTGCGGCTACAACTATACGCCCAAAATGTATTTTGACGAGAATCCGATTGCCAAAGAGCGATTGAGCGAAGAATTTGTGCCGGTGTCAAAGCCTCGCATCAGTCTGTCTCCTGCGCCTTCATTCATTGAGCCAGAAATCATGAGGCAGTCCCTGAAGCTGTATCACACGAACAAGCTGTTTCAATTCCTGAGTTTCCATTTCGGACAAGAGGCAACCGAAGAGCTGATGTTGCGCTACCATGTGGGAACCTCGAAGCATTGGCCGGGAGCTACGGTTTTCTGGCAGGTGGATATTTCCGGACGGGTACGTACCGGTAAAGTGATGCTCTACAATCCCGAAAACGGAAGACGGATTAAAGAGCCGCACAATTACATAACGTGGGTACATTCCCTTTTGAAGAAGGAGAATTTCAACCTCCGGCAATGCCTGTTTGGTGAACATCTTTTGTCCTCTGACCAGCAGCGTCCGGTTGCCCTTGTGGAGAGTGAAAAAAGCGCTTTGATATCCAGCTTCTATCTGCCGCAATATCTATGGATTGCTTCGGGCGGAAAGAACGGAGCATTTAATCGGGATGCCATGAGCGTATTGAGAAACCGACGTGTTCTACTTTTTCCCGATCTGGGTGCTACCGACTATTGGAACAGTAAAATGGAGATGATCCGGAGCCTGGGAATAAAGGTTTCTCTCTTCGATTTCATGGAAAGAAACGCAACAAAAGAAGAACGTGATGCGGGTTATGACATTGCAGATTTTCTGCTGAGAGAAGAGACAAAGGAAGCTATTCTCAATCGTCTTATCACGTTGAATCCGGCCTTGAAAACGCTGGTTGAAACTTTCGATCTACAGCTTGTCAATGTGGAGAAAGCACCGCTTTCAGCAACGGTTCAACGTACCCGGAAAGGACTTTTCAAACGATGACTGTCAGATGTCTGATTCACTCCTTTTTCACTGGAGCAAGTTTATGCCGGTGTATTACATTTCCCGGCCACTTGCTCACCTCAAAAGAGGGTGAGACGACTCCCGATGGTCACAATTATTAATCTCAAAAGCAAATATTATGGACAAGAAAAATACAGTTACAATCCGTCTTACAGACGAACAGTTCGGCTGGCTTAGAGCACTCAGCCGACGCAGTAAACGCAGTCAAAGCGAAGTAGTGCGTTCACTCATCGAACGCGGTACGGTGCGTGAACGAATTACAAGAGAAAATCTTGACATCATACGAAAACTGATTGGCGAAAGCACAAACCTGAACCAGCTTGCCAGACGAGCCAACGCTTACGGTTTTTATCGTGTGGCCGATGAGTGCAGTACCGCCGTTCAACAGATTTCACAACTCATAAAACAGCTCAAGGATGATAGGTAAAATTGTAAAGGGCACATCGTTTTCCGGGTGCGTAAACTATGTGCTGAAAGAAGATAAGTCACGCCTGCTGAAAGCGGTTGGTGTCTACGGCTCGCCTGAAGAAATAGCGGAACAATTCGAGTTGCAGACTTTACTGAACAACAAGGTCAAGAACAAGGTCGGCCATATATCATTGAGCTTCTCCGCAGAAGACGGAGACCGCATCCGTGACGATGATGGACTGATGCTGAAGATCGCCCACGACTATATGAAGCTGATGGGAATCGAGAACACGCAGTTCATCATCGCCCGGCATACCGACCGTGACCATCCGCATTGTCACATCGTTTACAACCGGGTGGATAATGACGGCCGCACCATCAGCGACAAGAACGACCGTTATCGAAACGAAAAGGTCTGCAAGATGCTGACAGCCCGTTACCGTTTGCATTTTGCCGAAGGAAAAGAGCATGTCAATTTCATGCGGTTACGTCATCATGACAAGGTAAAGTATTTTATCTATCATACCTTAAAACGAGAGGTTCCGAACGCCCGAAGCTGGAGTGAGCTGAGACTGGCCTTGCGGAGATATGGAATTGATACGCAATGGAAGCAAAGTCGCACGACCGGAGAGATGCAAGGTGTCAAGTTCACATGCGACCAACTGACCTTTAGCGGTTCCAAGATTGACCGCCAGTTCAGTTTCCTGAACATCGACCAGGAATTGAGATATAACGCTCTTTCTGCTACCGTGAGCCAGCGTCAGACACAGGCAGAAACCATACGCGAGGAACCTCGTCATGAATACCAGCAGGAGAATCATTCTAGCATCAGTGTGGGATTGTTCACGCCCTCTCCTACGGATTATGATACGGAGGAAGCGATACAGGTCAACCGGCTTAAAAAGAAGAAAAAGAAACCGAAACGCAAGCGAGGTTTCAGTCTATAATCAATTTTTTATTAACCATCAAAATTCAAATTATTATGAACTATTCCGATTTTATTTACGATTTCAATCTCTATTTGTGTGAGAGATTCGGTTACAGAAACTGCTGTTCCGTCATGCACAACGCCAACGGCATATGTGTTTCCGTCCATGTTGGCGAAATGGATTTATACATTCGTTTCTGGGAATACAGTTGTGGTGTAGGTCACTATCCCGACTGGAGCATTATCATTGTGCGCAGTAACTTCAAACGAAACCAGCAGGAAAACCTGAAGGACCTTGCCCGATTCTTCAAGGAGTACGCCCCACGTTACGGTTACAAATACCTCTGTACCGAGGATGATGACTACAAGTATTATCAGACTCTTGGTCTGAAACTTATCCACAGAGGATTTTTCAGACAATATAATTATGGATTGCCGTTGAAGGAGCTGGAGGTGTAATGTAGACTTCTTAATAAAGAGGCTGTTTCAAATAGGACCTTGAAACAGTCTCTCTATTTTTTATTGTTTTCAGAATGTTCTTACTTCTATATGCCCTGAAACTACTATTTATTTCCCATGCCATATTTTCCATATTCATAGCCTTTTACTAAATTCTAACATCATAGAAATTAGGTAGGTACTTATAGCATTTCTTATATTTTCTAATGTCTTCTTCTTTGAGTATCTTCTTTGAGATTAAAAGTGTTTCTTCATCTTCAATATTTAATGCTTGATTTAAAGCCATTGCTTCTCTGTAAGTGAGATTAGGAATCTCTATTTTATAAGGATCTGGTGTCCCTACAAAATCAAATTCTTCGAAATGCAATAACTTTTCATTGAAACTTTCATTCAAAACAACACCTCCGTATGTAAACATTCTGGCTCCTCTATATTCCTCATATGTAATATTAAAGATAGGCTCAAATTTCAACCTATGTTCCAACATCCTATTCCTATCCTTAATAGTATTTATGCAATCGAGTTCTAGCATTCTTCGAATTGTATACGGAGCTTTAGAATCTACGCAGCATTTATCTTCTATATCCCATGGAACAAGCGGCCCAAATACCTCTTTAAGTTCGCTTTTGGTATATTCTTGATTGTCTCCATTCCTCATTTGACGATTGCAAGACATTAAATATATGCTGCCATGTGGAATTCGATTGAAAATAATTTCCAAATCTTCAAATATGTCGCTATTTAAGCATCCATCATAATCAAGCCATATAATACTTGGCTTCGTTAGATCTATTTTACTCAATTCATCAATACTTCTACCAGGGTGGATCTGTATACAAGAATACGGTTTATTGAATTCTAATTTTTCCTTGGGATATCCGTATTCTATACTGAACATTTGGTTGATATGGAGTTCTCGATGAAACATCTTAAAATCTGTAAAAGACAATCCTCCAAAACCAATATATTGATACTCCTGTTGAAATAATGGTATAATGCGAGAGAGCACAGATAGTAACATCCGTCTCTCGACAAATTTGCAGGGTCTTACTTCATAATTTAAAACTGTTGGACTTTTCATACTAGATGTCCTCCATTCGTAAATAATAATCAAATGTTATACTCCCAAGCTCTTTATAACTACTTGCTTCAGCATGATGTTTTGCGTCATTTGCCTTAGACTTATTAACATCATATGCTATTCTTACTGTATTCTTTTTTTGTGCAATAACATCTTCATCAAGCGGAGGAGATATGAAGTTTTTATGCACTAAAGGCTCTCCATTAACAGCGAAAGATAGAGACTTCAACTCAACGGCTGAGGCTCTCTCCGTCGTATCGCATAACATACGACGATAGCTGTTAGCTTGATCTCCCATTAATGATATCTTTTTCAGATAATCCAATATATTAATCATGGCATCTTTCATCCTCGGCAATATGGCCTTATATATCTCTGAAGTTGTATCAATGCCTTTTTTTGTTGTTGTCAATGGGAGATTCATGGTCTCTTGGGAATCCAAATATAGGATACCTCTAAACATCACATGATTTACGTGCCATTTAGGAATCGAAGAAAGTCCCCAGCCCGTCATTGTTGTTTCATCTGCCTCTACAACAAGCCGATCATTGCAGTATATATACCATCCAGATTTTTTAGGCTCGCCTATTTCTCCCAAACCTGCAACGATTTTATATTTAACATCTCTTACTTCGCCTTCATCGTAATAAGGCATACATTCATCAGATATTAATAACTCAACCTTTTTACCTTCTAAAGCTGTGCCATTTAAATATATTTGGAGTCCACGCAAAAGGCTGAAATTTAATAAACGCTGAATATCCTCCGCTAACTCACTAATAAAGCGAGTGTCAGAGAAAAGGTCTTGAACTTCGGGGTTCAGGCTTGTCACCTTGATCAAGGTTCCATCGTTCTGTAAAGCGCCGCCCCTATCAAGCTCGTGATAATTGAAACTCCAATCATCGATCATGGTTGGAGTATCTTCACCTGGCAATGTCACAGTCTTTGTTTTCTTTTCCCATTCTTCAACATTTACATCTACTAAAAAATGATCAGAACCACATAACGACTCAACAGAGAAGTGCTTACCTATTTTAAATAGAGAACGTTTCATGCCGATTCCAAATCGGCCTACTGTATTATTTCGCATTTTGGGGGCATCCTCTGGCCGACCAAATCTAAAAGCATACTTTTTAGCTGTCTCCAGAGAAAAACCTCCACAGTTATCCTCTATGGAAAACTCCTTATCATTTATTGTTAACTTAATCCACAATCCATCGTATATCGCGGAATTAATCCGATTTGCACCATCAATCGAATTATCCAATAAATCAACAATGGCATCTTCGATGGATATATCCCGAGTTATCATCTCAATAAAGAATTTTTTCGTTGGATTTCCTTCTATTACATTGGTATTCATAATATTATTATTTTTTATGATAATACTTGATCTAGTGCATTTATGTAGATAGGCATATTTTCATGTTCGATTCCAAATTGTTTCTCAATCATAAACTTTACAATCATTTCGCCATCAATCAGAATTATAGGTACTGCCCCATGTTTAATAGAGCAGCCCATAGCATCTTTGGTAAACGACGATGTAGTGAAGAATATTCCTTGTTCATACTCCCCTTGAATGGCGCCTCTAAACGCATCTATTTCTTTTCTCCCAACAGAGCCAACATTCCATCTTTTACATTGGAACGCTACACTCATATGCGCCAACCCTATTTTTAATTTGCCAAATCCATCAATACCTCCATCCTTACTCTTTTGAGTAACTGATAAATCAGAGAAACCATAGACGTCCAAAAGATTCATGCAGAACTTCTCAAATTCGTATGGATTGAGACTCTTCAATTGACGAAGGATCTTTTGCTGGAATGCTTCTACATACTCATGATATAACTCTCGAACAGTCCGTAGAGAAGCCATCTCCTTTGCAGTATTCTTTACTCGCTCTTTATTTTCCTCATTGACACGGAATTTTCTGCTAGATTCATCATATATGAAATACTTCTTCGATGATGCAGTTGGAAAATCTATACCTAATGAATGACTTCTAAGTTCACTTCTTAATACAGATACAGGGGCTTGGGCTCGAAATGTATATAAAGATCGTTCAAGAATCTTTGCATAAATTTCTGCTACAGACATAGGTTGGTTGTCAAAAGATAACAACACCTCCTTTGCAGCCTCTAATATGGTATACTTCTTGCTCATAATGATCTTCCAAATATTTCTTGCTTAACCCATTCCAAATCATTAGTAATTGGCTGATCTTGCATCATTTTCATTATATAATAAAACCCACCATTAGCATATTCATTTATTAAATCAATAGCTTTTGTTGGCTCTTTCATAATGTCAAGTGAACCAGCTTTGGCTATACACATACACAATAATGCCTCCGCATCTTTTTCACCACCACCATTACACATTGTATTCAAACTAAAAGGGCGATCAGCAATAGGAGACTGAAGAGGTCTACGTTCATTGTGTATAAAACCAACAACCGCAGCCCAAACAAAACATTGCCAATGATAAGAAAATACATTATAGGCACCACCTTGCTTATTTGAGAATTTAAGGATTACATTATCCTTAACATATTGTTCAAATGAAAATCTAATTTCAAATATATTTTCCATGTTGCCTTATTTTAAGATTGTTATTTGCGTAGAAACTTCGTGTTGTCCACGATTAGAATCTCCACTATATATCTTGCTCTCTAAATTGTAAATTCTCGACACATTACTTTGATTCTGCAAATCAATATATTTATCACTTTCCAAATCCACATCTTTAGTTAGCACAATGGATTGACCAAATATATCTTTAATACCAAGCAGATATTTATGAGTCGTTTCCAAATCGAAACTAGATGTTGGAGCATCACTTATAAATGGATAATAAATGCCCATAGCCTCTTGATTCAACGATAGTAAAGCATTTATAATACTCATCTTCTTTCTATCCTCATGGCTAGTATTAAGACCCGCATCAAATTCTATAGAGTAGTCTTCACCTATTTTTACATTACCTTTGTATCCGTTATCATGCTCTGTAAACTTCGCATAAAAGAGATTTGCTCTTTCTTCAATTTTATGAAGCAAATCTTTTCTTGCACTTTCCTGGACTCTTTTGCAGATATCTTCTAGGAATGTTGAAATGTGTTTCCATTCTGTCTCTGGAACTTTTGCAACAGTAGTATCTTTTGCTCCTAATTTTTCCAATTCTCGTTCAGCAATACGTAATTCACTCCTGTAATTACTAAGTGTCTGCTTGGAAACATCCAACTTTCGTTGTAGAGTTTCCAAATTACTTCTGCTTGCTCGAATTGAAGAATTGATAATACCGGCTGTCTCTGCTTGGGTTACAGGATCTACGCCATGCTTTTTCTTTATATCTTCTATTTGCTCATCCAATTTACGTTTTTCATCTTGCTTTCTTCTTCGCTGAGCCATATATCTTTCCAATTCATCTTCACTATCTTTCCATTGTTTGTCAATTTTTGACAAAGAAATCAGTAATGAATCTGGATAATCTTGAATCTTACCAACAAACATGTTAAACTGTTTAGAAAGCTGCATATTGCTGGTATACTCTTCCATTTCTTTTAAGTACTCTTCCTGTAATCTTAATCGTTCGGTGATGTAGTGGTATGGGGCATCATCTTCAGAGAATTCAGTGCCACATACAAAGCATTTCTTATCTTTAAGTATCTCTTCTAACTTTGAGCGACTAGGATTATCTAGATATTTCTTTTCTGGAACAGTATACTCTTCCTCCTTGTGCTTTTCAATAATTTCTTTACATTGTTGAATCATTGGTTCAATCCCACGAAGGACCCACAAAGAAGGAAGTTTCTCTCTTTGAAACTCATCTATACGAGTCGTTTCTGACAATAATTTATTTATCTCGTTTTCACAATCCTTGTATTTCTTTACTAACATTGAATAGCTCGCTAATCCAGAAATCTTTGTTTCTCCATCTGCTAAAGCTATCTTAATAGTCTCAATGTGAGTCTCAAGTTGCTTTTTGTTCTCTTCTTCTCTGGAAATCTTATAGTTTAAGTTGTCAATGGTTGATAATAACCCCTTAACGCTTGAATTATGTTTATTAACCTCTTTTAATTTACGACTTTCAATTCCTGTAATCTTCAATTTAGACTTGCTGATTATTTCAGAAAGTTTTTCGTAATAAGGGAAATATGAAATATGCTTAACAGCAGCTTTTAATGTTTCTTTATTTCTGAAGTTTATAAGACTTTCGAGTGACTCTCCTTGAAACCATATATAGTTTCTAATACCATCTGGGAATAACTCATTAATTTTATCCTCAGCTAATAAATCATTAAGCACTTTTGTTCCTGTGGTGGAATCAAAAGAAACCTTCAGCATATTACCTCCTACTTGCCAAGCATCATTAGAGTCCCATTCTTCTCCTTCAAGTCTTAATGCATTGACAGAGCGCTCTATTATATAATCATTACCCTTATCGTCCTCAATTTCAATTTGTACAGAGGCTCTAATTTTATCGTTAATCTGTGCCTTGAATAGAGCTCTTTTATTAATGAACTCATAACGTTGCATTGCAAATTTGGCAGACTGAGGCAAGTTATCTGTAGTACACCAACCGATACCAGTGATATATATTTTACCGAACAATACCCAGTAAAAGGCATTGAACAGTTTGGACTTACCTTTTCCTCCATTACCTATGATTAGATTCAAGCCTTTAGAAAACTCTATTGTTTGACTCTCATAGTATGATTGAAAATTTTCGATAGTAATATTTCTGATAATCATAACTTTTCGTATTATGAGTTACATATATTCTTAATATTGGCAATATACTGATTTGTTAATGCATCTGCATCTCCAACACTTGTTGATAGTTCTGTCAGCATTTTGGCAACTTCTTTTGCTTTTTCAAAGTTCACAGTAACTTTTTCAGCACCAGATTCAACTGTTTGATTAATTTCTTTCTCTATTGCCTTATACATTTCGTCTTGTATAGCCATAGTATTATTATTTATAGTTATTATTTTCTTCTTCAAGCATCTCAAATAAATCTATTCTCAAAGCCTCACAGTAATTTTTTAAATCTCCATACAAAATATCTATTTGATTGTCAGCGAGGGCAGCAAAGTTTACAATACGTTTAACTTCACTAATGAACATATTGCGTTCTATACCGATAGAATCATTCATCACATTTGGTGGCGTAACAATCAAATCCCATATTTTCGCCTTATCTTTTCCTTTACTTTTTCTTAGTACGCGTCCACGACGTTGAACAAATTGACGAGGATTACCTGTACTTGAACAGAATATCGCATGTTCCGCACGTGGTATATCAACACCTTCATCCAAGCACTTCATTGAAAGCAAAATTTGAATATCTCCTTCTGCGAAACTTTTCAATATGCTTGGAGCATCATCAAGTCCACTAATGTATTTATGATAACTGTACCCTTGATCTTTAAACATCTGTGCATACTCGTCTATTATATGAATATCTTCTTGATCAATGTTATACGAATCTCTTTCGGAGTAATCAGGCTCATATCCCTCAGGCACAAAAACAAAAGTATAATCAAGTTTACGCTTTTGTTTTAGGTCTTCTAGTAAATTAGAAATCGCTACTTTCTTATTTTCAGCCTTATGTATAATTCTTTTACGCTTCAGCAATAATTTCTCGGCTTCGGGTCGATATTTTCCTGTATCAGGATCTATAAACTTCCTTAACTGAGTTGAGATATATTCATACTCTTCCATTTCAGAGTCTGTTAACTCAACGAATATGGGGTAATAATCATAATGGCATAATATGTTTTCTTCTATTGCTTGTTTCATTGTATATCTATATGTATACTCTGGTGGTCTAGAATTGAAGAACTCATATAATTTTTCAGAGCCTATATCATCATATATACGTTCAGGTGTTGCGGACAAGCCTATACGCCACTGTATATTATGGGGTAAATGTTTTAATGAACTTGGAGAACCTATATTGTGTGCTTCGTCAGCTACATACATAAAGGTTTCTAGTCCCTTAACCTTATTAATAAACTGTTGTATATCCTTGCGGTTAAATGTCGCATATGTCGTTATGATAATAATACTCTTTGATTGATCTAATAAACTTCTTGTTGTATATCGACTCAAAGTGTTCTTCCAATCTTTATCCGTATGTGTGGATATAATATTTTGGAAGTTAAAAGCTTTTGCCTCTTTTTCCCATTGAACTGCTAATGCTTGAGTGGGTACGACAATTATTGCTTTATAATAACCATTCTCTTTATATTGCTTTCTCAAACAATCGAGAGCTGTAACTGTCTTGCCAGAACCTGTTGCCATAGCAAAAACACCTTTTTTCCCATTGCTAATCCAAGCATTATATGCATTAATTTGGATTGATCTTTCTTCTGGAAATGGGAAACGGGGTTCCTGTTCTTTTAATTCAATCTTATCTAAAAGCCTTTGAGATAGTGGTTTGATATAGGTATTACTATACGAATTATCAGTTCGCAAATTTACGCTATTGTCTAAAAGTTCTTCAATAGCTATTTTGGGGAACTTTTCACAAATTATGGTTTTAACATTGTCAATTGGTATATGGAGCAAATGGGGAGTATCATTTTCCCAGGATCTATCAAATAATGTTTTATATTCTGCTATTCTTTTATTGTCATCTGGAGATGTAAATACAGTGATTGTCTCACCATTTAATTCTAATGCTGATTGTGAAAAGTTCGCAGATCCAATAAATGCTACCTTGCAGCCTTTTTCATCTGTAAATACCCCATACTTGTCATGACCTAATCCACCTTTAGTTGAGATAGTCGCGATAAATTCAATTCTGTTAATAGAAATCAAATATGACAAACAACGAAAGAAATGTTCATCTTCTTTGGAAAGTGTCTTTGTTAACTTATCTATATCAGATAGAACACGGCACTCGAAGTCCTCAATCAAATGTTTTTGTCCATTTTCAATAGCCTGTTTATCTTCCTTGCTTAATATATGGTTTATGATAACACGCATTTTGCCTCCATTCGCTATGAACAGGGCAAAACCATATGCAAGGCTTCTTATTCCACTAGATGAAAAGAATCCCAAGCCTAAATCAAAAGCTGAGCTTTCAATTAGTGCTTCAGTAAAGAATTCTTTTGGCTCATCATATCCAGAAGAATAACTATGTTTAAATTTCACATCTTTCAACATAAGATATCTTCTAATCCATAAGTTATTTTATCAATCAAATAATCATATCCATTCAAGTTTGGATTATCTCTCAACTCCTTATTCATTAGTTGCAATCCATCATCAATATGCAACTTAATATATTTAGGAATATCTTTATCTGTCTTATACAAACCGTACTTTACGCATATAAGGCCTATATAGTAAGGTAAATTGCTTCCAAATAAAACATTCTTACTGTACTCCTTACCTTGTGAATCAGCAATGTCTGATAATGATAATTTACGAGCTTTTGATAAGGAATAAGTCAAAGCTATACGCGCAATAATATTCTCTGCGCCCAAGTTAAATTTACGACTTAAGTCTGTAACAATATCCTTATTAATCTTTGATGTTTTTATCGATGTAAACATAACTATGATAGTGTTTCAAACAATTTATTTGGAGTAATCTTTTTAAATGAAGAACATCCATTCTCATTTTCGATTATATAAACTTCATTAACATTAGGTAATAGTACATTGTACTCATCCTCCGACAACTCTTTTCCAAGTAATGGGAAAATAACTACCTGCTTCGACACACTCGGATAGAACTTTGTGATAACATTTCGTGAGTGAATACTATCAAACTTTTGTAGAGGACTATCAATAAATACAGGGAATTCTATTCCAGACTCTTCAACCAAAGCGTTAAGAATAGCCGTTGCATACAACTGCTGCTCTCCCTTTGATAATTTCTCCTTACTAATAATCTCTCCGGCCTTATCCAAAAGCTCTATCTCAATAATATCATTTTGTAGGTCAATACGCACACTGTGTATAAAATCCGCCTTGTGCATCAACACATCTATGCCAGCCATAATCTTCTTCTCAAGAGAAAACTTGCGCTTAACTCTTAACTCAAACAAGAATGTCGTTAACTCACTGATAAGTCGCTCCGCTATTAAATCCTTCTCTTTATCAGCCTTATCAACGCGAACATGTTTCGCAACTTCTGACAACTGTTTTTTAAGGACTTTAATATCCTTGTTTAATGTTCCTATTTGTTCCGAGAGATGGCGGGTTTGGATATCTAACTGAGCCAATAACTCATCAACTTCTGCTTTACGCATTCGTATCTCCTTGATATCGGCATTTCCATCATCATACTCTGCCTCAACAATCTTTCGCTGAGTTTTTGCCATGAATAGAGCATTGTTCTTTATATCTTTTACTAGCTGCTTGAATAAGGTGTTGAAAGAGTATCTGATATTGTCAAACAAAGCCTGAAACTCATTTGATTCACTATCATTAAAGTCAACTAACACCTTAATAGCTGCCGCATCTTCCACTGATGTTTCAACGATATTATTTGCAAAGGCGTCTGCGATAATCCTCTCAACAGCTTGCTTTTGAAGTTCTGTAAGCTTAAGTTCAGATACTCCTTCTGTAATTTGAGTCTGTGTTAATTGAAGGGCAGCATTTATGGCAGCACGACTGGCAACAGTCGTTTTAATTTTCTTCTCGGCAATAACCTGCGTCATTAGGTCTGTGAACAATTTACCAGAAATAGCAAATGGAGCAACATCTAACATCTCGCGTAATTGACTCTTTAATTTAGAGTCCTTCTCTTTCAATGCAATAAGCAACTCTTTTTGTTTCTTGAGGTCCTCTACACTAATAGCATTACCTTCACGAATAAGTCGCTCTTGCAACTGAACTGCCTCTGCTCTATACTGCTGAATCTGATTATCAACTCTTTCTCGTTCCTCTTCTTTTGTTCTAATTTGCGCCTCCAAATTATCAACTCCAGCTTGAAGCCTATCCAATTTAGCTTTACTTGCTGTAGAGCCTGCACTCTTTCGGAATTTGAGACGAAGATTCTCAAGATTTCTCTTGATGTCTTCATACTTCTTTATACCTAAAACCTCGCTATAAGCCGTACTCAATCGACGTTTTTCATCAATTGATTTTACTTCTGCAAGGTTTACAATCTTTTCAGCATCAAAGAAGAAGAACTTTGCAATATCCTTTGAAAGAATAAAGTCATTGATAAAGATGTCGTAGCCAACGTCTTTTGCTAATTCATTTACCTGTCCATCAATTAACACCTCAACGAATTCAGTATCTAAGAAGTAGTCATAGGTTCGTCGAATTGTAATTGTACGACAAGGGATAGATGGAATAAATATATCCGAAATACTTATCTCAACATAATACTGCGCATCATTCTTAATATATTCGCTTTCCGAAGAATAACCGTGCTTTATAATCCGTTTTCGCACTTCAGGGCTTGCTTCATATGTATTTACAACACTTGCTAACTCTTTATGCAAGCTTTGGCGGGCATAGTTCTTATATCCTTGAGCATCATTGATATCGCGTCTAAACTTTTCATCAACATCGACCATTAATTTTCCATATAGACACCATACGAGGGATGTGAGAAATGTAGTTTTACCAAAACCATTGTTGCCGGCGACAAGAAAGATATTCTTGGCATCCTGCTTAAAAGAGGTTTTGTTATGCCCCTTGTATGCTCTGTAATTATGTAATATTATTGACTCTATAAACATTGCTTACTGCTGGTTGAGGTAGTTATCTAATCGTTTCTCAATATCGCCTTGTAGGCCATTATTATTCATCAAAATAGTCTTGCTCTTTTGAAGCGATACCAAATCATTTATCAAGTGGTAATCTTCAGGATGTTCTGCACATACCTTTTCAAGGATTAATCGCTCTTGGTACTGCATATTTTCAAGAGGCATATTTCGTTTATACACCTCATTGTAAATATCTGTTACTTTTGGTGCAAAGAATCCATCTCGATACCAGTTAATTTGAATCGCAACAAGTTCTTGATTTGAAATCAACTCCATATGAGGCTTTATTTTCTGCATATCGCGCTGCAATTCCAATAATTTACAGAGCATCTCGCAGCGATACTCAAAAGTGTAATTACCTTGATTATGACCATCAGCATCTTGAGCAGCTTGACCATTTCTGCGGGTTGCATACCTGTTTTCTGAAATATTTCGCCCTGCAACCATTTCGTCTCGATATTTTAATAAAGGAGCCATCCATTGATTGCCATTGTTAATAAGGGCCATCATTGACTTGTCTTCCTTTACTACGGTGCAAACCCAACAACCAAATCGACTCTGCCCACATGAAGGCTGTGTCTTATCCGTAATTACAGTAGGACACTCATAATCATCTGCTGTGGCATCAGCATATATTTGGAACAACTTCTTATTGTCATAGCCCCAAGGTGATGGCTCATTGTTAAGTATATACCATACCTCTTCCAGATATAAATCTTTAATTGGAGGATATGTGTATGTATTGGGGTTCAATGGATGCTTGGTTAAACGTTTTCCCTTGATTTCGTGACGACGAATCGATTTCGCACGAGTAGCACTCTCGGAAAGACGAGTACCAATAAGAACAATAGCCTCTCCCATAGCATCTACCTTATCAAGAATGAACTGCGTAGTAGGCTTAATCTTTAATCGATCAGTACACCATCTAAAGGTATTATTTGGAACAGGATATCCCTTACCTAGGAAGCTAATCCAGAAACTATCCTCTAATTTTGGCACTGTTATTTGGACATTGATAGGTAGTTTTTGTTCAATAGCAGCAATACGGATACAATCCAATACCTCAACGATATAGTCTGTAATAATAGGATTTTCCACTAGGGTGTCATTATTTACAACATACACCTGTCGAACAAGAGCCGTATCGCCTAACTCTTCTCGTATAGATAGCAAGGCTCTCCACACTAATGTTAGTACAACCGTGCTATCTTTTCCTCCACTAAAACCGATAATCCAAGGTATATTGTTATCTTTTTCAAGATATTGTTCCTTAATATCATCAATTATATATTCAATGCGTTTCGACATTTTATATTACTCTTTCTGTGATTTTAATAGTACACGAACATCAACATCTAACAAGATCGCAATTTCTTGTAATTGAGCGATTGATGGTTGAGATTTATTAGAACACCACCTCGAAATGGTATTCTCTGATTTCCCCATTTGTTCAGCTAACCATCTATTTGTCCTTCGTTTTTCAGCAAGAGCAACTTTAATTCTATTCATCACTATTTGTTGATTATTCGACATTATAATTCAATTTATAACCATGATTCATACAAAAATACCTCTATTTTTCAGTTTGCACAAGATTTACATCCTTTTTCTTAAAATCTTTTTGCAAAGATTATAGACTTTCTCATTACGAGTGAAAACTCAATTTTTCTAACACACACTATTATTTAGGATATCAATTTAGTCATTATATAAGACTTGAATACTGGTGATGTAGCCGCATCATAATACATTACAATCTTCCAATGATTTCTTCCATACGCAACTGCATCAGCATCCGTTTTCCTGATTAATTTGCTTGCGGCTTTATCGTAGTCAGCTTCACAAGTTATTTCTTCGAACTTAAAGTAATTTTCAATATTGGACAATTCTTGTACAGCTTTAGTATAATACCTGTCTATCAAATGATAACGGTCGAAATGTCTTTTTATAAGTGCATATAGATTTCTATCAATTCCATTTCTGTTATCTAAATAATATTCAAACTGAACACCTCCCGTTATAGCAGTGATATGAGCGAATAGGTATCGTGTATCGGGCAAAATGTCAGTATAAAAATTAATGGTGAAGATTTCGCCATTCTTATCTAATATATCATCCCCCTTAAATGTATTACATTCAGAACATACAGGTATCAAATTAAAGACATTTACTGCATATTCTGAGTACACCTCCTTGGGAAGAATGTGCTCCGTAGTATTTGCACTATTTATAGTACAATACGGACATACATTATTATATGTTTGGGGGTTATTATTGAAATGCCATGATCTAAAATCCTTTACTAACTTGCATCCAGACGAATACATTCCTAATAAAGGTTGTTTGATACTAGACAACACATTAGAAGGGCTTAGCGTTCCCAACTTTCGTTTATCCATAGCTCGCTCATAATATCTGTATGCAATCTCAATTTTGTGTTTCATTGCATTAAGTTCAATGGTGTCAGCACCATTCTTATCCTTTCTATCCACTGCTTCTGAGAAAAGCTCATATGGTGACTTTCCTCCAGCATATCTTTTCATGTTAATCATGATTCAAATATTTATCAATTAACATATAAGAAGTAAGACTCATAGGTAAATCACCATTCTGAAGCTCTTGTAGTACCTGCTCCATGGATTCTTTACCTTCGACAGCCTTTTCTATAAGTCGCCTGTAATACTTATCTCGTTGACCATTAGAGAAAATTTCTTCATTTATAGTAGTCAGGTTCTCACCTAAACTTTCAACCCTCATTTGCCTTATAACAGGCATTCCATCAACATCTCGTTCCATTATTAAGACATTACGAGAGAGAAGAGATTGAATCACCAAAGGAGAATGAGTTGCCATAATACAACAAGACGAGAATTTTTCACATACAAGATTCACAACATTTATAATCTGTGTGATGGCATTTGGATGAAGATGAACTTCTGGTTCATCTATCATAATTAGACAATTTGATCGCACATTAGCAGTAATGTCGATAATGAGGTTGGTAAGCATAGTTTGCCCTGAACTCATTTTAGCATAGTTATCCTTATAGACATTGTACTTAAATATAGAGCCGTTTTCAAACAAATCTTCTAACATCTCGTTGGGCAAGATATTGCCTAGAAATTTCTTTAAGTTTTTACCTCTATTCAGAGCATTGATGGTTTCTGCATTACGTTGGTGTCTTGCTATCAATTGTTCAAGAGTCATAAGGCCACCCACGTTATTGTGCATACCACAATACTCAAAGTTGAAGGATCGTGCATCAATATCATAAAATCTATCAAACATACTATAAGATGCTGCTACAACTTTTGTAAACAAAGGATGATGCGGTGAGAAACATTCTTTCCGTTGATTAGCGATTGACTTAGCAAGATTATATAACAACGAGGTCTTACCTACACCATTTTCACCGATGATGGCAATTACTCTATTAAAATTATCTTCTTGATTTATTCTACCAAAATCAAACTTTATGTTGAAGTCATAATCTGAAGAATAAGCAAGCCTAGTTTTGTATGTAAAATTTACTCTTTCATCAGGATCAAAACCAGCAAGTACATAACGTCCTAAGTTTAATGCTGTATCAGCATTATTATCTCTTAACAAAGAATGCCTAAATCCTGAATCATTTTCAAAATCGTCAGATATGCGGCTAAAAACAGCGGCATCTTTCATTGCGTAAAGAAATACTATTGCATCTTCACCCAATATTTCTTTTATTTTAGAATAATAAGATGTTTCCTGACCTAAAGAGCAATAATCTAAATCTAGGGATAAAAATGACTTAGGAATAACATCCAGAGTTTTGGCTACATTTTTCTTGCATATCTTCACTTTGCCTACCCTTGAATAGGAGCCATCCTCCTTAACATAATCTAAATAGAATGATGTTTTATGTCCATAATCATCCCATGTTATACTATCTAAAAAGAAACATGGTTTATTATCACCAAGTTTATCAACATAAATCATATACCTATTGCTATGTATATCTTTACGATCAAATGAAAAACCAGTTCCTGATTTTATAATATAATGGGGTCTGTCATCTATATAATCTTCTATGGCAAGTTCACAATTATCCCTGTTTAGCAAAGGATTAATCTCTTCCACATATTGCATTATCTCTTCAGAAGACGATCTAACAAAGGGAGAAACGCATGCTTCAACAAACTTAATGAAGTGTTTTGTATCACCTGCCAACAAATTGAATCGTTGCTCAAAAGTATACGTAAGATCCCAATCATCATTATTAATCAAATGTTGCCTTGCATCAGCTTCTGCATTCTTGAAACGAGGGTCTTCTGAAGGCATGGCAGGAAGATCCCATATCATTTTCAAGAAATCAACAATGTTTTGATCTTCATAATTACCTCCTTGGAATACACCCAAGAAATCTGCATGAGACATAATCATATTAAATATAGAGCGTCTCGTCTCAGCAGAAATTTTAATCTGATTATTTTGATTTACCATTGTAAATTATATTACTAATTACTTTTTTCTTTTCCTCAAGTATGCCTTGCGAGTCTATTGGCTTCATTTCTGAAATGCTTTTTCAGATTTAGTATGTAAATGGAAGTCTGCATGAAACCAAGTCATGCCATTATAAATAATATCATCAGACATAATATGCATATTATAAAAACATTTGTTGGTTAAACGCACTCTTTCCACCTTACATCTAACACTCCGACAAACAGTTCCATCTCTCTCTTGGAAATACCCAATCGTGTTGCCATTTCTCGCCATCCTTTTACAACTTCAATTACCTCAGAAATAATTTTTTCCGCTATTTTACGATTAAGCATATAATCTTCGCAAGTATCAAGTAAAATACCCAGTTCTGCCTTATTGGAAGTTGATGAGACAAGCAGACTCTGAAACTCATTCAAAGTAGGATTCATATCATATGCCGGAGAAAGTGTCCAGCCTTTCGCAGTCAAAAGAAAACCATGATTGCGGAAATGGTCATCGCTATTCCCAATGCAGATATTGAATGCAACTCTGCGATACAGTTCTTGCAGATTATCCTCCACGTTGGTACAATTCTGAAGTATGAAATCGACAATATCCAGATAGCCATGGCCGGTATTAGCATTGTCACCATCATTCAAGCCCAATAGAGTCATGGCTGAAGCAAAATGTATGCGCTTACCGTCTTCCCTTCTATCAAATCGTCGGGAAAGCAAAGTATGGTATTTGTCGCTAGTAGAGATTACTTTTGTTTCTGCAGCATTGACACCAGCCTTCTTTGCCAACAGATGTGAGAAATGTTCCCAAAGTCCAACATCATAATCATCTTTGCGGGATGGAAACTTTGCTATATGCAGGATCTTGTTCTCATCAATTACGCTTGCCTTTGGACGCGCTCCGCCAAGGGATGAACCAGGTTGGACCAGTTGAGCAATCCAGCGCATTTCAGGCAACCTGTTCTCATCTTCACTTTTCTCTATTTCGGAACTAGCTGCAATCAACTCACGAATATCTGTCAGTGGTGGTATGCGCAGGATTTCGCTTGCATTGATATAATCTCCATTTATAGACTCCTTGAATCGAAAAGCCCCCATGCGAGAAAAGTCCTCAATCCCGATAAGATAGTCGAATGAAGAAAGCCGACGCATCGGACGATTCTCTTCCTTTGCTAGAATCTGCTCCCGACGATTTATCAATGTACGTCCCCACCTGTCTGGAAGGGCATCAGAAAAACATCCGAAAATATCCTTGCCGGGAGCCGTGTATTGCTGACCAGGATAGTTGTTCAAGTCATCACTAAGAAACAGACCTCCATAGTCCTTGAGCCATTCATCATTATAGCAAAATCCATAGCTGTCAGAGCCACGAAGGGATTCGTAATTCAGCTCACCAATTAGCCTTGGTTCTTTCTGCCAATCAAAATCAGCAAATACATAGAGTTTTTTCATATCTTATTCTTTTTTGGATGCCCTTTCCCGCTGTTTAAGACTTAAATCCTGTAATGCTTTTCCCATTGCATCTTCTTTTGCAAGCAGAAGAATATCATCATCTAGTTGAAGCGCATAAAGCACCCTAAGATAAATACCTATTGCCACTGTCGGTACACCTTTCTCTATACGTGAAACCGTAAGAGGTGAACAGGTGGCACGTTCGGCGACTTGGGCAATACTGAGATTCCTGCGTAGTCTGGCCAGCCTGATCTGCTCACCTACTATCTGCATCTTCTGCTCCAATTTTCTTGGCAACTTGGTACCCATTGTACTTTTTGTCATAGCTCAACATATCATATAATATGCAAATATAGCAGTTTTACTTTATTTTATGATGTGTTATAGAAATAAATTTTTGAATTTATTCCTGTTGAAATCTGCTTTGGCCATATTATTGGGCGTTGGAGATATTAAATGCTATTATATTATTCATAAGGCTGATATTTTACAGATAACAAACAATATATTGTTTATAGGAAGATAGCAATAATTTGAACAGAAAAAGAAATAATACTTCCTTTTCTGTTCAGAATATTACTACTTAGGTAATCTTGAAAAATAGCGATCGCTGTCACATAGGTCTGTTGTTTGTAACAATCACCGAAACACTGACCACACAGCAATTGAACTATTTCAAAGCTCTTATTGCCGGCGAAAAGGCCATCAGTTCGACCGAAGTGATGCATCGCTATCAAATCTCTTCAACAACCTCAATATTCCGTTCAAAGTCAGTCCTTATCAAGAATGATAATTGGATAATAAAGCCGGTGAAATCTCGTTTCAGGACCCGATTTTATGCCTATTGGTTGAAGACTGAATACTTCGCAAAATAATAGACTATGAATAAGTATAACCTTACTTGGATTGCTTTCGCCAATAAGAAAAGGTGTAGGCATGCTGATGCTATAAATACCTTAGGGTTTATTTCTTGGAGAAAGCTTAATGTTGTATTATCCTATTCTTACCATCCCTGCCAACTGCACGAAATAATCATTTGACCAAATATCAAGTTCTTTTGGATTGCGAACGAAAGGCAATACATCTTCTTTCACTTGTTTTATATCAGCTGTAGAGAGACGTTCAATAAGTTTCTCCTTGAATAACTCTGGAGTAATATCCTCATTGTTAAACTGCTTGCATCGTTCTGCCAAATGAGTAAAATCCAACGGAACATTATGACGTACATACCATTCAAAGTCGTACCAATCGCGACCTTTTACTCTGTTCTTCCACGCACGATATACTAAGGCGTGCATCTTGCCTGCAAACAAGTCGGGAAGTGTAAAACAACGGGTCATAAATGAATATGGCTGAAGCAATAGCTTCTGTTCCGTCTTGAAGTTCAACGGTGGGCAAGTATCTACTTCTATCTTTATCTTTATAGATTTCTCTGTTTGGAAAGTCACATCATACACATCGGTATTATCTTTAAGAAATGCCGATTCGACCTTTCCGAAATTCCTCTTGTCTTTTTTCTTTATTTCAACCTCACGGCCTACCATTGTAAAAGCATCAACGATAGCAGGAAAGTATTTCGTAAAATCGAACTTATCATCTTGCGTAAGCAATGAAAAATCCATATCCTCACTGAAACGCTGTAAGCCATGAAAGATTCTCAAGCAAGTTCCACCATAGAAAGCCGCCGACTCAAAAAAGCCTCCGGCATACAAGCCAGCAAGTATCACTTGTTGGTTTACTTCAAATATAGCATTTCTCTTCTGTTGCTCTGTTGTTAAATCATAACGGGAGAGCATATTGTCGAATATTTCATTTTTCATCGTCTTAAGAATTTTAAAAGTGTCGAAATTGAATCGGCCTTTTTGCCAACTTTTATGTAGTCTTCGAATATGGTTTTATCCATCTTATTGAACTCATCCATATCCATACGAATATCCTGTTCAAGATATGTTTCCACATCTTTCATATAGCGAAGATTGACCTGCGAGGAATTGGCAATCAAATCACACAAAGCCTTTTCCGGTGATGCAATAAGAAAAGCATAATTATCCTTATACATACTCCTTACTCCTATTGGAAATGCCATTTTTGATATATGTTTGTAGTCATAACAGCCGACAGGAGTTTGAAAGCTACGCGAGTGCTTTACCGTCATTGATTGATGAACATATACAGCCTCGGGGATAAGTCCATAATATCGTAGTGCAGTAGACATTGAAATATACGAAGGTGTATAGAGATGATTGGCTATCAACTCACTCGATAGGGTCTTTCCTGAATGTTTGGGGTTAGCCACATAAAGTCCCCGCTTCAGTCTGATGATAAATCCTTGCTTCTCAAGCCAGGTCACTTTTTTATTCGCAGACTTAAGTTCCGGGTATAACGATTCGATGATTGAAGTCGTTACAGGAATAGTTCCTATTTCTGTTAATTGTCTATCCATACTGCAAATATAGCAAGAATTTGAACAATAAAAGAAATGAAACTTCCTTTTCTGTTCAAATTATTACTACTTAAACAATCTTAAGAAATAGCGACCGCTGCCACATAAGGCTGTTGTTTGTAACAATCACCGAAACACTGACCACACAGTAATTGAACTATCTCAAAGCCCTTATAGCCGTAGCAAAGACCATCAGTTCGACCGAAGTGATGCATCGCTATCAAATCGCTTCAACGACCTCAATATCCTGTTCAAAGGCTGCCCTTATCAAGAATGTTACATTGAATAATAAGGCAGATGCAATCTCATTCCAAGACCCGATTTATACCTATTGGTTAAAGACTGAATACTTCGCAAAATAATCATAATGTCCCACCGGTTTCAGAGCCATTTTTGTACCTTTTCTCATCAAAAAACGGCATTTTTCACAAGTTTTTGTACCGCACATTTTGATATTCAAGAAATTACACTTACTTTTACTTTCCAAAATGGAGGTACAAGCCAAGAATGGTGCTAAAAATCACTAACTTACACATTCTCAGATACTTGTCAACCTGCTGGTTGTATCTTTTAGAGCGCTATACTATTGATAATCAATGATGTACACATACTGCATCGGAAAATCCCAATATATAGCAGTCGGTAATGGTGGATATTTTACCAGCTCATTGGACGGGGAGACATGGAGCGAGCCCGTACAGACTCACAAGAATGACAGAATTGACTGGCTGAACATTGAATATGCCAATGAAATGTTTTTAATCTCAGGTGAAAATCAAACGGGGCATTACATCTCATATTCAAAAGACGGAGCAAATTGGTCTGAACCCGTTACGGACTCTGGAAATGGGCGTATGGTATTTGGAAATAATTTATGGATAATTTGTGACAGTTATTGTATATATGTATGGAACAGGGATTTTACGCACAAAGAACAGGTTGAACCTTCTTATGACAATGCCCGTGTGGATTATTACGATGTAGCATTTGGTAATGGTCGATTCGTGTTGGTCTCAAGTTGTGCAAATGACGGAGACGTATTCACATCAACGGACGGTTTGAACTGGAAAAGGCTTTTTACAGAAATATCCTGTCAGTGTATCACATTTAACGGGAAACAATTTGTAGCAGGAGGTGGTGGAGGTCGTATTTGGACTTCTACAGACGGGGAGAATTGGACGGAACACCGTGCGTTACCCTCAAACTTCCTCCCGTCAAAAATCAAATATGGAAATGGAAATTATATCATCATGGGGACATTGAAGTGTATTTATACGTTATAAATGTTGTACCCATATCCTATGTTGATAAAAATAGAAAGGGGGCTGGAGTCGGGAAATCCCCGAACCAGCCCTCTTCTAAGATTTTCCAGTGTCGATATGTACGTTAGTACCAAAATTAATGAAGCGATAATCAACCAAAGTTTAAGAAATAAGATTTTTACTCCAATAAAAACGAATGAAATTGCAATCAGCACCCGAGAATATTTATTGAAATTTACAGCAGAACAATATGTAGGGGTACAAGGCCTATCGTATGCAACTATATATCACCAATTGGAAGATAGAGATGGACATGAAAAAAACAGTCAAGTTCTTGAAAACTTTGCTAAAGAATATGGAACACAAATTAAGTTCTTTGGTATCGAAAGTGTGATCGACAAAAATATCATTCCTGACTCATTACTATATCCCAATAGATTATTACTACTAAATTTTAATTATACCCATACTGCCGATTTATATATTCCTCAAGGCAAAACAAAAGAGTATTGGTTTCCCATCAATCATATTCATGGTGATTTAGAGAAGCCTGACGACATTATCTTTGGCAACGGTGATGAACTTAGTGAACTTGTAAAGCTTTACAACAATGAGCATTTACGCAATATCAAATCCACAAAATATCTCGAAACCGATAATTATCGTAAAATGTTAACTTTTATTAATTCAACTCCTTATCAAGTCTATATTATGGGCCACTCTTGTGGTAATTCGGATAGGACCCTCTTAAATACATTATTTGAACATAAGAACTGTATATCTATAAAGCCATTCTACTACATAAAAGAATATGGTTCTGACAATTATCTTGAAATTATTCAAAACATTAGTCGAAATTTTACAGATATGAAATTGATGAGAGATAGAGTTGTAAATAAAACTTATTGCGAAAAGTTGTTAGATTAACAAATAGCAATCCATAACAAGCATGATAAATAAAATGGTACTAATTTCGGCAAAAGATAAAATCGATTCCCTGTCGGTTGATACAGGAACGCAAAATCCCGTAACACGGTCAGGAATAAAGTATTTATAATTCAAATCTATAATTTTAGAATATAATATCTTTTTACAAACTTATACAAAGACTCATCTTATTTTCAAACACTTCTTATCGCAACCTTGATAACTCCGTCCTCTCTATTTTCAAAGATACGGTAAGCTTTCTCAATTTCATTCAATGAAAAACGGTGAGTAATGAGCGGCGCGGTATCTATACGGCCCGATTCTATCAAGCGAAGTATCTCTGCACAATTACAACCGTCCACCCCTCCGGTTTTAAAGATAAGATTTTTTCCATACATATCGGGTAAGGGTAAAATTTGAGGTTTATCGTAAAGTGCCACGATCGTTACAATAGCATTGGGACGAGCACATTTCCAAGCCAAACGGAAAGTATTCTCGCTTCCCGCCACTTCCAAAACCACATCAGCACCGCCATGATCGCTATTTTTACGAACAAACTCCTCGCAATGTTCAGGAGTAGTTACCAATATGTCGGGATAATGTTCTTGCAAAAACTGTATTCTTTCCGGGGACTGCTCACAAACAATAATACGCCGGGGATTCTTTAACAAAGCGCACAATAAGGTACAAATGCCGGTAGGACCGGCTCCAATAATCAGAATCGTATCCTCCGATGTAATTTCCGAAATACGTACGGACCAAAAACCGGTTGCCAAAATATCGCCTACAAACAAAGCTTGTTCGTCGCTTACCGTATCTGGAATACGATTCAAACCTTGATCGGCATAGGGCACTCGAACATATTCGGCTTGACCACCATCGATACGACACCCCAAAGCCCAACCGCCATTGGGATCCATACAATTATTGACATACCCACGACGACAGAAGAAACATTCACCACAAAAAGTTTCGACATTTACAGTAACCCTATCTCCCGGCTTAATACCTATAACATCTTCTCCCACATCTTCTACGACACCCACCATCTCGTGCCCGACCGTTACTCCCGGCACGGCATGCGGCACACTACCATGTTTGATATGGAGATCGCTGGTACAAATACTTCCAAGAGTCACCCTCACAATCGCATCGCGCGAATCTTTCAACCCGGGTTTCAGCTTTTCTTGCAATTCAAACTTACCGGGTTCAACGTATGTATATGCCAACATAATATTATCCTTATCATTTTTCAAAACTTCCCTCACAAAGATAGAAGAAACGGATTTCAGAAGCAAATATTCTTTGTTAAACAGAGTCACTACGAATCAAATAGCAATCTATTGGTGTATTCTATGACGACTACCAGCTATGTAAAAAGAGTATGACATCAATTAAAAAATATTTACTTCATACAAATACAAACTGCTTTCACAACTTTCTTGTTATTTTTGTATGACTAAAAGAGTGTTAATATGAAAAACCGAACAAAAAAATTGTTTAAGATTACGGGTATTACACTGGGAGCGTTGATAGTCTTTCTCTCGGCAGTAATCGCTTTCTCCATAAATTTTATATTTACGCCTAAAAAATTGACCCCCATCGTATTAAACGTAGCCAATCAAAACATAAATGCCAAGCTCGATATGAATAGCGTAGAGCTGACCTTTTTTTCAACTTTTCCCCGTTTTGGAATAAAATTGGAAAATGGCACATTGGTATCAAAGGCTATCCGTGATTCTTTATGGCAACGTACCGACACATTAGCCACTTTTCGAAAAGCCATTGCCGTAATCAATCTCGTCGATTATTTGCAACAAAAAAAGATCAGTATCAACCGATTATCATTGGATAGCACAAACATATACGCCTTTAAAGGAAAAGATGGAATCGCCAACTGGAATATATTGATCGCCGACACGACAAATACACCCGATACAACAACCGCTACTTCGCCAATTATTAACGAAATAGACATCAAGCACGTTTCGCTACGTCATACCACGGTCACTTTCGACGATCGGGAAACGAATGTATTCGCCAATCTATGGGATGCAAATCTTAAATTAAAAGCAAATTTAAAGAAAGAACAGTCTACGTTAACGTTGGATTTCAACAACAAAAACATTCTGTTCTGGCAAAATGGTGAATTACTGGCTCATCGTATCGTCACTCACCTACAAACCGACATCGAGCTAAATCGTTCGAAACGGGCTCTTTCCTTGCACGATGCTATGATGGAGATTAACGGCATAAAATTAGACATACACGGCTCTATCTGCAAAGACACGACCGCACAAGCGTTAGATATCGATCTGCAATACGGGCTACATGCTCCTTCGTTGGAAACAGTCCTGCACATGATTCCCGAAAGTATTCTTAAAAAAGAAAAAGTTTCGGCCAAAGGCGACGTTACAGTTAATGGCAATCTAAAAGGTCTATATGGAAAAGGGAAAATGCCATTAGCTACATTAAAAATAGAAATAAACGATGCATCCGCCCAATATGCCCAATTGCCCTATGGAATAGATGAACTTAAAGCCAACTTTTTCGGACAGATAGATTTAATGCGGCAATCGCCATCTTATCTCGATCTTAAAATATTTCACTTCAAAGGAGCTCATACCGATATCTTGGCCGACGCCAAAGTAAATGATCTATTAGGCGATCCCGATATCTTGTTTTATACCCAATCTACGATAGACCTAACGGCATTGGCACAAACGTTCCCTTTACAAGATGGTGTGAGTATCGAAGGGAAATTAGATGCCGACATGAACGTGCGTTGCCGTTTGTCATCTATCAAAAAGAAAGACATAGGACGAATTCGGGCCAAAGGAAAAATAAATATGAGCGAATTGGCTTTACGAGACAAAAATAAGAAATTCGAATTCACGAGCGATGCTTCACTGTCTTTCGTGGGAAACGATGTATTAGGAGCCCATATCGAAATAGGAAATATGGCTTTTCACTCAACGCGATTAAACTCATCGATAAACAATCTATCGGCTTTAATAAAAACGACCAACCCACAAGATACTACACGAATCGCTCTTGTAGAGTGTAAACTAAATGCAAACAAACTAAAAGCATCCCTACCGGATACATCAAATTTATTTTGCGGAAAAACTGCCGCAACCATAAAATTACAACCGACAGAAAACAATCCTACCCGACCCGAAATAGGATTCGCATTAGAAGCCGACACCTTGTTCTGCCGTCTCGGAGATACTAAATTGGGCATGGACAAAGCCGGGATTACAATAACAGCACAACAATTAAAAGACTCTTTGTGGATTCCAAAAGGCATAGTAGGTTTTAATCGACTTTTTGTACGTACCCCACAATCGGCTTTACCTATTCGAATGCAAAAGACTGCGATTTCAGTCGGTAATCGAGCTATTACTTTACATAACGCAACCATGAAAATAGGAAGATCCGATTTAACGGCGACGGGTGCTATTCACGACTTATACGGCGCTATGCGTCACAATAAAAAACTACGGGCCACATTAACACTTTCCTCTAAGAATCTAAATTGTAATCAGTTAATTCGGTCTATCTCTTTTCCAAAAGACACTGCTCAAATCGAAACTGAATCCGACACTACGTCGACTGCCCTAAAACTATTCGTTATTCCTCGAAATATCGATTTTGAATTACAAACCAATTTGAATCGGGTTCGTTACGGGAAAATGGTTTTCAAAAACGTACACGGTGCAATAGATATACGCAATCAAGCCATTCACCTCAAAGAGCTCAGTATGGAAGGAATGGATGCGACTATGCGCACGACGCTGATCTATCAAGCCCAACAACCAGAGCAAGGATATGCCGGATTCGATTTCAAACTTCATAATATCAATATAGGGAAACTTGTCGATTTTATTCCTTCGTTAGATACCATTGTTCCCATGCTACGGTCATTTCAAGGAACTGTCGATTTCAATGTATCGGCCGAGTCGGGATTAGATTCATGCCTCAATATAAAAATACCCTCATTACGATCGGCTATCCATGTTGAAGGTGATAGCCTCGTCCTTCTCGACGGTGAAACTTTTGCCGAAATATCGAAAAAATTTTTCTTCAAGAACAAAGAGAGAAATTTGATCGACAGTATCTCTGTCAACATCAGTGTCGAAGACGGTAATGTAACCGTCTACCCGTTTGTAATAGAAATGGATCGCTACCGGGCTGCCGTAGGAGGGAACCAAGACTTGGATATGAATTTCAATTATCACATATCCATACTCAAATCGCCCATACCCTTCAAACTGGGACTGAATATTTCGGGAAATTTAGATAAAATGAAGTTCGGTATGGGCAAAGCCAAATACAAAAACGCTGTCACACCGGTAGAAATACACAAAGTCGACAGTACTATTGTAAATATGGGAGAACAAATTGTTCGGGATTTCAAGAAAGTCATGCGACGACAATTGCCACAAACACAAGCCTCCAACAAATAAGTATCATGTTCGATAAACCCATATGTCATATAAAATCGCCCTATCTTCTTCCCGAGATTACACAGAAATACTTAATGTATGGAAAAACTCTGCAAGAAGTTTCCTTTACTTTTTAAGTGAAGAAGATGCACTTTACTATAAAGGGCTCGTCCCTTCCTACTTTCCACAAGTAGAATTGTACATTGTTAAACGGGAAGAATGAAATAACCTCATTTATAGGACTAAGTAATGACGGAATCGAAATATTCCCCGTCACAAGGTCGAGAATTAGGACAACAAGTTGTAGAATAAGAATATCCATCGGATAGATACGAACACAATATAAAAGTCATTCGATTCTACTGCACTTATCTGTTCCAAAATAATCGGTCGGGACAAAACCGACCTTTCGGAAAAGCTCTACCCTATATTACACCTAGTCATTAAATCGATACGATTATCGCTTATTTCATAAATACGAAATAAACGGCAAGAACAAGGCAGCCGAACGCCGCAATATGGTTCCAATGCAACGACTCTCCTTTAAAAACTACGACCGAAAATAAAGTGAATATGATTAACGTTATTACTTCTTGTATTACCTTTAATTGCATAAGACTAAACGGCCCTCCATTCTCTCTGAATCCCAATCGATTAGCTGGCACTTGGCAACAATATTCGAACAATGCTATACCCCAACTAAGCAATATCACACCATAAAGCGGCCAATTATTGATAACCTTCATTTCTTGCAATTTCAAATGCCCATACCAAGCCAGTGTCATAAACACATTAGAAACAATAAGTAATCCTATCGAATATAATCCTTGCATTGCGTCTTATTTTGGAGTGCAAAGTTACACGAAATAGCAGTAAATAGAATAAATTTCATAGGTCAAATTTATTAAAAGCTGTACAATAAAAAGTCCCCTTCAAAAATTATTCCCCCTCGATATATTATCTCTATATTCACATAATATAAAAAATAGGCTATATCTCGGTAAAATCAAAAATTTGATTTTGTCATCAATTATATTATCTTTGTAGAAATATATAGTAAAGCATTGTATGAATAGAACCCATATTGAAACTTTTTCATACCAGTTATCGCCTCAATACTATTTTAACAGACTGCTGAAAATTTGGTTACATAATAATTGGGGGTGGCTTCTATCTTTTTTCCTCCTTCTCGTGGGGCTATCCATTCAAAACCCTCTATTTATTTATGTAGGACTTATCATTTTATTTTTGGTATTTCCTATGATCATCTCTTACCTGTGGTTCGCTTATGCCCTACACCCCGATTGCCGTATGTCCATACTTTCAAAGACAGTCGAAATAAACAAAAACGGCCTTTCTTGTACTTTCGACGATGGACGAACAGAATCCATAGCATGGAAACGAATTACCCATATACGTTATACCTCGACAGACATTATCTTCCACTTGTCAAACTATATTTTTTTCATTTTACCATACAATTCGTTCAAATCGAATGACGATTTAGAATACTTCTTAAAAAATTTTCTCGCTCTCAACATTCAAAATAAAAAATAATTGTATATTTGAGTACAATTTTTCAAACATGAAAATGTTCAGACAAATTCTAAAATATTCATTTGCAGTCCTAATTGTCTTCTCGACAATCTTCTCATCGAGTGCACTGACGCTTGACGAAGCACGAGAGTTGTACAAGGCCGGTAAATACAAAGAAGCCGCTCCTATATTCAAGGCACAACTGAAACGCCGCCCCAATGATGGATCGTTGAACCATTGGTATGGAGTATGCCTTTTTCACGAGAAAAAATATAACGAAGCTGAAAAATATCTGAAAATAGGGGCTAAACGTAAAGTTCTCGAATCGCCTCACTATTTAGCAGACATGTATATGGCTCAATACCGCTTTGAAGATGCCATAAGCAGTTATGAAGAATATACAGCTGCATTGTCCAAAGCGAAAAAACAAATACCCGATTCTATCGGCAAAGCCATAGCTCGTGCACGTAGAGCGAAATTAATGTTGCAATATGTCGAACGGGTACAAATCATAGATAGTTTGATAGTTGATGCTGACTCATTTTTCAAGTATTTCAAAATGTCCCCCGAATCTGGACGGATAGGGACGAATGAAACACTAGGCATAGATATTCCCGAAAACACGATCGGCTATATTCCTCAACGCGGAGACAATGTATTTTTCGGATATCCCCTTGAAGGTAAAGGATATGAATTATGTACAAAAAATAAGCTGATAGAAGGGAAATGGAGTGACATCATACCGTTACCCAATGGTGTCAATACAGAACAAGATGAAGCCTATCCATTTTTTCTCAACGACGGAGTTACACTCTACTTTGCCTCAAATGGAGAAGGTTCGATCGGAGGATACGACATATTCATTACCCGTTTAAATCTCGAAAATAACACCTACTTGAAACCCGAAAACGTAGGTATACCCTTCAATTCGATATACAACGATTACATGATGGCAATAGACGAGATGTTAAACATCGGTTGGTTTATATCGGATAGAGAACAAATTCCCGGAAAAGTGACAATCTATCTATTTATCCCGAATGAGAGCAAACAAACATATAACATCGATGAAATCAAAACCGATATCAAATCGCTAGCTCTGATTCGATCTATTCGAGAGTCTTGGCCGGAAAATGCAGATTATACCGATTTATTGCAACAATTGGACAATATCAAGGAACCCAAAAAAGAGACTCGCCCCGATTTCATCTTTGCAATTTGTAACGGAATCCATTATACTAAACTTGACCAATTCGTCAATCTTGAAGCTCGCAATCTATATGTAAAGTCCAAAGAATTACGTAAGAATATCATTCAAATAGAAACTAAGCTCTCGGAACTGCGATCTCAATATACTAAATCGAAAGGCACAACTTTAAAAAGACTATCGTCCGAAATTCAAAATTTGGAATCGCAACTGCTCACACTCTATCCTCAACCGGAAAATTACGAAAATCAGGCTCGAAAGATAGAACTCGATAATTTGCAAAAGAAATATAGATAGAACCTAAATCTAAGAAATATGTTTGATATATTAGCTGTTACACTACTAATAATATTAGCGCTAGTTCTGGCGGTACTGGAAATATTCTTTCTTCCCGGAATTACCATCGCAGGTATATGTTCGGTCTTATTTTATGGAGGTGGAATTTACTATGCCTATTCGGCCTTCGGGACAAATGGGGCTGTAATAACATTATTCATTGCAGCCGTCACTACTATTGCTGTCATCATAGGATTTATGCGATCCCGAAGCTTGGACAAAATGTCTCTGCATACCGAAATAAGCTCGGTAGTACCCTCCCCGATAACCCCTGATATTAAAGTCGGCGACATGGGAGTAACACTAAGTAGACTAAACCCTATGGGAAAAATCATCGTGGGAATCCACACCATCGAAGCCCGCGCAGATAATGAACTGATTGACGAAGATACACCTGTAAAAATAATCCGCATAGAACCCACTGTAGTCATTGTTTGCAAAGAAACAGAAAATGAAAAAACAGGGAATAATATAAACACTTCTAAACAAAAATAAAATTATGGTAGGATTAAGCGTATTTCTTCTAATTGGCATTATTGCCATACTCGCTGTATTCTTTTACTTCGTACCTTTCCTTTTATGGATTTCGGCACGAGTATCGGGGGTAAGAATCTCTCTTATCCAATTATTCTTGATGAGAATCAGAAAAGTACCGCCACAAGTCATTGTTCGAGCTATGATTGAAGCCCACAAAGCCGGACTTAAAACAATCACGCGTGATGAATTAGAAGCTCACTATCTGGCCGGAGGTCATGTAGAACGCGTCGTACACGCACTCGTATCCGCTTCGAAAGCTAATATAGATTTAGGCTTCCAAATGGCTACTGCTATTGACTTAGCCGGACGCGATGTATTCGAAGCCGTGCAAATGTCTGTCAACCCGAAAGTTATCGACACACCGCCGGTTACAGCCGTGGCCAAAGACGGTATACAGTTAATAGCCAAAGCTCGTGTAACAGTACGGGCAAATATTCGTCAACTGGTCGGCGGTGCAGGTGAAGATACCATATTGGCTCGTGTAGGAGAAGGTATCGTGTCGTCCATCGGCTCGTCTGAATCTCACAAACAAGTCCTTGAAAACCCGGATTCCATATCCAAACTAGTATTGAAAAAGGGGCTTGATTCAGGAACTGCATTTGAAATCCTCTCCATTGATATAGCCGATATCGACATCGGTAAAAACATTGGAGCCACTTTACAAATGGATCAGGCACAAGCCGATAAAAACATCGCACAAGCCAAAGCAGAAGAACGTCGGGCCATGGCTATCGCTCTCGAACAAGAAATGAAAGCCAAAGCACAAGAGGCAAGAGCAAAAGTAATCGAAGCCGAAGCCGAAGTTCCCAGAGCTATGGCGGAAGCCTTTCGTTCGGGAAATCTCGGAATCATGGATTATTATAAAATGAAAAATGTCGAGGCAGACACAGCCATGCGTGAATCGATAGCCAAGCCATCGAGTAAACCCGAGAAATAAAGAAATCAAGTAATTAGAGAATGAATCGGACATTATAAAAATGTGTATACTCCAAGTAACAGAAAAAAAATACTTAGATATACGAAACTTTTTTAGTCCGACGATTGTTATATAAGTAACAAAGAAAAATAAATAATTATGATTTACGAATTGCCTCCATTACCTTATGGTATTAATGATTTAGCCCCTGTAATCAGTCAGAAAACGATAGAATACCATTACGGTAAACATGAACAAACTTATATCGATAACCTAAATAAACTTATCGAAGGAACACCCTTCGCAGACAAGCCTCTCGAAGAAATCATCAAAGAAGCCGACGGAGCTCTATTTAATAATGCCTCCCAAGCATGGAACCACATATTTTATTTCTTCACATTCTCCCCGAATGGAAAAAAAAGTCCACAAGGGAAGTTGGCAGAAGCTATAAATAAGAAGTGGGGAAATTTCGAAAACTTCCAAAAAGAATTTGAACAAGCAGGGACTACTCTATTTGGATCTGGTTGGGTCTGGTTATCCAAAGATAAAGACGGAAATCTGGTTATCAGTAAAGAAAATAATGCGGGCACTCCTTTGACCAAAGGACTTACTCCTTTGTTAACGTTCGACGTATGGGAACACGCCTACTATATCGACTATCGCAACAGACGAGCAGAGCAATTGCACAACCTCTGGAAAATCGTCGATTGGTCGGTTGTTGAATCAAGATATCTATAATTCGCATAGTCGCGCGTGAGCGTAACTCTATCTAGCACTTTAAAATAAGCATAATGTGATGAATTCTAAAAAAGAGATGCTGCGTGAGCAGCGTCTCTTTTTGCATTTAAAAATTCAAAGATAAATTCATATAGACAAAAAAATCATAGTTTTTCTATACATTTAATAAAAAATTCATATATTTGCTTTTCAATTAGATGTAAAAACTTTATTTTTACTTTATAAATCACAAAAACCAAAGGAGTAAAATGGCTACAAAAAAATTTATCCTTGCAGAAAAAGACATACCACAAGCATGGTATAATGTCATTGCAGACATGCCCAACAAGCCAATGAGTCCATTAAATCCGGCAACCAAATCTCCCCTAGCCGTAGAAGACCTCTATCCGATTTTTGCAGAAGAACTCTGTAAACAAGAATTAAACACTTCCGACGCATGGATAGAAATCCCCGAAGAAGTACGCGATATGTACAAAATATGGCGTCCTACTCCTCTTGTCAGAGCTTTGGGGCTCGAAAAAGCATTGGATACTCCTGCACACATCTATTTCAAGAACGAAAGTGTAAGCCCTGTTGGTTCTCACAAATTAAATTCGGCCATACCACAAGCCTACTATTGTAAAAAACAAGGTATAACCAACATCACAACCGAAACCGGAGCAGGACAATGGGGGGCTGCACTCTCTTTAGCCGCAAAAGTATTCGGATTGGAACTTGCAGTCTACATGGTTAAAGTGAGCTTCCATCAAAAGCCCTATCGACGTTCTATTATGCAAACATTCGGCGCACAAGTTATTGCTTCACCCAGTATGTCGACCAAAGCAGGACGTAAAATATTAACCGATCACCCCAATTATCAAGGAAGTTTAGGTACGGCAATATCTGAAGCGATAGAATTGGCAATGAGTACCCCCAACTGTAAATATACTTTAGGTAGTGTACTCAATCACGTATCTTTACATCAAACAGTAATCGGGCTAGAAGCTGAAAAACAAATGGAAATGGCCGGCGAATACCCCGATATTGTCATCGCTTGCTTCGGAGGTGGATCCAACTTCTCGGGAATTTCATTCCCATTTTTACGCCATAAATTAAAAGAGGGAAAAGACATTCGGTTAATCGCAGCCGAACCTGCGTCCTGTCCCAAATTGACCAAAGGAATTTTTCAATACGATTTTGGAGATGAAGCGGGCTATACACCTCTACTGCCCATGTACACTTTGGGACATAACTTTTCCCCGGCCAATATACATGCAGGTGGACTACGTTACCACGGAGCAGGAACGATCGTTAGCCAACTGAAAAAAGATGGCCTCTTGGAAGCCGTGGACATAGAACAACTCGATACATTCAAAGCAGCTACATTATTCGCTCAATGCGAAGGAATTATCCCTGCCCCGGAATCCTCTCATGCAATCGCCGCCACTATACAAGAAGCACTAAGAGCAAAAGAAGAAGGAAAAGAAAAATGCATCCTCTTCAATCTATCCGGCCACGGGCTCATCGATATGGCTGCCTATGACCAATATTTAGCAGGAGACCTTCTGAACTACAATTTACCAGAAGAAGAAATAGCTAAAAACATCAAGGAGTTAGAAAAAATAATTTAGTCATTCATCTTCAAAACAATAACAATCTTATTCGAGACACTGAAAAAATTTCATACCGAAAGTTTGTTCAATAAAAACAAATCGGTTATATTTGCATCGCTTTTCAAAAAGCGAACGGCGGTTTAGTGTAGTGGCCTAGCACGCAACCCTCTCACGGTTGAGACTCGGGTTCGATTCCCGGAATCGCTACAACAAGGAATAAAACCTCAAAAGATTACGTATTAATCTTTTGAGGTTTTTCTTTTTCAACAAAAGATAGCTATTTCGAGATTTGACAGGTATCGCGAATCTATAAAAAATAGACCTTGCACGGATTGGTTTGAACAATATCCTCCCCTCGATACAAAACAAAAGTATTCTTCTTTTGTTAGAAAATTGAAATGGTTATAAAAAGAAACTCTGGATAATTTGGTTTCTAAACGAATTATACCTATTTTTACTTTTGGTAGAATTAGTACATTTCTGATTTATACCCCAAATATGTTTTATTAAAAAAAATTTTGTATGAAAAAGTACATTTGCACAGCTTGTGAATGGGTTTATGACCCAGCAGTAGGTGATCCTGATGGAGGTATAGCTCCGGGTACTCCATTTGAAGATATTCCAGATGATTGGGTATGTCCAGTTTGCGGACTTGGGAAAGACGCATTCGAAGAAGTAACAGAATAATTTACTTCTTGCTCTCATATGGGGAATCTACATAAAATGTAGATTCCTTTTTATTTATTCCAAAAAGGAAATAAAATAATCAAGTCTATTTACTTTATTTCCCTCTTCCCCAATACAATTTTTTATCATTTTAAATTCTCTACAAAATTGAATATATAAATTTGATACATGAAAATACTTATCATAGAAGACGAACCCTCCTTACGGGAAATTATGCAACGAGCGCTAGTACAGGAGCGCCATGTAGTCGAAACTGCCAGCACTTATTCCGAAGCAGATGCTAAAATCGCAGCTTATAGTTACGACTGTATTTTACTCGATATCATGTTGCCCGACGGGAATGGGCTACAACTACTAAAACACCTGAAAGAGTTACGAAAAAGAGAAAACATCATTATCATATCCGCTCGTGATTCCCTTGATGACAAAATTCTCGGATTGGATATGGGAGCCGATGACTACCTCCCTAAACCATTTCATACAGCCGAACTCTTAGCCCGTATAAAAAGTGTGCTACGGCGAGGAAAAAGCGGTGGAGAAATGGCATTGATCTTAGGGAATGTATCCCTTGAACCCGAGAGCTCCCGGGTGTTGGTCAATAACAAAGAGTTATCCTTATTAAAAAAAGAATTCGACATTCTATTCTATTTCATGCAACGTCCCAATCACTTAGTAGATAAATCGGTCCTTGCCGAAGCCGTATGGGGAGACCATGCCGACCAAGCAGATAATTTTCATTTTGTATATGCTCAAATGAAAAATTTACGTCGCAAACTTATTGATGCAGGAGCCAACATAGAAATAAAAGCCATATATGGATTTGGATACAAACTCGTTCCGCCAATCGAATAAAATCACCGTCTCATGAAACTCATATACCGTATAGCTTTACGTTTATCTTTAATTTTGATTCCGCTCATGGCACTTTGGGCGACTCTCTTCTATTTTATGATGGTAGAAGAAATCAACGACGAGGCCGATGATACACTGGAAGATTATTCCGAATTGATAATTATACGCATGCTTGCCGGCAGAGAATTGCCCTCCTTAAATAGTGGATCTAATAATAGTTATTCCATAACACCCATTGACGAAGCCTATGCTTCATCAAAACCCCATATCGAATATTACGATGCCGAAGTCTACATTCCAGAAAAAGAAGAGACAGAACCAGCACGCATCCTCTCCACCATTTTCTTAGATAATGATGATAATTACTATGAACTGAAAGTCGCCATACCGACTTTCGAAAAAGACGATTTGGTCAGGACTATTTTATTTTGGATCATACTCCTCTACTTCGTACTTCTCATAACGATAATAGGATCGACAATATGGATTTTCCACCGCAACATGCGCCCGCTGTATGCACTGTTACACTGGCTCGACAATTACATACCGGGCAGACACAATACACCAGTACCCAACGACACGAATATTTCTGAATTTCACAAGCTCAATGTAGCAGCACAAGAAGCGGCAAATCGTTCGGAAGAACTTTTCGAGCAACAAAAACAATTTATAGGGAATGCCTCTCATGAACTACAAACTCCCTTAGCCATTTTAGGGAATCGTCTCGAATGGCTGCTCGATAACACAGAACTCAATGAAACACAAATAGAAGAACTATTCAAGATGCAAAGAACATTAGGGCATATAGTTCGACTCAATAAAACGTTACTACTACTTACAAAAATTGAAAACGGACAATTCCCCGAGAGCACAAATATAGATTTAGCTTTTATAATTAAAGAACAAATCTCTCTATACAACGAAATATACTCATCACGAAATATTTCCTATACAATAAACATTCCTGAAACATTCATTGTTTTAATGAATGAGTCTTTGGCCTCTACATTAATTACCAATTTACTTAAAAATGCATATGTACATACAACACAAGACAGCAATATCGAAATCACTCTTATCAATCGCACCCTGACAATTGCCAATGATGGAACAACGCCTTTGGACACCGAACACATATTCGAAAGATTTTATCAGGGAAGCAAAAAAGAAGGTTCTACCGGATTAGGCTTGGCTCTGGTAAAAGCGGTTTGTCGATATTACAATTTGCATATAGAATATCAGTTCAAAGAGTCGAAGCACTATTTCTCCATTACTTGGCCATAAACTAAAAAAAACGATTTTTTTCAAATAATATCCCAGAATTTCAAATTCATTTCAAAATTGCTCCTAATCTTTGTATCATCAAATTAAAACAATGTCTAACTAATAATTTTTGAATGTTATGAAAAAGCTAATGATTCTTACAACAATTCTAATGGCTCTTGGTATTTCTACGGCTTGCGCCGATAACGACAAACCCATTGCTGTTACCCAATTACCTCAAAAAGCACAGCTGTTCATCAAGACACATTTCCCGAAAGAGAAAGTCGCTTTGGCAAAACTCGAACGGGATTTTCTGGAAACCCGTTATGAAGTTGTTTTCACCAATGGTTCCAAAGTCGAATTTTTAAAAGACGGTGAATGGAAAGAAGTTGAATGTAAATATTCGACAGTGCCAACAGCTATCATTCCTGTACAAATTGCAAGCTATGTATCCCAAAACTATCCAGATACACAAATTGTACAAATCGATAGGGACAAAAGAGATTATGAAGTGAAACTTACGAATCGATTAGAGCTTACATTCGATTTAAATTTCAACCTAATCGACATAGATGACTAATACGTTAGTCTCAACCGATTTTAACTTACCCACCTTATTGAAATAAGGTGGGTAAGTTTTTTAAATAACTCAAATAAAACTCTACTGCCTAAAAAAATACCGTTGGAGAGTTCCTCTCCAACGGTATTAAAAACAAACTATACTTATATACTTATTTGATAATATCCAAGTGCTTGAAACACTTTTCGATTTTTTCAAGAGCTACATCTACTTGTGCTCGTGTATGCGTAGCCATCAGAGAAAATCTTATCAACGTATCCTTAGGCGCAACAGCCGGAGAAACAACCGGATTAACAAAAATACCCTCATCAAACAAATCGCGAGTTACCCGGAATGTTTTCTCATTATCACGAATAAACAACGGAATAATAGGCGTACATGTATTCCCTATCTCACAACCTATACGTCTGAATCCTTCCAAAGCATAATTCGTCACGTCCCACAAGTTGGCTATACGTTCCGGTTCACTCTCCATAATATCCAAAGCAGCACCCACCGCCGCAGTCGAAGCCGGTGTAATACTTGCACTGAAAATATAGGAACGAGAGTTATGACGTAAATAATTTGCCGTTACCTTATCCGTAGCGATAAAACCGCCCAACGAAGCGAATGATTTACTGAACGTACCCATAATGAGATCCACATCATCGGTCACACCGAAATGGTCGCATGTTCCACGTCCGTCTCGTCCGAAAACACCTATACCATGTGCTTCATCGACCATCACGGCTGCATTATACTGCTTAGCCAGACGTACGATTTCAGGAAGATTGGCTACATCGCCTTCCATAGAAAACACGCCATCGGTCACTATCAATTTCACCTTATCAGGATTGCAATTACGCAACTGGTCCTCCAACGATTGCATATCGTTATGGCGATATTTCACCGGAGTAGAGAAAGACAAACGACGACCTTCGATTATCGAAGCATGATCGAGTTCGTCCCATAAAATATAGTCTCCGCGTCCAGTGACACAAGAGACTACCCCCAAATTGACTTGAAATCCAGTTGAATAAATAATGGCTTCTTCTTTCCCTACGAACTTAGCCAACCGATGTTCCAACTCCTCATGAATGTCCAATGTTCCATTCAAGAATCGGGAACCGGCACAACCCGTACCATATTTACGGATAGCGGCAATAGCAGCCTCTTTAATTTTTGGGTGATTGGTAAGACCTAAATAACTGTTCGAACCGAACATTAAAACTTTTTTGCCGTTGATTAAGACCTCGGTGTCCTGATCGCTTTCTATTTTACGAAAATAGGGATAAACACCAAGGGCTTTGGCCTTCTGCGGAGCATCATACTTCGACAGTTTTTCTTGCATCAATTTCATAGTTTATGCTGAATGTGTATTTGTTATAAACTATCTGCACTATTTCTAGTCACGATATACCTTGAAAATGCAGGTTGCAAAGATAACATAAATATCCGAAAGGAAATCATTTTTCACTTAAAAAAGTATCTATCGAAACGAATTTTTCTTACAGATGCAAACTTTTTATCACCTTCTTTTTTAAGAATAAATCTTAGCTTCACAAACAGAAAATTTTTATACCATTAAAAATCAGATTTATAAAATGAGATGAAATCGCAAGGAGCAATCCTTTTGTAATAAAATCTACTTCTTATTACCAAGAATTTGAAAAAAATTGCGAAATTTGCCGATTGTAAACTCAAAAGACAGAGAACAATATGAAATTCTCAGCACGACAAATAGCAGAATTCCTGCATGGAGAGTTGGTTGGAAATCCCTCGGTAGAAGTCAATAACCTGTCTAAAATTGAAGAAGGAACACCCGGTACTCTCTCTTTCCTTGCCAATCCCAAATACACGCACTATATATACCAAACTCACGCCAGCATAGTTCTGGTACATAAAGACTTTGAGCCGGAGCATCCTATCGAAGCCACTCTTATCAAAGTCGATGACCCATATGCCTGTTTAGCGATGCTTCTCAATTTGGTAAATGAAGCGACTATCGCCAAACGTGGTATTGAACAACCCAACTATGTCTCCTCGTCGGTCACACTCCCCGACGATATCTATTTAGGAGCGTTCGCCTATATCGGAGAGCGAGTAAAAATAGGTAAAAACGTAAAAATCTATCCTCAAACCTATATCGGGAATGATGTAGTTATCGGCGATAACGTTACCATTTTTGCAGGAGTAAAAATCTATCACAGCTGTGTCATCGGCAACAATTGTATTCTACATGCAGGAACCGTTATCGGAGCCGACGGATTCGGATTCGCCCCCCAAGCCAACGGGGAATATGCGAAAATCGCTCAAATAGGAAACGTCGTACTCGAAGACAACGTCGAGATCGGAGCCAATACAACAATAGACCGAGCTACAATGGGTTCTACGATTATCAAAAAAGGTGTGAAACTCGACAACCTGATACAAATCGCACATAACGTCGAAGTAGGAGAACACACGGTTATTGCGGCCCAAGCGGGAATTGCCGGTTCGGCAAAAGTCGGCAGCCACGCTATGATAGGCGGTCAAGTAGGAGTCGCCGGGCATATCAAACTGGGAGACCGAATTCAAGTCGGAGCCCAATCGGGTATACCCAATCATGTCGAGAACGACGCTGTAATCATGGGATACCCTGCTGTTCCTTCCAAAGAATTTGCCAGACAAGTCGTTTATGTAAAACGGCTTCCCGAACTTACCCGTACGGTGAAAGCTCTCGAAAGGGAGATAGAAGCATTAAAAGAACAATTGAAAAATAAATAAACTATAATATCGATGAAACAAAAGACTCTAAAAAACAGCTTTTCGGTCAGCGGTAAAGGATTACATACCGGATTGAATATTACGGCCACGTTCCTACCGGCCCCCGAAAATCACGGATACAAAATACAACGCGTCGACCTTGAAGGACAACCGGTCATCGAGGCATTAGCCGAAAACGTAGTAGAAACAAGCAGAGGAACGGTCATAGCCGACGGAGATGTAAGAATAAGCACGATCGAGCATGCGATGGCTGCTTTGTATGCAGCAGAAATAGACAACTGTCTCATTCAGGTAAATGCACCCGAAATGCCCATTCTCGATGGCAGTGCCGCTGTTTACGCCGAAGAAATAGAGCGCTGTGGACTCGAAGAACAAAATGCCGAACGGGAATATTATCTTATCAAATCAAAAATCGAAATCCACGACGAAGAAACCGGTTCTTCAATCGTAGTATTACCAGACGATGAGTTTAGTATCAACACGCTCATCTCATTCGACTCTCCTATCTTGAACAATCAATTCGCCAGTCTCGACGATCTGCACGATTTCAAAAAAGAAATTGCCGGGGCTCGCACATTCGTTTTCGTACGAGAAGTAGAACCGCTGGTAAAAAATAATCTCATCAAAGGAGGAGATTTAGACAATGCAATCGTTATCTACGATCAAAAAACCTCACAAACCGAACTCGACAGGCTTGCCGACCTTTTAAACGTTCCTCACAAACACGTCGATGAATTGGGGTACATCAACAACAAACCGCTCGAATTCGAGAACGAACCGGCCCGTCATAAACTCCTCGACATTTTAGGGGATATAGCACTGGTTGGTAAACCCATAAAAGGTCGTATCATCGCCACTCGACCCGGGCATAAAATCAACAATCAATTCGCTCGGCTCATTCGCAAAGAAGTCCGTCGCCAAGACATTCAATGTCCCGCCTACAATCCCAATAAAGAGCCGCTTATGGACGTCAATCGTATCCGTCAGTTGCTCCCCCACCGCTATCCCTTCCTATTGGTCGATAAAATTATCGAAATGGGGACACGCCACATCGTGGGTGTAAAGAACGTTTCGGGTAACGAACCTTTCTTTCAAGGGCATTTCCCTGCCGAACCCGTTATGCCGGGTGTTCTTTTGGTCGAAGCTATGGCTCAAACCGGAGGTTTACTGGTATTAAGCACCGTCGACGAACCGGAACGCTATTCGACCTATTTCATGAAAATAGACAATGTCAAATTCCGCCAGAAAGTCGTACCGGGAGATACCGTCATATTCCACTTATCACTGATGACCGAAGTGCGTCGGGGATGCGCCTATATGAAAGGATATGCTTTTGTAGGCGAGCGCATTGTCACCGAGGCCGAATTCATGGCACAGATTATCAAGAATAAATAAATCTAAAAAGCAAATAAATGAAACAACCGTTAGCATACGTTCATCCCGACGCAAAGATTGCGAATAACGTAGTAATCGAACCATTCGTAACCATAGACAAAAATGTAATCATCGGCGAAGGGACACAAATAGGTTCCAACGTTACTATTCTGGAAGGTGCGCGTATTGGCAAAAACTGCAAAATATTCCCGGGAGCGGTTATCTCGGCGATTCCTCAGGACTTGAAATTTCAAGGAGAAGACACGACCGTGGAAATAGGCGACAATACGACACTGCGCGAATGTGTCACCGTAAACCGGGGAACCGCAGCCAAAGGAAAAACCATAGTGGGAAGCAACTGTTTGATTATGGCTTACTCACACATCGCCCACGACTGTGTTGTCGGAGATAACGTCATTATATCCAACGCTACGCAAGTGGCCGGAGAAGTAATTATCGACAACTACGCTGTGATTGGCGGCGGGAGCCTCATTCATCAGTTCAGCCACATCGGCGCACATGTGATGGTACAAGGAGGTTCTCTCATCAACAAAGATATACCGCCCTACATCAAAGCCGGCCGCAATCCCATATCCTACGCCGGAATAAACTCCATCGGGCTCCGTCGGCGCAATTTCAGCAACGAAACCATTTGCAATATCCAAGAAATCTATCGTTACTTATATCTATCCGACATGAATAATAGCGACGCGATAGAACGTATCGAGGCAGAACTGCCCGCAACCAAAGAACGGGACGAAATCGTATTGTTCGTCCGCAATTCAAAACGGGGTATCATTAAAGGATATCTATAATAATATCTACCAATTTATATCAGAGGTGAAAGGGCCGATACGTGATGTACCGGCTCTTTCTTATTTTCTCCATGTTAAAAGCTCAACCTCAATCCCAATCCTCCGGTTTCGGGAACAACCATACTCAATTCATACGAAGTGGTCTGTTGCATACGCCCGCTTCTCATATTATTATAAAGAGCGGCAGCATTCTTCATTTGCTTTCGGGCATGCGATACCAATATAGCTCCACCGACAACAGCTCCGGCTCCTATTATCGTTGGGATAGCGATCGCCCCAGAAGCACTTTCAGCAGACAAAGAGATAACCCCACTGCATACCGCCACAGAACCAAAACCAATAGCTACCCATGCCCATGCATTCTGTTTTCTTACTTTGCTATATATATCATATAGAGGTACAATCCGAATGGCTTTTATCTCTTCTTTCGTCAGTTTTTGCGCTCCCCTATACAGACTTAAACCTTTTGCCTGTATCTCTTCACCCGAAAGAATATTCGAATCTGTTCCCGAAAAAGAATTGGAGGAATTATTCCCAGCCGTAGCAGCTTCCATACTTTGCGTTGGCAAAGCCATCTGAACAGGTTCCTCTGTTGGCGATTCCGACATGACTGCCAATCCCTGTTTCACCGCCATACCGGCTTCCAACGGGGAAAGAGATGGTTCACTCAATCGAGTCCGGGTATAATCGCTACCGGCTTCCACAACTTCGAGCGATGCAACCTGCTCCCCTTCTCTGAGGATATGTTTGCCGGTCACCGGGTGAACAAAATAGCTATCTTTGGAATAGACCTCCAACTTACTATTCGGCCATATTTCCTCCTCCGTCAAATCGATATACACATCTGTACCGTCTATCGCAACGATATGACCCACGTTAGCCGAGGAATCCACAGCCATTTCGATACGTTTCAACGGCATGCCCACCTGTATGGACTCCAATGTCTGTGACGGAACAGATTTGGCAGTCGAATAATCTCCGAAAACATCTTTCACTATTAACGAAGAAATTCGTTTACTCTCTTTCCTTATCCGTTTCTTGGTAACCGGATGCACGAAATAACCGGGTTTGGAACAGACCTCCAATATATCCCCCTTTGCAATTTTTCCTTCTGCCAAATCGATATATACGTCATCTCCCTCTACCGCAATCACATAACCGTCTGCCGATGTTTGTGCTTGTGTCGTCCATGCGACCGCCATACACAACGACAAAAACAATCCACACTTATTTCTCCTTCTCATATCTGTTTTATTTATGCTGTAAATATTTTTCAAAATGTCAATCGCACCCCCAAGCCTCCGGTAGCAGGAGCGACCAAACTCAAACGGCAGGCATAGTCGCTCTGCTTACTCATAGTATTATAGTCTCGGGCTATTTTTTTTATGCTTATAGCAGATGCAATCTCCAAACCTGCGCCCGCCAATAAAAAGGCACTTCCGGCTGCAATCGTATAAGGAGAAACTTCTCCATATCCCCCATATGCTATATCAATAAAAAATCCGCCAACAAAAATGATAGGTCCTAATGCCATCAACCCCCAGCCCCAATTACTCTTCGACTTTGCAGATTTATAGCGAAAATACAAGTTAGAGCGGTCGGCAAACAACATACGAGCATCGTCTTTGGAAATCTTCTCCGTTCCCATATATAAACTAAAACCTCTGGCTTTCATCTCATCGCCATAATTTCCGAATCCGCTGGCGCTACCCATTACCCGGCTCTTGGCATCTCCATTGAAATATTGGTTCAGGTTACGACCTATCCCGATGAACGCTTTCTGTATCGCCTGACCGGTAACCGTCTGCTTGAAACCATCGGCTCCGCCGTTCAACTGCGCGCCACCCAATGCGCCGTATTCCATCGACAACTGCGACTTTCCTTTCGCTTTTCCCGTCCCGCTGCTCATAAACAAAACCTCGCCGGTCTGCAAATCGACAACCCGGGCGGTAATACTTACCGAAGCTGTCAAGGTCGCCACCTCCACATTCGACATGTATTGTGCTCCGAGATTTTTTCCGAAACCGGCTTGAAAAGCCCCCATAATCGACGCCAAAGGAATACCCGTTCTCACATTGGCCACATCGGGCTTCTGCATGGTCACCTGAATTACATATTGAGCCCCGGCTATTTTTCCCCGCTGTATCGCGGTATTAGGATCTATGTAGCTCCCGGTCAAATCGGTCTCGTCCATTTGCATTCCCATCACCGTACGGTCGAGTAGCCGAACCTTGTCGCAAAACATCAATTGCTCCATCAACAAATCGGACACATACGTTCCGAAATACCCCACACCGACCACATCGTTCACCTGTGCCGGAGCCACAAATACCGAGACCTTTTCGTCTGTCGTCCTGACTGGATCGACCGATAAAACAGAAGGGCGATTCTCCTTAGCAGCCGGGGGCCCATATACATCGCCAGACGATTCCGAATGACTCGACTGGGACATCGCATTACATTGAACGGACATTCCCACCTCTACCTTCGACAGACTTTGTGCCGGAACGGCCTTTGCCAGAGAATAGTCGGTATACACTTTTACGACTTCGAGCGAAGCAACTTGCGACGGTTCTCTCTTTAATCGTTTCTTAGTAACCGGGTGAATGAAATAGCCCTCTTTTGAATAAACGGCCACCTTATCTCCCGGCTTTACTTTCCCGACCGCTAAGTCGATATAAACTTTTTCGCCTTCGACAGAAATTACATACCCGGCCGCTTCGTTCTGCGCTTGTATCGTACCGCCTGCTGCCATCGAAAAAACGAGAAATACGATACAGATAATACATTTTATCTTCATACCTGTTACATCGTCCTGTCCCCCTTCGAACGAATTTAAAATAAAAAAGCGTAGGGAACATTCTGTTTATCTTACAAGAGGTATCGCCAAACACCCATTCACGAAATAAACAGCCCACCCCACGCCTTGCCGGTATAACCTCACCCCTTGCTGGGGTGGTATAGGCAAGCATGAGCGTTTTGTGACTGCTCTATCCTTCGTGAATTGAAAATTGGCGATTTTCTTGTAAAGGATAAGCAAAAACGCTTTTATCAAAAAAGGTTATCGAACAAAGCCACAGCTCACATTCGACACCGCAAATGTAGTGCAAACCAGAGACAAATACAAGTTATGTTTGCGATTTGTTAAAAAAGTCCCCAAACTCATACATACTATAATATATAATTTTATTGCATTATTTTAAATAAAATATTTTAGAATTAGAATCTATTAAATATATTTGCAATTATATTATTAATGGAATTTCCGAAAACCATCAAAAGAGTAGGAAAAACAAAACAAGCAATGTTATGAAAAAAATTTTCTTAGTGGCAGCTATGGCAGCCGTAGTACTGACTAGTGTAAACGCACAAAACAAGTACAAACCCGAAAACATGAGTTTCTCGACAGAATTGAACTACTCGCCCGGCGGAGCTACTACTGACGGACAATTTTCATTACCCGACTACGGCGCCAAAGTTCGTTTGCATTTAAACGAAAAAATGGCTGTTCGCTTGAAACTGGGATTAAACACATCTACCGATAAAGATGTCACCTATTACGAAAGCCCGACAGACCAAAAAGAGTACGAAAGAAACAGCAAAGAATCTATCACTACATTTTCGATTATGCCCGGTTTTGAGTATCACTTCACCAAATACGAAAGAATCTCTCCATATGTTGGCGGTGAAATTGGCCTATTGACTTCTACCGCTAAAACAAAAACCGACAACACCGAAAACGACGATAAAACAGAGACCAAACGTCCCGGTCTGGGATTTGGCGTAAATGTATTTACCGGTGTAGATGTTTATCTGTGCAAAGGCCTGTATTTAGGATTCGAACTCGGATTGGGTTACGACTCTATGAACTACAAAAGAGGAACTACCACAACTGTCTCAGGGTCGACGACCACCGAAACAGACGGTACTACTTCTAATTTACAAAGCAGATTCGGATTCCATGCGACTCCGTCGTTACGCGTCGGCTGGAATTTCTAATATACGAAATGAGTTAACCCCTCCGTTACTACGTGCCACCTCCTCTATATTTTGTTTGACAACAAAACACAGAGGAGGAGGGTGAGATGTATCCCCCCTTCTCCTCTGCCGTGTCCCGTAGCATTACGGGGTGCTGCGAAATGGTATAGGGGAGACACCGAAGAAACGATAGTTTCTGAGGAGAGGGGTTAGAAATATAAAAAGACACCCCTCTGATTTCCCATCATACACGAGGCATATCTTTCTGATATGCCTCGTCCTTTTTTTGAGGACTTAATGCAAACCTCAAATAACAACTACCTTTTATACTTATCCGCAAGTTATTCCCTGAATATCGATTATAATCATGAAATTTTATAGCCTTTATTTGGCAGGAGAAAGATTTTTAGTACTTTTACATACCGAAAAAAAGAACCTAATTACAAAAAAATTATGATATATAAATTCAGAATTGTTTCAGACGAAGTCGACAATTTCAAACGGGAAATATGCATCGATTCCGATGCTTCTTTTCTCGAACTGCACGATGCCATACTCGATTCTGTCGGCTTTTCTAAGGATCAAATGACCTCATTCTTCATTTGTGACGACGATTGGGAGAAAAAAACAGAAATTACCCTGATGGACATGGGGAAAGATTCTGACGAAGATACGTGGATCATGGCGTCTACAAAACTAAGCGACCTCATCGAAGACGAAGGCCAACGATTAGTTTTTGTATTCGATTACATGACCGACCGCATGTTTTTTATGGAATTGAAAGAGATCGAACCGGGAAAAGATTTAGAGACTCCGGTCTGCACACGTAAGGAAGGCAATCCTCCCCAACAAACGATGGATTTCGAAGAACTAGAAAAAAAGAATGCCGCGAATAATTCTTCCGACTTCGATGAAACCTTTTACGGAGATGAAACCTTCGATCCCTCGGAACTCGACGAAGAAGGATTTGCCGATCTGAATATGGACGACGAATACAACAATATGTAACAAAAAACGACAATTCAATAAAAACGAGGAGAATACGGCATTCGTATTCTCCTCGTTTTTTATTCTACAATCGTAACGGTGACACGACGAGCACCTCCGCCGTTACGGAACTCACACAAATAGATACCCTGCCACGTACCCAAATCAAGGGCTCGGCCTCTTATCGGAATAGTCAAAGAAGCTCCCAATAAAGATGCTTTGATATGTGCCGACATATCGTCGTCTCCTTCGTATATATGTTTAAAATAAGAAGCCCCATCAGGCACGATTCGGTCGAAGAAGGCTGCAAAGTCCAAACGGACGTCGGGATCGGCATTCTCATTGATTGTCAATGCAGCCGAAGTATGCTTGATAAAAAGGTTCAGCAAGCCGTTTTCCGGCAACTGAGGGAGACGAGACAAAAGCTCTTGGGTTATCAAATGATACCCTCTCCCGTAATGCGGTAATCTTATCTCCATTATCTTAACCATCGCTTCATAATTTAATTATTCTACAAATATAATCGACTCAGTGGAAAATCAGCAGGGAATTTATAAATCACTATCGAAGATATATTTTAAATCTCCGCCTCTGTGTTTTGTTGTCAAACAAAATAAGGGGAGGGGTCCGTAGGACGGAGGGGTTAAACACTTATGACGAATAGATTAAACTCTACAAAATCCTATGACAGCATTCCCGACGTCTCATCGAAGTGACTGAAACGTGGTTATTGCCAAAAAATTCATCGTTGAAATTTAGGACTCCCTCACAGATTTTCTACTGAACCATTATAATCATATTCCGACAATAAAACAATCCACACCGAAACTTGTTATATCCATATAAATAAAAATACCCCACATAACAAAGCCTAATTTAATTTTAAAAACTATATGGATATAATCATTCATTTTTTCCGCAGCTATCCCGAGATGGCGATTTTTCTCACTCTGGGTATCGGTTTTTGGATAGGAAGTCTCAAATACAAAAACTTCTCTTTGGGAACCGTCACTTCGGTTTTATTAGTAGGTGTATTGGTAGGACAAATGAACATCGATATTCCCGGTCCACTCAAATCGGTATTTTTCCTGCTATTCCTATTTGCTATCGGATATAGCGTAGGTCCTCAATTTTTCCAATCCTTACGCAGCGACGGAATCCATCAAGTTATATTCGCTTGTATATTCGGCATTGTCTGTATAGGCTCTACCTACTTAATTGCCAAAATCATGGGTTATAATGCAGGTATGACCATAGGTCTGTTTGCCGGAGCACAAACCATATCGGCAGCCATCGGAGTTGGAACAGACACCATCGGTACTCTCGGAATTTCAGCAGAAAAACAACAAGAATGGTTGAATATCATACCGGTTTGCTATGCCGTCACTTACATTTTCGGAACCATAGGCTCGGCTTACATCTTAGGTACACTCGGTCCTCGGTTACTCGGTGGACTCGAAAAAGTAAAAAACGATACCCGGGCACTTGAAAAAGAACTGAAACAAGACAACGAAGAAAACGATCCGGCACTCATGAATGCCAACCGACCGGTTGTATTCAGGGCCTACAAAATAGAATCGGACTGGTTCAAAACTCCACAAACGGTAAAAGAAATAGAAAAACATATTAAGGAGATGGGAAGAAGAGTCTTCGTCGAACGTGTCCGAATCGATGGAGAAGTCCTCGACATAACCCCAAAAACAGTTCTTAAACAAGGTGATGAAGTGGTTTTAAGCGGAAGACGGGAAACCATCATAGAAGACGAAAGCTGGATAGGGCCGGAGATTTTCGATCCAGAACTATTGGACTTCCCCGTGGAAGATATTTTCGTACTACTTACCAACAAAGAACTTCATAAAAAAACAGTTCGTCATCTCCGTTCGTTACCCTGTATGCACGGAATCATTATCAAACAGATAAAGCGTTCGGGCGTAGAAATACCGGTCTATCCGAAAACTGTATTGTATAAAGGCGACACACTGGAAATCGTAGGACTAAAACGAGAAATAAGCGAAACAGCTCCCACCTTAGGATATGTCGACCGGCCTACCAATAAAACCGATATGATATTCGTAGGTCTCGGTATCCTCATCGGCGGTATCATCGGAGCTCTAACCATTCATTTAGGTGGTGTTCCTATCAGTTTGAGTACAAGTGGCGGAGCTCTACTCTCTGGGTTATTCTTCGGTTGGTTACGCACCAAACACCCGACCTTCGGACGAGTTCCCGAACCAGCAGTTTGGATATTCAATAACTTAGGTTTGAATATGTTCATCGCTGTTATAGGAATAACCGCGGGCCCCACGTTCCTGTCCGGAATCCGTGAAGCAGGTTTCATGCTATTCATTGCCGGAGTTTTAGCCACTACAATACCGTTATTATTAGGATTGCTTATCGGTGCGAAAGTATTCAAATTCCGACCAGCTATAAATTTAGGCTGCTGCGCGGGAGCCCGTACCACAACTGCGGCGTTGGGAGCTATCCAAGAAAGTCTTGGAAGCACGTTACCGGCTATGGGATACACGGTAACTTATGCTATCGGTAATACTCTGCTCATTTTAGGGGGCGTCGTCTTAGTCCTTCTCTCTGCATAAACAAAAGACATATATATAAACAAATACTCGTAACAATTATGAAAAGTCAAGAAAAACTGCCTCGTGCCATGGCCGATTACGGCAAAAGATTCGAACAAGGACTGGAACAGATGAGTCCCTTCGAAATAAAAAACGATCTAATTTCCTATGCCAAAGAGTGCGACCAGAAAGCCATCTGCCAATTCTTAAATGCAGGTCGGGGAAATCCTAATTGGATAAACACAGTCGCTAGGGAGGCTTTTTTCCTCTTAGGTACTTTTGCTGTCGAAGAAGCAAAACTCACATTTGAACTTCCCGAAGAAGGTATCGCCGGAATGCCTCAAAAAGAAGAAATAGCCAAACGGTTTGAAAATTTTCTCAAACATCACAAAAAAACACCGGCTGCACATTTGTTGAACGAAAGTGTTCAGTTTCTCACGAAAGAAGGCATAAATGCCGATGATCTGATTCATGAATGGGTAGATGGCATCATAGGCGACCAATATCCCGACCCAGACCGTATACTCAAATACACCGAATTGATCGTTGAAAAGTATTTAATACAAGAAATGTGCGACCGACAAACACCTCCCGACCACTACGATCTTTTCGCGACAGAAGGTGGAACCGCTGCTATGTGTTATCTTTTCAATTCGCTGAAAGCAAATAAACTGTTATCACAAGGTGACCGAATAGCTCTCATGACTCCTATCTTTACGCCTTATATCGAAATTCCCCAACTAAAAGAATTTAATTTCGACGTAGTCAATATACAAGCCTCGCAACTGACAAAAGAAGGCTATCATACTTGGCAATATCCCGAAAATGAATTAGATAAGCTAAAAGACCCTTCTATAAAACTGCTCTGTTTGGTCAATCCGAGCAACCCTCCCTCATACAGTTTAGATGAAGCGACCCACAAGAGAATAATAAAAATCGTACGGGAAAACAATCCCAGCCTCATGATTATAACCGACGATGTATATGGTACATTCGTGCCCCATTTCCGTTCTCTTATGTATGAACTGCCCTATAACACGGCTTGTGTATATTCTTTCTCAAAATATTTCGGGGCCACCGGTTGGAGATTAGCGACTATCGCTATTGCCCGCCACAACGTATTCGATGCTCAAATAGCTCTTCTTCCCGAAAAACAACGAAAAGAACTACACGACAGATACGATAGTATCAACCTCAATCCCGACAAGATTTTATTTATCGATCGATTGGTCGCCGACAGTAGGTTGGTAGCACTTAACCACACGGCAGGGTTATCCACTCCTCAACAAATACAAATGTCACTCTTCGCTCTCTTCTCTCTTTGCGACATGCAAGACAGATACAAAAACAAATTGCAGAAGATGATAACCAATAGACTGACGGCCATGTGGGAAAAGACCGGATTCAAATTACTTCCCGATAGCTTGCGGGCCGGGTACTATTCCGAAATCGATATTATGGTATGGGCAACCCAATTATATGGAAAAGACTTTGCCGAGTATCTCGAAAAAAATTACGAACCACTCGACTTTGTCATTAGATTAGCCAAAGAAGCCGGTGTAGTCGTTCTGAACGGTGATGGATTCGATGGACCTCGATGGTCTATACGAGTATCGTTAGCAAATCTCGATGAAATGAATTATCGAAAAATCGGGACAATTATCGGACATACACTGGAAGAATATGCCCAGAAATGGAAAAATGAAACGGCCAAAAAAGAACCCGTTATTTACTAATTAATTTAGATGTAAAAGCCGGAATTTAACCCACCAGCAAAAACGTTTCAGCCAGGAGGTTGATTCCGGCTTAAAATGAACAGTTACATCACAGCTTTCTCGACTAAAAAACAGAATGTATGATGAAGAAACCAACGCCATGTGATATTCGAATTTCTCTATACCGTATATGTTACGCAACAAAATGGTACGAAACGGATTATCTTCACTCATCTGGCCGAATGTCATAGACACATCGTCGACGGTAATACCGTATGAATCGCCGCAAATAGATACAAATTCATCGATATTCAACTCGGAAAAATTTCGCGGAGGTTTTGAATATTTCTTATACAAAGCCCTTATTATATATTTAGAAATCATAGCACTATAAAAATATCTACCAAAGCTCTTTTAATCTACGGAATAAATATAAGCAGGAATAAGAATACACCCTAATTATCATTTAATTTTTTTCTATGAATTAATATGCACAAACAATCGTTCATAAATATTAACCTATAAACTGTAAATAAAAATAACTTTCTACATTACAAGTAATTATAAAAACATATCGTCTAGAATTTCTCATTTTTCCTATATTTGATTTACTCTTTCCCGAAGGCATTGTATATCATAACTTCCCGGTGATTGATACAAACGCAATCCAAACTCGGCTGTCACGGCTATGGTATGGTCGATCAAATCTGCTACAACGGCCTCATACATCTTCCATGTTTTCTCCGCAGAGAACAAGTAAAGTTCTACTGGCAGTCCTCGCTCCGCCATAGGCAGATAACGTACCATATAAAGCATATCGGGATTGGATTTTCCCATTTGACGTATATAGTTTTCCAAATAAACTCTGAACAACATACTATTCGTAACCCTAAGTTCCTCTGCCAAAAAAGAATTTCCAGAGTTACAAGCCTGTTGAATAGAGTGTAACCGCTGAACAACGAACTCACCGATCAAAAAATGATCCTTAAATCGAAGTAAATCCTCTTCACGGAGAAAAGAAATACTATTTATATCCAAAAGTATCTGCCGGGAGATACGACGCCCCCCTCCTTCAAACATACTTCGCCAATTGGTAAAAGAGCCTGTCACCAAAGCGTATGGCGGAATAGTGGTCGTCGTATTATCAAAATTCAAAACTTTTACTGTATTGAGAGTCACATCTTGTACGATACCGTTAGCATTATATGCCGGAGCCGTTATCCAATCTCCTTTATGTAACATATTATTTGCCGAAAGCTGTATTCCGGCTACAAACCCCAATATCGTATCCCTAAAAATCAGCATGAGAATCGCAGCAGATGCACCCAATCCGGCAAACAAACGAGCAGGAGACTGATCTATAATTGTTCCTATTATACTGATAAAACCAATTGAAAATAAGATAACCTGTATGGTCTGCACACCACCTTTTATGGGATAATGGCGTAAACTTTCCTTTCCATTAAAAATATCGAGAAATGCATTCAGCACACCATTCAAGAATCGAAGAATAAGAGCTATGATATAAACCTTGCATATACGATCGATAAGTATATACCAACTACTCTCTATATCAAACGCCGAAGGCAAAAATGCATATAGAATAAAAGCTGGAGCCAACGCAGCCAGCCTCGACACCACCTTCTTGTCATATAAATGATCGTCCCATTCAAATTTTGTACGGCGAATGATTGGAAGTAGCAATCTATTTATTAGCAACTTACAAAGCACATCGCACAAAATGGCTATCAAAACGATCAAGATTACATAAACCACATTATGCCATGCTTCCGTATTGGCAGAAAATAGATCGGCAACATCGTGCAATATCTTCTCTATTGATTCCAACATACCCATATCGTCATTCTGCAACTGGTTGAGACTCTATTTTCTTTTCTTTTTTCCCGAAAGAAAATCGATAACCTACCGTATAAGTAAATCCAAACGGAGAACTATCCGTTCCAAATCCCGGTATATACCACGGTTGAGAATAAGTATTCTTTTTATGGCTGAACATCAATCGATAACGAACAGTCCACCCCATATAAAAATTTTTATACACTTGCACCCGAAGCCCTCCCAACAGCTCACCCCAGTGGGCCCATGATTTCTGTCCGGTAATTTGTAGTTTTTCAGACTCACCCCAATAAGGTGACTCTACTAAAATATTATCTATATCATACGTAAAAAAAGAAAAGCCATACCGAATACCGATATAGAAAAAACTCATTGCAGTTTTATTATATCCGAAATTGTAGTTCATTCCTACACGGTTATAAAGAGAAGCTTTATTCCTGTATGTAAAGTTCAATCCCTCGGGAGTATTATCGGCATGTCCGATCCCGATTTCCCATACTGGGAAAAAACGATTATGCAAATCCAATTCTGCCGCTATTTCATAATTGCCATAACTTTGTCCGAATAAATTTGTGATCCCGTCAAGAATGTTGACATTTACGGAGAGACCATTAAACAAGGGATAAAGATACCCCTTTATTTCTGGCTCTTCCGGCTCCGCAACGACACTATCCGTTTGCACCGGTACAATTTCCCTTTTCGCTATTGGATCGACAGGTGTCACCCGTCGTTGCGCAACCGACGCAAAGATTACCCCTAAAAACAATATGAAAATTTTACTCCTCATCTGGGGTCTGGGTTTGAACTGTATAAAAAATCCGTATACTCTCCACATTTTTATTCGTGATCTCCGGGACTGTCACAGAAACAGAGTCAAGTATATTACGTGTATACCGACACGTATCGATAACAAAATTATACATCGCCCCGCAATCGATCGACACGAAATAGGGATACGACCGATAAACAAATGTGAGCGTATCGTTATAACGAGGAGACGAAAGACCTTGCTGTTCGTAATGAATGACATATTGCGTCGAGTCTTGTGTAAACCGCAACGGAAGATAAACTTGTGTTACGGCAACCGCCGAATCGAGTAACATAGAATCGGTTGGCTGTCCTATACCGAAAATTGAAATGGAATCGACAGACAAAGCCGTCTCTTGTGCATCATAAGAATAAAATTGAGCCAAAGGAATACTACTACGATTATCCACACAACCGTTACTGCCACAGTTACTTAAAACTAAGCAACACGCACATAAAAATAGAACTCCTTCGATAAAACTCAAAAGTCTTCCCATCTCACCACATCATTAAATGGTTTCCTCTTTCTCTCCGTCTCCACACCCTCGGCAGGATAGCCCAACGGCAAAAGAACCATAGGTTCCCATAAATCGGGCAAATTCAAAATCTTTTTACATCGCTGCACGTCAAAATTACAAACCCAACAAGAACCTAATCCTTGTTCGGCAGCAGCCAAAACTAAATGTTCGGTTGCTATCGCTATATCGACATCACAAAAATCCTTATTATCGGACAAACGCTTCCACGACGTACTATGGTCTCCGCAAACAACTATACACATCGGAGCCGACGCGAACCATTCACGTGGATAACAATCGTACAAAGCTTTTAGCTTTTCCGGGTCACGAACCACGACAAAAGCCCACGGTTGAAAATTCACAGCCGACGGAGCCAGTCTAGCCACCTCCAAAATATATTCGAGTTTAGCCCGCTCGACCTTCGAAGACTTAAAAGATCGCACCGAACTCCTAACCTTCACCAGTGTAAGCAAATCGGGACATTCGTTTTCTTTCAAACCGTTCATAAATTCAAGACTTACGTTAATTACTTAAATTCGGTTTCTATCTGATAATTATTTCTTTCACTCGAATTTCGAGAAATAAGTTCTCCCAAAAAACCGGCAAGAAACAATTGAGTACCCAAAATCATAGCTGTCAACGCCAAATAGAAATAAGGAGAATCGGTTACTAGCCGATACGGTAAACCATTATATAAACAATATAACTTATTCGCCCCCACAACAATGACAGAAATAAGTCCTAAAAAGAACATCAAACTACCCAACAGCCCGAAAAAATGCATAGGTTTTACCCCGAAACGCGAAAAAAACCATAGCGTAATTAAATCGAGATACCCGTTTACAAAACGATCCAATCCGAATTTCGTCTTACCGTATTTGCGAGCCTGATGATGGACAGCCTTCTCCCCAATCTTATTATATCCGGCATTCTTAGCCAAGTAAGGAATATAACGATGCATATCGCCATAAACCTCTATATTTTTTATCACCTCTTTTTTATACGCTTTCAGCCCGCAATTAAAATCGTGCAGATTTTTTATACCAGACACTTTACGAGCTGTCGCATTGAACAATTTAGTGGGTATAGTCTTGGATAACGGATCGTAACGCTTTTTCTTCCAGCCCGAAACGAGGTCATACCCCTCGACCGCAATCATACGATACAATTCGGGGATTTCATCGGGGCTGTCTTGCAAATCGGCATCCATAGTAATAACGACATCGCCTTCGGCTCTTTGAAATCCGGTATAAAGCGCCGGAGATTTGCCATAGTTCCGCCGGAATTTCACACCCTTAACACGAGAATTTTTTTCTCGCAACGACTCAATCACTTGCCAAGAGTCATCGGTACTCCCATCGTTAATAAACCAAATTTCATACGAGAACTTGTTTTCCTCCATTACCCGCTCGATCCACGCAGTCAATTCAGGAAGTGACTCCGCCTCATTATATAAAGGGACTATTACCGAAATATCCATATTCCTATTTCTTTGTTTTACTTGACTTAAACCAAACAGAAACGAGCCATGCCATTACTGCCGACAATAAAGAACCGAAAAATACATTCACCCACATTTGTTGAATAACGACTGCCATAGGAGACGGAATATTCCCCTGTTCCAAACCGGTTTTTACAGCCTCCAACAATGAAGGGTCACTTGTCATATTCAATGATTCCAACAAAGTTACAGCAGCCGAAAGCTGAGATTTTATATATTCTGGATTGATATAAACATAATAAATATACTGTGCCAAACCACTGATAAGCGAGGCAAAAAAGAAAAGCAAAATACCCATCATCCACAATTGAGAGAAGTAGCTGCCTCCTTCATTTTGATTACTGAACCTACGCATCATGAAGAAAACTACCAACGGGACGAATAGCAACATTATAGTAGAAACGACATTACAAAAAGGATAATTCAAACTCAACACAGCAAATATAAATTTCACCACGAAATAGAGCCCCATATAGGCTCCCGCCTCCATAGCGAATTGAACGATTCCCTTTTGTGTATTATTCTTCTCCATCAAAATATCGTTTTCCAATGTACATATAGGCTACAAAGGTATCACTTTTGCGGCAATATTTATGTGGGAAAAAGCCAAAAATAGAGATAATATCGACAATATATATCGAAAAGAAAGAGTGCCAAACAATAAGAAAACCTAAAACAAATAAAAGACTTGGCTGTTCCATTGTTTCTGATTACCTTTGAACCCCTTTTTATTAAAGCAGCATGAATAAACGATATGTAATGATTTTCACCGCTATATGCGGTTCTATTTTCTCTTTGCTGGCCGATATGCCCCGAGACTATTATCCCAACTCTCTGGAAGGGAAAAACGGCGCTGAACTAAAAACAGAGCTACATAATCTCCTGAAAAACCATACCCGGCTTCCCTATGGGTCTCGCGATTACAACCAAATAGCATGTACATGGACAGTCTTTAAAAAAAGTGATGTCCGTCCCAACGGAAAAGTATGGGATATGTATTCCAACAACTCTTATAACTTTTCGAACGGAGCAGGAGCAACGAAAGGCATGAACATCGAGCACAGCGTACCCAAAAGTTGGTGGGGAGATGCTTACGATGAAACAGCCACTCCTCTTACCCGATTTAAATACGACGGTTCCTACGATTTACACCACCTAACGCCTTCCGATGCCGCTGCCAACACGGCTAAAAGCAATTATCCATTGGGAGAGGTCGATTCTCCTTTGTTCGACAATGGTGTTACCAAAGTGGGAACCGGACAAGCCAACGGTAGAGCGACCAACCTGTTCGAGCCCGCAGACGAATACAAAGGCGACTTCGCCCGCATGTATTTATACTTCGTGACCTGCTATCAAGACTACTCATGGAAATCTTCTGCCCTATCCATGTTCGCTCAAAACAGTTACCCCACACTGAATGCCTATGGACAGTCCCTATTACTGAAATGGCATCGACAAGACCCTGTCAGTCAAAAAGAAATAGACCGCAACAACGCCGTATACAGTTTTCAAGGAAACAGAAATCCTTTCATAGACTATCCCAATATGGTAGAGTATATCTGGGGCGACTCGACAAATTATGAATTCAGTTTTTCGGGACAATCCACCTCCGCCCCAAGTATCAGTATATCGAACGACAAAATCGAATTCGGATACATCGGAACCGAAACATCGAAAGATAAAGAGATATACATCAAAGGGAAAAATCTGACAACAGATATTACAGCAAAACTATTGAATAACGATTCGGGAGATTTTTCTTTGGGAATGTCCAATCTGCCAGCTCATGAATTAAACACGACCGGAATCAACCTCGCCATAACCTTTTCTCCCCGGTCGATCGGGACTCGCAATGTGACACTCCGATTATCGAGCGACGAATTATCTGCCCCCGTAGACATAACCATTTCTGGAACTGTACTCTTGTCCGATGCCTCCTATTTAAGAATCATCGACATAAAATCGACCTACAAGAAAAGCGACGAACCAGTGCGCCTGATGCTAAACATGAACTTGGATACACAATGGACTGTGGACGGAAAACCGGCCACACATCTCATTCCTTCCGAATTGTCCGCAGGGCTTCACACAATACAATTCACGACTACTTACGTAACAGGGAAAATGCGTGTACAAATCATAGAATAAAAATTACCATCAATCATGAATGCAGCTAAATATATCCGTTATATCCTAACAATCGCAACAGCCCTCCTTTTCTTTTCGGCCTGTAAAGACGATAAGAACGAGAGTCAACCAACCGACTTTATTTTACGGGTAGACGAGTCGGTATCTATCAAGCTACCCAACTCGACAAGTTATACCATAACGACCAATAACTCCGCGATTTCTTATGAATTGTCGGGAAAAATACTCACAGTGACAGCTATTAAAGAAGGGAAAGCGACTCTAACCGTTATCCTCGACTCAGGAGAAAGCCACAACTACTCGTTTACCATTTCGGCAAACTCTTATCAAATGGGCTTTACTATCGACTCCACGCCCCGAATAGAATCATGGATATCCGGCTCGACCGTCAAAACGGAAGAAACGGCAGGACTCCAAGTGAGCTGCGAGCCCGGCATGGATATAACCGGCTCTCCGACCGACAAATCGACACGCTCCTATGGATTTACTTATGTCGAAACAGGGAAACTTTTACGATTTTCTGCACAAGGCGATTTTTCCCAAAAAGGGATTTTAAACAACGGAATCATGGCTACCCGTGACAATGACAATACACCCATACAATACGAAGCTTGCACGGTTTCCATAGAAAAAGTAAACGATGCAGGGAAGATCTGGTTCACGTTACAATTTACCGACAGAAGCGACATTCGTATCGTTACAGAAATTTTCTAAAAATTTTCATAGCCAAGCACGCACATTAAAAACGGGATAAAATTTGAAAATTTATCCTGTTTTTAATTACATGGGATGCGAAATACAAACTGATAGAATTTATTCGATAGTTACCGATTTGCCTCTTTAATGACAAATAACTATCTTCGCCCCACAAACTCATACCGGAAAACACCCGATCTATGGACGAAAAGGACAAAAAAATAGCACGCCTCGAAGAGCTGCTACAATCTATCAAAGATAATATCGACGAAACCGAATCTGTATTGGATTCATTATCCAATAGTGAATTGCAAGCCGAAAACGAAAATGATTTACCGGACGACGAATTTGATCGTTTACTCGACGAGTTTATTCAAAGTCAATTATCAGAAGAGGAGACGGAAGATGAAGAAGAAAGCGATAATTCCCCGTCTAATACCAGCCATCATATCATCTTTAAAAATACTTTTTTCTCCATATGCGACACAAAAGAACAAATACCCAGAGATTCACTACGCACACAATTCAGTACTGATGAAGGAGAATATCTATTCATTTCGACAGAATGCATAGGACAAAACGAATCTGCTACAATAGATGCTTGGGACGAAACTTTTTTAGCAGAACTAATTGCCCCCGATGGAAGCTCCTACATAGAAACTCAAATTTCCATGCCGATCGACACCGAAAACTACGCCAGTCCATCGGCATATTTCGCTCTTCCTGAAAGAGAAAACAGAGAAGGCTCATGGATTTACTGCCTATCCCGACTCTCCGACAAAGAAGAATATACAACCAAAAGCGCGACTTTTATATCTTTGCCCCAGAAATACGACGAATGTTTCGAAGTAAACAACTATCTATTGTTCAAAAACGAAAGCATCGCTCCCGACCCAGACCGTCCTATCATCTCCTACACAAGCATAAACCCGAGTATACATAGCAACTACTATATCGGATTCTGCGGGATAAGCAAACTAAAAGACACGGACAAATCGTATGAATATGAAATAAAAATCCGTACACAAACCGGATTAACCAAATACGAAACAGTCGGAACTTTCATTTCACAAGACGACGAAGAAAGAAACCGGCTATGGACATTCCAAGAACCCGTCGACTTCTCGGATTATGAAAACGGAGAATATGCCGTCGAGATCTATTTCTTAGGAGAAAAAGTATTGAATGCTCCGTTTCGCATTGGGAACGAAGAAGAAGGAGAATATAATCTATTCAACATACAGACACGCCCCCCGATCGGAGAAAAAAAAGAGATAGACCCGACAAAAGAAAAAGATGCCATGAACTCTTTACAAGAGATGATCGGGCTAAACAATCTGAAACAGAGCATTGCCGAACATCTCAACTATGTAAAACTATTGGCCGCACGCAAAAGAGCCGGGTTAAAAGCCTCGATACCACCCCTTCACATGGTCTTTACTGGAAACCCGGGAACAGGGAAAACAACCGTTGCCGATTTCATCGGTGAGATTTTCCACAAAATGGGGTTACTCGAAAAAGGTCACGTCATACGTACCGACCGGAGCAAATTGGTTGGCAAATGGTTGGGAGAGACCGAACAAAAAACCGAAGCTGCCATCGAAGCAGCCAAAGGAGGGGTCCTTTTCATAGACGAGGCTTACAGTCTGTTTACCAATGACAAAGATGGAGACAAACGCGACTTCGGAAACAGAGTCATAGAAACATTATTACCGAAACTGTCGGACGACAACTTCGGGACAATCGTTATTCTCGCCGGATATCCGGCAGAAATGAAACTGCTTTTGGAATCGAACCCCGGCTTGCAATCCCGATTTCCTTTTACATTTCACTTCGAAGATTATTCACCCGAAGAATTATTGGAGATAGCCGACCTCACCATACAACGCGAAGGGTACGAAATAACCGACTCTGCTCGTCAAACTCTATTAGAACTGATAAAAAAAGACCATCGAAACAGAGACCGCCATTTCGGGAACGCCCGCTATGTCAACAGACTTATCTCTTCGAAAATACTTCCGGCTATGGCCACTCGTTTGGCTCAAAGCGGAATATACGATTCGGGGAATCCCGACAAACGGTCGCTCGTCACCATCGAACAAGAAGATATACCCGATAATACCGATGAAAAAATAATCATATCTTCGGAGAAATTCGATGAACAAACCATAGATGAATGCTTAACCCGACTCGACAGAATGATCGGATTATCCAATGTAAAAGCCGCAATCCATAACTTTGTAAAGATCGCCCGGCTATTACACGAGAACGGAAAAAATTTCTTTGGGGAAATCCCTTTGAAATGGAGCTTTGCAGGAAATACAGGAACCGGAAAAAGCACAGTCGCTGAAATTATGTCCGACTTACTGAAAGCCATGAATATACTCGGCAACGGACAATTTATAGAAATAAAAGGAGAACAGCTCTACAATGTCCCCGACTATAAAGTGGACGAAGTTCTACAAGAGGCCATGAAAAAGTCACGACAGGGACTTTTATTCATCGATGGCGACTCTCCGAAATTCAAAAATGCATACAACACATTCGATAGCGAACAACTACGAATCAAGTTGGCAGGATACACCTCTGCCCTGCCCGGAGCTCATGCTCTCATCATTGCCGAGAACCGGGCTCCCCGGCAAGATTTGGTAGAACAGTTAATTGGTAACGGCGCTCACGAAGTCGACCACACTTTAATTTTCGACGACTATACCTCGGAAGAGTTATTCGAAATCCTGAAACAAATGCTATCGGACAAAGATTTCTCTTTTGAACAAAAAGCAGAAAGTATCATGCAGCATTACATAGAATACCTTTGTTCCGACCAATATTCTTGTTATGCAAACGCCCGAACCATGAAAATCATATCGCGAACCATTATGCAAAACGCCTATCTCCGACTCGGTGAGGCGGGCATAAAATTTTCACGAAACAGAATCACACATGCCGATGTAGCTTGCTTTGAAATAGATGAGAGACAGACTCTTAGAAATAGAATCGGCTTTTACTGAAAAGACCTCTAAACTATTTCATAGACGAAACCTTATTTTTGTATTGAGGATTCCGATCCAACCAGACTGTCGCATACCGGCATGTCGCAGCCGGAAGTAAGTCATGGTCAAGCGCATAGTCATAAGCAGCCTTCACCAAAGCGGCAGCGATACCCCGCCCTTCGATTTCCCGGGGGACAATCGTATGTTCTATATTCAAGCAACCATCGACAAGATCATACGACACGTATGCAGTTTTCCCGTCAGCGACAGTCTGAAACTGTTTTCTCGACAAATCATGCGTTATTTCCATAAGAAGAATTTTTTAATTGTACAAATATACATATCCGTTAAGATATGTAGCCAAAAGAAGCCACAAGAAATATGGCACAAATAACAGTGCCGCCGCTTTCTCTTTTCGATATGCCCTTGATATATAAATCCACACTAAAATATCGAGTAATAAAATATCTATCAATCCCAAAAACGGATTTCTAAATGCGAAAAATAATAAGCTCCATAAGAAATTAACGACTAACTGTATCCCCCATAACACCGACAAGGTTTTATCCGCACCCCTTTCTATCAAGCGCCCCAATGAAAGTCCCATACAAATATAAATAATACTCCATGCAATAGGAAAAGCTCCATTGGGCGGAGTAAGAGCTGGTTTATTCAGCAATGGATACCACTCAGAAATAGAATTAGACTGAAAATAACTGGCCGACAATCCTACTGCAAAACACAATAGTATAGGAAGGAGATAAAATGCGAATCTTTTCATAACCAAGACATTTAACAACAATAGTTGTAATTTAAACACATATAAATAATTAAAGTTCTTGGATATTCCAAAAGAAGAATGCCTGAAATCTAAAAATAAAAGGACACTCTAAAAAGAGTGTCCTTTGAGCCGATAGAGGGATTCGAACCCACGACCCCGAGATTACAAATCACGTGCTCTGGCCAACTGAGCTATATCGGCAGGTGGGTAAGCTATCTACATCGCGCCGCTACAACCGGCTACCCTTGCTGCGGTCAAACCCTGGGGGATTCACAGGGAGCTGGCCGTATAGGACTTACCCGAGCACAAAAGTAGATATTTTTTCTTAGATAACAATAGCATTCCACAAAAAAATACACAAAATTTTCTATCTACTTAGAAACGAAAGAATTAAAAAAAACATATTTCACAATAAATTTTTTCTCCATAATTTTATAGAAGTCTCGGCCTGTATTGTTCCTAAAAAAATTTACATTTGTATTCTATAAATAATAGCCCATTCACAAAAAAGGAGTCATGTTGCAAAAAATTAAAGAGCGTATACTTGCCGGCGGAGAAATTACCCCCGACGAAGCATTAGAATTAGCGCAAAAAGCCATTCATTCGGACCTATATACTGCTGCCGACGAAATCCGTAAAAAATTCTGTAATAAAACGCTCGATACTTGCTCGATCATCAATGCCCGTTCTGGTCATTGTCCCGAAAACTGCAAATGGTGCGCCCAATCGGCCCATCATCACACCCAAATAGAAACATACGACGCTATACCCATACATGAAGCTATATCCATTGCCCGTTTAAACGAACAACAAGGAATAAAAAGATTGTCTTTGGTCACCAGCGGGAGAAGGATAAAAGCCTCGGAAATAGACTATTTCTGCGATATTTATCGAAAAATGGGAGAAGAAACCCACTTACACCTTTGCGCCTCTATGGGACTATTGAAACGAGAAGAATTAGAAAAACTGAAAGCCGCCGGAGTAAAACGCTATCACTGCAACTTAGAAACAGCCTCGTCCTATTTTTCCGAGCTATGTACCACACATACCATTGAACAAAAAAAAGAAACGATTCGGACAGCCCAAAAGTTAGGAATGGAAATCTGTTCCGGTGGAATCATCGGTATGGGAGAAAATATGAAACAACGTATCGAATTGGCTTTTGAACTAAAAGAATTAGGGGTCTGTTCTGTTCCCATGAATATATTGAATCCCATACCGGGAACACCTCTGGAACATATGCCCCCCATCAGCGACGAGGAGATTTTAGTTACAATCGCAATTTTCAGATTCATACTGCCACGGACGTTCATTCGATTTGCCGGAGGGCGGGCGAGGTTATCCAGAGAAACACAAAAGCAAGCACTATCGGCCGGAGTAAACGGACTATTGATGGGCGACATGCTCACAACGCTGGGATCGGGAGTAAACGAAGACAAATCATTAGCCCGAGAAGCGGGATACGATCCTCTATAATATAATAAAAAGCCTGTCGCATGCGACAGGCTTTTCTCGTTTATCCAAATTCCCTGTTCTTCACAGAACATTCCATTTCAGTCACTTGGTTCCAGTTGAAAAACTTGCTCTACCGATTTATTGAATACTTGGGCTATTTTCAACGCTAACACCGTAGAAGGCACAAATTTACCAGTCTCGATTGCATTGATGGTTTGTCGGCTCACCCCTACTACATCGGCCAAATGCTGCTGGGTTATACGAAGTTCGGCACGCTCCACTCGTATTCTATTCTTCATCTCTCAACGACTTTTTAAGTTTCCACAATTTCATTTCAAAGACAATCAAGAAAATAATAATATTCGTAAACATATTAAAGACCAAGACATTCAAAAACAGAAGCTCGTAACAAAAAAGAGATAAAATAATCAAAACAGACGAATTGATATACAAGGCTATCAACAACGAGTTCAATCTTATCCGCCCGATTAATTCATCTTCGACTCTCTCACGTGAACATGCCACAAATAAACAACCCAAGCAAATGCCTATAATGGCGACATTATTCAATATTTTTCCAACCCAATCCGAAGTCAGTACTCTTTTCATAGCCAAAGGAATCCATTCGGGTAGCAAGAAAGATGGAAAACCATTATAACCGTCTATCGTCATCAGTACTCCCAGCACAAATGTTGGAACCAGAATAATCCAGCCGACTTTCTTAAAGCCATTAGGCAACAAAAAGATTTTTTCCATAATAACAATTATTTTAAGTAATCGATAAAAGAAATAGCTATGGCACAAATGTAAAGTATATTTTACATACAGACAAATATAAGCGACTTTTTTTACAAAAAATCTTACAGAAAAGCTATGAAGCCTCTGAACACTTCCAACATGGCGTGGGAATCTTCATTCAAACCTATTATCTAAAAAATGGATTTTTCCCGCAAGACTCTGCACTTCCGACCAAATGCTTAACAGTCTTGCAATAACGGATAATGTCGGCGTTTGTGTGTTGTGTTTCAGGTAGATAGATAGGATAACAAGATTGGTAAAACTCAAGACTTTTGTATCATTGAGCACAATCAAACTTTGCAAAGGTAAAACTTTATTCTTAAACTCAAACTTTTTAGGGTTATTTTTTTGACAAAAAAGATTTTTAACCCGATACAAGCCATAGAATTCGAAAAAAGAATAAATTAACAATGCAAAACACTCGCGTAATTTTTCTATTACACCCTAAATCGTTAAAACTTTCATGAAGACAACTCTTTCCCATTTGTCCAATCACAACATTTATCGTAAATTTGACTGGTATTTAATACAAAGTAATGATCAGCTACTTACAAATAGAAAATCTCACAAAGTCGTTCGGAGACCGAATTCTCTTCGAAAATATATCGTTAGGTATCGGTGAAGGAGACCGAATAGGATTAATTGCCAAAAATGGAGCGGGGAAAACGACTTTACTGAATATTCTGGCGGGGAAAGAAAATTATGACAGTGGAAACATTGTATTCCGGAATAATTTACGGGTAGGATACTTGGAACAATCCCCCTCCTATCCGCCAGAACTCACGGTTATACAAGCCTGCTTCCAGTCCGACAACGACACTGTTCGTTTAATAGCCGAATACGAACAGGCCCTACAAACCGACAATCCTATCGGCCTGCAAGAACTACTCGACCGTATGGACCACTACAAGGCATGGGATTACGAGCAAAGAGCCAAACAAATTCTTTCGCAGCTCAAAATCAATAACTTCGATCAGCCTGTAAAAGAATTGTCCGGTGGACAACTGAAACGACTGGCGTTAGCCAATGTCTTAATTACCGAACCCGACTTGCTCATTCTCGATGAACCGACGAATCATCTGGACATCGATATGACCGAATGGTTGGAAGAATTTTTACGCCGCACCAACATAACCCTATTGATGGTCACGCACGATCGCTATTTTCTCGATCGAGTATGCAATCAAATTGTCGAAATCGACAATCATACACTATACAATTATAACGGTAATTACAGCTACTATCTTGAAAAACGGGAAGAGCGCATAGAAATACATAATGCCGAAATCGACCGGGCCCGCAATTTAATGCGTACCGAGTTGGACTGGATAAGGCGACAGCCACAAGCCCGGGGCACAAAAGCAAAATACCGTGTGGATGCTTTTTATGAATTACAAGCAAAAGCCCGTCAAGAAAAATCAGACGGGCAAGTACGGCTCGAAGTAAAATCGTCATACATCGGTTCAAAGATATTCGAGGCAAAAGGTATCTGTAAAAAATTCGGAGACCTGAAAATAATCGAAAACTTCGATTATACTTTTGCCCGCTATGAAAAAATGGGTATCGTAGGTAACAACGGAACCGGAAAATCGACCTTCATCAAAATGCTCGTCGGTGAAATTCAACCCGATCGAGGACGATTCGATATAGGAGAAACGGTAAAGTTCGGCTATTATAGCCAAGATGGGTTACATTTTAATGAGCAGATGAAGGTCATCGATGCCGTAAGAGATATAGCAGAAGAAATTTCACTTGGCGACGGACGTAAGTTGTCCGCATCTCAATTCTTGCAGCATTTTCTCTTTACCCCCGAGACACAACACAGCTATATATATAAATTAAGTGGAGGAGAACGCCGACGCCTATATTTATGTACGATACTCATCAGTAATCCCAATTTTTTGGTACTGGACGAACCGACCAACGACTTGGATATCGTTACCCTTAACGTCCTTGAAGATTATCTCCGTAACTTCAAAGGGTGTCTCATTGTCATCTCCCACGACCGATATTTCATGGATAAAGTAGTAGATCACCTACTTGTGTTCAAAGGAAACGGAGAACTAAAAGACTTTCCCGGTAACTATACCGATTATCGTGAATGGAAAGAAACACAGGAACAAAAGGCTAAAAGCGAACAGGCAGAAAAAGCAAAGCAAGACAATAAAAAGACTACTGCCGAAAAAAGAAATACATCTGACAATACCCGACGACGCCTTTCTTTTAAAGAGAAAAAAGAGCTGGAACAATTAGAAATGGAAATCGCTGCGCTGGAAGAAGAGAAAAAAACAATCGAAACGAACCTTTGCAGCGGAACCCTAAGCATAGAGGAACTCACGCTGCAATCCAAAAGATTACCGGAAATCAACGAAAGCCTCGATGAAAAGACATTGCGCTGGCTCGAACTAAGTGAAATCGAAGGGTAGTTATATACAAAAGGCGATAGACCGTATCTCCATCGCCTTTTGTTATCACATGCTCAAACCTCACCTTTGAAAATAAGCGTATTTCGGTTCTGTGGGTTTATAAGAATCATCGTCCCACAAAGTACTGGTAATCATCAAATCGGCACTGTATCGGTTGCAAGCGATAGGTACATTGTGTACTCTACACTGACGAAGCAACATCTGTATATCGGCCTCATGTGGTTGAGGATTCAAATCATCTATCAAAAAGATAGCCAAATCGACTTGATGACGAACTACCAATGCGGCAATTTCGGCATCACCCCCCAACGGACCCGAATTCATACAAGTCACATCGGCCGGAATATTCAATTCGTCGAATGCCTCCTTAATCAATCGGCCGGTAGTACCTGTACAAACCAAATGGTGATGAGACAACAACTCGGCATTATGTTTCACCCACTCTACCATATCGGCCTTACGATTATCATGCGCCACTAGCGCGATAGTTAATCTTTTTTTCATAGCTTTATTTTTTTAAGATTGAACAGTTTGAAATTTTTGTCTGATTTTCCGTTGATGTATCCACAAGGCCATAACCGCTATCACGAATGCGATAAAATCAGAGATAGGCATACTCAACCAAACTCCGTTCGTAGACCAGTAAGTCGGTAAAATCAACAACAACGGCAATAAAAACAACAGTTGTCTCGATAAGGATAAAAATATAGATACCGGAGCCCTACCTATCGACTGAAAGAAATTGGAAATTACAATCTGGCAACCGACAAACGGGAACATGGCGCAACTGATACGAAGACCGGTCACAGACAAATCGACCAACTCCTCGCTTGTTGTAAACATCGCCACGATAGCATGGGGGAATAATTCGCTCAATACAAAGCCCACCGTAGTAACGACCACACCCGCCGTAATCCCATATCGCAATGTTTTGCGAACACGTTCATATTGCTTGGCTCCATAGTTATACCCCACGATAGGCTGCATTCCCTGTGTGATTCCCATAACAATCATAACGAACAACATCAAAGTACGGTTCACAATACCATAAGCACCGATAGCCAAATCTCCACCAGTATGTTGCAACGCATTATTAATAAAAATCACCACCACACAGGCACAAACATTCATCAAAAAAGGAGACATGCCTATGGAAAATATTTTAGCGACTACCCGCACCTTCAACCGGGAGTACCGACTGTCAAAATGAATAAAGTTTTTTTTGTTCGCAAAATGAACGAGCACCCACACCATAGCGACAGTCTGAGACACGACTGTTGCCAACGCTGCACCCCGTATTCCCCAATCGAATGAAAATATAAATATCGGAGCCAAAATAATATTACACCCCACAGTCAACAATGACGAAAACATTGCCTTACGAGGATACCCCGTAGCCCTCATTACGTTATTCAGCCCTATAAACACATAAGTTATAGGAGTCCCCAGTAAAATCACTTGCATGAAATCACGGGCATAAGGCAATGTATCGTGGCTTGCCCCGAAAAACAATAATATGGAATCAAGAAATAAAAAAGTCAAACCGCCAAAGCAAACAGCATTGATTATACACATAATCAACACATTATGTACGACCTCCGTTGCTCTCACTTTATCTTTCTGACCTAAAAAAATAGAACTGATAGTAGCACCACCTATACCTACCAATGTACAAAAAGCGACCACCAAATTCATCAACGGGAAAGTAATTGCCAAACCTGCGATAGCCAATGCACCCACCCCATGACCTATAAATATACTATCTATAATATTATATAGCGATGTAACAGTCATCGCTATAATAGCCGGTACAGAATACTGAATCAACAACTTGCCAATCGGCTCGGTTCCAAGTATCAACGGCGAATTACGCTCTGCCATAATCTCTAATTTCACAATTACGATACAAAGGTACGAATTATTCAGGAGCTAAAACAGGAGCATAAGCATTTTATAACATAAAGATACTTCAAATAGCTACGCCCTATATTTTTCACATAAAATATTATTGGTCCATTCAACTATCATAAAAAATAAAAATATCTGAAATCAGAACCGTTTTTTGAGACTTCTTGTTATATTTGAAATACTTTATCTATATTTGTAGAATATAGGATACGGTTCGGCAGAGCCAATTCGGAAATATGATTTCCGTTTGCCCCTGCACTCACCTTTCGCTATGTTTGTCATGAAACCATTAATTAAATAGAATTATGAAAAAGTTTTTATTCTTGGTTATATTGAGTTTGACTTTATTTTCCTGCGAGGGTCCTATGGGACCACAAGGTCCTCAGGGAGTTCCGGGCGAAGGAATGTTTTGGAAGTACTACACCTACACAGTAAAATCGCAAGACTGGCAACTTGTGACATCGCCCGACGGATTAAATACGTATTACATGTATGAGTTCCAAAATAAAGATATTACAGACGATTTGTATATCGACGGATATGTCTTGGGGTACTTGGTACAATCTCCGGGGGCAGACAACGAAGTCATCACCCCTCTACCTTATACGATACATAAAGGCGAGGCAAACGGGGATAATGCGATGCTTTGGACCGAAACTTACACCTACGATTACATGCCGGGAAGCGTAGCTTTTTATGTGCAATACAGCGATTTTATCGAGCAACAGCCCGGAGATATGGTATTTCGTTTAGTCCTTAATAATTAATAACCGTCTTTTCGATTCTTCGAAATAAAAATAAACGAGGCCATCTTTAATAAGGAAATGGTCTCGTTTATTTTATGTAGCAAACTAATGATTCAACAAGCCTTAAAGCTCATATCGAGACCTTTTACCGAATGAGTGAGAGCTCCCACCGAGACAAAATCGACACCACTCTCGGCGTAATCTCGAATCGTATCGAAAGTAATACCTCCCGAAGACTCTATTTCATATTTCCCACCCACAATTTTCACAGCCTCTTTTGTCAATTCAGGCGAGAAATTATCGAGCATAATACGGTCCACACCGCCCACTCGCATAACCTCTTTCAATTCGTCCAAATTACGCACCTCTATCTCAATTTTCAAATCCTTGCCTTTGGCCTTTAAATAATCATGACAACGAGAGATAGCGTTCTCTATACCACCGGCAAAATCCACATGATTATCTTTCAGCAAAATCATGTCGAACAATCCGATACGATGATTCACGCCACCGCCTATCTTCACGGCCTCTTTTTCGAGCATACGCATGCCCGGAGTTGTCTTGCGGGTATCGAGAATGCGAGTATGCAATCCTTCGAGTTTTTTCACATACCGGTGAGTCATCGTAGCGATACCGCTCATGCGCTGCATCACATTGAGCATAAGACGCTCGGTTTGCAATAATGATTGTACGCGTCCTTCGACCACAAAAGCCACATCGCCGGGTTTTACCGCAGTCCCGTCCTCGATATAAACCGTCATTTTCAAATCGGGATCGAAACGGTGGAATATTTTTCGGGCAATCTCTACTCCGGCTAAGATACCCGGCTCCTTGATCAACAACCTCGACTTCCCCATCGCCGTATCCGGGATACAACACAAAGTAGTGTGGTCACCATCTCCTATATCTTCGGCAAAAGCCAAATCTATCAATTCATCTATCAACTGCTCTTTCGTTTTCATACACCAATAGTTTTTTATTCTTATGCAAAAATAGCACAATCCGGGAGAAGGTACAAATAAATTTGATTATACCGAGGATAACCAATTTCCACATTATAAAAACAACACGATGCAAACGTTCGAACAAGTTTGATTTTACTCTTTGTTTATATTAATTTTGCAACAAATTTAAATTCCTTATGAAAATAGTGCTATTGGTTGTCGGGAAAACAGTCGAATCTTATTTTATACAAGGAATCGAAGAATACAGCAAACGATTGGCCCACTATGTGCCGTTCGAAATCGCTGTCATTCCCGAACTCCGCAACACCAAAAGCCTGAGTACCGACCAACAAAAAGAGCGAGAAGCCGATTTCATCTTGAAAAGTTTCCTGCCCGGCGACTACATTGTCCTGCTCGATGAACATGGAAAGGAGTTTACCTCCACGCAGTTCGCCTCCTATTTGGAAAAGAAAATGTCAAACGTTGCCAAACGCTTGATATTTGTCATTGGCGGCCCTTATGGTTTTTCCCAACGCATATACAATGCGGCACAAGAAAAAATTTCTCTTTCAAAGATGACCTTTTCCCACCAGATGATTCGCCTCATCTTCACCGAACAACTCTATCGGGCTATGACTATTCTCAATAACGAACCTTATCACCACGAATAAATATGAATCGTTTTCATTACAAAATTCTATCCGTCTTCATTATCTCACTTTCTCTCTTTACTTTCCCGACAAACGCAAAAGAATACAGCAGTGAAATAGGCACGTTGTGGAATTTTACGGTATCCAAACAAATAAATCGGATAAATCTGCAAATACAGCAAAACGTATGGACACTTGGTAAATATTACGAACGATACATGCCCATTGCGGTCGTCTCCTATACTGCCGTCCCGAAATACCTCAAATTAAATGCGCTGTACTACTATATGAATCAACAGACAGCCCCGAATATTTATAAGAATCGTCATCGTTATCAACTGGGAGCCACTTTTTCCTATCCTGTACACCGATTCTCCCTATCGCTGAATTCCCGATTTGAGTCCACCTATACCATAGGGACGGCCAAACCATCGAACAAATGGCGAAACAAAATACTTCTCAGTTACACCATACCCGACAGCCGATGGACTCCGTTTATCCATACCGATATATTTCTTTTTCTGAATGGTAAACAGTCAGGAGAATTGGATAGAATATGGTATGATGCAGGGGTAGAATATCGAATAGACAAAAAAAATTCCATCGAATGCAAAGTTCGAGAAGAACATCTCATGAGTAAGACACCCCAACAACTCAATACGTTTATCTCCTTAGGTTATAAATTGAAACTATAATCCCCCTATTCCATCTTGCGATACACTATATTGGGGGGGACAGAAAAACGACTCCACAAATTCAAGGAGAAACGGCGAGATTGAAAAATCTTCGAGATTCAATCCACCCAAAACAAATCGCTCATAACATCATCGGAAGTAAAAAGACCCTTACGAGTTATGCGCATGACATCGTCGGTCACCACGAGTCGCCCTGCACGGATATGTGGCAGAGCTTGTTCCAAGCAATATTGCATGCGCTCAGTTCCAAAGTCGTCTTCGAGTTTTTTCAGATTCAATCCCCAACAGGTACGAAGCGATGTAAGTATGTATTCATTATATAAACTATCGACCGTCTCTTTCTCTTCCATATATGCAACATGTCCCGTTTGCAAAGCCTCCATATATTCCGACAATGAGGAAGGGTTGATACGCCTGCTCTTCCCATCGTAGCTATGAGCCGCCGCACCTAAACCCAGATACGGTACACCTTTCCAATAAGATGTATTATGAAGTGCATAACGCCCAGAGCGGGCAAAATTGGAAATCTCGTAATGCTCATATCCAGAAAAACCCAACACATCAATAAGTGTCTCGAACATCTGTAAGGATTCTTCTTCCTCACACTCTTTCACCAGTCCTTTTTCCCTCATTCTCCACAACGCCGTACCTTCCTCATAAATTAAATTATATGCTGAAATATGCGGAACATTCAAGGTTACAGCTTGTCTCAAATTGTTCGTCCAACGTTCTACGGTCTGTCCCGGCAAACCATATATGAGGTCTATACTGATATTTTCATATCCGGCACAAAGGCAATTATCGACTGCCTCCATCGCCGCATGAGCCGTATGACGCCGACGTAGAAAAACAAGATCCGAATCGTCGAAACTCTGTATTCCCATACTTAGCCGGTTAACCGGAGCATCCTTTAATTGACTTATAAAAAGAGGTGTCACATCATCGGGATTCACTTCAAGAGTAACCTCCTTACAAATCGACCAATCGACAACTGTGGAAAGAGTTCGAAACAAACGACCTCGTTCCGACGGCGATAAACTGGACGGAGTCCCCCCTCCAAGATACACCGTAAAAACAGGTTCGTCCCTTAGCTCATGTATTCTCAATTCAAGTTCCCGACAAACGGCATCTATATAGCCACGCTTGAACGAAAAATCGGTCGAGGAAAAGAAGTCGCAATAAACACAGCGACTTGCACAAAACGGTATATGAATATAAAGCCCAGCCATTACTCGACAAAAATACAAAACTTCGATTCATAAACAATGTTTTGTAACATAGTTCTTACCATTGCTTTTTAAAAATATAATTCATAATTTGCGAACGCTTTGTTAAAACGTAACCAAGTGTTTTTGTTTTATTAAAACTTTAATATCATGAAAGTCTATCAATCTCACGAAATCAAAAACATTGCTCTATTGGGCAGCAAAGGTTCAGGCAAGACCACCCTCGCAGAAGCTATGCTCTACGAGTGTGGTGTAATAAAACGTCGCGGAACCGTCGAAGGGAAAAACACCGTCTCTGACTATTTTCCTGTGGAAAAAGAGTATGGATATTCCGTCTTTTCCACAGTTTTTTATGCCGAATTTTTAGGTAAAAAGCTCAATGTTATAGACTGTCCGGGAGCAGACGACTTTGTAGGAAGCGCTATAACAGCCCTTAACGTAACAGACACGGGAGTAATTGTCATCGACTCTCAATATGGAGTCGAAGTAGGAACTCAAAACATCTTCCGTACTGCCGAAAATCTGAACAAACCTATTCTTTTTGCCATGAACCAACTTGATGGTGAAAAGGCAGATTACGACAATGTAATCAACCAAATGCACGAAACATTCGGTAACCGAATTGTACAAGTGCAATATCCGCTTAGTTGCGGTCCGTCGTTCAATGCCATGATTGACGTCCTACTCATGAAAATGTATAGCTGGTCGCCCGAAGGCGGTACACCCACCATATCCGAAATTCCCGAAAGCGAAATGGAAAAAGCCCGGGAATTAAATCAAAAATTAGTTGAAGCCGCTGCTGAAAACGATGAGACCCTTATGGAAAAATTCTTCGAGCAAGGTTCTCTCACCGAAGATGAAATGCGGGAAGGCATCCGCAAAGGTCTCATCACACGCAGCATATACCCTGTATTCTGTGTAAGCGCATTACGCGATATGGGAGTACGACGTATGATGGAATTCCTCGGCAACGTAGTCCCCTTTGTCTCCGAAATGCCCAAACCCGAAAATACAGCCGGAGAAAAAATCGCTCCCGATGCCAATGGGCCTACAAGTATATACTGCTTTAAAACCACGGTCGAGCCTCATATCGGAGAAGTATCCTATTTCAAAGTAATGTCTGGAACCGTACATCAAGGAGACGATTTGATTAATGTGGATCGAGGCGACGGACGCGAACGTTTGGCTCAATTATTCTGTGTTTGCGGACAAATTCGTACTCCGGTAGAAGAACTTGTAGCAGGAGACATAGGAGCATCGGTAAAACTAAAAGATGTGCGCACTGGTAATACACTCAACGCAAAAGGGTGCGATTATCATTTCGATTTTATCAAATACCCAGCTCCCAAATATCAACGAGCAATAAAACCGGTCAATGAATCCGATGCCGAAAAATTAAGTGAGATTCTCACTCGTATGCATGAAGAAGACCCGACGTGGCAAATAGAACAATCCAAAGAATTGAAACAAACGATTGTTTCGGGACAAGGAGAATTTCACTTACGCACTTTAAAATGGCGTATTGAGAATAACGATAAACTTGCCGTTGAATTCATAGAGCCTCGCATACCCTATCGGGAAACAATTACTAAAGCGTCTCGGGCGGATTATCGTCACAAAAAACAATCGGGTGGAGCCGGACAATTTGGAGAAGTACATCTCATCGTAGAGCCCTATTATGACGGAATGCCAGCACCCGACACTTACAAATTCAACAACCAAGAATTCCGTATGAATGTACGCGATACCCAAACGATAGATCTTGAATGGGGAGGAAAATTGGTGGTTTGTAACTGTATTGTTGGAGGTGCTATCGACGCTCGGTTTATTCCTGCTATTGTCAAAGGATTGATGGATCGTATGGAACAAGGGCCGCTCACTGGTTCTTACGCCCGCGATGTCAGAGTTTGTATCTACGACGGGAAAATGCACCCGGTAGACTCTAATGAAATATCTTTCCGATTAGCTGGACGTAATGCATTCAGCGAGGCATTTAAAAACGCAGGACCGAAAATTCTCGAACCTATATATGATGTCGAAGTTCTTACCCCAGCCGATGTCATGGGCGATGTCATGAGCGATCTGCAAGGACGACGCGCTATTATTATGGGCATGTCTAGTGAAAAAGGATTTGAAAAAATCACGGCAAAAGTACCTTTAAAGGAAATGTCTTCCTATTCAACAGCTCTCAGTTCGATTACCGGAGGGCGCTCATCTTTCTCTATGAAATTTGCATCTTATGAGCTCGTTCCATCTGACGTTCAAGAAAAACTACTTAAAGCTTACGAGGCCGAACAGACAGACGAGTGACCGCGATTTTGTTAAATAATTAAAAAGCCATTGGAAAAACCAATGGCTTTTTTTGCAAATAAACATTTATTTGTTAAATTTGCCGGTAAGTGTTAAACCCAACCTTCTAAATAGGTTTTCATAAAATAAAACAAAAATAGTGGAATCGGTGTTTATATAATAAATTTGTACAAATGATGTAAAAACAAATCATTTAAACACCACGACAAGTTAAACAGAAAAAAATAAAGAGGCAAACAAAATGAAAAAGTCGACAATTTGGCTACTGGCTGTAATTATGGCACTCACGTTTATCGGATTGCTTTATGTACAAATCATGTACATGGAGAATATGATAAAAATGAGAAACGAGCAATTTACCGAAGCCGTGAAAAGGAGCCTATACGCTGTATCGACAAGCCTCGAACTAGACGAGACTCAACGCTATTTAGACGAATATCTGGAAGAGGAAGAAAAGAAAATGCTCTCCTCTTATGAGCAAAAGCAAGACAAACAAGACATAGCTTCTACTCACCACCAATTTTCTATCGTATCTCCCGATGGAACGGTTGCAAGTTTTTCCTTTCGCGAACAAACCAGTACGATTATCACCCCTGCTGCTCCACGACAAAAGGAACACAATACGCTCATTAGTACATATCGAAATATGCAGGAAGCCCGTAAAGGACAATACCTTTACCAAAAAGGCTTGTTGAACGAAGTCATACTCAATATGCTGAGTAAGGCAAGTAACCGTCCTGTCATGGAACGTATCGACATCAAAAAATTGGAAAGCTATCTGAAATCAGAATTTGAAAATAACGGATTGAACCTTCCGTTCCAATTTGCCATTTACAATAAAAACGAAAAAATCATATATAGCTCCAATCAATATGATCCCAAAATTGAAGGGAATTTATTCACACAAGCAATATTTCCCAATGATCCACCGGCAAAAATAAACTACTTGAAAGTCTATTTCCCAACCAAAAGAGATTATATATCGAGTTCGGTAAAATTCATGATACCCTCGTTTGCCTTCACGTTCATTCTGTTGGTAACCTTCTTGTTTACCATCATCACGGCATTTCGGCAAAAGAAACTCACCGAGATGAAAAACGATTTTATCAACAACATGACACACGAATTCAAAACACCCATATCTACCATATCATTAGCGGCCCAAATGCTTAATGACCCCTCCGTTGCCAAAAGTCCGGCCATGTTCCAGCACATATCGGGTGTCATTAATGACGAAACCAAGCGATTGAGATTTCAGGTAGAAAAAGTCCTGCAAATGTCGATGTTCGACAGACAAAAGACGTTGATGAAACTACACAACGTCGATGTCAACGACCTCGTTGCAGGAGTCATGAGCACATTCAAACTCAAAGTCGAAAAATACGGCGGTGTAATCGATGCCGACCTCGAAGCAGAAGATGCTATTGTCTCGGTCGATGAAATGCATTTTACGAATGTTATCTTCAACCTCCTTGACAATGCCGTAAAATATCGACGGGAAGAAGAACCTTTATCTCTTTTCATACGTACAAGAACCGTTGGAGATAAGGTAGAAATATCGATTCGAGATAACGGAATCGGTATCAAACGGGAAGATTTGAAAAAAATATTCGACAAATTTTATCGCGTATCTACGGGAAATCGCCATGACGTCAAAGGATTCGGACTGGGCCTCGCTTACGTCCATAAAATCATTACCGACCTCAAAGGCGATATTCGAGTAGAAAGCGAAATAAATCAAGGGTCGACATTTATAATAACACTACCACTAATAAAAAACAAATGATTATGGAAGAAAGATTGCGTATTCTATTATGCGAAGATGATGAAAATCTTGGCATGTTATTAAGAGAGTATTTGCAAGCTAAAGGTTATGCGGCCGATCTCTTCTCCGATGGAGAAAGCGGATACAAAGCATTCCTGAAAGGTAAATACGATTTGTGCGTACTCGACGTGATGATGCCTAAAAAAGATGGATTCACGCTTGCACAAGAAATCCGTACGGTAAACGGAGAAGTTCCCATCATATTCTTGACAGCGAAATCTTTGAAAGAAGATATTCTCGAAGGATTCAAAATCGGAGCAGACGACTACATTACCAAACCATTCAGTATGGAAGAATTGGTATTCCGTATCGAAGCCATTTTACGTCGTGTAAAAGGTAAAAAAGGAAAAGAAGTTACGATGTACAAGATCGGACGGTTTACATTCGATACCCAGAAACAAGTATTGGCAATCGACGATAAGAGTACTAAACTCACCACCAAAGAGTCCGAATTGCTCAGTCTGCTCTGTGCTCACGTCAATGAAATTTTGGAGCGTAACTTCGCCCTCAAAACTATTTGGATAGACGATAATTACTTTAACGCTCGTAGCATGGACGTTTACATTACCAAACTTCGTAAACATCTCAAAGACGATCCATCAATTGAAATTATCAATATTCACGGAAAAGGGTACAAGCTCATTGCCCCAGATGTCGAAGCAAAAACCAAATAAACTACAACGTTTAGGAATATAGAAAAGGCGGCTTATTGAGTCGCCTTTTCTATATTCCCACATCAAAAGCGCCTGCAAATAATGCGATTTACTGCAAATTCATTACCTTTGTCCCGTAAACGACGAAAATAGCATCGAACAATGATACGCATTATCACATTCCTATATCAATGGCTCATAGCCATGCCCATATTGCTGATACTCACCATTCTCACAGCATTGACGACCCTTATCGGATGCCGGTTGGGCAATGGAAACTTTTGGGGATATTACCCGGCACACACTTGGTCCCGACTATTCTGCATTCTCTCTCTTGTCAGAATAGAAGTTAGAGGCCGAGAAAACATCGATAAAAACACATCTTATGTATTCGTATCAAACCACCAAGGAGCCTATGATATATTTCTCATCTACGGATACTTAAACCACAATTTCAAATGGATGATGAAAAAAAGCCTGCGCAATATACCCTTTGTAGGCAGCGCTTGTGCTGCTGCCGGCCACATATTCGTCGATAACAGTACTCCGGGCCGACTAAAAGAAACCCTGCAAAAAGCCGAAACGACATTACAAAATGGTATGTCGCTTGTCGTATTCCCCGAAGGAGCACGCACTTGGACAGGAGCCATGAGACCATTCAAACGAGGAGCATATCAACTCGCCGTTGAATTTTCCTTACCGGTTGTACCGCTCACTATCGACGGAGCATTTGCCGTTATGCCCCGTACAACCTACAATTTTAAACCCGGAAAAATCATTTTAACGATACACCCCCCCATCTATCCCCAAGAAAATAAAGGGCATGATATAGAAGACCTCATGAAAAAATCATACGCCGTCATAGAATCGGCATTGCCATTGAAAGGATAGATATGTAAAAAAAGATTAAACCGAATAAAAAATTCAAGGTTCGCAATGGCCGTCCCAAAATAAATTCGCAATTTTGCACTCGCAAAACAAATTTGTCCGGTGGTGTAATGGTAGCACTTCGGATTCTGGTTCCGCCTGTGAGGGTTCGAATCCTTCCCGGACAACAAAAAGTAAGGGATTAGCAAAATGCTAATCCCTTTTTTACAACTATTAATCAAGCACTTATGCTATAACATACGGCCTTTGATGTCTAATATATAAATGGTAACCCTCATTTACTAATCTTGCGTTATTCTTATCAAATCAGGATTTAATTTAAAACTTTATCTATGACTGGTTTTATTAAAGATTCCATCACATCATATCCTTGTGAATTAGGATGCACTCCATCATTCGTGTATTTAGATAACTGATCTCCATTGGAAATACAAACCATATTAGAATAATAATCTACAAAAGGTATCTGCCTATCTTTCGCATATGTAGCCACGCGCTTATTTAACGCTGTTATTTTTTGAGTGGCATCTTTGATAGACGGATTCCAGCTAAAACTCGAACTAGGTAAAGTCGTAGTAAGAATTACTTTTATCCCATTAGCTCGAGCCAATTCTACCATAGAAATAATATTCCCAAAAGAATAGTCTTCGTTGTAAGCCCCTGCATTCTCGGCAATATCATTAGTTGCAGCATTAATAACGACAACTTCCGGTAAAAGATTTATTACATCTTCACGGAAACGTAACAACATTTGATAAGATGTTTGTCCTCCTATGCCTCGACCCACATATCCATTCTGTTTAAAAAAGTCAGGATGTTGATTCACCCAGCCTTCCGTTATAGAATTTCCTATAAATACCACTCGTTTAGGAACAATAACAGTTGCTTTCAAAAGCTTATTTTGCTCTGCATAATGCTTAAAATTAGCCCAATTTTGAGCGTTATCTTGTGAGAATGAATAAAATTCTACCATACAGAATAGAATACTTACCCCAAAAAGCAATATCTTCTTCATCATTTTCAAAATCTAATCATCTTATTACAATTTAATACATAAACTACATATCATTCTTCTATATCTATATTTTTATCAATACTATATTGTTTAACATCTTTCATCAATACATCTTTTTTATCTGTATCAAAATCGAAACATACACCCACCTTATTCTTTTTCTGAACGATACTCCGGTTGAGGCTGACGACAAATATCTTTCGGATCTATACTGGCATACAAATAAGAGCCCGGTTCAAAATACAACTCAACATAATCTTTCATTAAAATAGTGCCCGATTTATATTTCCCAGCAGGAATCACTACACGTCCACCTCCATTAGCAGAGCAATCTGTTATTGCCTGATTAATAGCTTCACTACTAAGAAACGAAGAATCCTTCTTTGATCCATAATCCAATATATTATATTCTCCAACATTACTTCTCTCTTGCGAATAACAAGTTAAAACCAACAAGGGAAACAAATAAACACAAACCGATTTCATAACATTCATTCTTTATCGAAAAAGATAGCACTGCACACTGGATAATCAGGATTTCCATAATGGTCATAAAAGAAACGAGTAATCCGGAATTGAACATTTCCCGACACACCAAATGATAGATAAACTCCCTCTTCAAAATTATTAAGAAGATAAGATGCTAACATTCTTTTTGTATTGACATCTATCACATCAACCACTTCCTGACAATTTTTTTCCTTATAATCTGCAAAATATAACGACACTTTTGTATTTTCCTCCACAGTAACATCGATCAATTGATGAAGAACCGAGGTCCTAACTGCTTCAATCCGTCCTTTTCCTTCTACTTTCTGCAAAGAGACAGGTCGAGTACTATTGTTATCCAACACTTTAAGAGAATCACCTATATAGGACAGCATACAAGTTTTAGGTAATTTTGAAGAATGGCCGAATATATCATATCCCTTTTTCCCATACTTCCTCTTCCAATTGCCATGAGTTTCAACATCTTTACAAATAAACGTCGCTGTTCCCGACGGCGGATTAGAATAAATAGTCGATCTATCTGTCATATCAGTTCCAGCAGGAACTATGATCTGAGCTCTATCTGGTTCTTGCGACAGGTAAATTTGATTTTTATTTATCTTTCTACCTTGTTCCAATAATCTTAGCCCCGTAAAATCCTCATTGAACGTATAAATATCGACCTTTTCTATTCCGGTCCATTCTCTCGGGAAATGCCATATCCCCGTTCTTCCTTTCACCGAATAAGCCATTATTTCGAGATGATTTACCCAAAATACAGGGACAAATACATCATGCCCTTCTTTCATCAAATATCCATCTCTATATAAACGATGAACATTGTCATTATCCCATTTACTAACAACATTATCGGATAAAGTCAATGTTATCCCCAATGTGTCCCTAGTCTCATACTTTAATCTCAACAATCGATTCAGATAAAAATAAACATATGTGTGATGTGAAAGTTCTCTCGCAACCTTGAATGGATCACGCTGAAATTGAGTATCTTCTAGTTGCACACTCGCCCCAAAAACTTGAAATCTTCGTTTTGTTAAATCTATCTGTCCCCCATACAACTCGTCATGAGTACCGTCTCTACCACCACATGCAATATAAGGAGCGACTTCCATTTGATTAATATTCAACGAAGCCCACCAATCCCATGTAACACCCAACGAACACACTCCATAAAGATTGGTATCGGCATATTCACCGATTAACTGAATACCATATTCGGTTTTCAAATACTCCGCAGCCTTCTTTATAGCCGATATCTGATCTTCTTTTGTCACATAATGATATAAACTAGGTGGATACTGTGTCTCATTATCGAAATATAGTACTCCGGTTTCTTTAACCAAAGGAACTTGTTCTATAAAAGCATCGATCCGTTGCTTAGTCACCCCAGCATTCCATTCATTTACCATATTGACGAAATAGCTCTGACGATTCCACCAAACATCGCCTTTCACCAAAGATCCATCGGCATTTCGACATAACAAATCTTTCTTCACATACATATCCCACATAGGCGAATCCATATAAGCGTCAAATGGATTTACATGGAAAGTACAATTTGTATTATATTTCTTCGCTTCATTCATCAGCCATAATAAAGCATCCTTCCCCTTTAATCCGCCAGGCGCGTACAAAGTAGAATCAATTGGCATCCACCATGGATAAGTATGATCATGGCCTCCCTGTTGAAAACCACCCAATATCACAACTTTGGGTAGACCACGAGAAATGCAGTCTATCTGTTGCAAATATTTAGCGACCGCCCCCAAATCCAAATTATGATGATCATTTTCCAAAGCACATCGTAACATGATTTTAAACGTCAAAGTTTGAGATAAATCTCTCTTATATGGATAAAGCGGATACTGGTAATCTAGCCCAATCGGGTACATCGATAAGGGTGATAACAACAGTAAAGACAACAATAATATTTTTACAGATTTCATCTTTTTTATTTTAATAATTAATCATTTATAAAATTGGCATAATTCTACATCTAATTCATTCCCCAAAAACAGGATTATCTACATACGACCTTTTTCCTTAAAACCGACCTATCTGTTACAAGAGATACAATGCAAACTCCATTTTGACTTCCCAATTCGCCTTTATCCAAACAAACCCGCACTCGGTTATCAGAAACGTCAAATACCTTATCATATAATAAATTCCCTGCTATCGAATGTATCTGGATATGTACTTTTGGAGAAGTAAAAACATCAGCCTCGATTGTCAAATCATCTCGAAATACAGAAGGATAACACCTCAGATTATCCTCCTTCCAACGAATATTCTCTTTACCTGATACCCCTTCTTCATCTATAAATACTGCACTACATACCGGATAATCGGGATTTCCGTATCCATCATAAAAGAAACGAGTAAACCGGAACTGTAAATGTCCCTTTACATTATATCTCAGATATATTCCCGACTGAAACGAATTGATTAATTTTGAATGCAATATTCGCTTTGTCACGGCATCGATAACATCAACTACCATTTGGCAATTTCTGTCTTTATAATCGGCAATATACAACGAAAGCATTCTTTTTTCAGCCGTTTGCACATCGATTATCTGATGTAACTTCGATGTCCGTACCGCCTCTATTCTTTTCCCATCTTCCTCAGGAGTCTGTAATGCTATCCGACGAGAACTATTTGTATTATACACATCGAGATTATCACCTATATATCCCAATTGAATACCATCTGACAACACTTTCGACGCTCCGAATACATCATAACCAAGGCTGCCATACTTGTCTTTCCAATCCCCCTGTGTCTCATAATCTTCCCCTAAAAAATCGATCTCTCCAGAAGCCGGATTATCATAAATCGTTCCGTCATGAACATCGGTTCCAGCAGGGACCAATATTTGGGCCACTCCAGCTTCAAGATTCAAATCGATTTGATTATCTGTAATTGCAATATTCGAATCTTTTAATTCAAGGTCATAATAAGAAGAATTAAACTCATATATATCAACAGACTCTATACCTTTCCATTCTCTCGGCAAACTCCACTTACCCCGTCTTCCTTGATATGAATACGCCATAATTTCAAGATGATTTACCCAATATACCGGAATAAACACATCATAATTTTCTTTCATGAGTTTTCTATCCCGATATAGTCTATGAACATTATCACCTTCCCATCTGCTATCCACACTATCCGAGAGAGAAAGAGTCATTTCATATCCATTTGTGCTTAAATTTTGTCTCAATAAACGATTCATATAAAAATAGGGCAAAGTATGATGTGTAAACTCCCTTACCACTTTCGAAACATCTTGTTGAAATTGAATATCCTCTAACTGGATACTCGAACCAAAAACTTGTAATCTCCGTTTACTGATATCATTAGTAGCACCTAATAAATCATCGTGACATATATTACGTCCTCCACAAGCTACATATGCTGGAACCTCCATCTGATCGATATTTAAAGAGGCATTCCAATCCCACGTTACACCTAAACAATCAAACCCATACAAATTCACATCTGCGTACTCTCCTATCAACTGTATATTATACTGTTCCTTTAAATATTCAGCAGCTTTTTTTATTGCAGTTATCTGGTCGGCACGAGTCACCCGATGTTTAGGACTGGCCGGATATTGAGTCAAATTATCGAAATATAAAACTCCGGTTTCTTTAACCAAAGGTAATTCATTTAAAAATGCATCTATACGTTGCTTTGTCACCCCAGCATTCCATTCATTTACCATATTGACAAAATAGCTTTGGCGATCCCACCAAATATCACCCTTTACCAAAGAACCGTCTGTATTTCTGCACAACAAGTCATTTTCTTCATAAAAATTCCATTTTTCTGAATCCATATATGCATCAAACGGGTTCACATGGAAAGTACAAGTCGTATTATATTTTTTAGCCTCTTCCATCAACCATATCAAAGCTTCTTTCCCTTTCCTACGACCCAGAGCTGTAAAACTATCATCTACCGGAGCCCACCACGGATAAGTATGATCATGTCCATTCTGCTGGAAACCTCCTAACACGACGATCTTGGGAATTCCTCTTGTAATACAATCTATTTGCCTTAAATAATTAGCAACCAAAGACATATCCAAATTGGATATTTGATCAGGAAGAGCACAACGTAACATGACTTTAAAAGTCAATGTCTGAGACAAATCTTTCGAATAAGGATATAACGGATAATTGTATGTTAGCCCAGCCGAATTAACTTGTGATAAAAACAACGAAAGCCCGACAAAAAAGCCGACTACAATAAATTTCAATTTATTCATAATTAAACAATTACATAAAATACAAAACCTGTGTCACAGAGACACTTTCACTCAATGACACAGGTTACAAAAACGAACTTATCTCTTAACTATACGCGATGTTACCACAGTCGCCCCATTATGAAGTGATACAAGATAAGTTCCATTTCCCAAATCAGAGAAGTTCAACAAATTATCTCCGATACCTAAATTTATCCTTTTTACCAATGATCCATCAATAGAATAAACACAAAGCGTACTTGTTCCGGCAAAAGGATTCGTTACGACCAACTGTCCAGTAGTCACCGATGGATACACATTCAACTGAGTTTGTTCCACAGCATCGATACCCGACCCGTCTCTATATTCAACAGCTCCTATTGATGGGGATGCTGGGCGCATTCTTCCTGTTTGGTCTTCTGTATTGGAAGAATTCGGAGATCCGTTTCCTACGGCAGGATTATTTTCACCCGTTAATAAATGAACATACTGCCCATCCACTTCTGCAATAGGAGCTAAATAAGTACCAACTGTGAATGGACTATCCAACGGATAGAACCGGCCTTCACCATATCGAGTATCGTCCCAAATACAATAGTTACGCACAAAAGAACCAAAAACAGTACCATAATCAGCATCTTTATCTCCATTTTCCACGTAAATACAATTATCAAAATCTATTGTCGCAGTTCCTCCCGATATATACATGGCATTCTGTCCATCAGCCGAAGAATTACCTACAATCGTACAGTCATAGATACTGATAGATGAAGCCCCTTCCCAACTACCATCAATAATACCGCCATTCGTCGGAGAGGAATTACCACTAATCGTCATATTTTGACACGTATAAGCTGCTCCCTGAAAAGCAATCGCTGTGCCTGTATTATTTACAATGGAAACATTTTTCATTAAACCGCTCGATCCCCAACCTATACCGGCGATAGATTTTCCAGAATTTCCCGTAGCATAGCAATTGGTTACATTTATTTCTTCACCCATTTGAACTTTAAAAATAACTCCATTCTGCCCGGCTGCACTTTTATTATTCGTATATATACAATTACTTATAGCCCCTACGCTTCCATCGAACCAACCTCCGGGATGAGCGTTAATTTCATTGCCGTTAAAAACACAGTCGGTAATTGTAAACGTACCATCTAAACGAACGGCTCCAGCTCCACCTCCTGTATTTTTATCGAATGTACAACCTTCTACTACACAGTTCGATGATTTATTCGAATAAACGCCGACTCCGTCCCAACCATCGTTCTCTATAAAATCACAATTCCTAACAGTCATTTCACTTCCGGCATCTTGTTCTTCTGCATAACATAATATACCAGCCCCATTACTACTACATGAATTTCCTTTAAATGTACTTTCTGTTGCATTGACTATCATACTTCCAAAACATGCTATCGCACCTCCACTACCTCCAAAATTTCCCTCGAAAGTACTGTTTTCTACATCTACGTCCCAATTATAGGTGAGGACTCCTCCCCCGTTCTGGCCACTTATATTATTAAAGAACGAGCAACTAGTCAAAGTTAATTTGGGATTTGCTGACTGATCGGGTTTCTGCAACTTAATAGCACCACCCCATTTTGCTTTGAATCCATCAAATACACAATTTATAAGTGTTAATCCACTTCCAGCAGGAGAAGTTGCATCGGGAATCGGAGTACCACCCAAAACAACTATCGCCCCGGCACCGCCAGAAAAATCGCCCATATAATCGTTATCAGGTCCCGACATCCGCCCCGTAGCGTGACGGAAAATAAAGCCATCAACTACGATATCCTGCTCACCCAATAAACCATAAGCAATCGTATAGACCGTATCGGTATCATTAATAGCACCATCTAATATAGTCTCATTTTCTTGTACATTCCGTTCCGCTCCACCGGTAGATGGATAACCACCTAAAACCGTAACACCGCCTGACAACTTAAACCGCTTCTCTATATTGGGTGCGGTAGAATTACCCTTGTAATCTACTGTCGGTTTATAAACTCCGGCTCCGACATGAACCGTCGTCCCGGCAGAAGCATTATAGAGAACTTCTCCCAAGTCGTTTTTTGCATTAGCCCAATCACTACCACTACCATTTCCTGCTCCGGAAACCGTAACATACACGTCTGTCGCAAATACATTCATTGCAACAAGACTCAATGACGAAATCAGTAATTTTACCTTTTTCATGATAAATCTTATTTTTAAGGATTAATATTAAATAATTAAAATCATTCAATTGATTCGGGAAATTATGGCAGACCAACCTCCACCCGGAGCCATCGTTACTTTCAATTTTTTCCCAGACACGATATTTTGTTCCTCTATTTTGTAATCGTTCCCGTTCCTGTCGGCATTTATCCCGTCCTTGAAAATTTCAGCTTTCCACAATCCCTGGCTTAAAAAAGAGAAATCCAAAGATATTTCCCGTTTATCCCAATTCGTGATAGCTCCAACATACCACTTATCGCCTTTCCTTCTCGCAACCGCCGCATATTCACCGACTTTCCCTGCAAGGGAAACGGTTTCATCAAATACCGTAGGAAGTTGTGCTATATAATCGGTTGTCTCCTGTTCTTTTCTATAATTGTTAGGGCTATCGGCCATCATAACCAACGGAGCTTCAAACACTACATACAAAGCAACTTGATGCGCACGTGTACCTTGACTCATAGGTGTTCCCCAAATGCCTTTATAGCTTTCCCTGTTAGCATTGACCATCGCCCCCGGCGTATAATCGACCGGCCCAGCCAGCATCCTCAAATAAGGTATGGTCACATCATTTCGAGGCATATCAGGATAATCCCCTTTCAAATATTCCAGACCATAAACGCCCTCAAAATTGATAACATTCGGGTAAGTCCTCTGTAATCCCGTAGGCTTATAACACCCATGCAAATCAATAAGCAAATGATATTCAGCTGCTTTCTTCGCCAACCGTGTGCAAAAATTCACTACACGTTGGTCGTCCCTATCCATGAAATCCACCTTGAAACCTTTCACTCCAAGGTCGGAATAGTGTTTCAACGCTTCGTCCATCTTTTGGTCCAAAGGCAACCACCCTGCCCACAACAAAATAGAGACATTTTTCCGCTTCGCATATTCAATGATTTCGGGAAGATCGATATCCTCTACGGGAGTCATAATATCGGTACTCATTGCCCACCCTTCATCTAATAACACATATTCTATTTTATTTTCAGAAGCGAAGTCAATAAAATATTTATAAGTTTCAGTGTTTACTCCCGCTCTAAAATCTACGCCATATATGTTCCATGCGCACCAATAATCCCATGCCAGTTTGCCCGGTTTTATCCAAGAAACATCGTCCACTTGACAAGGTGTCGCCAGTTTATACACCATATCGCTGTTCAAAAGGTCTTTATCTTCCTCGGCTATAATCACGGCTCTCCACGGATAGAACCTTTTTCCGGTCGTTTCCGCCAGATAATCGGCTCTTTCCTCGACAAGAGCTTGCAGGTTATTATGACCTCCTTGAACCTCTTTCTTTACAAAAGGAGCAAAATCGCCCGTCAATCGAGTATCTCCCGTCTTCTTCAAAAACATTCCCGGGTAGTCGATCAAATCAGCATCGGTAATCGCCACCTTTATTCCGTTAGGCATCCCCACTAGAATGGGAGCGAAAGCCGGCCAAAAATCAGACATACCTTTCAAATTAATCGTTCGATACTCATTTTCAAAAGACTGAGAATAAACATCTTTCTCATTGGCTCTCACATACCCTACCGTCACATCGTGGTCTTCACCGGCAAAACAAAACTCGGCTTTTTCAGACTGCACAGCTACCGGCTCTTTCGATTTAAAATTTGTCTCCCAACGATAGGCCACACCATCGTCATATGCTCGGAAGTACAAATTATAATTTCGAAATTGCATTTTCAATTCATTATATCGGTCTATCACCTCTCTCTTTTTATAAATAACAGCATCGATAATCTCATCGACCTTTTCGACAGAAAACTTTTTCAATCTAGGATTACGGCCTATCGCCTCTCCATTCCGAAAGGTCATCGAAATTTCAGACGGAGCTATAATTTCGGTATCGGCAAAACAGGCACTCCACGCAATCACGGAGTCGATGCTCACCGTAACCGATATTTTACCATTCGGCGAATCCACAAACAACTCTTTCGCCCCCACGCACATGGGGAAAAATGCCAGCATGGCAAGTCCTATCGATAATACTTTTTTCATAATTATTCCTTATAATTGATTTTCCACTCCGACGGTTCCCCACTTAGACGGTTTCGAGCCCATCACAAACTCCAATGTCCCGCCATTGGCAATATCGGTATGTTTGAACGAGCATGCGTCCAACGGCTCCCCGTTCAGTTTAACAGACTGAACATAGATATTCTTATCACTGGCTTTCTTCGCTTTGATCAATAAATCTCTCCCATTTTCCAAATGAATAACAGCCTCCTCGAATATGGGACTAGATATCAAATATAAATTCTGTCCGGTATTGGGATAAAAGCCAAGAGCATGAAAGACATACCACGACGACATAGAACCCGAATCGTCATTGCCGGGGATTCCTTCTTTCGTCGTATTGTAACGCTCCTTCAACGTTTTCCGCACGACCTCGGCCGTTTTATCGGGACGCCCCACGTAATTATATAGAGTAGGCGTCAAAAATCCCGGTTCGTTCGAGATTTGGAACAGCCCCATATACCACCGTTGATCCCATTTCTCATGAGAAAAATAAGTATCCAACCTCCGGGTGAACGGCTCTTTCCCTCCACATTTCTCGATGAGAGCATTCACATCATGCGGGACATAAAAAGACAGCTCCCACGAGAACGACTCGTACACGAAATCGGGCCATGTTCCACCTTGAAAAACCGAATAATCATTTTCGCTCCACCAAGAGCCGTCGCTATAACGAGGCCACACAAAGCCCTTAAAGCCCAAACTTTCCACATCGGGGTTCCACAAATTTTGCCAATTTCGGGAACGTTCCATATACTTTTGGGCAATCTCTTTTTCTTTCAGTCCACGAGCCAATGTAGCAATGGCATAGTCACAATTGGCATACTCCATGGTACGAGTCCCCGCGCGCTCGAATTTTGTCGATACAAAACCCTTCTCATTATAATCACTGATACCGCCGCGTCCTTCCTTTCGCTCGTCATCACCGGGAGACACTTCGGCGTTCTTTATCATCGCCTCCAATGCCAATTCGTAATCGATACCTTTCAATCCTTTGACATAAGCATCGGCAAAAAGTATATCGACATTCGATCCACCTTGCACCCGGCCATTGTCGTCTCCACTCCGTGCATCGGGAGCATATCCTTCGTACCGATATATATCCAGCAAAGAACGCAACATATCTACCTGTTTAGAAGGCGTCAACAATGTGAATAAAGGGTGTGTCGCTCTAAATGTATCCCAAATACAATAGTAATCATCGTAATACGGTTCGTCCGATATCCATTTCGAATTTTCTCCGGTCTTGTCTACTGGCTGCAAATAGCTATGATACAAAGCTGTATAGAAAATCTTTTTCTGCTCGTCACTACCTTTAACCTCTATTTTGTTCAATATCTCGTTCCAACGACTCACACAGGCGGCTCTCACCTCGTCGAAATTCCACGAATTCATTTCTGACAAATTCATTCGCGCTTTCCCGGTACTTAAATAAGAGATGCCCACTTTGACCGTAACTTTCTGCTTATCAGAAGTGCGATAGGAAAAATAAGCACCTGTCGGTTCACTGGTATCATATTGTTCTCTTTTCCCAGGTTCAACTCGATGGCTCTTCCATGTACCACAATCATCGGACGGAGTATCAAACACAGCGTAGAAATAAACCGTGTACGGCTCACCTATATTCCAACCTCCTCTAACCCGAGTATATCCCTCAATCTCTTTGTCCGAAATAATCCTTACTTCTGAGCCTACTAAATATTGTCTTTCATGAGAAGACAAGAAACTCCCCAAATCAATAATTATTTTTGAATCATCACTCGCTGGAAAAGTATACTCATGCATTGCACTACGCTGCAAAGCCGTCAATCTAGCCGATGTGCCATATCTTTTCAAATCCACCTCATACAGCCCCAACGCCACATGTTCATTATTTCGAGGAGATGAATAATCTTGCATATCAAGATTCCCGGTAATCGGGGCAAACAGTACATTTCCATACTTACAACCTCCTCCGGTCCCGCTCACATGGACATTACTGAACCCATGTATATTCCCATCGCGATCCCAACCCGCATTCCAATCTTTTCCACCACAGTCAGGACCCACCTTTACCATACCAAAAGGTACACAAGGCCCCGGAAATACATTTCCGCCGCCATCGACCCCGATAAACGGATCGACATACTGCGAAAGATCAGACATCGCATTTCCCTTGAACGATGTAATAGCAACAGACAATGCTGTTACAATTGCTATATTAAAATATTTGTTCATAAAAATTTTGAATTTATTCGATTTCCATTAACGGCTCCGCCTCCAAATTAGGATTTAACTCGATTTCTCTGCTTGGAATAGGCCAAACATACTGATCGGAAGTAAATAACGTGCGTTGTCTCACTTTCACATGGCCTTTCCATTTACCACTTTCTACAACTTGGTATCCACCGGCATTATCCAATTTCATACCAATAATCCAACCGTCTTCGGCATTCAATACATTTTCAGCAATTCCCCAGCGACGAATGTCAAAAAAGCGAGCACCTTCAAAAGCCAATTCCACCCGGCGTTCATTCCTTATTCGCTCTCTCATCTCATCTTTTGTCAAATTATTAGGGAAATCGGGCATTCCTACACGCCATCTCGTCATACCCGAATAATTTCTTATTTTAGCATCTTCCGACGGAGAATTTGCCAATTCATTCCGAGCTTCCGCTGCATCCAAATAAACCTCTGCTAAACGGATTAAAGGGAAATCATGTCCAGTATCCCACACTCCTATCAAACTAGGATCTACATATTTCTTCCACCCATATCCCGTCGGAGAGCCATTGTGTTGGTCCATCTTATCTCCACTCGTACTCCCGGGCTGACTATTATACTCACTACCAGCTAAGGTCGTTCCTCCTGTACCAGTATAATAAATAGAAGCGGCCAAACGAGGATCTCTATTCACATACGGATCGTCAGGATTATAATTCGAACGAGGATCGTCAATCGGATAAGCTTCGCTATTACTTACCTTAACTTCATATGCATCGACCATAGATTGGGTAGGAACCCATGAATTCCAACCTCCATCACTAATACAAGCAATCTTCACCGTAAAGCCATAAAGAGCGCGCTCTGCACTTGTGAACTGAGAATCGTAAATTATTTCTCCACTACCTACACTCGCAGCGTCGTCATAAAAAAGTTTTCTATAACTTTCACCGGTCAATTGATTATTAGGAGTATAAAGAGATTTTCCAGATTTTGTAATAACAGAATCCGTTGCATCCCGAGCCTGTTCCCAATACCATTTCTGGTCGGGGGAAGATTTGCGATAATCTCCAGCCATAAACATGCAAATCCGGCTTTTCAACGCAAATGCAGCCCAACGCGTTACCCGTCCATCGTCTTCCTCATTTGTATAAGAAGACGGAAGATTTGCCGCAGCGTAATCCAAATCACTTATTATCTGTTTGGCAATCGCATATTTATCTGTTCTCCGAATAGAAGATGCCTCCTGTATCGTCAATGGATGATCGACCCATGGAACATCTCCAAATTGAGCTATCAAGTAATAATAAGCATACGCACGTTGAAACAAGACCTCTGCCGTATAGCGATTTTTTAAAATCGGATCCATATTTACATTCCCGATATTCACGAGAAAATCGGCACAACGTCTTATCGTAACATATCTTCTATTCCATAATTCCTGTAACACGGCATGGTTCGCTTCGAACGCATTCAATGCAATTTGTTGAAAATTACCAAACTGATTGCTGTGTTGAGGATAGGTATTATCGCTTGCCGCATCCAAGAAAAGTAAATCGCAACCATACGTATCGCTCTGAGGGAAGATATTACTATAAGTAGCATTCACTGCACGAAGAGCATCTTCTGCCGTATTCCAATAATTATCTACTGTAACTTTATCATTCGGATATAAATCCAATCCATCGGTACAACTAAAAACAGGAAGCAAACCGATGATCATAAAATAATATATATAGCGTTTCATAACTAAATGTATCTAATGTATTATAGAACAATCAATTTTTACCTATAGTAAGCTCCACTCCAAAGGTGAATGATCTCAACTGTGGATAATATGCTCCTCCCGAAGGACCCTCCGGATCCACATACGGATAAGAAGTCAAAGTGAACAAGTTATTGGCAGATATACTAAACCGAACCTTCTCAAAACATATTTTTCTCGTCCAATTTTTAGGAAGGGTGTATCCCAACTGTAAATTTTTCAATCGTAAATAAGCTGCGCTTTTTACATAGAAATCAGATATCTCGTAATTATTTTGTTGCCCGTTTACATATCGAGGTAATTTTGCATGAGCCAAATTTTCTTGTACCGATCGCTCTGGGTTCCAGCGATCCTCCAATAAGCTCTTTGAAGTAGGATTTAATACAATACCCCCATAAATAAACTCATCTCGTTTACCTACCCCTTGAAAAAATACTCTGAAATCAAATCCCTTGTACTCTCCTGAGAAATCCAGTCCAAACATATATCTCGGAGCACTCCAACCTATATCGGTTTTATCATAACTATCAATTTTTCCATCAGGAACTCCATTAGGCCCAGACAAATCGGCATACTTCAAATCGCCAACTTTTATTTGAGAGGCGTACCCCTCGGGCTTCGGACTGTTTTGTATCTCTTCTTCCGAGGTGAAAAAACCTAAGCATTTATATCCATACAGAGTATTCAAAGGTTTGCCCTCCGCTATTACCGTACGATCATATATATGAGGTCCGGTTCCTTTCAAATCCAAAACCTCATTCATTTGATCCGAAAAAGATAGAGTGACCCCATAATTAAACTCATTAACTTTATCCCTCCACGTTAACTGTAACTCATGCCCCCAACTTGCCATAACACCGGCATTTTGGACAGAAATCGGAATACCGATAACACCAGACACAGGCAAATCCAACAATATGCCATCGGTCTTCTTTCGATACCAGTCATAAGCACCGATCAGCCTATTATTGAACAAATTAAAATCTACCCCTATATCGAGCATAGTAGAAGTCTCCCACCCCAAATCGTAATTCGGTAAAATATTTAAATAAGAACCCGGGACCCATTGATGTCCGAACATATATTCTTTCGGATTATTAGCCATTACATTTGCATACTGATAAAGGCTTATGGTTTGATTTCCCAATTGTCCGTAAGATGCCCTAAGTTTCAAATTATCTACCACAGTTCTTATCGGCTCCATAAATTTTTCTTCCGATATTCTCCAACCTATTGACCCCGAAGGGAAAAGTGTATATTGATGTCCTGGCGCCAAACGTGACGAGCCATCGTACCGAAGATTAAACTCTAAAAAATAACGACTATCAAAATCATAGTTGGCCCGGCCAAAATAGGAATACATTCTCCACTCGTCAGAATTTCCCCAATTATCTTTCAAATCGCCAGTACCGGTCGCACCATCTATTTCCTCCAAATTATTATCAGGAATATTCTTCCTATTAGCTCCTACCCAATGGCTTTTATAATGTTCATCTGTAAAACCCGCTAGTACTTTAAAAAAATGATTTTGTATTTTTTTCTCATATTCAAGTGTGGTCTGTAAAGTAGTCTGGCTTCTTTCTGTCATTGAACGACTCACACTATTCGGATCATTACTATATTTATGGCTACCATCTTCATTAACAAACGTAATAGTTTTGTAAATACTAGAACTACCTACCTCCCATAAATTCCACGAAAACTGAGCCTTAGCACGAAGTCCGGGAATAATCTCCCAATTCGCCATACCATTCATAAGAAGATTATTATCATAACTTTTGGTATGTCCTCCCTCTGTAATCCAAGCAACCGGGTTCGTATCTTCATTGTTTAAATGTCCCCAATCTCCATTCGCCCGCTTAACTGGTAAATAAGGAGGCATATTTAAAACAGCTTCAAAAAAATCGCTATAATGATCAGGCTCTTTACTATTGCTTCTGTAATAGGATACACCAGCCATAACGTCAAAATTATCCACAATCTGAGTACTTACATTGGCTCTGGCATTATATTTGGAAAAATCGGTAAACTGAACCAACCCTTGTTGTGAAGTATAACCGCCAGAAATCATATAAGCAGATTTTGCAGTTCCACCACTTACCCGCACATTAGCTTGATGCATACTGTCATTGGACTTTACTGCCGATTTCCACCAATTCGTATTAGCATAATAATCCGGGTTACTGCCATCTCGCATCATTTGTATTTCTTCATCGGTATATAAAGGATTTCCACCAGCCTGAACGTAAGACTCATTAACCAACATAGCATAATTCCACGAATTATTTAACTCAGGGACTTTTGTCGGAGTCTGCATTGAGGCTGTATATGAAATATCTACCGTCGGATTTTTATCCTTATTACCCTTCTTTGTTGTTACCAATAAAACGCCATTGGATGCTCTCGATCCATAAATAGCTGCAGAAGAAGCATCTTTCAAAACAGAAACGGATTCCACATCCGTGGAGCTCAATGCATAAAAGTCCCCTAGTCCAGCCGGAACACCATCTATAATAACCAATGGTTCGGTAGAACTCATAGTTCCTATTGCACGAATATTCAGCGAAGGAGTAGATCCAGGTTTACCCCCATTATCCGTGATAATCAATCCGGGAACCGTTCCTTGAAGAGAATAAGCTATATTAGAAACCGGGACTTGCTCAATCGTTTTCGAAGAAATAACATCAATCGCACCTGTCACACTGGACTTTTTCTGTGTACCATAAGCCACTACAACGACCTCGTCCAGCACAACGGGACGAATATCTATGCGCAACGACGTACGACCGTTGATTTCCACCTCCTCTTTATTATACCCCACATATGAAACCTCCAAGACACCATCGGCTGGAGCATTGATAGAAAATTTTCCATCGATATTCGAAACAGTACCCACATTAGCACCTTTCACAACGATATTAGCTCCAATTACAGGAACTTCTGTTTCGTCATAAACAATCCCCTTGACAGTCACCTGCTCACGACTGCTTTTACCTAAGTTCGGACGCTTATCGAAAACAACAATCGATTTATCCGATACTATATTATAATCCAAACCCTTGTTTTTAAAAACTTCGTCTAAAACTTCTGGGACACTCTTATTCTTGACAGAGATAGAAACATCATTACTCTCGTCAAGCACTACATTTCTATAAGCAAACCTGTACGAAGTTTGTTTTTCAACAATAGAAAATAACTCTTTTAGAGTTGCATTTTTCAGCTCAATAGTCACTCTTTGACTCTGAGCAGCCAGCATACCTACATTACCTATAAAAAAGAATAATAAGATAAACTGTCTTAATCGATGTTTTATGATTTTTTTCATAAACCTTGAATTGTTTTTTATGGTTTTTCTTAATATTTATATAGAAAGACAACACGCTAATAAAAAAGTACTTTTAAAAAAGCATGTTTAAAAACATGTTTTACCAGAAGAAAAAAATATCCAAAACAAATATTATACTTTATTCTTGCGTTATAATCAAGTTCTAGTATTGGTCGAGACTCCTATCTCATTAATGGTATTATTTTTACATATAAATATTTGCAATATTTCGAGTTTATACTAAAAAGAGAATACCCGATTCAAATTTTTGAATCGGGTATTCTCTTCATTTCGTAGTTCCTAAAAAGGAACTATCAAAACAGAGGAGCATAAATAACAATATCCGAACGAATCGAAACTTTCCAAGAATTATTTCTTGGAAAAATAAATATCTTTCGCATCGACACGATAATCCATGTGATAAGAATATTTCAATATTTCCAATGCATTAAGCAAATCGTTAGAAGGCACTTTTCCAGTAAACAAATCACTGTCTATATTTAACCCCTTTATATGAATACTAATATTATAATTTTCTTCAAGAGCTACTATTACATTCTCCAACTGTTCGTCAATAAAAACTAGTTCGTTATTTTTCCATACAGATGCATCCTCCGGCCTCTTCTCTTCTAATACTAATATACTACCGTCTTGACAATTCAATACAGCCTTTTGGTTAGGTAACAACTTCTTCTCTTCCTTTCGAGATGATACTAATATCTCTCCCTCTTCCAATGTAACCTCCATAGTTTCATTTCCAGCATATGCATGTAAATTGAATTTAGTCCCCAATACTCTTACGGTTAAATCCTTTGTAGTAATAACAAATGGAACCGATTTATTTTTAGCTACATTAAAATAGGCTTCTCCATTAAAATCCACACATCGCTCATCTCGATTAAAATCTTTGGGAGAATATGTCAAGGAACTATTCGAATTCATCGTCACCTTAGTCCCGTCTGGCAAAGTCAAGTTAGCATGTTCTTCCGCAAATGTAGAAAATAAAACGTCCCCACTTGACAAAGAACGCGTTTCTTGATAAAAATAAAATGTAGCAAAAACAAAGATTGGAAGTAGGATTGCAGCTGCTATTCGTCCCCACGATATCAACATTTTAGTACGATATTTTGGAAAAATGCTTTTATCTACTTTGCGTTTTAGTATAGCTAAACGTTCAGCAGAAACGGAACTATCATCTAGTATATCCTCTTGCCAGCCTTTAAATAACCGATCTTCGAGTTGCCCGTCCGACATTTCTCTTACCTTCCTTTGAAGTTCCTCCAATTCTTTCGGAGTCAGACAATTTCTTTTATACTTTTCTTCTAAATAATCCATATAACTCGCTCTGTTTATGTAAAGACAACAAAAACGTCTTTTTATATCAATATTTCAATTATTTTAACACAAAGGAAAGAATTAAAACAAGACTTTTCTTCAATATTTCCTTTAAAACCTTCAATCCGGCTGAAAGAGCATTCTTTACGGTTTGTTCTTTAAGTCTAAGTTTTACAGCCGTCTCTTTAACAGACATCTGGTTTAATTTGACACACTCAATCACTTCCCTCTGAGTACTAGACAAATTTTTCATAGCCTTTTTCAGAGATTTACAGAAATCGTCATATTCCACAATAGCTGAAGTATCGCTCACAGAACATTGTTCTTCATTATAATAATTCACATATTCTTCAAAAACATATGAATTAATTCGTGATTTATACCTATTGATAATCTGATTCTTTGCTATTTTAAAAATAAAAGCGCTGAGGTGCTCGCCATGTATAATACTATGTCTATTTATCCATAATTTAATAAATACATCTTGTACAATTTCTTCGGTATCTTCTCTCGACTTAACATACTGCATACAATATGCATATAACCGAGCCGAATACATATTATATATTCTATTAAATGCATCTTGAGATTCCTGTTTTAATTGATATACAAGTTCCTCCTCATTCATAGTATAACCAAATTACAGCCTCCTCTTAATCTGTATTTTCAATCCTTCATGCTGCTCTATAAAAACTATCCTTTCGAATCACAACACTATAATTGTACAATCTCTATTTATAAATATCATTGGTCTTATTTAGCGAAGATAGTTATTTTCATAAAGATAAATATGTACCCAACTGTTAAAATTTTTCTAATATCAAACTCTAAAAATTTTACGCTCACATCGAATCATTAGCAGAAATACAAAACAACTATTTAATACACAATATTTTATAAACTAAAAATCAAAATACTTTATTAAACAAAAAGCCAACTTTTGAAGTTGGCTTTTTGTTTCCCTTTCTAAAAATTAGACCGTCTATTCTAACATATCATTAGGAGCAATAGGTATATACGGACCATCTTTCACCTCAAAAATAACAGTACCAGCACATAACACCTCAATTGTATGCCATTGTCCCCGGGGTATGTTTACCCCATAAGTACCCTCCGCCGGGTCGAGTTCATAGCGATTAATTTCCTTCTTGTCGTCATCGTAAAAGAGAACTCTCATACGCCCTCGCAACAATACATAAGTTTCGGCCGTATGCCTATGACGATGTATCGGTAAAACGGTTCCCGGTTCAAGGGCATTAAGCAGACGTTGCGAAGGAGACGACAACGATTCGTGAAAGTTATAATTCATACGCAATCTAAGACTTTCCTTTGCAGCCTTTGTCACCCTATCGAGTAAAACATGATCTATTAATATCTCAGACATTACTTCGTTCTCCCTTCTCAATAATTTCGAATAAATTGTTCATACATTTTTCTTTCTTAAAATGCCGCTGGTAATAATTATATCCGTTTCTACCCTTTTCTTCCAATTCTTGATTTGAATAATTCGAAATGGAAAGGACTAAACGAACCATCTTGTCAATAGAATCTGCACCTGTATAATATCCGCAACGAGCATTCTTTACAACCGTTTGTACTTCACCATTCGCCATGACTAAAATAGGTTTAGAACTGAGCATATAAGCCTGTATCTTCGCTGGTAACGTCACATTGAATGCGCTATTGTCACAAAGAGGAAGCAACATAATATCGGCTTTTCTGAAAAATGCCGGCATATATTCAATGGGATAACGGTCATAAAAATGTACAGTATCACCCATCTCCCGACTTTGAACGAACGACATAACCCATTTTTTCTTTCGCCCGTCACCGATAAAAATCCACTGTATATGTTTATTGTTTTTCAAACGTTCGGCTACACTCATCACATTTTCAAGATTTTGCGCCTCACCTAAATTTCCGGCAAACATAATTTTAAAACCATCTGGCAAATGTGGCAGTTCATCGTCATCAACAGTACATTTTCGAAGTTCATCTTCTCCCCAATTGGGTAAATCTTCTATACAATCATTTTTTACCCCTCGTTGCTGTAACAATGTCCTCACGCCCGATGCCGCTATGAAAATTTTGCGACAATGCCGGTAAATGTAACGCATGATACGATCAACTATTTTAACGATATATTTATTAGTTATACCTCCGGCAGCCAAACTTTCTGGCCAAACATCAAGTAACCAGAAATAAATAGGAATTCGTCGTATTTTTTTCGCAAGCACTGCCGGTATACCGATAAACGCCGGGGACAATTCCTGTACAAAAATAAAGTCGAATCTCTTACGACAAACGATACTTAATGTGTATATACAAGAAAATAATAAACTCGATAAATAATTGAGCACCATTCTTATCGCCCTACCGTCTCCACGAGGAATCACCGGCACACGAATGACATTTACCCCATTGACGACTTCTCTCCGCCTGCTCCGCAATCCGTATCCCTCGTAAAAATGGCCCTGAGGATAATTGGGAATACATGTAATTACAGTAACTTCATATCCTCGTTTTACCATTTCAAAAGCGATATCGTTACCTCGAAAAACTTCGGGATAAAAATAATTGGTCAAAAACAAGCATCGTTTACCTTTCACCCCAGATGACTCTTTTGACATAATCGGTATAAGAAAGAATAATTCGCACGACTTTATCGCTAACATTCGGTATAGAGTAGTCTGCGACCGGACGAAAATTACGAGTTTCGAGATTCTGATTCTGCAATTCGGACAAACCCTGCATCACCCGTTCGGGATTAAGCCCTACCATCATCACTGAAGCTTCCTCCATCGCCTCGGGACGCTCGTGAGCTTCACGTATATTCAGAGCCTTAAAATTAAGAATAGACGACTCCTCGCTGATGGTTCCGCTATCCGAGATTACCGTTTTGGCATTAATTTGCAATTTATTATAATCGCTAAAACCCATCGGTTTCATCAACCGTATAAGTGGGTGAAATTCAACACTATCGATTTCTATTTTCTTGCGGGTACGGGGGTGTGTCGACACAATCACGGGAAAACCATACGTTTGAGCTATGTCGTTCAAAATCTTAACCAAATTCCCGAAGTTGCGTTCGCTCGATATATTCTCTTCCCGATGGGCCGACACGACAAAGTATTTGCCCTTCTCCAATCCCAGATTCTCTAAAATAGACGAGGCATTTATCTGAGGCAAATACCTGTTCAGCACCTCATACATGGGGCTTCCGGTTTTGACAACCCGATCGGAAGGGATTCCCTCGCTCAACAAATATTCACGGGCAATAGAGCTGTACGGCAAATTAATATCCGATATATGGTCGACAATCTTACGATTACTCTCTTCGGGAACACGCTGGTCGAAACAGCGATTTCCGGCCTCCATATGGAAAATAGGGATATGACGTTTCTTAGCCGCTATCGTACACAAGCAAGAATTCGTGTCGCCCAGTACAAGAAATGCATCCGGACGAACTTCTTCAAGAACCGGATCTATATTAATCAATATCTGTCCGGCAGTCGTCGTCGCATTATTACCTGCCGCATTCAAAAAATAATCAGGTTTCCGTAGACCTAAATCCTGAAAAAACATTTCGTTTAATTCATAATCGTAATTTTGTCCTGTGTGTACCAATACGTGCTCTATGGCGGGACTGGCATCTAACTTTTGCAATACACATGACAATCTGATTATTTCGGGTCTTGTCCCTACTACCGAAAGGACTTTCAATCGCTTCATAAATCTATATTTTGATTTTTTCACTCGTCTTTCACTACCGGTTCGAAATAAGTATCGCTATCGGTAGGATCATACCATTCGTTTATCCAAAACTGAGCATATAAAATCTCATCGCCGATATTCGATATATTATGTGTGTACCACACCGGCATATCCACATAAGCCGGTTCTTCCCCGTTAAGATAATAATCCAGTACTTCGTCTGTTCCAACCTTCCGGAGCTGAATTCTCGCTTTTCCCTTAATCACTACAAACCGCTCCATCTTGCGAGTGTGATAATGATTTCCCCTTGTAACACCAGGAACGGTGGTAGAAAAACTCACTTGGCCACCCACCCCGATTTTTACGGTCTCGACGAAACTACCTCGTACATCGGTATGTTGAACCAATTTCACCGGGAAATAGCTTTCCATATCAATATAGCTACGAAATGTATTAAACAAATTCATTTCATGGATATTATTCAAAGGAGGAATAATTCCCTGCTCGAAATACAATTTTTTGAAATTTTCAAACAAACCGAGAACTTCACTCACCTTCATCTCGAAATCGCAGGCTACATCGTCCCGCTCGACAAGCGAGGGTACGGTGCGACCTCCCATTTCCCTTATTTTATCACAAATATGACGGCATAAACTACCCACATAAATCAAATTTACCTCATTGTCTTGTAATACCGTGGGGGAGTCGCCGTGAGTCAATTTATACCCGAACGTGGCTATGAACGAATTATAATTAGGCTTCCCAAACGGACCGAAAACATTGGGAACTACCATTCCTGTAAAAGATGTCCCATTACGCACAGCCCATTCTTCCAACAATTTACGGCCATCACTCTTACTACGGCCATACTCATTATCCCGTTCCTCCTGTATACTCGACGAGAATAAGACATAAGGACGAGAATTTGTCGCTTCCATAGTCTCGATTAGCTGTTTTACCAATCGCATATTCGTCTCGTACAAAACATGCGCATCAGTATGACGGTTTACCGCCGCCAAATGTACAATAACATCACAACTCTCTACAAACGTATTCAGCCGTTCCACATCGGCAAAATAATCATCTTCGAATGGAACTCTCTCAAATTCTTCGGGATAAAGTCCCAACGCATTATATAAATGAGTACCGACAAACCCAGACTGCCCGGTAATGCCTACTTTTATCATAATTCTGTCCACTAATTGAGATTCAAATCTTCCCGTACGATATCGAGCTTCAGCAATAACTGTTTCATTTCTTCTACATCGAGCCTGTGAGTATTGTGCGAATGATAGTCTTCTATTTGAGAGACTACCTCACTACCTTCGACAAAAAATTTATCGTAATTCAAATCTCGACTATCGCATGGAATACGATAATAATTATCCATATCCTCTGCCCTCGCCATCTCCTCGCGAGTAACCAAAGTTTCATAGAGCTTCTCCCCATGCCGTGTACCGATAATTTTCACGGGAGTATCTTTGCCATACAATTCTTTCAACGCAGTCGCCAAAGTAACCAGTGTAGCCGCCGGAGCCTTCTGTACGAATAAATCGCCATTACGGCCATGCTCAAACGCATAAACTACCAAGTCGACAGCATCATCGAGCGTCATCATAAACCGTGTCATGTTGGGATCCGTGATCGTTATTACCGCATTGTTTTTCATCTGCTCGATCCATAGCGGAATCACAGATCCCCGACTCGCCATCACATTTCCATAACGAGTACAACAAATTGTCGTTGTCGCAGAATCACCCAACTGGCGTCCTTTGGCAATCGCCACTTTTTCCATCATGGCCTTACTTATTCCCATAGCATTGATGGGATAGGCCGCTTTATCGGTAGACAATACGACAACATTTTTCACACCATGCTCCACGGCCGAATCCAATACGTTCTCCGTGCCAAATACATTCGTACGTACAGCCTGCATAGGAAAAAATTCACATGAAGGGACCTGTTTCAAGGCAGCTGCCGAAAACACATAATCGACCCCACTCATAGCGCTATCCACACTACGTTTATCCCGCACGTCACCGATATAAAACTTAACCTTCGGGTTCTGTAATCGATGCCGCATATCGTCTTGTTTTTTCTCATCACGGCTAAATATGCGTATTTCACCGACATCGCTATCCAAAAACCGCTTTAACACAGCATTGCCAAAGGATCCTGTTCCTCCGGTAATAAGCAATATCTTATCTTTAAAAATAGACATGATTATTAATTTAAACTATAAAAAACGCTTCTGCTAAATATCTGCATATCCGATCTTACCATTTCTAAAAATCGATCACAATTTTTTTGAAATTGAATCGGGTCAAATGATCTGGCATAGATCATTATTTTACTATATATATCATCTTCAGAGGAAACAATAATTCCCAAATCATATTCTTTCACATATTCAGCCTGAATACCACCCGACGAAACAATCATCGGTTTTCTTCTCAACAAAGACAAATAAAATCTATTACTTATCAAATAACGGCTCAACGTATCATCAGGCAAAATTATGTTCATAAAATCACAGCCATCAACGATAGAAAATTCTTCCTTTTTCGGATAATAACCCGTAAATTTCACATTATTATATATCTTTTTCACCTCGTACTTTTTCAATAAATCATATGCAATACCCATACCCGAAAATTGAATCATTATTCGAGATTTATTCCCCAAATGATCCATTAGCATTTTATTCGTAATAAAATTTCTAAGTTGTCCGATAGTCAACACTTTAACATTTTCCACATCGATATCTCGGGCATTCACTATGTCCTCATCAAGAGATTTACGTCTTGCATTATGACATATTACGTAATCACATGCAGGTAACCACGACCTAAACCCCGGTGAAGAAAAACAATTCAATGCTGAATTATTTAATAAACGCCTAATTATGGGAACGGTATATTTAACCAACGGAGAATAATCACGTATATCAAATATATACTTCTTTTTATAATAACTTAATAAATAGTAAGACAGGAATACCGCATTAGCGATGGTAAATACTACAATCTGACTATAATCAGATTGTTTCAATATCCGTCTTACGAACCGAGAATAGCGAAAATAATCATAAATTTTACGAACACAAGAGGCTGTCTCCTTCGCTATAATATCACAAGAATGTATCTTATAGGGGAACTCCTCATTCAATACACGTTTATCCCTATTCAACAAAATGACTTCGACATCAATATTCTTTTCCTTATATACATCTATATAATATTGTATATAAGGAGATTTTTCTACATTTGTAGCGAGAATCAACGCCACTTTCATTTTTTCATTATTTTTTTAAATAGGTATATATCACTGTTTCTATTTTTATCAACGGGGGGAGAAATGACAAACGACAGTTTTTACGCAAAAACCGCAATAGGATTCTCACGAATTTAATGTTATTGAAAAAATGACTGTCAGGACGTCGATATGTTATTATTAATTTATTTTGCGCTATTTGTTCAAACAAATTAAACCACAAAGGCATAATATTTTTTGGAGAAAATCGGCTCACCTGCTCTTTTGCTTGAATTCCCAATCGTTCATTAACCTCATCGTGAGTCAATAAGAACACAATTTTATCTGCAATTTCCTTGTATGAATGACATAAGTATCCTGTAACTTCATTTTCTATTGTATCGGGATAACCATTTTTTCCCAATGTAACAACCGGTAACCCCGCACAATTCATCTCAATTGCACCCATTCCAAAGGTCTCTGTGCGAGCTGACGGATTAACTACTCCAACTGACGACGACAAAAAAACTTCGTATTTTTCACCCCCTAAGATTCCTTGAAACGTGACAGATGGCAATAGTTCTCCTTCTTCCGACAAATACGGGAAAAACTCTTCTTCAAACGATTTATCCGCTATTCCCATTCTTCCCAAAGAGCAATTTCTAGAATAAAGATTTCCACCTCCTATCACCTGTAATCGTGCCATTGGAACCTTTTTCAAAATGTACTTCCACATTTTGGCTAATATCAAAAATCCCTTTTCTGGAATCAATGCTCCCAAATAAACAACCGTTTTACCGTCATTATCCCGCTTTTTTTCCCCTACCACATCGGGAACCATATTATATATAAACAAAGATTTATCACAAATGGGGTGATCTATATATCTATCATACTGCTGCCTACCTACAAAAACATTTGCAATAACAGACGGGCTCTTAGCAACCCAATCGGCATAATCCCCAAAATAAAAATTATGCCCCCAAATAACAATGCGGTGCCGTAGTTTATCGATAAATCGAGCCAATTGTTGATCCTTATTATCCTTAATGATAATAAAATCATCACCTCGTCTTTTTGATTCGGTCAAACCCTCAAAAATATCTTCAACAAGAACCTTCTCTACACCTTGTGGGAAAAAACAGTCAGATGAACAATAAACTCTTACCCTATACGATTTCGGGTCAAAACGGAGTATATAATAAATCAAAAGTAAAAAGCAATATTGAGTTCCCCCCACTCCCGGATTTCCTAAGTCCGGACGGGAACAATCAACCCCGCTCAATCCTTTATCAAAAAAATAAAATCCAATATTCATAGAGCAACCATTCATAAAATAGATAATAGTTTTTTCATCTGAAGAAAATTATTCTTTTCATTCATGACATAACTCTGAGCCTCACTTGCTTTCCTTAAACATTCGGTATAATCCATTGAAAGTACTTCGGACATTTTATTAGCCATAGCCTCAATTGATTCGTCTTCGAAATAATACAAATATTTATCATATTCAGCTGGAATTCCGGGAAGTTTCGTCGTCAATACTGGAGTTCCTGACAACATATATTCCATTATTTTCGAAGGAAAAGAATATTGAGTATATTCATACGAACTCGGTCGTGGATTAATCAATAATGCAACCTGTTTCTGACGAGCCACAATTACGTCACGAGAGACTAATCCTTTATAAATTATACGATCATGTTTTGCTGCTAATTCGACCAATTCTGCTCTATAATCGCCATCTCCATATATCTCCAATATATAATCGGTATTATTCATTGCCAAGAAACTATCCAACAATTTTTTAATCCCATAAATTTTATGAATAGAGCCACTATACATACAGACCTTTTCCCTTCTCCTCCCCTTATTGGATTCACACTTTGCTCTCACATCAACTATACCCTCTATCACAACACTTGGTTTATGATTAGGATTCAAATCAGCATCCATGTAATTAGTCAATGTCACAAATGCATCCATTTGACGTATAATATATTCTTGCAAACTAGATTTTATTCGAGAAAGAAATCCCATCGACAAATAACGAGGCATATCTGTTACAAAAACCGTAACCCTGATATTAAAAAATATTTTACATAAAAAACAAGAAAGCAATAAAGTAAAATTAAGCCCATCACATAGAATAGCCGAATTATCCTTCCCTAATTTATTTTTCCATAATTTTATAAACCGTATAATCCTTAACAATAAATGTAAATACCCTCCCCTTTGCTTCCTAAAAAAATAGTTATATCCTATTCCCTCTTCCAAGACACAATGTCGTTCCCCTCTTTTTGAATGCCAATAACGATATGCTAAATTGTTAGATAACACATTTACTTTTACACCATTAGCCTTTAATCCCAATAACATCAACCGCATGAAATACTGGCCTTGTATTCCATAATATCGAGGCTGTGTTTTCAATATTTCAATCAATAATTTTTCATGAACCACAGATGCAACAAATAATATATTCATATCTGTCATCGCCAAATAAAAGATTCAAAAATAGTATGATATTCTATGAACGAATCTCTCCAAATTTCGGAATTGAAAAATGAGAAAAAGTCATAAATAGTGAAAAACATAATTATAAACAATGTTCCTGCCCGTACGATTCTATTATTGATCGTACGAATCATCAGTGGATAAGTTGCGATCATTGACACTTGCAAATACATACCTATCCGAGCAATAAGTTGAGCGATAAAACCTAACGGAACGAAAAGAAAAGAAAGGGCGGTTATTTTGAAAATCAATCCGTCCTTTCGATCTTGTCTTTTTTCATAATACAATATCATACTCATGATGATAATCTGATAAACAAAGCCTATTCCCGACTCTAATTTCGATTCTTCTTTCCCTTCTTCCAGATAGTAAGTATATTTTCCCAAACCCGTTACAGAAAGAGTATTTTCAATTATAGATGTAACAATATTCTTGAACAACAGAATAGCAAAAAAGAGAACAACGCCAATAATCACCCCCTTCTTACCCATTCTCCAATTCACAAATCCAAGAAAAACTATCGGTAACAATATTTTGGCGCTACTGTGGAACAAAGAGGCAAATAAAATAAATAACGCTGCAATGATGACCTTCTTTTTATAAATATAAGGAATGGACAACAAAACTATGCACATAGCCAAAGTCTGACGCATCATAGACGATTGCGTAAGCATGAAATTAGGATTAAACACATAAATAAATACAGCGAACCAATACCATTCTTTCGGTATATATTTCTTGATAAACCAATAATAAACAGATATTTCAAATGCAGTAAGGACAATGACTAATGAAAAAAAACCGAATGGTTTGAATATCCGATACAAGAATATCCAACCGTCTTCCCATCGTTCGTTAGGATCTGAATAATTAAATTCATCGATCGAATTATATACTGTAAATTTGTCTATGTATTGACGATAGTCGTTTCCCCATTCATAGCGTATCGCAAGGAAAACGAATAATATGGTCATCGCTGCGCCAAAGCCCCAGCTCAATCGTCTGTAACGCCCCAAATAGGCCAAACACACACATATTAAACCAATAACGATCGTCTCAATCATACCTTTTTCGAAACAAGCGCCTGTTCATATAATTCGACATATTTCTCATACTGGCAAAATTTATCATACTGGGTTTGCGCCACTTCCCGACACGCCTGCGAATAAAACGATTTACCCGTCTTACAAACCTGTCTTATCGCCTCGGCCAGTCGCTCCATATTTCCGGTTTCTACAACTAAGCCCGTATCAGAGTCTACCAATTCAGGCAACGCCGTATTGTCATAGACCACCGCCGGTGTACCACAAGCGAACCCTTCCACAATAGTAAGTCCGAAAGTCTCTTGGTACGACAAACTCGTCACCACATCTGCCGCCGAATAAATAAGAGCCAGTTCATCAAGATTCTCTGTTCGCTCTACCCCGATGATACCATCGGGTATATTGTTTTTCTGCTCAGAGGTTATCCCCACCAAAACGACCACGAACTGATCGGCCGGCAATAATTCCCTCAGTTTATAATAATCATATAATCCCTTTGATGCGCTCCAATGAGAACTTACCCCCACAATCATGAAGCGGTTGCCACAACCATACTTTTGTTTAATGGCTTGTATATCGGTACGAGGATAGAATCGAGTACTGTCCACTCCGTTGGAAATAACCTGTACAGGTACAGAACCGACAACCGAACTTCTCACTACACCCGACAGCCACTCCGAGACTGTCACAAAAGTCAGATTCGGAACAGAAGTTATATATGCCTCTTTCTTTCTTAACACCCACGGCATAGTACGGAACACCCCTTTTAATTCCCCGCCCGTATCGCTATTACCACATCTCGGACATCGATAGCAACCCGTTTTCCAATTTTCGCATTTATTGTACACGAAATGAGTACACCCCCCCGTCACAGCCCAACAGTCGTGAAGGGTCCAAATAACCGGAATACCCGCTTTTTTCAAAAAAGAGAAAAGAAGTGGCAAATTCAAAAAATTCTGATGAATATTATGCAAATGAATTATATCGGGAGCTATTTTCTTTATTTTTCTGATAAATAACTTCGTCTCAATCCAAGAACCGAATCCTTTCAAATTGAGAATACGGGAAAACAAATAGGTATGTATAATATACGATATAACGCTTTTATTAATTCTAATCTCCTCACATGAGCAAGGATTCGATTCGCTTGCGTATGCAAAATAGCACTGCCAACCATGTTTTACCGCAATCTCCCCTATCTCGGCCGCAATCCTGCCGGTTGACCACAAATTGGCATAAGTATTGACGATCAACAGTTTCTTACCCATTTTGAAAAGCCTCTTTATTCAACATTTTCAACTGCCTGTTCATCACCACAGGTTGCCAGACACAGTAGGGCAATAAACCTACAATCGTAGCTGTGATTACAATCGTCCACGGAATCCACGAAGAAAATAAAACGATAGCTACGACTTTGAAGAGTACAGCCCATAAAAAACCATACAACTGGCATTTAAGCGTGCCTAAACCATTAACGACACTCGTCAAAACCGATACCCAAATCATCACACACCCCAATAGGGCAAACAGCAATGCAGCGGACAAATTCACCTCGATAGCCTTCTCGCCTAACCAAAATTCCAATATCGGGTCAAGAAATGGAATGATAGCCAATTGAAACAATACAGCAATACCAGCGACAAAATACAGAAAACGGACCAACTTGATTATCCAATCGTAACGTTTTTCTACAAATGCTTTCGTCACAGCCGACCATACCGGAATCAGAGCCAAAGACACAAATGTACCGGCGATTGAAAAGATCTTTATATATATCTGGTATTCTACAACGAAAGACGGATCGAAAAAGTAGGATATAAAAAACTCGTTGGTTACAGTAATTATCATGTATAACAACTGCAAAACAAGGAACAAAATTCCCAACGACAAAACACCAGTGGCTTTATCCCACCGAAAGTACTTGAACGATGGCAAACATTCTTTCAGGTCTTTTGCAAAAACAATTATTGTCGCTACCAATAACGGCAAACACCCTGTAACAGCCTGCACCCAAGAAATCGTTACAAAATCTCGTTCGACATCTCCGGTCGGATCATATACCCACAGAAAAATCAATAATAAAACGGTAGAAAGCAGATTCAAGAAATTAGGTAACGCCGATTTCTGCAAGGCATACAAAATAGAGATAATCAATTTCAGAAAGAAAAAACACAATACACCACATAAAGCGATAACAACCCCTTTACGCAAACTCTCTGGCGATATGCTTTGTTCCGAAATATTGAAAACCGAATTCCAATCTATATATCGGCTTATTATAAATGCTAAAAACGAAATAAATACAGTGACACCTCCCATCAAAATGTAAGAAGATGATATATATTGCCGGGCACTTTCATAGTTTTTCAAACTCAAATCGGCCGTCAAATGATTCCGCAAGCCATTGCCTATTCCCAAATCAAAGACTTGTATCCATGATAAAACAGAACACATCGTGAACCAGCACCCTAATACGGTATTGTCATCGAAATAGTTCAGATAAAGAGGAAACAAGGCAAAAGAAACCAAAAAGCCGAACCCTCGAACAAGGAAAGAGCCCAGTACATTGTTAATTAGGTTCTTATTACCTATGTATTTCCCTTTTATATCACTAAACTCTATCACGGAGAAACAAACTCAATTGTTCTACAAACCTATTATCCAAAGACTGTACCACCGCCCGCGTGTCAAAAGGATTATCCAAATCCACATTCAATATGGCATTTGCTATATCGCTGGGTTCTTGTTTCTGATAATAATAAATATAACCCGAAATTCCATAAGCTCGCCGTACCGCTTCTATATCGGCAGAAACGACTTGCAAACCATTCGACATATAAGATAATATTTTCGACGGAAACGAGGTATTATTAAACGCCGCATCAGGATTCTGCGTGCTCAGGCCAATCTGACACGTCTGTAAAAAATCTATATATGCACTCCCTTTCAGTACCCCATCATAGGAGACTACCGCACCGCCTTTGCCCGACATCTCTTCACACAGCTCTTTAATCGCCTGTATCTCTCCCGGATTCCCAAATCCAAGTATATGAACTCTATATGTAGACGGCAAGGACGCCGCCACACCCGCAGCCGCCATAGCTCCGCCTTTATTGGGATCAAGTGTACCAGAATAGACAACATGCACCTTATTGTCTCCGTGCCGTTCGCTCATCACAGGCACACACCGATAAGTCCCATAAATAACTAAATGAGGCTTCTTTTGCCTATTTACTTTATCATTCAGAAGATCGGTCGAAAACACAAACTTATCCGCAACGTCTATCATCTTGCATTCCCAACGTTCCATATACCGAGGAACAGGAGAAACATCTTGATAAATCTCTTCTACTTCGAGAATCAGTTTGAATTTCTTTATTTTTTTTGCCAGCAAAATCACATTGTAATAATACAAAGAATGGTATACCCATATAGACTCTCCTTTTTTAACACAAAAAAGAAGATAACTCAATAATTGCAATACCCCCCAAATAAGTCGCAACAAGACTAATATTTTAGATCGACAACGAAACGACGAGAAAAATCTCGTTTTCACATGAGGCTGTCTCTCTTCAACCCGAGACTTATACCATCGAAACGTCCCGCTTTCTATACATGCCGATGCCGAAACTACCTCTACGTCATATCCGATTCTTACAAGAGATTCAATGATATAATCCATTTTATTAGCCGCAGCAACGCTATAATTCCGCGCTATCCCAGAATCGGCAAAATCATAAAATGAAATATATTTAATCACCGGTCGCATATCTTTTCCAAATATCCCCCCGGTATAAAAACCGTAGCGATTGAAAATAAATTTTCGAGACGAACTACCACTCGACGATGGCCTGCAATGCGGATTAACTCCCCTTCGATTCCGGCAAAAGTCCCTGCGACCACACGTACCCGATCTCCTCGTTTTAAATCATGGGGAAACAATTCTATCTCATTTTCATGACGGTCTACCAAATAGATAAAATCCTCCATTTGCTTATCGGGTACACGTAAAAGCGAACGAGTGGAAAAATCCCGCAAATATCTCATAGGATACCCATATTCGTTAATCAACTCAATGCAACTTTTTTTATTTCCTCGAACAAATATCAACCCGTTCACAAAAGGCTCTTCTACTTTTTTTCGCTTCCCGTTAATCTCCTTTACGACTTGATGGAAAGGTACAAAATGCTCTATACCCATACGGGCAAGAAGGTCTTTGATCTTACGTTCCTGCCGATACGTTTTCGCTACATACCACCCGATACTGTCGTTTTCCACCATTGCTATTTTAGTTTAGGCAAAGCCTAAGCTTCCAGACAACAATACGTTATCCTCGATAAAATCAGCCTCTCCCTCGAACTTTTGCACTTCTTCCTCTTAAACAGAGTTATAAAATACAAATTCTATTGTACAAATATATGTAAAATGCATGGATTATTTATAATTATTTATTTAGTTATTATTACTAATCATATTATATATTCACGACATTCTATCTATCTAACTAAATATTAGAAAATTAAATCCCGATACCTCCTTATAGGAGATATCGGGACCATCATCATCTTCACTAAAACAGATAAAAAATAAGAACGTTTTTTAGGGTTAGCCTATAAAATATCTTTCACAAAAGTTATCTGATAGAAAATATCTTTTGAACGTCTTCTTTTTTAGGCTCCTGCGAAGGCACACTATCGGTTTTAGCCGGTTCTTCATTCATATAAACCGATGAAGTCTTGGGTTCTTCTTTCTTGGGTTCCTGAGACGGCACACTGTCTGTCTTAGCAGGTTCTTCGCTCATACAAACCCAAGCTGCCTCTGATTTAGGCTCCTCTTTCTTAGGTTCTTCGGTTGGGACACTATCTTTCTTTACAGGCTCTACATTGGAATCTTGTGCATACAAACCAAGAGTAGATACTCCCATCATGAACACAGCTACTGATAACATTAACTTTTTCATAATTCTAACTTTTTTAGTTATACATTCTATATTCCATTCTTCGACTATAAAACAACAATCGTTATGCCAACACTTCCAAAGAATACACAAACAACTGATTATAAATAAATTAAATAAATAGAATACAAAAATCTTATGTGGAAATTTGTAGAATAAAAAGAAAAAGGGTGTGGAAAAATTCCACACCCTTTTATCCTCAAATACAGTGAGAGATAAGTGCAAAGGCAAGCGGAAATAAGATTTCCGACTTGACTATGACGAACCGTATCCTATATTCTACAAATATATAAGTTACTCGATTTGATACAATTTCAACTTGTTATACAATGTCTTTCTATCTATGCCTAACATTGCAGCCGCTTTACTTTTATTACCCAAACATTTCTGTAATGCCGATACAATCTTAGTCCGCTCACTATCCGGATCGTGTAAAATATTTATCGGCTTGTCTATATTCATGTCTATGCCCAAATGTTCCACACGTATGGGATTCCCCTGAGCAAGTAAAGCCGCCCTCATAACAGTATTACGCATTTCTCTTAAATTTCCCGGCCAAGTATATTGAGAAATCTTTTCCATCGCTTCCGGCAAAAATCCGGGAACAGGCTTTTCGAGTTCTCGATTGGCTTGATCCAAAAAGAAATTAGCAAACAACGGTATATCCTCACCTCGTTCGCACAAATGCGGCATATAGATCGTAAATTCATTGATTCGATGATACAAATCTTCCCTAAATGCACCTGATTTTATAGACGCCTTCAAGTCTTCATTTGTCGCGGCAATCAACCTCACATCGACTTTTACTTCCGTTGTAGTCCCGATGGGCTTCACTCTGCGTTCTTGCAACACACGTAGCAACTGTACCTGAACATCGTAACTCAGATTTCCTATTTCATCAAGAAAGATCGTTCCACCATCTGCTTCTATAAAAGCACCGACTTTATCCTCAATCGCTCCCGTAAACGAACCTTTCTTATGCCCGAAAAATTCAGAAGCAGCCAATTCTTTCGGAATGGCTCCACAATCGATGGCGACAAACGGTTTCTCCGAACGTTTACTTAATTGATGTATCCGTTTAGCCACATATTCCTTTCCTGTCCCACTGGCCCCATTGATCAGCACAGACATAGAGGTCGGAGCCACTAACTTCACATAAGTATACAATTGACGGGCAGCTTCACTCTGCCCCTCTAAATAATTTGTTTCTTCCGGTACAGATTCAGACACAGGAATCTGTTTCCCAGTCTTGACACCCGCATTAAAAACCTCGTTTATCTTTTGCAATAAATCTTCCGGATTCACCGGCTTAGATATATAATCTCTCGCACCGAGTTTCATCGCCTGAACAGCCGACGGGATAGCCGCGTAGCTCGTCATTACGATCAAAGGAACATTTACATTCCGATTGCTCACCCATTCCAACAAATCGATGCCGTCTCCATCAGGCAAACGTAAGTCGCAAAGCACCAAATCGACCGAACTTTCAATAAGAGTTTTTTTCGCTGCTGCAATTCCCGAAACAGATACTACCGAAAATTTTTTCTTGGAAAGCCACGTCTGCAACATAACAGCAAATGTCGTATCGTCTTCTACAATGAGAATATGCTTCATAATTATTCCTCCTTTGCCAATACCAATTTAAGGCCTGTACGTATTTTCTCAGCACAGACCAACAACTTATCAAGATTTCGAGACAGCTCATCGGTCCACTTATGCGCACCTTCCTCTTCTAATCGAGACAACACCGGCAACATATCCGAAATTTTCAACATGGCGAAAATCGGTTGCCACTTATGAGCAATACGTGATACCACAATCCCATCGCGACGAGCCGCGGCCCCTTTCAACTCCTCTATCTGGCTATTTATCTCCTGAAAGAATGTCTCCAATATTTTCCGGCGAGCCTTCGCATCATCTTCGGCAAAAGCCGTAAGAGCCGCAAAATCATACGGAGCCTCTCCTCTTTCACCCTCATCTTCTATCTCACGGGGAGTTGCCTCTTCATTCCAAATCCCCGATAAACAAAAAGATAATTGCGCCAACGAAAAAGGCTTGTGTAAAATTCCCGAAAAACCTTCCGAAAGGAATTGGTCTGCATCGATCCTCGCCGTAACCATTACAACCGGAAGCTTTCTCGCCAGAGCGATATGAGACTCCCTCAAAAATTTCAAAAAACTCACTCCGTCCATTTCCGGCATCTGCATATCGGTAAACAAAGCATCGAAATGCTCATGTTCCAGATAACCCAAAATCTCCTCGGCCTTCATGCAGGCAACCGATTCTATACCCAATTGTTTCAACTGATTCTCAAAAAGTGTCAATTGTAATTTATCGTCATCGAGCAATAGGCAACGTTTCCCCGAAAAAGCCTTCGTATCGCCGGTCTCCTCCGAGACTTCTTCCAATGGAATTTCCACGGTAAACGTACTGCCAACTCCCTCCACACTGCGGACATCTATACGCCCGCCCATCAAATCGACGAGCTGTCGAGTAATAGCCAACCCCAATCCGAACCCCTCGACTCCCTGTGCCGAAGAAAGCCGTGTAAAAGCCTGAAATATATGTTCCAAATCATCTCGGGCTATTCCCCGTCCCGTATCGCTAACCGAAAAAACAAGATATCGAACACGCACAAACACATGAATCGTCACCGTACCCCGGGCTGTAAACTTCAAAGCATTGGACAACAAATTATCGACAATTTGCTTAATCCTTAACGGATCGCCCGAAAAATTGGCATCGGCCGATTTCTCAACTTTCAATACCAGATTCAGTTGTTTCTTATCCGCCACAGGTTGCATAGCAGATACTATTTTATCGAATAATACTTTGGGGCTGAAAGCAATATGATTTATATCCAATTTATGCGACTCCAAACGGTGAAAATCGAGTAAATCGCTTACCAGCGAAAGCAAATGATCCGATGATGCCTTCATGTTTTGCAAATAGAACTTTTGCCGTTCGGTATTATCCAGCCTCATCATCAACTCCACATATCCGATAATAGAACCGAGCGGAGCCTTAAAATCGTGCGTTATCGTCAGCATCAACTTTTCCCGAGCCTCCAACAAATCTTCGGCTCGTCTCCGAGCTTCTTCCAATGCCCTACGAAAACGATCGTCCCTTAACCAACCTTTCCAAACCAATACCCCAAAAATAACCGCCAATAAAATAGCACCGGAAGCCACAGCGACCAAAGCTCTCATAGACTCCTGACGAATCTGTTCATTTCGTTCTTGTATCTTCTCCGATACAATAAGTTGCTCTCGTTCAAAGCTATTCATCAGACGATTGATCTGACCGTTCAACCGTTGATTATCGTTTCTCAATCGCCACCGCTCCCGTTCGAGAGCCTGTTGAGACAACTCCCGGATCTCATTATAACCGCTTTCCATCGCTTTCAAATCGGCAGCCAACGAATCGCTCAACGCTCCTATACGTTTCGATTCTATCCGAATGCTATCTAACCGAGTAGGTGCTTTCCCCGAAATAGCATCGGCTATTCGTCCGAACACATTTTTACGGCGGCGTTTCTCTATCAGCGAATCGCTCTGTCGAACCAATCTTTGCTGACGATTCTGAATAAGGATCAACGAATCTTGCTGTTTCATCATATCCTCTATTTTCCGGTTTTGCTCCTTGGCCACATCGATCGTGGTTCCCATCAATCGCCGTATAACCGCATTTTTCCGATTCAGCAGACCGATAATACTATCGATTCGGGACAGCTGGACAGAGTCCGATGTAATACGACGTAACGAATCCACACATGTTACGGCATCATTCGTCACTCTCCTATATACCGGATAATCCGAAAACTGTCCCCAAACGAGCGATTGTCCCACCGTCTCCGCTCTATACAGAGCCGATAAAGCGGAAGACATCTCCTGACGTTTCAGCCTCATATCTGCCTCGACCGCTTTTATCGATACCAACAAATTTATCTCATGATACACAAACCACGAAGATGACAACAAAACGGCAATAAGCAACAGATATCCCCAAAGAGCTTTATTACGGGTCGATTTTCTGGAATAAGATGCCATAATTCATTATTTGGTGGTGAAGATAAAACATTTTCACAAAACCTATTCACACTCGTCCTTCAATTTTTTATGCAATTACGAGACTTACTCCTATTCTTCACGCTAATAATATAGCGAAAAAAAATACTCCGTGTACATGCTATCATATTTATCCGGTTCATGCTCCATTATATACGTGCTTCCACTCCAATCGGAATTCATGCACATCGCAATAATCTCCCGTGCGGGGAAACTGTCGACATCTTCTAATATCCCCTTTCTAAACATTACCTCCACAGTTTCCAACTCACCCGTACGAAGAGAAAAAACGAGCCACACACGTACGGATCCTCTCTCCAAAGGATAATCTCGCAAATACTCCTCCCTAATCTGCTTCCTCAGCGCAAAGACACGGGGCTCTATCACCCTATCCCGATAATGAAACCAGTCCGGCGCAACAGCTTTCTGCTCTGAATATACCCGGGGATAGTTCAATGGCCGAGCCATAATATGCGTTTTGGAATATTCGTACAGAAGCAAACTGTCTGCCGATACGTAACTGTTCAAGCACTCGTCTTTGCTCCCGGCTGCCGTGGAGAAAAAAATCCCCACAGCACAGACGACGACCGAAAATATCTTTTTGAAATCCATGACACTAATATAACGGGAAAATATATCCGGTGTACATGTTATCATATTTATCCGGTTTATGCTCCATTATATATGTACTTCCACTCCAATCGGAGTTCATGCACATCGCAATAATCTCCCGAATGGGGAAACTGTCGGTATCCTCTAATACATCTCTTCGAAACATTAGCTCCACAGTTTCCAACTCACCCGTACGAAGAGAAAACATGAGCCACACACGTACGGATAGCCTCTCCAAAGGGAAATCTCGCAAATACTCTTCCCAGATTCGCTTCCTCAGCGCAAGAACACGAAGCTCTATCACCCTGTCCCGATAATGAAACCAGTCCGGCGCAACGGCTCTCTGCTCAGAGAATACCCTGGGATAGTTCAATGGACTAACCCAAATATGAGATTCGTAATATTCATACAAGAGCAAACTGTCCGCCGATACGTAACTGTTCAAGCATCCGTCTTTGCTCTCGGCTGTCATGGAGAAAAAAATTCCCACAGCACAGACGACGACCGAAAATATTTTTTTGAAATCCATGACACTAATAGGGTGAAAAAAGATATCCGGTGTACATATTATCATATTTATCCGGCTCATGCTCCATTATATATGTACTTCCACTCCAATCGGAGTTCATGCACATCGCAATAATCTCCCGTGCGGGGAAACTGTCGACAACCTCTAATACCTCTTTTAGAAACATTAACTCAGCAGTTACCAATTCACCCGTACGAAGAGAAAACATGAGCCACACACGTACGGATCCTCTCCCCAAAGGATAATCCTGCGGATACTCCTCCCTAATCCGCTTCCTCAGCGCAAGAACACGAAGTTCTATCACCCTGTCCCGATAATGAAACCAGTCCGGCGCAACAGCTTTCTGCTCCGGAAATATCCGTAGATAGTTCAAAGGCCGAATCATAACATACGTTTCGTAATATTCGTACAGGAGCAAACTGTCCGCCGATACGTAACTGTTCAAGCACTCGTCTTTGCTCCCGGCTGTCATGGAGAAAAAAATTCCCACCGCACAGACAACAACCGAAAATATTCTTCTCATTTCCATATTGAAATTTTTATTATCACTACTAAGACCTATTCGAACAATCTATTAGTCAAATATAGGAATTATTTTCTTAAATTTAAAAATATTCTTTCTTATTTTTCCAATGATAATACTTCAACAATTTTGGATCGAACTTGCGATTCGTCGGCAACGTATCGCCGTGCACTTTTTCCGGATCCATCTCATCGACCCATCGGTAAAAAAAATCGAGATCTTCAATTCCTCCATTATTTATAGCACGACCTAATTCGGTTGCATAATTCTCACTTCGAGACATTTTTAAACCTCCCCTGGCCTCATGATTGGCAAAATAGTCCCAAAACATCTTAGCCTCCCCCTCTATTACCCGGCGATTGGCGGGATCTTGCATAGCCTCTGTCCCGTAAAGCAAGTGCTGCGCCCGATGAATAACTTCTTCCAACACGGCTGATTTTTCAAATGACGAAAGACGAGACGGTATTTTTATATATCCCCCATTTTCAGTAAAATAGCTTGGATTTTTTACACTATCGTCTATAATGATCGGAACAGGACCTGCCGCCTCTATCATGGAAAACAGATGGTTAATTTTGGGATAGGCTCTTAAAGATTTCACGGTTTTGTCCAATTCCCGATATTTTTCTTCCGAAAGATTGGATCTCGACTTATCGTATAGTTGCTCGATTCCCTGTTTAGCCGGGGGTGCAACCTCGTTTCCCAAATCGAGCTCCCCGTTTCCACCATGAAAGATGGGATATCTATCCGAAACATTCCACAAAGAACCTATCGGTGTCATAAGCGTTCGTGTCTGCTTCTCGACAACTGGCTCTTCCCTACCGTTATCGACATCGAGCGACGGTTGAGCACTCCCTTCAACAGGTTCCGCACCAAGTATCTTCCATTTAGATTTCGGTTCAGTTTCCGATTGCGACACTCTGTCAGTGGTCCAATGAAACAGACTTTCTCGCGGTGTATCCATCGAAAAAAGTAAATTGTGGGGATTCACATTATCCTCAGACAAAAAATAGAGATCTTTTTTAGAGTCCACTCTCTCCGACATTTGTAGAGGGTCTATTAAATCGGAATCCATTCCGAAGGTAGAGGTATGAATCTCTTTATTTTCCCCGACAGGCCACTCTTCATCAGGCTCAGGATATACCAAACCAAATCGCTCGGTATCAAGAGGCTTCACTCCTTTCAACCGAGATAGTTCATTTTCTCTCGCCCAGCGTGTGGCATATTCTCCCGTCAACGTTTTGTACAAAATTTTAATTAGACCATTCATGATTATCCAGTTTTTCAGTGTAACATCAAATTTTCGTATTTCCATGAGCAAATGTAAACCACCGACAAATAGATTTTTTAGCAGGATCATAAAAAGTCCGTTAAAAACAGAAAGAGAATACCCTGCATAGCAAGATATTCTCTTTCCTAAATAAACAATAAGACTTTATTAAAGTCGAATCAACTTTAAACAGTCGATATGGCAATCATTAGCGTCTTCCCGTCCATGCGACATATTAAAGTCATATCCCTTCTTCTCAGGATCGATAGAAAGCGACACCGTATGTTCTCCGGCATTCAACCCTCGAAGAACAATATAATTGGAATCCAACCATTGTTTCCAATCGCCTGTTGCTTCCAAAATGAATGTACCGGCGTCGTTTCCGTCCACTGCTACCGAACGTATGGCGCACCATGTACCATGCGGCCCGTGTCCGTTAGCACCCCGAAGGGCTATGGCATAATCGCCGGCCTCGGGGACTTGTACCTGAAACTTCACATTAGCCGGACGTGCAAACAAATCGATAACAAAGCCACTCCCCGAAAATCCTTTGTGAAGATTAGAAACCGTTCCTGAATGAGAGCTCTGCTCCGCTTCACAAACCGATTGCCAAGTAGAATAAACAACCGCATTGGACATATCCGATGCAAATCCTTTTTCATCGACAGCATAAACCGAATAAAATCCATCGGGAGCCCCAATTAAATCGTAAGGAGAGGTTACCAGTTTATCCTCCTCAGAAAAATTGGAATGAAGGTAGTACTTCATATTTTCCTCTTCCTTCCAACTTAGAGTCGAACCGTTCAATACCAAAACAGGTTCTACCGGCGACCAACATTTCCCGGGTCCAGCCTTCACCAAATTTATTTTGCCTTTCGGTTCATCGATCATCATTTCTATCTCGATCGAATATTCCCCCTTACTATCGGCTGGAAGGACAAAAGGCAATGCTTGTTTCTCGCCATTGACTTTCAACGATTTCACCCGATTTCCCTTTCCAGATACCTTTATATCTATCGTCACATCGCGATAGCGGAAATCCGACAAAGAAAGCCAGCCGTTCACTATATCGGGTACGACAGGATTAAATGCGATTCCTCGTTCCGTCAAATTCATGCCGAACAAAACTCTATACACCAAACTGATATAGGAAGAAACCGACCACAGTTGCCTATCCGAGTTCAAAGCTGTACCCCGATCATATCCGGTGTCGTAAGTCATATTCTCCTTATGTGTCAGGAAAAGAGCCGAAGCTCTCGTTAAAGAAGCCGCCATGTGTTCCACTGCCAATATATTGCCCACCTGACGAGCCGCATACATATACGGTGTTTGCCAAACCGGCCAAATACTTTTATTGTGGTATGCAAAATTGTCGGGAATAGAAGGATAAAGAACAGCAGCCCCGTATGGATATAGCGGGAAATTACCGACCATACGGCGAATTTGCTCATCGGTGCTCGCTCCCAAAACAGCACACAGTCCGTTCGACATGACACCGACCCGTTCCGAAGCCTTATACCCCGAAATTTCGGGATACAAGTAACACTCGTATAAACCTTTGTCTTCGTTCCAGAAATGTTTGTTTATCGAATCCTTCAACACATTCCTGAAACTTTCCCAATATGTTTTCTCACTTTCCGGTTTACCAAGTATTCCGGCTGCCTTCGACAAAAACTCATACATGAACATGTGCAGCGCATTTGTTCCACAAGAAAACGAACTGCCTATCGTCACATTGGTAAACCAATTCGGATAAGTATGGGTACGCCAGTCCATCGAACAAGTCTCCCCTTTGAACAGCCCTATGCGTTTATCGAATGCTACATGAATGTCCTTTCGAGCCGTATAACTCAAACCTTCATAAGCACCTTCGAGCCACGAACTATCTCCTGTGTACAGATAGTACTCCCAAGCAGCGAGTGCCCACACCACACGGTCGGTCGATATAGGCCATGAACCTCCGCTACCTGTGTCCTGCAAGGCCTCGCGAGGATTACGAAGAGTCTGCTTATCGAGAGTTTTCCGAGACACTTCCGGCATAATCCATGCATAGCTGAACCATATACTGTACACGGCATCACGAGTCCATGTATCGGGCCAAAGAGCGCCGGCCCTAAATGTGCTGTCGCTGCGCACATCCATCAACATCTCTTCCAATGCCATATTGTACAGAGCCTCTATCAACAAATTGTTTTCAGTGGAAAATTTCGGAAAAGACGAAATATCCTGAGATAATTTCCATACTTTCTCTCCGTGATAATCGGAGTGTATCTCGGTTGGAGAAATAGCCTTAGCCGTTCGTATTCCCCAAAAAGAAGCATCCGTAACTCCATCGGGAGTAAAAGAATAAGACAAAGGCGTACCCTCTTCTCTCACCCAAGTCCAATGGGCAGAAAAATCGGTATTTCTGTTTGCGTTATCCTGCATGCAAAGTGTACCATCTTTTTCCACCAAATGCAAATTCGACTCGGCCGAACGATTCGAAATTGTGTACCAGCCGCTATTAGTTTGAGTAACAAAATCGAAATTTCCGTAGTACCATTCGGCAGACTCGGTAACCGGTTGATCGACCACAGAACAAACGACCTGCCCATTATCGAGAGACAAATATCTACCGCTCTTCTTATTTACGATACAAACATGATCGCCCTCGGCAGCCGCTATTTTCCACAAAGACTTATCGCCTTGCTTTTCACGGCTGAATTTACATTCGCCGTCGTCTTCATACAAATATTCTCCCGTCGCCCTATTTTGAAGTGCCCAAAAAGAATACACCTTCTCATCTTTTTGGTTACACGAAGAAAAGATACTCCCGGCAATAAGAAACAGAAATATATATTTCAAATAGATTTTCATACAGACTCAATTCACTTATTGAACGATTAATTTAGACGAAGAAACGGCACCTTCACTTTCGCAACAAACAAAATATGTTCCCTGAGCCCAACCATCGACCGAAACGACAACCGTCGACATGCTACCGTCGGTATCGATTTCCTTAACAAGTTGTCCCATCATACCGTATATTTTCACTTTCGTCACATCGTTACCTTTCACGGTAAAAGAATCCCCAGCCCGTACTAAGGTAGGATATACACTGACATTTGCCACGGCATGCTCCGATTCGATGCCGGTCGTTCCTTTACTCTTTACAGCACATACACAAGTAGGATTTATACCCGAAGGCATAAGTACAACCTTATCGAAAGTACCTCGACCATTATCGCTGCTATATCCGTTATTTGCAGTTTTCGTCGCACTATGGAGATTAAAACTAACTTCCTCGTCATCGACAGAACACAACCCCATATCGGCATACCCGTCACCGTCCACGTCGCACAACACAGGTATATCGTACGATGTACCGAAAGTCACCTGCACATCTTTTGAGACAAAATCGGGAGTCTTATATTCCGTATCTGACGGAGTAAAAGAGCATAACCAAGAACCCTTATCATAGCACACTATATCGTCCTGCCCGTCTCCATTCATATCTCCGGCAACCAATAAGTCTTTATCGCTAATTCCGAACTGTTGGTTTACATCAGGAGCCATCGCTTGGAACGTAATCAGCCACCAAAGGCCAAACTCATTATCGCGACGGATACCCACATCGCCGATACCGTCACCATTAAAATCTCCGGCCAATTTTTTATCTCCTTCCGACATGCCATATATGACTGTTTGAGGGTCTACGAAGTTATTATTCCCATCATTATAATAAAAAATCCAATTAATGAGATTATCGTTTAAATCGAGCTCACAAAGGTCGAAATACCCATCGCCATTCGCATCGAACACAAATACTTGCGAAATAGCTTTATCAGTCGTTTGTGTCGGTAACGAAAAATCTACCGTTCCATCTAAATCAAAATCGAATTTGTAACCGTCGGCTTGCGACCAATATACCAATCCGTCCTGACTCCATGCACTCATGGATAAGCATAAAGCTGTTAATAAAAAGACAATTTTTCTCATGGTAATCACTTTTATTGTTATACATTATTTTAATTTGCGATGCAACGGATCTGCAGCACCGTCACATCAGTTTCTTTATCTATGACCTGTATAAAATATGCACCCGGCATCGAAAGTATCGTCTCGGATAATAATCGATAACTATCTACAATGCAGTCTTCCATACCAATTACCCGCCCCGACAAATCGGTAATTTGTAGACGGAACTCTTTCCCCCGATAAAAATCGGAACCCTCAATGCATATTCTACCGTTTTCAGTCCAACACTTTATTTTGTCGTTTTTTTTTTGATTATCGATTCCACTGTTATAATCGGGCGACATAAAAATCAAGTTATCATAGTCTGCACTATTTCTATCTACCGGTCCGTAATGCACATCGGTTACGATCGCATTTGCCCATTCCACACCCCACAGACCAATCACATCGCTCAAAATATCCCGCTTATATTCTACCCATACTCCGTTCTGCGGTTTCACAGGAGTCAATGTGATATAAGCGATATTAGGCTGACTATAACCTACGCGATAATACAAGTCCCTCGATTCCCACACAGACGATGTTTCAGACGGTTTCAATAGTCGGAATCCGAACCATGAGGCAGTCGTATTATTCGAACGAACAGCAAGTTTGAACCGGTTGAATTTTTCGATAGGAATCCGAATTGCTCCGTTGTCCGTCGTATTGAACCGAATATCGCCGGCAGTCACGCGAATAGCGGATTCTCCCTGATAAGCATCCGTGATTTCATACCACTCGGCCACATTCCCGCCGAACTCGCTGGCTACTACATAAGGTTTCCCCTCTTGCATGACAGGGATATAGGTAGCCTCATCTTTATTTAAAGTCTCACCTTTCGCATCATAACCGAATGTAAACAATTCTGGCATACTTCCTACCCCGCTCGGTTCCGAAGGGAGCTCTTGCGATTTTGTCGAAGTCAGTACCAACGAAGCAAATACCGACACCGATGGAAGAGAAACCTCCACTTTATTGCCGTTCAAGGAATAGGGAACTTCGTTTCTTCCGTCGATAGTAATGCAATACAGTTTATATGCGACAAAACCATCGGGTAAAGTAAATGAAACCGAAACCTGTGTAGAAGAAGGAACTGTATTAACTTCGTCCCAACGTAAATCTAGGCTGTTGCCATAGTTCACAAGATCCACGACAAAAGCATCTATCTCACGTGTCCTTTTATCATAACGCTTTTTCAACGTCCCGAACACTCCGCTATTACTCCCCGAAACCGTAAAGTCTCCCCGGACATAATCGGTAATAAGATAAGCCGGATTCGAATAATAGAAATAAGCACCATAAGCAGCAACAAATTTATTCCACTGGGCGATACGTTCGAGTACGCTTGCCGGATAATTTACGGCATGAAACGGTACAGGATCGGTAAATCCGGCAACTCCGTCGACCACCTGCGCAGACGGGTATCCTCCTGCCGAAAGACAGGTAGCGAATTGGTAATCTATGTTTTCAACCGGCCAACTGGTCGATAAATTCATTTCCGTCGGAGGATAAAAATTAGCGAACACAGGTTTATCGGGATAACGCGATTTAGCATCATAAATATCACGATACAAATCACTATATTTTGTTCCCGTACCATACGGCCAAAGTTCCATAAACTGATGATTGACCACTGCTCCCGTCGTCAAATGGGGCACATTTCCACTAGTCGAAGGAAGTTGCAATGCCGTAGTCGTAACATCGCTCCTTACTTCCTTAACAGCAATATCCAATTGGTTGACAAATTGTGCCATTTCATAAGAAAAATTTCCCGTACCGGCCAATCCGTCACAAACATACGTTTCCGGCAAACCATACCAGTCCCAACGATAACCGTCATAATTATATTCCTGTTGAGCAGCGACGGCCTGCGCTATGAAATATTCATTAAAGCTCTTATAATTCTTTCCGTTCACCTCATAAGGAGCGTTCACATTCTCGTTAGTAGACATTAAATACAGATAAGATCCCCCGTATGTCATGAAACTTTTATCAGCCTCATTTTTCATGGCCCAACTGGGGTGTGCAAGAGCAAATGCTGGTGTACTGGCATAAATACCTGTATAACAAATTGAACGCCCTCCTATCGATCGAAACTTCTCTACCTTCTGTTTCATCATAGCCTTGCTGGTCCACAAACGGTCATCACCGACATACGTATTCCATGTTTCGGTCTCCGGTGCAACCTCCTCATGAGCTCTCATCCACGGGTGATATTCCAATGTATTGATACCCGCATATTGCAACGCAGCAGCCCATTTATCCACATCAAGAGAATTATCGAAAATACAAGTCCAGCCATGTCGCAGATTTACCTCTGCTCCCACCTCTTCCTGCGTAGCCAAAGGCAATGATTTAGGACGGGACAAATCAATGTCTGCCGCCGAAACAGCCACTACATTCTGTACTGGAACAGTAATCTCCAAATCAGAAACTCCGACACCGTTTAGATCGGCATAATGCTCATATTTAGGTTTCTTTCGATCATATAGATTAACCAACACGCGGCTCTCCAATGCTCGTAACAAAGCCATATCGTCATACCCATCGCCATCAAAATCGCCCACAAAAGGAATATCGCCCGACGTTCCGAACAAAACTCCATTAATAGCCAAATGGCTCTCGAACTCTGGATACCCTGAGATATCGGCAAAACAAACATACCAAGTACCGGAAGAGGGGCGATATACGCAAATATCATCTACTCCATCGGCATTGAAATCGCCCGACAACGGAATATCGCCCGATAAACCGAATCTCCCCTTTTCATCGAACTGTCCGTCACATGGAGCATAATCTATATACCACGTAGCCAAAGAAGAACCGGATCTCATCACGGCAATATCGGCTTTCCCGTCACCGTTAAAATCACCTACCGCACATTTATCGGTAGCCGTTTCTCCAAACGTTATAGCCTCAATATTGCTCCATTCATTATCGCCGTTACCCAGTTTCCATATCCAACGTATCTCTTCGCCCGATGTATCTATCTCACAAATGTCGGGAATACCGTCGCCATTATAATCGGCAACCACCGCCCCGCCCAAGAATGCAGAACCGTACGTTTCCGAAATAGTCGACTGATTTCCAGCATCGAAGCTCCACTCCGAAGCGGTTCTATACACAAGATCGTCATGAGCATAACTCGCTCCTATAATAAAAGCAGAAAACAATAATGTTAGAATTCGTATTTTCATGATTTACATTTTTACATCAAACAAGCTTTTCGCTCAATACTTTTTCTCTCTGTGGGAAAACTAATCCCGATTTTAGTACCCCGGATTATTAGGCAACAAATTAGGATTGGCATCTATATCGTCGATAGGTACTGGCAACAGCAAATGCTTAGGTGTGGTAAAATTAGTTTTACCTATACTTTGGAAAAATGTCTTTGCATATTCGCCATCGTTATCGTATCGAACTAAATCGAACCATCGGTGTCCACCCTCGAACGCTAATTCCATACGACGTTCATGCCTGATAATTTCTCTCAATTCTACTTGATCGGTAGTGGTCACATTAGGCAAACCAGCTCTCACGCGTACTCGATTCAACGGACCGCCATCATTCTCGGAAGATGCCAGAGCAGCCGCTTCGGACGAACGCCCCAACTCATTTAACGCTTCTGCTTGCATCAACAAAACATCGGCAAATCGCAATACCGGGAAATTAAGTGGGCTATCCATCGCCCGGTCGACACCTATATTTTCACACAAGAACTTTTTCACGTTATGCCCCGTCTGCGAACAAGTAGGATCATAAGACCAGCCTTGATAGACATCTCCTTCACACCAAACAGAAACCGACTTACGCAAATCGCCTGGTTCATAACTTTCTACAAATTCGGGATAAACAGCAAACCAACCGAAATTTCCCCACGGTCCTCCGATATTGATACTTGCCAAAGGAGCCATATACTCGTGATGCCACCCTCCTTGTCCCAATATATCAAATTCACTATATGCTGTCACATCTTTTTCATACTGAACCTCAAATAAACTCTCTGGACCGTTTTCGCGCAAATCGCTGAAATTCCATTCATATTTCCGATTAAGAGAATAAACTCCAAGATTCATCACCGAATCGATAGCAACCAAAGTTTCGTTGTACCGTTTCAATGTCAAATAAACTTTTGCGAGTAACCCGAATGCAGCCCCTTTCGTCGCACGTCCTATGTCGGTCGTATTTTCATAAACAGCCGGTAACATCGATGCCGCATCAGAAAAATCATCAATGATGTGCTGGTAAACTATATCTTTCGATGTTCTCGACACCTGCAAATCATCGCTTGCAGTCTGTTGCTTGTCTATCCAGGGCACATCGCCGAACAACCGTACCAGATTGAAATAATACAACCCTCTTAAAAAATGAGCCTCTCCCTTGTATTGGGTTTTCTTTGCGTCAGAAATCTTCGGAGATTTATCGATATTCGTCAAAATCCAATTCGTTCGACTGATTCCCGCCCAGGGTCCGCGCCATAATTCCTTAGCCCCGGAGTTATCGCTGGTCGCTGTGAAGTTAGACAACTGCGTCGTTTCGAGACCGTTTCCACCGGCTTCATTTCCAACACGGCCCTCTCCGGCGACAATATCCAATGTCCACATTCGCAAATTATACATATACGAACTCTGTAACCGCTGATACATAGAATTGACACCACTCTCTATCTCTTCGGGAGAACCCTCCTCGAAAAAGTTTTCGGTAATGATTTGGTCGTTCGGCAATATTTCGAGTTTATCCATACAGCCCGACAAGACAGTCGAAAGAACGACAACAGATATAGTAGATATAATTGTCCTTTTCATGATTCGAAAGATTTAGAATTTTACAGATGCTCCAAACATATAGACTCGGGAAGTAGGATAAATTCCATAGTCCAATCCCCAAAGACCCACCTCGGGGTCAAGACCCGAATAATTGGTCAAGGTCCACAAATTATCGAAACTCAAATACAACCGTAATGATTTGGCCCCGATCTTTTTCAACCAATCCTGAGTAAAACGATAACCGAAAGTAAGATTTTTCAACCTCAGATAAGAACCGTCTTCTACCCAACGAGTCGAAGCTCTGTTATTTCGGTTCGGATCGGCATAAATGGCACGAGGCATCGTATTGCTGGATCCTTCCCCGTTCCATCGGTTCAATGTAGAGGTAAATTGGTTATAAGTACTCTCCATACCCTCATGAGACACTCTTACGCCGTTCCATATATCATTCCCGTACGAACCCTGGAAAAATATACTCAAATCAAAATTCTTATATCCGAATTGATTGTTAAACCCAAAAATAAAATCAGGTTGAGGATTACCGATAACTGTTCGGTCAAAATCATTGATTACATCATCGCCATTCACATTGACAAACCAAATATCGCCCGGTGACGTATTGACCTGAGAATTATGCGATGCTTTATCAGGAGCGCGGTTTTCCATAGGAACCCCCGCAAAGACTTCGTCCAGTGTCTGATAGATACCACCCATCTTATAACCATAGAAAGAGTTGATAGGCAGACCTTCACGAATCAAACTTACACCGCTGAGGATTTCGGGACCGCCCAACTTCAAAACCTCATTCTTATTGAAAGTCATATTTAAGTTGGTTTCCCAAGTAAATTCTCCGACAAAATTGCGAGTATTCAAATTAAACTCGATACCCTTATTCCTCACCTTACCGATATTCACAGGAGGCCAATCGGCTTGTTCCAAAGATGTTCCACTAGTTTGAGGAACAGGCTTCTTGGTAAGCATATCGTTAGTATTCTTTAAATAGAAATCGACATTAGCGACAATTCGGTCATTCAAGAAACCTATATCCAACCCGACATTGTATTGTTCGACAGACTCCCACTTAATAGACGGATTGGATAGTTTGTACGGGTATATAAGCGATACTTGTTCCGACTCAAATCCTCGTTGCGAACCGAAATTATAAACGCCGTTCACTTCCAACTTATCGGCAAATGCATACGCATCGATATTCTGGTTACCGGTCAATCCATACCCTAAGCGCAATTTCAACATCGATATCCAGGGGACATCTTGCATGAAGCTTTCATTAGACACATTCCATGCTGTTGAAAACGAAGGGAAATACCCGAATCGATTATCGGCTCCGAACTTGGAAGAACCATCGGCTCGGAAAGTTGCCGTCAAGAAATATCGGTTGTCATACGAATAATGAACACGTCCCATATACGACATCAACGCCCAAGAATAAGAATTACCGCCCACATCAGTAGCTTTCGTCGCATTATCCAATTCCGTCGTCATCTCGCTGGCACGTCCCGTACCGGCAGCAGACATCCATTCCTTCTTATACTCTTGGTAAGAAGTTCCTATCATGGCATTCAATTTATGTTTGCCGAATACCTTGTCATAAGTAAGTGAATTATCCCACAAATACAACTCTTCATAAGCCGAAGACAATGATTGCGAGGTATTGGTCTGCTCTTTATTACCCCATTTGTATTTAGGTATATAATTGTTATTATACTCATATCCCAGTTCCGCACCTCCGGTAGTTTTAGCAACCAAACCGTCGATGATCTCCCACTCGGCCGAAATATTAGATAACATTCTGAATCCTTTCATACGATACTTTTGTTCGTTTACGATAGCCACAGGGTTCAAAGCATCTCCATTCAACTCGGCATTCCCGGTAGGACCGTTATAATTACCTTCGTCGTCATAAATAGAAATGGAAGGTAACATGCGCATAGCATTCTGAATAACAGTCGATATAGGCTGAGTACGACGATTCTCGGCGCTTAGGTTTACGTTTGCTCTTACCTTTACATTGCTCAATATTTGTGACGATATATTGGATTGAAGATTCAGTCGGTTAAATTCCGAATTTTTCATAATACCGTCTTGTGCATAATAACCCACCGATGTCGCATGATTAATCTTGGAATTACCGCCCAAAATAGAAAGATTCACTTTATGCATCGGAGCCGTACGGAATAACGGAGAAAGCCAATCCGTACCAGCACCGAGAGATTCAGGGTCGGCAAACAACGGATTCAACGATAAACCCGCATTCGACCTCATTTCATTATGTAAAGCAGCATATTGTGATGCATTCAGCATATCGAACGTCTTTGCAGATTGTTGAATACCGAAACTATAATCTAAATTAATTTCTGTTCTTCCCTCTTTGGCTTGACGAGTAGTAACCATAACTACACCGTTTGCACCTCGCGAACCATAAATAGCAGTGGCGGAAGCATCTTTAAGAACATCGATAGACTCTACATCTGCCGGATTTATATACCACATACCGCCATTTACGGGAACTCCATCGATAACATACAAAGGAGACGCATCGTTAATCGTACCGACACCGCGAATCAAAATAGAAACATCTCCACCGGGAGCTCCGGAATTTTGAACCACCTGTACACCCGACATTTTTCCGGCCAAAGATTGTACCACATTAGAAGTCGAATTCTTTACGAGTTCGCTTCCTTTTACAGAAGATATAGAACCCGTAACATCTGAACGTCTCATCGTTCCATAACCTACAACGACAACCTCATCGAGTGCTTTGGTATTTTCTTTCAAAACGATACGTACAGATTTATTCCCTTTAACACTCGTTTCCACGGCATCATAACCGATATAAGAAACTCTAAGTATTGGATTTTTTTGATCCGATTTTATCGAGAAATTACCGTCCATGTCGGTCACAGCCACATTTTTACTATCTTTCAAATGGACTGTCGCACCTATAATAGGTACGCCCGAAGCATCTATAACCTTTCCCGAAATAAACTGTTGCGAATCAGCGGCCGAAACTTTACCGGGACCGCCCTGCTCTGTCTGCTGTGCAGAAATCCCAAACGGTTGGGAAAACAAGAGTACCATACACCCCATGAGGCAACATACTCTCAAACCTCTTTTACTTTGTTTTTTCCTTGTCATAGCACCGTGTTTTTCTCTATGTTATTTTTTCATTTTACAAAAAATGGTATTGGGTTAAGAAATATCCTTACGTGATGCTAAATTAGATGATCTGGTAATACTGCCTTTCCAACATATTAGCCAAGAATTATGGTATCTTACCATAATAAATCAAACCAATCTATTTTTTGGATATTTACCATTATTTTTTATCTCAAATGACGGGGCTTTCCTCCTTTTCTCCAATACTCCTCTATCTTCTCCAATGTCACGCCTTTGGTTTCGGGAACATAGAAATATCCCCATATGATTGCGGCAAGAGCTACTATCGCATAAAACCAAAAAGCACCTGCCGGATTCCCCAAGTTTTCTCCGTCCAAATAAATTTCAGTACCTTCTACAGTGAACGCCTTCACTATTTTGAAGAATGTAAACGTTACCACTGTATTGAACACCCAAACCGATAACGAGCCCAAAGAGGAACCGAGACCTCTTACCTTCTGAGGAAATACTTCTGAAATAATGAGCCAACCGAGCGGGCCGATACTGATCGCATAAAAAGCGACGTAGACGAACACGAGAATAATAGACAACCATTTGCCCATCTCTCCGAGATAAGAAAAATGAGTAAAACAGATACCGAGTAAAAGAAGAGAGACAAAAATACCTGTCAAACCTGTAAAATATAGTTTTCTTCGGCCCAAGCGATCGACAAAATAGACCGAAACAATAGTGAACAACAGATTGACGACCCCAACACCGACCGCCGCCCAAATAGCCGAAACCGCCCCATCGAAACCGGCCATCAAGAATATCTTGGGACTATAATAGATAACCGTATTGATACCTACGAATTGTTGAAAGAACATAATCCCCACACCGATAATTACGGCATTACGCAGCCACGGTTTCATCAATTCTTTAATACCCGACTTATCTTTTTCACTTTTTATCAGCTCATTCTTGATGGTTTTGTACGAATCTTCCATTGCCTCATTCCCTTCGATACGAGCCAACACCGATTTTCCCTCTTCATCTCGACCCCGGCTTATCAACCAGCGTGGACTCTCTGGCATAAATGCCATACCTATCAACAGAATTAAAGCCGGAACGACTCCGATATAAAACATAGGACGCCAGCACGACATATCGCCTTCATCGGCAAACATCAAATCCGATAAATAGGATGCCAACACTCCTATCGTGATCATTAATTGAAACATCGAGACCAAACTGCCCCGTTTATTAGCCGGTGAAATCTCGGCTATATAAAGAGGTACTGCAAAAGACGATACCCCGATCGCTATTCCCAAAAATAAACGGGCTATAATCAACTGCTCGATACTGGGAGCAAATCCCGACCAAAGAGCACCGATCGTAAAAATAACCGCCGAAGCTAAGATAACTACCTTACGTCCCAATATATCGGTTATCTTTCCACAAAACAAAGCGCCAAGAATAGCACCCACCAATCCCGCCGAAGTAACTAATTCCACCATGGAATTATCCAAACCGAAATCTTTTTGGAAAAAAGGTATAGCCCCCGATATAACACCGGTATCGAATCCGAACAACAGGCCTCCGGTCGCAGCGATAACAGCTATTACATAAATAATTGTATTTTTCATCATATCCAATTTTAATTTATTCTAAAATCAAGGTTCATAATTCTTCCAAACCTCTTCTTTCAATCCGGGGTTCGGAACATATAAAAACGTATCTGGCGACTTCTCGAAAGTTCGGTAAATAGACTCCCCTTTTACAATACCCAGTTCCGGGTATTCGGCCGGAGATTTACAAATAAGTTCCGAGGGCTGATAACAAGGATTCGCCTGCCATTCGATCTTTCCTGCATCATTAAAAACCGGGAACCAAGCAATTCCCTTATGGCGACGCACGCCATCATACTCGAAACCATACTCCCTATCGCACCACGCTCCGAAAGTAAGAGGTTTATCAGGATTAGCACTAATAGTCGCATGAGCCCAATATGGAGGAACGATAACCACATCGCCGGCCTTAGCATACACGGCAAAACAACGACCGGGATTATCTTCGGCATATTCCTGCATGTAAATGATAGCCTCTCCTGTCCATATTTCGTAAACCTCAGGAGTAGACCAACCGCTATATTTAGAAACCCAATGGATATGACCTTGACTGCGAATAGGCTCTTTACCCAATCGACCGGCAGCATAGGTCACGACCCCATAAAGCAAATGCATCCGTTCGAGCATTTCTCTGTGTTTACATTTCCCCACGTCCATAGCTATGGAATAAACGATTTCAGGGCCATCGCACTGAGGGTCGGATAAACTTCCCCGAATATCTCGCAAATAACGATTCTCCACTTGGGGACCGAACACATCTGCACCATATTTAAATCCCATAGGATTTACAGTAGGAATTATATCAAAACCGGGATTGAATTCCATATCTTTTCATACATTATGTTTAACAAAAGCTTTTATTGTAGCGCACTGTTTTCCTTCCGACTCTCCATAAGGCCGTATCGTATACTGTTTCACCGATTCCGGTATAATAAATGTCTCGGCATAATGTACGACAAACGGATCAAATTCGCCGGTGGGACTTTCAACGATAGCTTCACGTCCCTCGACAAGATTCAGCACATTCACACTTCCATCTGTTTTGTGAAGAACTGGCTTGGTAAACCAATGCCGACGAGTTTCTATAAACTCACATTCATGCAAACCGGTATGTTCTTCAATCCAACCGTCTCCTTCGGCCACTTTATCTATCTTATTATAAATTTCACGGCGAACCCACGGCTCCGTACGATTCCATTGGATCACATGTTTGCCATGCCCAATATTGATTGGTCGGGGACGGCCGTCCAATCCCAAACGCCCCCAATCCCACAACTTGAAAGTGAAAATATAAGGAGTAGCACTGATTTCGAGAACCATACTGTTACGCCCCGAACAATGAACAGTACCCGCAGGTATAAGTACATGGTCGTGCTTTTTCACTGGATAATTCCCGACATACTTTTCTGCATCGAAATGCCCTGTATGTTGTGCTTCGGTCAAGGCATTTATCATCTCCTCCGGTACGATACCTTCCTTCACTCCCAAATAAACCGAAGCATCTTCTTCGGCATCGAGAATGTAATAGCTCTCGTCTTGGGTATAATGCATACCGAACTTTTCTTGTATATATTGTGTCAGCGGGTGCACCTGTAAGCTCAAATTACCGCCGTCCATCGTATCCAAGAAGTCGAACCGAATAGGGAACTCGTCCCCGAAACGTCCGTAAACCGGATTACCCAACAACTCACGCGGATAAGAAAATACCAAATCGATAGACGGTATTTCGAAACGGACTTCTCCGAAGCCCAAATACAAACTATTCTCCTCAGGAACACAATCGAAACACCATGCAAAATTGGGAGTTTCACGATCCAAATCGCATATTTCCTTCATCCATTGACCGCCCCACGGACCCGGATCGAAAAACGGAACTACTCGAAAAGGAGATTTCGAAGCCTTTTTCAAACCAGCATCCACGATTGCCGCAGTCGCCATCTTAGGATCGCCCATCACATTCGTATCCAAGACATAATCCCATTTGTTCATCAACGTTTTCTTAAAACGGTCGCAAATGCGCCAATCTACGAAAAAGCCTCTTTTATATTGCAACGAAGCCCGTTCCATGCGATTATCTACACCGACATTCGAAATTTCGTTTCTCCGAAAACGCATCTGTATTTCCCAACGAGCCATATCGGCATATACCAATACATCGCTTTCGGGCATCACGTAAGCAGCCCCTACTCCATATACGATTACAACACCGGCAGATATACCGGCAACCTTTTCACGCAGCTCGGCAACCTTCTTTTCATCGAAATAACAATCCATATGATAGCGAGTCATATAACCGAAAATCTCATCATCGGTTATATCGGACTTCAAAAACGAATTGATCTCTTCCGAAGTTTTCATGGCCGAAGAAGCATCCAACCATAATGTATGGGGAAGTTGTCCCTTCAACGCCGATTTTACCTCCTCGTCATAAACACCTTGATAACATTCGACAACCAATACCTTCACCGGTTTATGAACGTTTTCCAACGACTTGTTCAACTGCGATACAATTTCCGGCCAACCTTGCCAACAAACATTTTCAGATGTTTCCGATACTTGTACGACCGGATACTTATCATAATTAGATTTATAATTTGAATACTTTTTCATTTCTTCTCCTCTTTACACTTGTCAAATAATAATTCAATCCCAATAAAGCGGCATTGTCTCCTAATTCGGAAAGCACAATATGCACCCGGTCGATAGGAGTCCAAGCTCGATCCTCGACCCACTTATTGATATAAGGCAAAATAATATCCGCACTTCTCATGATTCCGCCACCCAGAACAACCACCTCAGGGTCATAAGCATGAATGTAAGAGACAATGGCTGCTGCCCATACATTCATACACTCTTCACAAATAATAATAGCATTCTCATCGCCTTGTCTCATTAAACCGAACAGTTGTTTAAAATCCATATCGGATGCCGCAATCTTAAAATCTGGCGATACACGTTCGTTAGACCGAATAATATCCGGCAAGAAAAATGAAGAAGCCATAGCCTCTACACAACCTATATTTCCACAGCTGCAACGTCTTCCACGATAATCGACAACTATGTGCCCTCCTAAGGAACCAGCTTGATGATGATGACCCACCAACGGTTTGCTATCTAATATAACACCTGTTCCTATTCCTGTACCGATAGTCATCATTACCACATTTCCCGTACCTTTCGCTGCACCGTAGAGCCACTCTCCGATGACAGCAAGACGGGCATCGTTTTCCAATACGAAAGGAACGCCCCAACGACTATCGGCCCAATGACAGAGATCGATATCACAAGCATCATCATACTTGTCGTTGGTAGAAATCACTCTGCATTCGACAGGATTCACCATACCCGGAAACGCCAATCCGATAGATGCCAAATCCGTCGAAGATATTCCTTCCTCAGACAACAATGAATCAATTGCATGCTCCATCTTGGGAAGCATGTGAGATAAACCCTTCACCGAATCCGAAGAGATTGTGGTAAACCGAACAATCTCAGAATCCAATATCAAACCTATCTTTATGATAGTTCCTCCCAAATCTATTGCGACGCTATAATTTTCCCCCATAACCTTATACTCCTATCAATTGAGGCTTCCCATCGACCTCCAACAATCTGGCTGCAAAGCCATGATCGGCAATTTCCCGATAATTATGCCCTGCATCAGACGGCCAACAAGCTGCAAAAGAAAATAAAGTATTTCCCGTATTTGCCATACGGTGAGCCACACCACCCGGTATATAATGTAGGCTCCCGGGAAAAACCCGTTCGGCCCACACTCGACGCAACTGGTCCATCAAAATCAACATACCCTCTCCTTCAAGCCCCCAATAAAATTCCGCCCGATCGATATTCGCATGGAAATGTCCCTTAGTCATGAAGTACTCGTTTCCCACTTTTCCCGGATGCAAATAAGTAATCCCGAAATATAATCCGCCGGGAGTACCCTCCTGTTCCGGCAAAAAACTACTCACCTCATAAGCCAGTATATTCTGCGGCATACGAGAAAAAGCATCGACATCGGCAAAAATACCACGCAAATCTCCCAGAGTACGACACACATTCTCGACTCTCTCTCCCAATAATCGGTTCCCCGTAAAGAATAATCGGGGAAATACAATTTCCATATTCTCCATTATTTTTCATGTTATTATCGATATGGCAAAGATAGAGTGACAATTGGCCTGCTCTATTCACTATATTTGCCGAGAATTTTGGTATTTTACCAAATACCGATTAGAGGAGCATAAAAATGATAATATTCTATATCTATTAGGAAGCTTTTTTGGAGGTTTTTAAGCGATACATAAAAAACAAATTAAAAAACACTTTTTATAATCGAGTAGTACTCAACGTATCAAAAAGTCAATATCAATTACAAGAAAGACTTCCCAGTCCTCATAAATAATCTATATAAAAAGCTATTAAAAAGGTCAAATCGCCTTTTTCTTTTTCACCCCATATTTTTCTTGGTATTCAGAAGGAAGCATGTTGGTTGACTTCTTAAACTGCTCTATAAAATTCGACAAATTATTAAATCCGACCTCCATACTCAAAGTCGAAATTTTCATTTTGCCTTCTATCAAAAATTTCTTGGCATGCCCTATACGCATATCATTCAAATACTGTACAAAAGTCTTTTTCGTACGTTCCTTAAAATACCGACAAAAAGCAGTAGGAGTCAGTCCGGCAACAGCAGCCACCTCTTCAAGTTTAATCGGCTTATTAAAATTTTTCACCAAAAAACGATAAACTTTATTGAATCGCTCAAAATCCGAAGAATTGACCGACTGGGTAAAACCTACGCTCGCTAAAATTTCATATTCGTCGGCTTCTGCCATCATTTCCAAAAGTGTGAGTAAATTAGTTACCCGCTCGATTCCATTTTGATTAAACGTGCGTCGAATATATCGCGCGATCCGTTCACGCGATTCACCGGTAAATTTTATTCCCCGTCTCGAACGTTCTATTAACTCACGAATATTCGCCATCTCAGGCAATCGTATCAATATACCCTCGAACAACTCTTTACGAAAATAAACACAATGACAAGTCGCCCTTAAACCAGAATCCGAGTCGAAAAATTCTTTATCGTTTCTCCACTCATGCGGCAACTGAGGACCCATCATACAAACATCGCCCTCTTCATATCCTCCGATATGATCACCTACAAAACGAGTGCCCCACCCTTTTTCAATACACATGATTTCTATTTCGGGGTGATAATGCCACGGCACGATAAAATGGGGCAAATCTTCCCGATAGAAATTGATATAATTATCGACGGCAAAAGGAAGTTCTTGATACAAAGGTTTCATAATATAGCACAGTTATTAAAAGCAGTTCATCTAAAATCACACATCGAGAGCCAAAACAATATCCCAACCAACTTTGTCGGGGTATAAGCCATTTTTTATTTTTAACTTATAAAAAGTGATAGTATGGCAAAGATAAACTATAATATTATAATAGCGAAAATAAAAAAGAAGCATTAACAATGCCTTTTTGTACATTTGTAGATACGAAGATGAGATGCGATTCGACATAGTCCATTCGGAAATAAAATTTCCGTTTGCCTCTGCACTCACCTTTCGCTATCTTTGTCATTCAAAAATTATTTCTAAAAACAAATACCTATGAAAATTTTATTTTTTCAATACCCCTCGTGCAGCACTTGTAAAAAAGCAGCAAAATGGCTAAAAGATCACGACATTGATATAGAATCGAAGCACATCGTCGAAACACCGCCCACTGTCGGGGAACTAACCGAATGGATAACCCGCAGCAATTTACCCTTACAAAAATTCTTCAATACGAGCGGACAAAAATATAGAGAATTAAATTTGAAAAACCGCATTAGTACAATTCCCGAAAAAGAACTGATAGAACTATTGGCTTCCGATGGAAAACTAATCAAACGTCCCCTTCTCGTAACAGACTCACAGGTCTTGGTCGGATTCAATGCCGAGTTATGGCAAGACGTTTTGCTATCCGAGACGAAATAATCTCATACTCAAAAAAATTAGGCGCATGCCTATTTGCACGGTTCAAAAAGAAATACTATCTTTGCGCCGCTAATGCAAATAATAACCAATTAAAAAATTTCAAATGGCAACAAAAATCAGATTACAACGCTTTGGTCACAAAGACTACGCATTTTACCAAATTGTAATCGCCGATAGCAGGGCACCACGTGATGGTAAGTTTATTGAAAGGATAGGTTCTTATAATCCGAACACTAATCCTGCTACAATAAATTTGAATTTCGAAAGAGCTTTGTATTGGCTGACAACCGGTGCTCAACCCACCGACACTGTACGTAATATCCTTTCCAAAGAAGGTGTATTGATGAAAAAACATTTATTGGGCGGTGTAAAAAAAGGTGCTTTTACCGAAGAGGTTGCAGAACAACGCTTCGAAGCATGGTTGAAGAACAAAAAATCGGCTATTGACGCTGAGAAAGCCAAAGTTTCTGCCGCAAAAGACGCTGCTGCTAAAAAACGTCTAGAAGAAGAAACCGAAAAGAACAAAGCAAAAGCCGAAGTTGTCGCTGCTAAAAAAGCAGCCGAGGCTGCCGCTAAGGCAGAGGCCGAAGCCGCTGCAAAAGCCGAAGAAGAAGCTAATGCCGTTGCAGAAGCTCCTGCATCCGAAAGTGCTGAATAAATATTTTAGACAGCATATTGAAACGGAGTATCCCTCACTGGATACTCCGTTTTTATTTTTCTTCTTCCCAAAAGTATTTTAACGGCTCAGTCGTTAATTAACGGGGATCGTTCATGTATATTCTCTCCCCTATTGCGAACACTGTTCTCCGTAATACTACGGGATATTTCAGTTTTCATTATCGGAGATATTTTAGAACTCCTCCCTTGTCGTGCCCCATAACACTATCGGGCACTCTCCCTATCTCATCTGCGATGAGCACAGGGAGAGATGACCAAGCTCTTATCACCTCCCCCTGTATTTTCTACCCCTCCGTCCAGAGGAAACCGCCCCTATATTTTGCGCAGCAAAACACAGGGGGGAGAGGGGGAGTAACATGGCCAAACAATCGCCAATCGGTCTATAATAGTTCTCTTAACACGATAAAAAAGCTCCTAAGAACATCTCACCTGCACGATTCTTATCGTATTCATTTTCTACTTTCTCAAAAAAAATAAAAAAAATTCACTTTTTCACTAGGGATAACCCTCGATTTAAGGTTAATATTATATAGCGCATAAAAAATGCTCAAAAATATGTATATACATATCATGAAAAAATAAAAACATATCATGAAAAAATAAAAACATATCATTCAATTTTCAGAATTACTTTTTGTTTAATTAAATATTTGTTTATCATGAAAAAACACTACATGTTATTCACTTTATTGTTTACTCTTCTGCCTTTTCTTAATAGCTATGCCGAAGAGAACAAAGCTCTTTCTATTCCTCAGGCCAGTACAAATAATGTAAACGGCTATCGCTTGCAAATTCCCGAAACCATTTTAGGCGACCGCTCCGGTGGGGACACAGACCGTACCGGCAAATCATTCACTATTTCAGCTTGGGTGAAGATGGATCGATTCATGAACAGCGGTAGCAATAACAAAGGAAATGTGATTATGGGACACGGCGCCCAAGCACACACAAATTATAACGGAAGTTTGATTTTAGCCACCACTGAAACGGGAACTCTTAAAATCATTTCTGGTGCAAGTAATACGGTAACTTCCACTTTGAATACCGCAGTAGCATTAAACGAATGGACCTACCTCACCCTCGTCTATGATAACAGTAATTTTGATGTTTGTGTATACAAAGATGGAGTTCTCGTAACGACAAAAAATAACACCAAACAATTGGAACTTTTTGGAGACGATCCCTGCATCTTTTTCTTAGGAGGATTCGGGTTTTCGGGTCTCTGCGATGAATTCCAATTCTTCAACAAAGCCTTGACGGCTCAGGAAGTTGCACAAGCCTACGAAAATCCCCAAAACCTGTCGAGTTTAACCGTATGGTATGACTTCAACGAAGTTACTCCGGGTACAACTGGACAATTCTCCAACAAAGTCGTCGATTCTGCCCAATCTTCTACAACCGCCAAATATACTAAATTAGGTGGAGGACAAACAAGTTCCGACGGAGGATATATCTCGCAAACCTCTTTTACGGAATATGCCCCCACATTAGCCGAAGGGCGTACAATCACTGGTAGTTATACAGTTACATTACCCACAGAAGTACAAAACGGGACACTGAGCGTGACCAACGACGAGACTCCTCTTTCGGCAGGAGAAAATACCGTAGCATCGGGGACTACTTTAACCATAACGGCGACACCTGCCGATAATTATCGTTTGGAATCCCTGAATATCAACGGTCAACCGATTGAAAACGGTGGGACATATACTGTAACGGAAGATGCAACTATTACTGTTTCATTTGTCGAAATCGTTATGCATAAAGTAACAATTACCGTCGACGAAGGAGTAGATTATCAAATTACAGCAGGAGAAGAAGTTATCGAGAACTTAGAATCGATAGCCTCTGGCACAGAATTAACCATAACATTCAATTCATTGCCAGAAAACAAGAAGATAGAATCCGTACTGATTAACGAGCAACCAGCCGAAGCAGAAGAAAACGGATCATACATTTTCACGGTAACAGAAAACACGACTATCATTGTCAACTTGACCGATATTACTTATTACACGGTTACGCTACCGACTCTGGTAGAAAATGGACAACTAAGCGTAATGAACGGTTCCGAGCCTCTTACCACAGGAGAGAATACTGGTATAAAAGAAGGCACGGTATTGACAATTACGGCTACTGCCGATCCCGGTTATGAAATTCTCTCCCTCCAAGTAAACGGAACCGATTTCACCAACGGAGATAATTACACGGTGAACGAAAATACGACTGTCACAGTCTCATTCCAAATCGAAGGCCCCAAAGCTGTACTAGTCCCTGCAATAAGTGGTAATAATAAATACCAATTCCGTTTTGATGATAAAGTATTAGGCGAACACATAAATGGAGAGAATAATTCATGGAATAACGGTAATATAACAGGTTCAGACCATCGTGCCCGTAATTTCACAATGTCCGCTTGGGTGAAAACAGTCAGCACAAATGGGCAAGTAATGGGACACGGACAAGCACCTTACTATGGAGCCGTAGGAACATTTGGTGTTGTACTCGAAAACGGAGTCCTAAAATTGAAAGCCCGTGCATGGGAAGACAAAGGTAACTGTCCGGGAATAGCCGATGTAACGACCGAAGCAACCTTGACCGCTGATGAATGGGCATTTATTACCGTGACAGTCGATGATTCCAATAAAGAAATCAAACTATACAAAAACGGAAAATTATTAGGAACCGGCGATTTAGGAACAATTGTAGAAGGTGGAGAACGAGAAGGGCATGGTATAGGTCTATTACAAGACGAGTGTGTATTCTTCGTGGGGAACGGTGGATTCTCCTGCTATGTGGACGAAGTTCAGGTATGGTCCAAAACATTGACCGAAAAAGAAGTAAAGGAATCCATTCGCGGCGGTTACGACCAGGAGAATATGCCCGAAGAATTAGTGGCCTATTACAAAATCGAAAATGATTCGGAAGCCGAATTGGAAAACAAAGGAACATTCGGTAGCTGTCCCGCCGGTGTAGTAGAAGGTACAACCGAGGTACATACTGGTGCTCCCCACTGGGGCGCAGAAGTTTATACTTGCGACTTTATTCAAGTACAAATCGTAGCCGGTCATACATTCCCGACCAATAATCTCACCATCACTCAACCCACCGAAGGGGGAACATTCAAAGTAGTTAATGCTAAAAATGAAGAAGTAACAAGTGGAGAGGTAGACCAGTTCAGCGCATTGACAGTCATAGCCGAACCGGAAGAAGGATATGTATTATCGCAAGTATTGGTAAATGGCGAAGTAAATAGCGGAACGACTTTTGTCATCGAAGACGACACAGAAGTAACAGTGGTATTCTCCAATAAAGTAATCGTAACCAATACGACCGCAACCGGTGGTAACGTCGAAATGTTCGTTAATGATGCCGAAGAAGCGACCGCATTCGGTTCCGAAATTATACGAGGATCAAAGCTAACTTTCAAAGTAACCGTAAACGAAGGATATGAATTAACGTCATTCCTCGTGAACGAAGAAGAAAAGATAGACGAACTTGCAGAAAACATATATACAGTAGACGCAATTTCCGATAATATGACAATATGTGCTGTGTTCTCGAAAATACCGACATGGAGAGTTACTTGCAATGTTACCGGAAATGGTTCTGTCACCATCTCCGACGACGAAAGTAATGTATATGCCAGTGGTTCCGAAATTCTAAACAACACATTTGTCAAACTGACTTTTATCCCCGAAGAAAATTATAAGGTAGACGCATTCACCACTTCTACCGGGGAATCGTTGTTAGACCAAATCAGCGACAATATCTACGAAATAGGAGCCATAGACAGCAACCATACTTATAACATAACATTCGGAACGATTGTAGGCATAGACAAAGAAAGCATAAAGTCTATATCGCTCTACTACCAAGCCGGAATACTTTATGTAAACGGTATCGACGAAAACGCGACCATTGCCATATATAATTTGACAGGCAAATTGGTTAAAGTTACGGAAGAAGCCCCCGTAAATGTCGCCGATTTGACGAAAGGTTGTTATATCGTTAAAATAACGATGGGTAATACAGACAAAGCCATGAAATTTATCAAGAAATAAAAATCTGTAAGAGACATAAACCACATAAAGAGAGGTGATGCATGATTTGCAACATCACCTCTCTTGTTTTTTAACCAAAGAAATGAACAAGACAAAACTAAAAAGAATATTTCACGACTTCGCTTTATACCACGACATATTCCTATCCATATCTCCCCTATCTCAAACATAAAGAGCAGAAATAAAGTCTTTTGCCGATTCATGAAAATTTTGTAGATTCGTGCACACATTAATATATTTTATCATGAAAAAAATATCATTACTCACTTTCCTTCTGGGTTCATTTTTTCTTCTACAAGCCCAACCATACACCAAACACATTGCACCCATCGATAATGAAAAATGGTGGGGCTGCTTCGTGGGAATAGGTAACGAAATGCCCTTTGCATCGAATACCCCCCTCTATGATTTGGCAAAAGTCAATTTCAATAACGAAGCCTCTCCCCTGCTCCTATCTTCGCAAGGACGTTATGTATGGAGTGACGAACCTTTCCGTTTCCGCTTGGTAAACGACACGCTCGTTATCGAATCAGATTATGAATCCCCACAAGTGACAACCGCTGGGAAAAACCTTCGCGATGCCTATCTTCATGCCTCAAAAACACATTTCCCGGCAAACGGAAAAACTCCGCCAGCACTCTTTTTTAAAGAACCACAATACAATACATGGATAGAACTCATGTATAATCAAAATCAAGAAGACATTCTGAACTACGCTCATAACATCATCGACAACGGATTCCCCAAAGGAATCTTGATGATCGATGACAACTGGCAACGCTATTATGGGAACTTCGAATTTAAAGCAGAAAAATTCCCCGATGCCCGTGCCATGACAGACGAATTGCATCGGCTCGGATTCAAAGTCATGCTTTGGATTTCACCCTTTGTATCGGCCGATTCTCCCGAATTCAGAGACTTGGCAGCCAAAGGATTTCTCCTGAAAAACAAAAATGGTACACCTGCCGTTGTAAATTGGTGGAACGGATATAGTGCATGCTACGACATGACCAATCCGGCAGCTGTCGAATCACTAAAACAAACCCTAAACGAATGTATGGAAAAATACGGGATCGACGGGTTCAAATTCGACGCAGGCGATATAGCCATCTTGGCTAACGGAGAGTACGACTACTACGACAAGAATGCCGACCAAAACATTTTCTCCCAACGATGGGCCGAACTGGGACTTTCCTACCCTTTCAATGAATTTCGAGCCGCTTGGAAAACCGGAGGCCTGCCATTAGTGCAACGCATAGGAGACAAAGACTATTCGTGGTATGCCGTATCCATGCTTATACCCAACATGGCAATTTGCGGTATGCTCGGTTATCCCTATGCCTGTCCCGATATGATTGGAGGTGGGCAATTTTCCTCTTTTCTCGATATTAAAGAAGACGAATTTAACCAAGAACTCATTGTACGATCATGCCAAGTCCATGCCCTCATGCCCATGATGCAATTTTCAGTTGCCCCGTGGAGAATCCTCAATCGTGAGAATATGGAAATCTGTGTACGATACGCACAGCTACATCACACGATGGGCAACTACATTTATGAATGTGCCCGTCATGCCGCCGAGACCGGAGAGCCTATCTTGCGCCACATGGAATACAGTTTTCCACATAGCGGATTCACCGAATGCAAAGATCAGTTCATGCTCGGTGACAAATATATGATAGCCCCCATGATTACCGAAGGCACTCATCGTACCGTTAATCTTCCCAAAGGCACATGGCGCGACGATCAAGGAAAAACATTCAAGGGTCCGAAAAAAATAGAGATAGATGTCCCCCTCGATCGTCTCCCCTATTATGAACGAGTGAAATAAGAATTGGAATAATGTAAAAAAGAATCCATATACATATATGGATTCTTTTTTTATAGTAAACTTATCGGCTATCCACTACAATAACTAACCTCAATGCTTTTTCCTTTGAACTTCGAAATTCGATGAATATATGGCTTTTACCGTCAACTGTGGCCGAACGACCTCTTTACACCGAGAACACAAATACAAATAGGTATCCTCCTCCAATTTATATCTCCACCCCTCCCCATAAGAACTTCCACAGACAACACAGAAGAAACGCTCTTCAATCCTCCTACCTCTTTTCCCATAAAGTAAAGTCCTGACTTTTTGAGGTGTTTTTCTTTTAATGACTCGTTGCGCCTCTCGATTTATACGACGGTTTTTCTCAAACATATTAGCAAAAGACACTACGGCTTTTTGTACACCCGAAAGATGTGGGTGCACCTGTTTCTTGTTTGCTTTTTTACCAGCCATCGCTCTTTTATTTTTCACAATATTAAAAGACTTCTCAACAACGATATGAAAGAAAGACTTTAAAAACACTCAACAGATACAACAAACGGACAGAACCTTTTCAATTCAGTACTATCCGTTAGCATTCACTGTCTCTTAATGCTTATCGTGGAGCTGGAGGGATTCGAACCCTCGTCCAAACGAGGAACTAATGAGCTTTCTACATGCTTATCTTCGCTTTGATTGTCGGGTACAGACAAGACCGAAGCCACCAATCTGCACCTTAGTTTCTAAATTTTCATCATCAGCTCGAAACTGGCCTCTGACTATTTCCGATATTATTGCACCACCGTTTCGGAACGCTTCGGAACAACAGCAACCGGGTGATGTCTTGTCTCCACAACTGTTGCGGAGATTAAGCTAATCTACTGTACTTCGATTAAGCAGCAAGAGCGTAGTTATTTTCGCCAGTTAAATTTTTGTTGTCTGATATTATAGAGCGGGGCAACAACGCTCTGCATGCTTACCCACCACTTCTACCCGCTGTCAAAACCGGTCAGCCCCAGTGGTAGTTTCCCAGTGTTTTCTATCTGGGACGGCAAAGATAATATTTTTTCAATAGAAAAAGACCTGTTTTTTCAAAAAAATAGACATATTCCTCTATAATAGTCTTTCCCGCTCCTTACGATTCAAACACTTGACAACCATATCATAAGATTTCTTCACCAACTTCCTGACCATCTCGTCCGAAACATCTCGATTAAAGTAAACGCTAATCCAATGCCTTTTATTCATATGCCACCCCGGCTTTACTCCCATATAACAAGCCTGCAATTCGCCCGATTCCACTGGGTCGCATTTAATACAACAAAAATCGAACACCTCGACATTCACAAAACAAAACCATTTATCGCCCACATAGAAACACAAAACATCACGGCTATATCGGTCGGCAACATTCACGAAAGGCATCTTCTCTTCCACACCCTTCAACGAAAGACAATATTCCCTAAATTCTTCTACATTCATTTCACATCACGACTCCTCATCAGCTTTTCAACAGCATAATAAGTTTTATAGATAGATCGAAAAGAACAATCTTGGCATTAGCATTCTGCCCGACATCATTTTCGGCATCGCTCAAATGTTTCATGATAGCCTGTACATTACGTTCATGAATAAACGGAGCGAAACGCGAAGAAAATTGAGCCTCTTCCCGATTCATATAGGTTAATGCAGGAACATGCAAATTATAGATGTAATTCTCACGTATCATTCGTTGGGCATAGGAAAGAAATCGGCGCAAACGCTCGCGCCCCAAATCGGCCACTTCTTCGCTCCATATCTTCAAGTCCTTTATTTTCCGAGCATAGGCCAAACGCATGACCTGTACAAAATAATCGAAAAACAATTTATTCTCCTCATTCAATTGAAGAGACTCGCAAGCCTTCAAATAATTACCCTCTGCGACATGGGCCACCGAAACAGCATCCTGCTCCGTTATCCCATACCGGCGTTGCAACGCCTCGGCTATAACCGACGTGGACAAAGAGCGAATCTCGATAAGCTGCGAACGCGAACGTATAGTTCCCAGCACTCTATCGGGATTATTGCTGACTAACAAAAACACACTACCAGGATAAGGCTCTTCCAGCAATTTCAACAATTTATTGGAGCAAGTGTCGTTCATGCGTTCCGGCAGCCATATAATCATTATTTTATACGGAGATTCATAGCTCTTTAAAGACATCTTCCGCAAAATACTTTCACTCTCTTCTCCATAAATTACGGCCTGCTTGTTATCGGCATTAATATACCTCAACCATGAATCGATCCCGAAATAGGTATTCTCCTTCAAAAACTCAGTCCATTCGGGCAAATAATCGTCGCATATCCGTTTCTTCTTATCCACTTTGACCATCGGGAATACAAAATGCAAATCCGGGTGAGTCAAAGCCGTATGTTGCCGGCAAGACGGACATACACCGCAAGCATCCCCATTCTGACGATTCGTGCAATGTATATACCGGGCATAAGCCATAGCCATAGCAAATTTACCGACACCCTCCGGGCCACAAAGCAACTGGGCATGAGCCACATGATCATTGTCAACCGAACGTAAAAGTCTTCGCTTTACCTCCTCCTGTCCGATAACGTCTTTAAAAAACATCGCGCGATCCCTCCGTTAATAAACCGACTTCGCCACTTGATAAACACTATCGACCGCCATAAGTGAATAATAGTGAATACTGGGTACTCCCTTCGCTTTCAATTCGAGCGATTGAGCTGTACACCAATCTATCCCTACCTGCTTAACCTGCGAATCGTCTTTACACTTAACAATCTCCCGAACCAGCATATCGGGTATATCTACGTGAAATACACGAGGTAACAATGTCAATTGCGAAGCCTTCGAGATAGGTTTCAATCCCGGGACAATGGGTACGGTAATCCCTGCTGCCCGACAACGGTCTACAAACGAGAAAAACTTTTCGTTATCGAAAAACATCTGGGTAACTATATAGTCGGCTCCCGCATCCACCTTTGCCTTCAACCACTTCATATCCTCGTCGGGATTAGGAGATTCGTCATGTTTCTCGGGATAACCCGCCACTCCGTATGAAAATTGCCTTGTACTGACCAAATCCATTCGAGTGCCATCTATGAAATAACCCTCATTAAAACGATTCACCTGCTGCTCCAATTCAATAGCATGTTCATATCCACCGGAAGCAGCGATAAATCGATTCTCATGCTTAGCCTTATCACCTCTCAAAATAAGCAAATCGCATATCCCCAAAAAATTCAAATCTATTAAAGCATATTCTGTTTCGAGAGCTGTAAAGCCACTGCATATGAGATGAGGAACAGTGGGTATCTGATATTTATTTTTTATAGCTGCCGCTACCGCTACTGTACCGGGACGACTACGTTCCGAGACCCGGCGAAACAACCCATCGGGGGTATCCTTATAAACCAATTCACTGCGATGTGTGGTTATATTAATATATAACGGCGCAAATTCCCGTAGCGTGTCTATCGCTTTAAAAGATTTCTCGATACTGCTACCCTTTAATGGAGGCAATATTTCAAATGAAAATCCTGTACTCCCACTATTCTTTATCAAATCGGCAACCTTCATTTATTTTTCATTTAATCGGGTATTAATCTAATACCTATTTTAATTCTTACCATTCGTACAACAATAGACAAAGATAGTGAAAGGTGAGCGCAGAGGCAAACGGGGATCTCATTTCCGAATTAGCTATGTCGAACCACATCCTATCTTCGTTATGACAAAGATAATGTAAACCAAGTGCAGAAACAAATTTATTTGGATATACCGAATACAGTCCATCTTTAACAAACTCGTCCGATACCACAAACGAAAAATGTGAAAAGGATAAAACAAACAAATCCTTTTCCCCTTTTTGAATTATTTCTATCTCATTCTAATATAAGGAAATATCCGGGAACAGCGAATATTTGTTTACAGTCTCGCCAAAATGTTAAAAACCGTATACATTTACGACCAAATCGATTTACATTAGTTAAAACAAATTAAATCCAAGAAAATTATTGTCTAAATATTATGTTTGAGAACATATTTACCCCTATATTTGCAATGTGTTTTTCATGGTATTAGATTTAAGGTTAACAAAGATTGGTTGTCGTGAGACAATCAATTTTTTTGTACCTATCCAAAAAACTTATAAGCCCTTATTTCACAATAAAAAACCGGAAGCAAAATATCCATTCTGCTCCCGGCAATCAACACCTATTTACTTAACTATCAATTTCTATCGGACATAAGTAGAAACACTCTTCTCCTGAGTTCCAGAAATTGCATCCTCTCCTGAATCCTCCTTCTCGAAATCACAAGTACGAACTTCCGTTCCATAAGGACTACGCACTTTTATTTTCAACCCTTTCAAATCGGGATTTTCCAGTTTCAAATCATCCAATCTAAACGAAGCCACCCCCCATAAAATATGGTCTATCTCAGGATCATTCAAACGATTATGACGCAACTCCAACTGTAAATAACCGTCTCCATCGGGATTAGGAGATAAAGAATAATTCCTAACCAAATTAATCATGTGTTTCTCGCGACCAAGACCTCGCATTTCAAACTGAACCGTCAGATACTTATCGCTCGTCCACATATCCAACACATTCACAGGATCGTTACCGATACTATCGGTCATTTCAGGAGTGATGGGAATAACATTCTTAACCAACACAGAATCTATATCATTGATAAGAATATAATAATCATATCCCTCCCGCTGTCCTTCGAGAAAAGAGAAGTTCACGATTACCCGTTTTCCATCTTTCAACAAATAATTAGGCAAACGACTGCCATTCGACGGGAAAAGTGTTTGCTTACTATCCAACTGGATATATGGCTCACTCCCGTCTTTTACGACCATATCGCCCACCGCATAGGAAAACGGAACGTATCCGCCATCGTCATCATCGTCACAAGACGACAGCCCGCACAATGTCACAACACCTAATAATCCTACCAATAAAAACTTTTTCATTTTCATATTCGTCTGTTTTTTAATTTATCCACTTTTATGAGGTAAACGTAAACCATTCAAAAATACTGCACCGAATTTTGTTAAAGAGTTAAAAACAATTTTTCTATCACCTATCATGCAGTATTTTTACATCGTTGCATTTAATAAATAACAGGAATCATCAAAAAATGAACGAAGCAGAGCTGGTAGAGTGTTGCAAGCGGAAAGATATGACGGCACAGAACGAGCTGTATCAACGCTATGCCGGTGAAATGTTCGCACTTTGTATCCGTTACTCCGGGAACAGAGATTTCGCCAAAGATCTTTTACATGACGGGTTCCTTAAAGCCTTTACCTCTTTGGATAAATTTTTCTACCGAGGCGAAGGCTCATTAAAAGCATGGTTGAGCCGTATTATGGTAAATACAGCATTAGAAGCGATTCGCAAGCAAACACAACATATCGAGCTCGACATCGAAACCGCTCCCGAAATAGCCGACCCGGAATATGAAGACGACGACAAAATCGTAAAAAACATACCTCAGGAAACGCTTCTTCGATTCATTTCGGAATTGCCGGACGGATACCGCACGGTATTCAATCTGTTCACATTCGAGAACAAATCACATAAAGAAATCGCAAACCTACTTCATATAAACGAAAAAAGCTCCTCATCACAATTACATCGGGCACGAACGATATTGATGAATCGAATTAAACAATATTGGGCACAATATGAAAACGGATAAAACTAAAAATTGGACAGACAGCTGGAAAGAGCAGCTCGATGAATATTCGGTTACTCCTCCGCCAGAAGTTTGGGAAGAACTTTCCAAAGAGCTCGCTCCACGTCGTATCCCCCTTCGGAAAAGAACCATTTGGTGGGCAGCCGCTTGTATTACACTTTTGTTATGTACTTTTATCGGGTTACAATTCCTCCGTCCGACTACCGACTTAAACAATCTCTCGCTTCAAACAAAAATATCCGGCTCGGAGCAAATGGAAGTACCTCGAATGCAAAATACTGTACCCTCGATAAAACAGGAACCACTCGACATAGCCCAATCTTATAAATCGATACGAGCACCGCAAACACCCGACCATACCGATGTGGAAAACCATATGCCATCTCAAATAAACGAATCACGACACATCGAACAACCGGAATCTTCCGAACCGGAAAAATCAACTCCGGGGAAAAAACGAAATAACGCACAGACTAGCTTGTTTCCATCGAGAAATGAGAATACCAGCACGACAACCATACATACGCATACACAACCCAAAACCAAACCCAAAAGCACTTGGTCTTTGGGCGTATCTCTGGGAAATAACCTAATCGCGTCAGCCGACAATCGAAATGGATTCAGCAATTTAGCCCCTTATGCCTCTGCCGAAATGGCAAGTCTCCCTTCCGAAAAAAATCTTTCGAACTCCGAAGGGCCGGTAACAACACCCTACCAACATATCATGCTGCAAAATATCAATAGCCAACCCAAAACAGACATTAAACACCACTTTCCCGTATCAGTTGGAATTACAGTCCAGAAAGAACTGAACAATCGACTGGCATTAGAAACGGGACTTGTATATACCTATCTTTCGTCCGACTTGACTGCCGGAGGAACTGCATACTATACACAAAACCAGCAACTACACTATTTGGGAATACCGTTAAAACTAAACTGGAATTTCTTAAAAAAGCGCTATTTCAATCTCTACCTATCGGGAGGCGGAATGTTGGAAAAATGTGTTCACGGAGAACTCTCCGCACAGTACGAAATGAACAATCGTCCGCCGTTTTCCAACGACGAGACTCTGCACATAAACCAATTGCAGTGGTCCGTATCGGTATCGGCCGGAATCTCTTTCAAACTGGCGTCGCATATAAGCCTCTATGCCGAGCCTGGTATTGTCTATTACTTCGACGATGGATCGGACATTTCGACCATTCGTAAAGAAAAACCCTTTAACATCAATCTGCAAGCCGGACTTCGATTCAATTTCTGAATTCTATAAACTCCACCAGCTATCCCCACAAACCCCACAAGAATAAATTTTTCCTTTTTATCATTAAATATTTTTCTTTTTCCTTGTTACAAAACGGCACTTGGTTCGTTATTTTTACAGAATCAAAAAAGAAAATACATTATTTAAATAATGAATCAAGAACCGTTGTTATCGGCATTCACACGTCTGCGCGACAACCTGTTATCGATGTCTCGTCATATTCTTCAAAATGAAGACGATGCCTCCGACGCTATACAGGAAGCTTTTTGCAGGCTATGGCCTATACGAAATAAAATTAAAAGCGAAAAAGAAGCAGCGGCTCTGACAGTCACTACAACTCGTAACATTTGTATAGACCAAATTAGAAAGAAAGCTCGATTCCCCGAGTTGGACATCGAAACCAATAACGAATGTGATGAAGATAACAGTGAAAAAGAAAATCTATTGGAAAGATTCCAAACGGTAAAACTACTCATCGAAAAAAGACTAACCGAGAATCAAAGAAAAATTCTCGAATTACGAGACTATCAAGGTCTCGAAATAGAAGACATTGCCAACCGATTGAATATGCAACCGGCAACAATCCGAATGAATTTATCAAGAGCGAGAAAAACTATTAGAGAACAATATAAAAAACTAAACGCCTATGACCGATAAAAACATAAAACACGGCAAACGAAATTCCGACTATTGGGATAGGCTCATCGAACGCTATTACAGTGGAAACACTACTATCGATGAAGAGAAAGAACTATCTCGATTTGTATTCTCAGAGTCTCAAAATAAACGTTACGACGAAATACGAGCCGTACTTTCATACTCGCTAATAGGCAACAGCATAAAGGGGAAAATACGAAGCCGGCAACGGGTGTCGCTAAAAACGCTCGCTCGTATCGCTGCTTGTATAGCCATTATTCTGAGTATAAATATCCTCTATTTTCACTCTCCAAGAGACATTTGTGTCACCTATATATACGGAAAAAAATACACCGATACAGAAACCGTTATCGAACAAATGAAACACACCGTATCCCAGTTCGACCCAACCGACATTACCGTGGAGAAAGAACTGAGTTCCATATTCAGGCCTCTCGAAAATTTACAATAAACTCATCTTCTATGAAAATGTTTTATAAAATATTCATCTCCTGTATTTTCCTTTGGATTGGCAATATTTGTCACGCCCAAAAAGGGCTAGCTATCGCTCCTCTATTTTCAGGGAAATACGACAAAGACGAACAAGCCATAGTCGTTCTCTTGAAAGGGAAAACGTTACACCCTTACGGTCTATCGCTATTCCATAGTATTTCCATCACGGACCGTCCTGACGATGTAACGTTATTCGAAGCTGCGGTTTCTACCGACAGCCGGAAAGCCGAAAACAGCGAAACCGTAAAATCGGGGAATAATACCATTGCCGGATATTACCAGTTACCACCTGCCGCCCCAGATGGAGAAAACCGATTTATTCTGTTCCGTAAAACGTCACCGCACGATGCGACACTTATCTACTTAGAGGGACAAACTCAGCTCAACAAACTCATAAATCTATTTATCAACAAGAAACAATAAAAAACATGAATATGAAAAATCCTATCTTACTCCTACTCGCCATCTTTTCAATCATGCCGTCATTCTCGACAAAACGTGACACAACTGTAATATTCAACCAAAAGGAAATCCTCATCAAAGATTCCTCCGAAATCGTTTCGGTAACCGTCTACGAAAACGGGAAAAAATACAACAAATATTATGAATCACGCCATATTGACGGGAAAAAACAAACCTCTTGGGAACTTTCCGAATCCGTATCGTTTCCGTTTTCAGATCTAATTTCTGGGAAAAAGAAAGATAAATGTAAGCGTTTCGATCCGCATTGGTCGGGCATAGGTTTCGGATTCTGTAATGCCATGGGTAGAGGCATGAAATTTTTAGACTCCCCCACGGGTATTTCTCTCGATTTCTCCGGTTCTTTCGAAATATTTTGGAATTTCGTTACCATTTTTACCCCCATACATAGGGATAATTGGGGATTTATTACCGGTATCGGTCTCGATTGGAGAAACTACGTCATGAACGATAACCGCTACTTCACCAAGCAAAATGGGCAAATAAAAATAGTTCTTTGCCCAGAAGACGCCCACCTCGATTTCTCTCGACTGAAAACTGTGGATTTGACAATTCCCCTATTGATCGAATGGCAAACAAGAACCTTTTTGCATGGTCCGCTTTTCTTTTCGCTTGGCCCGGTTATCGGTATAAAGACATATAGCAGCATGAAAACCAAATATACTGTAGGAAACGAAAAAGTACAGCATTTCAATAAAAACATAAAAGTCAATCCCATCAATCTCGACATCATGGCTCAGGGTGGATACGGAACCTTTGGATTCTATGTAAAACTCTCCCCTTTCAACATCATGCAACAAAGCCATGCTCCTGAAATGCGCAGTTTCTCGGCAGGAGTCATGTTACACTTCTGAAAAGCACTTCCCTTTCCATATACATTAAAACCGGATAGAGCATGAATCCTCTATTCGGTTTTTATTTTAAAATGAATAAATATTTATATATACAATAATTACTGTTTATTTATTCAAAAATAAAAGAAAATAAAGGTAATATATATGCATTATGATTACCTTTGCAAGCTCGAATAAAAAGAAAAATAATATGGACGAAAAAAGCAAAATACCCACTCCCGTTATTTCACTGATTCCATTGTTCGTTCTTGTCGCACTGTTGGCTATGGTTATCCCTATCTTCGGTGGAGATGCCCTTTTAGGAGGAAGCCAAGTATCGCTTCTGATCGCTTCGTCCGTATGCGTAGGCATAGCCATGATAAAATACAATTATAAATGGAGTTCCCTCGAAGAAGGCATGGCTAAAAACATAAAGAAAGTGACACCGGCCATCATCATCTTACTACTCATCGGAGCCATTTCCGGCACATGGATGCTCAGTGGCATAGTTCCCACGCTCATATATTACGGGTTACACACGCTCACACCCCAGATATTCTTGGCATCTTGCTGTCTCATCTGCGCCATCGTTTCCGTCATTACCGGGAGCTCTTGGACAACCATCGCCACCATCGGCGTCGCCTTGCTCGGGATAGGAAAGGCACAAGGATTCGAAGCTGGGTGGATTGCCGGCGCTATCATTTCGGGGGCTTATTTCGGTGATAAAATCTCTCCGCTCTCCGATACGACGGTGCTCGCTTCGTCCACCACCGGGACGAAACTTTTCACTCACATACGCTATATGCTCGTCACGACAGTACCCTCGATAATCATTACGCTGATAATTTTTACGATTGCCGGATTCTTAAAGGGAAATGTCGCTCACGAACAAACAGCCCTGTTTGCCGATACATTAGCGCAAAAATTCAATTTATCGCTCTGGCTTCTCCTCGTTCCTGTCATTACAGGAATCCTTATACTCATAAAACTTCCCACCATTATCACACTGTTTATATCCTCGGTCATTGCAGGAATATGCATACTCATCTTCCAACCTCATATTCTCCTGCAAATCGCACAAGGTGAAACCCTAGACTTCACTACCGGATTCAAAGCCTTGATGACTTCCGTATTCGGCAGCACCTCTTTATCGACCGGACAACCCGAAATCGATGCGCTCGTCGCCACCCGGGGAATGCGAGGCATGATGGATACCATTTGGCTCATTATATGCGCCATGTGTTTCGGTGGTGTCATGTCGGCAAGCGGTATGATCCGTAGCATTACCGACGTTTTCGTCCGTTTCGTCCGTAAACCGAAAAGTGCCGTATGCTCCACCGTCACCTCCGGACTTTTTTTCAACACTTGTACGGCCGACCAATACCTGTCCATCATACTGACCGGAAACCTCTTCAAAGAACTATATAAGAATAGAGGATTGGAAAGCCGGCTCCTCAGCCGTACCGTGGAAGATTCGGTCACTGTAACATCGGTATTGATTCCGTGGAACTCTTGCGGAATGACACAAGCGACCGTTCTCGGAGTAAGCACTCTCACTTATCTGCCTTATTGCTTTTTCAATCTGCTAAGCCCGTTAATGTCTATGATCATCGCCTTTACCGGATTCAAAATTAAACAAACCTTTTCGTCCGAACTATCCGGGAATAATTCGAAACCGATAAAACAAGCGGCATAAAAGCTGTTTCGATTTTTATGGGTACTAAAAAAACGAAACAGGTTACTCAGACCCTGCTACTTTTCCGATTCAGGAAGTTGTGTCGTACTTAAAATAGTATCGGCCTTCTCCACGTCTTCGGCAAAGACATTCAGCCTGATGGCTCCCACTTCCGAATTTGTCAAAGGCAAGACACTCGAAAATATCTCGTTGGACAAAAAACATGGAACTCCGTTTGTCTCCAATACATCTTTTACGATATTTGCTTCGACCGGAGAATCGAATGTACGATATAATACGATCTCTTTTTCCATAGGGCTCCAATTTTTAGTGACTTTTGTCAAAGATAGCGAAAGGTGAGCGCAGAGACAAACGGAAATTTCATTTCCGATCTGGCTATGCCGAACCGCATCCCATCTTGGACTTGTTTCAAAGATAACAATTTTTCTGTAAAATAGGTCGAAGGCAGTTTTAATTTTTTCCCTCCAACGAAGAAAAGAGCAAGTTTACGGCCTCTGTATAATCTTTTACATTCCGGGACTTTGATAAACGCTTTCTCAATCGCTTCTCCATATCTGGTAAAAGATACTCCCAAAACGACATCATACGAGTCAACAACTGATGTTCTCCTTGCAATAGAGTTTTATAATCGGTAAAAACACGCTCGTGCAACGAAGCCACCCTGCAATAAAAGTTCTCACTCGAAAAATTTTCATTTCCATATTCCTCTGCCAGCCACGGTTTCGCCAATAATCCTCTGCCGACCATAAGCCCCGACAGCCGGGGAAACTCCCGCTCCACGGCAACCATCTCCTCTACCGTGGTCAAGTCTCCGTTATAAACCAACGGAATAGGACAAGCATCGTAAAACCGACCGAAAGATTCCATATCCACACAACCCTTGTACTGCTGTTTCCCCAGTCGGGCATGAAGCGTGATTTGCCGCAAAGGCAAACTTTCAAGCAGAGGTAATAGCCTCAATGCCTCCGAAGGCTCCTCCCACCCCAATCTCATCTTCACCGAAAATTCCAAAGAGTCATACGATTCCAAAGGCCGCAACAATCGCTCTACCTCGTCAGGGAACGGCAATATACCCGACCCCTTATGACGATAAGCCAATATCGGGAAAGGACACCCTAAATTTATATCGACCCGAGTATAGCCAAGAGAAGCCATACAATCCACAATACGTCTCAGTTCATCGGACTCTGAGGCTATCGCCTGCGGAACGACCGGCACACCCCGGTTGTTTTCAAAGTCTATATCTCGTAAATCCTTCCGTCGGAAATCTCCCTTCTCGATTCTCACAAAAGGGGTATAATAAGCGGCGATGCCACCGAATAAAGCGGCATGTGCCTTACGATAAACCACATCGGTATAACCTTGCAATGGAGCAAAATACACAGGTAATGACATATGGCGAAAATAATACAAATTGAATACAAAAACAAATTCGGCGGACTGCCGAATAAAAATACCTCTTTTACCCCTCTTCCTCTGTGTCGCTTATAAAATCAGTGTAAGGGGCAAAAGCGGAATACATCTCAACCTCTCCCATGTCCTGTGGCATTACAGGGCATTCACCCCCTCCTCACCCTGCCGTGTCCCGCAGCATTGCGGGGAGTTTCGGAGCAACAAGAAGAGTTCCCACAAAGAAAAGAGGAAGCCCACAAAGGCTGATCGAAGTGTCACTTTTAATCCTCTCCCCCTGTGTTCCTGCAAGGAATATAGGGGGAGTGCCCGCAGGGCGAGGGGGTTAGAAAACAAGCAAATGCACAAACCCCGATCCGCCTTTATCGGGCGGTGAAGACGCAAGGGAGACGGAGGAAAAAGGGCGAGGACCGTCCGAGCGGAGCGAGTTCCGCAGACCCCGACGGCAACCGTGGCGACGAGCCTAATAGCCCGATAACTGCCGGAGCTTCTTGGTTCGTTCTTCTCGCTGTTGAGAAGAATGAACAAGCACAAACGAGTTTTTTCAACCCCTCCGTCACTACGTGACACCTCCCCTATATTTTGCTTCGCAAAACACAGAGGAGGAGGTTGATAGTAAACTATCCTCTCCAAAAGCCGGACAAGTTCAACCTAACCGGAAGCGTTTCACCTCATAGTTAACCTCTCTCCTCAGGAACTTCGTTCTTTCTAACTCTCCCCTATTGCTAATACAACAGGGGAGAAGGTTAAATACTTCTTATCTTACCGGCAAAATCACATAATAAAAGGGTGGCGCAAAACTCCGTCTCTGCCGTACCCCGCAGCATGGCGGGGTGGCACGAAGCAAAATATAGGAGAGACGGTACGTAGTAACGGAGAAGCCGAAACAACAATAGAACAAAGATGTCTCACTCCTCCCCTGTGTTTTGCAACACAAAATATAGGGGAGGTGGCCGAAGGACGGAGGGGTTAAAACCTGCAATCAAAAAACTCTTATGTAATCTTCTCAACCCCTCCGTCAAAAAAAGGGGAGTGCCATAGTTGCACTCCCCTTCCCTATTTACAAGTTTATCGAATAAAAAATTCTACTATCGACCGAGAAATCGGCTCTTACTTCCGAATCAGTTTATGGCAAGAGCTGTCGCCGTCTTTCTCCAACTTCAAGATATAGACACCCGAAGCAAGTCCCGACAAACGAATTTCGGTCTCACCCGTTCCGGCGACTTTCGAGAACACACAAGCTCCCGTCATGTTGAACACGCGAACCGATGTACCTGCGGCAACACCGCTCACCACGCAACTTTCTGCAAACGGGTTAGGATAAATTCTCACCCGGTCGGCCTGTTCTTCTTCCACGCCCGAAACATAATTGGTCTTTACGGAGATCGTCACATCTTGACGCATGGTATGGAAATACACGCCTTCCTCGAACAAAGCGGTTATATCCTCTTCGTTCAACATGACGGAAACCAATTCGTAACCGTCTTCGAGCACCGGTTCGGAAATCATCAGCATGGTTCCGTTCTTGATGTTCCCATCGGCCGGGACATCGGCCAAATCTCCACCGACATACACTTGTACATCTATGCTGCCACCCTCGATTTCATCGATAGTCAGTTTGAACATTTTATCGATTTCTTTGGCTTTTACAACAAGCATCACATCTTCTTTCATCGTCAGCGAATAGATACCATCTTTAAACTGATCCTTAATATCCGATCCGTTCAGCGACACATAAACCAATTCGTATCCTTCATCAAGTACCGGTTCATAAATTTTCAAGGTCGCATTTTCCGGTACTCTGCCACCGGCCGACACATCGGTCACTACCCCCTCATCTTCGAATTCCGCTTTTATCGTACCTCCCACGAAATCCTTAACCGTCAATCCATACGTTTTTTTTCGGATCGTCACGGTAACGTTCACATCGCCTTTCACCACATGGTTATACGTTCCTGAGAAAAACTGCTCCGTTATATCTGTCCCGTTCATCAATACGGAACCTACTTCATACCCTTCTTCGACTGTCGGCCACCACAAGATAAGCGTTTGCCCATCAAAAATCTTACCGTCCGACGGTACATCGCTCAAATCTCCTTTATCAGAAATAGCCACCCGCATACTACCATGCTCGAACGGTTCCACCGTCAGACGATAGGCTTTCTGGAAGGCCGCCGTAATTGAAGTGTTTTTCTTCAATACGAACTTATACTCATTGTTCGCGAGTTGGCCGGTTACATTTTCATCGTTCACGACGAGAGAAAGCAAATCGCATCCGCTGTCCGGAATAACTTTCACCGTTATCTCCACATTCCCGTTCACACGAGTTCCCGTCGTCAACGGCTCTTCCGAACCCGCCGCATAAAGTTCTATGCGCCCGTTCAAGGAATAAGAGAAATCTACTTGGTAAAGAAGACCGAATTCCGCAGAAATCACAATATCCCCTTCGCCTTCGGGTATAACATACGTATATCCCGATCCCGATTTTTCGATTTCTTCCCCGTTCACCCGTACGGCAACCAACGGCAATTTGGTCGGATTATCAGAATAAGCATCGATGATAAGCGTAGTACCCACGTCTACTTGCTGCCCCGACTGCACATAACTCGGGAAAAAAGAACCCGCAGGCCTATAAGCCACCTCCAAATGAGTACCGGGCTCTGCCGGAGCCTCGATAATCACTTTACGACTCGCCGCATTCAACTGCGCATCCTGTGCGCTCAAACTACAAAACAAAAAACAAAACAGTGTAGATAAAAAAATCGAATAACTCTTTTTCATGATATATTAATATTAAAAATAATCGCAAAAAAAATAAATTTTCTACCGATTAAAAATTTGTTAAAAGGACCGAACCCTAAATGATAGGGCTCGGTCCGCTATTGAGATCACCCTCTTAAAAAGAAAGTGAGAGATTACATCAACGATTCAACACTTTGACCGTACGAACCACCTTGCCCTCTTTCATCACCTTCACCACATAAACGCCTTTGGCTCCGAGAGAGATGCTCATGTTTTGACCGGCTACGACAGCGGCATCTTTCTGTGCGACAAGCATTCCCGAGGCATTGTACACGCCCACTTGGTAGTCTCCGTCCTCGGCAAATTCTACAAAGAGAATACCCTCTACGGTATACGTGCGCAACTCACCGGCCATGCTCTCTTCTACACCGTCTACATCGCCTACTTTGAATACAGGATAGCTCTTGGTATCGGCCCCGAGCGTATTTTCAAGAGTCAGAGTAACCGTATAATCGCCCGGTTTGCTATAAGTCAGTTTCGTGGAACCTTCGAGGTCGGTACCGGTCGATTCGCTGAGGACACCGCGTTTGGCTGTCCAAGTCGGACGAGTCTCTACCTTGAAAGTGGATCCCGGCACAAACGGACAACCTGAGATATACAGAGGATTCTGAGCGACTTGACGACCGGCGCCTTCACTACCAAGAGCTTCCGTCTTGAACGAACAGGCTTTAGCCCCTGCAACCGAACCTTTGGCTGCAAAGTAGTGGTCTTCATCGGCATCGGTTTCGAAATCCCAGTAAGCCATCACTTCTTGGGGAAGGCTGTTGGCATCCAGACCGTTCTTCACGTTTTGCACTTGCTCGGGAGTCATGGCTCCGTTCCAAACCAACAGATCGTCGATAATACCATTATTGAAAATAGGTTCCGATCCACGGCCTCCGGCAAAACAGAACCAATCTGAAGTCGTGATAGAATAATTCACATTAGCCCATGTTTCGGTCGTACCCGAAGCTCCATCTAAAACCCACGTTGACTCTTGGAGCACACCGTTCAGATAAAATTTGGAGCGGAATTGCGACTGGTCGTTATACTCGAATGTCAATACCACGTGATTCCATGCATTGGGTGTTACGACTGCGTTGGGGAACGTATATTTCAACTCGGGAGCGCCATTGTACGTAGCGGTCCGGAAGGTATAACTGTTAAGTTTACCCGTAGATGACAAGTCAGACCACATCCAGCCCCAGTTATTCACCGGCCATGCACTCGATGCGCGATTTTCCACACTGAAGAAACAAGACCCTTCGGGTATCGAAGTGAAACGAACCCAAGCCGACACGGAGAACGTTTGACCGTCACCGATAGACAAATCGGACATTCTTCCGCCTACCCAGCCTTCATTGATCTCGATACCGCGCGAAGAAGCTCCATTGGCTTTCCTTCCGGTATAGCCCAACGTCAGCGCCTCGTCCACGTCGATCTTCACTTCATCTTCTGCCACAGCTTCCCCGCCGATAGTCAGCGATTGAATCTCGGGCAACGCACCCACGGCTTCGCTGGTAATCTGCACATAGTAACCATAAGTGGTCGTTTCGCCGTCGCAAATGACTTGCAGATCATAACCTCCTATTTCTTCAATACCTTCCGATACGGTAAATACAGTCGTATTGCTTGCGTCTTTTACGACCACACCGGTGCTGTTGAGCAATTTCCAGTCGGCGGCGGCGTGACGGGGATCGACATACGAAATTTCAAAGCTCTCGCCCGGCTTGATGGTAGTTTTATTTATCTGTATATCGTCGGTAACCGTATATTCGCCCATACTCATATAATCGCTCCATGCGATCTCGGAATCGGACTTCATATCGACCGAAACGGCTGCGACACCGAAACGAATCTCCTGTTCGCCCTGCAAATCGGTAGGAACAGAGAAATACATACCGGCCCAAGAAGTAGTGATACCCATGAATTGAGACTCACCGCCTTTTTGTTGGGCATACAGTTTGAACATCGAAGCATTCACGTCGAGGTTATAAACCGGCTCACCCGGCAATTTGTCGTTATCCATGTTAAAGATCACCTTACCATCTACACCTTTGTAGTGAGATGCAAGAACTTTGGCGATCTTAATCTCGGGAGCCGCCGGTGTAGGCATAGCACCGCGGGTGATAGAAAATTCACCGAGGTATAAGTCGAGGTTCTTGGCATTTTCGAAATGGAGGGCAATCATAGCGATTTCCTTACCGGCCAACATAGCCAAAGCACCACTCACTTTAAACGTCTTTTCCACCCACACTTCATCGTCGGCCTCATCGGCGACAGTCAATACCTTGAAACCGCTCTCGCGCAAAATCGTTTGCTCGTCGCCTTTGGCAGAAAGTGCCAAATTAACATCGGCCTGACCGCCTACCAATTTGTAACGAACCGTAATCACATCGGCTGCGGACAAAGCGAACTCGGTCTTGAACAAATGCAAATACTCATTGTCCACAGAACCGAAGAGGCGCAGACACGAACCGCCTACATAGGCATCGTCGTAAGTAAACTTGGCCTCCAAGCCATTTTCCACTACCTTGTCGGCCGTTTTACCCATGAAATCGGATGCAAACCACCAACGCCAAGTAGGCAAATAGTCCTGTACACCGATATTGTACCATTCGTTATCGTTCTGACGTTCGCCCATCCAGTTCAAGAAACGACCGTTACCCAAATTGAAATAAGAAATAAACGGTTCCTCGGAAAGATCCCATTTGAGCGAACTGCGTGCCGTCATGAAAGCCGACATACCGAACCACTTGTCATCGGGGTGATGGTTACCGCGATTGTAAACCTCGATTTTATCGATGGGATTGCGGTTACCGTTGGTAAAGAACTGCTCGATCAGATGTTGATAATATGTTTGCTTGGCTACATCTGTACTACCGTTATTAGCACGGTCGGCCCACAACATATTATAATCGTGAGCGCCCCACAGACCGATAGAGAGATTATAGTCTTTGAGAGTTCTCCACGTAGAAGGATCACCGCCCTGCATGTTGAAGCCGGCATAAAGATCGAGCGAACTGCGACCGGGGGCATAGGTATCTACAGTAGATTGGGTCAACCCTCCCAATACTCCATGCCAATTGTAATTGAGAAAAAGCGAGGTGCGGATATGCTCGCCATCGCCGAAGGTATCGTTGTTATGATTACCGAGACCATTATCGAAAGTAATCTGCCCATTATCGTTGGTTCCATCGTACCAGAAGTTCTCGACCACCGGGTTACCTTTTTCCGTAAGGTATTTGTGAACTGTCTCGTGCAATGCACGCAATCCCGACAAAATAAAAGAAGAACCTGTACTGAACTCCGAGTTATAGCCTAATCCGTCCACACCATGATAATGGAGGAATTTAGCCACTTTCTCTGCCTCTATGCCCACCAACGTGGAAAAACCAGAGGACCACTCTGAACTTATACCTCCCCAAGGAACGGAAGCCACACCCGAAACACCTACACCATTTTTATGGGCGACATCGGCGAATCCACCGGGGACCCACCCGTGTGGAGCCGTCCAGTCTCCGTAATGAGTAACGTATGACCAAGTACTGAAAGCCTCGGAATCGAACTTACCGTTAGGACGCGCATTGGTGTTACCATTGCTGGCATTTCCTACCGGAACCCAGAAAACGAGTTTTCTGTCGTTGGCCTCGGTGAGCGTCTCGTCGATCTGCGTGGCCGCATTGCGAAAACGTTCTTTGGGTTTCACACGGGAAACATAAAAATTCTCGTCCTCGAACAAATCTTCGCCGAGAACCCAACTACTAACATACTGACCGAGTTTCGAACTCTCCGGCCACGTCATGTAATCTTCTTTCAATTCTTGTGCTTGCGAAGAAAATGAAAGAACTAAAATTCCAGATAATAAAAATAGATTTTTTTTCATGGAAAATTTTTTTTGGTTAATAAAAATTTGAATTATTCTCAAAAAGTTTTTTCTATCTTCAAGTTCCGCGGACAGGAGGCGTTTTAGCGGCCTCCTATCCCGAAACGACTCTTTTTTTACAACACCACGGGAACACTATCGGCTTCGATAGAGAGAGTGCGACTTCCCACATTACCCGTAATCGAGAACGAAACGGTTGTCTCGTCGCCGCTGCCCGAGATATCCATGCTGCCCGTCACCTCGGCCCGAGCTCCGTCTATATCGACTACCGTACCGACAGGAATATCGTAATGTCCTGCATAACCGCCACCCTTATAGGCATCGGTCAACGTAAGCATGATTTGCCCATAACCCGATGTGGGCGAAATGAACACTACCAAATCGCCGCCCTCGTCATAAACCACCGAGTTTTCTTTCACGGTGTTGGAGGCGTTCAATTCCAAATCGACAGGTAGAGCGATCACTTTCACCTCGGCCTTCTCGGACGATACGCCAGCCACCTCGGCAATAACGTCTGCCTTACCGGCCTTAATACCCGTAATCGTCCCCTGTGTGTTATCGTCGCCGGTTTGCTCGGCAGTGAGCACATCGGTAGCAGATGAAGTCCAAGTCACGTCATAAGGATTCTCTCCTCCCGACAAAGTTTTGGCATCGATACCCCATTGCACAGTCTGTCCCTCGAAAAGAGTACGCGCATTACCCGATTTCCACAAAACAGACAAGATACCCTCGGTGACACTCACCGGAACCCTTTTTTCCTTGCCGTTGGCCGTAAGAACCAGCTCGGTCTCGCCCAATGCGAGTCCCCTCAGCTCTATGACATTACCGTTATATTCACCCACTTGAACTTTGGAAGGATCGACTGCCTTGACTACCGGCTTGTGATAAGCATAAGACGAAGCGGGAATCACTCCCGTCGTAAGTCTCAACACACTTCCCACAGGCATGGAAATCGGATCGTGGTCGACCGTAATTTCCTCCACCGGATAACGAGTCTTAAAGTCCTGCACACGGAACGTCGCTACGAACACTGTGTCGGGAGTAATACAATGGAATTCGGCTTCGCCTTCCTCCGAACCCGAGCGCAACGCAAGCACGGCATCGAATCCCTCGCCTTTCACATATTCCTCGGTCTTGCCCGTAATCAATACCCCATTACTCGAAACGACTTCCCAACGATAGGCATCGTAGCCCGCCTCGATATCCTCTTTGGCGCCCGACTGCACGTTCATGGCGATACGCACGGTATCTTCCGAATTGATGTCCATTTCGGCCTCGTACGTATAGGCAAAGTACATCGACAATACCTCCTTACTGGGACGGGTATTTATATAGGGCATATTTTCGAAACCTTTGCCATAGAAAGTAGCCAACAACTGGGGAGCCAACATGATATCGCAAGATGCCGACTTGGCCGTGGAAGCATCACCAATGGAAAGGGTGACTTTTCCCTTCCCCGAGGCACGGGGAGCTGCATAGTGCACGGCTACGAGACCTCTCACGGTGTCGACCGTCATCACCGGCTCGAAAGCGGTTAGCCCTTCGAGAGTAGGAACCGGATCATAATCATAAAGAAGTTCTTTGGGAGAAACAGAGAACAGCACCGAATCGTGGGCCGTATTGTAACTACGTTTCGAAGTCATTTCGGTGAAAGTGCTGTCGTTGGGAATACACATCACACCGTCGGGCAAATTGCGCGACACGGTAACGGTAGTAAGGGCATATTTGCCGTTCTCCAACATGGCTTTGAGCCGGGTCTCTTTTTCCTGACCGCCATCCAAAGCCACCACAGCGGTATCACCCAGCAAGGCAGCAACCGTCTGGTCTTCTATCGACCAAGAGACAGGAGTCTCGATCACTTTCCCACTCACATTGGTAACCGTCGCCGAAATCCTCACCGTATCGCCCAATTTCAAATTAATGTCCATGGGATCGATGGTAATATACACCTCGGTCGCACCGTCGAGCGTAGCTTCCTCTTCACATGCGGTGAACGAAGTCACACCGAGGAAGCTCGCCAAAAAGAATATAAAGCTATATCGTTTCATGTTTCAAATGTTTTATAGATTAAAAGTTTACCGGAATTACCAATGTAAATTCGTTATCGGGGCTTTGCTCGCCTCGGGTTTCGGTCTGTTTATCCCAGAAAACACGCGAAGCGCCGGTGTTGGGTTGCCCGAGAGCCTGTACGAGTGAAGCGATCTCCAACGTATTGTTGGCTGTCTCCTCGATGGGAATACGACGTAATTGCAACTCGGTGTCGACGCCTTGGTCTTTCATGTTGTTCACATCGACCGGGAAGATACGGGGATATCCCGTGCGGCGGAACGTGGTCCATGCCTCGGCGCTCATGGGGAAGTTGGCGATATATTTCTGAGTGATGATTTTTTCCAGCATCACCTCCTTCGAGTCGCTCGCATCCCATTTCACACCCACTTTCACACGACCGGCTATGTTGTTCTCGTTGTTATACGGATCGACATAATCGATATCTTTCGCCGCAGTCTGGGCAAGATATTCGTCGATGACGGTTCCGTCGGTGATCCCATTCTCTTGGAAACAAAGACGGATACCGGCCTCATACCAACTCTGAGCGTCACGGCCAAGCGCATTCCAGCCTCTCAAAGCAGCCTCGGCCAACAAGAAGATACTCTCGGTGCGTTTGAAGAAAGATTGATGCATATATTTGAATTCGCCCGATAAAGTCGAGAATGGGCCATAACCGCCTTTGTCCTTGCCTGTGGTATTGCTGTTACGCATGCTGATACCCGTACGCACTCCGTAAACATCGATGGGAGCCTGTATACCCGTAGACTTCTCTTTAATAGGATATGCATTGGTATCGAACCAGCGGGTAAGCAGCGGGTGATTGTAACGTTTGAGAATATTTTCAAACGAAGCGCCCAAACGAATATCGTGCCACTCGTTACCGATACGCCACAAAGCACAAGCGTTTTGCTCCTGATAATAGGCTATATCCTTCGCATCGGTGTCGGTGAGGACACCGATTTCGTCGGTGACAGCTTGTTCAAATTTGGACTGAGCCGTACCCGGATTGATTTTCACCATGTTCATGGCCATACGCATTTTAATACAGTTGGCAAACTTCACCCACATGCGCCAATCTCCATTAGAGAGCGTCTTGATAGTCAAATCCTCGATCTTGGCGAACTCCTCGCGGGACGGCTGACGCTCTTTCAATATGCGTATAGCCTCGTCGAGATCGTCGAAAATCAAATTGTAAATGTCCTCGCCCTTTTCATAGGTCAACGGCGGAGTACGTTTCAAATTACGCCAGTCGCTAAAAGGAGCCGCGCCATAGAAGTCGACGATTTCGTGGCCTTGATAGGCTTGGATAATCAACGCCACAGCACGCCATTCGGGTTTACCCAATTCGGTAGCGTGGTGAATGGCATTGTAAGACTGTGTGAAAATCTGGTTATCCATAGGGCCCCCCAAATAATCGTTGGGGAAAGTATAAAGCGTAGGCAACGGACCACCGAAAGCAAAAGTACTCTTGGTAGTCGTCCAGTATCCTGCATAGTTGTCAATACTGTTCGCCCTGTAATATTGATATTTGTGAGGCGCCCACGATCCGTTAGGTTCGTGCGAATAGTTGATCATGAACGGAATAGCTCCTTTCAGCTCCTTCTCGAGAACAGTAATATCGGTAGCTCCCGCCCCCTCTTCGTTATTGTTGTCCATCTCCTCCTGCTTACCGATCAACCACGGATACTCCTCCTGAAACTGGTCGCCGCAAGAAGTGAACAAACCTACTGAAAACACGGATTCGATAACGAGGAATCCGATCGAATATATTGTTTTTCTCATATTGATGACTATTTATATTAAATCGTTCTTCATTAGAAATTGAATTTCAATGTTAACGCAAAACTACGCGTCGTAGGCAAAGAATAACAGTCGATACCGGAGTAACCGTTGGCGGCCGATACCGAGATGTCGGGATCCACGGGAGAATCTTTATAGATAAAGAACGCATTCTTCACCGAGAACTGAGCGGTCATACCTTGATTCTTACCGAACAAATTGGGCATGTCGTAGCTCAACGAGATGTCACGCATGCGCAAGCTGGTGGCATTATATACATGGTCTTCCATGGGAAGAGCACCGATGGTCGTATAGTAGTTCTCGACCGAAACTTTGTTCCCCGATCCGTCAGGTAGAGGTTTGAGAATATATTCCTTTCCGTTTTGCATAACCCGTTCTCCGTTCAAGCGGTCTTGTGCAGAACGTTCGGAAAGGCCGTACAGGTCGAGATCAGCCTCGGTCAATGACATCACCTTACCGCCGATACGGCCGTCTATCAAGAAATAGAGCGTGAAGTTTTTCCAAGTAAATGTATTGTTCCAACCGAGAGTGACAGGCGAAGTCATATTGCCCACTTTGGTCTCGTATTTACCGGAAGCCATCACGGGAACGGCATTCTCGTAATTACCGGCATCATTGATTTTGATATGGCCGTTTTCATCGCGGGCGAAAGAGTTGACATAAATATCGCCATAGCGTCCGCCTTCTACGTATTTAATCTTGAAAGCGTTGGGACCCATTTGCACTTCGTAGGGAGCGCCGCTCTCGGTTTTGTAAGTTTCGAGGATACGGTTGTCATTCCATGCGATATTGAATCCAGTCTGCCATCTCCAATCCTTATTGATGTTCCAGCGATAAGATGCTTGGAATTCCAAACCATAGTTGCGTATCTTACCTGTGTTGACCGGCTTCGATTCGCCATTGGCAGTGGTGACATACAAGAACTGGTTACGTAACGTCGAATTGTAATAAGTAAGGTCGAAGTTGAATTTGTTTTCGAACATCCAAACGTCCAAACCGGTCTCGAACGAAGTGGTCGTCTCCGGTTGAGGATCGTCGAACAAAGGAGGACGAGTACTGATCGTACCGTTGGAGAAATCGTAGCTCTGACGGGCGAACAAGGTGTTGGGAATGGGGTTACCTACCACCGACCAACTACCGCGCCATTTCAACTGATTGAGCCAATCCCGGCGAGGCAAAAACTTGTCGATGAGCACATTCACACCGGCCGAATAGTAATCGAACGATTTATATCCGCTCCCTTGCGTGAACTGTTGGAACGACTGTGCCCACTCCAAACGATAACTACCGTCGAGGTAAACTTTATCGAATAATCCGACCGAAGCCGTAGCGAAGAGTGCCGTGCTCCAATCCTTGTTATTCCAACTGTCCGAAGCCGATGTAGCACTTCCGTTAGGGTTGTTGGGACGGCTGTGTTTATTATTCTGAGGAACGAAAGCATTGGGCACACCGCAAGTATCTATCGCCGTAGTGATGCTCGTGTTACGATCGTAATGACGTGAAAAGCTGGTTCCCACAGCCACATTCACATCGATTTTATCATTGAAACGGTCGTTCCAAGTGAGCATGTGGTCATTATAAATGTCGCTCGAGCGAGAATCTCCATTGTAATATTTACCACCTACATAATCGAAGCCTACCCGGTTCATACCGGCATACTCCTCGTTCAGATTATTCTGAGTCACATAATCGACATTGAAACGCGTCTGATATTTAATATTTTGCCAAATCTTGGCATCCAAAGTAATATTTGCCAACAAACGGTCGCGCTTCAAATAATCGTTATACATGTTGGCCACCCAGTAGGGGTTGTTTAGATATTGGTCATACCAGTACCAAGTTTGAACCGGTTGTCCAATCAATTTGGGATTACCTTTCTCCGGATCGCTCACGATATTGTCGGCCACCGTACCGAGGTGTTTATAGTTATGCTTGAAATAACGCATATCGATATCGGCCGGAGTACGGTACAAAGCATAGAGAGCGCTCAATGCCTTACCCACAACAGGAGCGTTATCGGTCTTCTGATGTATCCAGTTAAGGCTCGTGTTGATATTGATACGCTTGTCGAACAACGAGAAAGATTCCTTGAACATCACGTTATTACGGGTAAACTTATTGTTCGGTATCAATCCCGTTTGATAGGTATTATTATAAGAAAAATAAGTTCGGAAGTTTTCCGTACCGCCACTCAACGTAACGCCGTTGGTCGTAGTCACGCCTTTGTTGAAAAAGTCTTTTACGGCATTGCGTGCAGAATTCATCAGATACGGGGCAGAAGCCACCTCGTCGGCCGAACGAGTACCGATCTTAGGACCCCACGCCGACCATTGGTCTCCGCCACTGATACCATAAATCTGTTGGGTACGAGGATACATGGCTATCGTCTCGATCGACGTGGTGCTCGACACATTCACCTTGACAGAACCCGAAGCACCCGATTTGGTCGTGATAACGATCACACCGTTATTGGCTGCGCTACCGTAAAGAGCTGCGGCATTCGGGCCTTTCAAAATCGTCATGTTATCGATATCTTCGGGGTTGATCGTCGACAAGAGGTCATCGCCGCTACGTCCGCCGCCGAGTATCATATTATCGGTCGCCTGCGTACCCATACCGTCTTGCATAGGTACACCGTCGACAACGATCAACGGCTGATTGGTTCCGAGAATAGAAGTGGAACCGCGAAGCACAATTTTAGAAGCTCCACCGCCCGCTCCCGAATTATTGGGAACGATAGTAAGACCAGCACTCTTTCCTTGCAGCGAGTTAATGAAGTTATTATCCTTGATACGGGTCACTTCCTCGTTCTTAATAGTCTGGGTAGCATAGGTAAGCGTTTTGGATTCCCGCGATATACCCATCGCCGTTACTACGACTTCTTGTAAAACCCGTGTCTCCTCATGCATAACGACATCGTATGAGGAAGCATTCGCCAACGACAAAGTCGCCTTTTGATACCCGACATAACTGAATTCGAGCACGGCATTATTATTCGGGACCTCTACCGAGTAAACACCGTCTATATTAGTAGAAGCTCCTATCGAAGTTCCCTTCACTAATACACTCACACCGATTAGTGGTTCTCCCGAAACATCGGAAACCACTCCTTTAATAGTACGCTTGCTTGGCTGGGTTACATTTGCAGTAACCTTTCCTGCCCCTTGATCTATTGCATTAGCAAAAAACGGAACAAAAAAAGACAAAGAAAACGCCAAAAGCCCAATTTTACACTTCTGATTTTTTTTCATGCTTTTAGATTTAACCATTTAATATTTAACATAAATAATACTATTTAAACATTCCTCTCTCGTATACCTTGCGTAAATAAATCTCACGAAACATTTTTACATACCGTATCAATAATATTAACCCTAAATCGAACTATATCCCTAGTGAGATTCGTAATTTTTTTCTATTTTTTTTGAACAAACGAAAAATAAAACCACGTTTATTAATCTTTATTTTATTTATATTCAGATAAATAAACACACAAAAATTTTCTTAATACAATATATTTATTTAAAATTATAATAAGGATAACAATATAATCTCCATTATTAACCTCTGATTCTTCAACATCGAATGAAAAATACTCCCGAACAAGATATTCCGATAAACACGCACCGATACCCTATCTCCCTGTTAAATTAAATAAAGCCGGGCATACATGATTAAATTTATTATATCTTTACTCAACTTAAAACAAGCAAAACATCATGCCCAAGAATAAAATAATTCTATTCTGTTTTCTGTTTTCATGGATAGGACTACACCCTATCGCTGCTATTAGCTTGGAAAAACAATCGACCGTCGGACAAAAGATTCGTCAGGCCATACAAGGGAAAAATGCAACGGTCGGCGTAGCATTCTCGATCGACGGACAATTATTTACGTTTAACGACGAACATCGGTATCCGCTAATGAGTGTTTTTAAACTCCATGTTGCCATAGCAGCTCTTCAAAAAATGGAAAACGAATGTATCGCTCTGGACTCTTTACGCTTCATCGAATCGTCTCAAATACACAAAGACACTTATAGCCCACTAAGAGAATTATACCCCGAAAGAAACTTTTATCTTTCTTACGCCGACCTCATGCGCTATGCCGTTTCTCAAAGCGACAACAACGCTTGCGACATTCTCATAGACTATCTCGGCGGTATCGATATCGTGAAAGACCGAATCGACAAATTAGGTATCACAAACTACAATCTCACCGAAACCGAAGAAACCATGCACTCTCGCATATCCAATTGCTATAACAATTGGAGCACACCTTCGTCTACACTTCAACTATTGGAAAAACTCTACAACGAACCGATACTGAATGAAACACATACCGAATTTCTAAAAAATATTTTGATAGAAACTTCTACCGGAAAAGATAAAATAAAAGCCGGATTGCCCGATAATATTGTCTTAGGACACAAAACAGGCAGCTCCGACCGTTTGGACGACGGAACAAAAATCGGCGACAACGATACCGGCGTAATCTATCTCCCGAACGGAAAATTATGCTTTCTCGCTATTTTCATCAAAGACTCTCGTGAGAGCGACCAAACCAATGCACAAATTATCGCCGATATCGCAAGAATCATTTACAATTCCGCGGTTCAAAAATAAGAAACATGAAACGCCCTTTCACATACATCATTCTACTTTATCTTTTAACCATCGGTTGTTCCGGGAAATCCGCTTCTGTTATCGGCGGGGCTAACGGATCTACCGAAATTATCGTTGCTGACTGTGATACCGATACGATTTTAACAGGAGATGACTTAGAAAAATTCGACAGTCTTTTCAACGCATGGGTAAACAATTACAACACCAACCCGATAACTCACCTCAGCAGCAACACGAATGATGCGAAAAAATTGGAACAATTTCCGCAATTGCTAAACATGGGGAAAAAAATCATTCCCTGTATCATCACCCGATTGCCCGACAAAAACCTATTTTGGACATTAACGCTATATGACGAACTGCAAGACATCGATAGCTTAAAGTCATTCGACTATACCCGAGGCGAACAATTCAGAGCACAAGAAACCCTCCGGAAATATGTAGAAGCTAAGTTACACAAGAAGAAACGGGTATTCAATTCAGATCAAGAAAAAATAAAAGCTATTCGAGAATTGGCTAAGGAGTACGGCTGGGAAGAAGATTCTACGCTCTCTCCCCGCGAAAAAGACTCCATACTCCTCAACTTAGATTACGAAATCACAGAGGAAACATTCAAATTTTACAAAAATGGAAATAACGAGGAGTAAAATACTAATCATAATGGGCATTATCATGCTCATAGGATTCATCACAATAGGGTTTTTCATTTTTCCGATAGGCATTACCCTATGCTCCATAATCGGATTATGTTATGGAATTATAGGCAAAGACAAATTATTCACCCGATGGTCATTCATCGGGTTATCGGTAGGAATCATTTTTTTAATCTACACCTATTACGTTATACAAGGAATGTAAAGAACTATTCCCCAATATAAAATGAAAGCACCGTATATTATTGATATACGGTGCTTTCATTTTATATCATCGTCGTTTTCACTCAAACATATGACGCAATTTACTGAATATTCGCTGTTTAGCTGTGAGTGTAGGCTGTATATTGGGTGCAGTTTTCAAATCCTCGAAATGCTTCTTTTCGCTGGCATTGAGGTTTTCTGGAATGTAAACCGATACATTTACAATCAAGTCACCTACTCCATAACGATTGACCGAAGGCAATCCTTTTCCCCTAAGCCGGAATATTTTTCCGGGTTGAGTACCGGGATCCACTTTTATACGAGCCTTACCATCGAGAGTAGGAACTTCGATAGAACCACCCAATACGGCAGTCGGCAAATCGAGCAGCAAATTATATATCAAATCGTTCTCGTCGCGCAGTAAATCGGGATGCGGTTCCTCTTCGATTAAAATCAACAAATCACCATCCACACCGCCATGACGAGCAGCATTCCCTTTGCCCGCCATAGAGAGTTGCATACCTTCGGATACCCCGGCCGGAATATTCAACGTGATTACCTCTTCTTCACGTACGATACCTTCCCCGGCACAATGCGGACACTTCTTCGTAATAATACGACCCTCTCCACCGCAGTCGGGACACGTCGTCGTCGATTGCATAGCTCCGAGAAAAGTCTGTTGTACCCGTGTCACTACTCCCGACCCGTTACATTTCGAACACGTCGTATAAGCCGTACCGTTCTCTGCACCCGTACCGTTACAATGAGAACAGCTCACATACTTAGGAACCTTTATTTTTTTCTCGACACCGGTAGCGATCTCTTTCAATGTCAGTTTCACCTTTACTCGTAAATCCGAACCTTTATTGACATGACGACGTCCCCCTCGTGAGCCGCCCCCGAAGCCTTCGAATCCGCCGAATCCACCACCGAAAATATCGCCGAAATGCGAGAAAATATCCTCCATAGACATACCGCCGCCACTGAAACCGCCACCGGCAGCACCACCTAACCCTTGATGCCCGAACTGGTCGTAACGAGCCCGCTTATCCGCATCACTCAATACTTCATACGCTTCGGCAGCCTCTTTAAACTTTTCCTCAGCCTCTTTGTTTCCGGGGTTCTTATCCGGGTGATATTGGATAGCTTTTTTACGGTATGCCTTTTTTATCTCCTCGGCCGTCGCATTTTTAGCGACACCCAGCACTTCATAATAATCTCTTTTTTCCATTGCTCCCTGTCCTATAATTTATTCCCCTACCACGACTTTGGCAAAGCGAATAACTTTGTCATTGAGCGTATATCCCTTTTGCACGGTATCTATCACTTTACCTTTTTGAGCCGGATCCGAAGCCGGGAACATCGTCACAGCCTCGTGATATTCTGTATCGAAATCCGCTCCCTCCGTAGGAATCTCCTTTACGCCGTTTTGTTCTAGATAGCTTTTGAATTTATTATATATCAAGCTCATTCCCTCTTTCACAGCCGCTAAATCATTACTTTCTTCCACAGCTGCCAATCCGAGTTCAAAATCGTCGATAACCGGCAGAATAGCTTTCATGCAATTCTCACCGCCATTCTTGATCAACTCCGATTTCTCACGCAACGTCCGTTTCCTGAAATTATCGAACTCGGCCATCAATAGCAAATAATCCTTCTGCATTTTCTCGATAGTCGCCTTCAAAGTTTCCAATTCGGCTGACAATCTGGCAGCCTCATCAGCCTCGCCTTCTTCACCGCCCTCCTCGGAACCTGTTTCTTCCGAAACTTCGGGTTCTTGGTTCAACGACTCTTTCTTCTCCTTTTCAGAAGCCTCATCTACAATATTTTGCGATTTTTCGCATTCTTTCTTTTCGGCCATATTTATAATTTTTCTTTTGTTACATTTTCATTTTCATCACGCTCATATCATCATTACCAATGAGCACCATTATAGTATCAAAAACACTGCCAAACAAGCCCAAACTGCACTTTTGTCAGAGTGCACTGCCACCTTCCCAATGTTTTCATTTCTATCCATTACCTGCAAAAAAGCAATTCCCTTTCTCCAAAAGAAAAAGAGCAGGGCAAACCTGCTCTTTTTATATCCTGTTCAAAAATAATAATTGTTCTTTAAACGTAAAAATCCGACACTAATCAAACTTCGGCACTATCTCGAATATCTCCACTGGCCCTTCTATTTGTACTTCGGAAACTCCCTCGGCCAACTCGACCTTAAAAAACGACGAATCGATAACCGACTCAACCGCCAACGAACCATCGGGCCTAAACTGTCTCAAATGCACGACAGGGGCTCCATTCCCCGCCTCCGGCAATTCATTCACCAACAAAGTATATCCCTCGGTCCGAGGAGCGACCCCGAAAGAAAAAGTTCCATTATTTCGATAACTTGTACCTATTTGCTGATCAAACGCATAAAGAGCTTGCTGTACATCGTCGGACTTTAAGCTGAAACCCAAATGTTCCACTCTGGGAGGATTCACTTCGAATGAACGAACCGATGCGTAATTCGTGCGAGTAGATTCGAGTCTTTTCAATCGGACATATCTGGCCTTTACAGGCTCCCCGTTCCAACGAACGATATACTGTTTATTCAACTCTTCCGTCAACGGAGTCCATGCTTTACCATCAATCGAATATTCCACTACGGCATGGTCGAAATAATCGACATCGTCCACAGAATTACGCCCCTGCAAAATAGAAACTTCGGTCACATCTTTGACACTTCCCAAATCAACCCCGATCCAATCGCCGGCTTTTTGAGCGATTCCCGATGTATAATAAGTCGTAGTATCGTGATCAAACATTAACTTGCTCAACGTGGTTTTCGCATTATGGAACGAACCTATACCCCTATAACAGATAGGAGTCTCGCCCGACAACCGAGTTAAGAAGCCGTATGCCATATCGTCCATAGCATTTTCATAAAATGGTTGCAGTTTCATGGTCCCGCTTTTATGAGCCTCATAATCTTCTCGATCCTTCTTACTCATCAAGTTCCGAATATACTTATTCCAAAAATCGGCATCATCTTTACCGTCACGATAAACACGGGCAAGTTCCAAAGCCCGTTTTCCTCTCGTACCCAACTTTCCGAATTCTTGGAGCCACGGAGTCAACTCACTTATCAAACCTTTATTGGTGCAACCTTTTTCTATTTCGGCAGGAGCTTTCTCTACCTTATCGAATTCTGCCCAAAGAGCCTGAGCCTCCGTTTCATTCCAATCACCGATTCTGAAAGTCTTGGTTTCCCACGATTCATCGCGGCGATAACCGGTCTCCGTATCGCAGGAATGAATAGCGAATGTCCGATAGGCCTCCCTTGCTTTCGGCATCAATTCGCCGAGTCCTCTCTCCCAATTATCGATAGGATTATAAGCCGCTATATTCCAAGTATAATCGGCAACCCCGTATAAAGCCAATTTCGAAGCCTCTCCATGTTCCATCGGATTACTTGCTATTCCGCAAAGATCATTAGAATCCAACGAAGTATTCAAGCCATAAACAGGTCCTTGCAAAATAATATTGCGCACATAGTCGGTAACCGGATAATTCCACCAAAAATATGCCGGCCGCTTAATTCTGGAATTAACCCAATCCAAAGTCTCCGGTGTTAAGTCGCTGCATACTACGTCTCCTGTCCAAAACACTTCTATCGACGGATCAAGAGTTTCTCCATAAATAGCAAGACTTCCTTGCGGTGTGGGGTTTGCCCAAAGCTTGGAATAATCGGTCGGACAAACCGTTAAATATGCTACATCGCCTTTGGACTTCACAAAATCCTTAGTCAATCTATTCAAAAGCTCCGTCTGTTTCACCGGATTTGTCCCTTCACCCGATATATCGTCGAAAAAGAGGGCGAAAGCCCGTACACCGAGGTCATACATCAAATTAAACTTATTAACGAGGTTTTGATAATCCTCCTCGTTCCATTTAATATCTTGTCCCGGGTGTATCGCCCAGACAAAATCGACCCGATTACGTTTACAAGCCTCTATCAATTCTTTGATATTTCCGGCCTCTTTTTCGGGATATGGAAGCCTCCAATTCGGACAACTGTGGTACGGATCGTCTTTCGGACCGTACAAATAACTATTCATCTTGAACTTTCCATAGAAATCTATCAAAGACATTCTCACCTCATGAGACCACGGCGTTCCATAAAATCCTTCTACTACTCCCCGGTATTTCAAATCGGGGTAATCGTCGATTTCCACATATGGTAATTCGCCCGTTACAGTCGCAGGACTCTCGACTAACTGGCGAAGGGTCTGCAAACCGTAAAAAGCTCCCCGCTCGTCATAACCGACGATCAATATACCATTCTTTCCGATATTCATGCGATATGCACCCGAAACGGGTTTTACCCCATACTTAGCCGAAGCCTTCGAACCAAAATCGACGGAGAGTTTTACCCCCTTCTTGTTAAAAGTGACAAAATCCAAATCCTCGGAAAATTTTCCATGCTTATCTTTTAGACACACTCCACCCGAAATATCGAGCCTCCCGGTTGGGTCGAGAACCAGTTTATGAGGAGTAGGGTTAATAATTATCCCTTTATGATCCAATTTTTTACCCGGCACAGCAAAAACGTCTTGCGCTTCCGATCTCTGCGATGCCAAATCGAACTCCGATTCCTGCGCCGAAAAGGTTCCGCACATCAACAAACCGATGCATACCATCAACGACTTTCTACAATCTATCATTTTCATAAAACTAATTTAAGCATGGAAATTTTACTATCTATCAAATAAACCCCATTAACGGGGTTATCCCTAGCGTTTTTTCAAAAATTTCTTGCTCAACCACCGTCTCACCGGCTCGTCATAAAGTTTCAAACAAAGATAAGCTACCAATATATTCCATACATAAACACACAAGGCTACTTGCCACGTTTCCTCGAATGTAAAATACTGGTTCTCAATCAACCAAGAATAGAACAAATACATAAACGGGTAATGCGTGATATAAAGCGGGAAAGAAATATCTCCCAAAAATTTACATATCCGCGTAGATGTTTTATCGGTCGTGTTTCCCGACGCACCCAATATAATGAGAACAGGAAATACCACGACTATACAAAATGCCTCAAAAAGACCATTCATGCATATAGGTTCGCCCCCTTCTACATAAGGAACACAAAACAAAACCAACAATACGAAAGAGCATATCCAGAATGCCCCTCTCACTTTCACCGGTTTGAAATTACGAGACAACAACAGTCCCAAAGAAAACGGGAAAAGCATTCGCAACAGTCCACCCACAAAATTCACCGAATCGAGCGTCCAGCCTACCCCTATCATGCCATACCCCGATACATCGAAGATAGCGAAACAAGCCAGACAGATTCCCAGTAATACGACAAAAACAGTTAACGCCTTAGTAGACAAACGACGAATAAACAAAGCATACAAAATATTACCGATATACTCGAAAAATAATGACCAACTGGGACCGTTCAAAGGAAACATTTCACCATTACCCCGAACCTCATAACCTGCACCCGGATAGGCCGGAATGAAAAACATCGCGAAAAGCAAAGCCCACATCACCATCGACGTAGCCACATGAGTCCCGTCCCACTGTTCGCTACCCTGGATACAAAATGTAATCACACCTAAAACTGCACCCATGACAACCATCGGGTGAAGACGAATCAACCGCCGCTTAAAGAAATTTTTTACCGTCAGGCTCTTTCCCCAACGATCATCATAAGCATAACCGATAACGAAGCCCGATAAAATAAAAAAGAAATCCACGGCCAAATATCCATGATTGATGCTTTCTATAAGAGTACCACCGGCAAAAGCATACCCTTCGAAGACATGATACCACACGACCAAAAGCGCAGCTACACCACGTAATCCGTCAAGCAACTCATAATGAGGTTTGGTATCTGAAAACGCAGCGGAAGAAATTTGTTGCATAATGAATTGGTAATTTAGATTTTTGATTTTAGTGATGATTAATATTACGGCAAAATTACAGGACTTATATAATTTAAAATTTGTCCTATGTCAAAAAATCCTCCGAAAGGTCATTTTCGGGCTCCCCTGAGACGACTGAGCGTCGAGAGTGTTATACCCAAATACGATGCGATATACCCAAGTTGAGCTCGCTGGTTCACCTGAGGGAATTGCTGCCTGAACTCCTCATACCGTTCTTTTGCCGATAAAGTCAAACGTTCCTTATGGGAGCGATGCAAACGCCGGTACTCGTCTTGATGAATAATCCGCCCCCAATTAGCCAGTTCGATATTCGTTTCGAACAGCCGACGCAATTTATCCAGAGATATTCTATAAACGACTACATCTTCAAGGGTCTCCACAAATTCCTCGCTCATCTTGTTATAATAGAGTTCGTCCATACTGAACACGATTCCGCCCTCATACGAAAAAGAAGTCGTTATCTCTTCTCCGTTCACCAACCAAAACGAGCGAGTCATTCCCTTCCCTATAAAATAAGCCGATTTACAATACATGCCCGCCCTTATCAACTGATACTTCTTGGGAAAACGGCACAAAGTCATGCTCTCTTTCAATGTCCGTATCGTATCATCGGAAATCGGATATAAAGAATTTATCTTATCTATAATACCGGTCATGTAACAATCTTCGATCATTCTCTTTTTCAAAAACGATTTTATACGCTATACTTCACAAATTCCAGTCCAAACAAAACACCCCGGATAACAATCGGCAAGATCGACTTCTTTATCGAATAGGGCAAATACCGAAGAACCCGAACCGGACATAGATGCATATACAGCTCCCTGTTCATATAAACGATCCTTTATCTCTCCTATTTCCGGAAATCGGGCAAACACACTTTCTTCAAAGTCATTGATCAATCGACCTCTCCACTCCTCGACCGGACGGGAAACGGTATCCCTCACCGGCTCTTCCGGCAATACCGGAGTAACCAACGAATAAGCCACCGATGTAGGCACGGAGACAGAAGGCTTTACCAATACGATTCGATAGGACTTCAACGACAATTCGATCGGCTCGAACTCATCTCCTATTCCTTTGGCTAATAAAGGTTTATTATGCAAGAAAAATGGGCAATCGGCTCCCAGAGAAGCAGCTTCCTTGTCAAGCTCGTCATCGCTCAACGGCAAACGAAAATAATCTCTCACCATCGCCAACAAAAAAGCGGCATCGGAAGAACCGCCTCCTAACCCTGCACCAAAAGGTATGGCTTTATGAAGATAAATAGATATCGGGGGTAACGAAAAACGACAGCTCAATCTCCGCCACGCTTTCATCACCAAATTATTCTGGGGATCACCGTCTATGACAATTCCCGACAAAGACAACTCCGTCTCCTGTTGCGACGTTGGAACAATCTCCAAAGCATCTTGCAACTGAATGGGATAAAATACTGTCTCTATATTGTGATAACCATCGGGGCGACGGGCTACGATACGCAACCCCAAATTGATTTTTGCATTGGGAAATCTAATCATCTATATCCTTGTTTTTCGAGAATCTTTGCGAAAATAACCATTCTCAGTCACATAGGCAACTCCACTCTAAAAAAGAATAAAAATTTCATCGAAGAGAAAATTTATTATAATTTTACCGACATAATAGAAAAACAGAAACAAATGAAAAAAAGAACCCTCACCGCCGGTACTATCCTTTTATGCCTATCTGCAATCTCTTTCGGGCAAAATTCTATAAAAGATTTTCTACATCAAAATCCACAATTTTTCGGTAGTACGGCATCTGTTTATTATTGCAACGACACCACAGACACCCCGGCTCCAAAGGATTTCATACCGTTTCACATCGATCATATAGCTCGACACGGTTCACGCACCCACGATTCAAAAAGCATGGTTCCGAACCTGTACAAACTAATGAATAAAGCCGATTCTTTGAACCTTTTAACCCGGGAAGGCAAACTGCTGCGTAATCAAATCGACACCATCTACCATTTGATGAATCATCGCTGGGGAGACCTCACTCCGCTCGGAGCCCGACAACACCGGGATATGGCTCGTCGCATGTATCACCGCTTTCGTCCGGCGTTTACACCTCAGGACGGCAAAGTGACCCTTGTGGCACAATCGACCACGGTTCCACGCTCTATGGCGAGTATGGCGGCATTCGTCGCAGAAATGAGAGGTTATACCCCCACGGCGGAGTTTTCTATGGATCCCAGCAACGGATATGACAATACCCTGCGATTCTTCAAAGGAAAAGAATACCAACAATATCTCTCGAAAGGCTCATGGAAAAAGATACTCCGAGCCTATCAGGAAAAGCATACACCCACAAGACTAAGACTCATCGACCGCATATTCAAGAAAGGGTGGGAACAAATCATACCCGATCCCATTACATTCATGACCCACCTATACGCTTTAACCATCATATTACCGAATACCGACTACGACATATCCCTGTATCCGTGGTTCACAGAAGAAGAAAAATTCGATTTGTGGAGCGCGAACAATCTATCGCAATACCTGCGTAAAGCCAACTCCATTCCCGGAAAAGGACTTCCTGTCGCCATTGCGAAACCTCTGTTAAAAGACATGTTGGCTACATCGCAAGCGGCGATCGACGGAAACGGTGTCGAAGCCAATTTACGTTTTGCACACGGTGAAAATACAATTCCTTTACTCGCCCTGTTAGGCATTGAGAATGCAGCCGTTGTAGAAGCCGATCCCGAAAAAGTAGCCGAGGTTTGGCAAGACTTCAAATACAATCCTATGGCAACGAATATCCAATGGATACTTTATAAAAATACCGATGGGAAAATACTCGTGAAAGTATTGTTCAATGAACAAGAAACAAAATTACCCATCGATTCGGAATATGCACCTTATTACGATTGGAAGCTATTCCAAAAATATTGTGAAAAGCAAATGGCGAAATACCCCGATACGACACCGGCCCTGTAATTAATCGGAAATATCCGCCTGTTGAAAAGTTCATTATAAGATTCGCTCACCAAATTTCCCGATAGCAGAAAGATTGACTACTTTTGTAACGGGAAAGAATTGCTGCATGGAAACTCGAAGAAATTACACTCGCCAGAAAAAAGCCTACGCTCCGAAAGTTTCGGAACAAGGCAAGCTACAACCTCAGGACAAAGAGCTCGAAGAAGCCGTGTTGGGAGCTCTCATGCTCGAAAAAGATGCCTATACCACCGTTTGCGACATCTTAAAGCCAGAGTGTTTCTATGAGCCGACCAACCAACTTATTTATAGTGCAATATCCCGGTTGGGAGCACAACAACGCCCCATCGACATGCTCACCGTCACCGAGCAACTGCGACTCGACGGAAAGCTCGATGAAGTCGGCGGAGCCCTCCGTATTTCCGAACTTACCGGACGTGTAGCATCGGCGGCGCACATCGAATACCATGCCCGCATCGTAGCCCAAAAATATTTGGCTCGGGAATTAATCGAATTTTCCAGCGAAATACTCAACAAGGCCTTTGACGAGACCAACGACGTAGATGACCTTATGCAGGAAGCCGAGGGGAAACTCTTTGAAATTTCCCAACGTAACCTGAAAAAAGACGTTACTCAAATAGACCCGGTACTGAGCGAAGCTATCAGACAAATTCAAATAGCAGCCAATCGAAGTGACGGATTGAGCGGACTGCAAACCGGGTTTCACGACATCGACAAAATTACTTCCGGTTGGCAAAATTCCGACCTCATCATTATCGCCGCCCGTCCCGCTATGGGAAAAACGGCATTCGTCCTTTCTATGGCAAAGAACATGGCTGTCAGCTATAACACGCCGGTGGCTATCTTCTCGCTCGAAATGTCCAATGTCCAGCTTGTCAATCGTCTCATCATCAACACTTGCGAAATCCCCGGCGATAAAATCAAAAGCGGACAGTTGGCCCCGTTCGAATGGGAACGGCTCATGTCTCGTATTGAAATACTGAGGAACGCTCCTATATATATAGACGATACCCCCAGCCTTTCCGTTTTTGAACTTAGGACAAAAGCCCGCCGATTGGTTCGCGAGCACGGAATCAAAATCATCATCATAGACTACTTGCAACTGATGAACGCCAGCGGTATGTCCTTCGGGAGCCGAGAACAAGAGGTCAGCACCATATCCCGTTCGCTCAAACAATTGGCAAAAGAGCTTCAAATACCTATCATCGCCCTGTCCCAGTTAAATCGTAGTGTGGAATCCCGGGGTAACGACAAAGACGGTAAAGAAGGGAAACGCCCGCAACTTTCCGACTTGCGTGAATCGGGAGCTATCGAGCAAGATGCCGATATGGTTTGCTTTATACACCGTCCCGAATATTATACTCGGTCTAAGGAAGATGCCAATGGAAACAGCATCGAAGGCTTGGCAGAATTTATCATAGCCAAACACCGTAGCGGTGCGACCGATACCGTGAATATGAAATTCGTCTCTTATCTGGCTCGATTCCAAAATTACGACGAAGACACCCGACTGACCGATTTCAGTGCACCGGTAACCTCGAAGTTCAATACTCCCGACACGAGCACACCATCGGCAACGCCACTGTCTGGGAACCCCGATTTCCTAAATCCCCCCGGTTCGTCCAATAACGATATACCCTTCTGAAAAGAACTTTTATCTCCCGACCGATGTTATTCTTTCGAATAACTAATATAGTATGGAGAAAAAACGACAAAAAATCTGGACTGCGATAGGTGTAGGCATAGCTATCGCACTACTGTTATATTGGCTCACATTGGCCATGTGGATAGACGATGATACCGATACCCCTATGCCTCCTCCCGTAGAAGAAATCTCGAATTATTAAAATATACTAAAATCGCTACGGATAAAAACTTTTTGCAATACAAGTGTGTTTTATTATCGAAACCGGGAAAGAAACGGCTCTTCTTAAGGAAAAAGAAGCGAAGCGTCGCTTCCGTCGAGCCAAAATCTCCGGTCTGGAAGAGTTAATTTATACGATAATATTCTTGTTTTTTGTGTGTTTCATTGGTATTATATTATCCTTTGTTTATTCCTGTAATAAACATTATCCTCTTTCTTGTTTTTGATATATTTCAAGTAGTAAAGCCCCGTCGTGAGACGAGGCTTTACTATTTATATTCCCCCATCAACGTATTCCGAGTCTGTTCAATGCTTGCTGGTATCGAATTGCATTTCGTTGATGCTCTGCCAAAGTCACGGCAAAATTATGATAACCCGAAAAATCCTCTTTGGCACACATATAAAAATACCCGTTCGGTGTATGTGTCAGCACGGCATCGATAACCTGCTTCGAAGGAATCCGTATAGGGCCGGGAGGCAATCCCGTAACCCGATAAGTATTATATGGCGATTCTATGGTCAAATGAACATTCAATATGCGTTTCAGCGAAAAATCCCCGTGGGCAAATTTTACCGTAGGGTCTGCCTGCAAAGGCATGCCTTTACGCAATCGGTTCATATAAAGACCCGCAACCTTTCCCATTTCATCACGTTTGTTAGTCTCTTCCTCTACGATCGAAGCCAGAGTCGCTACCTCCACAGGAGTCAATCCCCACCGCTTTGCCTGTTGCTCCCGCTTTCCTTCCCAATAAATGCGATACTCCCGCTTCATCTTTTGTAAAAAAGATTCGGGAGTCACAGTCCAGTAAAACTCATAAGTATCCGGTAAAAACAAAGCCGGGAGAGTCGCTTTCGTAAAACCTAAATCCGCACAAACACTATCGTTGTACAGCAAAGCCAACAACTCCTCTTTCGAAAAAAACAACTGCTCCGATACCCTTTCGGCCAATTGTTCGAGAGTGCGTACGTTATTAAATGTAACTCGTATGGGAGATTGGCTTCCCCTCGACAATTTCAAAGCCATTTGCCGAGCTGTCATACCGACATGAAGCCGATAAGCCCCTACACGAACATCAGGATCGAATTTATAAAACGACAGCAAACGTTTTACTCTCGGGATCGATTTCTCATCTGGAATCACCGAATGCAAAGCACTATCGAGCTGAGCATCATTCCACTTCGGATAAACATAGCACACCGTTTGTTCGGTAATAACAGGATCATACAAATAACTCTTCATTACCGGAATAAACAAACATGCGAGAATCAAAATAAGCCCTCCTGTTATCCAAGCAAATATCTTTATACCTTTATTCACATTCGACATAATAATCCGATTATACACAGCGCAAAAGCACCTTGACGGGACAAAAGTAACGATTATTCCCGAAATAAAATAATGCGAAAAAGTTTGCTGTTTCAAATATTCCGCTTATCTTTGCGCTGCATTTGAAAAAATGGCGTCAACGACAAATCGTCCTTTGGAAGGATGGGTGAGTGGCTGAAACCACCAGTTTGCTAAACTGACGTACTCGAATGGGTACCGGGGGTTCGAATCCCCCTCCTTCCGCAAATGCAAAGTCCATAGCGTAATATATACGCTATGGACTTTTTTTATTTGAATCGATTCCCCCCATTGTCGAAATTTCAGAAACGGTCTTTGGAATATTGACACATTGGTTGTAATTTTGGAGCAATTTAAAATAAAGGTATGAAAAATTTCAAAAATATTCCTTTTGTCGAAATTTACACAGAAAAAACGCCTTATCGAAGAAACAAAATGCACCAATAAAAATGAATATTTTTAATAATATTCCAAGTATTTCAAATCTATTTCAAAATCACATTCAATTTTTGTAGCATGAATTTCAAAATCAAATCAAACAACGTTATGAATTATCAACGATTATTTCTATCGGGAATATTTCTCTCGCTATTCATGCTATCTGCATCCGCAAAGACATTTATCATCGGGAACGATTCGACCACGGTCCGCACCTCCGATACCGATTATGCCGATGAATTAGAAAAAATACGAATGCACATGCCCGATATAGAAGTCGGGAACGGTATATCTTTCCAACCTAAAAACAAAAGCTATAAACTCACGATGCGCATTCGCATGCAAAATTTGGTCGATATCGACTTCAACGAGAAATTCGAGGCTCAGGATATCGACGCCCGCGTCAAACGGCTCAGGTTACGTTTCGATGGATATATCTATACACCCAAACTCACCTATTTAGTTCAGTTAGGCTTCTCGCCTTACGATATGAAAACGCTGCCCAATGGGAACAACAACATCGTACGCGACGCAATGATTTACTACGTTCCCAACTCGACATGGAATATCGGTTTCGGACAAACCAAAATACGGGCGAATCGCGCCCGAATAAACTCTTCGAGTGCCCTACAATTCGTAGATCGTTCCATTGTAAACTCCGAATTCAATCTCGACCGCGATTTCGGTATCTTCGGAGAATACAATCAACATCTATTCGGCTCTTTGGATTTAGCGGCCAAAGCCTCTATTACTACCGGAGAAGGCAGAAACTGGGGAAACAATAAAGGGAGTGGACTCGCATATACGGGACGCATAGAACTATTCCCACTGGGACGATTCACCGGGAAAGGAGATGCTATGGAAGGCGATTATGAACGAGAACAAACGCCCAAAATCCTTTTAGCGGGAGCATACAGCTATAACGACCGAGCTCTTCGGGCACAAGGTTCCAATGGGGACAAATTACTGTTTGACCAGACCCGTAACCTTTCTTCCTATTTTGTCGACTTCATCTTCAAATATCAAGGATTTGCTTTTTATACCGATTTCATGGGGCGTATATCATCTTCCTCTCCGCTCATTAAATCGGGCGAAAATGTAGAACAATATGTCCTCACTGGAATGGGGCTCAACGTACAGGCAAGTTATCTCTTTCGTTCCAATTGGGAAATCGCATTGAGAAACTCTACCATCATGCCGGATAAAGAAGTACAGCCTTATGCCAATTATCGCAGTCACAACCAATCGACGTTCGGTGTCACGAAATATCTGATAGATCACAGATTAAAAGTACAAGCCGACCTGTCTTACAATTACAAAAATGAATTTGTCGATTCCGATTATAATCGCTGGCAATTAAGATTTCAGATAGAACTCGGCTTTTGACAAATCGACATAAGCAACCTAACACCTAAACAGTATATAAAATGTCCTCTCAGTACGATTTCGACACAATTATCGACCGGCATCACACCGGAGCTATGAAAACCGATGTTCTCTGTGAGCGCTATGGTCGGGAAGATCTCATTCCTTTATGGATTGCCGACATGGATTTTGCGGTCGCCCCCTGTATAACGGATGCTCTCGTACGCCGGTTACAACACCCGGTTTACGGATATGCCGAGGCTCCTGCGAGCTATTGGCAATCCATTATCGATTGGCTCGACTACCTGCATGGCTGGAAAGTAAAAAGAGAATGGATCACCTATATTCCCGGGATTGTCAAGGGCATAGGCTTGGCAGTCAATGTATTTAGTAACCCCGGAGATAAAATCATCATACAGACTCCGGTCTATACACCGTTCATGGCCGTCCCCGAAAGTAACGGTCGGCAGGTTGTACATAATCCGCTCAAATGGAACGGCTCCCACTACGAAATGGACTTCGATCACCTTGAATCGATCATCGACTCCCAATGCAAGCTGTTCATTCTCTGTAATCCTCATAATCCCGGAGGAGTGGTTTGGCCGTTGGAAACATTACAGCGAATCGCCGAAATCTGTGCACGGCACAACATACTCATCATTGCCGATGAAATTCATGCCGATATGCCTCTCTTCGGAGCCAAACATCACCCTTTTGCCTCGGTATCCGAAACAGCGGCTCAAAACAGTATATCATTCGGAGCTCCTTCCAAGACGTTCAACATCGCAGGCTTGGTCAGCTCCTATGCCATTGTTCCCAACGAAACGATTCGTAAGCGCTTCTTCGACTGGCTCACGGCAAACGAGCTGAACGAACCCACATTCATGGCGACCATAGCCACCGAAGCCGCTTATAACCATTGTAGAGAATGGCGCGAACAAATGTTAGCCTACATCGAACAAAATATACTATTTGTCGAAGAGTTTCTCGATTGTCATATTCCCGACATCAAAGCCATCAGGCCGCAAGCATCCTTTATCGTATGGCTCGACTGTACACGGCTTCACCTCGAACACGATGCACTCATCGACCTTTTTGTCGATAAAGCCAGACTCGCACTCAACGACGGTGAAATGTTCGGCCCCGAAGGCAAAGGACACATGCGGCTAAATGTAGGTACACCTCGCGCAGTTTTGCAAAAAGCGCTCGAACAACTACGTTCCGCCGTGGACGGGCTTAAACGATAGCTTACGAAATATGTCGAAAACAAAAAAACTTTCTTTTCGAGACAAATACCATAAACACCTTTGACTCCGAAGAATATCTTTTTCGGAAAATATTTTATATTTTTGCACCCGATTGGTACAAAAGCCTTTTTACTTTTGTATCTTGAAATAATATAGAACATTCTGAAAGAACGACTTTATGAACGAACTTGCCACGAAGTACAATCCCGCCGACGTAGAAGAAAAATGGTATGCCTATTGGTTGAAAAACGGTCTTTTCAAATCGAAGCCCGACGGTCGAGAACCCTATACCGTTGTCATTCCGCCACCCAATGTCACCGGGATTCTGCACATGGGGCACATGCTGAACAATACGATACAAGACATTCTGGTACGCCGGGCTCGCATGGAGGGGAAAAATGCTTGTTGGGTTCCCGGCACAGACCATGCATCTATCGCCACCGAAGCCAAAGTGGTAAATAAACTTGCAGCGCAAGGTATTAAAAAAAGCGATCTTTCCAGAGAAGAATTTCTCAAATACGCTTGGGAATGGAAAGAAGAACACGGCGGAATCATCTTGAAACAACTCCAAAAATTGGGAGCTTCCTGCGATTGGGACCGCACTGCTTTCACTATGGACGAAATCCGTTCCGAAAGTGTTTTGAAAGTATTTGTCGACTTATACAACAAAGGACTCATTTACAGAGGAGTCCGCATGGTAAATTGGGACCCCAAAGCCCTCACCGCCCTCTCCGACGAAGAAGTCATTTATAAAGACGAACACAGCAAACTCTATTATCTGCGCTATTTTATCGAAGGCGAGGATAAATACATTATCGTTGCCACCACACGACCTGAAACAATCTTAGGCGACACGGCAGTTTGCGTAAACCCCAACGACCCGCGTTATTCATTTCTTAAAGGGAAAAAAGTCATCATACCGCTGGTAAATCGAGTGGTTCCTATTATCATGGACGACTATGTCGATATTGAGTTCGGAACCGGCTGTTTAAAAGTCACCCCGGCACACGATGTAAATGACTATATGTTGGGAGAAAAATACAATCTGCCGAGTATCGACATATTCAACGACAACGGAACCATCAGCGAAGCCGGAGGACTTTACGTAGGAATGGATCGTTTCGACGTTCGCAAACAAATCGCCAAAGACTTACAAAAGGCTGGATTACTCGAAAAAGTCGAAGATTACGACAATAAAGTGGGTTATTCCGAACGTACCAATGTCGTTATCGAGCCCAAACTATCGATGCAATGGTTTGTCAAAATGGATAAACTTGCAGCCCCAGCTCTCGATGCCGTCATGAAAGACGAAATCAAATTCCACCCCGATAAATTCAAAAACATTTATCGGCACTGGATGGAAAACATTAAAGATTGGTGTATCTCCCGCCAGCTTTGGTGGGGACATCGCATCCCGGCGTACTACCTTCCGCAAGGCGGATTCGTAGTAGCTGCCACACCCGAAGAAGCGTTGAAATTAGCCCGAGAGAAAAGTGGTAAGGCCGACCTTCAAATGAGCGATCTGCGACAAGACGAAGATTGCCTCGACACATGGTTCTCTTCGTGGTTATGGCCCATCTCGCTTTTCGATGGTATCAACAATCCCGGCAACGAAGAAATAAACTACTATTACCCGACCACCGATTTGGTTACAGCCCCCGATATCATTTTCTTCTGGGTGGCTCGAATGATTATGGCCGGATACGAGTATGAACACAAACTTCCTTTCCGCAATGTCTATTTCACCGGAATCGTACGGGACAAAATAGGACGAAAAATGTCCAAGTCGCTCGGTAATTCGCCCGACGCTCTCGAACTGATAAAAACCTACGGAGCCGACGGTGTCCGCATGGGACTCATGTTGGCCGCACCTGCCGGAAACGACATACTATACGACGATGCGTTATGCGAGCAAGGACGCAACTTTAACAACAAAATATGGAATGCCTTCCGCTTGGTAAAAGGTTGGAACGTAGATGAAACCCTCCCCCAACCTCAAACGGCAGCCATTGCCGTAGAATGGTTCGACGCACAACTCAACCGTACGCTCGAAGAAGTCAAAGACCTGTTCGGGAAATATCGTCTGTCCGAAGCCCTCATGGCTATATACAAACTCTTCTGGGACGAATTTTCATCTTGGTATCTCGAAATGGTTAAACCGGCCTATCAACAACCTATCGACCGCAAAACCTACGATGCTACACTCCGGTACTTCGATGCACTGCTCCGTATGTTGCATCCTTTCATGCCCTTCATCACCGAAGAATTGTGGCAACACCTGTATGACCGCAAAGAAGGCGAAAGCATCATGACAGCACGCATGCCCGAGCCCCAACCGGTCGACATGGAAATCATAAACCGATTCGAAACGACCAAACTGGTCGTAGCGGGAATACGTACGATCCGCTTGCAAAAAGGCATAGCCAATAAAGAACAGCTCACGCTGCAAATTATCGGCGCACACGATCACTCGAACGATTGCATATTGACCAAAATGACCAATCTGGCAACGATCGAAACAATCGAAGAAAAAGATCCGGCCGCCGCTTCGTTCCGGGTACATGCAACGGAATATGCGATTCCTATGAGCAACGCCATCGATGTAGAAGCCGAATTGAAAAAACTCGAAGCCGAATTAAAATATGCTCAGGGATTCCTCAAAACAGTGATGGGAAAACTCGGCAACGAACGCTTCGTTCAAAATGCACCCGAAGCCGTGGTAGCTATGGAGCGCAAAAAGAAAGCCGATGCCGAAGAAAAAATCAAATCGCTCGAAGAAAGCATAGCAGCCTTGAAAAAGTAGTAAAAGACCATACAAAAAAATAAAATCCCGCTCTATCGAAATTAGATAGAGCGGGATTTTCATACCCGAACAAAAAAACAGCCCCACCCTTTACGACTCAATAGGAAATCAATGAGAATTGTCTTTTAGTTCCTCCCCTGTGGCATGGACATATAGGGAAGGTGGCACGGAATAACGGAGGGGCTAACTCAATGGAAATGTCGAAAAATACCGACAGTAACGGAAACAGAATCAAGCATCGGCTTCTCCCCTCCCTCATCTGCAATGGATAAGAGAAGTAAACGAAGTATCGGAGAACTCAAAACCCCAGTAGAGCAAAAACGCTGGAAAATTTCTACACTCCTCCCCTGCCGTGTCCCGTAGCCTTACGGGGTGTTTTGCATCGCAAAACATAGGGGAGGTGGCACGTAGTGACGGAGGGGGTAATAACAGGAATGGCAGGAAATATAAGGGAAATACCCGCAAGGAGAAGAGCTCAAATTCTACAATCAATCCCTATGCACTCCCCCTATGCCACTGACCTATCCCGATTTGTCATCTCGCAAAAAAGAAGTTCGGCAACACCTTCTCACCTTACAATTCTACCGAAAAGAATAAAAAAACCGTCCGATAAAAATCGGACGGTCGAAATATCGATTCGTTTCAAATATTAAAAACAATAATACAAGCTGAGACTTATCTCATTGCCGCTCAAAGACAAGCCCGACACGCTGCTTCCGTTATATTTAGTACGATATCCCAGAAAGCCGTAATGAGCTACCAAAGAGAAATTATCGGTCAAATTAAAAGATATACCCGGCTTAAAGCCAATTTCAAAACCGGTATCCGAATCCGCCCCTTTATACTTTTGAGTAGAAATACCGAAACCACCATCTACCAACAAGCCTACGAAATCTTTCTTCCAAAAATTCCAACGGGCATACGGAGCGATATAAAACGAATTGAAATTGTCCATATGAGTATAACCTATCATACCGGCAACCGTCCAAGTATCGTTAAATGCATAACCGAATTCAGGAGCGATTGTAATCATGGTATTTTCCGATGCATCATCGTAAAGTAACCCAAATTGACCACCCACAAAATACTGAGCATTGGCTGCTAACACACCAAACACAAGAGCTAAGGTTAAAACTAATTTCTTCATTTTATTTATTTTTTAGTTTATAATATGGAACAAAGGTAATCATTCGACAAAAAGATCGGTCTTCTATTTTCCCGTTTTTTTTCTTTTTGCGTTAAAATATAATAAAATAAGGAGGGAGTTTAAAACTCCCTCCTTATTTTATTTTACTATGATTTTCTTATTTCACTAGTTCAAACCCCATCAATACACCCTCATACTCATCGAGCAATCCACCGACACTTTTCAATGTAGAACTCTGAGACTTCGATGCAATAGTAGTCAATACCTTCACGAATCGATCCACATCGAAAAGCATTTCCAACGTATTGCCATTCTTGTTTATAACGGCATCCATAACCATTATGGGAATGTAACCACCCACGGCAGTAAATGTAACCACGAATCTTCCGCTCTCTTCGTCTTTAACAATATGACCGTTCAATTTCGCATTACCATATTTCATTACAAAAGTAGTATCGGCAAAAACAAATGAAACCCGCGAAGGCGTGATACCGGCCTTTGTATAGTAGGTCGCCAACTTTGTTTTCAAAGATGCAGCCACGACCTCACCTCCCGCCGATTTCAAGAAATCGCTGCTTTCGAACTTACAAGCAGGAGCCGAATATTTCCACGTCCCGGCTAAATCGGCAACCGTCAACGAAGCATCTGTACCGGCAATAGCACTCACAACCTTATTCACTGTCGATGAATTCAGTATGTCTCCAAGCCCACCCAACGAAAGCTGAGCTTTCACAGAGGTAAAAAACAAACACAAGCAGCATACGATAGATAATCTGCACACCCATTTTTTCATAATAAAATCTCTTTACAACATTATTTATTTACAAAAACAATACATCTCGAAACAATCTAATCTCACTTACCGATATCGAGTTCTGTTCCATTGCAAAGATACGCTCCAAACAATTAAAGTGTTCCTCAAAAACAGATTTTCGACAAAAAAATTAAAAATAAGACAAATCACGATAAAAGCACGACCACATTGAACCAAAACACTCCTATATCGTTATTATAGACAGAAAGGGCGCTCCGAAGGATTCCCGAAACCGTAACGGTAAAAGGAGGAGCAGCCATTACGAAGAAGGATATTCCTCTCAGCCCCTTTCTATTATAAAAAGACAGGTATCCGCCCCGGGATAGGGCGCATACCTGTCTTACTTTTTTATCGGATCAGTCCTTAAACCGTCGGACGACCTATACTATAATAAGCAAATCCCAACTCTTTCATCTCAGACGGATCATAAATATTACGACCGTCGAATATCACAGGTGATTTCATAGACCGGATAACCGTTTTCCAATCCGGCAAACGAAACTCTTTCCATTCCGTTACAATCAACAAAGCATCCACATCGGCAACCGCTTCATAAATATTCTCGGCATATTCCACCTTATTCCCTATCCGCCGCTTGCATTCCGGCATAGCCACCGGGTCATATACCTTTACACGGGCTCCTGCATCACATAACTTATCGATCAATATCAAAGCCGGGGCTTCGCGCATATCGTCGGTCTCCGGTTTAAAGGAAAGCCCCCACACGGCAAATTTTCGTCCCGATATTTTCCCGTCGAAATAGCGGAGCAATCGGTAATAAAGCAATTCCTTTTGCGACTCGTTCACCCGTTCGACAGCTTTCAAAATCTGCATATCGCAATCATTCTCTTCCGCCGTCTTTATCAAAGCCTTCACATCTTTCGGGAAACAAGAGCCCCCATATCCACAGCCGGCATACAAGAAGCGGCTGCCGATACGATCGTCGGCTCCGATACCTTTGCGCACGGCCCCTACATCGGCTCCCACCTCGTCGCACAATAACGCAATTTCGTTCATAAAGCTGATACGAGTCGCCAGCATAGCGTTAGCCGCATATTTAATCATCTCCGCCGAAGGAATATCGGTAATAATAATCCTGTACTTGTTGATCATGAAGGGCTTGTAGAGCTTTTGCATCAAAGCCTCCGCCCGCTCGCTTTCGACCCCAACGACCACACGGTCGGGACGCATAAAATCGGCTATCGCATTCCCCTCTTTCAAAAATTCGGGATTGGAAGCCACATCGAAGTCAATCTTTTCGCCCCTCTTATCCAACTCGCTCTGTATAGCCGCTTTCACTTTTCGGGCAGTCCCCACCGGAACCGTACTCTTGGTAACGACAACAAGATAATCAGTCATATACCGTCCCACACTATGAGCCACATCGAGCACATATCTCAAATCGGCCGATCCGTCTTCGTCAGGAGGAGTACCCACCGCACTGAACAAGATTTCCACCCCGTCGAGACAAGCCGATAGATCGGTGGCGAACCGCAAACGTCCGGCTTTCATATTCCTGATAACCATCTCGTCGAGCCCCGGCTCGTAAATAGGTATATCGCCACGCTCTATACGAGCTATTTTCTCGGCATCTATATCCACACAGACAACGTCCACTCCTATCTCGGCGAAACAAGTTCCCGTAACCAAGCCCACATAGCCTGTACCTACTACCGCTATTTTCATATATTCCAATTTTTTATCGCCCCTCTCCCACCGTTCGTCTTTAACGAGATAGTGGGGAGTACCCGCAGAGCGAGAGGGTTAAAAATAAACTTGACTATCTTCACATTTTGCAAAGATAGTACAAGCCGAGAACAGAAACAAAATTCGGGAAACCTTTCCTTCCCCCTGTAATGCTCCGCAGCATTACGGGGTGTCGCAAAGCAATAGGGGGGGGGAATACATCTCAACCTCCTCCCTGCCGTGTCCCGTAGTATTACGGGGTGTTTTTGCACAGCAAAATATAGGGGAGGTAGCCGAAGGACGGAGGGGTTAAAAAAGGCTATCTTTACGTATAAAAATACAGAATAAATTTAAATACTATAAAATAAAAAATAATCGATTTTTTACAAAATCCGACCCTAAAAAAATATTAGCAAATTCCCCGGATTTTGTAGCCCAAAACTCCTATATCTCCTTAATTTATATTATTATACTTAACAAAACTTTCTATTGACTGTTTCATCTAAGAAAAAAATTTATACCTTTGAACCGATTTTCATTTGTGCAAATAAGAGTATTTACACAATGAAGCCGCTCATAAAGAGTTTATTAATATCTCTTTATCGGTGAAATAAAAATAAAATAAGCATGAAATTAAAAAAAATTTTCCTGTATAGCGCAACCATGCTATTGTTAGTATCATGCGCAAATGAGGATAAGCAAGGGTCTTCCGGATACGGTGCTATCAACGTACAAGTTTCAGCCGATTATAAAGTAGTTCCTGTAACTCGCTCCACAGCAGAATCAGCCTCGACAATCGAAAATCCCGATGTAAGCGAATTTGCTTTGAAACTGGTCTCTTCCGACGGTAGTTTTTCTCGGGCATGGGATAGTTTGGCCGATTTCGACCCGGCTACCAAAATACCGGTCGGAGCCTATACGATGAGTGCCTTCTACGGAGATATCGATATAGAAGGATTCGAAAAGCCGTTCTATCTCGGAGAAACCCCGGTAGCCGTGCGTGACCGGGAAAATAGTTCGGTAGAAATCAATTGTACATTGGCTAATGTAAAAGTAACCGTCGAGTATTCCGACGCTTTCAAAAAATACTTTGCCGACTATTCGACCACCATTCACTCTACCGGAGGAGAATACATCGAATTTTCTAAAACCGAGACGAGAGCAGCCTACGTAAAACCCGGGAAAATCACGATTCAGACCCACTTGAAAAAACAAAATGGGATCGAATCTACTTTCGAACCGGCAGCCATACCCAACGCAGCCGCTCGTCAGCACTACAAAATCAAACTCGACATCAGCGACAACAACGCCGGTGAAACTCAACTCAACATCAGTTTCGACGAGACAACCGAAACACAACCTATCAAAATAGACATATCCGATGAAGTAATGGTAGCTCCGGCTCCCTCTTTCCTCCTGTCTGGTTTTGAATCCGGTGTTCCGATTGAAGCAAAAGAATTTAATTATCCGGCCGACAAAAACGTAAATATATCTCTCACGGCCAAAGGAGGATTGGCCGGGTGTACCCTTACGACCTCTTCCCGTAGCCTCGAAAGCAAAGGGTGGCCGCAAGAAATCGACCTCATAAATATGAGTGAAGACCAAGCAGAAATACTCCGTCGATTAGGGCTGAAAATCAAGGGATTCTCCGAAGTTGGAAATAAAATGGGATTCATCGACTTCACCGAACTATTCACACAATTACAAATTATCGACAATAGCGATCAACACATGTTCACTATTTCGGCAAAAGACCTGTACGGAAAAGTTAGCGAATCGCCTATTTCTTTATCGGTGAAAAACCTTCCTTTAACATTCACCCTACAAGAACCCGAAGCCGTTTTTGTGGGTAGCTCTTCGGCCATAATTCCGGTATTATACGATGGATCCGATATCGATTTGGTTCAATTCAGTTACCTTAACGCCGAAGGCCACAAAGTAAATTGTACCTCGACAGTTCTATCGGCCGAGGAAAATCTATACCAAGTTAAAATATCCGTCGAAGCCACAAACAAGCCGATAGAAATAGAAGCCTCTCTATCCGGTGGATTAAAGACGGCTGCGACTTCCATTTCTGTTCTCACGCCCGAATTCACGATATCAGCCGAAGAATACGACGTTTGGGCGAAAAAGGCGATCGTTAAGCTCACAGCCGCCGATCCGCAATACCAAGATGCAGTGAACCGCTACGCTGTGCTTTATACCAACAGTACCGGACAATGGGTCCAAGCCGCCTCCACACACGAAGGCAATGTTCACACCCTCACGGGATTGTCCCCCGACACACGTTACCAGATAAAAGGGACTTGCAACAACGAACAAGAAAATGTCAATTATCACGGAGATTGTACAATACGGACAGAAACAACAGCCGGCGTACCTAACGGAAGTTTTGAAGAACTCACACAGACAATATCGATACAAGATATGAATCAAGGGGGTAAGTATTCCGTTTGGCCTGTGGATTATCAAAACACTTGCAGCTTTACAATTCAAGAACCCACAGGTTGGAGCAGTGTAAATGCAAAGACCTGTAACACTTCCGCGGCAAATCAAATGTCATGGTTTGTAATTCCTTCAACGTATAATACGACTCTGTCTTGGAGCTCATATCGCAGTTTTGGAATGAGCACACAAACACCCGATATTTACAAAGGCCTTTCCGCACAAGACGGAAACAATGCAATGGTAATACGCAATGTTGCATGGGATGCCAATGGAACCACACCCAGCAAAACAGGAGGAGCTTTTAATACGACTTATTACAATACAAATGTTCCCTCTATGAGTAATCGTTCTGCTGGTAAATTATTTTTAGGCAGTTACTCCTATTCCGGTAATTCCGAATCTTATAACGAAGGAACCTCTTTTTCATCTCGACCTTCGACGATGAAAGGGTGGTATAAATATACTCCCGATAATAACGATGCCTCTGAAACCGGAGTGATCTCGGTAACATTGTTAAATGGAGAAACGGTACTCGCATCCGGGACTATTAACCTTACGGCAGCATCAGACTATACCGAATTTACAGTTCCATTGGTTTACACCGTTACCGACAAAAAAGCCAATCTGTTGAAAATAATGATTACGTCGTCCAATCATGCTTCCTATTCACAAAGTGAAGAAACCGCAACGATAAAAACGACCGACTACTACTCCCAATACGAATCCAATTCGAGGGGAGCGACTCTGACAATAGATAACTTAAATTTCATTTATGAATAAACTACATAGCGATATGAAAAAGATATTCTACATAGCTCTGACCATAGTCTTGGGACTGGCAGGCACATCTTGCGACCGTGAGAAACTCACCTACGACTCCGAACCCGGAGAAATTTCAGGGAAAACCGGAACTCTCGATCTTTCTTCTTTCGATGCCATACCCAATAATGACATAAAAGAAATCGAGAAAAAACCGGTAAGCCGAGCTGTCGACACAGGCGATTTTACAGTACAAATATTCCGCACGGACAACGGTAGTGAAACGCTCGAAAACAATTGGAAATACAGCGAAACGCCCGAAATAGTTACACTAAACGTCGGTAATTATAATTTAAAAGTATTTTCCCACGAAGTTCAACCGTCCGAATGGGAAAAACCCTATTACTATGCAGATAAAACTTTTTCTATCGAAGAAAGCAGAGTGACACAAATCGATACGCTCGTATGTACCCTCCAAAATATAAAAGTCACGGTTTCCTACTCCGAGGATTTAAAAACACTGATGGGTGAAGATTGCAAAGTATCGGTCACCGTTGGAGAAGGAGCTCTCGATTTTATGAAAAAAGAATCTCGTGCCGGTTATTTTCGGTCCGACGAAGAAAGCAATTTGCTTATCGCCACCTTCTCCGGTACGATCGACGGTTATGAAGAAGTCAATCGCATACAAGTAGACAATGTAAAAGCCGGCGAATGGCGTAAAATACATTACGATATCAAACGACCCGAACCGGGAAGCGAGACAGGAGGCGTCACACCGTCGGTTACGCTCGATGCCTCATGCGAAATAATCGACCATTTCGGGAATGTCACGATAGACGAAGAAGTTATTGAGGACCCCAATCCCATCGACCCCGGCACAGACCCTGATCCGGATCCCGATCCCCAACCTACCGATGCTCCGAAAATTACGAGCTCGACTATAAAATTAGGGACTCCGGTCACTGTAACCGAGGGATTACAAGTAAGCGTAGATATTACGAGCTCCGATAAGAACGGACTTACAGGACTTGTAGTCGATATAGAATCGCCGACATTGACTCCCGACGAACTTGCAGGTATGGGATTGGCTTCGCATCTCGATTTGGTAAATCCGGGCGACTTGAAAACAGCTATCGAAGGATTGGGATTCCCCACTGGCTCGAACGTCTTGAACCAATCGAAAGTAACCTTCGACATCAGCGACTTTATGCCGTTATTAGGATTATTGGGCGCAGGGACTCACAACTTTATCATAAAGGCTACCGACGCGCAAGGAACGACAACAGAAACATTAATACTCGTAACAGAATAATATGAAACGCTATATAAAAACATACTTTACTTGCGTACTGCTCCTTGTAGGACTGCTATCGGCTTGTAAAGAAGAAGACATGACCCTCGGCGAAGGATCGGTAAGGCTGAACGTAAAAGTTTCCGACGAGGTGGCTGTCGTTTCCCGTGCTATCGACCCGGGCATATACGCCTCCATGCAAACCCGCATATACAGCAGTAAAGGGCTCATTCGTTATTACGATAGAGAAAATCTCATGCCCGATATACTGAACTTGGCAAGCGGACAGTATCATGTCTTTGTAATAGCCGGAGACTCCGTCCCGGCGGCATTCGATACCCCCTATTATACAGGATCGGCCGACTTCGCCGTCCAAAGCGGAGAAACTACCTCGGCCGAAGTAAAATGTACTATTGCAAATACGTTGGCGACGGTTGCGTTTTCGCCCGAGTTAGCAAACGTTGTAACCGACTATAAAGTAAAAATATTTACTACGACCGGAGAGCTCTCATTTACAGAATCTACCGTAGATTCCGTGGGATACTATATGCTCAATGGGAAAGACCGCAACTTGGCATGGAGTTTCGAAGGGAAAAAAACAGACGGTAAAAACTATACCCAATCGGGAGTTGTCGAAAACGTAGTTAAAGCGACGAAATACGCATTCACATTCAGCTATAACGCCGACAACGCAGCGACCGGAGGTACATTCATCGACGTCAAAGTAAACGAATCGACCGTAGACTCCACCCATAATGTAGTGATTACACAACGTCCGCAAATTGTCGGAGACAAATTCGATATAACCCAACCGCTTTATTACGAAACGAACAGCGGCAAAGAAACTGCAATTTGGGTGAATGCTGCGACCAAACTGAAAAATGTAAAACTTTCTTGTGAGCAATTCCCCTCCTTAGGGCTCTCGACCGATACCATCGATTTCCTGTCGGCCCCCAAAGACATCATCACGGAATTTCAAACCAAAGGCATCGGCGCTAAACACGTCTATCAAGAAGATAAAGATCTTTCGAACGCAAAAATCACACTGTCCGAAAGTTTTATAAAATCGCTCCCCGACGGAGAATATATCTTCACGGTAAAAGCCGTCGATGCAAATGAAAAAGAAAATACGCGGATTTTGACGATAGTCGTATCCGATGCCATAGTCGTTACGGAAGCCCCGGCAAGATCCGGTATCTGGGCAAAGAAAGCCACGCTATCAGGGACTTTGGTAAAAGAAACATCGGAAACTCTCTCTTTCCAATATCGCAAATCCGGTTCGCAAGAATGGATATCCGTTCCTGCCGTCCTGTCGGGAACAAGTATATCTGCCGAGGTAACGCAACTCGAACCGGGAACGACATACGAATATCAAGCCGTTGCAGGAACACAAGCCTCGGTAAAAACGATAACGTTCACTACCGAAGAAGCGACGACACTGCCCAACAGCAGTTTTGAAGATTGGCATACCCCGGACAAAGCAATGGTAATATACCCGCAAGGAGGGGAAATGTTTTGGGATAGCGGGAACCACGGTTCTGCGACGATGAATAAAAACGTGACTACACCCGACGAGACCTACAAACACAGCGGTAAATATTCCGTTAAATTACAATCTCAATTCGTTGGTGTCATGGGTATTGGCAAATTCGCTGCCGGAAACTTGTTCACCGGACAGTTTATCGGACGAGACGGTACGAACGGTATCCTCGATTTCGGACGAACATTTACCTCGCGACCGTCCAAACTTCGCGGATACATTAAATACACGCCGGGAACCGTAGACTATTCCGAAACTGATGCACTTACAAATGGCGCAACGGATATAGGCAGTGTCTATATCGCACTTGGAGACTGGGATGCTCCGGTACGTATCACGACAAAAGATAAAAACCTGTTCGATAAAAACGACGAAAAAATAATTGCCTATGGCGAATGGGATTTAACAACCCAAACACAGGGAGAAGACGGCGGACTTCTGGAATTCGAAATTCCGATCGATTACCGTTCTCTCACCCGTATTCCCAACTACATTGTAATCGTGGCCTCTGCCAGCAAATACGGAGACTACTTTACAGGTAGCACGGGTAGTACCATGTGGCTCGACGATTTAGAATTGATTTATGAATAAACTCATCTCTGCGATATGCTCATCTCTGCTTTTGGGGGTAAGCCTTACTACGGTTCACGCTCAGGAGTTCGACCGAGGTATTGTATTAAATACATTCATACCCAAAGGACAATGGGTAGTAGGTAATTCCATATCCTATTCCGAATATAGCAACGATAACTACCAGTTCCTTGTCGTTGAAAACATGGACGGTATAGGCTACACATTCAAAGTGAGTCCCATGTTTTGCTACATCGTCAAAGATAACTTGGGATTGGGAGGTCGGTTTGCCTATGAACGAAGCCTGACGAAGCTCGACAATGCCTCCATCAAAATAGGCGACGATCTCAACTTCGACATGGACAACGTGTATAGTCTGAGCCACTCCTATTCGGGAATGGCGATCATGCGTAACTACATCAGTATCGGGAACAGTAGCCGTTTTGGAATTTTCAACGAACTGCAACTCTCTTTGGGTGGTGGAGAATCGAAAATGGTAAACGGGTCGGGAGAATCTCTCACAGGAACATTCGAGCGTTCGTTCAACTTCAATATCGGAATAGCGCCGGGGCTCATGGCATTTCTCAATGACTACACGGCCATCGAGGTAAACGTCGGCTTATTAGGTTTTAATTACAGTCATGTCAAACAGACCACCGACCAAGTTTATACCGGCAAACGGTCTCAAAACATGGCAAACTTCAAAGTCAACATCTTTTCTTTGGGTTTAGGTATCGCTTTTTATTTATGAAAAACTTAAAATACATATTGATTTTAATAGGAATACTCATTCCCGGACAAATATTGCTTCATGCCGAAGAGCAAGATTCGACAACCGTCATTCCCGAGACAGCAACCATCGTTCCGGGAAACACTTCTGTCGCCACGTCCGAGCCCGATACGATCGCCGAAAAACACGGGCTCAGCAGAAAAAAATACAAACGGGGATTGAAAAACTATCTGCTCATTCCCCAAAAGCAATGGATCGCAGGTTTGACTCTCTCGCACGGAGAATTCGACAGTAAAGACAATAACCTCCTGATCTTCATCAAAGATTTTAATTTCAAAGGCAACATAACTACCCTGAACCCATTCGTAGGCTATTTCATCAAAGACAACGAATGTATAGGTATAAAACTCGGATACAGCCATTTAAGTGCAAACTTAGACAATTTGGATATAGACATCGACGACGATATGCAATTCAATTTGGGCGATATACGCTATTTGGGCGAGACCTTCTCGGCCGCTCTGTTCCATAGGGCATATATCGGAATCGACAAAAACAAACGCTTCGGCTTCTTCAACGAAACGGAATTAGCCTTTTCAAGCGGTTCGAACCGCTTTGTAAGAGGGAGCGACGAGTCATTGAAAAATACCAAAACAACGACATCTGAAATCAAATTGGGGTTAAATCCGGGATTCTGCGTATTTATCATGAACAACATCAGTACCAGTGTTTCGTTTGGAGTAGCCGGATTACGATACGGAACGATCAAACAAACGACGAATAACGAAGAAACCGGAAGTCGTAGATCGAGCGGAGCCGATTTCAAAATAAACCTGTTCAACATCAACATTGGCATGTGCCTGCACATATAGAAGTAAAATGAAACGAAACTATATACACATCATATACTCTCTTTTATGTACACTCCTCTTATCGGCTTGTATTAAGAACGATATTCCCTACCCTCGCATCAAAGCGCAGATATTAGGGATCTCCGCCAACGGACAAATCGGTACAGCCGCTATCGACAACGACAAACGCATGGTAACGATGGAATTGTCCGATACGGTCGATTTGCGACGAGTACATATCGAAACTCTCGATCTCACCGAAGGAGCCGTATCCGATCTTCCTTCCGATTCGATTATCGACCTCTCCAAAAGTTACACGTTGACCCTCTCCATCTATCAAGACTACACATGGACGATAAATGCCACCCAAAATATCGAAAGAAGTTTCAGAGTAGAGGGACAAATAGGAGCACCGGTATTCGATGCCCATAATCACAGAGCCATTGCCTATGTCAACAAAGACATCGATTTAGCGAACATAAAAATCACCGAACTCGTTTTAGGCCCTCAGGGAATAACCTCATATTCTCCCGAAAAAGAAAAACTCACCGATTTTTCTTTGGGATACCAAAAAGTCATTATCGTATACCACGGTATTATGGAAGAATGGACCCTATATATCGTACCATCTGAATCCGAAATATCTACCGACGGGGTCGATGCTTGGACGAATGTAGCTTGGCTGCACGGTAGCGGAAAAGAAGATGCCGAAAATGGATTCGAAATAAAAGAAGCGACAGCCGGCACATGGGAAAAAGTCCCCGACGAATACGTCACACACGATAAAGGAAGTTTCACCGCTCGCATGATACATTTGAAAGCCAACACGACCTATGTATGCCGAGCCGTATCTGGTGACTTGACAGGGAACGAAATAACATTTACGACCGGAAGCGCAGCCGAACTTCCCAACGGAAGTTTCGACGATTGGAACAAAGTAGGGAAAATCTGGAATCCATGGGCCGAAGGAAGCGAAAACTTCTGGGATACAGGCAATAAAGGAGCCACCACATTGGGTGACAGCAATACACAACCCACCGACGACACTTGGTCGGGAACCGGACAAGCAGCTAAATTAGCGACCAAGTTTGTAGGAATAGGTTCCATCGGGAAACTGGCTGCCGGGAATATGTACACGGGAAATTACCTCCGTACAGAAGGAACCAACGGGGTGCTCAACTTCGGAAAACAATTTACCCAACGTCCCACACGGCTAAAAGGATATTTCAAATACACCTCGGTCGAGATAAACAAATCGAACGACGAGATGAAATATCTTATCGGACAACCCGATACCTGCCAAATCTTCATAGCACTCGGGGATTGGAGCGAACCGGTCGAGATACGCACAAAACCAAGTGACCGCAAACTATTCGATAAAAACGATCCGCATATTATCGCTTATGCCGATATGTACAGCGGGAAATCCGTAACCGAATACACACCGTTCACTCTTGAACTCGAATATCGAGATACCGACCGGATTCCCACCTATATCGTAGTAGTAGCATCAGCTAGTAAATATGGCGACTATTTCACCGGGGGTGACGGTAGCGTACTCTTTTTAGACGATTTCACGCTCGAATACGATTACTGATTTCGGCAGGTTTCCAGTGAATCCGAAAAACCGAAAAAGGGAAAAAACCACATCTGACACTCCGCTTCTACACCGAGGCCGATAGGAAATTTCGTATGATTTTTGCAGATAAGGCAATAAGATTTCTCTTGGCAAACAAGAATCCCACCACCTTCGCCCCTGCCCTATCCCGCAACATTACGGGGGTGTTTCTGTAAGCGAATATAGGGGGAGTGCCCGCAGTGCGAGAGGGTTAAAACGAAAATATCTCATCTTCGACGAGCAGAGGAAGAGGAGGTTAAATAGCTCTCGCTCGTCACATAAAAAATGTTAGACCATGAAGGAAAAAGAATCTCCCTCCTCCCTATATTCTGAAAATAGGAAAGTCGACTCTTAGAATAAGGATTTATGCCCACTATTGGGAAGATATTTTAAACCTCCTCCTCTGCCGTGCCCCGTATGCGGGGTGTTTTGCACAGCGAAATATAGGGGAGGTAGCCGCAAGGACAGAGGGGTTAAAAAACAATATAGCAACGTTGTTGTAAAGTTTCTATACTCCTCCCC